>LNFM01000438.1_pt1 | contig 123641 bp, 125 predicted proteins | sample 596031 | NCBI WGS metagenome assembly LNFM01 (sample SAMN04254537, study PRJNA301005) | activated carbon metagenome | isolation source: dual media filters at the Ann Arbor, Michigan drinking water treatment plant | place: USA: Ann Arbor | reverse complement strand
GAAGTAAATCCTACGCGGTGATATGGCTTTCTCACTGTCATCGCTCCACGACCTCAAACTAAGGTACGTGTTGCGCTCACCAGTTGAGACCGCCAAGCGATTGGGTCATGGGCGCTTCTCAAGTGCGGCGGCGATGCGTTCGAGGGCCTCGACTTTGCGGCGCTCGAGACTGGTAAAGTCAGCACCATCTTTCCCGTATCGCATGCGCCAGAAGAAATACACGAACGCTCCGATCAGGAACAACATCGGCAACGAACCCAGCAAGACATCAAACGGTGTTATCTCGCGCATCATTCCCTCCCCTTAAGCGCCGCCTTCTTAAACACGGTCGGCAGCACACTTGCGTCGCCCCACCAGCCCTCGCCAGCCGGCTCAGCTTGCGCTTCATACACATCGAGCGTCAGCGCGAAATGCGTGAAGACGTGTTCGACTTGGCCGATCTTTTTCCACGCTGCACCAGCGGGCGCGTGCTTCAGCGCTTGCGCGCATGACCATGTCCCGGCGCGCCATTCGGTCGTCGGCAACGCGGCCATGCCGCCGAGCAGACCTTTGTCGGGGCGGCGGACGAGCCAGAGCTGATCGCCGCGCGTGATGCGGAAGACAGCGCCGTGGCGGCGGGGGCGCTCGGCCTTGGCGGCGCGGCGCGGGTAGGTCTCGGGCGCGCCGGTCGCGCGGGCGGCGCAGGGGTCGGCCCAGGGGCAGAGATCGCATTTAGGAGATTTCGGGGTGCAGACGGTTGCGCCGAGATCCATCAAAGCTTGCGCCCAGTCGCCAGGGCGATCGGCGGTGACGAGTTGGGCGGCGCGCACGTTGAGTTCGGGCCTGGCGGCGGGCAGAGGCGTCTCCACCGCGTAAAGTCGCGCCATGACACGCTCGACGTTGCCGTCCACGACGTTGGCCGGAAGGCCGTAGGCGATCGAGGCGATAGCGGCGGCGGTGTAGGCGCCTATCCCCGGAAGTGCGCGCCAGCCTTCCTCGGTTTCGGGAAAACCCTCAGCCGCGAGCCTCTGCGCGGCGGCGTGTAGATTGCGGGCGCGGGAATAGTAGCCGAGCCCGGCCCAGACGCTGAGCACATCATCGCGCGGGGCGGCGGCGAGGTCGGCGACCGTGGGCCAGCGCTCCAGGAAGCGCATAAAGTACGGAGCGACGGCGGCGACCGTCGTCTGCTGCAGCATGATCTCGGAAAGCCAGACCCGGTAAGGATCAGCAGCGCCGCCGCGCACCCGCCAGGGCAGCGTCCGGCCGGCGAGATCATACCAGGAAAGCAATGATTTCCGGAGCTTTTCCCGAGACTTATCCCGAGTCGTGGATAACTTATCCACAGCGCGGCGGGGCTGGCGGGCAAAGGCGGGCATCGGCTCTCTTTACCCTTCCTTCATGCATTTACGATTCGCTGCCAGGTCCCATGTCTCTGCGTGACCGCTTTCGCCCGGCCTCCGCGCCGACGGCTGATCCGAGAGCGGAAACCCGCGCCGCGCAAGCGCTGGCTGCAAAGCGCGGCCGCGCACCCATCGCCCCCGCGCCGTCCGCGGGCCGATCGGTGACGGCTGTGCTGAAGCCGTTCCTGAAGGAAGGCGGCATGGGGATCAATGAATTGAAGCGGCGCTGGCCCGAAGTGGCGGGCGATAGCTTCGCCAAGGCCGCGCCGGACAAACTGGTCGCCGGCGTGCTGACGCTGAAGGCCCCGGGCGCGCTCGCCCCCTTCCTGCAGCAGCAAACCCCGCTGCTGATCGAGCGGCTCAGGGTGGCCGGCGTGAAGGTCAAATCCGTCCGCATCGAGCAGCGCACCGCCGCCATGCGAAAGGGCAATATCCGCCCGCTCCGCAAGCCCCTGACCGCGGCCGAGGAAGCCGCCCTGGCGCAGACGCTTGACCCGGTCGGCGACCCTAGCCTGAGATCAGCCCTGATGCGGCTTGGGCGCGCGGTTCGGCAGGGCTGAGGTTTCCTCCTCCGCGAAAAAACACTATGCCTCCCGGCCACATCTGGAGGTTTGCTCATGATCGCCATTCGGCGCAGGGAATTGCTTGTCGGCGCGGCCGCGCTTGGTCTGTTAGGCGTGAGCGCCTGCAATGGCGCGAGCGGCGGCGCGGGCGTCACCGCGGACGACATGGTGCTGGGCCCGGCTGACGCGCCGGTCACGGTCATCGAGTACGCCTCGACCACCTGTTCGCATTGCGCGGCATTCCACGAGGAAGCCTGGGCGCGTCTGAAGGAAAACTACATCGACAACGGCCGCATCCGCTTCGTGCTGCGCGAGTATCCGACAGCGCCTGCGCCGGTCGCGGTGGCCGGCTTCCAACTCGCCCGCTGCGGCGGCGCCAGCGCCGAGCAATATTACACGCGCGTCGGCGAGCTCTTCCGCCAGCAAGCGGCGATCTTCGCCACCGGCACGATGGAAGGCATTCGCCAAAAGTTCGTCGAGATCGGGGGCGCAGCGGGCCTCAACGAAGAGCAAGTGATGCAGTGCATCGCCGATGAAGCCGGCGCTGAACGCATCCGCGCGACGGTGGAAACCGCCAATAGCGAGTTCAACATCACCGGCACGCCGACCTTCATCATCAATGGCGTGAAGCTCGAAACGGCGCCGACCTACGAGAATGTCGCCGCTGCGATCGACGCGGCGCTGGCCGGTTAAAGGCGGAGAGGCGCGCAGCGACCGTGCATATCACCGAGCTGCGCCTCCACGGCTTCAAGAGCTTCGTCGATCCCGCACGCGCGCCGATCGAACGCGGGCTGACGGGCGTCGTCGGGCCAAACGGTTGCGGTAAATCCAATCTGTTGGAAGCGGTGCGTTGGGTGATGGGCGCGACCAGCGCCAAGTCCATGCGCGCCGCCGACATGGACGATGTGATCTTCTCCGGCAGCGCTGGGCGGCCATCGCGCGAACATGCGGAAGTGACGCTACTGCTGGCAGACGCCGCGGGACGTGCGCCGGCGCCGTTCAACAAAGAAGAGCTGCTCGAAGTCACGCGCCGCATCCGGCGCGGGCTCGGCTCGACCTATCGCATCAATGGCAAGGAAGTGCGCGCCAAGGACGTGCAGCTCTTGTTTGCGGACGCAGCAACCGGCGCGAACTCGCCTGCCCTGGTGCGGCAAGGCCAGATCAGCGAACTGATCGCGGCCAAACCGCAGAACCGCAGGCGCATTCTTGAAGATGCGGCTGGCATCGCCGGCCTACACGCACGGCGGCACGAGGCTGACCTGAAGCTCAAGGCGGCGGAGACCAATCTAGCGCGGCTTGACGAAGTGCTGGCGGAAATCGAGTCTCAGGCGGCGTCGCTAAAGAAGCAGGCGCGTCAAGCCGAACGCTATCGCGGGCTGGCGCAGACATTGCGCGAAACCGAAGCGCTGCTGCTGCACCGCCGCTGGACAGAAGCGCGCGAGCGGCAGGCTGAGGCGCAAACGGCACTGCGTGAAGCAGAGCGCGCGACGGCGCTTGCGGCGAGTGAAGCAAGCGCTGCGGAACGTGCGGCGGAAGAAAAGCGCGAGGCTTTGACGCCGCTGCGGGAAGAAGAAGCGATCGCCGCGGCGGTGTTGCGCCGGCTCGAGGGCGTGCGTGTCGGGCTGGAGCGCGATCTGGCGGAAGCGGTAGGCGCGACCGAGCGCTGCGATGCGGAAGCGCGCCGCGCGCGCGATGAAGCGGAGCGGCTCAATGCGCTGAAGCAAGACGCGCAAACGGCGCTGACACAATTGGCCGAAGAAGCGGGCGCGCTGGGGCCGGATGATGTTGGCAAAGCGCAAGCGGCGCTGAAGGCGGCGCAAGCGGCCGAGCTTGCGGCGGCGAAGACGCGCGCTGAAGCCGAAGCCAAACTCGAAGCCATCAACGCAAACCTTGCCGCACAACGCGCGCGGGCGCAGGCGCTGACCGATACGGCAACCGCCGCGCGGGCGCGCTTGTCGCGTGTTGAGGAACGCAAGCGCGCGCTAGACGCACAGATCAAAGCGCTGCCGGCGAGCGCAGAAGTTGAAAAACGCGCGGCCGTTGCGACGGCCGAAGCTGAGAAAGCGCACGCGGCCAGCGCCAAAGTGCGGGCTGAGTTGGCGGAGGCCGAAGCGGCGCTGAAGCGCGCGGAAGCCGCCGACGAAGCGGCGTGGAGCCCGCATCGCGCCGCAGAGAGCGCGCTCAATGCGCTTGAGGCGGAAGTGAAGGCGCTGGACAAGCTGGCGCCGCCGGATGCGGGGAAGTTTCCCCCGGTGCTGGCGTCGATCGATGTCGAGCCGGGCTATGAGCGCGCGCTGGCGGCGGCGTTGGGCGATGATCTCGATGCCTCGGTGCACGCCGATGCGCCGGCGCGTTGGAGCGGCGCCAAGGCGCCTGCGCCAAATCTTCCCGCTTCCGCGCAATCCTTGGCGCGGTTCGTGAAGGCGCCGGATGCGCTGGCGGCGCGCTTGTCGCTGGTCGGCGTTGTTGACGCCAAGGACGGCGCGAAGCTGGCGAAGGATTTGCCGCCGGGCGGACGTCTGGTTTCAATCGAGGGCGATCTTTGGCGTTGGGACGGTTTCGTGCGGCGCGCCGACGCGCCGCAACCGGCGGCGGCGCGGCTTGAGCACAAGAACAGATTGGCGGCCGCACGGGCTGAGCTGAAGGCGGCGGAAGCGAAGGCCGCGAGCGCCAAGGCGGCGTGGGAAGCGGCCAAGGCGCAGCGGCAAACTTTGGACGCCAAGGCGCGCGGCTTGCGTGCGGAAGCGCCGAAGGCGGCGACCGCGGAAGCGGCGGCGGTGCGCGAGAGCGAGCGCTTGCAGGCCGAACTTGTGCGCCTGAGCGAACGCCGCGCCGATTTGGAAGCACAAGCGCGCGCACTGGATGGCGAGTTGAACGAGGCGCGCGCGGCGGTGGAGGCTGCCGGCGCCGTTGCCGACACCGCACCCTCCTCGGCGCCGACGGAAGATCCAGCCCAAGCGCGCGCGGCGGTGGATGCGGCGCGTGCGGCGGCAGCGGTTGCGGCGGCGGCGGCGCAATCTTTGGTGCGCGACAAGGCGCAGCGTGATGCGCGCCGTCAAATCGTGGAGCGCGAGAGCGGCCAATGGCGAGCCCGCATCGCCGACGCGGATGCGCGTCTGAAAGTGCTCGATGGCGAACTGGACGAGATCGAAAAGCGCCGTGACGCGGCCAAGTCCGCACCGGAAGCAGCGCGCGCCAAGTTAGAAGCGCTGATGGAAGAAGCTGGCGGCGCCGAGCAGCGCCGCGCCGACGCCAGCGACCGCGTCGCGCAAGGCGAAACGGCAGCACGGATTGCAGCCGAACACGCGCGCGCGTCCGAGCAAGCGCACGCCGCCGCGCGCGAACGCCGCGCTGCCGCGGAAGCGCATGCGAGTGCGGCGAGCGCGCGGGTCGAGGATGTCGCGACGCAAGCGCGTGAAGTCACCGGTAAACCACCAGAGGAATTGGCCGACGCCGCTGGCAGCCTGCTCGGCGCAGCTTTGGGCTCGGCGCCGATCAGCGAAGTCGAGCGCCGGCTGGAACGGCTGAAGGCCGAACGCGAAGCGGCGGGGCCGGTCAATCTGCGCGCGCAGGAAGAATTGGCCGAGGCGCAAGAGCGCATCGATACGCTGACGACGGAGAAAAACGACGTCGCCCAAGGCGTCGCCAAGCTTCGCCGCGCGATCACGACGCTGAACAATGAAGGCCGGACGCGGCTGATGCGGGCGTTCGAGGAGGTGGACGCCCATTTCGCGCAGCTCTTCGCCACCCTGTTCGAAGGCGGTCAGGCGGCGTTGAAACTCACTGAGAGCGACGATCCGCTCGAAGCGGGGCTCGAGATTTTCGCGCAGCCGCCGGGCAAGCGGCTGACCAGCCTCAATCTGCTCTCCGGCGGCGAACAAGCGCTGACCGCGACGGCGCTGATCTTCGCGGTGTTCCTCGCCAACCCCGCCCCGCTCTGCGTGCTGGACGAAGTCGACGCGCCGCTGGACGACGCCAATGTCGACCGCTTCTGCCGCCTACTCGAAGAAATGAAGCGGCTGACCACGACGCGATTCATCGTCATCACCCATAACCCGGTCACGATGTCGCGGATGGACCGGCTCTACGGCGTGACGATGCCGGAACAAGGCGTGAGCCAGCTGGTCAGCGTCGATTTGGGCCGAGCGCAGGCGCTGGCGGCGGAATGACTTTCGGCGCCGCCGACGAGGGCGCCGGCGCTCCATACTAGCCATGCAAATGTCGCAGGCCGCGTTCCTTGACCCTGCCGCGACCCCTGCTAGTTTCCGCGCGCGCGAAACGGGGGGCTTGCACAAGTCACCCGCGTTCGTGCATCGACCGTTCAATGGCTGACAGAAAACCGCCGGAGGACGCCCTTTCCAACTTGCGCCGTCGCGTTGATGCGGCGCGTGGAACGGACGGCTCTCAGAACGCCCCGCCCCCGCAAAGCCCGGCATCGCTGGCGCTTCGCTACGGTGGAGAGTTCGGCGCGGCGGTGATCGTTGGTGCGTTGTTGGGCTACGGGGCCGACTACCTTCTCCACAGCCAACCGTGGGGGATCGTGATCGGCATGGGGCTCGGCTTCGCGGCGGGTGTGGTGAACGTGGTGCGCGTGGCGCGCTCGTATAACCAGGCCAACCCGGTCGATCCGAACGCGCCGTCCATTCCGGACGACGAAGAGGACTGAGCGGGCACGTGGCAGACGATCCGATCGAACAGTTTCACATCGAGCCGATCGCCGAGTTCAATCTCGCCGGCTGGGATGCGAGCTTCACCAATGCGAGCCTCGCCATGGTCGGCGGCGTCGCGGTCGCCGCACTCTTCTTCAATTGGGCGATGAAGCCGGCGGCGATGGTGCCAGGCCGCGCCCAAGTCGTCGCGGAAGGCGCGCACGACTTTATCCGCGGCATGCTGAAGGACGGCGCCGGCGAAGAAGGCGTGCAGAAGTTCTTCCCGCTGGTCTTCACGCTCTTCCTGTTCATTTTTCTGTCGAACATGCTGAGCATGTTCCCGGGCTTTTTCGGCGTGCATCACGTCTTTGCGCCGACCAGCCAGATCGTCATCACGGCGATGCTGGCGTTACTGGTGTTCTTCACCGTCATCATCGTCGGCTTCGCCAAGAACGGGCTGAAATTCTTCAAGGTGTTCGCGCCGTCGGGCGTGCCGATCTACATCTTGTGGTTCGTCATCATCATCGAGATCATCTCGTTCTTCAGCCGGCCGCTCAGCCACGCGGTTCGTCTGTGGGCGAACATCCTGGCCGGCCACATCCTGCTGAAAGTATTCGCGGGCTTCGTGCCGGCGCTGGCGAGCCTCGGGCTCATCGGCATTCTCGGCGCCTCATTGCCGCTGGCGATGACGGTCGCGCTCTACGGCCTCGAATTCCTGGTCGCGTTCCTGCAAGCTTACGTGTTCGCGATCCTGACCTGCATCTATCTCAACGACGCTCTTCATCCCGGGCACTAAGGCCCGGCTGAAATCCAACCCAAAGGGGAGACTTTATCATGGACGCAACTGCAGCTGCTTATATCGGCGCGGGCCTCGCCTGCCTCGGCATGCTCGGCGCCGCCATCGGCGTGGGCATCATCTTCGGCAACTTCCTGCAAGGCGCAATGCGCAACCCGTCTGCGGCCCCGGCCCAGTTCGGCAATCTGATCTTCGGCTTCGCCGTGACCGAAGCGCTCGGCATCTTCTCGCTGCTGATCGCCATCCTGCTGCTCTTCGTCGTGCCGAAGTAAGCACTGACAATGGCTGACCCGGTCGCCGATACGCACGCAGCGGACGCCGCCCATGGCGCGGCGGACGCCTCTCACGCCGCGGGCGCCGGGGGCGAACACGCGGCAAGCTTTCCGCCGTTCGACGCCTCGCTCTTCCCGAGCCAGATCTTCTGGTTCGTGCTGACGTTCGGCGCGCTCTACTACATCGTCTCGCGCTTCATCATCCCAAGCGTGACGTCGGTGCAGGCCAAGCGCGCGACGACGCTGAAGAGCGATCTCGACTCGGCCGCTCAGAAGAGCGCCGACGCCGATGCGGCGCGGACGGCGATGGAGAAAGCCACCGCAAAGGCGCGTGCGGAAGCGCGCGCCATGGTCGATGCGGCGCGGGCTGACGTGCAAGCCAAGCTCAGCGCCGAACAGGCCGAAGCCGAGAAGCGCCTCGCGGCGCGGATCGATGCGGCGGAAGCCAAAGTGAACGATGCGCGCACCAAGGCTTTAGCCGATGTGCCGGGCATCGCCGACGCGCTGGCGCGCGACATCGCCGCCAAGCTCGTGCCGGCCAACGGGTGAGGACTGAGTGATGGATATCACCGCGACAGAAATCGCCTTCCTCGCCCTGTTGCTGTTCATCGGGCTGCTCGTGTACCTAAAGGTGCCGGCTGCGATCCTGAGCGCGCTCGACAAGCGCTCGGCTGAGATCGGCCACGAACTGCACGAAGCGCGTCGCCTGCGCGAGGAAGCCGAGAAGCTCTTGGCCGAATACGAAGCCAAGCGCATCGCCGCCGAAGCCGAAGCGCGCGCGATTGTCGAGGCGGCGAAAGAGCAAGCCGTCGCTGTCGCGGAAGAGACGCGTCAGTCGATGATGGCGGCGATGGCGCGCCGCGAGCAGCAAGCCGAAGATCGGATCAAATCGGCTGAAACCAAAGCGACGGACGAAGTCCGCGCCGCTGCCGCTGAAGCCGCAATCGCCGCGGCTGAAAAACTGATCCGCGCGCGTATGAACGACGCCACGCAAGGCACGCTGGTGCAAACCGCCGTCGGCGACCTCAAACGCAATTTCGGCTGAGTTCCCAAGTTTAGCCAAAAGCGTCTAAGCTGATCCGGGAGGGATCGGCCATGACCATGCTCGCACGCCTGCTTGTTGTGCTCGTCGCACTCGCGCATGTCGGCTTTCTGGTGCTCGAGATGTTTCTCTGGAGCGGGCCGACGGGCCAGCGCGTGTTCGCCATGACGCCGGAGTTTGCCGAACAGACGGCGGTGCTGGCGGCCAATCAGGGCTTTTACAACGGCATCCTCGCCGCTGGCCTCCTCTGGGGCGCGCTCACCAACAACCGCGCGTTCATGATCTTCTTCCTGCTCGCCGTCATCGCGGCGGGCGTGTTCGGCGCATTCACCGCGAAGATGAGCATTCTTTATCTGCAAGCAGCGCCGGGCTTGGTCGCCCTGCTCGCCGTGCTGGCGGCGCGGCCGAAACAAGCGGCTTGAGTTTGCGAACCCGTCGCACGTTTGACCCTCCGCACGCCCGCGCCTATGTAACGCCCGTTATCGGGGAGTAGCCGGCCGCAACGAAGCGGCGCTCGCGTCAACATACTTGGCCCGCAAAGGTCATGGCGCGTGCGGCGGATCATCTGGTCCGGATTGGCGAGACCGACGATGCTAGCCGCAAGCGAGGGCCGCTTGTTGCATTGCGTCGTCGTGTCAAAGCAGGCCCCCGGACGTTTTCATGTTTGAAGCTTTCGCCGTGTCCACCGGCCTCGTCGCGCTCGCCGAGATCGGCGACAAGACGCAATTGCTGGCGATCGTGCTGGCGGCGCGCTTTCGCAAACCGGTGCCGATTATTCTCGGCATCCTGGTCGCGACGCTGCTGAACCACGCCGCGGCGGCAGCGCTTGGTTTTCTCATCGCCGGCTGGCTGACGGGGCAGACGTTCCAGATCGCCGTGGGCGCGGCCTTCATCGTCATGGCCGCCTGGGCGCTGATCCCCGACAAGGAAGACGAGCGCGCGCAGAACACCAATGCCGGCACTGTGTTTCTCACGACGCTGGCGGCGTTCTTCCTGGTCGAGATCGGCGACAAAACCCAGATTGCGACGTCGCTGCTGGCGGCGCGGTTCGAGAACATCCTGGTCGTCACCGCCGGCACGACATTGGGCATGATGCTGGCGAACGTGCCTGCTGTGCTTCTGGGCGAAGCGGTGACGAAAATTGTGCCGCTGCACTACGTGCGCGTGGGCGCGGCGTGCGTGTTCGCGGCGATTGGCGCGTGGGTCGTGGTCGCGGCGATGATGTAGTCACCGTATTCCTGCTGGAAGCCGGCGGTCCTCGGTGTTCTACTCCGCCGCCACTTTGTTCGCGGTGTCGTTCTCGCCCCGCCGCCAACGCAGTTTCGGCTGCCGGGCGGCGCGCGTGTCGTCGAGGCGGCGCATGGGCGTGAGTTTTGGCGCTTGTTTGAAAAACTCCACCTCGCCTGCGTTCACGCGCTCCGCCAAAGCGATCATCACATCGGCGAAGCGGTCGAGTTCGCGTTTTGGCTCGGTTTCGGTGGGCTCGATGAGCATGGCGCCGTGGACGACGAGCGGGAAGTAGGTCGTGAAGGGGTGATAGCCTTCGTCGAGCAGCGCTTTGGCCATGTCGATGGTTTCGACGCCTTTCGGCTTGATGCTTGAATCGTCGAGCAGCACTTCGTGCATGCAGGGGCGATCGCCGAACGGCGCGTTGAAATGCGGCTTCAAGCGCGCGAGCAGATAGTTGGCGTTCAAGACCGCGTCTTCAGCGACTTGGCGCAAGCCGTCGCTGCCATGGCTCATCATGTAAGCGAGCGCGCGGGTGAACATGCCCATCTGGCCGTGGAACGCGCACATGCGGCCGAAGGCCTGGGTGCCAGCCATATGCTCGCGCAGTTCGCGCGTCTCGCCGCGCAGGACAATGTGCGGCACCGGCGCGAACGGCGCGAGTGCGGCGGAGAGCACCGTCGGGCCGGCGCCCGGGCCGCCGCCCCCGTGCGGGGTGGAGAACGTCTTGTGCAGATTGATATGCATCGCATCGATGCCGAGATCGCCGGGGCGCACCTTGCCGACGATGGCGTTGTAATTGGCGCCGTCGCAATAGAAGTACGCGCCGGCTTCGTGGATCGCGTCGGCGATGTTTTTGATCTCGGGCTCGAACAGGCCGCACGTGTTCGGATTGGTGATCATAATGGCGGCGACGTCGGGGCCGAGCTTGGCTTTGACGTCATCGAGATGGACGCGGCCATCATCGCGCGCCGGGATTTCATCGACCGTGAAGCCCGCGGCGGCGGCGGTGGCTGGATTAGTGCCGTGTGCGGAGCTTGGGACAAGCACGCGCTTGCGATGGCTTTCGCCTTTCGCATCGAGCGCGGCTTTGATGGCGAGCATGCCGCAGAATTCGCCGTGCGCGCCGGCTTTTGGCGAGAGCGCGACAGCCGGCATGCCGGTCAACGTGCAGAGCCAATGCGCGAGTTCGTCCATCAGTTCGAGCGCGCCCTGGATGGTGGACGTCGGCTGCAGCGGGTGCAGATCGGCGAAGCCTTCGAAGCGCGCGGCGCGTTCATTGAGGCGCGGATTGTGCTTCATCGTGCACGAGCCGAGCGGAAAAAGACCGAGATCAATGGCGTAGTTTCTTTGGCTCAGTCGCACGAAGTGGCGCATCGTCTCCGGCTCGGAGAGACCGGGCAGATCGAGCGGCGCTTTACGCGTCAACGTGCCAAGCTTCGACTTCAAGCCCTTCGGCGCGGGCAGATCGACGCCAGTGCCGGTGGCGTGACCGGTCTCGAAGATCAGCGGTTCGGCTTGTAGAAGACCGCGATTGCCGGAGGTGGTTTCGGTGATCATTGCAGCACTTCCTTCAACGTCTTGGCGAAGGCGGCGATGTCTTCGTCCGTGTTCATCTCGGTGGCGCAGGTGATGAGCACGTTGTCCATGTTGGCGCGCGGATTGAGGCGGCTCATGGCGACGCCGCCGATGACGCCCTTCTCGGCCAGCGCGTCGACCACGCCTTGCGCCGGCTTTTTCAACATCACGGCGATTTCGTTGAAGCAGCGCTTGGTCAGCACTTCGACGCCGGAGACTTTGTCGAGTGCGTCAGCGAGTTGGATGGCTTTTTCGTGATTGAGCACCGCCAGCTTGCGCAGCCCCTCCTCGCCGAGCAGCGTCATGTGGATGGTCCACGCCAATTGGCAGAGGCCGGAATTGGTGCAGATGTTCGAGGTCGCCTTTTCGCGGCGGATGTGCTGCTCGCGCGTGGAGAGCGTCAGCACGAAGCCGCGCTTGCCGTCAGCGTCGAGCGTCTCACCGGCAACGCGGCCGGGCATTTGGCGGATGTATTTTTCCTTGACGGCGAAGAGCCCGACGTACGGCCCGCCGAAGTTCAGCGCGTTGCCGATCGATTGGCCTTCGCCGCAGACAATGTCGGCGCCGTACGCGCCTGCGGGCTCGATCAGGCCGAAGGAGACGCATTCGGTGAAGGTCGCGATCATCAGCGCGCCTGCGCCGCGCGCGGCTTCACCGATTGCGGTTAGATCGGTCACCGTGCCGAACACGTTCGGCGATTGTACGATGACGCCGGCAACATCGGCGCCGAGATGCTTGGTGACAGCGGCTTCGTCATCGACGGCGGCGGGCAGCGCCACCACTTCGAGGCCGAGCGCTTCGCAAGCGGTGCGCGCGGTGTCGACATAATGCGGATGGACGCCGCCGGAGAAGATGATCTTACGCCGCTTGGTGACGCGCGCGGCCATCATGGCCGCTTCAGCGCAGGCGGTGGAGCCGTCGTACATCGAGGCGTTGGCGACTTCCATGTCGAGCAGCTGCGCGACTTGGGATTGGAATTCGTAGAGCGCCTGCAGCGTGCCTTGCGCGATTTCCGGCTGGTAGGGCGTGTAGGCGGTGAGGAATTCGCTGCGCTGGATCAAATGATCGACGCTGGCCGGCACGTGGTGGCGATAAGCGCCGGCGCCGAGGAAGAACGCCGTGCGGCCGGCGGGCGTGTTCTTTTCCGCCAGGCGCTGCATGTGGCGATGCACCTCAATCTCGCCCTGCGCGCGCGGCAGATCGACGAGATCTTTCAGCACGGCGGCTTTGGGAACATCGACAAAGAGATCGTCAACGTGCTGGGCGCCGATGACGTTCAGCATTTGCTGGCGATCGACCTCGGTGAGCGGCAGATAGCGCATCAGAGCCCCTTCACGTAATCGACGTAGGCGGCTTCATCCATGAGCGCCTCGAACTCGCTCTTGTTGGCCACCTTCAGCTTCACGAACCAGCCGCCGGCTTCGGGCTCATCGTTGATGATCTGCCAATTCTCGCCGGCGATCGCTGCATTGCCTTCGACGATCTCGCCGGAGAGAGGTGCGTAAACATCGGACGCGGTCTTGGCGCTTTCGACGACGGCCATGTCGTCGCCTTGGCCGAAGCTTTTGCCGGCGGCGGGAAGCTCGGCGTAAACGACGTCGCCCAATTGTTCGGCGGCGTATTTGCTGATGCCGATCGTGGCGATGTCGCCGTCGAGGCGGACCCATTCGTGGTCTTTGGTGTAGCGCGTGGTCATGGGTCTCAAGCTCCCTTTTTCGGGCGGTGATATTGGTGTGGGACGAACGGCAGCGGCGTGACAGTGGCTGCACGCGCTTGGCCGCGGATCATGAGTTCGAGGCCGGTTCCGGGCTCGGCATAAGCGGCATCGACGTAACCCATCGAGATTGGGCCATTGAGCACTGGCGAAAAGCCGCCGCTGGTGACTATGCCGATGGTCTTGCCATCCTTGACGATCTCGACGCCCTCGCGCGCCGGCGCGCGATCATTGGGGCGGATGCCGACGCGCTTGCGCGGCGCGCCCAGTTCGTATTCGCGCAGGATGCGCTTGGCGCCGGGAAAGTCAGCCGCTTCACGGCGGCGCTTTTGGATTGTCCAGGCCAGATCGGCTTCGATCGGCGACGTGGTCGGATCGAGATCATGGCCGTAGAGGCAAAGGCCGGCTTCCAGCCGCAATGAATCGCGCGCGCCGAGGCCGACCGGTTTCACTTCGGCGTGCGCGAGCAGCGCGTTAGCAAGCTCTGTCGCGTGTTCGGCGCGGACGAGAATTTCGTAACCGTCCTCGCCGGTGTAGCCTGAACGCGTGACGGTGAGGCGGCCGAAGGCGTCGTAGCGCTTCACGCTCATGAAGCTCATCTCGGCGAGCGCGGGATCGATCACGGCGGCGGCGACTTCGCGAGCCTTCGGCCCTTGCAGCGCCAGCAAGCAGCGATCGTCGGCGCGGACGAGATTGGCTTCGCCCTTCGTCGCGTCTTCGATCAGCGCCCAGTCCTGATGCTTACAGCCGGCGTTGACGACGATGTAGAGATCGCCCGCCGCACCCGGTTCAGCAGGACGCGCGATCATCAGATCGTCGAGCACGCCGCCATCGGCGTTGGTGATCATGGTGTAGCGGACTTGGCCGGGCTTCAGGCCTTGGATGTCCGCCGGCACGAGACGCTCGATCAGCGAGGCTATTTTCTTGTGCGCGTGTTCGCCTTCGAGGCCGTGACCCTTCGGCAGCGCGAAGAAGCACGGCCCCATGTGGCTGACATCAAATAGACCCGCGTGTTGGCGCGTCCACATGTGCTCGGGGATCAGGCCTTCGAACTGGAGCGGCATGTCGTAGCCGGCGAAATCGCCGAACTTCGAGGTGCGCGCGCGCCAAAGCGCGTCGAGCGGCAGCTTCTTCGGTGATCCGGCTTCGTCCATATCTGTCCCAGGTACGCGTGGCGCATGCCTTTCGGCACGCTGCCCCCGCTGTCCCTGGCGCCTGAGAGATTTACTCCTTCGGCGACCGCGCCTCCCTTGAAGGCGCAGCTCTTTCCAGCGTGTTCATCCCCCCGCGGTCCGGTTCCCTGAGAGTTTCCGGGGCGGTTGCTCCTTCGGGGGCGGCTTTGTTGTGCCGCGCTCTCCCACGGGGTTCGCTTGTGTGGCCGGGGCGTGGCGACTCAACGTCGGCGCGCCCCGTTAAGGCGGAAACTGGTCGCGCCGCTGATGAGAGTCAATCGCCCCAGGAGAGGATCGTTTCGCCGCGCAACAAAGCCTCCGCTTCTGGCGTATATTTGGCGCCGCTCTCATCGTGAAGATCGAGCCCTTTCAACAATCTGAGCGGCGCGCGCGAGCCCTTTCGCGCGCGCACAATCACGCGCTTTGCCGGCGCCGATGCGCGCGGTCGCACGGGTGCGATTTCCACACCGCCCAAACGTCCCTCCAGCGCGCTCAGGATTTCGGGGAGTTTGTGGGCGCGATGAATGAGCGTCAGCGCCGCACCGCCTGTGAGTTGATCGGCCAATGCTGCGACCCAAGCATCGATCGGCGCATCCGCAATATAAGCGTGGCGGCGCGCTTCGGTTGGCGCGCGGCCTTCGCCCTCTTCGTCATAAGGCGGATTTAAAAACGCGCCGTCGTACACGCTTCGATTCGCGTCGCGTCCAAGCACATCGCCTTTCAAGATTTCCGCTCTTGTGGACATCCCGTTAGCGGCGACATTTTCGCTCGCAAGTGCTGCCATGTTCGCATCGCGTTCGAGTCCGACGAAGGTCGTGTTCTCAGTGCGTGCCGCGACAGCCAAGAGTGCGGCGCCGACGCCACAGCCGGCTTCAAGCAAACGCATGCCGTCACGCGCCTCAACCGCGGCCGCTAGAAGAAGCGTATCGACGTTTACGCGATAGCCGCGCGCCGGTTGCCGGATACGCAAGCGACCGTCGAGCAGCACGTCATCTGTGACTTCGAACTCGGCCATAAAGCTGATGCGACCCTTCCGCGCGACGCCGGGAACTCGGCTTGACCCAATGCCGCCGCGCCACCATCGTTTTCCCCAGACGCAGAGGCAAGCGGAGGCCCATTTGGGACCGGCGGTCGGACCAGCCAAGCAAGTCGCCGGCGAACCGCACGCGGTCGACCGGTTGGCTACGCTATTGGCCGAAGACCTGACCGCCGTCGACGCCATCATCCACGATTACATGACAAGCCCGGTCGGGGTGATCCCCAATTTGGCGGCGCACCTGATCGACGCTGGCGGCAAGCGGATCCGGCCATTGATCACGCTGGCTTCGGCGCGCCTGCTCGGCGGTGGCGGCGACGGGCCGCGTAAACTGGCGGCGGCGGTCGAGTTCATCCATTCGGCGACGTTGCTGCACGACGATGTCGTGGACCTCTCTTCGATGCGGCGCGGCAAGAAAGCCGCCAATGTGGTGTGGGGCAATTCGGCCAGCGTGCTGGTTGGCGATTTTCTGTTCGCGCGCTCTTTCAATTTGATGGTCGAGACCGGCGACATTCAGGTGCTCGATATATTAGCGCGCGCCGCGAGCGTGATCGCCGAAGGCGAAGTGATGCAGCTCGCGGCGGCGAATGACGCCGATACGACGCGCGAACGGTACATGGAGATCGTTGTCGCCAAGACCGCGGCGCTGTTTGCGGCGGCGGCCAAGGCTGGCGCAGTGGCGGCCGGCCGCGCCGGGCCGGAAGCGTCGGCGTTGGAGACTTATGGTCGCGAACTGGGTCTGGCGTTCCAACTCGTCGATGACGCGCTCGATTATGGCGGCCTCTCCGCCACCATGGGCAAGAACGCTGGTGACGATTTCCGCGAAGGCAAAGTCACACTGCCGGTGATCTTCGCGCGCGATGCGGGCGACGAGAGCGAGCGCGGGTTCTGGCGGCGCGCCATGGGCGGCGAACGGACGGACGACGACTTCTATCGCGCGCAAGCGCTGCTCAAGCGCCACAACGCCATCAGCCGAACGCTAGACGCGGCGCGCACACACGCGACCGCCGCCAATGAAGCGCTCAAGCTCCTGCCTGCGAACGCCTATCGCGACGCGCTGGCGGATTTGCCGACCTTTGTAGTCGAACGCGGATTCTAAACGCCGCCAACTTTCCGCCGGCTGGCGAAGCGGCGCACCACGGCTGACACTACAATCGCCAGAAACGCCAACAGGCCGAGCGCAATCCACGCCGCCAGCGGCTCGTCGGCCACCAAAAATCCGATGGCGCCGCACATCGCCATCGCGGTCCAATAGGTCAGCGCCACTTCGGCATGGCTCAGGCCGCCGCGCATCATGATCTGATAGATGTGCTCGGAATGGCCATCAAGCAGTGAGTGACGTTTGTAGGCGCGCCAGGCCAGCGTGAGCAAAGCGTCGGCCAGGAACGGAAAGAAGACGATCGCCGGCACGACAGGCGACAAGCCCGTGCGGTGTATGACAATCACCGAAACAAGCGCCGCCAGAGCGCCGGTGAACAGCGCTCCACTATCGCCCGCAAACAAAAGCCCTCGCGGAAAATTCCACACCAGGAAACCGACAATCGCACCGACAGCGCACGCGGCAAGCGCCACGCCGGACAAGCGTTGATCCACGAACGCGATGGCGCCGAGCGCCGTCAGGCCAATGGCCACCGAGCCCATGGCGAGGCCGTTGGCGCCGTCCATGAAGTTCACGGTGTTGACCATCACGAAAATCCACGCCGCTGTACCGAACACGGCGAACCAATACGGCGCCACCCACGCACTCTCGCCGAGTGGAAACGAAGCCACAGGCCCGACGATCAAGGCCGCGGCGATCGAGAGCACGGCGAACACTGCGAATTTGAGCCTAGCGCTCAAGGCGCGCGCGTCGTCGACGAAGCCAACGACAAGAAAGGCGCTCGAGAACAAGGAGGCGACGGTGAGCAGCACGACGCCGCGCGGGCTGATCTCGGAACGGAAGATGTCAGACATGAAAGCCAGCGCCATCAGCGCGACGCCGAACCCAAGACCGATGCCGACGCCGCCGCTCGTGGGCGTCGGGCGGGTGTGCGCATGGCGCGCCGCTTGCCCGCGATCGACGGGGCCAGCCGCGATGATCAGGCGGCACGCGGCCGCGCTGACCAGCGCTGCCACCAGCGCACCACCGAGGAGTTCAGAAAACACGGCCCGGGCTAGAGCGCGGCCCCGTACCGGTCAAGCGCCGGTGAGTAACGTGTCCGCGACCCACCACTCAGGATGCACGGTTTGCAGCGCATCGGCCAATGCTTCGCTATCGGCGGCCGAGGCGGTGAGCGCAAAGCAAGTCGCGCCGCTGCCCGAGAGGGCGACATAGCGGGCGCGGCTGTCGGCGCGGAGCGCTTGTGACACTTCCGCGATCTCCGGCATGAGCGCGGTCGCGGGTGCAGTGAGGTCGTTGCCGATGGCGGGGAGTGCCGCGAGCGCGTGTGCAGGATCGCCCAACGTCGGCGCGGGCTTGGCTTCGAAATAGCGGCCGAGGCCCATCACATCGAAGCGGCGATACACATCGGGCGTGGGCAACGGCTTCAGGGGATTGACCAATACCGCGGCGAAGCTTGGCGCGTTCATGGGTTCGAACGTCTCGCCCGCGCCGGTCATGTAAGCGGGCACACCGGCAAGGCAGACTGGCACGTCGGCGCCGAGCGTGCGCGCGATTGGCTGCAGGCGCGCGAGCGGCCAATCCAGGCCCCACAGCGCATTGAGCGCGCGCAATGCGGCCGCCGCATCGGCGGAGCCGCCGCCAATGCCGGAGGCGATCGGCAGATTTTTCTCCAGAAGCAGCCGCGCACGCGGTTGCGCAATCCCGGCTTCCGCGGCCAGAGCGCGCGCGGCCCGCATAATGAGATTGGTCTCATCGGCGGCGAGTGCCGCGCCGAACTCGCCGACAATCTCGAGCGAAAGCGTTTCAGCTTCTGCAGCTTCCACGACGTCGCCGACGTCGGCGAACATCACGACGCTTTGCAACGGATGCATCCCATCGGCGCGCGGGCGGCCGACCTCCAAAATGAGATTGATCTTCGCCGGTGCGAAGACACGCACACTCATCGCGTGGCCGATTGCGTGGGCGGCAGATCGGGAAGACCGTTCGCAATTTTCGCTTCGATGGCGGCAGCGTCCGTCGGCGACAATGTAAGCGCGCGTTGCCATTGGAAACGCGCTTCGATGCGTCGCCCGAGGCGCCAGTAGATATCGCCCAAATGATCGTTCAGAGTAGCGTCGGCTGGCATGAGTTCGACGGCGCGCTCCTGGTACAGCAGCGCTTGGCCGTAGTCGCCGATCTTGTAGTAAGCCCAAGCCAAGCTATCGATGATGGCGCCGGATGACGGGCGCAACTCGACCGCGCGCTGGAGCATGCGCAAAGCTTCGTCGGTGTTTTCGCCGCGTTCAACCCACGTGTAGGCCAGATAGTTCATCACGTCCGGCTGTTCGGGCGACAGATCCAGGGCTTGGCGGAAATCAGCTTCGGCTTCCGGCCAGCGCTGCAGCCTCTCCCGCGCGACGCCGCGCGCGAAATAAAGCCGCCACTCGCGCGGCTGATCGACCAGCAGTTCAGTGTAGATCGTCTCAGCATCGCTGTGGCGGCCGAGGCTGCGATACATATCGGCGAGCGCACGCTTGGCGCGAAGATCGCCGCCATCGGCGGCGGCGCGCACGCGCGTCAACGCTTGCTCCTGCTCGCCGGCGTCGAACTGCAGCCACGCCTCCATCACGCGCGCGGACGGGGCGTAAGGCGAACTGGCGGGAATGCCCGCCAGCACGCGTTGCGCAATGGCGTGGCGATCCTGCTGCGATTGAGTTTGCGCGAACAATAGGCGCGACGCGTCGAGCCCGGGATCGAGCATGAGTGACAGCGTCAGTGCTTCGAGAGCGCTGGTCGTGTCGTTCTCTTGCAAAAAAAGCGCGGCCAAGCCGTAGAGCCCGGCCGCCGCGCCGCGCGCTGGCGTAAGCGGGTTCGCGGCAAGCGGCTCGCCACGTGAGAGGCGCTGCGCTGCGGCGATGAGAGCCGGATTGATGCGGTTAGAATCGGTTTGCAGGAGCGCCTCCGCCTCTGACTGGGCGCCGGTGCGCGCCAGCAAGTCGGCGTGACGCTCGACCGCGGGCGGCAGGAACATGCCGCCGCTCGCCGCTTCCGCATAAGCCTCGAGCGCTTCGCTGTTTCGCCCCGCAAAATCGAGCGCCATCGCTTGCTGATAAGAAAACAGCGCGCCGTAAGGACGGATCGATGCAAGCGGCGACAGATCAGAGATGACGTCATCGACGCGTCCGCCCGCAGCGTTCGCCCACACCAACATCATGCGCGCGGTCAAGTTCTGCGCGGCGCGGCCTTCGACACCCTCAAGCGCCTGCGCAGCTTGACGCCAGCGATTGCCGGCGATGTGATCGGCGGCGCGAACGAGTTGCACGGATGGCGGCGGTGCCTCGCTTGTCGACACGCGCGCGGCGCGGCGGGCGTTGGTGATGTCGCCTGAGGCGAGCGAGGCGGAGGCGGCGCCATCGAGCAAAGCGGCGTTGCGCGGATCGCGCCTGAGCGCGGTGAAATAGCGCTCAGCGGCGGCCTCATGGTCCTGACGCAGATTGGCAAGACGCCCGAGCGCGCGGCGGCTCTGGCGTCGCGCACGCGGCGAGACACAAGCCCGCCGCGAGCGCCGCCAGGCGCGCGCCTGCGCTCACAGATCGTCCCGTTGCCGCGGTCCTTCCGGAAGATCGACACGCGGCAGCTCACGCACACGCGGCGCCGACGCTGTCAGCCCACGCGAGAGCTTTTGTTCGAGTTGGCGACGGCGGATAGCGTCGGGATCGGCGGCAAGCGCTTGACGCCATTGCTCGCGCGCATCGTCGCGGCGATTGAGCCGCCAATAAATGTCACCCAAGTGATCGAGTACTTCCGCGTTCGGATCGCCGACATTGAGCGAGACCGCGCGTTCGATCAGCGCGCGCGCCTCTTCGAAATGGCCATAGAGATAATACGCCCAGCCCAAACTATCGACGACGGCGTAATCCTGTTGACCGAAATTGAAGCCCCGCCACAGCAGGCGATAGCCCTCTTCCAAACCTTCCGGCCGTTGGATCAGCGCATAGCCGAGCGCGTTGAGGCGCAGCACCGAGTCTGGTTGCTCGGCAAAAAGACCGCGCGCCACTTGAATGCCGTCACGCCACACGCCTTGATCGCCGTCCATCATGATCGACACGTAGAGAAGTCGCGTGTCGACGCTTTGGTCGAGTTCGTAGGCGGCGCGCATATCGGTGACGGCGGCGGGAATATCTCCGGCGAAGCGATGCGCGTAGGCGCGGTAGCCAAGTACATCGGCTCGATCTTCAGGATCCTCCACCATGCCGAGCGCGCTGCTATAGGCGGGGATAGCGAGGTCGTGACGGTTGGCTTGGCGGAAGATGTCGGCGGCTGCGGCGACGAGCGCCCAGCGATCGCCTGCACGGGCGACGACACGCTCGGCCGACGCCACCGCTGCGGCGTCATCGTCGCGGCGCAACTGGATGCCGGCGCGGAGGATGTCGGCGTCCGGCGCGAACACGTCGTCGGCGGGCATCAGCGCTATGATGCGCTCAGCCCCGCTTTCGCCGCCTGACGAAGCCAATTGTTGCGCCGCATAGAGGCGCCAATCATTGGCGTCTGGCGCGAGCAGCAAGCCGATTTGCAGAAGCGCCGTGCCGGACATCGAACTCAGTCCGCGCTGGGGATCCTGCGAGGACAGCACCTGCGCGAGCATTTCCGCTTGCGTCACGAACTCCGACAGGAAGATCATCCAACGGCCAGCTGCGCTCTTCGGCGTGAGAGTCGGTTCGAACGGTTGCTGGCCGGCGTCGAGACGGCGGAGGTTTTCTTGAACGTCTTCCGAACGCGGCGCGAACTCTAGAACGACGTTATAGAACCGGCGCGCGTCTGCTGTGCGGCCGAGACGATGATGCACGATCGCGGCGCGATAGACCGAGTGCGCCACGCGTGCGGCGCCGAGAGCGCGCTCGAACTCCTCCATGTTCTGCGGCTCGGCGTCCGGCGGCGGCGTCAGATCGAGCCCTTCCACCATTTGCGCATAGACCGCAGCCGCTTCCGGCAAACGTCCGGCGCCCTCGAACACCAGAGCCCGCGCCACGTCAGGCAGCGGCGCCGGCAGAGAATTGCCTTCATTGACGCGTTCCACGCCGCGATCGACTTGGCCTTCGGCAGCGAGCAAGAACGGCTCGAGCATGTCGGCCAAGCCGCCTTCAAGGCCGCCCGGCGCATTGCGCAATGTGCCGCGCGCAGAGTCGTAGCGTCCAGCGGCGAAATCGTCGGCGAATATCGCAAACGTCCACAGCGGCATAACTTCATCGGCGCTGTCGCCGCGCGCCGTGGCGCGGCGCGCCTCGCGGACGAGATAGTCGATGTCGGCTTCGAGCAAAGCCGCTTCTGGCGTTTCGTAAGTGCGATTCGGCGCTGCGTTCGGCGGTGACGTAACGATCAGCTCAGCCGATGGCGGCGGACCTTGATCGACAGCGGGCTCGATCACCGCATCGCTTTGCGCAGCTGCAGTTGGGACTGTGTCCGGCGCCTTATCGTCCTGCGCGTAAGCCGGCGACAGCGCGCCTACCGCGACACTCACCGCGAGAATTGCCCAACGTATCATTTCGTCCCTTTCCTCCCGCATTCATGCGGGTGCGCCTACAGATTGGCGTAGTTCGGCCCGCCACCGCCTTCGGGCGTCGTCCAGACTATATTCTGGCTTGGGTCCTTGATATCGCACGTTTTGCAGTGAACGCAGTTTTGAGCATTGATCTGAAAGCGCGGATTGGCCCCCGCCTCGTCGTAAAGCACCTCGTACACGCCAGCGGGGCAATATCGTGTCGCCGGCTCGGCGTATTCAGGAAGATTGACTTTAATCGGGATGCTCGGGTCCTTCAGCACCAGGTGCGCCGGCTGATCTTCCTCGTGATTGGTGTTTGAGAGATAGACCGAGGAGAGCTTGTCGAAGGTCAGCACGCCGTCCGGTCTTGGATAGGCGATCGGCGTGTGGGCGCTGGCTTTCTCAGTGGCGGCGTAGTCGGCCTTGCCGTGCTTGAGCGTGCCCAGGAACGAGAAGCCGCCGAGCAAGGTCGTCGTCCACATGTCGAACATGCCGACGACGCCGCCCCAGAACGTGCCGAAGCGCGTGAGCAAGGGCTTTGCGTTGCGCACGCCGTAGAGATCCTTCCAGATGCGGCTGTCGCGATACGCGTCGTCGTAGCTTTCCAGCGTATCGCTTTGGCGCCCGGCTTGGATCGCCGCGAACGCGGCCTCCGCCGCGAGCATGCCTGACGTCATCGCATTGTGGCTGCCCTTGATGCGCGGCACGTTGACGAAGCCGGCCGAACACCCGATCAGCGCGCCGCCCGGAAAGGCGAGCGTCGGTACGGACTGGAAGCCGCCTTCGGTGATGGCGCGCGCGCCATAGGCGATGCGCTTGCCGCCTTCGATGTGCTCGCGGATGTCGGGATGCAGTTTGTGCTGCTGGAACACGTCGAACGGCGAGATGTACGGGTTCTTGTAGTTCAAGTGCACGACATAGCCGACGGACACGTAGCGCTCGCCCCAATGATAGAGGAACGAGCCGCCGCCGGTGTCGTCGTCGAGCGGCCAGCCGACGGTGTGCAGCACGAGGCCCGGCTTGTGCTTTTCCTTCGGCACTTCCCAGAGTTCTTTGATGCCGATGCCGAACTTCTGCGGATCGCTTTTGCTGCAGAGATCGTATTTCGCTTGCAGCACTTTCGCGAGCGAACCGCGTACGCCTTCGGCAATAAACACGTACTTGCCGTGCAATTCCATGCCCGGCTGGAAATCGCCCTTCTTGTGCCCGTCCTTGCCGATGCCGAACACGCCAGCGACGACGCCCTTCAATGCGCCGTGTTCATTATAGACTGGCGCCGACGCGGACATGCCTGGATAAATCTCAACGCCAAGCGCTTCGGCCTCAGTGGCGAGCCACTTCGTCAAGTTCGAGAGCGAAGCGATGTAGTTGCCGTGATTGTCGAACAAAGGCGGCATCAGAAACATCGGCAGCGAAGCAGAGCCGGCAGGGCCGAGGATTTTGAACTCGTCTTTCGTCACCGGCGTATCGAGCGGCGCGCCCTTTTCTTTCCAATCGGGGATCAGTTCGTTCAGCGCCACCGGATCGATGACCGCGCCGGACAGAACATGCGCGCCAACCTCGGCGCCTTTCTCCAACACGGCGACGGTGATCTCGCCGCCGGCCTCGGCGGCCAATTGCTTGAGCCTGATCGCGGCCGACAGGCCCGCAGGGCCGGCGCCGACAATCACGACATCGTACTCCATGGAGTCGCGCGCGATTTCCTCGTCGGCTACGTCGGCTGCCATTGCATTCCTTTCACGTTGTTCGAGGGCGTTTATCAAAGCTGATGCGATGAGGCGCAAGCGGGCCGCGTTGCTTTGCCGCTCGCTTTGGCGATTCGTACGAGTCCGTGCACACTACGGTTTCATGGACGTGAACCACGACCCCGCTGGCGCCGCGCGCGCGCTGCTCGCCTTCTGGCGGGCGGCGGGCGTCGATATGGACGAGGCCGAGGCGGTTTACGCCGGGACGCCGAAAGCGCAGGCGGGAACCACAGCCAGAGCGCCGCTGCCGGGCCGCGAACCGGCGCCGATCACTGCGCCGCGACCGAAGAAGGTCGCCTCCGCCCCTGTGGATAACGCCCGGGCGCTGGCGGCGGCGGCCAACACGGTGGCCGAGCTCAGGGCGGCGGTGGAGCGCTATGACGGCTGCGCCCTAAAGGCCACGGCCCGAAATACGGTGTTCGCCGACGGTCACGAAGACGCGCCCGTGCTCCTCATCGGCGAGGCCCCCGACAAGGAAGAGGATGAACAAGGCAAGCCGTTCGTCGGCGCGAGGGGGGCGCTGCTGGATCGCATGCTCGCCCAAATTGGCCTCGATCGGCAGTCCAATGTATTGATTTCAAATACGATTTACTGGCGCCCGCCCGGCAATCGCGATCCCACGCCGGGCGAAACGCTGGCTTGTCTGCCCTTCGTCGAGCGGCTGATCGCGCTGACGCAGCCAAAGCTTCTAATCCTGACCGGCAAGGCGGCCGCCAATACGGTGCTCCGCCGGGAGGATGCGGTGAACAAGCTGCGCGGCCGCCGCCTGCTCTATACGCGCGACGGGCTCGACCTACCTGTCAACGCGCTGGTCATGCTTCATCCGGCATATCTGCTTCGTCAGCCGCAGCAAAAGCGGCTGGCGTGGACCGATCTTTTGCTCGCCGAAGCCTGGCTTTCCGAACTGGGCGTCGCGCGAGCCCCGCACGTTTAGACAGCTCAGAAGGGCCCCGATGACGTTCCGCACCGCCCTCGCCGCCTTCTCCGTCGCCGCGATCATCGCGCCGGTAACCGCTGAAGCGCAGACGCGCATCGTTGCGCTCAACGAAAATGACGAAGCCGCGTACCGCGACGCCTTCGCCGCCATCGAGTCCGGCGACTGGCGCGGCGTCAGCGCAGCGCTCTCGCGCGCGGAAGACGATGTGCTCGACGGCGTCGTGCGCGGACGTGCGCTGCTGGCGCGCGGCAATAGCCCGAGCTGGAGCGATTATACCGGCTGGCTGATGAACCATGCCGATTACGGCATGGCGCCGGATGTGTACGAGCGCGCGCTCGACTCGCGCTCACGTCGCGCTCGCCGCAACGGCGTGCGCCCACCCGCACCGCGCGCCGGTCGCGGCCGCACGCTGCCAGGCACGCCGCCGCCGATTTCAGGCGATAGCGCCGGCGCACGCGCGGGGATCGAGCGGGTCGCTGAACGGCTCGGCGCTGGCGACATGGATGGCGCGCGCGCTGCGGCGCTTGCGCAAGTCGGTGGCCCGCGTTCGGGGCAAGCACAATGGCAGTTGGGCCTCATCGCTTATCGTCAGCACGATTACGCCGAAGCGGTGCGCCAGTTCGAAGCCTCTGCTGACTGGCCACATCATGGCGGCTGGGCGCGCGCAGCAGCGCACTACTGGGCAGCACGCGCGCGACTGGCGGCAGGCGACGCCAACGGCGTCACACGCCATCTCGAAGCCGCTGCCGAGCGGCCATGGACGTTCTACGGCCAACTCGCGGAAACCCAACTCGGCCGCGAGAGCCCGCTCTCGTTTACACCGCCAAGCATCGAGAACGTTTCGCTGGAACGCTTCATCGAAACGCATGCCGGCGCGCGCCGCGCCGCGGCGTTGGCGCAATTAGGCCGGCTCTCTGAAGTCGAAAGCGAACTGCGCCGCCTGCACGCGGATCTGACAAGCGAACATGACGCGGCGTTTCTGACGCTCGCAATCTCGCTCCAAGCGCCGGCCGCGCAATTGCGCGCGGCGGAGTATGGCGGCCGCGAGGTCGCCGCCGGTTTCTGCCCGACGACATCATTCGAGCCCGACGTCGGCTTCATGCTCGACCGCGCGCTGATCTATGCGATTGTGCGCCAGGAGAGTTATTTCAATCCGCGCGCAGTCAGTGTCTCGAACGCACGCGGACTGATGCAACTTCTGCCATCGACCGCGCGCGACATGGACCGTTCGCACAATTATCGCCGCGCGCCAGCGCCGTTGTTCGAGCCCGGCCTTAACATGCGTTTGGGCCAAAGCTACGTGCAGTGGCTGATGACCGAGTTTCACAATGACGGTGACCTCGGCCGCGTTTTCGCCGCCTATAATGGCGGCCCCGGCTGGCTTTCACGCTGGGTCGCGACGCAGCCCAGCGACATCGATCCGCTTTTGTTGCTGGAATTGCTGCCGCGCGCTGAAAGCCGCGACTATGCCGAGCGCGCGCTCTCGCACATGGCGCTTTGCCGCAAACGCTATGGTCAGCCAACGCCCGAGATGGATCGTTTGGCCTCCGGCGATCCAGCGATTTATCAGCCGCTCGACCAGCGCTTAGCGCAACGCTGATTTAAGCGCCCGCTGGCGCAGGCATCGGACGCGGTGGCGTCGCCGGCGGCGGTGCAGCGGTGGGCGGCGCAGGCGGTGCTGCTGGCGCACCTGGTGTTGCCGGGGGCGCTCCACTTTCAGCGCCGCCAGTCATCTGCGAACGCACGCGCTGGATGAAGCGATCCATCAAATCTGTACGCGCCACGGCGCGAGCGACATCGCGGATCGCTGCGCCGTCGGCGTGAATGCCGGCGGCGACGATTTCGAACGCGTCAGCTTCCGGCGTACCGGCGAGATCGCCAGCGTAGTCACGATAAAGCGCGCGCACGCCTTCTTCATCGCCCGCCAGCGTCAGCGCAATACCGGTGCGCAGCACAGCTTGGCGCGCATGATCGTCCAACGGCGCAGCACGCGTGCGCATCGCCAACAACGCCCGCAACTCAGCCCCCGCGCGCTGCCAATCACGCGCGCGCCATGCGGCTTCGGCGCGCACACGCTGCGCATCTTCGCTGCGATCGCGCTCAACTAGCTCAACAGCGCCTTCCAAGCGGCCGAGATCGAGCAACGCACGCGCTTCGAGAATGCGACGGTCGGCGAGCAAGGTCGCCGGCATGTTCGGTTGCCGCGACGATGCGATAGCGACCAGAGCCTGATCGGGCTTGTGATCCATCAGATAGATCGCCGCGAGATCGGCGGCGACTTGCGCCTTGCCGATGCCGTCGAGGCGGGTGTCGACCTGGTGTTGGAGCAATTGCGCGGCTTGTTCGAGCAGATCGACGTGCACCAATCGCCCCGAGAGCAGCCGTACGATGCGGTCGCCATTGGGGCCTACAGGCGTCAGATCGCTGAACTCGTAGAAGAGGCCAAGCGCTTGGATCGGCTCTAGGCGATCCGCTTCGCCGTCAAGAAAGAGGCGTTCGAACAACACGCCCATGTCGGCGCGCAACTGCCGCGCGGCGGGGTCGGCTGGAAACCGGTCAGCGGCGGTGCGCATCACCGCCATTGCATCGCGCCAGCGGCCAAGCTCGGAATACACTTCGCCCAACATGCCGACAATTATCAGTTCGGTGGAGTCGCCGCGCCAGCGGAAGCGCAGCGCTTCCAAAGGCTCGATGGCGTCGACGCTGCGCATGACGCCGGTGCCGCGGCGCAGGCGGATCGCCTCGACAGTGGCGCGGACGGCGACTTCTTCGTCATTGATGCGCGAAAGTTCATCAAACATGGTGAGCGCGCGCGCTGCATCGCCGCGCAACGCCACCACCCGCGCTTGTAGCAGCCGCGCGTGCATGCGCATGAAGCGATCCGGCGCCTCGGCCAGCGCGGCGCGCGCGGACGCCTCCGCGGCGGCGGGGTCGTTCAGCTCAAGCGCTGACTCCGCAAGCGCCAGCTGGAAGCGCGCGCGCCAAGCCGGGGGATGCTCTTCGAGACCGCCGGCGCCGCGTTCGAGTTCGCGCCGCGCATCACTCCAATTATGCTGCAACGCCGCCGCATAGCCGCGCCACAGCGCGGCGGACGGATTGTTGACGAGCGCCGAGGCTGTGAGATCCGGCATCGCGGCGGCGGCGCGGCCGAGCATGACATTGGCGGCGCCGCGCATCAGCCGGAATTCCGGATCGATTTCGACCAACTCGCCTTGATTGATGGCGACGATGCGCAACGCGCCGAGTGCTTCGGCGGCCAGATCGTTTTCGAGCAGGTAACGCGCCAACGCCATACGCGCTTCGACCGGCGCGCCTTCGGCGACGCCTTCGTCCGCCGCGCGGCGCGTCAGTTCGGCGATGGTTTCGCGCACACGCACGAGGTCTTGCGCTTGCGCCGGCGCCAGGGCGGTGTCGCTTGCGGGACTGAGCGCGTCGTTGAGCCCAGCTTCGAGTTCGGATTGCACCGGCGTCTGCGCTGCGATCAAACCAGCGTCGCCGCGCGAAACAGTGAGAACGCCTTGCGCGAACGTCGCGGTGACGCCGTCGGCGCGCGGTTCGATGACGCCGCCATGCGCGGACGGTAGCAGTGCAGCTTCCAAAGTCGCGCGCCGCGCATCGACGCCGCGCGCGGGGCCGCCCATCAACGCAACCGCGATGCGGTCTCCGATTTCCGGATCGTTGATCCAGCGGACCACACCTTCGCGGCCGAACGCAGCCGTCAGGCGACCGCGCCCGTCTGGCAGTGTTTCGCGTGTCAGCGTAGCGGCCGCACCCGGCGCGGCGCGGGCGCCGAGCGTAAACGTCCAAGAATTCTCGCTGGCGGAGGCGGAAACGAGCACGTCCGGCGGCGTGAGCACCCGCAAGCCGACAACGCCCTCGCCATGCACGAGTTCGATGTTCTGGTGGCGCCGCCCTGCACGCGCAACACCGGTGAGATCGACGCGGCCCTGGGCATCGAACACCAACCAAATCGCTTCGCCGCGCCGGAACGCAGCCGCGCGCGCGGGCGATGGCCATGTCACAGTCACGCGCGTGACATTGGCTTCTTCCACCAATTGCACACGCGCATTGCCGCGCACAGGCGGCGTCGCCGGCACCGGCGCTTCGCGGGTTGTGCCGGGCGCCGTGGTTGCCGGCTGGACGCCGCCTTCCGGTGGCATGAGATCGACGACGACGCGATCGCCGTCCACAAAGTGGCGCTGACGGACGCCGGGCTCGAGCGTGATGGTGAGACGCACGGGCGCACCAGCCGCACTGACGCGGCGCACTTCACGCACCAGACGCGGCGGCGTCGAGCGGAGTTCGGAGATGTCGATGTCGGCGGCGCGCGAAAAGCGCAGGTCGAGCCGGTTGCCTTGCAGCAGCGGCGTCACCGTCGTCGCGCCTTGGAAGCGGAATGCGAGGCGCGTGTAATCGTCCTGCACGCCGACACTCACCGTCGCGGTCGGCACGACAAGACGCGGCGGCGGAGGCGGTGCGGGTGGCGGCGTTGGCGCTGCGGCGGCGACGACGGGCGTCGGTTCTGGCGCGGCGGGCGGTGGCGCGGGGGGCGGCGCTGGCGGTGGCGTGGCGAGCGTCAAATCCATCGGCAACGGACCGACCGGGCCGCGCAGTGCGGCCGGCTCTTCCGGTGCGGGTGCAGGCGTGAGCGGCGCGCCCGGCGCTGGCGTCGCGACAGCGACCGGTGGCGGCGCGGCCTCGGCCGTGACATCGGCGCGCTCCTCCGGCGGCGTCAGCTGGATAGGCTGCGCGGCGACGGGCGGCGTCGCAATGAGCGCCGCCGCTGCGATCGCGATCGGAGAGCGCAAGGGCTTCATGTTCGGCTGAGCAACTCTCTCCGTTGCGCGTTAAGCGCGCGTTTACTCGGATGCGGCCGGCGACGCGCCACGCGCGCGGTTGAGCAGATCGCCGCCCCCGGTCGGCGGGCGCGCGCGGTCGGCGAGCATTTCGGTCAAGCGGCGCGCGCGCTCGGGCTCCATGCGGCCCAGAATTTCCGCCAGATTGGTCTGACGCATCCGGCTGGCGACCTGGATCAGCACGTCGTCTTCAAGACCATCGAACACGGTCGCCGCATCCTTGGCGCGCATGCGCTGATAGACGTCGACGAGGCTGGCCAGACGCTGCTCCTGCGCTTCATCGAGTTGACCGAGTAAATCCTGCACAGTGGTTTCCAACTGGCGCAGCTCGGCTAGACGTTCGTTCAAGCGTTGTTCGGCTGCGAGCATCAGCGCGTCTTGCGTGCCGAGCGCCTCGCCGCGCGCATCGAGCGCTTCGCGGCGCGCGCTCAAAGCTTGCAGCACCTGCACTTCTTCAGCGGAAAGCCCAGCCATGTCGGCAAGCGTCGCCGGTTCGCACTGAGTTTGCGACGGCGTTGCGCCTTCCGCCGGCGTTTCGGTTTCGCCGTGCGCGGCGTCTGCTACTTGCGGGATCGTTTCAGCGACGCCCTCAGCCATCGCGACGGCCTTTAAGCCGAGCACGGCGGCGACCGTAACCATCGCCGCCGGCAAGAGCCGGACCTTGGACGCAGGCGCTTTGCGCTTGGCTGACATCAGAGCCGCCCGCGCGCGCCGACATCGGCGCTGGAGCGCAGACGCCCGGCGCCGAGACCTAAGCGGTCAGCGGTGACGCGTGCATCATTGATGCGTGCTTGCAGATCGCGGCCTGTTTCCTGGGCGGTGGCGCGCAGGTTGCGGACCGCTGCTTCGGCTTGCTGCGTTGCTTGCATCAACTCGGCGGCGGCGGCGCGAATGCCGTCCTGGCCGGTGCGCAGCGCCGCGAGCTTGCGATCGAGCCGCCAGAAGTAAAACAAGCACGCCGCCAGCATGGCCGCGAGCACGAGTTCGATAACGAGTGTGACGGGGCTCATCATTTGCCTCCCATTTTCATGACGGCCTGCTGCATCGCAGGCGCGATCGGGCGCTCGACACGGACGGCCAAGGAATGTCCCATGCGGCCAACACGGCCCTGGCTGAGTTCGACGGCGCCACATTTGAGCAGCACCGGGTCGTCGGGCGCCGCATCGAGCATGAGCGTGTCGCCGACTTTCAGATCGAGCACTTTGCGCAGCGGTTGCTTCATCTCGTTGAGGACGGCGCGCACTTCGAGCTTGGTGGCCCAAAGTTCGCTGGCGAGGTGGCCTTCCCAAATATTGTCACGGCCGAACTTCTCGCCCATGAATTGCTGCAAGAGCATCTTGCGGATCGGCTCAAGCGTCGCGTACGGCAACAGCAGTTCGAGCCGGCCGCCGCGATCTTCCATGTCGATGCGCAGCTTCACCACGATGGCCGCGTTCGGCGGTCGCGCGATGGCGGCAAAGCGCGGATTGGTCTCGATACGGTCGAGCGAGAAATCGACTTCGGTCAGCGGCGCGAAGGCTTGGCTGGCGTCCTTCAGCACGACTTCGATCATGCGGGTGACCAGCATGCGCTCGATCGTGGTGTAGGGCCGGCCTTCGACGCGCGTCGCCGCAGCGCCGCGGCGCCCGCCCAGCAGAACGTCGACGACGGAGTAAATGAGATTGGAGTCGACCGTCGCCAAGCCGAAATTATCGAGCTGCTCGGCGCGGAAGACAGCAATGATGGCCGGCAGCGGGATCGAGTTCAGATAGTCGCCGAAGCGGATCGAGCTGATCTGATCGAGACTGACCTCTACATTGTCGGACGTGAAATTACGCAAGCTCGTCGTCATCAGCCGCACCAAGCGGTCGAAGACGATCTCGAGCATCGGCAAGCGCTCGTAGGAGACGAGCGCGGAATTGATGATGGCGCGGACGCCGGTGCGCGTGCTGCTGTCGTCTTCGTTCAGGCCGAAACCGAGCAAGCTGTCGATCTCATCCTGATTGAGGATGCGCTCGGCGCCTTGATCCGGCGCTTCGCCCTCGCCGGTCGACCAGTCTTTGTCTGCAGCCTCAGCCGCCCCGGCGCTCATCTTACTGCACCAGCATTTCTTCGATCAGCACAGCGTTCACATGCGCCGGCGCGATCGCGAGATTGACACGGCGCAGCAATTCGATGCGCAGACGGTAAGCGCCGGCCGAGCCGGAGAGATCGTCCGTGCGCAACTCGCGCAGGAAGCCGGCGAACTGATCGTTCACGCGCGGGATGTGTTCGGTGAGCGTCGTCACCGTCGCGTCGTCGGGTGCTTCGAGCGTGAGCTTGAGCTTCAAATAGGCGGGACGGCCATCGGGGCCGCTAATGTTGACGAGAATTTCTGGCATGGTGACGAAGACGACGTTTTCGCCGTGCAAGATCATCGTGCCGTTCGGGCCGGGGACGGCTTCGCCGATCGGGCCGTCACCGTGGGCGCCGCCCTTCGCTTTGCCGTGATCGCCGGCTTCAGCGTGTTGCTCGCCGCCGCCGCCGGACAGAAGCATGAACGCGGCTGCACCGCCGCCGCCAAGCACGAGCACGGCGGGCAGAATGATGAAGAGCACGAGCTTCTTGCCCGACATCTTTTTCTTGGCGGGCGCTTCGCCCTCGGCGCCCTCGACGCCTTCGCCCTCAGCCGGCGGGCTTGCGCCCTCGGCTTCGGTATCGGCGTCCGGCGCCTCGCCCTTCTTCTTTTTCTTCGACTTCCCGAACATGGAATCGCCCGCATCAATCCATGTTCCTTGGTGGCGCGCGCTGGTTAAGGATTGGTAGCAACTCGGCAAAACTTGCCGCCCCGCCCGGCAGTTTCGCGCCGGCCGTTCACCATGCCGCGCCGCCTTGCCCCATGAAAACCAAGCGATTAACCACTGGCGCGGTCCTTGCATGGTTAAAAGCGATGGATAACGCCCTCATGCTCGGCCTGCAGACGCAACGCGTTCTGCAACGGCGTATGGATGTGGCGGCCAACAATTTGGCCAACGTTTCCACCTCGGGCTTCAAGGCCGACACGCTGCTGCTCGAGGAAGCGGACCGCACAGCGGCGCACGCCGACGCAGATCCGCGCGAAATCCGCTTCGTCCGCGATATCGGCATCATGCACGGCATGGATCAGGGCCCGATCGCGATGACGGGCAACCCGCTCGACGTCGCCATCGAAGGCGACGGCTTCTTCATGGTCGAAGGGGTTGGCGGAGAAACACAATACACGCGCGATGGCGCGTTTTCGTTAGCCGGAGACGGCAGGCTCGTGACCAGCGATGGCCGGGCCGTGCTCGACTCCGGGGGGGCGTCGATCGTGCTCGACCCACAGGGCGAAAGCCCGGTGATCGGGCGCGACGGCGTAATACGGGTGGCCGGCGTCGAAGCCGGCCGCATCGGCGTGGTGGGTTTCGCCGCGCCGGGCGCGCTTTCAAAGGTCGGGGACAACCTTTGGGACGCGCAGGGACAACAACCGGGCGCCTTCGAGGGCGTCGTCGTTCAAGGCGCCCTCGAAGGGTCCAACGTACGCCCGGTTTTGGAACTGACACGATTGATCGAAATTTCGCGCGCTTACGCATCGGCCTCCCGCATCGTTTCGGGTGCGGATGATCTTCGTAAGACCGCGATCGAGCGGCTCGGCCGCTAGGAGTAGTCCCAGATGCGTGCACTATCGATCGCAGCCAGCGGCATGCAGGCCCAGCAGCTGAACGTCGACGTCATTTCGCACAACATCGCGAACATGAACACGACGGCGTACAACCGTCAGCGCGCCGAATTCCAGGACATGCTCTATCAAAACATCGAGCGCCCGGGCTCGACCTCTTCTGCGTCAGGCGCGGTCCTGCCGCTCGGCATCCAGATCGGCGTCGGCGTGCGCGCCGATGCGGTTGGGCGCATCACCGAACAAGGCAGCATCAGCCAAACCGGCAACGCCTACGACATCGCCATCAACGGGCGCGGCTTCCTGCAAGTCGGCCTGCCCTCGGGCCAAACTGCTTACACACGCGCCGGCAACCTCGCCATCAATGCCGAAGGCCAATTGGTCACCACCGACGGCTACCCGATCGAACCGTCGATCAGCGTACCGCCGGAAGCCACCGCCGTGCAGATCACGCGCGACGGCATCGTCGAAGTGACGCTGACCGGCCAAACCGATCCGCAACAAGTCGGCCAATTTGAACTCGCCACCTTCATCAATCCGGCGGGCATGGAAGCGATCGGCGACAATCTCTATTTGGAAACCGCCGCGTCCGGTTCGGCAAACACCGCGACGCCGGGATCGCCCGGTCTCGGCACGGTGATGCAGGGTTTTCTCGAGCTCTCTAACGTCAACGCCGTTGAAGAAATTTCGCAGCTGATCGTGGCGCAGCGCGCTTACGAGATGAATGCGCGCGTCATCACAGCGGCGGACGAAATGCTGCAATCCGCAACCCAATTGCGCTGAGGAGGATCGTCATGTTGCGTTGGTTCTGCCTCGTTGCTTGCCTTTATATGTTTTTCAGCGCCGTCGCGTTCGCCGATCCGGTTACGTTGCGCGCGCGCGTCGAAGCGAGCGGCCCGGCCGTTACGATGGGCGATATTTTCAACGGCGCGCCGGCCAACGTCGCTGGCCGCGCCGTCGCTCCGGCGCCGCCGCCGGGGCAAATCTCGAACATCTCGATGGCGGTGATCGCCGCTTCTGCTTCTGCTGCCGGCTTGGACTTCACACCCCCTGCTGGCGTCACCCAAGTTCAGGTCATCCGCCCAGGCGGCATGCGCGCGACATTGCCGCCCGCTGGCGGCAGACAATCCATCGCCAACGCCGCCATCCGCCGCGGCGAAACAGTGACGCTGATTTACGCCGCACCGGGCATCTCACTCAGCATGCGCGCGCGGGCGCTTGAAGACGGCGCAGTCGGCGACAGCATTAGCTTCTTGAACGTCGCCTCCAATCGCCAGATCGACGCCGTCGTGACCGGCGCCGGCCAAGCCACGGCAAGCCCATGACCCGCAAGGACGACCTTATGCGCACTCTCGCTCTGCTCGCACTGGCCGCAAGCGCCGCCGGATGCGCGAGCGCCGACCGGCGCGAATATGCGCACGATGCTTTGGCCATGCCGGGCGCCGCCTACAACGCCGCGCAACGCGCGCTTGGCCCGCCGCAACTACAACCGGTGCAGTCTCCACAAGGCCTCACTGGCGGCGGGCAACAATCCATGCCGCAGCCGGAGCCGGTCGTGTATGAGCCGGCGAGCCCCTCCTCGCTCTGGCGCTCGGGCTCGCGCAGCTTCTTCAACGATCAACGCGCCACCGACATTGGCGACATTATCACGGTGCAGATCGAGATCGACGACAGCGCCAACATCTCCAACTCGTCCGACCGCCAGCGCGAAAGCTCGACATCAGCAGGCGTCGGGAATTTCTTTGGCCTAGAGAGCGCCGTTGGGCAGATCTTCAACAACGCCTTCGATCCGGAAAACATGATCAGCGCCGAGGCGGAATCCGAGCATCGCGGCTCCGGCGCGATCAATCGGCAAGAAAAGATCGAGCTGACCGTGGCCGCTGTGATCGTGGACCGCTTGCAGAACGGCAATCTCGTGATTGCTGGCCGTCAAGAAGTGCGCATCAATGGCGAAGTGCGCGAACTCACGGTAAGCGGCGTCATCCGCCCCGAAGACGTCACCGCAAGCAACACGATCAATCAAACGCAGATCGCCGAAGCGCGTATCTCTTATGGCGGTCGTGGTTCGATTAGCGCGGTGCAACGTCCGAACTGGGGCCAGCGCATCGGCGACGCCATCTCGCCGTGGTGAGCTAGTTCACGCGCCGGTCGCGCCCGACCCAATACGGCTCACGCAATTCGCGGCGTAGAATTTTGCCGGACGTGCTGCGCGGCAAAGCATCGGCGCGGAAGTCGACGCTCTTGGGCGCTTTGTAGTGCGCGATGCGTTCGCGTGCGTAGGCGATGATGCTTTCCGAATCGGGCGCGACGCCAGGCTTTGGCACCACGACGGCTTTCACCGCCTCGCCCCAAGTATCATCCGGCACGCCGATGACGGCGACTTCGGCGACATGCGGATGGCCATGGATCGCGTTCTCGACCTCCGCCGGATAGACGTTCTCGGCGCCGGAGCAGATCATGTCCTTGATGCGGTCCTGGATGAAGAGGTAGCCGTCTTCATCCAGATAGCCAGCGTCGCCAGTGCGCAACCAGCCTTCGGAATCGATCGTTGCCGCTGTCGCGCTTTCATTGCGCCAATAGCCCGCCATGTTGGCCGCCGAGCGTGTGCAGATTTCGCCCGTCTCGTTTGGGCCCAACACTTTGCCCCCCGCATCGACGATCCGCAGCTCAACGCCCGGCATCGGCAGACCCGCTGACGCCATGCGTTTCGCGCCTTTCGGATCGTGATCCTGCGGCGGCAGATAGACGATGGTGCCGGTGGTTTCAGTCATGCCGTACTGCTGGCAAAACTGGCAGCCGAACACTTCCATGCACTCTTGCAGAAGCGCCACCGGCATTGGCGAGGCGCCGTAAAGAATGTGCTGCAAGCTCGAATAATCAATCTCTCTCGCGCGCGGCATGCGGACGATGAATTGCAGCGCCGCCGGCACCATGAACATTTTGGCGATGCGCTCGCGCTCGATCAGTTCAAGCGCCTCCATCGGATTGAAGTCGCGCGTCACGATGTTGCGCACGCCATTGAGGAGGCCGACGAGCCCCCAGCCGGAGCCGCCAATGTGCGCGATCGGCATGGCCGCTAGGCTCGTCTCGCCTTCATTCCACTCGTTCCAGCCCAGCCCCGCCTCCGACAGCGCGCGCCGCGAGCGAAGCAGATTGGCGCTGGTGAGCATCACGCCCTTCGGTTTGCCGGTCGTGCCGGATGTGTAGAGCAGAAGCGTTGGGGCGTCGGATGGAAGCGATGTGTTGGGATCGCGCGCAGGCTGCGCATCGCGCCAGGCTTCGTAGATGGGGAGATCGTGCGCGCCCGCCTCCATCGCGACGAGGAACGGCTTTGTGCTTGCAAGCTTCAGTGCCTCGCCCGCGCACTCAAGGCACTCGGGGCCGACGAACAGAACTTTAGCGCCGGTGTCGTCGAGAATGTAGGCGACTTCTGGCGGCGATAAGCGCCAGCCGATCGGCGCGATGATCGCGCCAATCTTGGCGGCGGCGAACCATATCTCGAAATAGCGGTCACAATTCTTGCCGAGGAACGCGACGCGATCACCGGGCTCGACGCCCGCCGCGATCAACGCATTGGCGGTTTGACTGGATTGGCTGTCGAGTGCAGCGAACGTCGTCTTGCGGCCTTCGAACTCCAGCGCGATGCGATCAGCGCGGGCGCGGCCGTGGTGGCGGGTCACGTCCGCCAGGGTCACGAACGCGTCAAATTCTTCGGGCTTCAGCGACGCGGCCACATCAACCCCCAATCCCGCGCGCCATGAGCGACGCGAAAAGCAACAATAGCGCAATCAAATGCACCTCGATCATGAGCATACGGCGCACATGCTTCACTTCAGCCTCCGGCGGCGCGAACGCGGGATCGGCGTTGAATGATTTGGTCCAGCGCATGAAGGCGCGCGTGGGGCCGATAGAGAGAAGGCCGATCACCGCGAAGGCGGCGATCTTGGCCCAGAAGAAGGGCTGCGCCTCGTAAAATTCCCAGCCTTTCGCGCCCCAGATGACGCGCGAGACACCGGCGACAATCAGCAAGACGGACGAGATGCCGTAGAACAAGTCCACACGCAGCAAGAGGCGCGCGACGCGGTTATCGACGGGCAGTCGCAGGATGAAGAGCTCAGCGCTCAACGCGCCGACGAGGACGAAAGCAAACAGGAAATGGAGCCACGCAAGGCCAGCCTCGTGCATCAGCATGGCGTCAAGCTAGCGTCGCGGCGCGGTTCGCGCCACCCGGATCGCGAGCCTTCAGGCTCGCCGCTTTATCGAGAATGCGGGCCTGAAGGCCCGCGGCCCGATCAATCGTCCCGGTGGACGCGTTCGCGGCGCTCGTGGCGTTCTTGGGCTTCGAGCGACAGCGTGGCGATGGGGCGGGCTTCGAGGCGCGAGAGCGAGATCGGCTCTCCGGTCTCTTCGCAATAGCCGTAAGAGCCGTCTTCGATGCGGCGCAGCGCTTGCTCGATCTTGGCGATCAGCTTGCGCTGGCGGTCGCGCGTGCGCAGTTCCAGGCCGCGATCGGTTTCGCTGGTGGCGCGGTCGGCCAGATCAGCTTCCGGGACCGTATCCTGTTGCAGCGTGGCGATGGTGCTGCGCGACTCTTCGAGAATCTCTTCTTTCCAGGCGAGCAGCTTGGCGCGGAAATAATCCCGCTGCCGTTCGTTCATGAACGGCTCGTTGTCGCTGGGGCGATAATCTTTCACCGACGAAGCCATCTTCCCTACTCCGCGTCCCTCGCGAGGTGGGGCGGCTTATAGCGGCGTGCCCCAGCGCCGTCCATTCAGCAAGACCAGTGCCAAACACCTTCTATTTTCCGTAAGTTGCGGTGCAGCATCAAGCGCGGCCGACGCGCTCCAGCTTGGCCAGCTCGACGGCGAGTCGTGTGTCAATTTCACGAAGGACGTCGTCCAGGCCGTTCTCGCCAGTGCGCTCGGCCCCGTGGGAGAGGCGCTCCAACTCGGCTTTCAGCGCCGCCGGGGCGCGGCCCGAGACCAGCCCCTGCTCCAGCCGTTCCAAGGCATCCAAAGCATCGCCGCCCCTCTTGGCCTGACGCGCGCGCCGGCGCGCCGGCGGCTCGTCGCTCTGCAGCGCGATGATGGCGTCGAGCGCCGTCAGCGGCGCGGTTTGCGAAACCGCTGCCGTACGCTGAGGCGCCTCCACCGAAGGCGAAAAGCCGGGCGCGGCGGCGCCGTTGCCGCCCTTGCGGACGCCGGACGAGGCGCCGACAGACTTGCCGCTCTCGATCTTCATGAGGGCGAACCTCCGCTGATGCCGTTTCCGATTGATTAACGTTTCAAAATTGAACCGGTCGTTAACCGAACTGGTGGCGTGTCGGTCTGATGGGATTTGCATCACGCGCGGCGCGTTTCGGCCTTTTGGCCATGGCCTCAGTGGCGGCGATCACCACCCCGATCGCGACGCCCGCGGCATGGGCCGGGCCGCGCATCAAGGATGTCGCCGACTTTGAAGGCGTCCGCGAGAACCAACTCGTGGGCTATGGACTGGTTGTCGGCCTCGCCGGCACCGGAGATTCTTTGCGAAACTCGCCGTTCACGCGCCAAAGCTTGGCGGCGATGCTCGAGCGGCTGGGCGTCAACGCCGCCGAAGGCAATTTGAACACTCGCAACGTCGCCGCCGTGATGGTGACCTCGAACCTGCCGCCGTTCGCCAGCCAAGGCTCGCGCATCGATGTAACGGTGTCTGCCCTCGGCGATGCACGCAGCTTAGCCGGCGGCCAGTTGCTGGTGACGCCGCTCATGGGCGCGGATCAACAGATTTACGCGGTCGCGCAAGGCGCGCTGGCGATTGGCGGCTTCTCCGCTGCAGGCGCTTCCGGTTCTTCGGTGACGCGCGGCGTGCCGACTGCCGGCCGCATCGCTTCCGGCGCGCTGGTCGAGCGCGAGATTCCATTCGATATCGCAGGCCAAAGCGAATTGCGCTTGGCGCTGCGCAATCCCGATTTCACCACAGCTCAGCGCATCGCGCAGGCGATCAACAATGTCGTTGGCGCTGGCACGGCGCGGCCGGCCAATCCGGGCACCGTGATCCTAACGCGCCCCGCCGCTTATGCCGGCGACATGGTGGCGTTGATCAGCGCCATCGAAAATCTCGAAGTCGAGGTCGATACGGCGGCGCGCATCGTCATCGATGAAAGCTCCGGCATTGTCGTCATGGGCGAAAACGTGCGCGTTTCCACCGTTGCGATCGCGCAGGGCAATCTCACCATCTCGATCCAGGAAGATCCGTTCGTCAGCCAGCCCGAACCGTTCTCGCGGGGCGAGACGGTGGTCGTGCCGTCCACCACCGTCGATGTCGAAGAAGAAGCCGGTGGGCTAGTCGTGGTGCCGGGCGGCGTGCCGCTTCGGCAGTTGGTCAACGGCCTGAACGCACTCGGCGTCACGCCACGCGACATGATCTCGATCCTGCAGGCGCTGAAAGCCGCCGGCGCGATCCAAGCCGAAATCGAAGTGATGTAGATGACAGACGCGATCTCCCTCGCCGGCGCGCCGCTGCCGATCAGCACCGCTACGCGTGGTCACGGGCCCCGCGACGCTGGAGCACCAGTGCCCCCCGAGGTGCGGCGCGCGGCGGAAGAGTTCGAGGCGGTGTTCCTCTCGGAGATGCTGGCCCCGATGTTCGAGGCGCTCGATACCGACGGGCTCGGCGGCGGCGGTACGGGCGAACAGATTTTCCGGCCGATGCTCGTCGAACGCTACGCGGAATCGATTGCGCGCTCCGGCGGCGTGGGCATCGCCGATAGCATCGTGCGCGAACTGATGCGGCTGCAGGAAGCCGTCATTGTCGAACCGGAGGCCGCCGATGGCGCTGCTGGCTGACGACGCGCGCGATCGCGCCGCGCAATTGCTGCTTATCACCGAACGGCTCAGCGCTTTGATCACGGCGGAGACGCAGCGCATCGAGGCGCGCCTGCCCCCGCTTGAAGGCGCCGAGGCGGAAGAGAAAACGCGGCTCGCCAACGCCTATCGGCTGGAGCTGACGCGCATCAAGCACGACCGCAGCCTGATCGAAGGCGCAAGCCCGGAAACGCTCACCAAACTGCGCTCGGCGACCGAGACGCTCCACGTCGCCATGGCGGCGCACGAGACGGCACTCAACGCGGTCAAGGTAATCAGCGAGGGCCTCGTTCACGCCATGGCGGAGGAGATCGCACGGCTGCGCGGCGGCGAGACCGGCTATCAGGCCAGCGGCAATCTCGCGGCTGCGAGCGGCCCGATGCCGACGGTGATCGATAAGAGCGCTTAACAAACGCCGTGAATAAACCCCGGTCCGGGGACCTTTTCGCCTTTCCTGTAATTCATCTTGCTCTACGGCGTCACAGCCGGTTCTGTATGTGCGGCTGCGGTCCGGGACAAAGATGAGGCATACGAAGGTATCGAGCGCTTGGCGCCCGGTGGGGGCGCGTCGCGGCGCATCTGCGCCGCAAGGGATCATCGGCGCACTCGTGTTTAACGTGTGCATGCTGGTGCTCGCCGTCGCCAGCGCCTTCGCAGTCCTGATCATCGGCCGCGATCACCTCTACGCTTACGAATACTCCGAAGCCGGCGCGCGCGTGATTTCGGCCCGGGTCGAAGAGCTCAACGCCGAATTGATCCAGCTCGATTTTGACCGCTACCGCCAGTGGGACGACCTGATCGCGCTCGAACTGATGTCAGGCGACATCGCAGCGGCTCGCGGCTTCATGCTGTCGGGGCGCGAAATGCTGCCGCCGCGCTACGCCAATGTGCTGCGTCGCACGAATGACGACGCCGAGATGGAACTCGCCGGGCTTGAACTGCTAACGCCAGGAACGCGGGCGCGTTACGAAGAGCGCGTGCCCCTGCTCTCGCGCCGGGCTGAGAGCGTGGCCGCCGTAACAGAGCGCGTGACGCCGAATTTCGTCGGCGACGCCGATGATTTCGAACTGATGGCGCGGGCGCTTATCGCCGAGCCCTCCACCGATACGCTGCAGTTCATCCTGACCGGCTTCAGCCTTGGGCTAGCCGGCGATTTCGGCCCGGAGGCGACCACCGGTGCGGTGGCGCTGCTGATCGCCAGCCGGCGGACCGACTATCCGGCCGCGTTCGGCGCCGAGATCGAGACGTTGCTGAACGAGGCGCTCCCCGTCGAAGCCTTCCGCACCGCGGCGATGGCGGGCAGCGAAGACCCTGGCGCGTTCGCCAACGCAGCGGCCGCGTTCCGCTCTGTCGCCGACACCGCGCGCGCGGAACAAGTGCGCGAAGCCTTGGCCTCGCTAGGCGCCGTGAGCGACGCGACATCGCCAAGTGCGGCCGTCGATTTCATCACCCACGCGACCGCCCTGCGGGATCTGCCGCGCTTGCGTTTGGTGGCGCAAGCCGCGGGCGAACGCGCATCGGCGGCGGCCAAGCGCCTGCCGCGCGACGGGCGCTTGCTGGAAGCGGCGCGCGGTGACCTGCGCATCACCCGCGAACTCGCGATCGCGCTCGCGGCGGCGGGCGCAGCGCTGGCCGGCCTGCTGCTCATCCTCGGCATCAAGGGTTATCAAGCCGGGCGCCGGATTTGGCGGCGGATGCAGGATGACGATTACGGCAGCGAATTGGTCGATATCGGCGCCAGCAATTGGCGCCCGCTCTGATCAGGCCCTGAACAGGGTCAGCACAGCTTGCGGTTCGGCGTTGGCGATGGCCATGCCGCCAGCTTTCTCGAGCCCCTGACGCACCTGCAACGCAAGCAACCGCGCGCTGTCAGCGTCGAGATCAGTGCGCACGCTGGCGGCTTCCGCGGCGCCGAGAAAACCTTGATGCGCCTCCAGCGAGCGCACGGAATCGAGCAGCCGCGTCATCGCATCCTGGAGCTTTTCCATCGAACGCTGCACAGCTTGCGGCAGCTCAGCGTCAGCAACTTCAGCCTCTGACGACACCGCCATCACATCATCCGCGCTCGGCTCGGCCTTCAGACGCAGATCGACACCGTCAATGGTGACGGAGGCCGCGCCTGGTTCGGCTTGCACGCTGACCGTCCCGCCCGCAACGAGTGTTGCGCCTCGGCCGATCGCAGCTTCCAGGCGTTCCGCAAACGCGCTCAGCGCCGCGTCGAGATCAGCTTGTGAACCGCTCTTGGCCGCGGCTTGCACCTGCACCAGCATGGCTTGCGCTTCATGCCCCAGCGCCAACGCTTCCTGCACATGCGCCAAGCCAGCGCGCACGCTTTCGCGGGACGAGGCCAGTGACGCGCCGCTCAGCTCGACGCTATCGCCTGGCGTAGGCATTTCGCGACGTTGCGGCGCTGCGCCATTGGCGCGCGCCATACGCTGATCGACGCCGAGCGCATTTGCGCCCGTCGCACCTGGCATGATGCTGGAAACCATAGAGCCTGCTCCTTCGGATCGCGCGTCCCAAGCGAAGACGCGCGGCGCGCTTCGCCGCAGGCGTGAAGAAAGCGTAAATGCGTTAACGAAACGTTAACGCTATCGCCTCCGAACCAAATAAATTTAGATTTTGTTTACTCGCCGCTCAGCGTGCGGAGATAGGCCATCACGGCGCGCGAGTAAGCGAGTTGCGCTTCGCTCGGATACTTGCGCAGCATCTCGGCGGTCGAGGTGTCAGTCAAGGTGTGGACGAAGCGCTGAGCTTCCGCATCGAGGCGAACTTCGGCTTTATCGGGCATCGCTTCAGCGCCCAGCATCGCCGCATGTTCGGCCCTGCGCCGTTCGGCTGCTTCCGCGGCCTGGCTGGGCTCAGACACGAGAGCCGGCGCGCGCGCCGGCATCAGAGCCACGGGGGGAGCGATGGTGGACATCGATCATGCGCAAAGGAAATCGGCGGGGAGCACGAAGCTCCCCGCCTTTTCCGTTTCCGCTCTTAGCGGAAGAACGACAGAACGATCGATGGCGCCGAATTGGCGATCGACAAGGCTTGCGCGCCCAGCTGCTGCTTAACTTGCAGCGCTTGCAGGCGGGCCGATTCCTTGGCGAGGTCGGCGTCGACGAGGTTGCCGATACCAGCTTCGATCGAGTCAGACAGCTTGCCCAAGAAGGTCTTTTGCACGTCGAGCGCCTTCGATTGCGCACCGAGCGAAGCAAGGTCCTTGTTGAGGTTGGTCAGCGCGTCGTCGATGGCGTTGGAGGCCACCGCACCGCCCGCCGCCGTGGAGATATCCAGCGACGAAGAGAAGTTCGCGAGCGCTTGGCCCGAAGTGCCGAGGCGGAAGTCGAAGCCCGCGACGACCAGCGAGTTGCTGCCCGTGCCCGGCGCGACGACTTGGCTGAACTGCGTGCCGGTGATGCCATCGGTGCCGTCAAAGAAGCCGTTGTCATCGAGACCCGTGCCCGAACCGTTCTCGTAGGTAACGGTGAACTGCTCTTGCGAGGCGTAGCTGATGGCGCCCGTGGTGTCGTCGTAAGACGCCGTCACGCGGCCGCCGGAAGCTTGGCCAACGCTGTCGACGAATTGCTGGATCGTGTCGGTTGCATCGACGTCGACCGTGAAGGTCGTCGTTTCATTGCCCGACGTGATCGTGAACGACAGAACGTCGCCGCCGCCAACCGTGAGCGCGCCGTTCGCCGTTTCCAGCGTGGTGGCCGACGAGTAGAGCGTGCCGAAGGTCAGGCCGTCGAGGTCGTAAGCGCCGGCGGTGCCGCTGATGTCAGAGGTCAGAACGCTGAACGCGGACGCACCACCGGTGAGGTTCGAACCGTTGACCAGGTTCGAGCCGTTGAACGTCGCGGCGTTGGCGATCTGGTTGATTTGATCGCGCAGAGCGGCGAAGTCGGCCTGCAGAGCGTCACGTTGGTCTTGAGACAGGTCGTTCGCTTGCGCGGCGACGGCCTTGTCCTTCAATTGCTTCAGGATGTCGCCGATGGCTTCACCGGCCGACAGACCGACGTCGATAACCGAAGTCGCGCGATCGATACCGTCTTGCACAGCGCCGAGCGAGGCGACGCGCGCGCGTTGACCTTCAGCGATAGCGAACACGGCGCCGTTGTCCTTCGCCGACGCGACCTTGAGGCCGGTGTTGACGCGGTTTTGGACTTCCGAGAGTTCGCGGGTGGTTTGGGTGAGCGATTGGAGCGCAACGAGGGCGCCGTAATTGGTATTCACGCTGGTCATTTATTTGTCCTTCTGGACTTGTGTTGAACCGGCCATTTTAGCCAGCTGAGCGTTGCCGCCCGATCCGCACGGAATTCTCCGCACGCCCTCCCCCGCCAAGGGTTAGACGCTTTGCGTTGCCGGTATTTCTACGGATTGAGGGTTAATATTGCGTCAGCGCCGAAACGATTCTTGCTAGGCAATTAGTGCCCAGTTAGCGAAGCGCGAGGCCTTCCATCATGGTGCGGTTTATGTCGATCAATGGCTCGACATCGGCGCCTTCGCGCAGCACCTGACTCGAATAGCGCGACACCCAAAGCGCCAGCGAGATGATCTGGCCGCGCAACGCCATCGGCAATTGGTTCTCCGGCGCTGAGCAATCGGCCGAGAGCAGATTCCAAAGCCTGCGGTTGGATTCAAGCGCCTCGGCGACGAGCGCCGGGGCGGGTTTTTCATCCTTGATGCGCAGGAGCGCGGCCGTCGCTTGGCCGAAGGCGCGATATTCCAGGTCGCGCGGTTGCTCAGCCTGTGTGGCCGCGCGCTGGTACGCTTTGATCGACATGCCCAAGCCCCAAGCGCTCGGCCTCAAACGTGATGAGTTTCCGGCAGCGCATCAATGCGCGGTAATATTCCCCGCCCATTACTTCTTTGGAAACGCCGATACATTCTGCGAGCACCGCTGGATCGCGCACCGCGCCCATGAACTCGGCCAGGCGGGCAGCGAACTCGGCATACGCCTTCTCGCGGCCCATCTCGTCGAGATACATGAGCATGATGGGGAAGTAGATCCGTTTGGCGGGCGTGTCGGCCTCGTCCGCCTGCATGATGTCCTTTTCGCGCAGCACCGAGGCCTTGTTCTGCAGAACAAGCGCGGCGCGCCGGTCGCCGTTTTGCACGACCGCCCCGTTGACGACGAATTTCTCGCCCGGGCGCAGGGACAACTTCAGTGGCATGAGGCCCTCTCCTCCCGCTTCTGGGAGTCCATCGGGTGTAAGAGTCACGCCTTCAGGTTAACGAGATGTTGCGCGCGGCGCCGCGCGGGCCTTATTGCTGGCTCGAAACATCGGGCGCGCCGAGCGCGCCGAGACGAAATGTATTGGGAGCTCAGATGCGGTTCGAGGGAACGAAGGACTATGTCGCTACGGAAGACCTGAAGGTTGCCGTCAACGCGGCGATCACGCTGGAGCGGCCGCTCCTGGTCAAGGGCGAACCCGGCACCGGCAAAACCATGCTGGCGATCGAGGTCGCCAAGAGCCTCGGCGCGCCGCTGATCGAGTGGCATGTCAAATCGACCACCAAGGCCGTACAAGGGCTCTACGAATACGACGCGGTGATGCGCCTGCGCGATAGCCAACTAGGCGACACGCGCTCGAGCGACATTGCCAACTACATCAAGCGCGGCAAACTCTGGGAAGCGTTCGAGAGCGATGTGCGCCCTGTGCTGCTGATCGACGAGGTCGACAAAGCCGACATCGAGTTTCCGAACGATCTTCTGCAAGAACTCGATCGCATGGAGTTCTACGTCTATGAACTCGACCGCACCATCAAGGCCAAAGTGCGCCCCGTCATCCTGATCACGTCAAACAACGAGAAGGAATTGCCCGACGCGTTCCTGCGCCGCTGCTTCTTTCATTACATCCGCTTCCCCGACGAAGAAACAATGCGCGCCATCGTCGAGAGCCACTATCCCGGCGTGAAGACGCGGCTCGTCAACGAAGCCCTGAAAATTTTCTACGACATCCGCAAAGTGCCGGGCCTGAAGAAAAAACCGAGCACGAGCGAGTTGCTCGATTGGCTGAAGCTGCTGCTGACCGACGACATCGATCCGGAAACGCTGAAGAGCCGCGATCCGTCAAAGCTCATCCCGCCGATGCACGGCGCGCTGTTGAAGAACGAAGCGGATGTGATGCTGTTTGAGCGGCTGGCGTTTTTGGCGCGGCGGGAGCAACGGGGCGGCGGGAGCTAATGTTCCAACGCTTCTTCACCGAACTTCGCGCCGCGCGGGTGCCTGTCAGCCTCAAGGAATACCTTGTGCTGGTGGAGGCGCTGGAGAAGGACGCCATCGCGCCGAATGTGGAGCAGTTCTACTATCTCTCGCGCGCGACGTTGGTGAAGGACGAGCGCCATCTCGATAAGTTTGACCGCGTGTTCGGGCATGTGTTCAAGGGGCTCGATAGCGCGGCCGAGGCGGTGAACGCGGAAATTCCGGCTGAGTGGCTGCGCGCGCTGACGGAGAAGTTTCTCACCGATGAAGAGAAGGCGCAGATCGAAGCGCTGGGCGGTTGGGACAAGTTGATGGAGACGCTGAAAGAGCGGCTCGAAGAACAGAAAGAGCGCCACCAAGGCGGCAACAAATGGATCGGAACAGGCGGCACGAGCCCATACGGCAATAGCGGTTACAATCCCGAAGGCGTACGCATCGGCGGCGAAGGCGGCCAGCGTAAGGCCGTGAAGGTCTGGGACAAGCGCGAATACAAGAACCTCGACGACAGCGTCGAGCTAGGCGTGCGCAACATCAAGGTCGCACTCCGGCGCTTGCGCAAGTTCGCGCGCACCGGCGCGCCGGATGAACTCGATCTCGACGGCACAATCAAGACCAGCGCCCGCCAAGGCTATCTCGACATCGTCATGCGGCCCGAGCGGCGCAACGCCGTGAAAGTGCTGCTGCTGCTCGATATCGGCGGCTCGATGGATTCGCACATCAAGCTTTGCGAGGAATTGTTCTCCGCCGCGCGCACTGAGTTCAAGAGCCTCGAATTTTTTTACTTCCACAATTGCCTCTATGAGAGCGTGTGGAAGGACAATCGCCGCCGTCACGACGAAAAGACGATGACGTGGGATTTGCTCCACAAATACCCGAGCGACTACCGCATCGTCTTTGTCGGCGACGCGACCATGAGCCCGTACGAAATCACCTACCCCGGCGGTTCGGTAGAGCATTGGAACGAAGAGCCGGGCGCGATCTGGCTGCAACGGTTCGCCGATGTGTATGAGCGCATGGTCTGGCTCAATCCAACGCCGCGCGCGCACTGGGACCACACGCCCTCGATCCAGCTGGTGCGCGAGATTATCGGCCCAGACCGCATGTTTTCATTGACCATCGAGGGTCTCGACGGGGCGATGCGGGAGCTCAGCCGCTAACGCGGCGCCTTGGCGCAGGCGCGCCCTGAGCCTAAGTTTGGCCCAAGGCTGGTGGGAGAACGCGCCCTATGCGCGCATTGTTTTTGATCATTATCGTTCTGTTTTTGGCGACCATCGCCGTGTTCGCGTTCCAGAACCTCTATTCGGTGACGGTTGCGTTTTTCGGCCTGCAACTGACCGCGCCTTTGGCGTTCCTGATCGCGCTCATCTATTTGCTCGGCATGGCGACGGGCGGCAGCCTGATCTCGTTCCTGCGCTACTCCATTCACAAAGCGACGGCCAAGCCCGGGGTGCGCGCATCAGCGCCGCCGCCGAAGGTAATCGATCATGCGCCGTGAGGCTGGGGGACTGACGATGCTGAAACGCACCATGATGGCAGCACTCGCGGTGGCGCTCGCTGCGTGCGGCGTCGGCGCGCCATCGGTTGAGGGCGGCACTCAAACCGGCGAGATCGATCCGCGCGTGATCCAGGCGCGCGGTACGCTGGCCGAAAGCGAACAGGCCACGATCGCTATTTTTGAATCGGTTGCGCCGTCCGTGCTGTTGGTGATCAGCGGCGGCGGGTTTAGCCAAGAGGTCGGCAGCGGCACCGGTTTCGTCTGGGACGCTGAGGGCCACGTCGTCACCAACAATCACGTCGTCCAGGCGCCGCAAGTCATCATTCGCTTGCCCAATGGCGAAGACATCGCCGCGCAGGTCATCGGCCGTGCGCCGCAATACGACATCGCCGTTCTGCGCCCCGAAAGGCGCATCGAAGCTCCGGCGCTAGCGATTGGCACCTCGGCCGATCTGCAAGTCGGACAAGCGACGTTCGCAATCGGCAACCCGTTCGGCTTCGACCGCACCATCACCTCCGGCATCGTCAGCGCGTTGGGGCGTCAATTGCCGACGCGCGAAGGCCGCGAGATCGCCGACGTCATCCAAACCGACGCCGCCATCAATCCCGGCAATTCCGGCGGCCCCCTGCTCGATAGCGCCGGGCGCGTCATCGGCGTGACGACGGCGATCTACTCGCCGTCTGGCGCCTACGCGGGGCTGGGCTTTGCGGTGCCGATCGACACCGTTGTGCGGGTGGTGCCGGCGCTTATTCGCGACGGGCGCGCGCCGATTGCGGGCATTGGCATTCTCGCCGCCGATCAATCGATCGCAGCGCGCCTCGGTGTCGAAGGCGTGCTCATCTGGGAAACCTCTGGCGGCTCGCCTGCGGCGCGCGCCGGCTTGCGCGGCACCGATCCGCAACGCGGCGTCGTCGGCGATGTTATCGTGCAAGCGGAAGGTCAGCCGATACGCCGCTTGGCTGATCTCACCGGCGCGCTCGACCGGCTCGGCGTCGGCGGCGAGATTGATCTCACCATCCGTCGAGGCGATCGCACGCTCGAGGTCAGTGTGCCGATCGAGGATATCGGCGCCGAACGCGGCGGCGGACCGACTGCGCCGGATAAATAGTGCTCAAGCGCGCGGTTGCGCCCACACCATATCGGCCGGATCGAAGCCGAAGCTTTGCATGCGCTGCTCGAACCCGGCGCGCTCGGCCGGCGTCAGCGTCTCGGCGCGCGTCAGCAACCAGAAATAACGGCCGCGCGGCTCGCTGACGATGCTCCAGCTATAATCCTCGGCGCGGTCGATCACCCAATAGTCGCCCCAGAATGGGCCAAAGAAACTAACCTTGAGCTGCCCCTCGCCGACCACGCGCGCGCGGCCATTGGCGACACGCTCGCCGCCATCCTCTTCAAAGCAGGTGTTGCGCACCGAAATGAGTCCGTCGTCGCGGACGCCATATTCGGCCGTAGCGCGCGCACAGCCGCGCTCGAACGAGTTTGGAAGCCTCGCTTGTTCGTGCCAGAGCCCTAGATAAGCGTCACGGTCGATCGACTCCGTGGTCAGCGGCGGCTGGTCGGACAATCGATAAACCGGGTTAGCCACGCACGCGGAAAGCGAAAGGGCGGCCAAAAGCACCAAGAGTGAACGCATGGGGGCTGATACGCACGACTTGTGCGATTGGTTCCGTTTGGGGAGACTGTGCCCCGGGGAGTCGTATGGATCGCCGCCTTTTCCTAGCCGCCGGCGCATGCAGCGCGGTCAGCGCATCGACGCTATTGACGGCCCAGGCGCAACCGGCTGCGCCGTTCGCCGATGCGCTGCGCTATAGCGCCGAGCGCGGGGGCGCCGGTGTGCTCATCGTCCGCCACGGCATCGTGTTGGCGGAGGATTATGCGGCCGGTCGACCCGATACGCGCTGGCCCATCGGCGCCGGCACGCGGGTCTTTGCGCCGCTGCTCGCCGCCTCGCTCGCCGACGACCGTTTGCTCAACCTGGATGAACCCGTCGCCTTCACGCTGGGCGACTGGGGCGCGCATCCGGTGAAGAGCACGATCTCCATCCGCGCGCTGCTCAGCGGCACCAGCGGCATTGGCTTTGGCCGTCGCGACGCGCGCACGCTTGAAGCGGCGCTGATGCTTGAACCGGTCGATTCACCCGGCATGCGCTTCATCGACGACGCTGCCGCCTATATTCTCTTCACCGAAATCGCGCGCCGCAAATTGCTCGGCGCCGGCGGCGAGACCGATCCGGCGCGCTACCTCACTACGCGCACGTTGCTGCCAATCGGATGCGTACCGATCGGATGGACGCGCAGCGCAGATGGCGCGCCATATCTGGACGATGGCGCCGCGGTGTCGGCGCGTGGCTGGGCGCAAGTGGGCGAATTGATCCGCCGCGAAGGCGTGTGGCGCGCACAGCGCTTGGCCGATGACGGCGTGTTGCGCGAAGCGGTGCGCGGCTCATTTGCGGAATCGCGCGCGGGCTTTGGCCTATGGCTCGCTGCACCGGCGCGCAGCCGCGACGACCTCGGCATCGATAGCGACCTCTGGCGCGCCAATTCTCCCGCGCCGACCGATCTTGCCATGGCGGCGGGCGCGGGCGGACAGCGGCTCTATTTCTCGCCGACGACAGGCATTGTCATCGTCCGCCAAGCACAGTCACTGGCGCCGGACCAAAACTGGTCCGACGCGCAGTTTCTATCTTTGGTCTGGCGCGGGCTTGCTTAGGCGCGCGGACGGATCAGCAGGCCGGCAATGAGGCCAAGAATGCCGCCGCCTGCAGCGCCAGTGATCAGATTGGCCAAGTGAACGCCGTTGTCGCCTTCGATCAGGTTCGACCACATCGCGGTGATGCCGCCGACCGCTTCGACATTGCCGCTGGCATAGCCAGCCGCGAGACCGCCGAGGGCGCCGATCACGGTGCGGCCAAGCAGACCGCCGCCGCCGCGCGTCACCGCGCCAAGAATATTGCCGCCCACAGCGCCGCCGACGGCTTGGACGATATAGGCCAGAATGGTCGGATCCATTTGAGAGCTCTCCCCTTCCCTCGTGCGCGGCCCCTGAGGTCGCGCTTGGGCCGCCAGCATACGAGTTCCCAACCGGGTGACAAACAAAGATTGCACGCCTGTAATGCGAAACGGGCGCAGGTTCGCCGCTTGTTCGCGTCAGCGGCGCCGCCGCCATGCAAGCGAATCTCCTTGCACTTATGCACAGTCGTGAGCGGAAGCCGCTGCTGTCGGCCATAAGGGCGTGTGCTAAAGCGAAGCTCAACTGCTCCAGGCCCCCCGCCACATGATCGACGTCCGCATAATCTGCACCCACGACGCAGCCAAGCTTGCGGAAACGCTGACGCGCTTGCTCGAAGCCGAGGAACATCGCGTGCGCCTCACCATCGGGCGCCAAGCGATGGGCGAACTGCAGGGCGCGCGAGAAACCAAAGACGCGGTCGTGCTGATCTGGTCGCCCGATGCGCGCAGTCAGACATTCATGCTCGAATGGGCGCGCCAGATCGATGCAACGCGCGTGATCGACATCACGCTGACGCCGGATTGGCCGCGCATCGGCCGCAAGGTGACGGCAATCGACTTCGCACAATGGCGCGGCGACCGCAGCGAACGCGCGGCCTGGAACGCGCTCAACGATCGCCTGCGCGGCGTCGCGCGCGCGATCAATCCGCCGAAGCCGCCGCCGAAATACGCAACGCTCGCGCTCGGCCTCGCGAGTGCTGCAGCGATGACCGGCGCGGTGTTTTTGCGCATGAACGATGTCGCGGCGCCATCGAGCCCAGGCGCGCCAGCGGCCGGCGATCAACTGGTCGCCGCCGATCCTGACACCGGACTTGGCGGGCCGGTGCTCGCTCTTGAACCGGCATCGGTGGGCGAATGGGGCATTCCAGCGCGCAATTTTCCCGACGCACCATTGATCCGCGACAGCGGTGGGCCGGAGCTGATGAACGCGCCCGAACCGATTGGGTATCTCGAATTGCGCGACGCGACTTTTCTCGAGCGTTTGAGCGCGATCAATCCGCTGCGCGAGCGCGAAAACGAAACGCCCTGATTAGCCCGGGCCGCGGCGCAGACGCAGCCAGTGCATGATCGCCCAGCCGTGCGCCTCGTGGCGCACGCGCAGGATCGCTTCGGCTGGCGACATCCAGACCAGCGTATGATCCGGCTCGGTCGCCGCGCCATCGGCTGCGGAAAGCTCCACCTCGTAGAACGTCGCCAGCGAATTGCGTGGTTCAGTCTTGTTGACCCAATACTGACCCGCGCGCCCGATCACACGCGTCGGCCAAACGGTCAGCCCCGTCTCTTCCTGAAACTCGCGCATCAGCGCCGCCGCTTCGTCTTCGTCCGCTTCGACGCCGCCGCCAGGGAGATCGTATTCGTACGGCGCTCGCTTGCCGATCTGGACGATGGCGATATTGGCCTCGCCACGCGGGCACACGCCGTAGGCGCTGGTCCGCTCAAGATAGGTGATGCCGGACTGAGTCGAGCCGAATTGGAGGGCAAAGCGCGTCATGAGCGCCGATATAGCGCGCTTGGGCCCCTGCGGCCATGACAGGATTTGACGCTGGTAAGACCGCGTGGCGTAAGGGCCGGCATGGATCTCGACCGCATCAACCCAGTCGCGCTGATCACGGGCGCTACCACCGGCGCAGGCAGCGCCTGCGCACGCGCCATCGCCAGCCGCGCCGATGGCGGCCTCATCCTCGTCGGCGATGACGCCGCCGCGCTCGACGCGTTGGCGGACAAGCTCGGCCAACAGGGTGCGGCGCCCGAGCGCGTCTCCATGCTCGCTTTCGATGTCGCCGATCCCGATGCGTGGAAGCGCGCGCACGATTTCATCAAAGGCCAATACGGCCGCCTCGACTGGGCGATTGTCAACGCTGACGCCACCGCGCCCGAAGTGCAGTCCGACCTGGTGCAATGGCCGCAAGCGCTCGCGCATCTCGAAGGCGCGGTGCTGACATTGCGCTCGGTAATGCCGCTGATGAAACTCAACAGCCAAGGCGGCGCCATCGTCGTCGCCGCTGCTGGACACGCGCTGAAGCCCGACGCGGGCAGCGCTCCCTTCTCCGGCAAGCCGGGCCTACTGCAAATGGTGCGCGCCGCCAGCAAGGAAGGCGCGCCCGACATTCGCGTCAACGCCGTCGCCGCCGACAGCGCCGATGCTGCTGTCAAAGCGTCGGCGCCCGCATTTGCGGATTTGGTGCGGGAAACCGGCAGCGAGCGGCTGGCGCTGGAACGGATCACCATCCTGGGCACGCCTCTGGTGCGCTACGGCGACAATATCTCCAGCGCGATCATCATGTTGCTGTCGGATGACGCCCCCATCACGGGTGCGACGCTTGTCGTGGACAGCGCCTATACGCTCTGATGGTCGCGAAACGCGATTCGCGAGGCGGGCCATGATGTCTTTGTTTCAACGCTTCCTGGGCTTTGACCGGCTGCTCGGGCCGAGCCTGGTGAAGCTCGTTTATTATGTCGGCGCCGCCGCCATCGTCGTGCTCGCAGCGGGCGCGCTGCTCACCGCGATCTTCTCGCTGGCCGGCGGCAATTTCGGCGCAGCGGCGATGCAATTGCTCGCCGTGCCGGCGGTCGCGGCGGTGGCCTTCGTCTATTGGCGATTTTTGTGCGAGCTCTTCATGCTGGCGTTTCTCGCCTACGAACGCCTCGGCGAAATCCGTGACTCGATGCGCATCGCAACCGGTGAAGCGTCAGCGCCCGATCCGGATCATCCGGCGTTCTAATCCAGAAAGCGCTGCACGAGTTCTGACGGCACGCGCTTCACGCGGCGAGTGTTTGCATCGAGCAAGCACCAGTTCGACTTGATCTGCACGGCGGGTTTTTCGCTGCCGACTTTGTAGATGTCGACGAAGCGCGCCCAGGCCGCGCCCTGCGGCGCATCATCGACGCGCGTGCGCACTTCCACTTCATCGCCGAGCGTCAGTGCGGCGCGGTAGTCGGCTTCGTGTCGGAGCACCACCCAGACGAGGCCCGCCAGCATTTCTTCGCTCGCGCGCGATCGCCAATGCGCGATGGCGATCTCTTGCGCCCAACGCAGATAGACGATGTTGTTGACGTGGCCGAGTTCGTCGATATCGGCGGCGACGACCGGGAAGCGCTGAGTGAAACTTTGAGCGGCCATAACACCACTCTAGCGCGAAACGCTCAGGCCGCCTCGGCGGCGAATTGTTCCAGCGCCGCGAGCGCCTCGTCCAGAGCGGCGCGCACGCGGGCCAAAACTTCAGCGCTCTGCGCGTCCGGCGCAGCTTCCGCCGCCTCGCATGCGGCCGCGAGCCGGTTGAGCCCAATGCCGCGGGCCGAGCCTTTCATGGTGTGAACCGCATCGCGCCAGCCCGCGCCCTGCCCGAGCGCTGCTACCCACGCTTCCACTTGCATGCGGAAAAGGCCGAGCACCTCAACCTGCAACGCGCGGTCAGCGCCGGTCATGTGATCGAAATGGGCGCGGTCGAGCACGAGCATGCGCCGATTGTGACGCCCTGGCTCTTAAGGCGAGGTTAGAGAACCGGCGGGCCAACTAGGCCGTGCGCCCAGGCGATCAGCGCCGCCCCTGCAACACCGACCAAGCCGCGCCAGCCGATTTCGCCAAGCGCCAGCCGGTTGCGCCCTTGCGCGATCGCAGCGAACGGCGCGTTCGAGGTGACGTCAGCAAAACGCGGCCAGGCTTCGGGATCACGCGCCGCGCCCTTACGGTCGATCGATCGCGCGCCCAGCACCGCCATCGCGCCGAGCGCGCCGAACAGCATGACAGCGAAGCGCTCGCCATTGGTCATCAGGTGTGACGCAGCCCAGAACGCCACGCCCCACAGGAAGGGATGACGCGTGATCCGCAGCACGCCGCGCGCCGGTTCTGGCTGGGCCAAAGCCCGGCTCTCAAAGCCTGCCAATGTCGGCCCCGGCGTCAGCACGCCCGTCACGCCGAGCGCCACCCCGAACAGCCCCAACGCCAGCGCCGGCCAGCGCAGCCATTCCGGCGGCAGCCAAAGCGCTTCGTTCAGCGGATCGAACGGGTCGGCGCGCATCGCGCCATAGCCCTGGATCATCCACACCAGCAGCCCAAGCGAGAGCAGCGAAAACACGGCCCGATACGACCCCTCGCCGATCAGCCCGACCAGCCGCGCTCTGAGCCCCGTCGCGGATAGGCCGACATGGATCAGCACGAAAGCGATCAACGCCCAGACAAACCCATCCATGCCGATCACCCCTGCGCGAACGCCGTTCCAGCGCGACCCTCCTGCACTGGACGGCGCCCCGCAATGCCCTTATGTCCGACCCTCGTTTGAGTCGATGGGTGATTAGCTCAGTTGGTAGAGCAGCTGACTCTTAATCAGCGGGTCACAGGTTCGAATCCTGTATCACCCACCATTCTACGCTCGCGTTAGCGCGCGTAGAATGTCCTCCGAAGCCTTGGCGTAGGAGGACTGTACGCTCCGGGCGCGCGCTTCGGATGACTTACGCCGAGCACCAAAATCCAAAACAAAAAAGCCGGCGCGCTTTCGCGGCCGGCCTTCTAGCGTTTGACGCGCCCTGCTTAGAAGCGGAAGCGGATGGCGGCGTTGATGCTGTGGCGCTCGATCTGGTCGCCGTATTCGCCTTCATAGCCGAGCGAGAATGTCGAGTAGCCGTTGGTGGCGTCGACGCCGATGCCGACCAGCGCGCCGCCATCGCCGAAGCCCTCATCAGTGAGCGTGAATTCGTCGCCAGTGGAGACGAAGCGGAACGTGCGCTCGGCCTCTTCGTCGATGATGTTGGCGCGATAGCCAGCGAACAAACGCGGCGCGATCACGGTTTCGCCGCGCATGCGGAAGCGCGCGCTGAGCTCGACCCCGACATCGCCCCACAGACGCTGCGACGTGGTGCTGTCGACCTCGTAGTCGATCGCCGCGCCGCCGCCTTCTTCAGTGTAGCCGTCCTCGGCGAGGAAGACGTAAGTGAGCGCCGCTTGCGGCGTGATCACGAACGAGTTGCCAAGGCTGAGCGGCACCGAAGCGCGCGCCATGCCGTGGCCTTCGTACGCCCACCATTCGGCTTCGCTGATTGCTTCGAAGTCCTCGCCAATCTGCACGTAGCGCTGCGAGTTCATTTGGCCGGCGCCTACGCCGACGACAAAGTCGAGATCGACGATGCCGACTGCTGTGCCGAGATATGCGCCGACTTGGCCCAACGTTGCTGAGATCTCGCCTTCGGGCCGCCCCTCTTCCTCAACTTCCGAGGTGATGAACGAGGCCGACAAACCGAACAGGCCGCCATTCTCGAGCGGGCCGTCAATGCCGAGCGCCATGCCGAAGCCGTAGCCGGTGAACTCCTGGCCGTTCAGCGACGGCGGCGTACGCGAAACGAAGTAACCGATCTCCTGCGCCCACACCGACACTTCGTCGATACCTTGCAGGCGCGTCGCCGCGAGACGATTGCCGCTCGCGCCTTGCGCTTGCTGGATCGCAGTGGCGGCGAGCTCAGCGGCAGCCGAAGAGAAGCTCGGCATCAGGTCGTCATAAGCGTCATCGAAGGCGGCTTGGGTTTCGAGACCGAGGAAGGCCGCCGCGGCTGCATCGTCAAGGCGCAACGCCGCGATGATCGGATCGAAAGCGATGCCCTGATTGATGGTGAGGCCGAGTTCGGTCGCGTCCTTTAGATCGTAAACCGCCTGCAAGCCGTTGGCGGCGCCGTCAGCAGCCATCGGATTAGTGAGTTCGACCGCAAGATTGTAAACAAACGGCACGTTGTCGCCGCTCAGGTTCGGATTGACGACGTTTGCGCCGCCGAACAGCGAGCCAGCGGTTAGGAACACGATGGTGTCGCCATCGGGCAAACCGGCCGGGATATACGGTGTCACCACCGCCCCAGGCGCGAAGGTGACCACGCCGCTCGCTTGAATCAATGTCGAGTTCGCTGGCGTTTCCGAGAGACGCAAGCGCAGTTCTGAATCTGCGCCGAACGTAGCGGTCGTAATGTTCACTTGGCCGCCTACTGCGCCCTGCAGATCCAACAGGCCATCGCTGACCGTGAGGGCGAGCGCGCCATCGGAGTCGCTCAGAATGCCGGAATAAGTCGCGCCATTATCGATGAAGAAGTTGTCGGCGCCGGCGCCGAACGACAAGTCGCCTATGACGCGGCCATCGAGCAAGTTGAAGGTGTCGTCGCCGGCGCCCAGCCGGATGTCGCCGAGTATCTGAACGGCGACGGGCGTGGCCACGTCGTTATCGACGCCGTCATCGTCGGTAAAGGGAATAGTCGCGAGTTGTTCGATCAGAACGCCAATGGTCGATGCAGAGACATCGATGGCGACCGAATCGCCAGTCACGGTCGGCACAACATTGTCGGACAGATCATCATCGGTTGCGACGACTTGGGCGACGAGGGTGCCGCTATTGGTGATCGTGGCGAGCGTGTTGGATGCGTCATAGATAGCAAACGCGCTGCCCGCCTCACCGTACAGTTCGACTGCGAGCGTGCCCGTGTTGGTGAGGGCGTTGGTCGAACCACCCTCCAGATAAACACCGTAGGCCGTGTGTATGTTCTCTGAAGTTGTGGCGACGAACAAACGACCGCGATTCAGAATCTCCGGCACAAGTGCGCCGTCGCCGATCGAGACGCCGAAAGCGTCGGCCTCGTGTGATGCCACAGAGAGCAGATTGTAGGTGGCGATGCCGCCCGCCGTATCGACCGTATTGCCGCCGCTTCCATCGACCCGGAAGCCGGTAGCGGATCGGCCATCGTAAACCGAGTCCACCGTGATGCTGCCGCGGTTGAACAGTCCGTAGCCGCTGGCGGTGGCCCCGAGAATAACGTCGTTGCCAGTATCGGCACGCAGCAAGATTGCCGGCGCGGAGCTATATATGAGCAGTTGGGCTGTATTGTCGTCGTCGGAGTCACCGGTGGTTTCAGTGATGCCGTCATTGTCATCGTCGAGATCATCCTCGACGCCGATGCCCTCAATGGTCACGCCACCGCCGACGCTGGCACGGACATCGACGATGGCGCCGCTGATCAGGAGGTCTGCTGGTTCAAACCCGCTCTGATCCGCCGGCGGAGGATTATTGGAGAGATAACCGCTGACAACGTACGAGCCATTCAAACTTAGCGCGCCACCGATTTGACCATCGACACGGACGGCCGAACTGTTCTCGCCCCGCGAGACAATGTTGCCAGTGCTGACTACATCGCCTGTGACGCCACCGCCCAGGATATGAATTCCGTAGCTGTCGGCCCCGATAATCGTCACAGCGCCGCGATTGATCACATCGCCCGTCAACGTGCCATCGACCGTGATGCCACTGGAGTTGTTGCCCTCGACCGTGATCGTTCCTGAAGCGAGATTGGTGATGTTTCCAGTGAAGGCGCCGTCGACAAAAATAGCGTGACGGTTGTCGCCGATGGCGACCGTGCCGTCTCCATCCCCGTCACTGTCGGTGTCGGTGACGGTGTGGTCTTCGAGCAGATTAATGGCGCCGCCATTGCTGATATCGCCACTGAAGCCGCCGAGAGCGTAAATGGCGAGGACATCGTCGGCGTTATTGGAGGCGATTGTGCCGTTGTTGGTGACATCACGGTTCGCGGAATTCAGCGTCACGGCAGTCGGACCGGCCGTAACTGTGACGGAGCCCGTGTTCGAGATAGTGATGTCGCCCGGCGTGCCGTTTAGCGGGTTAGCGGTAGCGACCGGGGTCGTCGTCGCCGTCGAAATCGTCAAATCATCCGCCGCGGCTTCGTGCGCGGCGCCGCCGGCGATGGCTACAGCCAAACCTGCAAGTTGAATTCGGGAAATACGCATGCCGGCTCCGTCCCCTATCGCTCCGATGCGGGCGCGGCGCCCTCAAGCCGCCGCGCAGGCCGTCCCTTCCCGGGCAGACCTGCAATTCCCCACATTGCGCTGGGCCGATACGGGGCCAGCAACGCTCGGATGGCATGCCGGGTTAGCGGAATTTTGTCCATAGCGGGACGCACGCCGAAGGGCGCCGCGACGTGGCAATAAAACGACAGGGTTCAGTCAGTTCGTGCGCGAAGCGAACTACCGATGCTGCGCTGCACCTAAGGCTTAGCCGCCGAGTTTGGCGCGCAATGTCGCGAGCGCCGCGGGTTCGCCAACGATAGGGGCATGGGCGGCGTTGTTGAAATCGGCGACCAGGGCGTCGATCTCGTCCGGGGCGACTGCTTGGGAGAAGAAGAAGCCCTGCAGTTCCGTGACGCCGACGAGGCGCATCACCGAGGCTTCCGCTTCCGTCTCGACGCCCTCCGCGACGATGTCCATGCCCAGCCCGCGGCCGAGCGTCACCACCGATTGGATGATCGTCATAGCGCGCTTGCGCTCGTGAATGCCGGTGACGAAGGCGCGGTCGATTTTGATCTTGTCGAAGCGGAAATCGCAGAGGTAGCGCAGCGACGAATAGCCGGTGCCGAAATCGTCGAGCGCGATTTTGAAGCCGAGCGCCCGAACTGCGTCCAGAATCTGCCTGTTGCGATCGGTCGATTCCATCAGCACGCCTTCGGTCACTTCCAGCACGATGCGGCGCGGATCGACCTGATGCTTGACGATCAGGCTTTCCAGCAACTCGACCAGATCGACGTGACGGAACTGAACCGGCGACAGATTGATCGAGACTTCGAGATCGGGCCAGCGTTTGGTTTCGGCGAAGGCGCGCTCCAGCACATAGGCGCCCAGCGCCGGCATCAAGCCCGCCTCTTCCGCGATCGGCACGAACTTGGCCGGCGAGATCGCGCCCTTGGTCGCATGATTCCAGCGCAGCAGCGCTTCGACGCCGCTGATGCGGTTTTGACCGCACGAGATCACTGGCTGGTAGTGCAGAAAGAGCTCGCCGGCATCGATAGCGGCCTGCAATTCGAGTTCGACTTCGCGGCGTTGCTCCACTTCGGCGGCCATCTCGGCGCAGAACGTCATGGCGCGGTCGCGGCCCTGGTTCTTGCCCTGATAGAGGGCGATGTCGGCGTGGCGCATCAGCTCTTGCGGCGAGAAGCCGTGCTCCGGCGCCGTGGCGATGCCGACCGAGGCGGTCATGCGAATGTGTTGGCCGTAGACGTCGAAGGCTTCCTCGAAGCCCTTGCGCACGCGCTCAGCGAGGTCGTTGACCGCATTTTCGCCAGTCGCGCGGCACAGCACGGCAAACTCGTCGCCACCGAAGCGCGCCAGGAAATCCTCCGGCGCGAGCGTGCGGCGCAGACGATCGGCGACCCCCATGATGAGCGTATCGCCGGCGGCGTGGCCCATCGTGTCGTTGACGTCCTTGAAGCGGTCGACGTCGATATAGGCGACGATAACCCGGCCATTGTTGCGCGATTGAACGAGGCCATCGAGCGACTCTTGCAGACGCTCCACAAAGTGGTGGCGGTTCGGCAGGCCCGAGAGCGAGTCATGCAGCGCTTGGTGGCGCGAGAGCTCTTCGCGGTCAGCGAGATCGCCGGTGGCGCGCTTCAGGCGATGCACCATAAGCCAGGTGAAGAAACCTGCGCCGAACACGCCAAGCGCGACGAGCGGCAGGATAAACAGCAGCAGCGTTTGGCCCGGGCGGCGCGGCGTCCAGGTCAGATAGCCAACCGACGCGCCATCGTCGGCGCGGAACGGTTCGGAATTGAGCCCCGCCGCGGAGGCCGGCGCAGGCGCAAGCGCCAGATCGTCCATCAACAAAGAGCCACCGACTTCGGCCATGAATGTAGCGTCGATGCGGACAACGCTCAGCATCAAGTGAGGCTCGCCCTGCACTAGGCCAGCGTCGAGGTTCGGCACGATCGAGAGCGCAGCGACCACGGCGGGTTCGCCATCGACTTCCATGATGTGGCCAGCCCAACGGCCGAAGCTTGCGCCTAGCAGCGCGTTATAATTGCCTTGGCTTTCCACGAACGCTTGATCGCGACGGCGCAGCGTGCCATCGGCCCCGCCCCGCGCTTCCTGCACGATCTGGTCGAGCACGGCGCGATGGTTGTTGTACGCTTGGACGGGATCGCTCAATTCGCCGGCGACATTGGCGTAGATTGGGCGGTTATCGGCATCGACGATGATGACTTCGTCGTGGCCGTAAGTTTCGAAAAAATAGACGCCGACATTGGTCTCGAGCCATTCGACATTGATCGGACGCGCCTGGGCATTGATGACGGCGTCATCCCACCAAGCGATTGCCTTTTGCTGATCGAGGACGCGGCTGACGCTCTGATCGAGCGCGTTTTCCACAAGCTGGCGCTCGCGCATGACGGCGTTGTTGTTGCTCGACCAGCCCGCATAGCCGACCACCGCAACAAGCAGGAAACCCAGGGCGACAAGGCCAACACCAATCAAGCCCGTGAGCCGGTGCAGGTCGTTCCTGTAATGGAAAGTCTTGGCGTTGGCGGGCGTCATATTACTAAGCCAAAGTAAACTAGCCACAATGTGGGCTAACGAGCACTCTTATCTCAGATTATCCCAATTTATAGTTACAGCGGTACTTGGATAACCCAATTAAAAGACGCGAATACTTTGGTAACCATACTTCGGAACAACATGGTTAACGCGCTAAGTGTCGATGTTAATATTAGTAAATACTCGTTTGGGCTTGTCTTTTGCCGATTTACGCTTTATTAGGGAAATGCGCACGCCGAAGGATCGCTAGGGGCAACACCGGGTAATCGCGACGCCGGGCGCACTATTGGTTAACGAAGAACTTGGGTGACCCATGAGCCGGTACGCCGTGAAGACGCGCGCCGACAGTCCGGAGCTGCGCAAAGCAGCGATGGCGATCGAACAAGCCGCCTGGAGCGCGCTTGGCTTTCTGAATTTCACCCGCGCGCACTTTGCCTTCTACCAGGAGTTGCTGGAGGAGCACGCCGACTGCCAGCTGGTGCTGGTGGACGAAGCGACCGGCTATCCGGTCGCGGTCGGCAATTGCGTGCCGCTCGCCTGCGACTTCAACAATCTGCCGCCCGAGGGCTGGGATTGGATCGTGGAAACCGCCGCCAATGACCGCGCGCGGCCAAAGAATGCGCTCGGCGCGCTCGCCATCTCGGTGCCCGGCATTCACCGCAGTAAGGGCCTGGCCCGGCGCATGATCGAAGAATTCCGTGCACTCGCCGTCAAGAAAAGCCTCGACGGCGTCGTTGCGCCCGTGCGCCCTTCCTCCAAGCACCAGCATCCCTTCATCCCGATCGATGATTACGTCACCTGGACCGACGATCGCGGCCGCCTCTTCGATCCGTGGCTGCGCAGTCACTCGGCCGCTGGCGGGCGCATCATCAAGACCGCCGAGCGCTCGATGATCGTCGAAGAGCCTGTCGGCTTTTGGGAAATGTGGACCGGTCGCACCTACGAAGAGAGCGGCAAGTACGCTGTCGAAGGCGCGCTTGTACCGGTCTCCATCGAGCTTGATCGTGGTGTTGGCCGTTACGTCGAACCGAACGTATGGTTCGCTTACAACGCCGCCTAAACAGCAGCGCGCAATTTCTCGCCATAGCTTGGCAGCTCGATCGCGGCGCCGAAAAGATAGCCTTGTGCGAACTCGCACCCCATCGCGCGCAACGCGTCAGCTGTGGCTTCGTCCTCAACGCCTTCGGCTGTCACTTGCAGACCAAGTGCGCGGCCCAAGCCGACCAGCGCGCCAACAATGGTGGCGTTCTCACGGTCGGCGATGAGCGTAGATACGAACGACCGGTCGATCTTCAGCTTGTCGATCGGCAGCGCGCGCAACAAAAATAGCGACGAATAGCCAGTGCCGAAATCGTCCAGCGCGACTTTCACGCCTTGGTTCTTCAGCGACATCAGCGAGGTCTTCGCGCGCTGAATATCGCCTATCATCGCGCTCTCGGTGACTTCGATCTCAAGCCGCTGCGGCGGAAAGCCCGTTTCGCGCAGCGTGCGGAGAACTTTCTCCGGGAACCATTGGTCACGAATCTGGCTGGGCGAGATATTGACCGCCAGCATGAAATCGCCCGGCGCATTCAGCGCCTTCGAACACGCCTGCGCCAATAGCGCCCAGAACATTGCATCGACCAGGCCCGCCTCTTCCGCCACCGGGATAAACAGCGTCGGCGAAATCATGCCGCGTTCGCGATGCGGCCAGCGCGCCAACACTTCGTAGCCGGCGAGCGCTCCGGTCTCGAGGCTGAGCACTGGCTGGAAATACGGCACGATATCGCCGTTCGGGATGGCGACACGCAGTTCGGTTTCGAGTGCGGCTTTGGATTTTAACGCTTCATCGATCGATGAATCGAAGAACTTGTACGCGCCGCGATCTTCCTTGGCGCGCAGCATGGCCGCGTCGCCGCGTTGCAGCAGATCGGCAGCGGTGCGTCCGTCTTCCGGGCACATGGCGACGCCGATCGAGGCGCCGACCGTCAGCTTCAAACCATTGACCAGAATCGGCGCCGACAGTTCATGCAGCACGCGTCGCGCCGCAGCCGCCACGCCATCCCGCCCATCCGGGCCTTCGAGCAGCACGGCGAATTCATCGCCGCCGAGACGCGCCGCGAAGCTATCATCGCGCAGGCAGCCAGACAGGCGCGCAGCAATCACTTGCAGTAATTCATCGCCGATCGCGTGTCCGTGCACATCGTTGATCGGCTTGAAACGATCGAGATCGACGAACATCAGCGCAAAGGCGCTCGATTCTTCGCCGATCAGTTTCAGGCGACGGTCGAGATCTTCGAGGAAATGGCGGCGGTTGGCGAGGCCAGTCAGCGGATCGTGGCGGGCCAGCGTTTGCGCGCGGGCTTCGGCGGCTTCGCGCTCACAGATTTCTGCCGACAGCGTCTCGTTCGCCGTCACCAGATCCTGAGTGCGCTCTTGCACCGTGCGTTCAAGATCGTTGCGGATGGCGTCGAGTTCAAGCACGGCCTGGCGGCGATCGAGCTGCGCCTTCACGCGCGCGGTCAGCACGCGCAGATCGATCGGCTTCGGGATGTAATCGTTGGCGCCGGCTTCCAGCGCCATCGAGACAATGTCGCCATCGTCCAACGCGGTCACGACGATCACCGGCACGTGCTCGGCGTCATGGTGCAAACGAATGCCTAGAAGCGCGTCATGGCCAGAGCGCTCGGGCATCATCCAGTCGAGCAGAACAAGCTCGATGGCTTCCTGCTCAATGACCTCTTCGATGCCTACCGCGCTCTCGCGCAACACGACTTCATAACCGCGACGCTCAAGCCGGCGGCCGAGCATGTCACGGTTTTGCGCCTGATCGTCGACCAGGAGAATACGTCCGAGGCGCGTCGAAGCGGACGCGCCGTCATCGCCTTGCGCCGAGGACATTAGCCCCCCTGCTATCCAAAAGGATCACCACACCAGAGGCGAAGATTACCGAAGTTAGGTTGAGGGCGAGCTAATAGGCGCGCAGCTGATCACATTTTTTGGATAGATGTTTCGCTAACCTTGACGGTCGCTAACCATGTCCAGGGGCCGGCATATCAGCTTGCCGGGTGTCAACGACTACCTAAACGCTGGCACGCTGGCAAAGCGACACCTGACTCAGGCTGCGTATTTCTCGATCAGCGCGATGAGGCCGGCGAAGTCGACGGGCTTGGTGGCGAAGTCGTCACAGCCCGCCTCCATGCATTCGCGCCGCGCGCTTTCCATCGCATGCGCGGTGAGCGCCACGATCTTCACGCTCGACGTATCCGGCGTCTGCCGCAGCACTTTGGTGGCCTCGATCCCCGACATCACCGGCATCGAGATATCCATCAATATCAGATCCGGCGCGCAGCTTTTGGCCATCTCAACCGCTTCCGCGCCATTTTCAGCGCAGTGCACTTCGTAGCCGCGCCGCTCCAGCCTGCGGGTCAGCATTTCGCGATTGTCGGGATGATCTTCAGCGATGAGGATACGCATGGTTATTGCCTTTCACGCGGATTTCGCTTGGGTGGCGGAAACCGGCAGCGCAGCCGGCGAAGCTTCGGCGCCACGCGCAAAGCGCAACGCAGCCGCAGCCAACACATCGCGGTCGGCCGGCTTGACGAGCAGATCACAGGCGCCGCAAGCGAGGGCGCGCTGGCGATCGTCGTCCACAGAATGGATGACGACCGGAATATCGCCGGCATCGCCGGTGCTGAGCACGGCCAGCACATCCCAGCCGCTGACGTCGGTCAGATTGAGATCGAGCACGATCAAGCTTGGCCGTAGCGAATGCGCAAGCTCGATACCCTCCTCGCCGGTGATCGCCTCGTGGACAGTGAAGCCAAGCCGCGTCAGCGACCGCGCCGCGAGATCGCGCGCGCTCTCTTCGTCATCAATAATCAGCACCGCGCGTTCACGGCCCTGTCCGACCGCGGCGGCAACATCAACACGCACGGGCGCTGCTGCTTGCGCACGGACCGCCGCGGGGAAACGAAGTGCAAAGCTCGAACCCTTGCCGGGCATGCTCTTAACAGACACATCGCCGCCCAAGAGCTTCATCATGCGCCGCGTGATGGCGAGGCCAAGCCCAGTGCCGCCATAACGGCGCGCCGTCATTACATCGGCTTGCACGAAAGCGTTGAACAGGCGCGAGGTCTGCTCTTCGGTCATGCCGATGCCGGTATCGCTGACAATGATCTCGATCAGATCACCGCCGACCACGACTTCGCGGCGCGCCCGGATCGAGACTTCACCATTTCGCGTGAACTTGGCTGCGTTGGCCAGCAGATTGAGCAGGCACTGATTGAGCTTGAAGCCATCGCTCACACCCTCGCCAATGTCAGCGGCGATATCGACAGTCAGCGTGTTGCCGTTCTTCTCGATCGATGGCCGCACCGTGGCTGCAGCTTCGTTGATCATGCCGGCAATATCGAACTCGCCGGCATTCACATCCATGCGCCCGGCTTCGATCTTGGAGAGATCGAGGATGTCATTGATCAGGTGCAGCAGCTGACGCGCCGCGACCAGCACGCGGTCGATATCGGCAATGTCGCTATCGCGCGCGTCGGCCTCAGCCTCCTCACGCAAAATTTCAGAATAGCCGATGATGGCGTTGAGCGGCGTGCGCAACTCGTGACTCATCGAGGTCAGGAAGTGCGACTTGGAAACGTTCGCTGAGTCCGCCGCTTCGCGCGCGGCGCGGAGCTCGGCCAGCGTTTGCGCCAACACGGCGTCGCGCGCGTCCATTTCTTCGATCAGCGCGTCGAGGCGCTCGTACATCTCATCGACATTGACAGCGGCTTCATCAAGCGCTTCGACCGCGTGCGCGGTTTCGCCGAACAGCGCGCGCTTGGCCTTAAGCGCCTCTTCGGCGCGGTGCATGGCGGCGATGAAGGCAAACTCCTGGCGCTTGCGCTCGGTGATGTCCTTAGAGAGAACGACCAGCTTGCGCACGCCGCCGGAGCGGCCGAGCACACGACGCCCCCACGATTCCGCCCACGTGATCTCCCCGCTCGTGCGCAGCACGCGATGCTCGATCGACCCAGCGCCGCCAGCGGCGATCTTTTCGAAGTAGAGCTTGAGCGGCTCCTTATCGTCCTCATGCAGAAACGGCGTCGTGTTCTTGTCAAACTGCGCGAAGGTGAAGGCCGTACCGAACAGTGGGTTGGCGTCGCCGTGCCACGTGATCGAGCGCTGCTTGAAATCAACTTCCCAGACGACGCTCTGACCCGCGTCGAGCGCCAGCAGCAAGCGATTTTGGTTTGCGGCGGCCGCAGTGCGCGCCTCGACCAGCGAAGTGATGTCGCGCCCCGCCGCGAAGACGCCGCAAATTTCACCGTCATCATCGTGCCAAGGCCGCGTTTCCCAAAAGTAGTAGTGACGCCCGGTCGGCAGCTGCACTTCTTGTTCGGGATGGCGCACATGCTCGCCCGCCAACGAACGCGCGAATGCTTCGCGCCACGCATCGATCGGCAACGGCACGATGGTTTCGAAATTGAGACCAGTAACGTCGCTCAAGCCCATTTTGTCGAGCGCGCTTTGGCTCACTGCGAGCACGCGCCCTTCTCGGTCCATCAGCACAAGCTCGATCTGATCACTGGTGAGCAACAGCTTCGCCAACGTTTGCTGCAGCACATCTGTCACGCCGCCGCGCTTCAGCGCGCGCTCAGCTTCGACCGCGCTGGCGCGCGCTTGCGCGACATAAAACATCAAAGCGCCGCCGCCGATCGCCGCGATAATCGCCACATCCCAATCCGGCCGCGCCGCCATGGATGCGATCAGGAGCGGCGATACCAGCAACGAGAGTGCCGGCGGCGCTGCGCCGGCGATGGCGACCGGCCAGGCGCCGGAGGCGCCGGGGCTGAAGTGGCGGACGACGCCGGCGACCCAGAGCACCATCGCCGCAGCCGCGCCCGCGGCTTCGCCGTTGAGCCAGAGCGCGGCCGGCAGCGTCGCGTAGAAAGCGGAGTTCAGGAACGCCCAGACCACCAGGCCGCCCATCACCTTGCCTTCGATCTTCACGTTGGCGGCGTCGAGGCGGCGGTAGAGTTCGGTATCGAGGATGAGCAGCAGCGAGGTGACCGCCGCCCAGCCGACCGGCCCGGAGCCATCCATGATCGCCGCCGCGATGCCGCCGGTCAGAATGATCAGCGCAACCGAGGCGGGCATTTCGCGCCGACGCGTCTCGGCCGCGTTAGCCAGTGCCTGAGGCGGTCGGTGGAGCATTCGTGGCGACCTTCAAAACAGGGTCTCACGCTGCCAGGGTAGGGTGAATTTTGGTTAAACTAGCCGCGATGCAGCAAGATAATCGCGACGTTTGCGAAGAAACACAGGACCGAGACGGCGAAAAGCCAGGGAAAGGCGTGCGCATGGCCGTTTCGGCGTGATCGCGCCTCCAGCCAGCCGCCCACCGCCACCAGAGTCGCCGAAAGGACCAGTATCCAGAGCTCGTGCTGGTGCATGAACTCGTGAAATTGTCCAAAACTATCAGAGAGTAACGCGGCCCCGGAGGTCGCGCCGGAGAGCGCCGCGGCGAGCAAAACCAGCGCCGGCAGGCCGCAGCAGAGCGTGTGCAGCCCGACCACGGCGGCATGGGCCAAATGGGCCCGCCGCCCTGCTCTCGCGCTGTTATGTTGTAACATCACGCGGAACGTAACGTCGGCCCGGTCCAGGTCAAGGCCGACGGGATAGTGTAGTGGCAAATTCAACATTCGGCGCAATGAACCGCACCCGGTTCTTGTCGCGGCGCGGCGGCTGGCGCACATACGGCGTGCTGCAATTGAGGTGATGGGCAATGTTAGCGACTATGCTGGCAGGCGTGCTGACGGCGATCCGCGATGTTTTGATCGCGGCGGCTTTGGCTTGGGTCGGCATTTCGATGGAACGGGTGGAAGCCCGCGTCGATGGCGAGTGCGCGGCTGACAGCTGCCAACAGGCAGCCGAGTAAGCATCGCACCCGTAACGCGGGAAGCCGCTGCCGTTCGCCCTTGAATGGCCTCACTTATTCCGTTTCCGTTGATGCTTAGAGCGCGCATGACAACGCGCGTCTTTTGGTGGGAAGCGAACAGATGAGCGACAACACGCCAGCGCCGGTCCGCGACTCCGATCCCGGAGCGATGATCGGTCTGCTTGCGCTGATTGTCGGCCTCGTCTGGATTGCGGGCGGCTTGGCCGCTGCGTTTGCGCTGATGGGCGCTGAGCGCGTGCTGGCGATGACGCCGGTCGAGTTCGGCGCGCTGGCCGCTGCACTCGTATTGCCGGCGATGATGGCGTGGTTCTCCGGCCTTGCCGCGCGCGACAGTGCCCGCGCCCGCGCTGAAGCGCGCCGCTTGGCCGACGCTGCCGACCGCCTGATGAATCCAGAACGCAGCGCCGAGGATGCAGCGCGACAGCTTGCGATGTCCGTGCGCGGCGAAATCGCGACGCTCGATCGCGCGCTCGAAACAACTTTGGCGCGGCTGAAAGAAGTCGAAGGCCAAATCTCGCGCCAGTCCGACGCCGTCGACAATATGGGCGATCGCGCCAAGGCGGGCGCAAACCAGATGATCTCCGGCATGGAGCGCGAGCGCACCGAGCTGATGCGCATCTCCGAAGATCTGACGCGGCAAGCGCAGACCATTGGCGACAGCATTTCGCGTCACACCGGCGCGATTTCGGAAGCAGCGCTGCAAGCCGAAGCGGAAGTGCGCGCCGCCGATCAGGCGCTCGATCATCGCCTTACCTCGTTCGGCGCAGCTGCCGCCCTGATTAACGATCGCACGCATTCTCTTTCGGGCGCGGCGCAGGCGAGCGCGGATTCGGCGCTGCGGCTCGAGACCGCCCTCTCCAACGCGCTCGATGTGTTGGCAAAAGCGACGAGCTTGACGGACGCCGCGCGCCAGTCGGCCGATGCAGCGACGCTCGCCGCAAATTCCACAGCCGGCGCGGTGCGCGAAACCACGGTCCGCGCCATTGATGACGCCAAGCGCGCCGCCGATCTGATCCGCGGCGAGGCAGCTGGCGTCGAGCGCGAAGCGGCGATGGCGCTGGAGCGTTTGCGCGAAGCGGCTGACGCTGCCCGCGCGGCTGCGGTTGGCGCGCGTCACGCCATCGAAGACGACATCCCGCCGCCAGCGCCACAGCAACGCGGACGCCGGCAAGTGCAGATGCGCGAAGCGCCGCCGACCGAAACGCCAGGCTACGACACGTCGTGGCGCGACGAACCGGATTCGCTCGAAGCCGCGCCGCCGCCGACGCGCAACCGACGCGAAACGCCACCGCCGCGCGACAGCTATGGCGAGCGCGAACAACAGGGCGATTGGACGTGGCGGGATCTCCTCTCCAATGTCGATGACGCGGAAAACGCGCGTCCGCCACAGCGGCGCGAGCCGACGGAAGATCCGGTCGCGCATTTGCGCCGCCAGATCTCCGAACCGCGCGGTTCATCGCTTCCGATCGTGGCGGTGATTGAGCAGGCCGGCTTGCGGCTTGATGAGGTGTTCTCTCCCTCCGGGCTTGAACGCATTGCGCAGCGCGCGCGCTCGGGCACGCAAGCGCGCCGTCGGGCTGTTTATGACGCGGCGCCCGACGCATCGCGGCGCTTGGCCGACTTCCTGGCGCGCTCACCGGGCGCGAACCAAGAAGCGATGCAGTTCTTGCGCAGTGACGGCGCACGCATCGCGGAATTGATCGGCCGCGGCCGCGCCTCGATGAACGCTGAAGCAACGCGCGCCTTTCTATTGATCGACGCTTCAGCCGGCTGACATAGCGAGGCGCCGCCGGCGGAAACCGGCGCTCTCCACAGTTTCGTGCTGGTCCGCCTTCGCCAAGGCTTCGGCGGACGATTTCGCTTCGCGAAATCGGAGGGCGGAGACGCGAGTTTGGCGTCTAAGGTTAGTTACAGTATGCGCTGCTTGCGCAGCGCCGGACGCTTTCGCTCGCGTCTCCGTGATCTGCTTCATCGGCCCCGTCGCGGGAGATGTTTCACTCCAGGAGGCGGGTCCGCCGGCGGCGTGAGAGTCGCTGCTGTTCGGCAGCGATCCTCTGTGCTTGCTCCACGCGGTTACAACTCCGCGGGCTTCTGCGGCCGTTGCGATACGAAACACCAAAACGTCCAAGGGGTCTGTCCGTCGGATGCCTCGCCTTCTCCGATGGTTTGGAGAAGCACCGGCGCATCACGCTCGATCACACCATCTCCGCGTTGGCTGAACAGGGCTGCCAACTGCCCTCCTGCGAAGATGACGTGGGCATTGTAGCGCGGACTGAGCCCAGTCGGATAAGCGACGGACGTAAAATCTGGACCGCCGGCGCCCCCGCCGGCATGGCGCTGCTGCTACCGACAAGCACCGGCGCTTGAGCGATCGAGCGCAGCCGGCGAGGGCGCCGGCGGTCCAGACTAGGCAGGCGGTCCTCGATGTTTCCTACGGATAAGCTGCAGCGCTTAACCGTGATGGCTCAGCGGCGGGGTGTAGAGGTGGAGCGTCACCAGCGGTGCGTCGCTCTCATTGCTGATGGCGTGGAGCGTTTCGGCGAGTGTGTTGGTGACCGTGCCGGGACGGAGAATGCGGGTCATGTGTTCACGCTTGGAAGCGCCCTGCTCGCGGCGGCGATAGAGGCGCTCCGTCGCTTCGCCGCTGACGATGCGGGTGAGGCCGGCTGAGGGGCCGTGATCGTGAACCGGACTGCGTTGGCCTGGGCCCCAGGTCAGCACCAGCAATTCGGCGCGGCCATCACGATAGAGCAGCGTGCGCACGTAAGCAGCCGCATCATGGTAAACGGCGTCGGCAAGCGAGGCTTCTGATACGTCGAGCTTTTGAAGAGCAATAGTGACAGCGCCTATGTCGACATCGCCCGGGGCGCTCAGCAGCTCTATCAACGACGCGAGCACTTCGGGCGGACGATCGCGCAGGTCGCGGTCCATCGGCGCGGCCAGCCTTGCCAGCTTGTCATGATACGGACGCGCGCTCGTTACAGCGTTCAGATCCATGGCTCACCTCTCGCGCGAAGAGTCTAACGGACGCGCGCCGGGTTTCGTTCCTGCACGAACGCATAGCGTCGAAATGCGAATGCATGAATGCGCGCTAACCTTACCCGCTCGCGCGGCGCGCATGTCGGCGCGGAATTTGCTCCGATTTGGCGCACGCTTGGGGCGGGAAACCCACTCGCCTCGCTGGCATGGCGGTTGCAGCCCGACGCGTTAACGCCCGTGGCAGGTCCCGGGTGCGCTTCGGGAGTTTGCAATGTATTTCGACAAAGAAGAAGACGAACGCGACCCGTTCGAGCTCTTCGGCGACCAAGGCGAGGACGCCCGCGACGACGCTTCGCTCGAGACGTTCGAAACGGACGTCTCTGAACCCAATTCATTCGAGACGCGGGCTGAAGAGCCCCAGCTGATCGATCCGCAACGCACGCACAAGGTGAAGACGGGCTTCTCGTGGGCCGGCTTCACCGGCGGTCTGGCCGCACTCGTGTGGGTTGGCGCAGCGATCGGCGGTCCCCTCTCCTATTATGGCGTCGACGCCGTGATGGCGATGGACCCGGCAATGCAAGCCGGCTTGCTGGCGCTCGCGTTCGGCCCGGCGCTGCTGTTCTGGGTGTCGGCCTCGGCCGCTGGCGAAGCGCTGAAGGCGCGCCGCCTCGCCGCTGAACTGACGCGCATGGCTCAGCAAGCGCGCTTCCCGACGGAAGCGGGCGAGTTGGAAGCGCAGCGCGTTTCCAACGTCGTCAAGAACGAGATCGAGTCGCTGAACGACGCGGTCGCCGCGGCTTTGGATCGCCTGGCCGAGCTGGAAACCGCCGCTCAGCGCAATGCGCACCTGTTCGGCGAAGCCATCAACGCTTCGCGCGATAATGCGCAACAACTCTCCTACGCCCTGAAGGTCGAGCGCGACGCCATCGTCGAACTCAACACCGATCTCAAGGGTCAGACGGAAGTGATCGCACATTCGGTCGGCCGCCAAGTCCGCCTGATGCGTGAAGCCTCCAAGATCGTGAAGACGGAAGTCGACGCGGCTGAAGCGGCGCTGCAATCGCACATGGCCGCGTTCTCTGAATCGGCTTCGGTGATGGGTGAGCGCACGGCTGACTTCCATCACGCCGCCGACAGCGCCGCCGCTGCAACCGCTTCGCTCAACGGCACGATGACGGAAATGCTGGACGGCCTGGCGCAAGCGACGCGTCTGACCGAAACGGCGAAGAAGTCGACCGCCGAAGCTGTGCTGGCCGCCAACGAAACCGCAAGCGCGGTCCGTGAAACGACCCGCACCGCGGTGCAGGAAGCCAAGCGCGCCGCCCAGCTGATCCGCGCCGAAACGGTTGCGTTGCAGGATATGGCGGCGGAAACGCTGTCGAAGCTGCAAGACGCCGCCACCGCCGCACGCATGGCCTCGGAAGAGAGCCAAGCCGCCGCGGACTATCACGCCGCCTCGATCGAGAAGCGCCTCGGCGCCCTCGCTTCAGCTGCTGGTACGAAGAAGGCCGCAGCGCCGCGTCCGGTGGAGCGCCCAGTGGAGCGCGTTGTCGAGCGCAAGCCTGAGCCGGTGCTCGAAGAAGTGACCTCGCTGCATGCGGCGGCTAATGCTGCTGTCGCACGCGGCGGTTCGCGTGGCCGTGTCGAAGTTGCGGAAACGCAGCCGAAGCGCACCTTCAAGGGCTTCGGTTCGTGGGGCAACTTTATGCCGAAGCAAGAAGAGGCCACGCCGACCCCGGCCAACGAAAGCGCCTTCGAGCTTGCCGATTTCGGCTCAGCGCCGAGCGTCAACCCGGACTACGAACTGAAGTCGGGCGCGATCGATCTGGTCATCAATGCTGGTGTCGATCTCGACGAAGTGCTGCAGGCTGGTGATCTGGAACGCATCGCACGCTGCTCACGCGAAGGCGCTACCTCGCGCCGTCGCGCGGTGGTGGATGCCGCTCCGGGCGCGGTGACGCGTCTGTCGCGCCATCTGAAGCGCAACGCTGAAGCGCAAATGACCGCGACCGCCTTCCGCGCGCGCCCCGACCTCGCCAAAAGCGAGCGTAAGGGCGAAGGCTCGGAGCTGGTTCGCGCCTACCTGTTGATCGACGCCGCTCTGGCTTGATCATCCTCGGCGTCGCTCGCTTGCGCGAGCGCCGCTGCATCTGCTGCAAACATCCCAATGCGCGCGCTGCCTTCACGGGCGGCGCGCGCAAGCGCGTTGGAGGCGATGGATGACGAGCGATCCGAAACCGGCGCCTCAGCCGTGATGATCTCCGACGCGATGATGCGCCGGCCTTGCGCGACCAAGCGCACTTCAGCGGTGAAGCGCGCCGTCATCGTCTCTTCGCGGACCTCGAAATCGAGCACTTCCCAGCGGATTTCATAATCGGCGCGGGCTTCGCCGCTGCGCGTGGCGGCGCGGAAGCGGCCTTGGCGGATCATAGTCTCGACCAGCATTTGCTGTAGCGAGTCCGCCGCGCGGCCCGACCAGGCGCTGTCATCGACATAAGCGATGGTGTCGCCCGTTCGCCAGATCAGGTCTTGGCCGAGAAACGAGCGCTCGCCCCCCGGCGCGGAGACGCCGATGACCGCGTCGATCGGCGCGCCCGGCAAGCGCTGGACGCTTTGCGCTTCCAACACGTGCGTGCGTGGCGGCGGCGGCGGCTCCGGCAGGAGCGTGATGCAGCCGCCGAGCGCGAGCAGCGGCACGAGGATGGGCAGAAGCAAAACTTTACGCATCAGTCACGCAGCTCCACTGTGGGCCGCGGCGCACGCGGCGTGAGAACGGACGGGCTTTCTTCGAGATTTGCGGCGACGCGGTTGATCGAAGCTGCGGCGCGGCGGATTTCTTCGGCCGCCAGCGCAAGCTCCGGCAACGTCTCGCCACCGGCGACGGAAGCGGCGTTGCTCACTTCGTCAAGCACCTCGTCCAGTTCGGAGAGATCGCCCTGCATCTGACGCGCAAGCGCTGCGATGTCGCGCGCGGCGAGGCCAGATTGGGTAATGACGCCGTTGGAATCCGCGAGTTGCGTCGAGACGGTTTCCAGGTTTTCGATGATGCGCGTGACGCGCTGAATGTTTTCATCGGTCAGCAGATCGCGCACCGCCGCCATCGCTTCGCTGGCGCGCAGCGCGATATCTTCGGAGCGTGCGAGCAGCGCATCGACCTGGCTGCCGCGACCGACAATGCGCGGCAACGGGCCACCGAACGAACCGCGCAGCAATTCCGCAGTCGGCCCGCCAGGCGTGAGCTGGATTAGCGTGACGCCAGTCAAGCCGATCGGCTCGAGCTGGGCGGTGGAGTCTTCCTTCACCGGCACTTCAGCCGAGACACGAATGCGGGCGATGACGCGGTTGGTGTTTTCCGGATCGATGCGCAGCTGCTGCACTTCGCCGACCTTGATGCCGTTGAAGCGCACCTCGCCGCCTTCCATGAGGCCGCGAACGGGCTCATCGAAGATGACGTCGTAATCATTGAAGCCGCGGCGGAATGAGCCTGACGACATCCACAGCGCGAACATCATGATGAGTATGACGCCGGCCACAGTGGCCGCGCCGATCAGCACGTAATTGGCTTTCGTTTCCATGCCTAACCTCCCGCCGCGCCGCGCCCGGCTGCGCGGCCGCGCGGTCCTGAAAAGTAATCTTTCACCCAGCCATCGGCGTCCGCGGTGATTTCCGGGATGGTGCCGAGGGCCGCAACTTTGCCTTTGTAGAGAACGGCGACGCGGTCGCAGATGGCGTGCAGCGTGTCGAGATCGTGCGTGACCAGGAACACGGTAAGCCCCAGCGAGCGCGCAAGTTCCTCCGTCATGCGATCGAATTTCTCCGCCGAGATCGGATCGAGGCCGGCGGTGGGTTCGTCGAGGAAGAGGAGTTCCGGATCGAGCGCCAGCGCGCGTGCGACGGCGGCGCGCTTGCGCATGCCGCCCGAAATTTGAGACGGGCGCTTGTGATGCGACTCCGCATCGAGGCCCGCCATCGAGAGCTTCAAGCTGGCGATTTCGCTGCGCAGGTCGGCCGAGATGTGCGTGTGCTCGCGCAACGGCGCTTCGACGTTTTCGAGCACCGTCAGCGTCGAAAACAGCGCGCCGTCCTGAAACATCACGCCCATGGAGGGCGTGCGGCCTTCTGCGTCGGCGTTGGGAAACGCGATCTCCCCTGCCGTCGGCGGATCGAGGCCGACTATCTCGCGCAGCAACACCGATTTGCCGCAGCCCGACGGCCCGACGACGCCGAGGATTTCGCCGCGGCGCACGTCGAGGTCGAGACCGTTGTGCACGGTCTGCTTGCCGAAGCGGGTGACGAGGCCCCGCACGCGAATGGCGATGTCCTCGCTCAAATGTCGAGCTCCAAGAACCAGAGCGCAAAACCCGCATCGAGCAGAATGACCATGAAGATCGCTTGCACGACCGACGAGGTCACGCGCTGACCGAGCGAGCCGACATCGCCGCCGACGGCGAGGCCCTGCCGGCAGCCGATAATGGCAAGTACCAGCGCAAACGCCGGCGCCTTCGACATGCCGACCCAGAAGTGCTGCGCCGGCACCACTTCCGAAACGCGCGCAAAGAACATGGCCGGGCTGATGCCGAGTTCAGCCCACGCCACCATCACGCCGCCGAACATGCCGGCCATCATTGCACCGAAGGTGAGGATCGGCGTCATGATCAACATGGCGAGCACGCGCGGCACCACCAAGGCTTCCATCGGATCGATGCCGATGACGCGCATGGCGTCGATTTCCTGGCGCATCTTCATCGCGCCGATCTCGGCGGTGAAGGCGCTATTGGTGCGGCCTGCCAGCAACACAGCGGTGATGACGACGCCAAACTCCCGCAGCACGGAGAAGACGACCAGTTCAACGGTGAACACCGACGCGCCGAAATCGCCGAGGATGCGCGCGCCGAGATAAGCGACGACCATGCCGATGAAAAACGAAAGCAGCGCCACGATCGGCAGGGCGTTGAGGCCGGCCGTCTCCATGATGTGAACGATGGAGGTCCAGCGCAGACGCTTTGGATTGACGAGCACGCGACCGAGGACGACGAGCGTCTCGCCGAAGAAGCCAACGGTCGCGATAATCTCCTCGCCGATATCGCCCATGACGCGGCCGACGCGATCGAAGAAACCCATCAAGCCAGGTTCGCCGTGCGGCTTGCTGGCGGGCGCGACCGCAGACTTGCGCGCAGCGGCGAGCAATTGCATCGCGGTGTCGTGCTTGCCGCGAATGGCGATGCGGGCTTTGTCGCCCGCGCTGTCGCGGAAGGTGCGGTCGACCAGATAGGCGCCGGCGACATCGATGCGCCCAAGCTCGGCGACATCAACGACCGAACCGGGTTTCAGCCGCTCGGTGATATCGCGCAGGTCCGCTTCCAGGGCGGCGATGGTGTCCACCGTCCAGTCCCCGCGCAGCGCCAAAACCGGCGCCTCCGCGTCATCGCGAAACTCGAATGCGGCCGTAGCGGCCATGAAATCAGCGCCCCTTGAGCTTTCTGCCCGTTCACCAATAAGCGCTAACAGGAAAGATTAGGCAAAGAATGGCCGTCTTTTCAGGGCCCAAGGTTCCCGCAGCAGGCGAATTCGTTAACGCAATCTTGCCTGCGGCGTGCGCGGTCGCGGCTCGAGTAACATGAGCGCAAGCATTCCACCCGCCGCCGCAATAATTGCCATGGCCCAATAGCCTTGCGCGCCGGCAGCGTCGTAGAGCGCACCCGAGAGAAGCGTCGAGGCGCCCATTAAGATCCCGCCCGAAAGCGCGGCATAAAGAGTTTGGCCCATCGCGGCGGACTGTTCCGGCGTATCGCGGAACAAGAGACGCATGGCGCCGACATGGGCCGCGGCGAAGCTCAGCGCATGCGTCGCCTGCAGCGGCCAAAGCACCCAGCCAACCGGCGCAAAGCCCATGCACGCCCAGCGGCCAACAGCGCCGGCCGCGCCAACGAGAATCAAAGCTTCCGGCGACATGCGCTTTTCGATCACCGGCAGGCTCAACAAGAACGCAACTTCAACAGCCACGCCAAACGCCCACAGCACGCCGACGACATCAGCCGGCAGCCCCTGTGCGCGCCAAACCAAGGTCGAGAAGCCATAATAGAAGGCGTGCGCGCTCTGGATGAGGCCGCAGGCGAAGATGAGGATGAGAAAACGCCGGTTGCGCAATAGCGCGACCATGCCGCCAGTGCGCGTGGGTGCGTGCGCGAGCGCGGGCGGCGGCGGATCGCGTTGCAGGCCGAACGCGGATGACGCGATGACAGTCGCTAGCCCGCACAGCACCCAGATCACGACAGCGCCGACGCCGAAGCGCGCGACGATGACGCCGCCCGCGATGTTGGCGATGATGAAGGCGATGGAGCCGATCGCGCGCGCGACGCCGTAATTGATTTTGCCGGTCTGTGTGGCGCGCAGCGTGGCGGCTTCTATCAGCGGCGTCAGCGCTTGTGTCAGCGACAGCGCGACGAAGCCGAGCGCCAGCAACGGCCAAAACCCTTGAGCCAACAGAAAGAAGGCGGCGTACGCAACCAACGCGGCGGCGGCGACGAGCTTCAGCGGCGCCGAACGGTCTGATGCGCTATCGGCCCACGCGGCGATGGCGGGGCCGGTGAAGATGCGGGCGATCTGCGCCAGCGACAGCACGGCGCCGATCTCGGCGCCCGAAAGCCCGCGCTCGACCTCGAGCCAGCGCGGCAGAAACACCAGGATCACGCCGGTGGTGCCGAACAGGCACGACATGACGAGCGTCACCCGCGCCGCGCGCGTGGCGAAAAGGCTCGGTGCGGCGGATTCGGGGTTCACTCCATGGCGCTAGCACTCCGCGCGCAGAAACGGGAGGCCCCTCGCCTTGCTCTCGGCGCCGCCGCCGCGTACCCAAGCGGACATGTACGGACAAGCGCACCCGCCCCGCCGCGACCTCTATCCCGCGATCGAAGCGTCACAGACCGAGATGCTGAAGGTCTCCGACCTGCACACGATTTATGCCGAGCAGAGCGGCGATTTGCGTGGCCGGCCGGTGGTGGCGCTGCATGGCGGCCCGGGCGGCGGGCTATCGCCGGAGATGCGCCGCTTCTTCGATCCGCGCCGCTATCGGATCGTGATGATGGATCAGCGCGGCTGCGGCCGCTCGACGCCGCACGCGGAGCTGCGCGAAAACACGACGTGGGATTTGGTCGCCGATATCGAGCGCGTGCGCGAAAAGCTTGGCATCGATAAGTGGCTGGTGTTCGGCGGCTCGTGGGGCTCGACGCTGGCGCTGGCTTATGCGGCCAAGCATCCCGAGCGCGTCGCAGGTTTGGTGCTGCGCGGCATCTTCTTGTTGCGCAAGAGCGAGATCGACTGGTTTTACCAAGACGGCGCGAGCCACGTGTATCCGGATGCGTTCGCACGCTATGTCAGCGGCATTCCCGAAGCGGAGCGCGGCGATCTGCTGAAGGCGTTTCATACGCGGCTGATGTCCGACCATTGGGACACGCGGCTGCGCGCGGCGCGGGCGTGGGCGCGCTGGGAGGGTGAAACGATCTCCATCGCCGGCCCAAGCGCGCTGCCGTCGCGCTTCAACGAGGATCGCTTCGTGGAAGCGTTTGCGCGCATCGAGAGCCACTATTTCGTCAATGGCGGCTTCTTCGAGCGCGATGGCTGGCTGTTGGAGCAAGCCCCGCGCCTCCGCCACATCCCCTGCCGCATCGCACAAGGCCGTTACGACATGTGCACGCCAATGCGCAGCGCCTGGGATTTAAAGCAAGCCTGGCCGGAAGCGGAGTTGGAGATCATCCACGATGCTGGCCATAGCTCGCTGGAGCCCGGCATCGTCGATGCGCTCATTCGCGCGACCGATTGGATGGCGGATAAAGCCCTTTGGGACTAGGTACGCGGGACTTTGGTGTCTCTGGCGGATCACAAGCGGTTGGATGTTTGGGTCAAGAGCATGGACCTTGCGGTGGCGGTCTATGGCGCCGCGAAGCGAATGCCGAAGCAGGAGGAATACCGCCTGACCGCTCAAATGATCCGTGCCGCGATCTCAGTGCCCGCAAACATTGCCGAAGGCCATACCCGCGCGACCCGAAAAGACTTCGCTCACTTCGTGAGCATCGCCCGAGGCTCAAACGCCGAACTCGAAACGCTCTTTCTCTTGGCGGAGCGAACGGAGCTTCTGCCGGCGGACGTCACTCAGCCCTTAATCGCAAAGTCCGATGAGATCGCTCGCATGCTGAACAAACTTCATGCTCGTTTGCGCGCAACGACCTGAAGAATCATCCTCGTCCCTAGTCCCCCATCCCTCGTCCCGCACCTACCAAAGCCAACCACGCGCGCCGTGTTGATCGCGGTGCAGGTCTATCGAGAGCACGATCGCGTAGGCTGCCAACACGGTGAGCATGGCGGTTCCGCCGAAGCTGATGATGGGGAGCGGAATGCCGACGACGGGCACTAGGCCGATCACCATCGCGGTGTTGATGAAGACGTAGCAGGCCACGGTGGCGGCGACGCCGGCGGCGGCGAGTTTGCCGAAGAGTGAGCGCGCCCGCAGCGCCACTTGCATGGTGAGACCCATGAGCGCGGCGAACAGGCCGAGCACGAGGAAGCCGCCGAGCAGGCCGAACTCTTCAACGATCATCGTGAAGATGAAGTCGGTGTGTTTTTCGGGCAGGAAGTCGAGCTGGCTTTGCGTGCCTTGCAGATAGCCGCGGCCAAACAAGCCGGCTGAACCAATGGCGATTTTCGATTGCAGTACGTGATAGCCGGCGCCGAGCGGATCGTCAGTGATGCCGAGGAAGACGTTGACACGGTCGCGCTGATATTGGTGAAGCACGCTGGTGTAGGCGAAGATCGCGCCTCCCACCGCGACGACAGCGCCGGCGGCGACGATGCGCCAAAGCAAGCCGCCCAGGAACATGACGACGAGGCCAGCCATCAGGATCAGCATGGCGGTGCCGAGGTCGGGCTGGTGCATAACGAGCCCAACGGGCGCGGCGATCATCAAGAACGGCGGCACGATCCAAAGCACGGTGCCGGTTTTGCGCGCGTCGAGCTGATGGTAATAGCGCGCCAGCGCCAACACGATCGCGATCTTCATGAACTCGGACGGTTGCAGCGAGAGCGGGCCGAGATCGAGCCAACGCTGGGCGCCCATGCGCGTCGCGCCGAACAATTCAACCGCCACCAGCAACAACAATGCGCCGGCATAGAGCGGATAAGCGATCGCCAGCCAGAAGCGCGCATCGAGCACCAGAGCCGCGATCAGGATCACGCTCATCGCCGCGGCGAAGCGGATGCCGTGCGTGAGCGGCATGTCCGTCCAGGCGCCGGATGACACCGAGAAGTGCATCATCACGCCAACGCAGGCGATGGCGCAGAGCACGGTGATGATCTGCCAGTTGAGCTTCCGGAAGCGCTCGAAGATCGTGTTGCCGCCGCTGCTGAAGAGCGCTGAAGCGGTCATGCGCGGCCTCCTGCGATGGCGGCGTCCAGCTCGGCCAAGCGCGCCGGCTCGCGGCGTGAAGGATCGCGCATCAAGGTGGCGCGCATGATCTCGCGCGCGATCGGTCCGGCGACCGAGGACCCAGCGCCGCCGTGTTCGACAACGACAGCGCAGGCGTAGCGCGGCTCGTGCCAGGGGCCGAAGCAGCAGAACAAAGCGTTATCGCGGAAACGCCACTCGATGGTTGAGTAATGCCGTCCGCGCAGCGCGTCCGTCAGCGCGCGCACTTGCGCAGTGCCGGTCTTGCCGGCGATCTGAACCGGCTCCCAGCCGCGCGTCTCTGGCGTGATCTCCACTGCGGCACCGGTTTCCGGATGGCGCACGAGTTGGAGATCGCCGGCGCGACGCGCGGTGCCGCCGCCTTCATTGCACACGCCCCACATGCCGTCGCGCACGCGCGCCAGATGCTCGGCTTCGATGCCATTCATGCGCGGGGCCGGCCCTGGTTCGCGCACCCCAGGCGCATCGCGCACGAGACGCGGCACGACAGCGTGGCCGTTATTGCCAAGGCGCGCGGCCATGACGGCGAGCTGCAGCGGCGTTACACCCATCGCGCCCTGCCCGATGCCGTAGTTCACGGTGAGACCACCCGTCCAGGGCTCGCCACGGTTTTCGCGCCACCAGACTGGATCGGGAATGAGGCCGGCGCGAATGTTCGGCACGCTGACATCGAATACTTCGCCCAAGCCAAATTGACGCGAGACGGCTGCGATGCGTTCAGGACCGGCGCGCAGCGCGGCTTGATAGAAATAAACGTCGCACGAAACTTTCAGCGCGTTGTGCAGATTGACGCGGCCATGGCCGTTGCGTTGCCAGCAGCGGAAGGTGCGGCCGCCATAATAGAAGCCGCCGCCGCAGCTGACGTGCCAATCGTCTTCGACGCCGGCTTGCTTGGCGGCGATGCCGACGATCATCTTGAAGGTAGAGCCCGGCGCGTAAACGCCGGTCACCGTCTTGTGGTAGAGCGGCTTTTTCTCATCGAGATTGTAGGCGTCGAAATCGGCTTGGCCGATGCCGTTGACGAACAGGTTGGGATCGAAGCCCGGCGCGGAGGCCATCACCAACATATCGCCGTTGTGAATATCCATCACCACGGCGGAGCCGGCTTGCTCGCCGAAATTCTGCATCGCGGTGCGCTGCAATTCGTGATCGAGCGTGAGCACAAGGCCAGAGCCACGCACCGGTTCGCGGCGCTCGGTTTCATCCTCGCCCTGCTCGACGCCGCGCGCATTGACGATGACTTTGCGCCAGCCCGCATCGCCGTGCAGGACGGTTTCCATCGATGCTTCAAGGCCGGCCTTGCCGACGCGCACTTGCGGATTGCGCAGATACATCGCGCGCGCGGCGCCAGCGGCTGGGTCTTCGAGCGCTAGGTCGACATCACGCTGCGTTGGCTTTTGCACGTAGCCGATCGGGTGCGCGTAGACGACGTCATAGGGATAGGCGCGCACATCGGCGGAGGTGGCGACAATGCCGCGCAACTCCGGCAAGCGCACATTGATGGCGTTGAACTCTTCCCAGGTTAGGCCTTCTTTCAAAGGCTGCGGCTCATAGCGCGAGCCGCCGCGCACGCGGATGATGGCCCGGCGCGCCCATTCGGAATCGAGCCCGAGAATAGTGGCGACGCGGCCAACCACCTCTTCCATATCGTCAACGTCGTTCTGGATGACGGCGACGAGATAATCCTTGCTGGTCTGGGCGAGGATGGTGCCGAAGCGATCGAAGATGACGCCGCGCGGCGGCGGCACGATGCGGGTATCGAAGCGATTTTCGTCGGCGGCGGCGGTGTATTGCTGGCTGATCAGGTTTTCAGCCTGCAGCTGCGCCATGCGAAACAGGATCGCGCCCATGACGCCGGCACCGACGAACGACATCAAAGCCGCGCGCCGCGAGAAGATCACGTTGGCGTCGCGCTTCGGCAGCGTGGAGCCGACTTTCTTGCCGCGCTTGCTCATCGGCGCGCCCCCGCACGCTGCGAGGCCGAGGCGCTCATATAAAGCGGGCGCACCAGCGGAAAGAGAATGGCGGTGATGACGGCGGCTTCGGCGTACGGCCCGACCGACACGTTGCGGCCAAGTCCGAGCGGCGCGACGATGTAGGCGATGCCGATCGTGATCAGCGTGGTGACGATGAAGCCGCCCCAGAGCGACACGATGTTCGGCGCCGACATCACAACAGCGGCGACGCGGCCAACTAGGAAGGCCGAGAGATAAAGCACGGCGAACAGCCCGTACGGGCCGCCGGCGAGTTGATCGTGCAGCAAGCCGAGTGCTGCGAGCGTCGTCGGGGCGCGCCAGCCGCTTTCATCTTCGGCGGCCCAACCGTACGCGGCCCAAAGCACGGCAAGCGGCATGGGCGGCTGCGCGAAGATCGGGCCGAGCGGCAATGCAGGCAGGATCACGCTCAGCACGGCGAGCGCGAGACCCCAAGCCCGCAGCGCGGCGCGGCTGGGGGGCCGGATCACTCTTGTGGCTCCGCTGGCGGCGACGCAGGCGGCGCTTCGGGTTGCGGCTGTGGTGTTTCGACCGGCGCAGGTGCGGCGGCTTGCGGCTGAACCACGCGCGGCGGGCGCGGCGCGGCGGGGGGCGGTGTTGGCGTCGTCGGCGCCGGTGTCACGGTTTCACGACCGACAGCGTTGACCGACGACGCGGAGGCGAGCGGCGGTCCGCCGTCATCGACAAGCGAATCTTCCGGCCGCTCAATGCCGACGAACGGCAGGATGCGCACGAAATCGATCGGGCGCTGCGAGGCGGCGAGCGCCACGCGCCACTGGCCGTCATTGCTCGCGCGCGCAACGCCAACAGGAATGCCGCGCGGATAGAGGCCACCGTCTCCCGAGGTGACGATACGCTCGCCTTCGCGCAGGCTTTGCGCGCCGACGATGAAGTCAAGGCGCGGCGCCTGCATCTGGAACGGGTGCGTGTAGAGATCGGGCGGACGCGTCGCCTGCCCCGCCAGTACGGCGCGCACGCGCGAGGCTTCGCCCATCACCGGAATACGCGAGTTATAATCGTCGAGCATCAGGATGCGGGCAGAGCGCCCGCCAACGCTGACAACCCGCCCGATCAAGCCGTTCTCGTTGACGGCGATGTAGCCGACGCGGACGCCGTGATCGGCGCCGGCATTGGCGACGAGGGTGCGGGTAAACGGCCCGCCGCTATCGAGCACCAGTTGGGCGGCGATGGAATTATCGACATCGGCGCCTTCGCCGAACGCGTCCGCCGGCATGCGCAGAAGCGCTTCGTAGCGCGCGTTGCGTTCGGCCAAGCGCTCAGCCAGTTCGCGCCAGGCCTGCAGCTCGCGGTTTTCGCTCTCGAGCTCTTCGATGCGGTCGGCGCTATTCCAGAGGCCGGCGACGCGGGAGAAAAAATCTTCGCCAGCGCGCGCGGGGCCAGTAGCGGCGCGCCCTGCAGCGCCGGCTGCGCCATCGCCGGCTTGTTGCGCGGCTTGGCCGAAGCCGCCATTGCGCCCAGCTTGGATGGCGACGAGGGCGACGCCGCCAATGACGAGCGCGATCGCCAAGAGCACGCCCGGAGCGATCCTCCGACCGCCGCCCGTGCGCCGCATCGCGCTCCTGCGTCTGGCCACGTTGTGCCCGCCTCTCTACGCGCTAGCTCGCGCTCACACTTCCTCGGTGAGCAGACGGCGCGCTTCTGACGAATTTATGGTGTCGAGTGCGATTCCGCAGCCTTTGACCACACAACGCAGCGGATCATCCGCAACCGAAACGCGGATCGAGATGCGTTCTTGCAGAACCGTATCGAGATTGCGCAGGAGCGCGCCGCCGCCGGTCAGCATCAGACCGTGGTCGTAAATGTCGGCGGCGAGTTCGGGCGGCATTTGCTCGAACGCTTGGCGCACGGCGTCGACGATGCGGGTCACCGGCTCGGCCAGCGCTTCGGCGACCATGGCTTCGTTCACGGTGATTTCCTTCGGCACGCCGGAGAGGTTGTCGCGGCCCTTGATCGGCATCGACATGCCCGAGCCAGAGTCCGGCGCCTTGGCGGTGCCGATTTCCTTCTTGATGCGCTCGGCGGTCGAGTCGCCGATCATCAGGTTTTCGTGGCGGCGCAGATATTGGATGATGGCTTCGTCCATCTTGTCGCCGGCTTCGCGCAGCGAACGCGACCAGACCAGGCCACCAAGCGAGAGCACGGCGATTTCAGTGGTGCCGCCGCCGATATCGACGACCATGCAGCCCGACGGATCGTCGATCTGGAGGCCGGCGCCGAGCGCTGCGGCGACAGGTTCTTCGATCAGCTTTACGCGGCGCGCGCCCGAGGCTTGCGCGCTTTCCAGAATGGTGCGGCGCTCGACCGGGGTCGCGCCCGTCGGCACGCAGATGACGATTTGCGGGCTGATCAACGCCGGGCGCGGCAGCACCTTGCGGATGAATTGCTTGATCATCTCCTCGGCCACGTCGAAATCGGCGATGACGCCGTCGCGCAGCGGGCGGATGACTTCCATGTTGCGGTGGGTTTTGCCGAGCATGGTCTTGGCTTCGGCGCCAACCGCATAGACGACCTTGCGACCGCCTTCGTTGACGTACGCCACCACGGACGGCTCATCGAGCACGATGCCGCGTCCCTTGACGTGAATCAGTGTGTTCGCGGTCCCGAGATCGATGGCCAGATCAGGCGCAACGAGACCGAACATATTGCCGAGCATTCTGTGACAACCCTCGCCGCTTTAGGCCTTCGGCCGAATCAAGCCCTTCGTCGGACTTAACGCGGCATTCTTAACAATCTTGAGAAGACGCCGGTCCATGAAGCGCAGTTAGGACCGAATAAGGGCGATGGGGCGTGCGCGCCGGAACTTTCGCTCCACGCTCAAGCCGCCGACCGCCCCCGTCGCCGACGGATTGGAGATGCCGCGAGGGACGCGGGGATGCAAGGGGCGCGCCGCTTTTGCCGTTTCGTCGCCGTAACGTCGCGAAATCCCGTTATCCACAATTGGCGCGCATTAAGGGTGGCGCTTGTGTTGCGAGCAAGCCGCGTCATCCTGACCATAATGCCACAGCGTCCGCCTGACTGGGGCGCGCGCTTGCCGCGCGGGCGCCGGCGCCCGATTATTTCAGTGGGACAACCTTTGGTCAGGGCGGGGATTTCTTGATCCGCAAGGCGGCACGATTTCTAGCGGCGGCGCTCTTCGTGGCGCTCGCCGGCCCGGCGGTGGCTCAAACGAGCATCGACGAGGCCGAGCGCGGCATCGTGCGCGTCGTCGTCATCCTCGAAAGCCCCGAAGGCCGGATGCTCTACGGCTCAGGCTCCGGCTTTGTCGTCGCGCCCAATCTTGTGGTGACCAATGCACACGTGGTCGCGGCGGCGCGGCAGCGGCCGGAGTTTGGCGTGGCCATCGTGCCCCCGGCTGGCGACGGCCTGATCGCTGCGCGCATCATCCGCTACTCGCCGCTCAGCGAACTGGCGCTGCTAGAGTTCAGCGGCGGCGCCGACCTTGAGCCGCTAACGATCTCAACCGTGGAGCCGCATGCGGGCGATGGCGTCGTGGCGCTGGGCTATCCGGACGTGGACTATCAAGGCGCCACCGGCGCCGACCTGCTCCGCCCCACCCCGCCGTCGCGCACTTCTGGTCAGATCGCCTCGCTGCGCGACCGTGCGCCGACCGGCGACAGCATCCCGACCATCAACCACCAAGCGGTGATTTCCTCCGGCTCGTCGGGCGGGCCGCTGATGGACGAGTGCGGCCGCGTTATCGGCGTCAATTCGTGGCATGTCTCCGGGGCCGACACGCGCGAAACGCGCGGCGTATCCACCCGCGTTGGGCAGCTGCTGCAGTTTCTCGATGAAGCGGGCGTCTCGCCCAATCTCAGCGACGAACGCTGCCTCACCTTCACTGAACGCGTTGAAGCCGAGCGCACGGCCACCATCGATGCGCTGCAAGCGCAAAACGAAGAATTGGCCAGCAAGCTGGAAACCGCTGACCGGCTGACGCGCATCGCGGTGGTGATCTTGATCGGCGGCACGCTGGCTTTGTTCGTGGCGGTGTGTGTGCTCGGCGCGGTGGTGTTGTCGCGCCGGCGGGGCGGCAACGGGCACGCGGCAGCGCCGCATCACGAGACGGTGGTGCAGCATCACGATCCCGAACCGTTCGAAGCGCCGCGCAGGCGCACTGGCGTCGTCGCCATTGTTGGCGGCGCGGCGGTAGCGGCAATCCTGATTGTGGCGGCCGGCGTGGCTCTGTTGCGCGTACGCGCCGATGGCGAGCAGCGCACGGCCGATATCCCACCGCCGGAATTCACTGGCGCCATCACCTGCACGCTCGATCGCGACGTCAGCGTCGGCGCGCAAGGCGTCGCCGACATGAGCTTCACCGCCGCCGGCAATCTCTGCGTCAATGAGCGCACGCTTTATGCACCGCACGACGAAGGCCGCTTCCGGCGCGTCATTGTGCTTGGCGAAGCGCGGGCGATGGACATTCTCACCATCGATCCAGACACCGGCGAATTCCGCCGCGAACGCTATCCGCTGAACGACGAGGATTTTGGCGCCGCCAACCAAGCCGTCGCGGAAAGCGGCGCCGGGCGCGGTTGTGACGGGGAAGGCGCCAGTGAAGCAGTCGCCCGGCGCAACGAAACGCTCATGCGCTTTGCGCAAGGCGAGCCGAGCCAGCGCTTGGTTTGGCGCTGCGAAGCGCGGAACTAGCGCCTATTGCGGCGCGGGCGGCTCATCGTTCGATACGCGCCAAATGATGTTGCCGACATCGTCGGCCACTAGCAGCGCGCCGGTTTGGTCCATCGCGACGCCAACGGGGCGGCCCTGTGCTTCGCCGCGCTCGTTCAAGAAGCCGGTGAGGAAATCTTCCGGCCGACCTGAGGGGGCGCCTTGGCTGAACGGCACGAAAATCACTTTGTAGCCGACCCGCTCGCTGCGATTCCACGATCCGTGCTGGCCCACGAAGGCGCCGTTCCAGTAGCGCTCGGGGAACGCATCGAAGGCATAGAAATGCAGGCCGAGGGAAGCGGTGTGCGCGCCGAGCGCGTAATCAGGCGTTAGCGGCGCTTGCAGGCGCACGTTGGCTGGAATGTCGATGCGGTCGTCGCGATTGTCGCCCCAATAATAATAGGGCCAGCCGTAGAAGCCGCCGTCTTGGACGCTGGTCATGTAATCGGGGACGAGATTGTCACCGAGCATGTCGCGCTCGTTCACTGCAACCCAAAGCGCGCTCGTGCCGGGCGCCCAATCCATACCGACAGGGTTGCGCAAACCCGACGCGAAGATGCGCGCCTCTGAGCCATCCGGATTGAACTCCCAGATCGCTGCGCGCCCCTCTTCCACCGCCATGCCGCTATCGCCGGCGTTAGAGACTGAGCCGACAGAGACATAGATTTTCGTGCCGGCTTCGTTGGCGATGAGATTGCGCGTCCAGTGGCCGTTATCGCCGGCATTGTGCGGCAGTTCGAGAATGGTCTCTGGTCGCCCCGGCACGCGCACCGAGTTCGGCGTGTAGCGAAAGCGAACGACGGCGTCGGTGTTGGCGACGTAGAAATAATCGCCGACCAAAACCATGCCGAACGGCTGGTTCAAATCTTCCGCGAACACGTGGCGCGCATCAACGACGCCATCTCTATCAGTATCGCGCAGCAGCATGATGCGATCGGGGCTTTCGCTCAGCGCGCCGGCGCGGCGCTGCACGCTGTTGCGGATCCAGCCCATAATGCCGCCGCCCTGCTGCGCTTCGGTCGAACTTTCAGCGACGAGCACGTCGCCGTTGGGCAGCACGTAAATCCAGCGCGGATGATCGAGGCCGTCAGCGAAGCGCTGAACGGTGAAACCTGCGGGTGCAACCGGTGCGGCGCCATCGGGCCAACCGACAGCGGTCGCGGGATTAACAACCGGCAATCCGCCGCTGGGCGAAGGCAGTTGGGGATCGGCGCCGTAGGTCACATCGACCGGCGGCGCCTCGCCAGCGCAGGCAGCCAACAGAAGCGCACATGCGATAACGAGCCTCTTCATCGGAGGAGGCTAACACGACGTTTTCCGATTGTGTGCGAAAAGACGTCCCTAGCTCGCGATCTTCTCGGGCCGCAGCCAGCGCCGCACGATCACGACCACGATGATCCACAAAGCAATCGCGAGCGCGCCCATCAGCGCGGCGGAACCGAGCCGGCCTTCGAGCGCATCCATGATGCCATCGCCCGCGAAAGCGACAATTGCCGTCTTTGGCAGCACGCCCAACGTCAATCCGCCAATGAAAGCCCAGAAGCTTACGCGTGCGGCGCCGAAGGCCATATTGACGACGACGAAGGGCGCGGTCGGAACGAAGCGCACGATCAAGCTGGCGAGAAAACCGTTCTTGCCCATGAAGCGCGTGAAGCGTCCGCCGGTAGCGCCGCTGAAGCGCTTGGTGGTTTGCGCGCTGGCGAGACGGCCAGTGAAGTAGGTCGCCGCACCCGAGACAACGGTGGCGATCCACGCAAACCAGAAGCCCTCCTCCGGTCCAAACGCAACGACGCAAGCGAGAATGAGAACGAACTGCGGCGCCGCCACATAAGCCGTGAGCGTGAAAACGAGGATCGTCACCGGCAGGCCCCAGTGCGTGCGCCGTGCTTCGCCCAGGGTTTGATCGATGAAGGCTTCGACCTGATCGCCATAATAGAGACGGCCGATCACCAGAACGATGCCGGCGACGACGACCATGGCGATCGACACCGCCACCGCCCGCCAGGCGCGTGCATCCATGTTGTTGGCGAATTCGACAAAGCGCGCCCACAGGCTCGGCTTGCCGGCCGGCGCAGGGGCGCTGGCCTCAGCCGGTGCGGCGTGGTCGTCTATGTCGCTCATCGGGCGCCCTCGTCGCGCGGGGCGACGCGGCGGTCAAGCGATCATGCCCGCTGGGGGCGCCGGCCGATAATGGCGCTCAAGTCGAAAGCCCGGGTGGCGGCGGCGTTGCGCGAGCCTTTGGCGTCCGGGATTTCCATGTCGTTCATGCGCGGATGGAGGCCCTTGATCAGGTCCTCCTCGATCCGGCGGCGATCAACTTCGTCGCGGATCGGGCCCAGCACATAGCGTTCAGTGGCGCCGTAATACCAATAGGCACGCGCCCACTTCTCGTGGCCGAGCAGGCGCGAGCGGAGATCGCTGGCTTTGCCAACATAGAGCGGCTCCATCAGGAAACCCCAGCGGCGGCGGACGAACACATAGATGCCGCCGACGCCCTGTGGCGGCAGACCCTTCTTGGTCAGCACGCATTTGAAACGATAGCGGCGGCCCGACGCGCCGCGCCAGGAATGCGCTCCGAAGAAAAACATGGTCCGCGTCTCCCGATCTGAAGCGCGGAAGCTCGACCGCGAATCGTAAATGCGCCGTTAAGAGATTGCGCCCGGAACGCGGCGGCGCAATGCTTGGATCAGATGAGCACACCGGTCCTGCCCACCCTGTCGATGCGCGACCGGCGCGCCGATCCGCGCGGCTTCGCCCACGCGATGGGCGAAAGCTACGAACGCACCGGCTTTGCCATCGTGCGCGATCACGGGCTCGACGCCGCGCTGATCACGCGCGCGCTTGACGCGACGAAGGCCTTCTTCGCGCTGCCGGACGCGGTGAAGCGGCGCTATCACGTCGCTGGCGGCGCAGGCCAACGCGGCTACGTGCCGTTCGGCATTGAAGCGGCGAAGGGCGCGGCTGCAGTTGATTTGAAAGAGTTCTGGCATGTCGGGCGCGAACTGCCCGAGGGCCACCGCTATCGCGCGTGCATGCCGCACAATCTGTGGCCCGACGAAACGCCTGCGTTCAAGGCCGACGTTTATGCGCTTTACGATGCACTCGACCGCTTGGGCCAAGAGCTGCTCGTCTCAATCGCGCAGTTTCTGGATTTACCCGAGAGCTATTTCGCCGACGCTACGCGCGACGGCAATTCAGTATTGCGCCTGTTGCACTACCCGCCGACGCCGCCGCAAGCAGAGGGCGTGCGGGCCGAGGCGCATGAAGACATCAACACGATTACGCTGTTGCTCGGCGCCGAGGAAGCCGGTTTGCAATTGCTAACGCGCGAAGGCGAATGGCTGGACGTCAATCCGCCCGACGGCGCGCTGGTGGTGAATATTGGCGACATGCTGCAGCGGCTGACCAACGACAAGCTGCGCTCGACCACGCATCGCGTCGTCAATCCAGCACCTGAGCGCGCGCACCTACCGCGCTACTCGATCCCGTTCTTCCTGCACTTCGCGCCGGATTTTCTGATCGAGACGCTGCCCAGCTGCATCAGCGCCGACACGCCAAACCGCTATCCCGAGCCCATCACGGCGCAGGATTTTCTCTACCAGCGCTTGCGCGAAATACGCTTGGCGTGAGTTAGGCGACGACTTTCAGCGCGCTGCCGGTCGCGGCTGGGAGGTGGAGGCTGAAGGTCGAGCCCTTGCCGAGTTCGCTGACAACCGTGATGTCGCCGCCCATTTCGCGGGCGAGATCGCGCGAAATCGAAAGACCAAGCCCAGTCCCGCCGAAGGCTTTGGCAATGGCTGAATTGGCCTGGCCGAACGGGCTGAAGATGCGCTCGAGGTCGCCCTTGGCGATGCCGATGCCCTCGTCAATCACATCAAACACCACCATGGCGGCGCCCGCGCCCTTCTCCAGCCGCGCCCGCACCGCCACCGCGCCGCCGACTTCCGAGAACTTGATGGCGTTGCCGATCAGGTTCAACAGGCACTGACGCATGCGCACATGATCGGCGAAGGCGAAGTCGGCGAGCGCGCTTGACGACGTCGTGAGCTCGACGCCTGCGGCTTTGGCTTGCGGACCGATCAGCCCGTGCACTTCAGCCAGCACCCCGGCAACCGGAAGCACTTCCGCGAACAGCTTCACGCGGCCAGAATCGAGCCGGGCCTGATCGATGATGTCGTTGATCAAGTGCCCGAGATGACGCGCGGCGGCGATGATGCGGCCGGCGTCCGTGCGTGTCTCGAGCGAGGCGTTTTCTTCTTGAATCATTTCGGCATAGCCGATGACGGCGTTCAGCGGCGTACGCAGTTCTTGGCCGACGCGCGTCAAGAATTCCGATTTGGCAGTGTTGGCGTCGAGCGCGGCGCGTGCATCGGCGACAATGCGCATGTGGCGCGCCACCAATAAGCGCGCGATCAAAAGAGCGAGACCGCCGACGCAGAGCAGCCCAATGATCACGGGCCAGATTTGATGATTGAAAGCAGCGGCGCCCGGATGGAGGTGACGCCATTGCAGGACGCCGACTTCAGCGCCATCGGCCGCGGTGATCGGCGCGCTGATGCTGTCTTCGCCAAGCGGCGACGGACGCGCCGACAACGTCATATCGGCCAGATCAAGCGCGGCGCCAGTCGCCGTGACTTCCGCGGGCGTCATCACATCGATCAGCGCGAGATAATCTCGGGGTGCAGTGTTGGCGATGCGGACAGCGTTGTCCTCTTCCGTGATCGGCGCGACCGAGACGATGAAGACGTGCTCGCCCGCGCGCGCGAAAGTGCGGGTCACGGTGGCGGCTGGCGATGCAGCCCCCGCGAGCTGGCGCAGGCCGGGCGTGACGCGTGCTGCATCCACGGCGGCAGGGCGAATGGACGGGCCCAGCGCTGCAACATCGTCGGCGAACCAGGAATAACGAATGCTGCCGTCGGCGCGAAACACGATCATCCCGTCGGCTACGCTGGAATAGAGGTTTCCTTCGGCCCAGTCGGGATCCCAATCGTCGCTGATCGCCCGATAGGCCTGGTCCCAATTGGCGTAATCCAGCGCAACACTTTGGAGCGCCAAGCCGCGCCCATCGAGCGCGCTGTCAACGAGGCGGCGGGATGACGCGGCATAGCCGCGATCGGCTTCAGCCGCAAAGCCTGCGAGCGTCGCCACCGCCAGCATGATGACGACGAACATCAAGCCAAGAATCGGCACGCCGACGCTGATCCATGCGCCACGCGCGCCGTCATCGCTGACTGTGCTGATTTCGTCTCGCATTCGGGGCCGCGCCTTTGAACCCGCGAGGGTTAACACGGACATACTTGCCGAAAGCTTGCGAGAACTGCGCTTAACAGAGCTTAACTAAGCATCGAGCAATGATCGCAAGAACGCCCCGTCCGACCATACGTCCGCCCCGCGGTCGCGTCGGCGCAACGCGCGCAGAATACCCAAAGCCTGGCGCGCCACCACGAGATCGAGATCGCGGATGATGTAGAGGCGCTGGTCGCCTGCGCCGGCTGCCATGGAGATCGGTCCAAAGCGGCGCGCGAGCGACGGATCGACATCCACTGTTTGGGTACGCCCCGGCGCGACGAGACCGTCGCGCAAGAGCCACCAGGAAAGCCCGTAGCCGGGATTGGCGCGCGAGGGCTCGAAGCACGCGGCGAGCGCATCACGATCAAGCCGCCCTTCCCCGTCGCGCAGAACAAAATGGCCAAACCGCGCCCAATCGCGCGCGGTGAGGCCGGCGCCGGAGGGCATGTGCGGATTGCCGTCATTGCCGCGCCGCCAGTGGGTGGGTGTGATCGCAAGCGGATCGAAGACGTGCCGCTGCAGATACGCGAGCGGGTCGCCATCGATCTTGCGGCGCATGATTTCGCCGAAGATTTGAAACGGCGTCGGGCCGTAGGCGAAGCGTTCGCCCGGCGCGGTCGTGGCAGTTTGTGCGACGGCGTCAGCATAAGCGGGCGGACGTGCGATCGGGCCGCCTTCGATGCCGCTGGTGAGCGACAAGAGATGCCTGAGCGTGATGCGGCGGCGTTCATCGTTGCGCCATTCGGTGAGCGTCTCAGCGCAACGTTCATCCCAGGAGCGGATAAGCCGATCTTGGATGGCGGCGGCGGCCATGATGCCGGCGAAGCTTTTAGTGCCACTGGCCAACTCCCAACCGCGCGCGGGACCGCCTTCGTTTGGATAGTCCTCGAACACCAAGGCGCCCGCGCGCAGGACGACCAGCGAGACGCCGCGGCGCTGGGAGGAGTACGCGGCGGCGGCGGCATAGTTGAGCGTCTGCGCGCGGGCGGGCGCGGCGAGGCAGGCCGCGGCGGTGGCAGTGAGGAAGGAGCGTCGGTTCATGATGAGCCTTGAACGCGCGGCGCGCCGCGTTCCGTCGCTCATGCCGCGTCGAAACGCACGCCGGTCATGCGCTCGCTGAGCGCCCAGAGTTTATCGGCCAGCGCCGGATCGGTCGCCCAGGGGCGCACGCCGGAAAAGCCCTTGTCGTCCCCCGGGACGGCGACAGCGATGTCGCAATCCTCGCAATAGACGCCGCCCATGCCGTCGAGCTGCGCATTGGTCGCGCACCAGACGCTGGTCGCCGCACCCTGGCTCGGCGTCTTGAAGCGCTCGTTGACGACGCCGTTTTCATCGATCCAGCCCATGGCGCGCTGTTCTTCTTCCGGCATGTAGCGCTGGAGGTCGGTCATGATGCCGCCGGGGTGAACGGCGAAGGCGCGGACATTGTGGGCCTGCCCGCGCTGGTCGAGGCCGATGGCGAAAAGCGCGTTCGCGGACTTGGCGCGGCCGTAGGCGATCCACTTATTGTATTCGGTACGCTCGAAATTGGGATCATCGAGATCAGGAGGGCTGATGCGGTGGCCGATCGAGCTCAGCGCCACCACGCGCGCGCCATTCGCGGCTTTGAGCGCAGGCCAGAGACGCACGCTGAGTTGGAAGTGGCCGAGATGATTGGTGGCGAATTGCGCTTCGTAACCGCGCGCGTCACGCATCAAAGGCGAGGCCATGATAGCGGCGTTGTTGATCAGGATGTCGAGTTTTTTGGTGCGCGAGAGAAAGCCGCCCGCAAAGACGTCGATGCTGGCCGGGTCGGCGAGATCGAGCGCGGCTTGTTCGACATTGGGAATATCGACGAGCGCCTTTTGCGCCTTCTCCGGCGTCCGCGCCGGCACGATGACGATGGCGCCAGCGGCAGCGAGCGCTTTGGTGGTTTCGAGGCCCAAGCCGGAATAGCCGCCGGTGACGATCGCGACTTTGCCGGAGAGATCGCGTCCGCCGGTTGCGTCGCGCGCTTCGGTGCGCATGCCGTAGCCGGAGTTGATGGGCTTTTGCTCGGTCGCCATGCGCGTCTCCTAATGTGAGAGCGCATAGCAAGTCCGCAGCGTGTCACGCCACCGCTTTTTGACGGAGGCTCAACTTGCCGGAGAGCGGACGGTTCGGCAGCCGCAGCGTGAAGGTCGCGCCCTCGCCGAGCGCGCTCTCAGCCACGACATCGCCGCCCATGGCTTGCGCGAGTTGGCGCGTGATCGCGAGGCCAAGGCCGGTGCCGCCATATTGACGCGCGATGCCGTGCTCGGCCTGCGCGAACGGCTGGAACAGACGGCTCATCTGCTCTGGCGAAATACCGATGCCGGTGTCGCGCACGCTGATCAAAAACTCCGACGCGCCCGCGCGCCACTCGCGTTTGAGGCTAACCTCCACCACCCCGCCCTTGGCGAACTTGCAGGCGTTCGACACGAGATTGAGCACGCATTGGCGCAGCTTCAGCGCATCGCTGATCGTGGAGAAAGACGGCGGCGGCGCCGCCCAGCGCAAAGTCGTCCCGTCTTTGGCCGCCATCAACGCCAGCGCTTCCATCACCTCAGAGACAACAACGGCAGGCGAGACGGCTTCGTCATGCAACATCATGCGCCCGGCGCCGAGTTTGGACAGATCGAGAATGTCGTTGACGAGGCCCCGCAGAGGCCGGCCCGCCGCGAGGATGCGGTCGAGGTCGCGAGCGGCAGACTCGTCAGTGGTTTCTTCCCGCAGCAATTCCGAATAGCCAATAATGGCGTTGAGCGGGGTACGCAGTTCGTGGCTCATATTGGCGACGAACGCGGATTTGGACGCGCTGGCGCTGAGCGCGGCATCGCGGGCGGTGATGAGATCCTCGATCAAGCGCGCGCGCTCGTCGCTGGCTTTGCGGCGCTCGGTGATGTCGAGACAGGTGGCCAGAACGCCGATAATCTCGCCGGCGCTGTCGCGCAGCGGATGTTTGCTGGCTTCAACCCAAACCGTCTCGCCATTGGCGAGCACGGCGGGCCGCTCCACCGACATCGAGGCGACGCCGGCATTCATCACTTCAATATCGTCGGCGCGAAACGTCTCGGCCTGTTCGGTGGTGCAAAAATCGAAATCGGTTTTGCCAACGATCTCGCGCGGATCGTTTAGGCCAACTTCCTGCGCGAACAGTTGATTGCAGCCCAGATAGCGCCCGTCGCGATCCTTCCAGAACACGCGCACGGGCATGGCGTCGAGCACCAGCGACAACATCAAATCGGAAGAGGCGGAGTTCCGCATGCAGGGAACCAGGCTCACATGGAGCGCAGTGTGCGCGCACGTGGCTTACACTCCGCTAACGCCACTGCATGTGCGCGTAGCCAAAACGGCCTATGCCGTCGGGCAGAATGTTCCCGCGACGCACGCGCGTAACCACGTTGGCTATGGCGCGACAGGCTTCACGGCTGCGGCCGCTTGCTTGGCGCGCGCGCGCGCTTCGGTGGTGTCGGCGCCGCGCGCGAGAGCGACACCCATGCGGCGTTTGGCGAAGCTCTCGGGTTTGCCGAAGAGGCGGATCTCGGTGTCGGGGATGGCGAGCGCATCGGCGACGCCGTCGAACGCCATGCCTTGCGCCTCCATGCCGCCATAGATGACGGCGCTGGCGCCAGGTGCGCGGAGACTCGTATCGACAGGCAGACCGAGGATGGCGCGGGCGTGCAGCGCGAATTCGCTTTGGTTTTGGGAAACGAGCGTGACGAGGCCGGTGTCGTGAGGGCGTGGGCTAACTTCGCTGAACCAGACGTCGTCGCCTTTGACGAAGAGCTCGACGCCAAAAATGCCGTAGCCGCCGAGCGCTTCAGTGACCTTGTCGGCGACGTCGCGCGCACGTTCCAGCGCTTTCGCACTCATCTGTTGCGGCTGCCAGCTTTCGACGTAATCGCCATCAACTTGCACGTGCCCGATCGGTTCGCAGAAATGCGTGCCGCTCGCCGCGCGAACGGTGAGCAGTGTGATTTCGAAATCGAACATCACCTGCCCTTCGACGATGACGCGCGGCTGCTTCACCCGGCCCGCGCTCATGGCATAATCCCAGGCGGGCGCGACATCGGCTTGGACCTTGAGCCGGCTCTGGCCCTTGCCGGATGACGACATCACCGGCTTCACGAAATTCGGAAAGCCGATTTTATCGGCGGCGGCATGCAGTTCTTCTAGCGACGACGCGAAGGCGTAAGGCGATGTCGGCAACTTCAGCTCTTCGGCGGCGAGCACGCGGATGCGCTCGCGATTCATGGTGGTGTGCGCGGCGTTGGCTGTGGGGATCACGGTGGCGAGGCCATCGGCTTCGATGCGGACCAACTCATCGGTGGCGATGGCTTCGATCTCGGGCACGATGATGTGCGGCCGCTCGCACTCCACCAGTTCGCGCAGCGCTTTCGCGTCAGTCATGTCGACGACGTAGAAATGGTGCGCAACCTGCTGAGCCGGCGCGTTCATGTAGCGATCAACGACGGTTGTCTCGACGCCCAAGCGCTGCAGCTCGATGACGACCTCCTTGCCAAGCTCGCCGCCGCCAAGAAACATGACGCGGATGGCGGAAGGTGAGAGCGGGGTGCCGATGCGGGTGTTGGTCATGATCGCTTCTTAGCGGCCTCGGCGACGGCCCGCCAGCGCCCGATCAGGCAACGTTCGCGGCGGTGTTGCGCACAGCAAAGAGACGTAGTGCCGCCTCCAGCGCCATCGGCCGGCCCAAGAAATAGCCTTGCGCTTTTTCAACGCCCAGCGCTTGAAGCGTGGCAAGTTCAGCGGCGGTCTCGACGCCTTCGGCGATGATGCGGCTACCGGTTTCGCGGGCAAAGCTGATGAGCGCCGCAGCAAGCGCTTTGCGAGCCGGATCGATGCAGATGTTGCGGGTCAAGCTCATGTCGAGTTTGATGAGGTCGGGCTCCAGCGCCAAGATGTGGCGCAGGCTAGAATAGCCGGCGCCGGCGTCATCGATGGCGACACTCACGCCACGATCGCGCAGCGGCTTCAGCGCGGCGCGCAGTGCGTCGTAGTCCGCCACTGTCGCGTGTTCGGTGATTTCGAGAACCAGGCGGTAGCCGGGCAGATCGCGCATCAGTGTGGCCAATCCTCCGCTCAGGATTGTCTCCGGTGAGGCGTTGACGGCGAGGTAGATGCTCTCGGGAAAGTGCGGCAGTGCGCTCAACGCCTTGTCGATGGCGGCGAGTTCGAGCGCTACGCCAAGGCCGACATCGGCGGCTTCCGCAAACCAGCCATCGGGCGCGCCGGACTGGAAGCGCGATAAGCATTCCATGCCGATCGGGTGGCCGCTGGCGATATCGACGATCGGCTGATAGGCGATGGAGAACAACTGATCGCCCATGACCGCGTTGATCCGCGAGCGCGCCTCCGTCATGACTCTCTTGGCTTCAACTTCGCGATTGATCTCGAACGACGCCAATTCCGCGAAGGCGCGCATCATGCCGAGATCGCGCTCGTGCAAGGTTTCGTCTGGCGCGAAGCCCAGGCAGCAGAACATGCCGTACTCGCTTCCATCAGCCAGACGCACAGGCACGCTCATGTGACGTCCAATCGGTATGGCGCCAGTGATCGGCATCGAAGCGGCGAGCGGCTCTGCCGCGGTGTTGCGCATCAGCGCCGGCAGCCGCCCGGCGAGAATGTCGCGGCAATAGGTGTCGTTCAGCGAGTGAGCGTCACCGACCTTGGCCAACGCCTCCTGGCCCGGCGCATCGACCTCGCGCAAGATCATCTCATCGCCAACGAATTGCGAAATGTAGGCGATATCCATTCCAAGGTGCGCGCGCATAGCCGCAAGCGCTCTTTGCACCACGGACGCGTCTTCACCGCGCTCACCGCCAGCGAGACTATCGAACAGCGCGACTTCAGTCCGCGACATGCAAGCACCCCGGTTTATCGTCGAGGTGGTGTTTCAAAGTTGGGTTAAGATTTCTTAGCCGACGGGGATTCTAACAACGCCCGCACGCTCTCCCCCGCCGCCTCAATCGGATGCACCGCCGCGGCTTCGCGCAGCCGCGCTAAATTCGGCGCCCCCGCGCGATGTTCCGCCATCCAAGCTTCCGCGAACTTGCCGCTTTGCACGTCGGCCATCACGGCGCGCATCGCGTCTTTGACGCGCGCGTCGATGATGCGGGGGCCGGTAATGTATTCGCCGTATTCAGCGGTGTTGGAGATGGCGAGGTGCATACCGGCGATGCCGCGTTCGTGGATGAGGTCGGAGAGCAATTTCACTTCGTGCAGGCAATCGAAATAGGCGAGTTCAGGCGGCGTGCCGGCTTCGACTTGCACCTCCCATGCGGTGCGAATGAGATGCGTGAGACCGCCACAGAGCACGACTTGTTCGCCGTAAAGATCGCCTTCGGTTTCAATTTTGAAGGTGGAGGCGATCATGCCTGCGCGGCCGCAGCCGATGGCGGCGGCGTATGAATAGGCGAGTGCTTCTGCGCCGCCATTGTCTTGCGCAACCGCGACGATGCACGGCAGGCCGCCGCCCTTCACAAACGCCTCGCGTAGCACTTTGCCGGGCCCCTTCGGCGCGACCATCACGACGTTCACATCGGCGGGTGGTTGGATGAAGCCGTAGTGATACGCAAAGCCATGGACGAACATCAGCGTTTGCCCGGCACCCAGATAAGGCGCGATCTCGGCGGCGTAGAGATCCGGCATCACTTCGTCCGGCGCGCACATGACGAGGATATCGGCGGTTTGCGCCGCTTCGGCGACCGTGATCGGCGCAAAGCCATCCGCCCTCGCCTGCTCGGCGCGACGGGCGGCGGCGTGCAGCGCGACGCGCACATCGACGCCGCTATCGCGCAGGTTCAGCGCGTGCGCGTGGCCCTGCGCGCCATAGCCGATGACGGCGACGCGTTTGGCCTTGATCAGGCCCTGATCGGCGTCGCGTTCGTAGAGCACGCGCATCGTGATTTTCCTCTGTTCCGCTTGCGTCTCTAGCCCGCGCGCCTCACTTAGGCAAAGAGGAGAGCGAGATGGCGAGTGCAGCGGAAATCGTGCGCTTTTGGCGCGACGCGGGGCCGAAGGCGTGGTTCGCCAAGGACGAGACCTTCGACGGCCGTTGTCGCGGATACGAAGCCGAGCACCACGCGGCCGCACGGCGCGAATTGGCGCAGTGGGAGACTGATGCCGAGAGCGCGTTGGCGCTGATCCTGCTGCTCGATCAGCTTCCGCGCAACATGTTCAGGGATTCGCCGCACGCCTTTGCGACCGATGGGCTGGCCGTGCAGGTGGCGGCGCAGGCGATCGAAAAGCGCTTCGATGCGGCAACCGATTCAGCGCTGCGTGTGTTCTTCTATTTGCCGTACGAGCACGCGGAGGACTTGGCGCTGCAGGAACGCTGCGTCGAGTTGATTGAAGCGTTGGGCGATCCGGAGTTCACCAAATACGCCAAGCTGCATCGCGACATCATCGCCAAGTTCGGCCGCTTCCCGCATCGCAACGCGATCCTGGGACGGAAGAGCACGCCGGCAGAGTTAGCGTTCTTGGCCGAAGGCGGGTTTGCGGGTTAGCGGATCGGCGCGTCGAACGCGTAGCGCCAGTTTCCGTCATAGTCGCGCGTCCAAATCGAGACATAACGGCCAGTGCGGCGCGTGCCGTCCGGCGCGGTGTAGGTGGAATTGCCCCACGTCCAGCCCATGTCGCCGCGCGCCGATACCCGCGCGGTTTCCGGCGCCCAAGTCAGACGCGCGGCTTCCGGCCAATCGGCGTAGCTCGCGGTGATGCCGGCGCGGCCGGTGAGAATTTCCGTGCTGGTGACGATGAGCGCGTTCTCATCGGCGTACGCCGTGAACGCGGCAGGCACGCCATCGGCTTGCGCTTTCGCATTAAAGGCGCGATCGGCGGCGAGCAGTTCGGCGACGGCTGCAGCGGCGAGTTCCTCTTCGGTGCGCGAGCCGCCGAGCGCGGACAAGCGCAGCGCCAGGCGGCCGACTGCGTCGCCTTCGAGTACGCAAGCCCGGATGAAGGACGTGGCGCGGCCTTCAACGGCGACTTCTACGAACGCTTGTTCGCCAGCCGGGCATGCTTCGCCCGAGCCGCCAGCGCCGAGCGCGCCGGACACGCCCATGACAGAGCGCGCCATGGTGGAAATTTCCGCACGCGCTGTGGCGTTGACCGGGGTGACGGTCGGCGCGTCGGAGCCCCACAGCCACCAACCGGTCGACGGATGGCCGGTGAAGCGGCGGAGCGCGATGCTCGTGCCATCGGTGCGCTGTTCGTAGCGGATGACACGCGCAACGCCCCCACGCGGCGGAGCGATGGTGACGCGAACCGCGACCTCGATGCCCTCAGCATTGAGCGCGGCGCGGCCGCCTGTGGTGTTGATGATGTCGGTTGCGATCAGCGGCTGCGCCCAGGCTGGCGCGCGCAGCGATAAATTCTGCGCCAATGCCGGCGCGCTCAGAACGAGCGCCAAGCCGCACACGAGCGCCGCGCGAATATGTTGCATCATCCCACCCTCACCGATCGGCGTTCCCTGAGGGCCAAGTTTAGGCGCCAGGGCGGCCTTGAGCCAGCCCCTATGGCGCCTGATTTCGCGCGATCGGCTTAGTGTTCCGGCCGATCGCGGACGGGCTGGCCATCCCGCAACACCCAGCGGGCGGTGTTGGCGACGCGGTCGATCTCGGCCTGCAGTTCGCGCACGCTGGCCGGCATGCCGACGCCGGGCCCGCCATAATCGACAACGCGCTTGCGCCGTCCATCGCGCTCCAGCGTGATCGTGTAGGTCGGCATGTCGGTGGCGGCGGAGCGGTATTCGTCGTTCAGCTGCTCGAAGCCGATCTCATCAAAACGCGCGAGCAGACGCTGCACATCAGCTGCGGGAATCGTCGCGCGCTGTTCGCCGCGGACGTTCACGAATGCTTCGCCGACATAGGTGACTTGGCCGTCGCTGCTGATGGTGACGCGATAAGCGGGGCAAAAGCCGAAACAGACGGTGCGCGATAGTGTAATCACGGCGGGGCCTTCCTGCGCTGCGCTTTGGACTGGGGCGCATGCGGCGAGCGCGATGGCGCCAAACATGGCGATCATGGTGCGGCGAAGGAACATGGGCGGTGTCCTGTTGAGCTTGATCTGGCGCAATTTGGCGCGCGAATGCGGCGAGCTAGCGGCGGCGGCGCGCCATCTCCTCGCGCGCGGCGATCCAGGCGGCGTCGCGGCGTTGAAGCAGGTAGCCCGGATAGAGCGCCTCCATGGCTTCGCCGAGATCAGCCGCCACTTTGAACGCCGAGGTCTTGTCATCAAGACGTCCAACAGCCAGGCGATTCAGCATCTGCTTGCGGCGGCGCGGATCGATGGCGTTCTGCGCTTCCGACACAAGCAAACGGCGGCATTTGGTGAGGAACTCAGCACTCTCCGTATCGGGACCGCCGTCGGCCGCCATGCGATCGAGACGGCCGCAGGCGAAGACGATGGAATCCAAGATGGGCGGGCGGAAGCCTTGGAACGCTGCCTCTTTATCCTGACCGTGGCGATCATGCTCTTCGTTCGGGAAGAACAAGCGGCCACGATCGGCGATGGCGGAGAGCTTCTGTGACGTTTCGTGCGCCAAGCGGCGGAATTCGTCGGCGGGATACATGGCGCCGCGACCGCGCGCGAGCGTCGATGCTTTAGCGACAGAATCGATGGCTTCGTGCGCCCACGCGATCACGTCGGAATCCATTTCAGCGCGCAGCGTTTCGTATTGCAGCTCGGTCTGGCGGCGCACCACCAACCAGTTGAGCACAAGCGACGCCAGCGCCAAAGCGGCCGAACCGACCGCCACCCACTCGTTTACGCCCCATTCCATGCCGCTTCTCCCTTGGCAGAACCGCTTACATGGAGGTTGCCGCGGCGGCTAGCGTGTGCCGAGCGTCACAAGCGCGGCTTCGACGCGCGCGGCAAGCGACGTTTCCGTAACGCGCGGCCAATCGGCCATTTGGCCAGCGATCCATGTGAATTGGCGCTTGGCGTAACGGCGGGTATCGCGCTTGCCGATCTCGGCGGCCTCAGCCAGCGAAAGCTCGCCGCGCAGATATGCAGAAAGCGCCGGTGCGCCGTGGGCTTTCATCGCGGGCAAGGCCGGATCGAGATTGCGTACGGCGAAGGCGCGAACTTCATCGAGCGCACCAGTTTGGAGCATGACGTCGAAGCGCGCGTTGATAGCGGCGTAGAGTTGCTCACGATCGGGCGTCAGCGCGATGCCGCGCCATTCGCCGGGCTGAAGCGCGGGCTTGGTGTTGGCTTGCAGCGCGCTGATGCTCTCGCCGGTGGTTTCCAGAATTTCGAGCGCGCGCAGGATGCGCGGCGCGTCATTGGGTTCGAGTCGCGCGGCGGTGACTGGATCGCGTTGCGCGAGTTCGGCATGAAGCGCGGGCGCGCCTTCCGTCTCGGCACGCGCGCGCAAGGCGGCGCGAATGTCTGGATCGGCGGCAGGCATGTCCGCCAAGCCTTGCGTGAGCGCTTTGAAGTAGAGCCCGGTGCCGCCGACCAGGATCGGCGTGGCGTTGCGCGCGCGGATTGCGGCGATGGCGGCGAGCGCATCGGTGAGCCAGCGGCCGGTGGAGTAAAGCTCGGCTGCATCCACATGGCCGTACAGGTGATGCGGCGCGCGGGCCTCCTCCTCGGGCGGCGGGCGCGCGGTGAGGATACGGAAATCGCGATACACCTGCATCGAATCGGCGTTGACGATTTCGCCGCCGATACGCTCCGCCACAGCCAAAGCCAAAGCGGACTTGCCGCTGGCGGTCGGGCCCATGATGAGAAGCGCTGGCATGTTAGGGATTAGGGGTTGGGGGCTAGGGATTGGCGAGGGTTCCAAGCAATATCGATTGCTCCCCTAATCCCCAATCCCTAATCCCCAGTCCCATGACCGCCCACGCCCTCGTCTTCGTCGCCTCGCCCGACGACAAGCCCGCTTACCGCGAGGCCCTGCTCATGCTCGGGCGGGTGGCGCTCAATCGCAAGCTGCCGCCGCCGGATGTGCTTTCGGGCTGGGAAAGCGCGGAGTGGATTTATCCGAGCGTGGACGGCGAGTTGCGCCAGGAGGCTGCCGCTGCCGTGGCGGAGATGCCGGTGGACTGGGCGCTCGTGCCTGTCGAGGGCCGGCGCAAGAAACTCCTCGTCGCCGACATGGATTCGACCATCATCAACGTTGAATGCCTCGACGAGCTGGCGGATTTCGCGGGGCTCAAAGCGGAGATTGCAACGATCACCGAGCGTGCGATGCGCGGAGAATTGGAGTTCGAGCCGGCCTTGCGCCAGCGCGTCGGCAAGCTGAAAGGCTTGGCGCTCGATGCGCTGCAACGCACCTATGACGAACGCGTGCGGCTCAATCCGGGTGCGGCGACTCTGGTGAAGACGATGGCGGCGCATGGCGCACGCTGCGTTCTGGTGTCAGGCGGCTTCACGTTTTTCACCTCGCGCGTGGCGGAAGCCGCCGGCTTTCACGCCAACCGCGCGAACGTTTTGCTTGACGATGGCGCAGCACTCACAGGCGCGGTGCAAGAGCCGATCCTCGGCCGCGCCGCGAAGCTTGAGGCATTGCGGAGCGAGGCGCGGGCGTTGGGACTCAGCGAAGCGGATGCGCTGGCGATCGGCGACGGCGCCAACGATCTCGATATGATCAAGGCGGCTGGACTTGGGCTGGCCTATCGCGCCAAGCCCATCGTCGCGGCTGAGGCCGACGCGAAGATCGATTACATGACTCTGGAAGCAGCGTTGTTCTTCCAGGGCTACCGGCGAACGGAGTTTTCGGCATGAGACGTTTGATGATCGCGCTTGGCGCAATGTTCTTGGCCGCCTGCACGCCGCCAGCAGCGGAGGCGCCCGAGAATGGACCGCCGAACCTAGATGGCGTCATGCTGCCGCTGGGAGACCAAGCCGGAAACCGCATGGAGGCGTTGACGCAGAACGGCGCGCGCTGGTGCACGGAAGATAACGTGTGGTGCGTCGAGGGCGGACAAGTCAGCGCCAGCTTCGCTGCTGGCGCGGCGCCCGTGGCGTTGCCGGCGCAAGGCGAGCTTTGGCCGGTTGTCGTGCGCACCGGTGAGACGGCCTTGATCGGCCTGATCGCAACCGAGGAGCAGATGTATTCGGGCGGCAGCGGCCGTGCGCAGCACTTGACATTGTACGAAGTCGCGAACGGCGCGCCCCGCGCAGTGCTGCGCATGCCCTATTCCGGCGCGGCCGACATTCGCGCCTGCTTCGATGAAGAGGATGAGCAACAACGCGCCGGCGCCTGCCGCGATGAATATCAATTCATCACGCGCATATTCATCGATGAGACCGTCGCCAGCGGCGCGCCAGTTATCGTGCTTGAAACCGCTGCGGGCTCCTATCCAGGCGCGGTGACGCGCAACGCGGACTCGTTGGAACAGCCAGCCTTGACCGAAGCGGATCTGGTCTGGGCGCAGGACGAAACCTGCACATTCCGCCGCACTTATACGCGCGGCGCCGACGGCCTATATGCGCCTGATCAGCCGCTGCCCGGCTGCACCGATTATCTGGAGCCCTGATTGAGCCTGCCGCGCCGCCCGAGGGCCATCGTTTTTGATCTCGACGGCACGCTGATTGATTCAGAGACGCTGGTGAAGGAAGCGCATTTCGCCGCCTGCGCCAGCATGGGCGTGGCGATGAGCGATGCGCAGTTTCTTTCGCTCGTCGGCATGCATCGCGAAGCCAACGATCTGCAGCTGAAAGCCTATTACGGTGACGATTTCCCGCTCGAGGATTTCATCGCCGCGACGCGCGCGCATGTCGGGCAACGCGCCGCGCCGCTGAAGCCAGGCGCGCTTGAGTTGATGGATGCGCTCGATGAGCTGAAGCTGCCATACGGCTTGGCGACATCGTCGCGGCGGCCGTGGGTGGAGCGGCACTTTGCAGCGCACGGCCTCACGAAACGCTTTCGCGCCGCGGTGACTCGGCAAGATTGCATCGAAGGCAAGCCGCATCCGGAGCCGTACCTCAACGCTTCGCGCTTGCTGGGCGCTGCGCCCGGGGACGTGTTGGCGTTGGAGGATAGCTATGCCGGCGTCACCTCCGCGCACGCGGCGGGCTGCATGACGGTGATGGTGCCGGACTTACTGGAAGCGACGGATGAGATGCGGGAGATGGCGTTTGTGCTGACGTCGCTGAATGACGTTGCGCCGCTTTTGCGGCGTTAGCTCCGCGCCCGAAGCCGCCGGTACGTACGCTGCCCGGCGCGATTGATGCGGACGACGATGTTGTGTTCGCCGACAGCGGCCTCCCCGGCGACGGCGCGCGCGGCGATCATCGAGTCGGCGTCTTGAAACGCCATCTGCTCGATCACGTCGCCCGCACGCAGCACGCCTTCATTAGCGCCGCCGACATCGACCGCGAGCACAACCAAGCCTTCAACATCGGGCTCGATTTGAAATTCTTCCCGCAAGCTCGCGTCCAACTCGCTGATGGCGATGCCGAACATGCGCCCACCGCGCGGGCCGCCATCGCTGCGACGTTCGGGCGTAGCTCCGCCTTCGGCGACACGGCGGCCGGTATCGCTTTCTTCCAGACGCTCAATGGTGACGGTGAGCGTCATGCGGCGGCCATCGCGGACGATTTCGAGCGGGGCTTGTGCGCCGACTTGCGCTTCGCCGACCATGCGCGTGAGCGAGCGGCTATCTGTGACGTCGCGCGTGCCGAATTTGAGCACGATATCGCCGGGGCGCAGGCCAGCAGCGGCGGCCGGGCCGCCAGGGGTGATGCGGGTGACGACCGCGCCGCTATCGCCGCGATAGCCCGCACGCTCAGCTGCGCCGGGGCTCAGATTGGCCAGCCGCACGCCCAGCCAGCCACGGCGAATTTCGCCGTAGCGCAGGATTTGGTCGACCACCGGGCGCACGATCGAGGTCGGCGTGGCAAAGCCGATGCCGACGCTCGCGCCGCTCGGCGACAAGATGGCGGTGTTGACGCCAATCACTTCGCCATCGGTGTTGAACAACGGCCCACCGGAATTGCCGCGATTGATGGCGGCGTCGGTCTGGATGAAATCGTCATAGCGCCCAGCATCGATGTTGCGGTTGCGGGCGCTGACGACGCCAACGCTGAGTGAGCCGCCCAGGCCGAACGGATTGCCGATGGCGAGCACGATGTCGCCCACCCGCGCGGTGTCGCTGTCGCCCATCTCGACGAACGGCATCGGCTGGCGCGCTTGCATGCGCAGCACGGCGATGTCGGTGGCCGGATCGCGGCCAACGACGATGGCGTCGAAGCGCTGACCGTTTTGCAGGATGACTTCGATTGCGTCAGCGGATTCGATGACGTGATTATTCGTCACCACGACGCCATCAGCCGAGATAATGAAGCCCGAGCCCAGCGAGGTGATCTGCGCTTGGCCTTCGGTGTTGAACCGCTCCATCGGCGAGCCGGGCGGAAACTGCGGCAGATCCTCGACGCCCTCGACGCGCTGGCTGGTGGCGATGTTCACAACCGCCGGCGACAGGCGATCGTTCAGGTCGGCAAAACCCTCAGCCGGCAGGCGCGATTGCGCCAAAGCTGGTGCGGCGATGGCAAACAGGACGAGGCTGGCGAGAATGGCGCGCATGGCTCAAGGCAGTACGGAACTAAGGCCGTAAGGCAATAGGAATTTGGCGTCCTACTGTCTAACTGCCCTAGTACCTTATTCCCGTTGAGTTTTAGCCCCCGCCGCGGCGACGCTGCATGTAGCGGAAGAAGTCGCTATCCGGCGGCACCACGATCGGCGTTCCGGCGTCGAGCGCCGTGTCGTAAGCGCGCATGGCGCGGTAGAACGCGGCAAACTCCGGATCGCGGCCGTAAGCGCCTGCGAAGATGCGGGCCCGCTGAGCGTCGCCTTCACCGCGCGTACGCTCGGCCTCTTCCTGCGCCGTGGCGCGGATAATGGCGGCGTCGCGTTCGCCTTCGGCGCGGATGCGGCCAGCGACCTGCTGACGCTCCGACCGCATGCGCTCATAGACGCGCTCGCGGGTCTCGTCCGGCAGATCGGCTTGGCGGATGCGGACATCGACCACGCGCACGCCGAGTTCAGTGGCGGCGGCGGCGTTCAAGTCGGCTTCGATGGTTTGCATCAGTTCGGCGCGGCGGCCGGAGATGATCTCGTTCGAGGTGGCGCCGCCGAGGGCGCGGCGCATGGCGGCTTCAGTATAGGTCTCCAAACGCGAGGCGCCGCCGGCTTCCGTCAGCACGCTCTGATAGAAGCGGCGCGGATCGACGATGCGCCAACGCACGACAGCGTCGACGATCAAGCGTTCCTGGTCGGACGCCACGATCGGCTGACCTTCCATGGTGAAGCCCATATTGCGCCGGTCATAAATGATGACGCTCTCAACGAACGGCAGCTTGAAGTACAAGCCCGGCTCGTCGGCGCCCGGCACGTTGATGGCGCTGGTGTACTCGCCGAAGCGCAGCACGATGGCTTGGCGGTCCTGGCGCACGATGAACATCGAGTTCATCACCACGACCAAGAGCGCAAAGCCCAGGCCGAAAAAGAGAGGCAGGTTACGGGTCATTGGCCGCTCCCCCCGGTGGTCGGCGGCGTGTTGCGGCGGATCATGCCGTCGAGCGGCAGATACGGCACCGCGCCGCCACGTTGATCGAGGATGATGAGGTTGCCGCGCTGATACACGCGCTCCATCGTTTCCATATAAAGCCGGTCGCGCGTCACGACGGGCGCTGAGCGATACTCGCCGTGCACGGCGATGAAGCGCTCGGCTTCACCGGTTGCTTCGCGCACGACCTGCTCGCGATAGGCTTGAGCGGCGTTGACGATCTGCGCTGTTTCGCGATTGGCGTTATTGATGGCGGTCTCGGCGTCTTGGCCGGCATTGACGACATCGTTGAACGCTTCGATCACGCTGGACGGCGCGGCCGCGCGCAGCAACTCGACTTGCAGCACCTGCACGCCGGCTTCGTATTCGTCCAACGTCGCCTGCATCACCTGCTCGACGTCGAGTTCGACGGCGCCGCGATCGGTCGTGATGATCGGCTCAAGTTGGCGCCGGCCGATGACTTCGCGCATGGCGCTCTCGGCGACCTGCCGCACGGCGGTGTCGGGCTCGCGGATATTGTAGGCGTAATCCACGATGTCCTTGATGTTGTACACGACGCGGAAGTGCACTTCGACGATGTTGCGGTCGCCTGTGATCATTAGGCTTTCGTCGGGATTGTCGGCGACGGTTTGATTGTTGCCGGAGACGAAGCCGATTTCTGTGGAGCGCTGGCCGGTGACGTTGATCACTTGGCGCGCTTCGATCGGCGCTGGCGCATGCAGATGGATGCCTGGGCCGGTGCTGCGGTTATAATCGCCAAAACGCGTAATGACGGCCTGCTCGCCTTCATCGACGGTGTAGATGCCGGTCATCAGCCAGCCGAAAAACAAAACGCCTGCAATGACGGGAAGCGAGAACGGACTGCGCCGTCCTTCGCCGGCGCCCGGCCCACGGCCGCCGCCGCCCATGCCGAAGCGTTCGCGGAATTGGCGCAACAGATCGTCCAGGTCCGGACCGGGTTGCCCTTGCGGCGGACGCGGCGGCGGTTGATTGCCCCACGGACGGCGCGGTCCGCCGCCCCATGGGCCTTGGCCGCCACCACCTTGGTTGCCGCCCGACTGATCATTCCATGGCATCAGAAATCTCGTCCCCGCCGTTCTGGTAGTTCGTACGCGCCAGTTCTGGCAGCCGATGACCTAGCGCTTGCCGCGCTTGGTCGTGCGCCGATATGTGGCCCCTGTGCTAAGGGATCAAGCATGAACAACCAGTTGGCGGACCTCAAAGAAGCTGTGAAATCGCGTCTCGACGCGATTAAGGACCCGTTGAGCGGCAAGGGTTTGTTCACGTCTGGCCGCATTTCGGGGCTTGAGGTCGGCGAAGGCGGCAAGGTCTCGTTCACGATTGAAGCGCCGGCGGACGCGCCGGAGCGCTTTGTTCCCTTGCGCGATCGCGCTGAAGCGGAGGCGCGCGCGGTGCGCGGCGTCACGAGCGTCATCGCCGTGCTGACAGCACACGAAGCAAAGCCCGCCAGCACAGGCGGCGTGGCGCAGGTTAAGCACATTATCGCTGTGGCGAGCGCAAAAGGCGGCGTCGGCAAATCAACTGTCGCGGTCAATCTCGCCTGCGCATTCGCGTCATTGGGGATGAAGACCGGCCTGCTCGATCTCGATGTGTACGGCCCCTCCGCCCCGACACTACTCGCCACGGGCGCGCGCAAACCTGAGATGAGCGACGGCAAAATCCTGAAACCGCTCGACGCGCATGGGCTGAAAACCATGTCGATCGGCTATCTGGTCGAAGCCTCATCCGCGATGATATGGCGCGGCGCCATGGCGACGAGCGCGGTGCGGCAAATGATCGATGAGGTCGCCTGGGGCGATCTCGATGTGCTGCTGCTCGACCTGCCGCCCGGCACCGGCGATGTGCAGCTTACGCTTCTGCAGCGCGTGCCGCTGGCCGGCGCGGTGATCGTCTCGACGCCGCAGGAGATGGCGCTGGCGGATGTAAGGCGCGGGCTCGCCATGTTCGAGAAAACCCACGCGCCGATTTTGGGCGTGATCGAGAACATGGCGTATTTCGAAACGCCCGACGGCGCGCGCACGCACATTTTCGGCGAAGGCGGCGCACGCCGCACTGCAGCGCAAGCCGGGGTGCCGTTCTTGGGTGAGATCCCGATCGATGTGAAATTACGCGAAGCCAGCGACGCCGGAACGCCGCTCGTCGTCAGCGCGCCGAAGCATCCGGTGTCGAAGCGGTTCATGGAGATTGCGGAAGCGGCGCTGGGGAACGTGGCGCGGTTGAGCAAGCCTGCGCCGACGATTCGAGTCGTTTGAGCCATGCCCGCCCTGCAGCGCTACGAGCTGGATCAACGGGCGCTGGACTACATCGTTGGCACTTTGACTGACGAGCACACATTGAGCGTTGCCGTGCGGCGCCTGATCACGACTGTTCCGGGCCAACTCTTTACATTGGCGCCGCCAGGACTGGACCTCACAACTCATCGCTTCCAATGGGGCGGCTTGCTCGCGGAGAACATCGAACGCGCCAGTGAATCCTATCGCGCCACTCATGGTCCGCTTGTTCCGATCGAATCTCTCACTGACGACGAGGCGCTGCTACTGCACGCCGAACTACAGCGTATCCCCGGAAGTGTGTGCATCCTTGACGACATCACGCCGCACTGGAGCGAACTCGAAGACCCTGGCCCGCTCGCATTTGGTATCGGCCAAGAAGTCTATCACTTGGCGCGCGCCAATATGGGCGCAGAAACGCTCGCCGAGCTTCTATCGCTTGGTGAAGCCTTCTGGCATCGCCTCGCAGTCGTCTGCGCCCAGGGCTTGAAGCTGCCGGCAACGGCGGAGCAGCTGCTCGCGTGCGTCGATAGTGCGACTTTGATTACCTGCACTGCGTTCGACGCCGAAGGCTTTGTGGCCTGGCAGCGCCTAGCTTAGCTCAAACGTGATCGGCAGCGCTTTTAGCCCACTGACGAAGAAGCTTTCGCTGAGCTTGGGCTCGCCTGCGAGTTCGACTCGCTTCAGACGCGGCAACAGTTCTTCATAGAGAATACGCATTTCTAACCGCGCCAAATGCTGGCCCAGACACAAGTGCGCGCCGTTGCCGAAGGCGAGTTGGCGGTTGGGTTTGCGGTCGATGTCGAACGCATCCGGGTTCGGAAACACTTCTTCGTCGCGATTGCCGGAGGCGTAGCAAAGCATCAGCCAATCGTTCGCTTTGATCTGGCGGCCACGCAACTCCGTGTCGGCGCTGGCCGAGCGCATGAAGGTTTTCACCGGCGTCGCCCAGCGGATCGCTTCTTCGATCAAAGCCGGCACCAGCGTAAGATCGGCGCGCACGCGTTCTAGCAAACCAGGCACGGTGGCGAGCGCCCACATCGCGGCGGCAGTGGACGATGACGTCGTGTCGTGTCCGGCCGTGGCGATGATCGTGAAGTATCCGGTGCGCTCGAACGGCGGCAGCGGCGCGCCATCGATCTCGGCGTTGGCGAGGAGCGTGGCCAAATCATCGCGCGGATTGGCGCGGCGATCGGTAGTGATCGCCTCGAAATAGTCTGTGAAATCCTGCAGCACGGCCAATAAGAGTTGCAAATATTGTTCGTTGGTCAGCGCATCCTGGAAACGCTTCGTATCGGGGTCGGTCGCGCCGAACAATTCCTGCGTCAGCCGCAGCATGCGCGGGAAATCGACTTCCGGCACGCCCAGCACGTTCATCACCACGCGTAGCGGATAGTGCAGCGCTACGTCCTTGACGAAATCGCATTGCCCCGGCAACGCCGCGAAATCGGCGACGGCTTGCTGCGCCAGCGCCCGAATGTCCCCTTCGCGCTTCTTCACGTTCGCCGGCATGAACCACGCCTGCGTCAGCAGCCGATACTTCATGTGATCCGGCTCATCCATCTGCACCAGCGAGCGCACCAGATGCGGGGTGCCGGTGATGGCGCGAGCGCGCCCCTCCCCGCCTTTGTTCATCAGCGTCGTGCCGCGCTGGCCGCTCAGATAGAGCGCGTTATTGCGGCTGATCTCCAAGATGTCAGCGTGCTTGGTGACCACCCAGAACGGATCGAAACCCTCAGGCTCCGCCACGCCAAGCGGATTGTTCGCGCGCATCCAGCGATAAGCGTCGAAGAGAGCGGGCGTGGCGTAGGCCGGCGCGCTGACCAAGGTTTGCGCAATGTCATGCGGCAGCTTCACATCGATCATTGGCGGCGCCTCCGTCGCGACTGTGCGCAAGGCGCCCTGCGCACGCAACTATCCGCAACGGAAGCGGTCGTGCGGAAACGAAAAAGGGGCCGACCCCTTAGGATCGACCCCTTCATCAGTCTTGCTTACGCTACTGATCAGAAGCGACGCGAAACTTCGAAGATGAAGTCGTGCGAAACGATGTCGGTTTCGACGTCGTCTTCGCCAATGTTCGGGATGTTGAAATAGCGATAGCCGAAGCCATACGCGAAGCCCGACTCGGTGCGGTAGCTGGCGCCGACGCCAAGTTGCCACGCGAAGCCAGAGTCGCTGGCTTCCGCTTGGTAGTCGTCATAATACCCCGTGAACGCAAACTCGGCTTCGACATCAGCCGCGCCGACGCCGCCACCAAGATAGAAGGTCCAGTTGTTGCCGGCGTCGATGTTGTACCAGGCGTTAGCCATGACCGCCGTCGAGGCGAGACTGCCATCGACTGCCAACGTTTCATAGACTGGCGTCGGCCATACGAGTTCGTTAGCGTCCGCCTCGCGGTGCGACACCTCACCCTCGAACAGCCAGTTGCGAGGTCGTCGAAAATCTTGGCCGCAGTGTAGCAAAGGACACGCAACGTCACCGAAGGTTCCGGCGTCTGCGCAATCACCTTCACGATGTCGTCGATAATTGGGTCGCCCGCCTTGACCTTCGAAAGCCGCGCGAGCGTGTTCCATGCAAGCGCAAATCCAGGTGTATTCTTGGTGAGTTTGGTTAGTAGCTCTCGAGATTCCTCTTTGCGGCCAAGGTCGCTAAAAAGGCGCGCTTGCTCGTAGTCGGCGGTAACTGAACCACCACGCTTCTCACGCAGCGTTTCGATAAAATACTCAGCTTCCTTGAGGTTTCCGGCCTGGCGATGGGCGTGAATGAGATTGCCATACGCTTCGATGATCTCGGGTCGTAAGGCGATTGCGTATTCAAGAGATTCAATCGCCTGCTCGAAGCGGCGCGCGCGTACTGCGGCGCGACCCAGATTATTGAGAATAAGCCCATCCTTGGGCCGCGCGCGTGACGCACGCTGCAGCAAATCCAGCGCGCGCTCGTTGCGGTTCTTTTCGGACTGGATGACCCCCAAGAGATTGAGCGCGTCCGGATGCGACGGCACACGCTCCAACACCTTTATATAAGTCGCTTCCGCCTCATCGACGCGACCTTCCTGGTGCGCCTTTACTGCGGCCTCAAACACGGCTTGAAGGCGCGCGAATTCAGGGGGTTGGATTGGGCCTGGTGCCGTCATTGATCTCTCCACGCCCCCTTTGAGCGGATACACAGAGAGGTGGCAAGCCGCTTACTCCAGCCGCAACACGCGGATCGTGTTGGTTTTCCCGGCTCGGCCGAAAGGAATGCCGGCAATGACGGCGACGCGATCGCCGACTTCGGCAATGCCAAGCTTGCGCACGGCGGCGTCGGCTTTATCGACCATTTCTTCGACGTTAGAGACGTCCTCGGTCACGACCGAGCGTACGCCCCAAACGAGCGAGAGCTTGCGCGCAGTTTCAACAAACGGCGTCAGGCCGATCACACCACAACGCGGGCGCTCACGGGCGACGCGGATCGCGCTTGAACCGGTCGAAGTGTAAGCGACCACCGCAGCACAGCCGATGACATCGGCGATGTGGCGCGCAGAGAGAGCGATGGCGTCAGCGGTGGTGGCTTGCGGCGGCGTCATATCGCGCGGCAGCGAGGACCAGTATTCCTCGTCTTCCTCCACGGCCCGGATGATGCGGTCCATGATGGCGACCGCGCTCTGCGGATGGCGCCCGACCGCGCTTTCGGCGCTGAGCATGACGGCGTCGGCGCCCTGATAAACAGCGGTGGCCACGTCGCTGGCCTCCGCCCGCGTCGGCGTCGGCGCATCGACCATGCTTTCGAGCATGTGCGTGGCGACGATGACGGGGCGGCCAGCGGCGCGGGCGGCGCGGATAATTTTGCGCTGCGCGATCGGCACTTGCTCCGGCGGCAGCTCGACGCCGAGATCGCCGCGCGCAACCATCACAGCATCCGACGCTTCGACGATGGCTTCGATCTGCAGCAAAGCTGAGGGCTTTTCGATTTTGGAGATGATGCCGGCGCGCTCGCCGATCAAAGCGCGCGCTTCGTGGACGTCTTCGGGATGCTGCACGAACGAGAGCGCGATGTAATCGACACCCAGGTCGAGCGCGAACGCGAGATCTTCGCGATCCTTGTCGGTTAGCGCCGAAATCGGAATGCGACGCGTTGGGACGTTGACGCCTTTTTGGTTCTTCAACACGCCACCATGATCGACGCGCGCCTTCAGCTGCGTGCGGCCGCGCTCGATCACGGTGATCTGCAACTTGCCGTCATCGAGCTTGAGGATGTCGCCCTCCTCCAGCGCGCTGACGAGTTCGGCGTGCGGCAAACGAATGAGACCCTGCTTGCCGGGTTCGGTGGAGGCTTCGAGTGTGACCGTTTCGTTGAACTTGAGTTTGATCTCGCCGCCCTCGAACGAGCCGACGCGAATCTTCGGCCCCTGCAAATCCGCGAACACGGCGACGGCAACGCCTGCCTGTTCCTCCGCCGCGCGGATCGAGGAGAGCCGGCGCGCGTGATCGTCCTTGCTGCCGTGGCTGAAATTCAGCCGGAAGCAATCGACGCCGGCCTGGATGAGCATGGCCAAGCGCTCCGGCGGATCGCTGGCCGGGCCCATCGTGGCGACAATCTTACAATCGCGTGCGCGCATGTTTTTCCCAGGCGGTAGGCAATAAGCAGCACGCAATAGTGAGTCTGCGCTGCCGGAGCAACGCGGCTAACACCGCTACTGCCGCTTGCCTACTGCTATTGCCCCATCTTGTAGGGCCCGCCCTTTTCCAGCGCGCGCTGATAGGCCGGGCGGGCTTGTTGCAGTTTTCTGACGCGAACGAGATTGGGATAGCGCTCCAGCCCGCCGCGACTGGCGCCCGCGTCGAGTACGAAGCTCATTTGAATGTCGGCGGCGGTGAACCGATCGGCGGCGAAATAGTCGCGGCCTTCGAGGTGAGTGTTGATGAAGCTGAAATGGTTGTCGATCTCAGGCTCGACGCGCATCTGCATCAGCGGTGCGCCGTTCTCGCCCAGCATGCCGACATAGAGTTTCAGCAGCAGCGGCAACATGGCCGAGCCTTCGGCAAAGTGCAGCCAGTACAGATAGTCAAAGCGCGCAGGATCGCCGGCCGCGACGGCGAGTTGGCCGGCGTCTTCAGTGTCCGCAAAGTACTCGATGATCGCCGCAGACTCCGCGAACACTTCGCCGTCGCGCTCGATCACCGGCGATTTACCGAGCGGATGGATGGATTTCAGCTCTGGCGGCGCGAGACGCGTCTGCGCGTTGCGCGCGTAACGCTTCACCTCAAAGTCGAGGCCAAGTTCTTCAAGCAGCCACAGCACACGCTGCGAGCGGGATTCTTCGAGATGGTGGACGATGATCATGCTGGCTCCGCGTCGGGGTTCGGGATTCGGGAATCGGTTCTCGGGTGTGGTTTGGAGGGCGACCCGAAACCCCACCCCCGACAACCGAAACCCGCATTAGTAAGGTGCAAAATTTAGCTTCAATCCCGGTTCCGGCCAGCGGACCTTCGCGAGTTGCCCTGTCGCGGACAGCGTAATGTACGCGTCGCGCATATCGGCGCCGCCAAAGGCGATGTTGGTGACGAGCGGATCGGGCAGCGGCGTGTGTGTGAAAGCGCCAGCGGGCGTGATCGTGGTGACGCCGCCATTGAGCAGCGTGGCTACGCAGACATCGCCATTGGCTTGCACCGCTAAGCTGTCGAAGAAAACGTGCGCGGGATAGACGAACACGCAGCGCCCGATGGCGCCCATCGGCGGCGGCGCTACTTGGCCTTCATCAATGATATCGAACGCCCACAATTTGCCGGCGTCGGTTTCAGCGGCGTACACGGTCTTCTCATCGGGCGAGAGGCCGACGCCGTTTAGGCCAGTGCCGCCATACGCCACCTCTTTCAGCAGCGAGCCATCGGGCTTGGCGTAATAGAGCCCGCCGCGATCGAGCGTGCGCGCATAAATTTTTCCGAGATCGGTGAACCAGATGTTTCCGGCTTTATCGAAGACGAGATCGTTGGGGCCGGAGAGTCTGCGGCCGTCGATTTTATCGTAGAGGCGCTCAATTTTGCCCGTGGCGAGATCGACGCGCTCTACGCGGCCGGTCTCGTAGTCGCGCGCGGCGCTGCCGGGGATCGTGAGCCCGCCCATGTCGTGATACTCGAAGCCGCCATTGTTGGTGACGTAGATCGCGCCGTCAGGGCCGAACGCCGCGCCGTTGGGGCCGCCGGCCATTTGCGCGATCACTTCGCTCTTGCCGTTCCACACGCGCGTCAGCGTTTTGCGCTTGATTTCCACCAGGATGACGCTGCCGTCCGGCATGGGGATCGGGCCTTCGGGAAATTGAAGGCCGGTTGCGATGATTTCCATCAGGTGTCAGGTTCCAGGTGTCAAGACGCTGGCACCTGACACCAGACACCCGACGCCTGTCTAGCGCTCCAGCACGCGGACGACGAAATCGGCATCGTCTTTCTCGCCACGCTCAACATGCTCGCGACTGACCTCACGCCAAGCGCTAAGATCGAGGCGCAAGTGCGCGTCGCCTTCGGGCTCGAGGTTCACTTCGGTGAGGATGATGCGGTCGGCTTGTGGCAGCACGGCGTTGTAAAGCTGCGCGCCGCCGATGATGCACGCCTCCTCCGCGCCCGCCGCGATCGCCATCGCGCGCGCGGCGCCGAGCATAGCGGCGAGATCGGTGTAAACCCACGCGCCATCCGCGACGAAATTCGCGTCGCGCGTCAGGATCAGGTTCTGGCGCCCAGGCAGCGGCTTCTTCGGCAGCGAGTCCCACGTCTTGCGCCCCATCAGAACGGGCTTGCCCATCGTCGCGGCCTTGAAACGCTTCATGTCGGACGACAGCCGCCACGGCAGCGCGCCATCGCGGCCGATAGCGCCATTCTTCGCGACGGCGACGACGAGGGTCAGTTTGGGATTCACCCACGCTTTTTACACAGGCCCCTCACGTTGCGCGAGCCCTGGGATGACGGCGAGCAGTGGATTGGATAAGGAAAACCATGCCACGCAATCTCATCCTCTATGTCATCGCCGGCCTGGCTGGCTTTCTGGTGTTCGGCGTGTTGCGCGCGCTGCTTGGCGACGAGGTGGGCATGATCCTCGCCGCTGTGGCGCTGATCGTCTGCATCGTGGTGGTTTACCGGAATTTGCAGACCAACCGCAAAGTCGCCGAGGCGACACCGCAACAACGCAGCGAGGCGCTGGCGTTCGCAGCGCCCGCAGGCAAAGCCGCGCTCTACGTGTTTCGCAACCAGTTCGTCGGCCGCGCCGTCGGGATCAACGTGTTGATCGACGGACGCGAAGTCGCGCAACTGAAAAGCCCGCGCTTCACGCGCATCCTGTTGGCGCCAGGCGCGCATCGGATCGCCGGCTACACCGGCACCAACAAGACGCCCGGCGACACCGAAGGCGCGGCGCTGAACGCAGTGGCCGGCGGAGTGCTGGTGCTGAAGTGCGAAGTCGAGCCGCAACTGGTCGGCGTGTCGGTGAAGTTTACGCCGCTTACGCTCGACGCGGGGCGCACGGACGTGGCGAAGATCGCGCGCATGGTCGTGCCGGATGTGGCCGAGATTTAGCTATCCAGCCGGCGGCTCATTCCGCGCGAACCAGATGATATGCCGCGCGCCTTTGCCGCCGCGGCCGGCGCGCACCATCACTTCCTCGACTTGAAAGCCTGCGTGCCGCAAGCGGCGTGCGAATTTTTCGTCCTTCCCAGCGGACCAAATCGCCAGCACGCCGCCCGGCTTCAGCGCCGCTTTCGCCGCCATCAACCCGGGCATCGAATAGATTTGGTCATTGCCTTCGCGCGTCAGCCCCTCCGGGCCGTTATCGACATCGAGCAAAATCGCGTTGTAGCGGCCATCAGCACGATCGATGACGCGAGAAACATCGCGCTCGACAAGATCGACGCGCGGATCGTCAAGACATCCCTCTGTCAGCGCCGCCATGGGCCCGCGCGCCCATTCGATGATCTCCGGCACGAGTTCAACCACGGTGAAGCGCGCCTGCAGCCCAAGCCGCGCAAGTGCGGCGCGCAGCGTGAAGCCCATGCCGTAGCCGCCGATGAGCAGATGCGGCGCATCAGTGCGCAACCGGTCGCACGTCATCAACGCCAGCGCCTCCTCCGAGCCACTCATCCGGCTCGACATCAGCTCATCGGCGCCGAGCGCGATGATGAAATCGGCGTCGTGGCGATAAAGGCGAAGCTCGTCGCCGCCGGGGATTTGCGCTGTGGCTAGGAGTTCGCGGGGTTTCATTCTGTCTCTTACGCTCCCTCGCCCTCTTTTGGGAGGGCCTAGGACGTGCCACCGTAAGGCCCTCAAGGGGCATTGATGACGCTCGAACAGATGACTCTGGATCAATTCGAAGAGAGACAGGCCAATGCTTGAAATCGGGCCGGCGCTTATGACGATCGGCATTCTCCAATTCACAGTGATCCCGCCGATTGCGGATATCAGTAAATCACACGCGCTGAACCCAGCTTGGCCGGCTCATGCACGGTTTCACGTCGTAACGCAGGTGATGACAACATCCGCCCTCGGGGTGGCGGCGCTTTATTTCTTGTGGTCTGGCAGAGTCGATCACGCGCTCGGGGTTTGCATCGCGACGATCCTGAGCGCGATTGTGCTGAGCGGCTTCTTTGTGAGCGCGGCATTGTCGCCGCGCTATGGCGGCGCCGTCAGCGCTGAAGCCGGGTTCGCCGCCTCCAAGCTTGGCCGCATCGACGGCAACATCGCCAACTTCGCGCTCGCGGCCGTGCTCATCCTTGCGGGCCGCTTGCTGATGCTATTTTGAAATGGACTCTCGCTGGTGCTAGAATGCGACGGCTGCTGAAGTTTCTGCATAGCGTTGCAGCCGCGGGGCTGATGGGCGGCGCGGCGGCGATGGCTGTCGTGTTGATGTTCACGCCCGCTTCGATCGACGATGCTAGCTATGCCGCGATCGTGCTTGGCATGTCGAAGCTCGCCGCGTGGATCATCGGCCCATCCATGGTGCTGACGGTCATCACTGGTCTTTTGGCGATGGTGGCACATCCGCCGTTTCAGGACGCCGGTTGGGTTTGGGTGAAAGCGGCGACCGGCATTCTCGTTCTCCAAGCCGGCTTGCACATCATCGCGTGCGGCGGGCGGAGCGGTCGCCGCAGATGCGGCGAACACAGCCCAGCTGTTTCAAGCTGAAATCAACACGGCATGGGTGCTGCTCGGCGTGTCTATCGCCAACATCGCGCTGGGCGTTTGGCGGCCACGCTTGCCGCAATATCCGGTTTGAGGTCACTGCGTCCCCTCTCCTGGTTAAGGAGAGGGTGTCTGTGAGCGGCTCGTCCGCCGTAGCTTTAGCGAAGGCGGAAGCGAACGACGGGCGAGGTTTACCGGTGCATCAGGATGAGATTGAGTTTCGCGCGGCAACGACAGCAAACCTCATCCGGCGCTTCGCGCCACCTTCTCCTTAACCAGGAGAAGGAACTCTAAACCGCAATCGGCGCCTTAATCCCCGGATGCGCCGTGTAGCCTTCGAGCTTAAAATCCCCGTACTCGAACGCGAAGATGTCCGTGCGCTCTGGATTGATCAGCATAGTCGGCGGTGCATACGGCGTGCGCGCTAGCTGCGTGCGCGCTTGGTCGAAGTGGTTGTGGTAGAGGTGCGCGTCGCCGAAGGTGTGGACGAATTCGCCGGGCTGGAGCCCCGTCACTTGCGCCATCATTTGCGTGAGCAGCGCGTAGCTCGCGATGTTGAACGGCACGCCGAGGAAAACATCGGCGCTGCGTTGGTAGAGTTGGCAGCTCAGTTTTCCGTCGGCGACGAAGAACTGGAACAGGCAGTGGCACGGCGGCAGCGCCATTTGATCGACCTCGGCCGGATTCCAGGCGCTGACGATGTGGCGGCGTGAGTTCGGGTTGGTTTTGATCGCGGCGACGACGTTGGCGATCTGATCGATGACGCGCCCGTCCTTGGTTTCCCACGAACGCCATTGCTTGCCGTACACCGGGCCGAGTTCGCCCTCTTCATTGGCCCACTCGTCCCAGATCGTGACGCCCTGCTCTTGCAGCCAGCGCACGTTCGAGTCGCCGCGCAGAAACCAGAGCAGTTCGAGGATGATGCTTTTCAGGTGCACCTTCTTCGTCGTCAGCAGCGGAAAACCGGCGCTGAGATCGAAGCGCAGCTGGCGGCCGAAGACGCCGCGCGTGCCTGTGCCGGTGCGGTCGCCGCGGTCGACGCCATTTTGCAGGATATCGTCCAGCAGGCCGAGATAGGCGATGTCGGCTAGGCTGGGCGCGCCTTCGGGCGCAGGTGCGGGTTGGGCGCTCATTTCAGAGCCAATATGGGCTGACTCGGCGCTGGCTCCTACGCCTCCCGGGCGCCAAAAGGCGACAGCGAGGGCAAGTCGCGCTAGGCTCGCGCCGTCCATCAGGAGCGAAACCATGTTGGGTAGAGCGTTTCTCTTCACCGGGCTCGCGCTCATTGCCGCCACCGCGGTGCGCGCCACCTTCGACCTCATTCAGTCCGATCCCGGCGACGCCTGGGTGTTTGTTTTCGCCGCAGCCTGCATAGCTGCCAGCATCGGGGCGGGCATAACCCGCGAGCCTTGGCGCTCACTGCAGGATTTGCTGACGAAGATGGAGCGTTGACGGGATCACGCGCGCGGCGGTGCGCACCCGCCGCGTCCCTGCCGCCTCACCTGCCGGATCAACGGTCCCGCCAGCCAGGCGGCCCGCGCGTTGACGTCTACCCCGGCAGCGCGCAGCGCCCGCGCCATCCATTGATTGCAGACGTTCAGCAGATGAAACGAACCGCGTGAGCGGAGGAAGACTGAGCGGCCGACGACCTTGCCGTCGCTTGTGGCGATGGCGTCGCCGGATTGGTCGAGCACGAGGTAGCGATCGACGTAGGCGACGAACCGCGCTGCGCCCTCGCGGCTTACACCAATGGCGATGTCGTCATTGGGGCCGAGATAGGCGCTGGCTTCGGGCGCGTTGTAGGTGATGTGGAAGACGCTGGGACTCGGCGGGACAAGCGCGTCGAGGCCGAGCAGAACGTCCGTGCCATCGGAATAGTAAAACGCACGGTCGCCCCAGCCGATAAGGAAGGTTTCCGCCTCGGGATAGAGCCGCCGCAGCGCGTGATCTTCAGGGAAGATCGAAGCCGGCGCGCCGGTATCGCTATGATAGCCGTTGGAATAGAGATGCAGCTCGACGCAATCGCCCGCGCTTGGCTGCATCACGCGCGGCGCCGGAATCGGCAGATAGAGATAGGCGAACGTCAGCGTCGCGATCAGCAGCACCGTGGCCGCGATCGGCCGCTGGCTCAGCTGGCGTCGTCGCTGCTCAACAGCCTCACCCGGAAAGCCCATCCCGCAAGCCCCGCCCCTGCCAGTGGCGCAACGATAAACAGCCAAAGCTGCATCAGCGCGTCACCCAGCACCCATACAGCAGGTCCGAGCGATCGGGCAGGGTTTACCGAAACGCCGGTGATCTGAATGCCGACAATGTGGATGACGACGAGCGTCAGCCCGATGGCGAGGCCGGCAAATTGCGACGGCGCGCCCTTTTGCGTGACGCCCAGAATGGTGACGAGGAAGATGAAAGTGGCGACGACTTCGAAAATGCCGCCTGAGAGCAAGCTGTAGTCGCCCGGCGAACCCTGGTTCGAAATGGGATCGCGAAGCCCGTAGCCATTTTGGCCCAGGCCGTCGGCGATGGTGTAGTCCGGTGAGCCGAAAGCGATCATCAGCAACACGCCAGCGCCGACGATGGCGCCCAGGCACTGCGCCGCCCAGTAACCGAGCATCTCGCTCGTCGGCATCCGCCCGGCGACCCACACGCCGAAGCTCACCGCCGGATTGACGTGGCAACCGGAGACCGGGCCGATGCCGTACGCCATGGCGACGATCGCAAGCCCAAACGCGAAGGCGATGCCCAACTGACCGATAACGCCAAAGCCCGCCAGCACGGCGGCGCCGCAGCCGAACAGAACAAGCGTAAACGTGCCGATGAACTCGGCCGCGAGCTTCTTGGTCATGGGTACTCTCCCTCACCCACGGCGGTAATGCGAGTCTCGCCAAGCGTTAATGCTCGTAGGCCTCGAAACCGGCTATGCAACCGCCGATAGCGATCGTTGAGCGAAAATGCGGTTTTTGATCTTCTCGATACTTGCGCTTGCGGCGTGCGCGAGCGCTCAGATCCCGCCAGAGGCCGAAGACTATTGCGCCTTGCGGTGTTCCGCAGACGCGGCTGAACGCGCACGCTTTGCCTCGCTGTTGGCCGATGCTGAAGCCGTGCGTTCAAACATGGGGTGGAACGAAGGTCCGATCCGCGAACAACCAGCGCGATGCAGCAACGAAGAACTCGCTCGCGCGGCTCGCGTCCCATGGGTGCTGCTCGCAAACGACGCCGCCAGCTACACCGATTGGCGCCGTGACGAGGCGGCATTGCGGGACCGATTGGCGATCGTCGCACGGCTCCAGCAAGACTATCTAGACGGTCGCACACCCGACCCCAGATACGCGCCGGACGGCGAAACCTGGAACGTCGCGAATTTCGCCCGCGAGCGCGCATCCGCGAGCGATAGCCTTCTGAGGGAATTGTTCGAGCGTGCTATCAGGGATCAAGTGTCCCGCATTGTGTCGTTCGGGGATAACGCGCGGCCCTTTCTGGAGGGGCTTTCCGAGCCGGCGAGAGAGCGCTGGCCCTTCGTGCTGACACTCTCCGATGTCGATTGCGCAAACACCGCGTGGCTGCGCGAGCAGGTCGCTGCCAACGGCTGGTTCGACATCTCGCGCTACGGCGAACACGCGGACGAGGCCGCGTGGTTGATCGTCCAGCACGCCGATCGAACGCCCGCATTTCAGGGCGAGATGCTCGCCCTGCTCGAAGGTCGTTCAGCGGCCGGCGAAACCAGCCCACGACGCGTCGCCTATTTGTGGGACCGCGTCGCGGTTAAGGAAGGCCGTCCGCAGCGATATGGAACACAGATGGACTGCCAAAACGGCGAAGCCGCGCCGATTGGCGGCCTGGAAGACCCAGAGCAAATTGAGGAGCGACTGGCTGCGGTGGGGATGAACAGTTACGCCTTTTATCAGCGGATGATGACCCAACTCGCTGGCTGCGCGGACTGACGCTTCCTTCCTTGCCTCGCCGCCCCTATATTCGACTCGTTCGGGGCTTGCTCCGGACTATGGCGATAAACGCGCAGAGATAGGCGGATCGGACCCGGGTGCGATGCCCGGCGGCTCCACCAGTTCATCCCTCATTCGGGGATTATGGGGCCGAAATAGGATCGACGGACGTTGAAGGCTGATGCTTTTGCTCGGGTGGTCCCGTCACAGGCCAAACAGCATAGTTGCGAATGACAACAACGCTGAAGAGTTCGCCCTCGCTGCGTAAGCAGTGCG
>LNFM01000667.1_pt1 | contig 123698 bp, 109 predicted proteins | sample 596031 | NCBI WGS metagenome assembly LNFM01 (sample SAMN04254537, study PRJNA301005) | activated carbon metagenome | isolation source: dual media filters at the Ann Arbor, Michigan drinking water treatment plant | place: USA: Ann Arbor | reverse complement strand
ACGCAGGCCTTCGCCCAGGCCTTCGGCTGCAAACCCGACGACGCCATGGTCGCGGCCGATCCCATCGTGGTCTGGTGAGCCCGCACAGCCCAAGCTGGTGACGCCGGTGCTGCAGGCGTCTGCCGTGCGCAACGCTGCACGCATGACCTGGCGCAAACCGGCGGGCAGATCACGCGCGGCCCGATCGTGTATTGTCATTTCGGCACTGGAGGCAGGGTGATGGTACGGACGGCAACGACATGCGATCCGGCAGCGCCGGGATCGGGGCCAGCGGCCCGGCTCGCGCGTCCTGCCGCGATGCTGTTCGACTGGCACGGCACACTGGTCGATACGCTGGACGTGATGTACCGGTCGATCGAGCACATGCTGCAACGGCTTCCCGAACTCGACCTGGTCGACCGGCTCGCGGCCGAGCAGGCCTGCCGCAGCGAGGCCGATGCCCGGCTGGTGTACTACGTACGCATCTTCCGGCGGCTGCCGCCGCGCGTGCTGGCCGAGCGGCGCGAGTCGCGCACGGACATCTTCGATGCGCTCTTCGGCCATGACCTGCCGGCGATCGCGCGCGCGCATGCCGCCTACGACGAGGCCTATCGCCTCTTCTTCGGCGCCGTGCGCCCGTTCGAAGCCGGTGTGCGCAGCCATCTGCAGGCGCTGGCGGCGCTCGGCATCCGCCTGGGTGTGGTCACCAACCGCCGGCGCGAATTCCTCGCCGCCGAACTCGAGCGCGTCGAGCCAGGCGGTTGGGAATCGTTGTTCGCGGTAACGGTGGCCGGCGACGAGGTCGAGCACCGCAAGCCCCACCCGGCGCCGCTGCTGCGCGCGCTTCAGCAGCTCGGCATGCCCGCCAGCCGGCAGGTCTGGTACGTGGGCGACTCGGTGGCCGACATGGTTGCTGCACACGCCGCAGGTCTCTCGGCCGTGTTCTACAACGGTGCCGACTGGCCGGCGGACTGGTTCGAACAGGTCTTCCCGGATCCGACGGTCCGGCCCGAGGTGATCGTCGACGATCTCGATGCGCTATTGGATCGGGTGGCCGAATCGGCCGCCGTCGACGATCCGGGCTCGCTCACTCAGATCGACGCGCTGCGGCCGGCACGCCGCGCGCGCGCGGCCGTCGATGAGCCGGCGCCGGGGCCCTGGAGCGCCGCCGGCGCCCGGCTCGCCGCGCCCGAAGGCGTGCTGTTCGACTGGCACGCCACGCTCGTCGACACGCTGGATGCGATGTACCGCGCGGTCGACGACACCCTGCCAGAACTCGCCGGGATCGGCCTGATGCAGCGCCTGGTGCCGCCCGAGCTCAGCCGCTCCATCGACGACCAGAAGCTGGTCGAGTATGTGCGCGGGCATCACGAACTGCCGCCCCGGGTCAAGGCAGAGCGCAGGATCTCGCGCACCGACATCTTCGAGGTGCTGTTCGGCGGCGATGAGGATGCCAAGCGCGTCGCGCACGCGACCTTCACACGACACTACCGCACCCACTTCGGTGCGGCCGAGCCCTTCGAGCCGCATGTGCGCGATGTGCTGGTGGCGCTGCGCCGCCTGGGCCTGAAGGTCGGCGTCATCACCAACCGCGACCGCGAGTTCTTTGTGCAGGAACTGGCCAAGGTCGAAGGCACGGGCTGGGCCGGGCACTTCCAGACCAGCGTGTGCGGCGACGACACGCCGCGCCGCAAGCCACATCCCGACCCGCTGCTGCTGGCAGCCACGAACCTGGGCCTGGCGCCGGGCGCGAAGGTCTGGTACGTGGGCGACAGCACCACAGACGTCATCGCCGCCCGCGAAGCCGGCATGACCGCGGTCTTCTTCAACGGCGCCAAGTGGGACGCCGCCTGGCTGCACAAGATCTTCCCTGGCAGCGAAAGACATCCGCACCAGCCCGACGTCGTCGTCGACAACTTCTCGGAATTTTTCGCACTGGTGCTGGCGTCGCTGGTCCGGGTGCGCCCATCGGCAGGTGGCGCCCGTTGACGATCTGCACCGACATGACTTTCGGCCCCCCGCGGACATCCTGGATCGGCCGGTGACGCTCGAAATCGTGGTCTGAAGGCGAGGTCATCGGCTTCGGCTGCTCACCTTCCCGATGCGGGCCTCCTGCCGGTACGCGCACCGACGGTCATTCCGGGTGCCGACGCCGTCCAATCCGCGGGAGGGCATCCCCGGACGCGCCATCGCAACGGCCTGTGCGACCCGGCGTGGTCGACATCAAGCGCCCTCCGAATCCCCCAACCCCACCGCCATCGCCTGCGCAATGTCCGCCTGCAGATCCGCCACCGCCTCGAACCCCATCGAGAAGCGCACCAGGTGCCCGCGCAGCCCTCCGCGCCCGGCGCCGCGCATGGAAGCCAGGTCGTAGGGCACGACCAGGCTCACCGGGCCGGCCCAGGAATAGCCGATCTTGAACAGGCGCAGCGCGTCGATGAAGCGGTCGACCTGCTCAGCCGTGTAGCGCGGGTCGATCAGGATGGAAAACAGCCCGGCCGCGCCGCTGCAGGTGCTGCGCCAGTGCGCGTGCCCGGGCGCGCCCTCGAAGGCCGGGTGCAGCACGCGCAGCACCTCGGGGCGGCGCGCCAGCCAGCCGGCCAGTTGGCGGCCGGCGGCGTCTTGCGCCTCGTAGCGCAACGGCAGCGTGGCCAGCGAGCGCAGCATCAGCTCGGCATCGTTGCCGCCCACGCCGATGCCCAGGCGCATGTGGGTGAGCTTGATCATCTCGTGCAGCGACTGGTCGCGCGTGGTCACCGATCCCATCAGCACATCGGCGCCGCCGCTGGGGTACTTGGTCAGCGCCTGCATCACGATGTCCAGCCCCACGTCGAAGGCGCGGAAGGCCAGGCCGGCGCCCCAGGTGTTGTCCAGCGCCGTCATCACGCCGCGCGCCTTGGCCGCGGCCACCAGGCCCGTCAGGTCGGGGAACTCCATGGTCACCGAGCCGGGGGCTTCCAGCCACACCAGCTTGGTGTTGGGGCCGATGGCGCGCGCGAAGGCCGCCACGTCCATCGGGTCGTACAAGCGGTGGGTGATGCCCCAGCGCGCCAGCTCCTGCCGCGCCAGCTCGCGGCTGGGGCCGTAGACGTTGTTGGGCAGCAGCACCTCATCGCCCGGCGCCAGCAGCGCCAGGTCCACCAGCATGATGGCGGCCAGGCCGCTGGGCGCCAGCACGCACTGCTTGCCGCCTTCGAGCGTGGCGATGCGCTCTTCCAGCGTAAAGGTGGTGGGCGTGCCGTGCAGGCCGTAGGTGTAGCCGTTCTTGTGGCGCCAGTCGCGCGCGCGCAACGCGGCCACGTTGGGAAAGAAGATGGTCGAGGCCTTGTGCACCGCCACCTGCGGCGCCTCGAAGCCCTCGGGCGGCTTGTAGGGGTGGTGGATCAGGTCGGTGGCGAGTTCGCGGGTCATCTAGCTGTCCTGCGTTCAGATCGGCTGGCCGATCAGGTCATGGCCTTCGGCGGCAACGATGCGGGCGCGCGTGAATTCGCCCACCTTCAGGGTCTTGGAGGCCTTGGCCGGCGGCAGCAGGCGCACCAGGCCGTCGATCTCGGGCGCGTCGGCATAGCTGCGGCCCACGCCGCCCTTGCGCCCCATGGCCGGCGCGTGGTCCACCAGCACCTGCATGGTGGCGCCCACGCGGCGCTGCAGCCGCGCCACCGACACCGCCTCGGCCACGGCCATGAAGCGCGCGCGGCGCTCTTCGCGCACTTCGGCCGGCAGCATGCCGGGCAGGTCATTGGCGGCGGCGCCCTGCACGGGTGAGTAGGCAAAGCAGCCGGCGCGGTCGATCTGGGCCTCGCGCACGAAGGCCAGCAGTTCCTCGAACTCGGCCTCGGTCTCGCCCGGAAAGCCGGCGATGAAGGTCGAACGCACGACAAGTTCGGGGCATAGTTCGCGCCAGCGCGCCAGGCGCTCCAGGTTGCGCTCGCCACTGGCCGGGCGCTTCATGCGCTTCAGCACATCGGGGTGGGCGTGCTGGAAGGGCACGTCCAGGTAAGGCAGCACAAGGCCCTGCGCCATCAGCGGCAACACCTCGTCGACGTGGGGGTAGGGATAGACGTAGTGCAGCCGCACCCAGGCGCCGTGCGGCGCGGCCAGCTCGCCCAGGCGCTGGCACAGCTCGAGCAGGCGCGTCTTGACCGGCTGGCCGTCGAGGAAACCGGTGCGGTACTTCACATCCACGCCATAGGCGCTGGTGTCCTGGCTGACCACCAGCAGCTCCTTCACGCCCGATTCGAACAGCGCACGCGCGTCGGCCAGCACGTCGCCCACCGGTCGCGATGCTGGGGATGATGCAGAAGGTGCAGCGGTGGTTGCAGCCTTCGCTGATCTTCAGGTAGGCGTAGTGGCGCGGCGTGAGCTTGATGCCGGCCACGCCGCGGAATTCGGCGCGCGCCTCGGGCACCAGGTCGACAAAGGGGTCGTGCGGCTTGGGCACGTGGGCGTGCACCGCGTCCATCACCTCTTGCGTGGCGTGGGGGCCGGTCACGGCCAGCACCTTGGGGTGCACCTGGCGCACCAGGTTGCCGCCGTCGCTGCCGGCCTTGGCGCCCAGGCAGCCGGTGACGATGACGCGGCCGTTGCCGGCCAGCGCCTCGCCGATGGTGTCCAGGCTTTCCTTGACAGCGTCGTCGATGAAACCGCAGGTGTTGACGATCACCAGGTCGGCGCCGGCGTAGCTGCGCGAGGTTTCGTAGCCCTCGGCGCGCAGTTGCGTCAGGATGAGTTCGGAGTCGGTCAGCGCCTTGGGGCAGCCCAGCGAGACAAAGCCGACGGTGGGCGGGCGCTGGGGTGCTGGGGTGGACGAGGGCGGCAAGGGGATGGTTTCGGTCATCGCCCGATTGTCCGTCGCCGCGCGCGCGGACTACTTGGTCGGCGGCGGAAAGCCCGGCATGCCGGGGAACAGCTTGCCGGCCTGCTGCATCTGCTCGAACAGCGTGCGGCTTTGTTCGACGTAGCTGCCCATCAGCGACTGCAGCGCCACCGGCTGGCCGCTGAGAAACTGCGTCCACATCTCGGGGCTCAGGTGCTTGGGGTCGTACAAGCCCTTGCTCTGCGCCAGAAACTGCGTCTGCAGTTCGGCGAATGCGCCCAGGTTCTTCTCGATCATGGTGCCCATCACGCCCTGCATGGCATGGCCGTAGAAGCGGATGATCTGCGCCAGCGACTGCGTGCTGAACATGGGCACGCCGCCCGATTCTTCTTCCAGGATGATCTGCAGCAGGATGCTGCGCGTCAGGTCTTCGCCAGACTTGGCGTCGCGCACCTCGAAGTCTTCTGAGGCCAGCACCATCTGCTTGACGTCGGCCAGCGTGATGTAGCTGCTGGACCGCGTGTCGTAGAGGCGCCGGTTGGGGTACTTCTTGAGCGTGCGCACCGGCGGGCTTTTCTCTTCGCCTTGGGGGTCAGGCGCCGCGGGGCGGCGAGGGGTCGGCATTGAGGCTTCCTGGGGGCGGTGCGTGTGCAGCATTCTAGAAGGCGGGCTGGCGGCGCCGGGCGGGGGGTTTTCCCATGCGGTGGCTTGACGCATTCAGGGGCGTCCGCGCGCCACGAAATGCGGGTTCTCCCAGTCGGGCTTGCCATAGCGCAAGGGCTGGCCATCCAGGGTGCAGACGCTGCCGCCAGCGGCAGCCAGCACGGCGTGGCCGGCGGCGGTGTCCCATTCCATGGTGCGGCCCAGACGCGGGTAGATGTCGGCCTGGCCCGCGGCCAGCAGGCCGAACTTGAGCGACGAGCCGGCCACCACCCGGCCCTGGATGGGCGTGGCGCCCAGCCAGCGCTGCATCGCCGCTTCGTCGCCGTGTGATCGGCTGCAGGCCAGCACCAGGCCCACCGCCGGCGCGGCGCGGCAACGGATGGCGTGGCGCGGCACGCCCGGCGCTTCTTTCCAGGCACCCAGCTCGCGGGCACCCGCATAAAGGTCCTCGGGCACCGGCGCGTACACCACGCCCAGCACCGGCTCGCCGTGCAGCACCAGCGCAATGTTCACCGTGAACTCGCCATTGCGTGCCACGAACTCGCGCGTGCCGTCCAGCGGGTCCACCAGCCAGAAGCAGTCACTCGGCGGTGGTGCGCCGTCGCGCGCCGTGGCTTCCTCGGCCACCACCGGCACGCCGGGCAGCAGTTGCAGCAGCGCTGGCACGATGGCCGCTTCGGCGCGCTCGTCGGCCGCGGTCAGCGGTGAGGCGTCGGCCTTCCAGGCCACGCTGAAGTTGCCGTCGTAGACCTCCAGGATCACGGCCCCGGCCGCGCGCGCGATGCGCTCGACGCTGCCGATCAGGGCGGCCAGGTCCGGTGCTGGGGCGCTCATCCGCCCGACTCTATGCCAGGCCGGTGTGAATAGGTCACAGGCCGGGCGTGACCGGTTCGGCTGCGCCCAGCGGCCCCGGCCGACACAGTGATGGCAAGCCTCATCGGAACCGCCATGACCGCCCTGCCCACCCCGCGCCGCCCTTCCACCCCGCACTGGCTGCGCCGCCTGCTGCGCACGCGCACCGACCGACTGCAGAACCTGTGGTCCACGCTGCTGCTCGCGGCCACGCTGGTGGCCTGTGGCTGGATCGCCACTGCCGAGGTGCCGGTGGCCGACCAGCAGCCCCAACGCCTGGCGCTGAGCCAGCCGGCCTAACGCGGCATGGGCGCAGGGGCCGCGGCGCGCGTGTCGCCGTGCAGTGCCGCTTCGGGCTGCGCATCGACCCCGCCAGCACTGCAGCCACCGCCGTCCACCAGCGCCTGCAGCACCGGGCTCAGCGTCTTGAGCAGCTGCGTGGGCATGGCGCTGGTGAAGCGGTAGCTGGCCGCCCAGGGCTCGTGCGCATAGGCCATCAACGTGCCGTAGTAGCGATCGCCGATCAGGAACACCAGCGTCGCCGAGCGGTTGACCACGCGCGACGTCAACACCTTGCCGTCGCGTCCGTGCGTGTCGAAGCGGTGGTCGCCGGTGCCGGTCTTGCCGCCGATCTCCACAGGCGTGCCGTCGCGCAGCTTCAGCGTGCCGCGCAGGCGCTTGGCCGTGCCGTTCTCGACCACGCCGATGAGCGCGCGCCGCAGCAGCTGCGCCACCTCGGGCGCGAGCACACGTTCCGCCTGGGTCGGTTGATAGGCCAGGTGGGTTTCGTAGGGCGTGGCCTGGGCGAAGCGCAACGCTGTCACCCGCTCCACCGGCAGGCGCAGGCCGCCGTTGACGATGATGCCCATCAGCTCGGCCAGCGCCGCCGGCCGGTCGCCCGACGCGCCCAGCGCGCTGGCGTAGGACGGCGTCAGCGCCTCGAAGGGGTAGCCCAGGCGGCGCCAGCTCTTGTGGATCTCGGCGAAGGCGTCCACCTCGAGCAGCTTGCGGATGCGCGCGTCCTGCGCCGCCTTCTGGCGCTTGCTGAACAGCCAGCCGTAGGCCTGCTGGCGCTGCTCGGTGCTGGCCGCGAAGGCCTCGCCCAGCGTGGTGGCCGGCTGCCGGCGCAGCTGCGCCAGCGTCCACAGCTCCAGCGGGTGCACGCCCGCCCGATAAGCCCGGTCAACCAGCGACCAGCGGCCCGCGCCCGTGCGCTGGTGCAGCGCCCGCAAGGCCGGCCCGCTGGGCGCAGCCTGGGGCAGGTGGCGCCCCAGAAAGGCTGCCAGCTCGTCGATGCCTGCATCGGGCTCCACGCCCAGGTAGGCCGCGGCCAGGCGCTCGGGCTGCGGCCGCAGGCCGCGCACGAACAGCGCCTCGGCCTCGGCGGCGGGCCGGCCGGCGTACTTGCGGTGAAAGCGGGCGATGAACTCGCGCCCCTCGCGGTCGGCAAAGCGCTCCAGGTACGGCTGGCGGCGCGGGTCGTCGACGTCGTCCAGCAGCGCCGCGTTGGCGCCCGCGCTGCGCGCCATGATGTGCTGCGCCACGTCGCGCATCAGGCGCACGAAGACCAGGTTGACCGAGCGCGTGAGCGCCTCGGTCACGCTCATCGTGCGCACGTTGTCCTCGGGCTCGAAGTTCTCGAACTCGTGCAGGCCGCCGCCGGTGAAGAAGCTCTCGGCCGGGCTGGCCGAGTAGCTGCGCGCCATGGCCGCCTCGAGCATGGCCGCCAGGCTCTTGTCGGTGGCCTGCGCCAGGTGCGCGCGCGCCCAGCGGCCCAGCGCGTCGCGGCTGTTCACGGGTTCGGCCGCCAGTTGCTGCGGCGTCAGGTCAGCCCAGCGCTGGTGCAGCCCGGCCACCAGTTCCAGGTAGGTGACCAGGGTGCGCAGCTTGGCGGTGGAGCCCAGGTCCAGGCGCGCGCCCTCGTTCAGATCGAAAGGCTGGTCCAGGCTGTCGACCTGGGCGCGCAGCCGGTTGCTGCGCTCGCCGCGCTCGTACAGCGTGAAGCTGAAGTTGATGCGGCTGGGATCGTCGCCTTGCTTCAGCAGCCGAAAGCCGTACAGACCGGCGGCATGCGCCTGTTGCGGATCACCCAGGCCGCGCAGCAGCAGGGTGGCGGCGCGCTGCAGTTCGGCGTCCAGCGTGCTGCGCAGCGTCAGGTCCAGCCGTTCCACGTCATAGGCGCGCGGCATGGCCAGCAGGCTCTGCAACTTGCCGCGCACCGCGTTCACCGCCTTGCGCTCGACAAAGCTGCCCGGCAAAGCCACACGCTGCGGCGGCAGCGGCGTCACCGGCAGCGGCAGCGCGGCATCGCGCAGCGCCGGGGCGATGACCCCGGCCTCGGCCAGCACGCGCAGGTGGCTGTCGGTCAGGCGGCGCAACTCTTCCACGCCTGCGTCCAGGTAGTAAGAGGGCCGGCGCTGCGCGACCATCAGCGCCAGAGCCTGCTTGAAGGCCAGCGCCTGCGGCTGGATCAGCGCCTGCCTGAAGGCCAGCGCGCGCCGCTGCGGCGGCACTGGCGCGGTGTCCACGGGCAGGGCCAGCAGCTGGTTGGTCTCGGCAAAGTCACGCCGGTACCAGGCCCACAGGCCGTCGCCCATGCCGTTGACCTCGCCGAAGCCGGCGCGCGCCGACAGCGGCACCGTGTTCAGGTAGTCCACCACGATCTGCTGGCGCCGCGCCAGCGTGTGCTCGCCGTCGAGGTAGGCGCGCAGCGAGGCCGAGGCCATCTGGCGCAGCTTCTCGGCGCCCGAGTCGGTGCGGCCCTCGGGCGAATGGCGGTACTTCTCGATCTGCGTGGCCAGCGTGCTGCCGCCGGCCGCGGCATGGCCGTCGTGGATGCGGCGCAGGGCCTGGTCGGCCACGGCCTTGCCGAAACGGTCCCACTCGACCGCCGGATTGCGCTTGGGAAAGCGCGGGTCCAGCAGTTCGCGGTTCTCGATGAACAGCAGCGCATCCACCAGCAGCGCCGGCACCGCATCGAACTGCGAGTAGCTGCGCTGCGGGTAACGCGCCGCCGCCAGCGGCTGTTCGCGGCAATCCAGCAGATCCAGCCCGACCAGCGACTTCTCGTGGTAGGGGGCGAACAGGCCCTGGTCGACGACTTCCAGCATGCGCGGCGACATGCGCGCCTGCGCGGTGACGACAAAGCCCTGCTGCTGCAGCCGTTGCACGCGTTCGGGCAGCCGGTGGTAGCCCAGCCGCTCGTCGAAGGGCCCGTCCCCGGGGAATCGGATGTGTGGGCTGGCGCCGGGCTCGAGCGTGTAGTGCAGTTCAGGCGCCAGGCGGCTGAGCCAGTGCGCCTGCCAGCGCGAGGTCTGCACTTCGTCGGTCAGCACCCAGGCCAGGCCGCACAGCAGCCCAGCCAGCAGCACGAGCATGAACCAGCGACCCTTGCGCGACGCGACCGAGGTGGACATTTCAGCGGGGAAGCGGGATTCTCAACGGGCCGATTGTGCGGTGCAGCAGGCAAACCTCCGCTCGTCAAGGTTGCTTGATGCAACGGCGGCCGTGCGGCGTGCGTGACTCATGCCATGAAAGCGTAGTGCAGCGCGGTGACGCTGCCGCGGAAGTAGGTCTTGCGTCCTTCGGGTCGCATCCAGGCCACCTCTCCCTTGAAGGGCACGCGCAGGTCGCCGTAGCTGCGGTAGTCGGACCAGCAACCTTCCCAGGGCAGCATCAGCGTCTGCCCGCCCTGCGTGGCGCCGCGCGCCTCGGCGCGGAAGGATTCGATCAGGCCAGCATCGTTGAACCTGAACAGCAGGGTCAGCGTGATCGCGCCATCGGTCAGCGTGGCCAGCGCCGAGCGATCGTCCACCGCCGCCCAGCGCAGGCGGGGGCCGGGCAACAGCGCCGTGGGGTACCAGGCGGCCTCGGCAAAGTAGCGCATGCACTCGCCGCGCGCGATCTCGCCGTCGCCCTGCTCCTGGGCCACCGTGAACAGCCCCAGCAGCGCGGCGTGCAGCAGGCCGCGGCCATCGACGTAGCTGTCGAGCACGCGCACCGGCAGGCCCGGCGCCATGGCCACGCGGGCGTCCCACACGAAGCCGGGCCGCTGGGTGACGATGCGCTGGCGCGAGCGGAAGGGCTTCCACTGCTCGCCGGTGGCCGACAGGTTGATCTGGCCGGCGAGCTCGACCGTGGCCGCCGCGATGAGCGGCTGGCCGTCCTTGAGCACGGCGCGGAAGTAGCGCTGTACGGGGGCCGGCAGGTCGGCGAGCTGGCGCGCATCGAAGCGCGCGGACGGCGCAGCCTGCGCATCGCCCTGCGCGGCGTCCAGGCGGCTGGCCAGGGCCTGCGCACGCAAGGCCCAGCGCCGCGCCCCCAGGGCCGAAAGTCCGAGCAGCAGCAACAGCAATGCCACCAGCGTCAGGCCTGCCCACCACCACCCTGCCATCCGTCATCTCCCGCGCCCGCACATCCAGCAGACTTTGGACTCCCATCATCGTGCGGTCTGTGCGGCAGCGAACCTGCGTCTGCTCAATGACTGGCAACGCGAGGGGCAATATTCGGCGCACTATCGAAGCAATTAAATCGATTGAGTGGCGCAATGACCAGCCAGGCTCTAGATTGCGTGCACCCAAGGTTTTCGACCCTTCAAGGAGATCAGCATGACCCAGGAATCGAAGTGCCCGTTCGCGGGTGGCCCTGCCGGCAATACCCGGGCCGGGTCGCGGACCAACCGGGACTGGTGGCCGAACCAGCTCAAGCTGTCCGTGCTGCACCAGCATTCGCCGCAGTCCGACCCCATGGACGCGGACTTCGACTACGCCCGCGAATTCAAGACCCTGGACCTGGACGCCGTGGTGCAGGACCTGCGCGCGCTGATGACCGACTCGCAGGACTGGTGGCCGGCCGACTGGGGCCACTACGGCGGGCTGTTCGTGCGCATGGCCTGGCACGCGGCGGGCACCTACCGCATTGCCGACGGCCGCGGCGGCGCGGGCACGGGCAACCAGCGCTTCGCCCCGCTCAACAGCTGGCCCGACAACGGCAACCTCGACAAGGCGCGGCGGCTGCTGTGGCCCATCAAGCAGAAGTACGGCCGCAAGCTGTCCTGGGCCGACCTGTTCGTCCTCAGCGGCAACGTCGCGCTCGAATCCATGGGCTTCAAGACCCTGGGCTTCGGCGGCGGCCGGCGCGACATCTGGGCACCTGAAGAAGAGATCGACTGGGGCAGCGAAGCCACCTGGCTGGGCGACCAGCGCCACAGCGGCGCGCGCGAACTGGCCAACCCGCTGGCTGCCGTGCAGATGGGCCTGATCTACGTCAACCCCGAGGGGCCCAACGGCCAGCCCGACCCGGTGGCTTCGGGCCGCGACGTGCGCGAGACCTTTGCCCGCATGGCCATGGACGACGAAGAGACCGTGGCCCTGGTGGCCGGCGGCCACACCTTCGGCAAGGCCCATGGCGCGGGCGACCCCCAGCTGGTGGGCGCCGAACCCGAGGCCGCGGCGATCGAGCAGCAGGGCCTGGGCTGGCAAAACGCCCTTGGCAGCGGCAAGGGCGTGCACACCACCACCAGCGGCATCGAAGGCGCATGGAAGCCCAACCCCACCACCTGGGACATGGGCTACTTCGACATGCTCTTCGGCTACGAGTGGGAACTGGTCAAGAGCCCCGCGGGCGCACACCAGTGGCGGACCATGAACGTCAAGCCCGAGCACCTGATCCCCGACGCGCACGACCCGTCGAAGAAGCACCCGCCGATGATGACCACGGCCGACCTTTCGCTGCGTTTCGACCCCGCCTACGAGCAGATCTCGCGCCGCTACCACCGCGACCCGCAGGCCTTTGCCGACGCCTTTGCCCGCGCCTGGTTCAAGCTGACCCACCGCGACATGGGGCCGCGCGCACGCTACCTGGGCAAGCTGGTGCCGCCGGAAGTGCTGATCTGGCAGGACCCGGTGCCCGCCGTGGACCACGCACTGGTGGATGCGCAGGACGTCGCGGCGCTGAAGGCGCAGGTGCTGGCTTCGGGCCTCACCATCGCGCAGCTGGTGCGCTCCGCCTGGGCCTCGGCCTCGACCTTCCGCGGCAGCGACAAGCGCGGCGGCGCCAACGGCGCACGCATACGCCTGGCCCCGCAGAAGGACTGGGCGGTCAACCAGCCGGCCGAACTGGCCCAGGTGCTGGCCACGCTTGCAGGCATCCAGCAGGCCTTCAACGCCGCGGCCGGCGGCGGCAAGAGGATCTCCCTGGCCGACCTCATCGTGCTGGCCGGCAGTGCCGCCGTCGAGGCCGCCGCGCGCAAGGCCGGCCAGGATCTGAGCGTGCCCTTCACGCCGGGCCGCACCGACGCCCGGCAGGACCAGACCGACGTGCAATCGTTCGCCGTGCTCGAGCCCCGCGCCGACGGCTTCCGCAACCACGCCGCGCCGGGGCTGGAAGAGGTGGCCGCAGAGATGCTGCTGGACAAGGCCCAGCTGCTGACACTGACGGCGCCCGAGATGACGGTGCTGATCGGCGGCCTGCGCGCGCTGGGCGCCAACGCCGACGGCTCGGCGCACGGCGTCTTCACGTCCCGGCCCGGGACGCTGAGCAACGACTTCTTCGTCAACCTGCTGGACATGCGCACGCAGTGGCAGCGCGCGCCCGGCGCGGCCGGCGTGCTGGAAGGACGCGAGCGCAAGTCCGGCCAGCTGCGCTGGACCGGCACCGTGGTCGACCTGGTCTTCGGCTCCAACGCGCAACTGCGCGCGCTGGCCGAGGTCTACGCCGCCAGCGACGCGGCAGCGAAGTTCGCGCACGACTTCGTGGCCGCCTGGGTCAAGGTGATGAACCTGGACCGCTTCGACCTGGCGTGATCCGCCCGCCGCGGCCCCGGCACCCGGCGAAAGCCGCCCGGGCCGGGGCCGCGCGCCGCATCAGGGCACGTTGAGCAGCGTGCGCAGCGCGTCGCGCAGTTCGCGGTGCGTGGCCGGCCGCGGAGCCTCGCCGCGCGGGCGCAGCAAGGGCATGGCCGGCGAGCCGATGTCGGCATCCAGGTCGATGCGGTCGTCGCGCAGCACACGGCCCCAGGCATCCAGCGTGGGCAGCAGGCCGATGCGCGCCAGGCTGTCACCAGCAGACGCCGCCGCTGCGCCCGGGTGCAGGCGCTCGGGTGCCTGGTCGGGCAGCGCGTCCAGGCCCACCAGCAAGCGCCATTCGCTTTCGCGCCGCTCGTCCAGGTTCCAGCGGCGCAGCACCTCGCGCCCGGCCTGCAGCGGCGTGGCCACGCCCGCCAGCGTGACCTGCAGCCCCGGGTTGAGCACCGGGGCCAGGGCCATCTGGAACAGCGCGGCCAGGTCGCCGGCACGGCCCAGCGCGGTGCCCACCAGGTCTTCGCCCAGCGGGTCGTCGGCATCGCGCCCGGGCACCAGGTGCAGCGGGCCTTCGGCCGGCAGCCCGGTGCGGGTGGGCGCGCCCACGGCGCTGGCCGTGCGGCTGCGCGGGGCGTGCAGCAGCAGGTAGGGATCGTCGGCGTCGTCGGGCAGCGCACGCCACAGGGCAGCGGCGGTGTCGTGCGCGGCCCAGCTGGACTGGTCGTCGCCGTGGTCGGCCACGCGCACCGGCCAGGGCAGATCGAAGCCGTCCGGGGTGACCACCGCCCCCTGCAAGCCGGCCACGGCGCCGGTCAGGCTGGCCAGCAGCTGCGCCGCGTTCTGCACCTTGGGCAGGGCCACGTTGAGGGGCGCGCCGCCGTTCTGGCGGAATTCGATGTGGTCGCCGAAGGGGCGGATCTCCCAGTCGTCGGCGTCGTGCCACAGCTTGAGCAGCGGCCGCATGCCGGCCGGGTAGCGCTCTCCGGCCACGCCGGGGTCCTGCTGCCAGAGCTGGTGATCGGCGTGCACCAGCGCGCGTGCCGGCGGCAGCGCCAGCAGGTCGCGGCCGGCAAAGGCGTCGAAAGGCAACGCCGGGTCGCGCCGGTCGCGCAGCAGGGTCATCAGGCCGCCGCCGGCCCCCAGGCGCCAGGCCATGAACAGGCCGCCGCCCAGCAGCAGGCCGGTGAACAGCGCCCACATCCCCCAGAACTCGCCGTTCTTGCGCAGGTTGGCGCCGCGGATCAGCAGGCAGAACAGCCAGACCAGGCCCAGGCCCATCATCGGCAGGGTCTGCATCAGGTACATGAAGCCGCTGCCCGGACGCCCCTGCGCGTAATGCACCATGGCGCGCACGAAGAAGTACAGGTCTATGCCTATCCAGGGCAGGAAGATCAGGCCCCAGCGCAGCCCCGGGTCGGCCGGCATCGCCGCCGCGGCCACCGCGGTGAGCACGATGCGCAGCCCGCCAGCCACGGTGAACTGCACGAAATCGGCGTCGCGCCGTGGCACCGCCGCCCAGATCGGGAACTGGTACGCAAAGGGCATGAGGGCGTTGGCGCCCAGCGCAAAGTCGGCGGCCTGGAACCAGCTTTTCTCGTCGCTGTCGTTGGCCGGGTCGTCGGGGCCCTTGCTCTCGTCCTCGATGCGCAGCAGCCGGCCGCTGTGCTCACCGAAGCGCGCGAACATCACCGCCAGCGATGGCGCCAGCACCACCGGCAGCAGCACCAGGAACCAGATGCCCATGCCCCAGGCGCCCTGCGCCTGCACGGTGCGCGCCAGGCCGAAGCCTTCTTCCAGCTCGTCCAGGTCGGGCAGCGGCAGGGTCTCGGGGGTGGTCTGGATGCGCTGCGCCGCCAGGGCATCGGTGGCGACTTCCTGCACCGCGCGCAGCAGCGCCGGCAGCAGCGAGGGCGGCAAATCGTCGGGCAGCCAGTCGGCGTAGGCGTCGGTCTCGGGCGCACCGTCCAGCAGCGCGCGGCTGACCCAGGTCTCGACGATGGCCAGATCGATGTCGCCGCCGCGCCCCGGGTCGGCCGGGCCGCGCTGTGCCGCGATGCCGCGCAGCACCGGGCCCATCACCCAGTCGCTGGCCACCGCGCAGGCCATGCCGGCGCAGAAGGCGCGGATCTGCGCCTGCTCGGTGGCGTTGCCGGTTTCGGCCAGCGCATAGCCCGCGGTCCTGGCCAGCACGGTGATGGCGTCGGTGACGCTGGCCGACACGTCGGCATCGGCGCTGCCGCGGCGCAACGCGTCGCGCAGCCAGCCGGGGCCGTCTTCCAGCCAGTGGGCCCAGTCGGGCAGATCCAGGCCCATCGTGCCCAGCACGGCAAAGCGGTCCAGACCGGCGGCGGCGCCGCTGCCGGGCAGCGACCCGGCCCCGCGCAGCTGGCCCAGCGCGGCCTGCACCAGCGCGTCGAGCGCGTGGTCGGTGTCGTGCAGCACGTCGCCCGAGACCACGCGGATGCGCGAGTTGCGCGCCAGCGCCGCCAGGCGCAGGTCGGCGGCGATGGCCACGGCCAGCGGCAGCGTGGTGGGCAGGCGCCGTGGCGGCGCCGCCGTGGGCGGAACGTCGCCGTCGAGTTCGGTGACGGTGATGGCCTTCAGCGCCGCCTGCCGGTGCGTGGTGGCCAGCGCCTGCACCGCGGTGGCGGGGTCGGGGAAGGGGTCGAGTTCATGGTTCGTCAGGGCCAGCAGGTACCAGGCCGCGTGGCCGTCCAGATCGCCGGGCAGCGGCAACAGCGACGAGTGCAGGTCGAACGAGGCGATGGCGGGTTCGCGCGCATCCAGCTCACCCAGGCGGCTGATGCCCACCGTCACCCAGCCGTTGCCGCTGACCGGCAGGCCGCAGCGCACGGCCGCGGCATGGTCGGCGGGCAGCGCCGGCGGCGCGCCGCCCTGGGCCTCGGCCAGCAGCAGCGTCACCGTGGCGCCGCGGCAGCCCTCGGGGCCGCCGTTCTGCACCTGCACGTGCACGCGGTTGAGCACGCCCTCGGCGCTGGTGGCCACGCTGGCGCTGCGGTCGGTGAGCCCGGCAAAGGCTATGTAGTCCAGGCCCAGGTTGGGCGAGGTCTGGAAGGTCTTGTCCCGCGGCGCATCGACCACGATGTCGGGGCTGGCCGCTTGCGTGACGGCACGCGCCAGATGATCGCGCCCGGTGTAGGTGGCCGCGCGCAGGCCGCGGTCGAGTGCCGTCTCACGCACCACCAGCCGCACCCTCGGCACCGGCGCCGCCGGCAACTGGCGCTCATAGGTGCCGCGGCCGTGGGTTGAGGCACGCAGGATGCGGTTGGGTGCCAGTTCCAGGTCGAGCACTGGTGCGTCGGGCAAGCCATCGGCGAAGGGCAGCCATTCCTCGCCGCCATCGTCGCTGTGCCAGATGCCGATGTCGCCGCCGACGTAGAGGTCGGCGCCGTCGGCGACGATGGTGTTGTGGTTGACGTCGAGCAGCGTGTTCGGCGCCGCCAGGCCCGCCCGCGGCGTCCACACCGTGCCGATGATGATGCCTGCACCGTCCAGCGTGAACGCCGCATGCCACACCCGCTGCGGCCCGGCGTTGCCGCCCAGGCAGGCGTAGAAGGCCAGCCCACCGCCGGCAGGATCGGCGCACAGGCCGGTGACCGAGGGCGTAGGAATGGCCGCAGCCGGCCAGGTCCCGACTTTCCCCAGCGCTTGCGGCTGGCTCCAGGCGCCGGCCCGGTGTTCGTAAAGGTAGCAGTTGCCTGCATCGGTGCCCGCGACGATGCGGTCGTGCGTGAGGAACAAGATGGAAACGATGACTTCTGCACCGGGCAGGCAATCGGAGGGCGCCGTGCCCGTGGGCAACGACGCCCAATCACCGCTGGGCGCGGCGACTACCGGCGGTTCCGGATTGCCGAAGGTCTCGGTCAGCCACAGCCGGCGCGCCCCGAAGGCCACGCGGCCGGCGTTTCCGGGATTGGCCGGGTCGTAGGGTGAGCCCACCATCGGCGCGTAGAACCGTACCGGTTCGTCGGTGGCGCCGCCTACCGGCGCGGGAACATTGACCTTCATTGCACCCGTGATGCCGCCGCCCAGGCGGTACACGGTGTAGTCGGTGTACGTAACCAGCACCCGCGGCGGCAGTTGGTCGAGAACATCGCCCCAGTGCCAGACCGACGCCCCGCTGTCGCCTTGCACGACCATGCGCCAGCCAGGCGTTCCCAAGCCGAGCGCGGCGCCGTTGTCCTGGGTCGACAGCAGCACGAGGGCGTCTTCGACCGGATGGGTGTCGACACTGTTGCCCGAAAGCGTGGCCAGCCCGCGGTTGCGGTGCACGAAAAACGCGCCCGGTTGGTCCCAGTCGTCGCAACGGAACACGCCACCGTCGTTGCCCGTCCACAGCTGGCTGCCGTCGCCCGGCGTGAACACCAGGCGGTGCACGTCGGCGTGGGCGCGGGCACCGATGTAGCTGCTGGTCATCGCCCAGGCGCCGCCACCAGCGGCCACGCTGCAGGCCCAGATCGACGAGAACCAGTTGCCGCCGGGCGTGCCCACGGCGACGACGGCGTCAGCCAGCGCATAGACCGTGGAGCCACCGATGGCGATGCGGTTGACGTTGCGCGGGTCCACGGCCAAGGCCAGGTCGTACCAGCCCTGGGTGTCTACCCACGAGCGCGTGCCCGTGCCCGCTACCACGCTGGCCGGCGTCGGATCGGTTGGCATCGGCGTGATCGCCATCCAGGTTCCCTGCGCTGGCACGGGTGGCGGCACGTCGGCGGGCGGCGGCGCGTCGTAGCGGAAGCCGCTGCCATCCTGGCGCACCAGGTAGACGACCTTGGGGTCGTCCTCCTTCATGGCCAGCGTGCAACGCAGGGTGTCCGCCGCGGGCGGAGAACCGGGTGGCGCGGGCGTCTGCGAGGGCAGCCAGACCGGCGGCACGGCCGCAGGCCAGGTGGCCCCGCCCAGCGGTCGCCACAAGGGTTGCCCTGCCCGGAACTCGGCATCGGCCGTCGTGAAGGCGAAAACCATGCCGCCGTGCAATGCCATGACGAAGGTGGTGACGCCTGCGTTGGCGGCACTGGCGACGCTGGTGACGTCGACCAGCTCGATGGGCAGCGTGGGCGTCAGGACAGCATCCGACGCCACGGTCAGCGCGATCCAGGTCCGGTGCCAGCGGAAGCCGCCGACCCCGTCGGGCTCGCGCAGGAAGGCACCACCGGTGGTCGCCGCCACCGCGCGCTCGGGAACCAAGGGGTCGACGGCAATGCCGTAGCAGCCGGTCTGGTGCAACAGCGGCCCCTTTGTCACCGGCAGCGCCGGGGGCACCGGCAGCGCGGGGGGAGGCGGCCACACCAGCAGGCTGGAAACCGTCGGCTCTTCCTGCCAGTTGCGGCCACCATCGAGCGAGACCAGCATGCCCACGCCGAAATAGGCCCCCGAGGTGCCGAAGGGCTCGCCGGTGCCGACGAACACCAGTTCCGGCCTGTCCGGATGAATGGCCACTGCCGGGCAGGCCAGGGTGGTGGCGCCCAACCTCGACGGATTCAGGTCGAAAGCCTCCATGCACGGCCGCCAGCGCGCACCACCATCGTCGCTGCGCCACACACCGCCGTTGGCGGTGCCGGCATAGACGATGTCGCCATGGCGCGAAACGGCCAGCCCCGGCGTGCGCCCACCCACCGGCGGCCCGCCCTGCGCCAAGCCGTCGAGCATGGGCGAAGGGCCTATGGGCAGAAAGCGCGGCGCGGCCTGTGGCCCGGCCGCCACGGCCGGCGCCAGCGCCACCACCGTGATGTGCCGTAGCGCCACGTGGCGCAGGTTGTCGGCCACGTCTTCGGCGTCGTCGATGTCGCTGAGCAGCGGGTCATCGGGGTGGTGCAGCGCGATCAGCAGCGTGTGCTGGTCGTGCCCGGCCAGCGCCGCGGGCAGGGGCAGCAGCGACGACGGCAGGTTGATCATCGCCACCTGCGGATGGCCCGGGCGCAGGTCGGAGACGCTGGTGAAGCCCACCGTGCGCCAGCCGTTCCCGCTCACGGCCTGGCCACGCCGCAGCTGCGCCGCCCAGCCGCTGGGCAGGCTGGGCAGCGTGCCGTGGCGGCCTTCGGCGATGAGCACGGCCACCTGCACGGCATGGGCCCAGCGCGGCCCGCGGTTGTGCACCAGCACCTGCACGCGCGTGGCCACCGGCTGCGCCGCAGTGGCCACGGCAGCGCTGTCGTCGTGGGACAGCTCGAAGAACTCGATCAGCGACAGCGGCTTGTCGGCCGGAAAGATGTAGGCACCGAACTCGTCGGGCGCATCGCAGCGCACGTCGGGGCTGCTGCCGGCAGCAATGCTGGCACCCAGGTTGGCCGGATCCGGCTGGCCATAAGCCACAGGGCCCAGCCCGAAATCGAGCCGGTGCTCGCGCACGTACAACTCCACGGGCGCCGTGGTCGCGGGCGGCGGCGAGCCGGCCGCGCCCAGCCGGTGCATGAAGACGCCGCGGCCGAAGGTGGCCACGCGGATCAGGCGTGACGGGCGGTGGATCAGCAGGTCGGTGGCCGCCGCCTCGGGCAGGCCGATGCCGAAGGGCAGCCAGTTGGCGCCGCTGTCGGTGGACATCCAGACACCTATGTCCGTGGCCACGTACAGGTGGCTGGCGTTGTCGGGGTCGGCGACGATGGCGTTGACCTGCGCGTCCAGCAGGCCGGTGGCCGCCGGGCCCGAGCGGTCGGACCACAGCACGTTGTCGAAGTGCCAGACGCGGCGCCGGTCGCCTATGCCGCCGAACGTCACGTACAGGCTGTCGTCGGGGTCCGCCGGGTCGGCTTCGATGTCGGTGATGGGGGCCCCGGCCAGCGGCAGGGCGCCGCCGGCGGCGTTGTCGATGCGCGTGCGCGTCCAGGTGCCGGCGGGCGCCTCGACATAGCGGAACACCTGGCCCGCCACCGTGCCCACGTTGATGATGGTGGGCGACGCGAAGCTGATGGCGCTGATGTTGTCCGCCAGCATGTCGGAGGCGTCGCCGGCGGGAATGGAGACCCAGTCGCCCGGGAAGGTGGGCGCCGGGGGCACGTTCGGGCTGCCAAACTGGTCGCTCAGCCACAGCGCGCGCGAACCCGCAGCCACCCGGCTGGCCTGCGCAGCGGTGGCTGCGGCCGTGGGATCGGCGGGTGCCGGCGTGCCGGCGATGGGCAGGTAGAACTCCTCCGTGTCGCCCGCCAGCGCCGGCAGCGAAACGAAGTGCGTGTTGTCCGGGCCGCTGCCGCCGTCGACGATGCGCTGGATGTCGCGGTTGAACAGCCCGATCAGCACGCGGTAGGGGTTGTTCCAGTCGACGACGCAGTAGCCGCCGTCGCCGTCGCTGACCAGCGACCAGGCTTCGTCGCCGATCATGCGCTGGCCGCCGTTGTCCTGCGTGCCGGTGAACATCACCGCCGGCTCGGTGGGATGCTGGGCGATGGTGTTGTGCTGCGCCGTGGCCAGGCCGCTGTTCAGGCTGCGGAACACCGGCGCGGCCGCCTGGGCGCTGTCGCAGGCAAACACCCCGCCGTCGCAGCCCACCCACAGCTGCCCGGGCAGGCCGCGCGGGAACACCAGCGCGTGCACGTCGGCGTGCACGCTGGCGCCGATGAAGGTGGGCGCCGCGGTGAGCACGGTACCGACCATGGACACATTGACGCGCCAGATCTGCGACGCGAAAACCAGGCCGGTGGGGTCGGTGTCCAGCACCGGCAGGCCGGCAGCATCGACGAGCAGCGTCGAGCCGCCGCAGTACACGGTGTCAGGGTTGGCCGGGTCGACGGCCAGCGCCAGGTCATAGCCCCCCTGGTCGCCGACGAAACTGCCGATGCCGGCCGGCACCGGCACCCAGCTGACCTGCAACCAGGGGCCGGCGGCGGTGGCGGTATCGATGAGCACGCGCCACAGGTCGCCGTTGTCCAGCACGGCGTAGACCAGGTCCACGCGGTCGGGATGCACTGCCAGCGTGATGCGCGCGGCCGTGGCCGGGAAGCCGGAGCCCACCACATCCCAGCTTTTCCCCTGGTTGATGGAGCGCAGCACCACCGAGGGATCGGCCGCCGCCGACACATTCAGCGCTGCGAAGAAGACGCCGCGCACCTGCACCACGCTGGTCGCGGCGCGGCCGGCCAGGCCCGTCACCGGCCGCGGTGCCCAGCTTGCCACGCCGCCGGCAATGTCGCGCCGGTACAGGCCGGCGCTGGTGGCGCCGATCACCAGCTCAGGGTTGGCGGCGTCCACTGCCAGCGCAAAGAAGCCCTGGCTGGTGAGCGCCGGCAGCGCGGGTTCGCTGACCCAGGTGCGTCCGCCGTCGCCCGAGACCAGCGGCCCGATGCCGAAGAAGGTGCTGGCCACGGCCGGCTCGCCGCTGCCGGCGAACACGCGCTCCGGGTGGTCGGGGTGTATGGCCACCGCGCCCACGGCCAGGCTGTCGGCGCGCCCGGCGGTGTTCAGCGGGTCGGCGTTCAGGCCCTGCATCAGCGGCCGCCACGACTGGCCGGCGTCGTCGGTGCGCCAGACGCCGCCGTTGGCGCTGGCGGCGTAGATCACGTCGGCAAAGCGCGAGATCGCCAGCGAGGGCACGCGCCCCGACACCGCAGGCCGCGTGAAGGCCTGGCCGCCGCGCATCACCGACGGGCCGATGGCGACCCAGTCGGCGTCGACCGGCGCGGCGGGGGTGGGGTCGGCGGCCATGGCGAGCTAAGGCGTGCCGCCGGGGTTGCGCAGGCGCTCGCGGTACTGGCGCATCAGATCGGGCAGCGAAGGCGGCTCGGGCGGCCCGGGCGGCGGCAACTCGGTGATGTCACCCGAGGGCGGCTTCTGGCGCAGTTGCAGGATGCGCTGCGCGGTAAACCAGGCCAGGCGTGCGGCCGGGCCATCGCTGGGTTCGACAGGATCGGCCATGGATCAAGCTCCTGCGGGGAACACCAGGTGCAACTGACCACCCGGTGGCAACACCATGGTTGGGAAGGCCAGCGCAACCAGGCTGCAGACGACCGGGCGCCGGGCGATGTCGAACAGGCGGTCGCCATCCACGCGCAGCCAGAGCGCACCGCCGCCGGTGAGCAGCGCCCGGATCGTCGATGCCCCAGGCGGGTCGCAGCGCCAGCGCAGCGTGTCGGCCGCTGCCAGGTCGGTCAGGCCCGTGACGAAACGGCTCGTGCCGTCCAGGCCGACGGCCCAGGCCTCGACCAGCCTGGGTGCCTGCAGCCGGATGCGTTCGGCATCGAGCGACACCGTGAAGCTGGCCAGCAGGCCCTGCTGCGAGAAGGTGCCGAGCATGACCGCGGCGGACGTCGGCAACTCTGCCGGCCCCAGCCTGGCCAGCCGACCCAGGCGGATGTCGAAGCCAGGGCCCTGCGGGCCGGGCGCTCCGGTGGCGCCTTCGGGGCCTTGCGCGCCCGGTTCTCCACGCACGCCGGCGCTGCCCGGCGGCCCAGGCGGCCCAGGAGGCCCAGGCGGACCGGATGGACCTGGCGGGCCCGCGGGTCCTCCGGGCCCGGGCGATCCTTGCGATCCCTGCGCGCCGGGCAAGCCGGGTGAGCCGGGTGAGCCCGACGGACCGGCAGGGCCTGGCGCACCGTTCTGACCGTCGGCTCCCGCCGGGCCGGCTGGTCCGCGAGGTCCCGCCGGGCCCGCCGGGCCAGCAAGTCCTGCAGCGCCTTGCGGGCCTTCAGGGCCTTGCTGGCCAGGTACACCGTCCAGCCCGTTTGCCCCCGTCGGACCGACGGGGCCGACGGGGCCCGCGGGACCTGCAGGGCCCTCGGGCCCTGGCGCGCCGTCCTGCCCAGCAATACCGGCGGCGCCCGGCGCGCCCGGTGTGCCTTCCGGACCGGCAGGTCCGGCCGGGCCCTCGGGCCCCATCGCCCCGCCCTCCCCGTCATAGCGCCAGCGGCCGGCGCCGTCCTGGTAGAAGCTGCCGCTGTGGCCGTGCCCGGCCGGCACCAGCCACAGGGCCGCGTCCTGCGCCAGGGTGATGGCGTCGCCGGCCCGCGTGATCGTGCCCAGCACGATGGCGTCGTCCTGCACCGCAACGTCAGCTGCCTGCACCACGACCACGCTCTGCGTGCGCTGCAGCGTGGGCTGGTCGTCCAGGCGCAGCGTGGGCTCGTCGGTGTTGGTGCCGGCCAGCACCACCGACCAGCTGCCCTCGCCTTCGGGCAGCGCCAGCGGCAGCGCCGCGCCCAGGGCCAGGCGCACGCCGGCCGTGGTGAAGGCCAGACCGGGCGAGAGCGTGACGCCGCCGTCGGCCAGCGCCAGGCGCAACCCCCAGGCGATGCGGCCCAGGCCCAGCGCGGTGCGCAGGTCGACCACGGCCTCGGCCAGGGTCTCTTGAACGTGGTTCAGGTGCGCCGGCGTCACGCGCAGGCCGTCGCGGAAGAAGGTGCGGGCGTCGGTGGTCATGGCGTTCGGTAGAAGACGGTGGCTGCGCTGAGGGTGACCTGGCCCGCGCTGTGCAGCCGCAGCCGCAGCTTCAGCGCATTGCTGGCGATCTCGCCGCGGGCGGCCGTGGCGGGGATCGTGGGCGTCAGGGTGACGGTGCCGCTGGTGGCCGACGGCGTGAAGCCGGGCGCCACCTGGGCCGTGCCGCTGCCTTGCAGCAGGGGCACGACGCCGGGGCGCTGGTCGTCGCTGCGCGGCGTGCCCAGCAGGCGCAGGCGGCCGGCGGGCACCAGGGCTTGGACGCCGCGCCGCGCCTGCACCGCCAGCGGCCGGAACGGCGGGCCGGGCAGGCTGCGGCGCAGGCGGATGGCATCGGGCTCGGTGTCGGCCACCACCTGCGTCAGCGGCCAGTCGCAACTGCCGCGGGTGGCGGTGATTTCCACCCACCAGGTGGCCACCGGCGGCACCTTGGCCGGCTTGGCCAGCCTGAGCTCAGCCCAGATCAGGCCGCCGGCCGGTGTGGGGGATAGATCGGCTGGGACAAAGCGCGCGCCTGGCAGCGGCGTCAGGGGTTGATCCAGGTCGCCTTCGTACAGCACGGCGGCGAGTTCGGCGCCGCCGAAGCCCGCGGGCAGCACCAGCGGCAGGCGCACGCCGGACACCTCGGACAGCGGTGCCAGCCAGCCGGCGGGCAAGCGCGCCGCGTAGCTGTGGGCGGCGTCCAGCACCAGCCGCGCATCCAGGTTCTCGGCCGGGTCGGGCAGCGGCCAGCCGCGCCACGAGGGCAGCCGGCCCGAAACCGCCAGCTCGGCCTGCACCACCTGCCAATTGGCGCTGTCGGCCGGCAACGGCAGCGCGGCGTCGACCTCGGCCTCGGTTTCGGCGGCCAGCACCAGGCCCGAAGGCGGCAATACCACGGCGTGCGCGCGCACATGGGCCACGCTCAGCGTCAGGTTCTGCCGGCAGGGCGTGCCGGTGCGCAGCATCACCTCGGGGTTGGCGCCCCCGCGCGCCAGCGCCGCCTGCAGTTCGGCGGCCAGGGGCACGGTGAAGCTGGCCTCTGGTTCGTCGCCGCCCTCAGGCACCACCAAGCGCACCGCGCCCGGGCGCGACCAGGCCAGCACACCGCCCACTTCTATCGACAGGTCCACCGGCGCGCCGGGCAGCTTGACGCGCAGCTGCTCGCCCACCAGGGCGGCCGTGGTGGCGGTGGAGAAGGTCAGCTCCAGGCGCTCGGTCTGGATCTCGGCAAAGTTGACCACGCTCTGCAGCAGCTCAAGGGGCGGCACCGTGGCCGAGGCAAACCCGCTGCCGTCCCAGCGCCGCATCGTGCTGAGCGTGCGACCGCTGGGCAGTTCCAGCGCCGCCACCGTGCGCAGCGCGCCGAAATCGATGACCACGACCTTGCTGTTCTCACCCTGGCGCACCTGGGCCACCTTGGCCGCGGCGATGGTGCCGGCCTCGCGCACGGTGATCTGCGCACTGGCCGAGGTGACGATGGCGTCGGCCGGCAAGGTGGTGGCCTGCGTGGTCTGCACGTCGCCCGAGAGGCCCAGGCCCTGGCCGACCATGACGATCTCGGTCAGGTAGTCCTTGGACCCGGCATGGCCCCAGGTCATGCCCATGTCATACACGAACAGGTCCACGGAGGCAGCCTCAGGTGGCGATGCCGTTGAAGGTGTAGGCCGCACCGAGGGCGACCATGGCGCCATCGAAATCGTTGCCGACCTCCACGCCCTTGCGCGCCAGCGACTGCTGCACCACCACGCGCTCGGCCTCGCTGAGCGCCTTGTCCTCGCCGTACTTGGAGACCAGCGCGGTCATGGTGGCGTCGTCCTTGATGAAGTCGTCGTAGACGCTGCCCAACTGCCGGCCCTTGAACTGGCTGGACACACCGACGATGGTGTCGGCGGGCAGCGTTCGGCCGTTGGCGAACACCAGGTTGACCGTGGCGCCACGCGCCAGCAGCGTGCCCGCCTTGGGCGTCTGCGACACCACGCGCGGCGAGGTGTAGATGGCCTCGATGGGGCCGAGCAGGATCTCGTCGATCTGCACGGCGCCCACCACCTGCTGGTTGCGGATGGTCAGCGCGGCGACCTCCTGCACCGACAGGGCGACATTGGCGATCAGGTTCTCGTTGTTGATGCGGGTGGCCATCTCACTTGTCCTTTGCAACGGTGGTGGTGCCGACCTTCAGACCCAGCTTGCTCAGCGCCGCAGTGGCCTCGGCCAGCGTCAGGCCGGCCAGGTTGGGCACGGTGACGTTGGGCGTCTCGAGCTCGGCGCTCAGCACCAGCCGCACCTGCGCCGCGCCGGGTGGCACGAAGGCGCCGGGCGCGGGCGACTGCGCCAGCACCACGGCGGTCTGGAAGCGCGTGGGCAGGTTGCTCTTGGGCACGGCCTCGCCCGCGGCGTCGAAGATCAGGTCCAGCGTCAGGCCCTGCCCTGCCAAGGTGTTGAGCGCCTGCAGCGCGGTGCGGCCGAACAGGTCGGGCATGACCTTCTGCGCCACGGTTAGCGACACCGTGGTCGTGGTGCTGGCCGGCACCGTGACGTCGACGCTGGCATCGGTGCAGCCGGCGGCGGTGACCTGCAGCTGCCAGGTGCCGTCGGTCAGGCCGGCCAGCTGGTGCTGGGTCTGGCCGGGGAAAGGCGCGATGGCCGGGATGGCGCGGCCGCCGCCGGCCGGCACCGCCACCACGCGGGCATCGGCGCGCGGCTGGCCGCCGGCGTTGACCGTCACCAGCAGTGAGTTGCCGCCGAGCGCGTTGACGGCGTCGTAGAGCGTGCCCACCGCGTCGACGATGGCGTTCCACGCCTGGGCGGTGACGGGGCGTCCTGGATCGGCATGGACGAGGGCCGGCTTGATGAGTGACATGGGGCGGTCCTGGTGGGGGTTCAGGCGGGAAGGGCCTCCGGCAGCGACAGCCGGGTGCCATTGATGATCAGACCCTCGGGCTCGGCGCTGTCGGCATCGCGCAGCACGCCGTCGCCCAGGGTCCAGCGGTCGTCGGCGTACTCGACGCCGAGGTAGACACCGGCCGGCCGCACGCGGTCCAGCGCCAGCCGGACGCGTTCGCGGATCTCGATCGAGCCTTCGGTGTCGAGTTCGGCAAAGCGGCGCGGCAGCCACAGCGTGCAGGTGTAGGCCTGGCGCTCGCGCCAGGCGAAGGCGATGTCGGCGGCCGGCGCGTCGGCGGCATCGGCGGCGAGCGCGGCATCCCAGATGCCGGCGGCAAACAGCGGCTGCACGGCGACATCGATGCCGCCTACCTGGCTGCCGAAGTGGGCTTCGCGCACGAAGAAGCGCAGCCGTGTGGTGCCCACGCGCAGCCGGATGGGTGGCGTCAGGCCGCCGCCGTGCGGCAGCGGGCCGTCCAAGGCACTGGCCACCGGGCTGCACACGCCGAAGCGCGCCGCGCGGTCACCGAAGGCGGCTTCGTCGGCGGCGTCGGCAAACACGAAGTCGACGCCGGGCACGGCCGCGGCTTCGTCGGCGAACACACCGCCATCGATGGCAAAGGCCAGGTTGCCGGCTTCCACGCCGTCGAGCTCGACCATGCCCGAGGCGCCGAAGCGCAGCGTCTGCCCGGCACTCAGCGCCGCGGCGTAGACCAGCGCATGGCCGGCGCCCACGTCCACCAGCATGGGCCAGATGCAGCGGTCGTCCCGCGCGGTGAGCATGACGTCGGTGGGCACAGGCCCGAAGCCCAGGCGCTGCACCGTGAACAGCTCGCGGTGGCTGCGCGGCGTGGGGCCCAGGTCTATGTCTTCCTCGGGGTTTTCTTCCAGTGCCAGCAAGTCGGTGCGCGGCGTGGGCGAGCCGGCGCCGCGCAGGCGGTCTTCGCAGTCCAGCACATGCCAGTAGTCGTCGGACGAGCGCCGCTGGCGCAGTGGCCGCAGCGCCAGCAATGCGGCGGCGGCACGCAGCAACGCGCCGCAGCTGGCATTGCCTTCGCGGTGCACGGCGATCAGGTCGACCACCACACCGCGCTGGCGTTCGATGGCGCCGGCATTGCGCGCCAGCAGCGCCAGGGCCGCGGCCATGCGCGCAAGCACCTGCTCGGGCGTTTCGCCGGGCAGCGCCGGCCAGGGCTCGGGGGCCTGGGCCAGCAGGTCGGGCAAGGCCGCCAGCGCGGCGGCCTGCGCCGCGGCGTCGCCGGCCAGATCGGCCGCCAGCCCGGCCGCGGCGGCGATGCGGCGGCGGCAGGGCTCCAGCAGGTCGGGCCGCAGCCCGTGCAGCGCTGCCAGCAACAGCAGGTCAGCCTCTTCCGCCACCTCGCCCAGGCGGTGCGCCGCGCGCACGCGGCCCAGGTCGGCCATCAGCCGGTCCAGATGCCCCGCCAGGCCGTGCACCACGTCGCCGAACAGCGTGCCGGGCTCGTCCAGCGCCAGGTGGCGCGGGAAGCGCGACAGGATGGTGGTGGCGCGGGCGCTGATGGCCATGGTCAGACGGCTGCCTCGGTGACGGCCAGCGCGCGTATCCAGGGCTGCTGGCTGGCGTCCAGGTCGATGCTCATGTCGTCGGCGATGGTCTTCAGGCCCTCGTCCATGAATTCGGCGCGGTAGTTGACGCTGCTGACGTGGTAGTCCTCTTGATCGGGCAGCAGCCCCAGCAAGGCTGGCGGCGTGATGCTGCCGGCCGCCGTGGCCAGCGCCGCGCCCAGGCGCGACAGCAGGTCGCTGCGGATGCGGCCCAGCTCGGCACCGGCCTCGCGCGCCGCGTACAGGCCCTGGCGCTCGACCTCGAAGCTGAGGTCCAGCGCCACCAGCGCGCCGCGCATCACCAGCTCCACGCCGCCATCGGCCAGACGCGGGCGCTTGGCCGCGGGCGTCATCAGGTTCATGCGGCCGCGACGGTCGGCGTCGGCCATGCCCGGTGCCCAGGGGAAGAGCTCGAAGGACACGTCCTGCACGTCCTCCAGCGCCATCACCGCGGCCACCAGCCGGTTGTAGACGACCACGTCGCCGATGCCCAGTTCGTCCACGGCGGCGTCCAGCGCACCGGTCACGGCCGTGGCCAGGGCCTGCTTCTGCGCCGCGTCCAGGCTGGCGCTGGCGGGCGTGACGACGATCTTCATGCCCACGTCGAACCAGACCTCGTCGCCCACCGTGGACAGCGGCGGCGGCGGCACTGCGGGGTCGGCACCGGCACCGGGGCCGACGCCCACGCCGGCTTCCTCGGGCACCACCAGGTTGTGCACCACGCGCACGCCGGCCGGCCGTACGCGGTGGATGGCCTCGAGCGCGGCGCGGGCGTGGGCCGCGTCCAGATCGGCCGCGACGGTGATGGTGAGGGTGCCGGGTGCGCCCACGTGGTCTTCGGCCACGCGCACGTCCTGCGCGCGGATGCCGGCGATGGCCGTCAGCGCACCGACGATGGCGCCCGGCGTGCCGGCGCCGCCGGTTTCGAGCGCGCGCGACACGCGCCGGCGCAGCGCCTCGTCGTCCTCGGCGGCGCCGGCAAAGCCCAGGTCCTGCGGGTTGCTGGCCGCGGCGATGCCCAGGATGGGCTGGTGGATGACCGTCAACGTGCCGGCGCGCGCCGCACCGGCCGTGCCCTCGACCAGCGCCTGCACCGGCACCGAGACCGACAGCGCACCGGCCCGCAGCGAACGCGGCGCGGTGGTCTCCACGGTCACCGGCGGCACGTCGGCCGAGCTGACGCGCGTGCCGGCGGGGATGGCGATCTCACCGGGCGCGGGCGTGCTGCGGCTGAACACCAGGTCGCCACTGGCGGCGGCGCGCGTGCGCCGCGGCACACCCACCAGCGCGGCCAGCTGGTCCAGATCGCGGCCGGTGGCGGTGTCGACGAAGGCGGCCTCGTACACCGCTTCGAGCTGGCGCGACAGCACGGCGTATTCGCGCGCAAACGACTCGGCCAGGGTGCGCACGATGGAGCCGGGGTTGCGGTCGGTCAGGCGCGGCGCGGGGCCGGTGCCGGGGCGCGGCTCGTAGCTCACCCAGAAGCGGCTGCCCAGGTCGGGGATGGTCACGCCGGCCAGGGGCAGGCCGTCGGGGCCCAGGCGCCAGGCCAGCACGCCTTCCTCGCTGACCGTCAAGTCGGTGCCGGGCACGAAGCGGTGGTACTCGCCATCGGCCAGGCCGTGCAGGCGCACCGTGGACGGCAGCGCATCGGCGCCCAGGCCCAGCTTGAAGGGCGCGCGCTCGGGCAGGTAGGCGAACTCCTCGCGCACCACGGCGCCGGTGAGCGCGCTGAGCAGGTCGTCGACGAAGACGCCATACGGTTCGGCGGCGTACGTCATAAGCCACTCTCCAGGCTGAAGGGCACGACCAGGTTGAGCGGGTCGTCGTGGTCGATCAGGCGCACGCTGACGACGATGCGCACGGTGGACGGTTCGCTGCGCTGGCCCTCGACGGTGCAGGACAGGATGCGGTCTATTCGCGGCTCGTGCCCCAGGCACTCGAGCACGTGGCGCTTGATCAGGTTGCGCGTGCGTTCGACGTTGGGCTCGCCCAGCAGTTCGTGGTGGCGCGAGCCGTAGTCGGGGTGGCCCAGCGCGGCCAGTTCGCCACGCCGCGTCTTGAGCCGGTTGATCAGCAACTGGTCGGCCGCGGCCAGGTCGGCCACTACGCCGATGTCGCGCTGGCCCGGGCGCCGCTGCACCAGCAGGTCGACCTCTTCCCACCAGCCGGCGGCGCCGCCGAAGTCCAGGCCGATGTCGCGGCCCAGGCGCTTCATCAGGATGTCGAGGTCGGCACGCGGCGGTTTCATGGTGCGTTTCCGTCGGTGATCCACGGCGCCGCCGGCGGCCCCAGCACGGTGAGCACACCGCCGCCGGCCGGGATCTTGTCGCCCATGCGCACCAGGCCCTGCCCGGCCACCTTGACGCCGGTGCTCACGCCGCTGGCCGGGATGGGCAGCGGATAGGGCACGCCGCTGGCCGAGTTGACCATCTGGCAGATGCTGCCCGCGGTGGCCAGCGGCAGGCCGCCGACCATGGCCGCGGTCTGCATCACCGCGACGATGACGCCGCTGTCGGGCGGGCCGGCGGCGCCGGGTGACAGCATCACTGCGCAGCCGATGGAGACGGGGCTTCCGGGCATGGTCGTCCTCAGGCCGGGTTGAAGGCCGTGGTGCCGGCGATGGTGACGCTGCCGCCCTTGAGCGTGGCCGAACCGTCGCCCTGCACGGTGACGGTGGGCGCCTTGAGCGTGGCGCCGCTGCCGCCTTCCAAGTTGAGCGCGCCGGCGGCCTTGAGCGTCATGTCGCCGCCGGCTTCGATGGTGACTGCGCCATCGGCGGCGATCGAGACCTTGCTGGAGCCCAGCGTGATGGTCAGCTCGCTGTCCTTGAGCGTGAGCGTGTGGCCGCTGGGCAGCTGGAAGTGCAGGCGGCGCATGGCGTCGTCGCCGTCGTCGGGCACGTGGTAGACGATCTCGCCCGGCTTGGCGTCGGGCGGCACGCGGTCGGCGTCGTGCAGCACGCCCAGCAGCACGGCCTGGTCGAGGTCACCACCCAGAAAGCCCACGACCACCAGGCTGCCCACCAGCGGCAGTGCCGACAGCCCCGGCCGCCCCATGGCCACCGGCACCTGCTGCAGCTCCAGCGCCGAGGCGTTGAGGCGCACGTTGGCCGACAGGTGGTGTTCGCCGCCGCCGCCATCGTTGCTGAAGACCTGGGTGACCACGCCCAGCTCAAGTCCGCGCCGGCCGTCGAGCTCGTCGCGGATCACGGCGCGCAGGGCCGGCACGATGCGGCTCATGGCGCGCCCTCGAAGTCGAGCCAGGTGGCAAAGCCGTTGACGTCCAGCACCTGGGTGACCGATGTCAGCCGCGCCTCGACATCACCGTCGGGCAGCTCTGACAGCGTCACCAGATCACCCGGGCGCAAGGCCGGCTGGCCCCAACAAAGGGCCTCGCCCTGCAGCGTGCGGCGCTGGGCAGCGTCGGCACGCGCCTGGGCCACGCTGCGCGCGGCATTGCGGTCGCGCACGGCGCCGGGAATCCAGGCCTCGCGCTCGGGTGCCTCACCGGCGGGTGAAGCCAGGGGCAAGTGCCAGAACTCGGCACCGGCCTCGCTGCCAGCGCCGGCCGGGGCCACGGTGGCAGCGGCGGGTGGGTCTTCGAAGCTGGAGGCCTGCCACTGGATCAGTTCGGCACCGCGGCGCAGCGTGGCGCTGGATGGGCCGCTGCGCGGCGGGCGCACGTTGAGCGAGCCGTCGGCGGCGCTGCACACCTCGCAGCCGGCCAGGCGCGTCAGGCGCAGCAAATGCGCCCAGCGCGAGCGGCGGTCGTCGGCGTGGAAGACGCCCAGGTCGAGTTCGGCGCCGACGATGCCGGCGCTGACCCCGGCATCGCCCAGCAGGTCGTCGATGATCTGCGCCGCGCCCTGCCCCACCCAGGACTTGGCGGCATAGCGCCGCGACAGCAACCACGACGGCGCCATGCATTCGACGACGGCGCCGCTGGAACGCCGTTCGACGCGGATGGCCGTGCCCGTGAAGATGTCCTGCGCATCGCCGTCGAAGCCCAGAGCCACCGTCACCTGCGCGCCGGGCGCCGGCACCTGGGGCGCCAGCGCGTGCAGCTCGAGCCGGCAGCGGTCATGCGCCGGGCCCAGGCCCAGCGAGACTTCGGCGCGCAGCAGGGCGGCCTCGGGCGCCGACAGGCTCTGGCCGTCCAGCGTCAAGCGGGCGATGGGCGTGAAGCGGCTCATTCGGGCTCCACGTCCAGGCCCTGGCGCCGCACCTCGGCCAGCAGCACGCGCTCCAACGTGCGGCCAAACTGCAGGTCGCTGGCGGGCAGCGCGGGCCGGGCCAGGTCGCCGGGATGGGCGGGCGCTGCGGCCGGTTGCGGGCCCGCCGGCCAGGCGGGCGTGGCGGTGTCGGGCGTGGGCAGTGCGGCGGCCAGCGGGCTGCGCGCGCTGGCGGCGTCTTCGCCCGGCGCCGCAGCGCCGGGCCAGCGGCGCAGAAGGTCAGACAGCGCCGAGGTGCGGCCGCGCGGCACGGGCAGCGCTTCAGGCGGTGAATCGGGCACCGCCGCTGACCGCGTGCGCTGCGGTGCCGAGCGGGGGTCGGCCGGAGCTGCGGCGCCCGAAGCCTGTTCGGCTGGGGTCGCGGCGGCAGCGGCGGTGGCCGGCCGCTGCGGCACCAGATCGACCAGGCTTCGCGGCGCGGCCACCGGCGCGCCCTGCCCTGGCGCCGCCGGACGAACCGGCTGCGGATGGGCCAGTTCACGCAAGCGCTGGGCGCTCAAGGGCACAACCGACGACGCGGCGGCAAAGCGTTGCAGCAGCGCGCTGGCCTGGGCAGGCAAGTCCCTGCTCTGCGTCGCGGTGCGGGCGGCCGGTGCATCGGCTGGCCACTGGAGTGGAATCGGCGGTGCCCCGGCGACGGCCTGCACCGGCGGCGGCAACCCGGCCGACCGCGCCAACAAAGGCAACACGGGCGTGGAAGCCTGCGCCGCGCGGAAGATCGGCAGCGGCGGCTCAAGGCTTGCGGGCCTCGCGCCCGGGCTGGCCGCCGAGCTTACGCCTGACGGCCTCGGCGCCCGCCCCTGCAACCCGCCATCAGCCCGCGCCGCCGCGCTGCGTGGCGATCGGCCCTCAGGCGCCACCGTGCCTGCAACGGCTGGCGGCGCGCTCGTCACCCGCGCCAGCGCCTGCAACGGGTCGGGTGCCAGCCCGGCCAGACGTGCCGCCGGGCCGGCCAGCAATTCGGCCGCCGCCGCATCGGCCGCCAGCGGCGCCCAGCGCAGGGCGGCCAGCCGGTCGAGCATGCTGCGCAGCGGGCGTGCGGCGTCCATGGCTCAGCGCCCCGCGGCGACGCGGTCGCGCGCCGCCATTTCCAGGTACAGCAGCACCTGGCCCACGCTCAGCGCGGCGCATTGTTCGGGGCTCCAGCCGAATTCGCGCGCCAGCGTGAAGCAGGCCTTGGCCAGCGGCGCCTGCACCGCCTGTTCCAGTTCATCGGCCGACATCGCCAGGCCGCTGATGCGGTTGACCTCATTCAGCAGGTGCTGCACCAGCCCGGCGTGCAGGCGGTTGGCCTGCTCGATGCTGAGGGCCGGCTCGACCAGCGCCTGCTGCACCATCAACACCCCGGTCAGGTGGCCGTCGTCCTTGGCCGCCCGGGCGATGCGCGCCAGGTCGGCCAGGCGCAGCGGCCGCAGCACCACCTCGCCGGCCGGCGCATCGGCAGCGCCCGAGGGGTCGAGCACGCGCCCCGGCACCGCCACGCGGTGCGTCGCCGTGCCCGCCAGCAGCAGCTCGTCGGCCGAAAGACTCATGCGGCGGCGTCCTCAGCGGCGATCCACAGGCCCTTGAACGTGACCTCTTCCATGACGAAGTCGTCCTCGGGCATGCTGAACGCCCAGCCGTCGAGCTTGACGCCGTGCACCGTGACCGTGGCGCTGTTGCCCGGGAAGGCGCCGTTTTCCATGCGCAGGCTCAGGTTGAAGGTGGGGCTGACGAAGCTGCCCGCCGGCCGCGTGCCGCTGCCGCCTTCGCCCAGCATCAGCCGCAGCAACGCGCCGTTGACGTGCGCGCGACCGATGCTGCCGGTGATGTTGACGTTGCCCGAGCGCAGTTCGGTGGCGTAGCGCTGGCCGATCTCGTGGAAGGGCCGGATGTCGCTGCTGACGCGCACCGTGACGCCGGTGGCGCGGCCCACCGGTGTGAGCGCGTAGGTTTCAGCGATGCCCTTGGCGACGTCGCCCTCGGGGCCGGCTTCCACCGCGACCGAAATCGAGCCATCGAGGCCGGTGAAGATGTGCGTGTTGGCCATGTGAGTAGCTCCTCAGTTCACTGCAGGTTCATGGTGACGCGGATGAAGTCGATGCTGAAGGTGGGCATCAGCGTCATCGTCACCGCGCAGATGCCGCGGATCTCTTGCGCGCGGGTGGCCGACACCTCCAGCTCGTAGCTGACCAGCATCTCGTCGACCACCATCTGCGACAGGAAGCCGTCGAGCGTGGCCTTCAGGGCGGCGCGGATGCGCGCGTTGTTCAGGCGGCCGATGTAGGGGTCCGAGCCCAGCCGCACACCGGCCTTGGCGTAGTCGACGATGCGCCGCACCGAGATCTGCTGGAACGCGGCGTTCTCGGTGGTGATGCCCTTGACCACCTGGAAGCCGAACTTCTGCCGCACCAGCAGCACCCGCGCCTGCAGCAGTTTCTTGTAGTTGGTGGTGTTGTAGGGGCCCACCAGGCCGTCGATGGGCAGGGTCTTGTTGGTCAGGCTGATGTGCGGCGCCAGCGTGGCGATCTTGCCGGCCACCACGGCCGCCAGGTAGCTGGGCGGCAGGTCGACCGCGCGGCCGTCGGCGGCGTCGGTGCCCTTGAGCCCGGGCGCGACCAGGATGATGCGGTCGTCGTTGAGGGCGGCAATGTCGGATTCGACATCGGCCAGCACCGCGCTGCGGGCGCCCAGCACGGCGATGCGCTCGCGGCCATCGTTCTCGGTGGCTTCCAGATGCGCGCCTACCGCGCCCCGCACCTGGTCGGCGCCGAAGCCGGCGACGATGACGATGTTGACCGGCTGGTCCTCGAGCCGGGCCAGGCCCGCGGCCACGTCCACCGTGCTGACGTTGGCCGCATCGGTGCCGCCCGCAAAGGCCGTGGCAGCGGCCACGGCGATGGGCGCCGCACCGCCATTGGTGACCGCGCCCACCGTCACCAGCGCGCTGCTGGCCAGCGCGGTGGCCAGTTCCTGCACGGTGGTGCCGCTGAACGATTCTTTCACCGCGCCGATGGACAGTGCCAGCACCCAGGGCGCCGCCGCGCTCTCCTGCGTCACGCTCCAGCGCAGGCCGTTGCCCCAGGTGCCGGGGTCAAGCGCCGTCATGGTGAACGCGTCGCCACCCACCGCGCCCACCAGTGCCGAGGCCGCCAGCGGCGTGCCGTTGGCGATGCGCACGGCGTAGACCGAGCGCGCGCCGCCGGCAAAGGCCTGCTCGAGCGTGCGCACCAGCGACAGCGGGTTACCCGCCAGCCTGGGCGCGGCCAGGGCGTCGTAGGCGCCGAAGGTGTCGATGGCATCGGTGTAGCTGCCTAAAGCGACCACCTGGCCGGCCGGTCCGCGCGCCGCCGTGCCGACGATGCCGACGTTGCCGGTGGCGATGGAGCCGACACCGATCAGGCCTTCGGCCCGCACCTCGATGTACGTGGAAGGAAGAATCATCTCGGCGATGGCTTCGCTCATGGGATTTCCTCAGGTTTTAGGGTTGGGCGACGGTGAACACCGTGGGCGCGGCGCCCGGGTGGGGTGTGAGGGTGACCGCGACGCCGCGGATCGGGCCACCGCCGGTAAGGATGCGCGGGTCGTCGTACTCGAAGCGGCAGCGCCAGCTCAGCAGGCGATGCAAGGTGTTGCCTGCGGGCCGGCCGGGCGCGGCCATCGCGCCCCAGGCCAGCGGCGTGACCTGGCTCAGGCCGGCGACCGTGTGGCGCGCCATGGCATCGGCCACCTGGCGGCTCAGCGTGTCCAGCGGTGCAGCGCCGCTGGCAAACACATCGGCCTGCAGCGTGGCCAGGAAGCGCGCGGTATCGGCCTCCCACTGGCCGATGAAATAGGCCGCCTGCAGCACGCCGGTGGCGGGCAGCGGTGCGCCGAAGGTGGCGATGCCGGTGTCGCGTTCCACCTGCACCTGGCCCGCCGCCGGCGCGCCGTCGACCAGCGTGAACACCTGCGCGCCGCGCTGCAAGGTCACCGCACCGGGTGCCAGCGGGCCGATGTCGCCGCCGTCGGCGTCGACCAGCGGGCTGTGCGGAAGCTGCAGCGTGCGGCGGTCGGGCGACAGCAACTCGACGCTTTCGCCGTTGTCGAAGCGCAGCACCGGGTCGGTCAGGTCGACTTCCGCGTTCAGCGCCAGCGCGCCGCTGACGGTGCCGCGCGGCTGGCCGCCGATGCCCGCGCCCAGGGCCTCGGCCGCGGTGAGCGACAGCACCACGGCCGGTAGTTCGGCCACCACGCGCGGCATCAACGTGGAGACGATGGTGGCGGCCGGCAGCACGCCGTCGAGGTAGGCGGCGGCGGCGTCGATGAGGCGGTGCAGCAGCATGGTGTGGGCCGGCCGCGCTCAAGCGGGCAGCGCCTCCTGCAGGTCGGCGAAAGCGTCTTCGGTGCTGGCCAGGCCTTGATCCAGCTGCTGCACCAGCGCGGACAGCGCGTCCAGAACCGGGCGCAGCAGGTTGCGCACGTCGATGGTGGCCACCGCGTCGGTGACCTCGCGGTGCACGCTCACGATGCCGGCAAACAGGATGGTCGGCCGCACCGGGCTGCCCGGCGCCGCCAGGTCGGTGACGGCAGCCTTGAAGGCGTCGACGGCGATGCGCGCCGGTGCCAACGGGTCGTAGCTGGCCAGGTTGTCGCGCAGCGCGTCGAAGCTGTCCAGCACGTCACCCAGCAGCACCGACGGCTGCAGCGCGGCGATCTGCCCGCGCACCGCGGCGTGGATGGCCGCCAGCTCGGCCACCACCGGGGCCAGGTCGATCAGTGCGATCAGGTCGCGCAGCGCCTGTATGCCGTCCTTCAGCGGCTGCACCAGGCCCACCTGCACCAGCTCGACCAGCTTGCTCTTGAGCGCCGTGACGATGGGCTGCAGCGCGGCCAGCACGCGCGAGGGGCGCAGCGCGGCCAGGATCTGCGAGAACACGGCGCCCAGGTCGCGCCCGGTGGGTTCGATGCCGAAGCGGCGCGCCAGGCCCAGCACCTGCTGCTTGAGCGCCGCCAGCGGCGCCAGGCCCTCGTTGAGCCGCGTGCGCGCCAGGTCGGTGTGGCTGAAGCCCGAAGCCACCAGCGGCATGAGCGCCGCGGCGCCGGCGTCGGCCGTGGCGAGCAGCCGGCCCTGGCCAGCCAGCAGCGCGGACAGGCGCTCGGCCGGGCTGCGCTCGAGCGCAGCGGCGTGGCGCAGGCGCAGCGCATGGCCCACCGGCAGCGCCAGCACCGCGTTGCGCAGCCGCGTGTGCATGGCGCCGATGCGCGCAGCAGCGGCGGCGATGTCGGTGGCGCGCAGCAGTGCCGCCGCGGCCTGCAGTGAAGTCTGAGCTGCGGCCATGCGCGCCCTCACAGCGGCCGCGGCACCGCCTTCGGCCAGCCAGCGCGTCACCTGCTGCCAGCTCTCGGGCGACACCGGCAGCGCCTTGCCCAGCAGCGTGGCCACCAGCGCGCCGACGGCACCGCCGCCGGGGATGTCGCGCAGACCGCTCAGCAGCAGCTGGTAGCTGGATTCCATGCGCGGCAACAGCAGCGCCAGATCGATGCGGTCCAGCAGCTTCTGCAGCTCGGCGTGCAACTGGTCCAGCGAACCGGCCCACTGGTCCAGGCCTATGGCCGCTTCGACCTGCGTGCGCGCCGCGGTCAGCCGGTCGGCCAGCGGCTGCAGTGCCGTGGCCGGGTTGGCCTGGTCGATGGCGGCCAGGATGCTGGCAAAGGCCTCTTCGACCGGCCTCAGCACCATGCCGCGCAGGTCGACGGCGGCAATGCGCTGCTGCGCCTGGGCGATGGCCGCGGTCACCGGCGCCAGCAGCTGATCGGGGTCCAGCGCCAGCAGCGGCGCCACCAGGTCCTGGTCGAAGCGCGCCTCGAGTTCGACCAGCGCCGCCGCCGGGTCCAGGCTGTTGAGGAAATCGACCAGCTGCTGGTGGAACACCGCCACCTGGCCCAGCACGTCGGTGTCGAACTCGGCGATCAGCGCGTCCAGCTGCGTGGTCAGCGGCGCGCGCACGTCGTTGGGAAAGTCGATGGCCTTGACCTGGGCCGACACCTCGACCAGCTTTTGCTTCAGGTCGTCGGGCAGCATGTCCACCGGCACCAGGCGCAGCGCGTCGGCGGCGGTGGACATGATGTCGGCCGAGGTATCGAAGTAGGGCTCGAGCCGGATGCGCTGCAGTTCGGCCGCCACGTCGTTGATGCCGCCTTGCAGCGCGGCGATCTTGCCCACCAGGTCCAGACTGTCGACCGCGGCGGCCAGACGGTCGAAGGCGTCCTTCACCGCGCCGGCGGCCAGCAGGATGGCGTCGCGTGCCGTGGCGATGGCCTCGGCGGCGATCTCCATCGCGTCGGCGATGGCGCTCATGGCGCTCGACAGCAGCGCATCCAGTTGCTCCAGCGCGTCGGCCAGCGGCTGCACCACCTGGCGCACGGCGTCGGTGAGCGGCCGCAGGTCGACCGCCAGCACCGCGTCGCGCAGCGCGTGCAGCGCCATGGTCACCGCGCCCACGCCGGCGCCTATGCCGTCGGCGATGGTCGTCAGGCCGCTGGTCACCTGCCCCACGGCGTTGCGCACCGGCGCCGACAGCGCGGCCGCGTCGATGCCGGCCACCGCGGCCTCGAGCCGGCCGACCAGCGCCAGCACGGCATCGACCTGCTCGTCCAGGCCCGGGCCGCCGGCCACGCCGGCGCTCTGGATCAGCGGCGACAGGCGCCCGGCCAGGTCATTGCACAGGGCCAGCAAGGGGTCGGGCGCGGTGCCGCCGAGCAGGGGCTCGACCGCCACCAGTTGCAGCGCCGCACGCTGCGGGTCGTCCACGGCCAGGGCCAGCTCGGCCGTGCCGACGGCGTCTTCGAGCTCCTTGACGATGAGACTCAAATCCACCAGATAGCGCGTCAGGTCAGTGGCGACCGCCGGGTCGTCGGGGTTGGCCGCCAGGCGCACGGGCAAGCCGCTGGCACCCCAGGCGGCCAGTGCCTCCAGCCGGCCGGCTCGCAGCGGTGCCAGGCGTTGCCAGGCCAGGGCCGGGCCGCGTTCGATCACGCGCGAGCGGCTTTCCACGGCCATCAGCCCGCCCGCCAGCGTGACGAAGGCCGTGATGCCGCCGCCCCACACGCCCAGCGGCGCCAGCGGGCTCTCGGGCAGCGCCGGCAGCAAGGCGCTGCCCAGCGATACCAGGCCCTGCAGCGCGCTGTCGCTGCCGCCCTCGGCGATGGGGCCCAACACGCGCTGCAGCTTGGCGATGCCGTCGTCGCCTGCGCCGCTGCCGACCCGCTCGCTGATGCGCGCCAGCAGCGCCAGCGGGTCGGCCCCGGACAGCTGCTCGGCCTGGCCCACCAGTTGCAGCAAGGGTGCGACCAGGCCGGTGGGGTCTATGCCGCCAGCCACATCACCCAGCCGGCTGGCCAGGTCGCCCCCGGCCGACGTCAGCGGCCCGGCGTCGATGCCCAGGCTGCCGGTGATGGCGGAAAGGCCGTCCATGTCCAGCGACGGCAGGGCCACGCCGACTATGCTGAACTCACCGCCCACCGCGCCAACGGCGCTGCCGATGTCGCCCAGACCGAGCCGGTCCCGCAGGCCTTCGACGAGTGCGCAGTCGCTCATGGCGTGTTCAGGGGGGCGGTGGACTGTTGAACAGCGCGCCCAGAGCGGCTATGGCCTCACCCAGGCCGGCGGTGGCGGCGCGCACGCCGTCCAGCGCGGGCTGCACCGGCGCCACCGGGTCGCCCAATGACGGCACGTCGCCCAGCAGGTTGGGCAGTTCCAGGCCGGTCAGCCCCAGTTCGGCCAGCAGGTCGAGCTCGAGGCCGAGTTCTGCGCCCAGGTCGTCCACCGGGCTGGGCGGTTCGGGTGGTTCGACGTATTCGCGCAGCACCAGGCGGTAGCGCACGTGCTCGGCCCAGTCGTTGGACTCGAGCACTTCGCACTCTTCGACCAGCACCTGTTCGAGCTGGGTGGCGGTGACGATGTCGGCGACAAAGGCCAGCGGCTCGCCGGCCAGATGGCGCTCGCGCACGGCGGTGAGGAAAGTGTCGCGCACCTCGTCGCCCTGCAGGCTGCCGTGGATCTCGACCGCCAGGCTTTCGTGGCCCAGGTCTTGTTGCAGGTCGCCGTCCAGACCGGGCACGCCCATGCGGGCCAGGCGCCTGCGCTCGAGCGCTCGGATCGCGGTGATCCCGGTGACTTCCCAGTCGCCAAGCATGGGCTTGATGATCATCGCGAAGACTTGGCCTCGATCAGTGCGGCAAGTCGCCCTTGTCGTCGCAAGCGCCGAACGCGGCAATCCCTACATTGGCAGGACGGGGCGCCGTTGCGCCCCGCGTTCGGCGGCTGCGCTCAGGGCTGCAGGCCGAACAACTCGGCCAGCGCCTGGCGATACAGCGGCTGGCCGATGGCATTGGTGTTGTGGTGCGATCCGCCATCCACGAGCACGAAGCGCTTGGGTTCGGCTGCGCGCTCGAAGAGCCGGCGGCCCAGTGCGGGCTGGATCAGGCTGTCGCTGTCGCCATGCACCACCAGCACCGGCGAGCCCACGCGCGCGATGCGCGAGCCGGCGTCCAGCTTCTGCGTGATCAGCGGCGCCAGCGGCAGCCAGCCCCAGCGGAAGGTGGACACCACGTCGGGAATCGAAGGGAAGCTGCCCTCGACGATGAGCCCGGCTTCGTCGTCCACCTCGGCCGCCAGGTTGACCGCGACGGCGCCGCCCAGCGAATGACCGAACACGAAGCGGCGCGATTGACCATGCCGCAGCGCCAGCCAGTCCCAGGCGGCGCGTGCGTCCTCGTAGGCCTGCTCTTCCGAGGGCAGGCTGGCACTGCTGCGGCCGAAGCCGCGGTAGTCGACACCCAGCACCGAGAACCCCAGCGCGTGCATGCGGCGCATGCGCGGCGCGCTGCCGCGCACGTCCCAGCGAGCACCGTGCAGGTACAGCAGCACGGGGGCGTCGGCGCGTGCTTGCGGCAGCCACAGGCCGTGCAGGCGCGCGGGGGTGTCGGTGGAGGGTGGCTGGAACTCGATCCACACGTCCTGCATGCCTTCGGCTGCCGCCTCGCCGCCCCACCAGCTGCGATCACTGGGCTGGAAGATCCACTGACGCTGCTGCCGGTCCAGCGCCGCGCAGCCTGCCAGGCCGGCCCAAGCAGCGCCGACCAGCAACGCGGCCCAGGCGATGCGGCGCCAACGCGAACGGGGGGATGTGGGCAACTCTGGCATTGGCCGCATGCTCTCATGACCCGGGCAATCCCTGTGCGGGCGGGGTCTGCCGGCCTGGGGCGCACGGCGCGCCCTGCGGGCCTGCCTGCAGGGCCTCAGGCGGGTGGGTTGGAGGGGCAGGCTTGAACAAAGGATTCCATCAGGCTCACGAGCGCATCCGGCACGAACCCGTGCCGCGCACCCTGGCGAGCTTGGGCGCTCTCGGCACCTGGGCCGCCCGGTGCGTCAGCAGACTGCCCGCAGGCGCCCGGTGGCTTGTCGTTCTGCGTCGAGCCAGCCGCGTGGGTTCCAGTGAGCGCATGCCGAAATAACCCTGCTGCGCCTCAGGAACAAGCCAGAACGCATGATCCGCTCGTGGCGCAAGCTGCGTTGCCTTGTTCATGACTTCGACAGGACCAACCCCATGAAGCAGCTCTTGATCCCCCTCGCGTTCGTGACCGGCACTGCCCTCGCTTGCCCGGGCGACGCCGCCAAGGAAGCCGCTGCGCCGGCCGCCATGAAGTCGGCTGCCGTCGCGAAGGCGGCGCCCAACGCCAAGGTCGCCGCCGTCAAGGCCGAGACCAAGCTGCACGCCAAGACGGCGCCTGAAGCACCCAAGGTCGCAGGCTTGTAAAGCCCGCGCGGGCAGTCCCCAGACCAGGCCCGGTGGCCACTTCGGTGGCCGCCGGGCCCTACTTCGTGGCCGGGACGCGTTGCGAGAAGAACGCCAGGATGCCCGGGTCGCCCAGCTTGCGCGCATCGGCCAGTTCACCGGCGCGCGTGGCAAAGACCGGCAGACCCTGCTTCGACAGGATCACCACGGCCGGGATGCCGCTCTTCAAGGGTACGCCGTAGCTTTGGGCCACGTCGACATTGCGATCGAAGCGCCCGACGTTGACCTTGACCACGCGGTAGCGCGCCTCTATGAAGGCCGCGGTGGCGCCGCTCTTGAAGGCGCTGTCCAGCACCTTGCAGTCGCCGCACCAGTTGGCGCCGAACACCACCAGCACCCGCTGTTGCGAGCCGGCGGCGCTACTCAGGGCCTTCGCGATGTCGGCCCGGGCATCGGCGCCTTCGTCGTAGGCCGGCGGTTCGGCCGCCTGGGCCGCCGCAGCAGCCATCATCAGAACCAAGGGCAGGATTCGCATGAAGAGGGCGCGCGCGGGGCGTGGGTGATGCAGGCCAGGGCAGTGTAGTGACACGCCGGCGCCAGGGCTTTGCCGCGTAGGCGGGCGTCGAGGGCGGCGCGCAGTTCGGCATGGGGCTCGGGCAGCCGGTCAACCACGCGTTGGGCTCACTCGAAAAACTCGCGCCGCCGCGCCGGCGGCCAGCCGCGCCGGCAGCCAATCGGCCAGTGCGGCCGGCAGCGCTGCGGTGATCGATGCCATCGGCAGCCCTTACGTGCCGCAGAAGGTCTGGTAGCCGGCGGTGAGCTGCGCCGGCGCCGGCTCGGCGTAGCGCACGAAGGCCGGGTTCTCGTCGAAAGGTCGGGCCAGCGCGGCCAGCAGGCCTTGCAGCGGCAGCAGGTCGGCGCGCTCGGAGGCGGCAGCCAGCACCTCTTCCACGCGGTGGTTGCGGGCGATGATCCAGGGGTTCACGCGGCGCATGCGCGCGGCCCGGGCCAAAGCATTGCCCGAGCCCTCACCCTCATCTTCTTGCGTGCAACGTGCGCGCCAGCGCCCCAGCCAGGCGGTGGGGGCGGTCGGCTCGGCAAACAGTGCGCGCAGCGGGTTGGCGTCGCCCGCGGCCGCATCGGCCAGGCGGCGCCAGGCCAGGGTGAAGTCCACCGCGTGCTGCTGCAGCAGCGCCAGCCAGTCCGCGGCCAGCGCTGCGTCGGCGGGGTCGGCCTGCTGCAGGCCCAGCTTGGCGCGCTGGCCCTGCAGCAGAGCCTGGGCGAACCCGTCCGGGAAGGCGTCGATGACGGCAGTGACCTCGGCCACCGCCTGCTGCAGCGCGGCTTCGTCTTCGCCGTCCACCATCAGCGGCAGCAGGGCCTCGGCCAGGCGCGCCAGGTTCCAGCGCGCGATGCGCGGCTGGTTGGCGTAGGCGTAGCGGCCGCCGTGGTCGATGCTGCTGAACACCGTGTCCGGGTGGTAGGCCTCGAGGAAGGCGCAGGGGCCGTAGTCGATGGTTTCGCCCGAGATCGTCATGTTGTCGGTGTTCATCACGCCGTGGATGAAGCCCGCGTTCATCCACTGCGCCACCAGGGTGGCCTGGCGCTGCGCCACGGCGCGCAGCAGCGCCACATGGCGGCCCGGTGTGCCGGCCAGCGCCGGGTCGTGTCGCGCCATCGTGTACTCGGCCAGCCGGGCCAGCTTGTCGTGCTCGCCGCGGGCGGCGAAGTACTGGAAGGTGCCTACCCGCAGGTGGCTGGCCGCCACGCGCGTGAGCACGGCGCCGGGCAACGCGCCCTCGCGCCGCACCATATCGCCCGTGGCCACCACGGCCAGTGCGCGTGTGGTGGGGATGCCCAGGGCATGCATGGCTTCGCCGACGATCAGCTCGCGCAGCATGGGGCCCACCGCCGCCTTGCCGTCGCCGCTGCGCGAGAACGGCGTGCGCCCCGATCCCTTGAAGGCGATGTCGCGGCGCTGGCCGTGGACGTCGATCACCTCGCCCAGCAGCAGCGCCCGGCCGTCGCCCAGTTGCGGTGAGAAGCCGCCGAACTGGTGTCCTGCGTAGGCCTGGGCCAAGGGCTCGGCGCCTTCGGGCAGCGCGTTGCCCGAGAACAGTTCGGCACCGGCAGGGCCGTCCAGCGCCGCGGCGTCCAGGCCCAGTTCGTCGGCCAGCGCGCGGTTCAGGTGAAGCAAGGTCGGAGCCGGCGCGACGGCGGGCTGCACGGCCACGTACAGGCCCGGCAGATCGCGCGCATAGCTGTTGTCGAAGGCGATGCGCCTCATGCCGCACCCTGGCCTGTGAAACCCATGTCCGTCACCTCCCGGCACCCATGATGCCCGCGATGCGCGGGGCGGGTGCAGGCAGGGGCATGGCTCCCACCGGCGGGGGAGCCCTCCCCCGCCGCGGGCAAGACTTGATGCTTAGCCGCGCGCGGCCGCCAGCGCGGCGTTGAGCGTGGGGCTGGGGCGCATCACCAGCTTGGTCTTGACCGGGTCGGCCTTGTAGTAGCCGCCGATGTCCACCGGCTTGCCCTGCACGGCGTTGAGCTCGCCCACGATCTTCTGTTCGTTGTCGGTGAGCGCCTTGGCCAGCGGCGCGAAATGCGCGGCCAGTTCCTTGTCCTCGGTCTGCGCGACCAGTTCCTGCGCCCAGTACATCGCCAGGTAGAACTGGCTGCCGCGGTTGTCAAGCTGACCGGTCTTGGTGCTGGGGTTCTTGTTGTTGTCGAGCAGGCGGCCGGTGGCCGTGTCCAGGGTCTTGGCCAGCAGCTTGGCGCGGCTGTTGCCGGTCTTGATGCCCAGATCTTCCAGCGACACCGCCAGCGCCAGGAACTCGCCCAGCGAATCCCAGCGCAGGTGGTTTTCTTCGACCAACTGCTTGACGTGCTTGGGGGCCGAGCCGCCGGCACCGGTTTCGTACATGCCGCCGCCGGCCATCAGCGGCACGATGGACAGCATCTTGGCCGAGGTGCCCAGCTCCATGATGGGGAACAGATCGGTCAGGTAGTCGCGCAGGATGTTGCCGGTGACGCTGATGGTGTCGAGCCCGCGCACCACGCGCTCGAGCGTGTAACGCATGGCGCGCACCTGGCTCATGATCTGGATGTCCAGGCCGGTGGTGTCGTGGTCCTTGAGGTAGAGCTTGACCTTCTTGATCAGCTCCATCTCATGCGGGCGGTACGGGTCCAGCCAGAACACCGCCGGCATGCCCGAATTGCGCGCCCGCGTGACGGCCAGCTTGACCCAGTCGCGCACCGGCGCGTCCTTCACCTGGCACATGCGCCAGATGTCGCCGGCTTCGACGTTCTGCGTGAGCAACACCTCGCCGGTGGCCAGATCGGTGATGTTGGCAACGCCGTCTTCAGAGACCTCGAAGGTCTTGTCGTGCGAGCCGTATTCCTCGGCCTGCTGGGCCATCAGGCCCACGTTGGGCACGGTGCCCATGGTGCGCGGGTCGAAGTTGCCGTGCCACTTGCAGAAGTTGATCATCTCCTGGTAGATGCGGGCAAAGGTCGACTCCGGCATCACCGCCTTCACGTCCTTCGGGCGGCCATCGGCGCCCCACATCTTGCCGCCCAGGCGGATCATCGCGGGCATCGACGCATCCACGATCACGTCGTTGGGCGAATGGAAGTTGGTGATGCCCTTGGCCGAGTCGACCATGGCCAGCTCGGGCCGGTGCTCGTGGCAGGCGTGCAGGTCGTTCATGACTTCCTCGCGCTGCGACTCGGGCAGCGTGGCGAGCTTGTCGAACAGGTTGACCATGCCGTTGTTGACGTTGACGCCCAGCTGCTCGAACAGCTTGGCGTGCTTGGCGAAGGCGTCCTTGTAGAAGATGCGCACGCAGTGGCCGAAGACGATGGGGTGCGAGACCTTCATCATCGTGGCCTTGACGTGCAGCGAGAACATCACGCCATGCTTGCGCGCGTCCTCGATCTCACGCTCGTAGAACTCGCACAGCGCCTTCTTGCTCATGAACATCGAATCGATGATCTCGCCGGCCTGCAGTGCGACCTTGGGCTTGAGCACCAGCGTCTTGCCGCTCTTGGTGATGAGCTCCATCTTGACGTCGCGCGCCTTGTCCAGCGTCAGCGACTTTTCACCGTGGTAGAAGTCGCCGTGGTGCATGTGCGAGACGTGGGTGCGCGAGGCCTGCGCCCATTCGCTCATCGAGTGCGGGTTCTTGCGCGCGGATTCCTTGACGGCGCGCGGCGCGCGGCGGTCCGAATTGCCTTCGCGCAGCACCGGGTTCACGGCACTGCCGGTGCAGCGCGAGTAGCGCGCGCGGATGGACTTCTCTTCGTCGGTCTTGGGATCCTCTGGGTAGTCAGGGATCTTGTAGCCCTTGGCCTGCAGTTCGCGGATGCACTGCTGCAGCTGGCCCACCGAGGCGCTGATGTTGGGCAGCTTGATGATGTTGGTCTCAGGCAGCTGGGTCAGCTTGCCCAGTTCGGCCAGCGTGTTGGGCACGCGCTGCTCTTCGCTCAGGAATTCCGGGAACTCGGACAGCACCCGCGCCGACACCGAGATGTCGGCCTTGTCGACCTTGATGCCGGCCGGTGCCATGAAAGTACGGATGATGGGCAGGAAGGCGCACGTGGCCAGCAAGGGCGCTTCATCGGTGAGCGTGTAGATGATGGTCGGCTGCTTGGTCGTCATTCACGAATCTCCGGATGTTTTGCGGGGGTGTTCGCAACAGCCCTGTGCCAGCTGCGGGTGCGCGCGGCCGCTGTGCTCGAACCGGGCACTGTGCCACTGCTTCCTGTGCTGGGGCTGACTGGTGCTGACGGGTGCTGACGGCTGCCGGCCAAGGTGTCGGCGGGGTCAGCGCGCGCCGGCCGCGGCCAGCAGCGCACGGTTGACGGCGTTGGCGTGCAGAAAGCTGTCGATGAAGGAAGGCGGCACCTGCGGCAAGGCCACCTGCCGCAGCCATTGTTCGCCCTGGCGCAGCGCGCGTTCGGCGGCCTGTGCCTGCCCGGCCGCGGCCAGGGCCCGGTGTGCCACCCACCAGGCCTCGGCCCGGTGCAGGGATTCGGGGGCGTAGCCTTCGTCGAGCAAGGCCAGCAGCGCCAGCGCCGCTTCGGCGGCCCGCGCCGGCTGGCAGCAGTCCAGCGCCGCGCGCGCCACCTGCACCTGCAGACCCAGCAGCGCGCCCTGGCGTTCGGCGGCGCGCAGGGCCTGCGCCAGGGCCTCGGCCTGGCCCAGCACCTGCGCCGGGGGCTGGTGGCGCAGCGCGCGCACGCGCAGCTGCGTGCCGCGCTGCGCGTCGCTGGCGGCCAGCGCCAGCACCCCGTCCACCAGACCGGCGGGCGCTGGCTGGGCCAGCACGCGCGCCAGTTCCAGCTGCAGCAGGCGGCGGTCGGCGCGCAGCCAGGCGGGCAGCTCGGCCGGCTCGTCGCGCAGCAAGGGCACGGCGCGCGCGTGCTGGCCCAGGTCCAGCCACAGACGCACCAGCACCAGGCGTGCGGCCTGCACCCAGAAGGCCGCGCCACGGCGCTCGAACTCGGCCAGCACGGCTTCCAGCACCGGCAGCGCCGCGCCGTAGTGGCCGGACTCGGCCTCGTCGCGCGCCAGCACCAGACGGTCGATGGGGCTGGCGGCGGCTTCGGCATCAGCCGCCGCCAGCGCCAGGCCCTGGCGCGACAAGGCCAATGCGCGGTCGAACTGCCCGCCCTGGCGCAGCGTGACGGCGCAGTTCAGCAGCAGCCGGCCCTGGGCGTCCCGCAGGCCCAGGCGGCGCGCGGCGGCCAGCGCGGTGTCGTAGGCGGCCACGGCCTCGCGCAGGCGGCCGCAATGGCCCAGCACCGCGCCCCAGTCGCCATGCCACAGCATGCGCAGGTGGTCGTCGGGCTGCTCGTCCGCCCAGGCGCGCAACGGCGCCAGCAGTGCCAGCGCCTCGGCCGCGCGCCCCAGGCGACTGAGCGCGGTGGACATGTGGCCGGCGGTGCGCAGATGCCACTCGCGATCGCCCAGCGCGCGCGCCAGCGCCAGCGCCGTGGCGCCGACGGCCAGGGCCGCCTCGGACTCGCTGCGCTCGGTGAGCAGGCCGCACAGCTCGCTGTGCGCGCGCAGGCGCTGAGCGTCGCTGTGGGCGGCAGCGAGCAGATCGCGGCATTCCAGCAGCGCCTGCTCGTCGAAGTCGGCGCCGTTGAGCGAGCGCACGCGGCCCACCAGCGCGTCGAAGCGCTCGTCGTCCAGGTCGGCTTCGGCCAGGGCCTGGGCCGCATGGGCATAGAGGGCGGCTTCTTCCTGCAGGCGCGCGGCCTGTTCGGCGCGCCGCGCCGCTGCGACAAAGGCGCGCCCGGCCTCTGCTGGCCGGCCGCCGTGGCGCCAGTGCCAGGCCACGCGCGCCGGTTCGACGCCCTGCGCGGCCAGCCACTGCGCGCACTGCGCGTGCACACGTCGCGCCACCACCGGCGGCACGCTGCGCAGCGCGGCATCGGCCACCAGGTCGTGCGCGAAGCCCTCTTCGCGCAGCACCTGCGCATCCTGCAGCTCCTGCCAGGCACTGGCCAGCTGCACCGCGCGCTGGCCGATGGCCGCCTCGGCCAGCTCGATGGAGAAGTCCACGCCGGCGATGGCCGCCACCCGCGCCAGCGTGAGGGCCGGTTCGGACAGGCACTGCAGCCGCCGGTCGATCAGCGCGCCCACCTGGGCCGGGCGCGGCAGCGCACCGCGCGCCAGGCTGCCGTCCTGCAGCCCCTGCTTGAGCGTTTCCAGCAGGTACAGCGGGTTGCCGCCGCTGTGGCGCACCAGCGCCGGGGCCAGGGCCGCACCGCTGAGTCCGCGCAGCGCCAGCGTGTCCACCAGTTCGGCCGCGGCGGCCTCGTCCAGCGGGGCCAGCCGCACGACGGCCAAGCGCTGCAGCTCGGCCAGGCCGTCGCGCAGGCTCTGGGCCGCAGGCGACGCCTCGGCCGGACGCGTGGCAAAGAGCCAGCGCCGCGCCGGATGGGCGGGCGTGGCCAGCGCCGCAGCCAGCTCCAGCGTGGCGGCGTCGGCGAAGTGCAGATCATCGAGCACCAGGTCCGTGACGTGATGCTGCTGCAGCAGGGCGAGCACCGCGGCCTCGAGCGCGCCGCGTTGCAGCGCCGGGCCGGGTGTCGGGCCGGGGGTCGAACCGGACGACAAACCGGGGGACAGGCGCGCCAGCGCCTGCCGCTGCGCGGGCGGCAGCGCAGCCGGCAGCTCAGCCCTGTCCCGGCCCAGCAACGGCGCCAGCCAGCGCGCCAGCGTGGCGTAGGGCGCGCCCGCATCGCCGGGGCGGCCGCAGCCGTACAGGGCGTCGGGGCCGGCCAGGTCGGCTGCCAGCCGGCTCTTGCCCAGCCCGGCTTCGCCTTCCAGCAGCACGGCCCGGCCATCGGCCCAGGCCTGGCGCACGGCGGCCAGTTCGCGCGCGCGGCCCACCAGGCGCGGCGGGCGCTTGAGCGTCACCGGCAGCACCACGCTTGCCACGGGGCCGGCCGGCAGCGGTGCCCGGGCGTCGCGCAGGGCCTGGGCCAGCGCCGTGGTCGCGGCCGAGGGCGCGCGGCCATGGCGTTCGGCCAGCAGGCGCAGGGCCTGATCGTGCGCGGCCAGGCCGGGTGCCGACTCACCGCGCAGGTAGTGCACGCGCATCAGGGCATGCCAGGCGTCCTCGCTGCCGGCGTCGGCGCTCACCGCGCGCTGGGCCAGCGCCAGCATGGCGTCCAGGTCGCCGCCGGCCTCGGCCGCGGCCAGTTCGCGCTGCCAGGCACCGCGCCGTGCCGCAGCCAGGGCATGGCGCCGGGCGGCCAGCCAGGTGCCGAACTCGTCTTCATGCTCGGCATGGCCGGCCAGCAGTTCGCCATCGCCTTCGGCCAGGGCCACCCCCGGGGCCAGGGCCAGCCGCGCCTCGCCATCGACCAGCGCCTGGCCGAACTGGTGGCGAAAGCGCAGCAGTTGCTGGCGCAGGTTGCGCCTCGGGTCGGCCGAATCGGGCCACAGCCAGGCGGCGGCGCGCTCGCGCGCGGTACCGGGCTCCAGCGCGGCCAGGGCGGCCAGCGCGGCGGCGCGGCGTTCGAGCACGGTTTCGCGCCCGTCGGCGTGGGTGACGCGGACGGTGCCGTGCAGGTGGAGCGTCAGCCGGTGCATCAGGGCTGCGATGTTCGCATCCCGCGCCGCAGCTGCGGCGACGTGGTCAGGCGCTTGGGCAATGGGCAGGGTGCGGTGCATGGGTGGAAGGGTGCGCTGGCGATGCGAGCTTGTAGCGGGCGCGGCGTCACGCGGGCGTCACGCGCTGGCCACCCCCTGCCCGCGGCCGGCCGGTTGAGGGTACAAGGGCGGCATGCAAGCCCCACCCTCCGCCCCGCCCGAGCAGCCACGCAACCCCTTGCACGGGCTCACGCTCGAGGCACTGCTGAGCGAACTGCAGACGCACTACGGCTGGGCCGGCCTGGCCGAGCGCATACCGCTGCGCTGTTTCAGCAGCCAGCCCAGCCTGGGCTCGAGCCTCAAGTTCCTGCGGCGCACGCCCTGGGCGCGCGAAAAGGTCGAGAGCCTGTACCTCTTCATGCTGCGCGAGCGCCGCCGCACCCAAGGCGGGCCGCCATGACGCCGCCGCACGAACGCTTCAAGTACCTGGCGGGTTACCCGCCGGAACTGCTGGCCCAGGTAGACGATTTGCTGACGCAGGGCCGGCTGCGCCAGAGCGTGGCCAGCCGCTACGGCGAAGCGCATGCGGTGCGCACCGATCCGGCGCTGTTCGAGTACGTCTCGGCCCTGAAGAGCCGGCACCTGCGCCACGCCGAGCCGCTGGCCAAGGCCGCGTACGACAACCGGCTGCACGTGGTGCGCAATGCCCTGGGCACGCACAGCGCGGTGTCGCGGGTGCAGGGCAACCGGCTCAAGGCCAAGCGCGAGATCCGCATCGCCGCGCTGTTCAAGCAGGCGCCGGCGGCCTTTCTGCGCATGATCGTGGTGCACGAGCTGGCGCACTTCAGGGAGCGCGAGCACGGCAAGGCGTTCTACGCGCTGTGCACGCACATGGAACCCGACTACCACCAGCTCGAATTCGACCTGCGGCTGTGGCTGACGGCGCTCGAACTCGAGGCGCCGCCGCAAGAACCGGGCTGAGCGTGTGCGCAGCCCGGGACGGGAATCAGGCCGCCGCGTCCTTGAGCTTCTTGAGCGCGCGCGTCTTGATCTTCACGCTGGCCGGCTTGGCGGCGAACACGCGCTCTTGCTTGGTGAAGGGGTCGACGCCGGTGCGCTTCTTCTTGGCCGGCACGTTGATCACGTTGACCTTGAGCAAGCCCGGCAGCGTGAACGAGCCCAGGCCCTTCTTGTGCACCGAAGCCAGGATGGTGGCTTCGAGCGAGGCCAAGGTGGCCTTCACCGCCTTGATCTCCACCGCAGCCAGTTCGGCCAGGTGGGCGATCAGGCCGGTCTTGTTGAAGGCGGTCTTGATGGGCTTGAGGCTGGCCACTGTTTTGGCCGCGCCCTTGGTCGGAGCGGCTGCCTTGGCAGCCTTCTTCGCCGGAGCCGCCTTCTTGGCAGCAGCCTTCTTGGCGGGGGCGGCCTTCTTTGCGGCCGTGGGGGTGCTCGTCTTCTTCGCAGTTGCCATGGGGTCCCGTTTCTTTGTGAGTGAATGGCGCCCCCGGAACGGGAACGTGGGCGCGATTCTAGGCGGCGGGTGCAGGCCCGCCCTTGCCCACAGTGACGGGCGGCTATCAGTAGGTCTTGTAGGGCAGGAACTTGCCCGACATGCTGATGCTCACGCGGTCGCCCTTGGGGTCGGGCTCGCGCTGCAGATCCATCTTGAAGTCGATGGCCGACATGATGCCGTCGCCGAACTCCTCGTGGATGAGTTCCTTGAAGGTGGTGCCGTAGACGCTGACCAGTTCATAGAAGCGGTAGATCAGCGGGTCGGTGGGCACGGCAGTGGGCAGGCTGCCCTTGTAGGGCACGACCATCAGCCAGGCCTTCTCTTCGGCGCTCAGGCCGAAGGTCTCGGCCACCACGGCGGCCTGCTCGGCCGTGAGCGTCATCTGGCCCAGGCAGGCAGCGGTGACCCATTCCTTGCTCAGGCCCACCTTGCCGGCCACGTCGGCCCACTTGATGCCCTTGGCCACCTTGGTGGCGATGATCTTCTCGGTGACGTCCAGTCGATTCATGCGTTGCTCCTTGCGGGGTTGAAAGGGAATCAGGCCGCAGCCTCAAACCACGCGCTGCAGCGCCGGCCGCGGCGGCGGGGCGGCGTCTTCGACGGGCGCGTCGACGCCCGGCCGCAGCTCGGGCGGGTGCTCGGGCGCACGGCCGTGCGACAGCGTGGCCGCGCGGCTGACCAGAAAGTCCACCAGGTGGTTGCGCACCGGGTAGAACAGCGGCTCGTGGTGCAGCGTGGCGCGTGCGCGCTTGCGTGGCAGCGGGTTGCGCACCACTTCGGTGATGCGCGCGCGCGGGCCGTTGCTCATCAGCAGGATGGTGTCGGCCAGCAGGATGGCCTCGTCCACGTCGTGCGTGATCATGAACACCGTCTGCCGCGTCTCGGCGCAGATCTTCAGCAACTCGTCCTGGATGGTGCCGCGGGTCAGCGCGTCCAGCGCGCCGAAGGGCTCGTCCAGCAGCAGCATCTTGGGCTGGATGGCAAAGGCGCGCGCGATGCCCACGCGCTGCTTCATGCCGCCCGACAGCTGGCTGGGCTTCTTGTCTATCGCCCCATCCAGCCCCACCAGGGCCACGAACTTCTCGACCTGCGCGTCCACCTGCGCGCGGCCCCAGGCTGGCCACTTGCTGCGCACGGCAAAGGCGATGTTGCGGCGCACGCTCAGCCAGGGCATCAGCGCATGGCCCTGGAACACCACGCCGCGCTCCAGGCTGGGGCCGGCGACCTCGCGCTGGTCCATGATGACCGTGCCGTCGCTGGCCTGGTCCAGCCCGGCCAGCACGTTCAGGATGGTGGTCTTGCCGCAGCCCGAGTGGCCGATGATGCAGACGAATTCGCCGCGCGCGATGTCGAAGTTGACGCCGTCGAACACCGGCTCGTCGGCGCCGACAAAGCGCCGCGCCAGGCCGCGCACTTCAAGGAACGGGCGCTCAGTCGACATAGGTCACGGCCTTCTGCAGCCGCGCGAAGGCCGCGTCCAGCAGCATGCCCACCACGCCGATCACGCCGATGGCGAAGATCACGTTGGTCAGCGACAGGTTGTTCCACTCGTTCCAGACGAAGTAGCCGATGCCGGTGCCGCCCACCAGCATCTCGGCGGCCACGATCACCAGCCAGGCGATGCCCATGCTGATGCGCATGCCGGTCAGGATGGTGGGCGCCGCGGCGGGCAGGATGACCTCGAGCGCGCACCGCAGCGGCCGCACCTCCAGCGTACGCGCCACGTTGAGCCATTCACGCCGCACGCCGGCCACACCGAAGGCGGTGTTGATGAGCATGGGCCAGACCGAGCAGATGAAGATCACGAACACGCCGGAGATCGACGAGTCCTTGATCGTGTACAGCGCCAGCGGCATCCAGGCCAGCGGCGAGATCGGCTTGAGCAGCTGGATGAAGGGGTCGAGCGCGCGGTACAGCAACGGGCTCATGCCGATGGCAAAGCCCAGCGGCACGGCCAGCAGCGCGGCGATGCCGAAGCCCAGGCCCACGCGCAGCAGCGAATGCTCCAGCTGGATGGCGATGCCCTTGTCGTTGGGGCCATGGTCGTGGAAAGGGCTTTGCAGGTTCTTCAGCACCGCCTGCCCCACCTGTGCCGGCGTGGGAAAGCCCTCGCTCTTGACCGGCGCGCCGGCCGTGGGGTCCTTGCCCAGCAGCTTGGCGTACTCGATCTGCTCGGGCGTCATCACCACGGCCGGCGCCACGCTCGTCTTGGGGAGCGTGGCCAGGTGCCAGGCCCCCAGCAGCAGCAGCAATAGCGCCAGCGACAGCAGCGCGGCCTTCAGCGGCTCGGCGCGGGCGACCATGTTCAGGCGGACAGCTTGCTGATGGCAAAGCCCTTGGCGTAGGCGTCGGCCTTGGCCGGGTCGAACTCGCGCCCCATGATCTTGAACTTGGGGTAGGCCGCGCCCGCGGGCGGCGCCTTCTGGCCCAGCTCGGCCATGTACTTGCGCGCGTCGGTCATCAGAAACACCTTCTCGGCGATCTGCTTGTAGTCGACGTCGCCCTTGATGTAGCCCCAGCGCTTCATCTGCGTGAGCATCCACACGGCCATGCTCTGCCAGGGCACGGGGTCGAAGTCGGCGCGGTCGGGCACGGTCTTGATGCCGCCCAGGCCGTCGGCGAACTTGCCGGTCAGCACCTGGTTGACCACGGTCTCGGGCTGGTTCAGGTAGGCCGTGGGGCTGATCACCTTGGCGATGAGCTCACGGTTCTTGGCCTCGCGCGCCATGGCCGCAGCCGTCAGCACGGCGCGGTACAGCGCGGCAAAGCTGGCCGGGTTCTTCTGGATGAATTCGGTGCTGGTGCCGAAGGCGCAGCAGGGGTGGCCGTCCCAGATTTCCTTGCTCAGGATGTGGATGAAGCCGACTTCGTCGTACACCGCGCGCTGGTTGAAGGGGTCGGGGCCGAGAAAGCCGTCGATGTTGCCGGCGCGCAGGTTGGCCACCATCTCGGGCGGCGGCGTCACGCGGATCTGGATGTCGGTGTCGGGGTTCAGCCCCGCCTCGGCCACGTAGTAGCGCAGCAGGAAGTTGTGCATGCTGTACTCAAACGGCACGGCGAACTTGAAGCCCTTCCAGCTCTTGGGGTCGCGCTTGTCCTTGTGCTTGACGTGCAGCGTGATGGCCTGGCCGTTGGTGTTCTGGATGGTGGCCACGTTCATGGGCACCTGCGTGGCGCCCAGGCCCATGCTGATGGCCAGCGGCATGGGGCTCAAAAAGTGACTGGCGTCGTGCTCCTTGTTCAGCATCTTGTCGCGGATGAGCGCCCAGCCCGCCGTCTTGTTGAGCTGCACGTTCAGGCCCTGCTGGCGATAAAAGCCCAGCGGGTCGGCCATGATCAGCGGCGTGGCGCAGGTGATGGCGATGAAGCCGACCTTCAGGTCCTTCTTCTCGGGCGCCTTCTTCTCCTGCGCCATGGCCTGCAGGCTGGCCAGCGGCAGCACGCTGGCGATGGCCGCCATCGCGCCGCGCCGCCCGGCCGCGCGCAGGAAGGCGCGGCGCAGCGGCTCCTGCGGGAACAGCGCCTTCACCAGGCTGGCCTCGATGAAGCTGCGGCCCAGCTGTTCGGGGTCGGTGGCCGCGCCCTCGGGGTGCTGGCCCGGCGCGTGATCCTGCCCGCAGGCGCAGCGCAGCAGCAGCGGTCGCTCAGCGTCGTAGGGATCGTAGGGGTCGCGGTTCTGGGTCATGGCAGGGCTCCGGCGTTGGGGGCAAGACGCAGTGGGGTTCGGCCGTCTGCATGGCTGTGGTGCACGGCACGGTGCATGCCCTGCCCCGGCACTGCTTCGGTGCGCCAGCCCTGCACGGGCACGGCAACACGCTGCAGCAAGCAGCGGTGGCGCCCGCGTGCGCTGCCCCGAGGCTGCAGCGAGACATCACTTGGCAAGGAGCGGGACGCAGCGGCAAACATGACCGCTGCGAGCGCAAGCGGCGTGCCAGGTCGCAGCTGTTATGCGCTCGGCGAGGCAGCGGCGCTGTGGCCATAGCCAACAGCGCCTGTGTCGACCCGTGCGCTGGCGGCCGGGAGCATCAGCACTGCCGGTCGGCCGCCGGCAGAGGGCTTGCGGGATGGAGGGGCTCAGGCGCCGCCGCATTGCCCGCAGCAGCTGCCGCCGGCCGGGGCCGGCTCGACCTTTTGCACGCACACGCGCCACAGTTCGGGCCCGCGGCTTTCATAGACCCAGCTGAACTGGCCCGGTGCCAGGTCCTGGAACTGCAGGCGCAGCGGCTGGGGGTCGTGGTCGTTGACGATCACCAGGCTCTCCTGCGGGGCCAGGGCCCTGAAGGCGGCAAGCAAGGTGGCATGGCGCATGTTCGGGGCAAGGGTGCGCACGTCGATGGTGTGGCCGGTGGCGCTGATGGTCATGGTTTGGCGGGCTCGCGGTTAAAGATGCATTTTATATGCCTTTTGTGTTGGAGCACAGGACCGCGGCTTGACTGATCAACTGGCTTGAGCGAGGGGAGATGCCTGATGGCCGGCGCCCGATGCCGGGCTCAGCCGCGCCGCTGCCGCACCGCCTGCGCCAGCGCAGCCAGCACCGGCTCGGTCTGGGCCCAGCTGATGCAGGCGTCGGTGATGGACACACCGGGGCGCAGCGGCTGGCCGGGCACCTGGTCCTGGCGCCCTTCCTCGAGGTGGCTCTCGATCATCACGCCCATGATGCGGCGCTCGCCCGCGGCGATGCGCAGCGCGATGTCGGCCGCCACCTCGATCTGGCGGCGGTGCTGCTTGGCGCTGTTGGCGTGCGACAGGTCGATCATCAACTGCTCGCGCAGCCCCGCGGCGCGCAGCGCGGCGCAGGCCGCGTCCACATCCGCCGCGGCATAGTTGGGCTGGCGCCCGCCGCGCAGGATGATGTGGCAGTCGGCGTTGCCGCGGGTCTCGAAGATGGCCGCCTGGCCCATCTTGGTCATGCCCATGAAGGCGTGCGGCGCGGCCGCGGCGACCACGGCGTCCACCGCCACCTTGACGCTGCCGTCGGTGCCGTTCTTGAAGCCCACCGGGCAGCTCAGGCCCGAGGCCAGCTGGCGGTGACTCTGGCTTTCGGTGGTGCGCGCGCCGATCGCGCCCCAGGCCACCAGGTCGCTGATGAACTGCGGGCTCAGCAGGTCCAGGAACTCGGTGCCGACCGGCAGGCCGCGCTCGACGATCTGCAGCAGCAGCGCGCGTGCGCGCTCCAAGCCCTGGTTGATGGCGAAGCTGCCGTCCAGCTGCGGGTCGTTGATGTAGCCCTTCCAGCCCACCGTGGTGCGCGGCTTCTCGAAGTACACGCGCATCACCAGCAGCAGCGCGTCGGCCAGCGGCCCGGCCGCACCGGCCAGGCGCTCGGCGTAGTCCAGCGCCTGGCCGTGGTCGTGGATGGAGCAGGGGCCGACGACCACCAGCAGGCGGTCGTCCTCGCCGCGCAGCACGCGCGCGATGGCTGCACGGCTGCGCTCCACCAGCGCCAGCGTGGCGTCCGATCCGGGCAGCTTCTCCATCAGCAGTGCCGGGGTGATGAGCGGGCGCACGGCGTCGATGCGTGTGTCGTCGATGCGCGTGGTGTCGCGCGTTCCGCGGCGGCTGCCGACCTCGCGGTCGTGGTGGGGGTCGTCGAGAATGTTCATCCCGGTGATTGTCCCGCGCCTCGGCACAAGCCCGCAGCCGCCCTTTGACTTGCCGCAAGGCCCTCCGGCCACGCCGGTCCAGCATACTCATGGGAAACCCTGGGGACCCTACAACGTGAGCAAAACCATCAAGGTAGCAGACGCGGTCGCGCGCATCCCCGACGGGGCGGTGCTGATGATCGGCGGCTTCATGGGCGTGGGCTCGGCCCACCGCCTGATCGACGAACTGGTGCGCCAGGGCAAGAAGGACCTGACAGTCATCGCCAACGACACCGCCAAACCCGGCGTGGGCATCGGCAAGCTGGTCAGCGCGCGCGCGCTGCGGCGCGTCATCGTCAGCCACATCGGCACCAACCCCGAGACCCAGGCGCAGATGATCGCCGGTGAACTGGAGGTCGAACTGGTGCCGCAGGGCACGCTGGCCGAGCGCATCCGCGCCGCCGGCTTCGGCCTGGGCGCGGTGGTCACACCCACCGGCGTGGGCACGGTGGTGGCCGAAGGCAAGCGCACGCTCGAGATCGACGGCCGCACCTTCCTGGTAGAGCTGCCGCTGCACGCCGACTATGCGCTGGTCAACGCGCGCCAGTCCGACCACATCGGCAACCTGGCCTACGCGCTGACGGCGCGCAACTTCAACCCCCTCATCGCCATGGCCGCCGAAGTGGTGATGGCCGAGGCCCAGGAAATCGTGCCGGTCGGGGTGATCCCGCCCGACGCCGTGATGACGCCTTCGGTGGTGGTCACCTACATCATCGCCAAGGAGTCGGTCCATGGATGACAAGCTGCTCATTGCCGGGCGCGTGGCGCGCGAGCTGCGCCCCGGAACGCTGGTCAACCTGGGCATAGGCCTGCCCACGCTGGTGGCCGGCCTGGTGGCGCGCGACGCGCACATCTTCTTCCAGAGCGAGAACGGCATCATCGGCATGCAGTCGGTGCCCGAGCATGGGCTCGAGGACGACGACCTCACCGATGCCGGCGGCCGCCCCATCAGCGCCCTGCCCGGCGCGGCCACCTTCGACAGCGCCATGTCCTTCGGCCTGATCCGCGGCGGCCACCTCGACGTCACCGTGCTGGGCGGCCTGCAGGTCGACCGCATCGGCCGCCTGGCCAACTGGATGGTGCCGGGCAAGATGGTGCCCGGCATGGGCGGCGCCATGGACCTGGTGACCGGTGCACGCCGCGTGATCGTGGCCATGACGCACACCGCCAAGGGCGAGCACAAGATCGTCGATGAACTGAGCCTGCCGCTCACGTCCACGCGCTGCGTGGACCTCATCGTCACCGAGCTGGCTGTGCTCAAGCCCACGCCGGTAGGCATGGTGCTGCAGGAGCTGGCGCCCGATGTCACGGTCGAGCAGGTGCAGGCCGCCACCGGCACCAAGCTGATCGTGCCCGTGCAGGTGCCCACCATGCTGGGCTGCTGAAACCCCTACCGACGCCCCTTCCCTGCACCCGCTTCGCCCAGCGCGCGGGTGCTAAGCTGACCCGCCTTGCCCTGGCGCCCAGAAGACGGAGACTGAACATGCCCGGACTGCTTCCCGACGTCGACCCCGACGGCCTGCTCGAATACTCGGTGGTCTTCACCGACCGCGCGCTCAACCACATGTCGCGCAAGTTCCAGGGCGTGATGCGCGACATCTCGGGCGTGCTGAAAGAGGTCTACCGCGCGCATGCCGTGGCCATCGTGCCGGGCAGCGGCAGTTTCGGCATGGAGGCCGTGGCACGCCAGTTCGCCGGCGGCAAGAAGACCCTGGTCATCCGCAACGGCTGGTTCAGCTACCGCTGGACGCAGATCTTCGAGATGGGCGGCATCCCGGCCCAGCAGACAGTGCTGAAGGCGCGGCCTATCGGTCCCGGCCGGCAGATGGCCTATGCCCCGCCGCCGCTGGCCGAGGTGCTGGAAGCCATCCGCACCCAGCGCCCCGACCTGGTGTTTGCCCCGCACGTTGAGACCGCCGCCGGCCTGCTGCTGCCCGACGACTACCTGCGTGCCGTGGCCGAAGCCGTGCACGCCGTGGGCGGCCTGTTCGTGCTGGACTGCGTTGCCAGCGGTGCGGTGTGGGTGGACATGCAGGCCACGGGCGTGGACCTGCTGGTGAGCGCGCCGCAGAAGGGCTGGAGCGGCTCGCCCTGCTGCGCCTTCGTGATGTTCAGCGAACGCGCGCACACGGCTATCGCCACCACCACCAGCAGCAGCTTCTCGGCCGACCTGAAGAAGTGGCTGCAGATCATGCAGACCTATGAAGGCGGCGGCCACGCCTACCACGCCACCCTGCCCACCGACGCGCTCACACGCACCCGCGACGCCATGTTCGAGACGCGCGCGCAAGGCTTCGATCAACTGTGCGCCGCGCAATGGGAGCTGGGCCGCAAGGTGCGTGCAGTGCTGGCCCGCCACGGCCTGCGCAGCGTGGCGGCCGAAGGCTTCCAGGCGCCCGGCGTGGTGGTTAGCTACACCGATGACGCGGCGCTGCACACCGGCAAGGCCTTCCTGGGCGAGGGCCTTCAAACCGCTGCCGGCGTGCCGCTGCAGTGCGACGAGGCGGCCGATTTCAAGACCTTCCGCATCGGCCTGTTCGGCCTGGACAAGCTGCAGCACGTGGACCGCAGCGTGGCCCATCTCGACGCCGCGCTGACGCGCATCCTGGGCGACGCCCAGCGCGCCGCGGCCTGAGCCAGGCACGACCGGCGCCGCGGCACCGGCCGCGGCCTCAGATGATGTTCAGCTCGCGCAGCGGCCGGCCTTCCAGCAGGCGCTGCGGCGCCAGGGCATCCAGCGGCGGCGCGTTGCTTTCGCCGCCCGCCACCAGCGCCGCCAGCGCCGCGCCCACGGCCGGCGCCTGCTGCATGCCGTGGCCCGAGAAGCCGCAGGCCGTGTAGGCGTTGCGCCAGCCCGGCAGTGCGCCGGCCAGGCCGTTGTGGTCGAAGGCGTTCACCTCGTAGTACCCGGCCCAGGCCGAACGCAGGCGCAGCGCCTCGAAGCCCGGTACCCGCGCGGCCAGCGTGGGCCAGATGAAGTCCTCGAACTGCGCGTGGTCGATGGCGTCGAGCGGCGGCTCGTCGGGGTCCCCCGGCCAGGGCTGGCGCGGCGGCGCACCGCACAGGTAGCGCGTGCCGCCATCGGGCCTGAACCACAGGCCCGAGGGGTCGATGACCAGCGGGCACTGCGGCAGCAGGGCCGGCGAATCGAAGACGAAGACGTCGCGCTTCTTCGGGCTGACCGGCAGCGCCAGGCCCAGGGCCGCGGCCAGTGGCGCGCTCCAGGCGCCGGCGCACAGCACCAGCGCATCGGCGTCGAAGCGGCGGCCGTCGCTTGCCAACGCGGCACGAACCCGATCCCCTGCGCAGTCGAAGCCGGTGACATCAGCCTGCACGAAGGCCGCGCCGCAGGCCCTGGCCTTGCGGCGAAAGGCCTGGTGCAGCGCCGGCCCGTCGAACCAGCCTTCGCCGCGCAAGCCCAGCGAACCCAGCGCAAGGCCCTGCACGTCCAGCCAGGGGAATCGCGCCTGCAACGCCGCAGCTTCGAGCAATGCGATCTCGGCCCCGGCGGCGGTCTGCACGGCCTGCTGCGCGCGCAGCGTGGCCGCACCGGCCGGCGTGGCCAGGTACAGGTAACCGGCTTCGAACAGACCGAGTTCGGGCCGCTCATCACCCAGCGCCAGTTCGTCGCCCACGCGCTGCAGGAAGCCCAGGCTCCACTGCGACAGCGCGATGTTGGCCGGCTGCGAGAACTGCTGGCGTATCGAGCTGGCCGAAAGCGCGCTGCTGGCCCGCGCAAAGCCCAGGTCGCGCTCCAGCACGGTGACTGCCACGCCATGGTCGCGCGCCAGAAAGCAGGCGGTGGCCGCGCCCATCACGCCGCCACCCACGATGACTACACTGCCGCGCATGCTTCGAGTGTATTCAGCCGCCGAGGTGCACGCCGCCCTGCCCTGGCCGGCGCTGGCCGATGCGCTGCACGCGGCTTTCGTGGCCGGCGCCGAGGTGCCGCTGCGCCACGCCCACGCGCTGTCACCGCGCGACACCCTGCTGCTGATGCCGGCCTGGAACGCGCGCGTCGTGCTGCTCAAGCTGGTGACCGTCATGCCCGAGGCCGCGGCCACGGTGCAGGCCACGGTGCTGGTGCTGGACCGCGCCAGCGGGGAGCCCCTCGCGCTGCTGGACGGCGAGGCGCTCACGCTGCGCCGCACGGCAGCGGCGTCGGCGCTGGCGGCGCGCCACCTGGCGCGGGCCGACGCGCAGCGGCTGCTCATCGTCGGCAGCGGTCGGCTGGCAGGCTGGATGGCGCGCGCCCACGCGGCGCTGCGGCCGGGGCTTGCACACATCGCCGTCTGGAGCCGGCGCCCCGAGGCCGCGCAGGCCTTGGCGCGCGAACTGGCCGACGAAGGCCTGCCGGTCGAGCACACCATCGACCTTCAGGCCGCGGTGCGCGCCGCGCACATCGTCTGTTGTGCCACCACCTCGACCACGCCGCTGGTGCGGGGTGACTGGCTGGTGCCGGGCATGCACCTGGATCTGGTGGGCGGCTTCCGCCGCGACATGCGCGAGGCCGACGACGCCGCCGTGCAGCGTGCGCGCGTGGTGGTGGACAGCTATGCGGGCGCGCTGGCCGAGGCCGGCGACCTGACGCAGCCGCTGGCCAACGGCGCCATCGCGCGCAGCCACATCCTGGCCGAACTGGCCGAGCTCCTGCGCGAAGGCCGTGGCGGCCGCGCGCACGTGGGCGACATCACGCTGTTCAAGTCGGTGGGCACGGCGCTGGAAGACCTGGCCGCAGCGCAGCTGGTGCTGGGCCTGGCCTGAATGTGGCAGGCGCGCGGGGCTGCAGCCCCAGCCGCCGCGCTCAGCCGCGCTTGGCCTGCAGGACGCGTTGTTCTTCGGCGGGCTTGGCGCGCTTGGCCAGCGTGCTGTCGGCGCCGTGGAACGCCGACACCTGGCTACCGACCGCGAACAGCCCGTAGGCGACGACCATGGTCAGGGCAAGCAGGCTGTAGTTCACGACGGGCTCCTCGGTAAATCGGTTATGGGCCTCGACCTGCCCTGTGCGCCACGTCGCCAGATGGCCAGGACACGCCTTTCGAGACAGAGCACCACCCAGGCCGCTGGATACCGAGTGCCAGCCCACAGAGAACGTAACTTTGTGTTGCCGCCCGGTCCGCTACGGCTACTACATCCTGCCCACCTACCCCAGCGACCTGGCGACGATCCAGTTCGACCGCGCGGGCACCACGCACATCGGCCGCTACTCGGGGCTGAGGTGTGGGCTCTTCCGACGTCGCCGGCTGGCTTCTGGCCATGGCGCGGGGGCTGATCCGATGCGCCCGGCGCCGCGTGGCGCCGGCCTGCGCGCCGGGGTATCGTGGCGGGCGACCATTTCCCCCGCGAGCCTGCGGGGGCCTATCCACCCGCAAGGCAGACCGCCATGACCAGCACCGAACCCGGCACACCCGCCCTCCCCCCAGCCGCGACGCAGACGGTGCTGGTCGTGGGCGCCGGCATCATGGGCGGCGGCATCGCACAGGTGGCGGCGCAGGCCGGCCACCCGGTGTTGTTGCTGGACAGCCGCCCCGGCGCCGCGGCGCAGGCGCTGGACAAGCTGGCCGGCACGCTGGACGGCCTGGTGGCCAAGGGCCGCCTGGGGGCCGAAGAGGCGCGGGCCACGCTGGCGCGCATCCGGCCTGTCGCCAGCGCCGCCGAGGCCGCCGCGGCCGCGCTGGTGGTCGAGGCCATCGTCGAGAACCTTCAGGCCAAGCGCGAACTGCTGCGCGAACTGGAAGCGGTGGTCGGCGACGACTGCCTGCTGGCCACCAACACTTCGTCCATCAGCGTCACCGCGCTGGCCGCGGGCCTGCGCCGGCCAGGGCGCGTGGTGGGCATGCACTTCTTCAACCCGGTGCCGCAGATGAAGCTGGTCGAGGTGGTCTCGGGCTTGCACACCGAGCCGGCCGTGGCGCATACCGTGTTCGCGCTGGCGCAGGCCTGGGGCAAGCAGCCGGTGCACGCGCGCAGCACGCCCGGCTTCATCGTCAACCGCATCGCCCGGCCCTACTACGCCGAGACGCTGGCGCTGCTGCTGGAGCAGGCGGCCCCGCCGCAGGTGATAGACGCCTGCCTGCGCGGGGCCGGCTTTCGCATGGGCCCGTGCGAGCTGATGGACCTGATCGGCCACGACACCAATCTGGCCGTGACCTGCGCGGTGTTTGATGCCAACTACCAGGACAAGCGCTACCAGCCCAGCCTGCTGCAGCGCGAGATGGTCGACGGCGGCCTGCTCGGCCGCAAGAGCGGGCGCGGCTTCTACCGCTACCCCGAGGGCGCGCCGCCGTTGCCGCAACCGATGCAGGAAGCGCCGACGCACCTGCTCGAAGTCACCGTGCACGGCGCCTGCGAAGTGGCGGCTTGGCTGGAGCAGCGCGCGCTGCAACTGCTGGCGCCGCACGGCCGGCATCCGGCACGCCTGTACGCCAGCGGCTGGACCGGGCTGGAGGTGGGCCGCGCCCGCCTGGTGCTCACCGACGGGCGCACGGCGCAGGAGCGCGCGCAGGCCATGGAGCTTGACGACATCGCCGTCTTCGACCGCATGGGCAGCCTGCCCTGCGCGCCCGGCACGGCACTGGCCTACGCGCTGGCGCCTGGCGCGCACGCCGCCTGGCAACACCAGGCGCCGGCCTGGCTGGCGGCGCTCGGCCTGGCGCCGCAGTGCGTGGCCGACAGTCCCGGGCTGATCGTCGCGCGCACCGTGGCCATGCTGGTGAATGAAGCAGCCGACGCCGTGCTGCAGGGCGTGTGCACGCCGCAAGCTGCCGACGCGGCGGTGAAGCTGGGCCTCAACTACCCGGCCGGCCCCTTCGAGTGGCTGGCGCACTGGGGCCTGAGCGAAGTGACGGCCGTGCTGCGCGCACTGGACGAGCACTACCGCGGCGAGCGCTACCGCACCAGCCCCTGGCTGCGGCGCCAGCCAGCCGCGCGGGCGGGCGGCCGGGCCTGACGCGCCGCTGCGGGCGCGTTTCCGCCAGGGCGCTAGGGCGCGCTGGCCGGCCGGGTTGCTGCCGTGGCGGCCATGGCAGCCTCGGCCCGGCGGCGCTCTTCCTGGGCACGCTGGCGCCATTCGCGCCGCGATTCGTTGGCCAGGTCGACGCGCGCCCGCAACTGGAAGATGTATTCGCGCAGCTTGGCAAAGTTGGACAGCATGATGTTCCAGTTGCGCTGATCGAAGCCGAACAGCACGTTGCTGTCGCGGATCACCGGGCGCTCGCCGCAGCGGGCCCAGTAGGCGTCGTCGCGCTCCTTGTCGGGCACGCGCTCGCACTCGGCCGTGCTCTTGGGCTCCAGGCGCGACATGTCGCGTGGCACCTCGTATTCCCAGGGCAGCAGCACCGGCTCTATGGGCATCTGGATGTCGGGCAGTTCGGGGTAGGTGGTGGTCTGAACCACGCGCACAGTGGTCACCGGCTCGGGCGCGGTGAGGCGCGCCGACGCGCAGCTGCCCAACAGCAACGCCAGCAGCAGCATGCCCCAGCCTGGGCTAGCGCGGCGCACGGCTGGCTCCTTCCGGCGTCGGCGCTGGCGCCGTATCGGTCCGCGCCGCCGGCCTGGGCGTGTTCGACACCCATTCACCACTGCGGCACTGGCCGTCGGCCTGAAAGAAGTTCTCGAGTTCGCACTTGGCCGAGCGGTTGACGGCGCGCACCACGCGCTCGGCCCCGCGCGAATGCGCCAGGCGGTCGATCTGCTCGACCCGGTCGCGGTCATTCAGGCGGCGCTCCAGTTCGCGCTGGCGGCGTACGGATTCGTTGTCGGTGGCGCGCAGCATGCTGGCCTCCTGCCGCGCCTTGGCCGCCTCTTCGATCTTGCGCCGCAAGTCCTGCTCGAGCGTGGCGTTGGAGTTCTGCACGCGCTCGAGATCGGTGCGCAGGCCGGAGACCCGGGCGCTCAGGTCGAGGATCATCTGGTCCCGTTCCTGGATAAGGCGGTCCTTCTCGGCCAGGAAGGATGTGAACTTCACTGCCGCCCCGGCGAGCGCCAACACCAGGGCCCCCATCAGTCCCCACTTGAGCCAGAGCATTCGAGGCCTCCCCTGCGTTCAGGACGCACCATTCGAATCTAGTCGCGCTTGCAGTCCTGCACGAGCCCGTACTCGAACACGGCCTGCGGCAGCAGAGGCGCACCGCGTCGGCGATGTGGTAGATCGGCGTCCATTACCAGCGCAACTTGCCGTTGATCAGTGGCACCAGGTCGATCTCCCCCAGGGGCTGGAGAAGGCTAGGCGAGCGCGCACAGCCTGTACACCCCTATCTCCGCGATGGAGCAGGGGCACCGGCGCGGTTTCAGGTGTGCAGTTCGCGCAGGGCGATGGGGCCAGGCCTGTCGGCGCTGCGCGCCTGGGGCTCGGCCACGGCGCGCGCCGAGCGTGCGCCCAGTTCGGGCTGCATCTGCACGCTGCCTTCTAGCGGCGCGGCGTCGCCGAGCGCGGCGTAGGCCGCGGCCAGGGCGTCGGCGTCGCTGTTGAACTCGATCTCGGGCTGCACCACGGGCGCGGTGTCGAGCACCGCCGCGGTACGGAAGGCGTCGCCCTCGGCCTGCGGGTCATGGTGCTCGCGGTCGAGCACGGCCACCGCCATCTTGGAGCGCAGGTTGGCCAGCCCCACCGGCGACCAGTTGGTGACCAGGCCTTCGAGTTGTTCGAGCGCGCGCTGCAGCACGTCCAGCGGCAGCTTGTGCAGGGCGCGCAGGCCCTTCTTGCCCAGGGCCTGTTCGACAAACACCAGGTGACGCAGGGTCTGCCGACTCTCGGGCAGTTCGTCCAGCAGTTCGCGCAACTGCTGCACGATGAGGGCCAGCTCTTCGCGCTGCTTCTGGTCGCTCAGTTCGGCGCGGCTGTGCTTGGGCGGGCGGGTGCAGGAACCCACCACCTCTTCGAGCACGATGTGCATGCCCGCCTGGTCACGGCGCACGGCGACGTCACGCTTGAAGAAGATGGACGCAGCCTGACGCAGGGGGTCGAAGATTCGCAACAGAGCGCTCATGGTGGGTTGGGGCAGCCGGTCATGGCCCGATCTTCCGGACCTTGCTCGGAATATCGTCCGGGCCCGTGACCCTTTGAAGTCCGGATTGTTTCCAAAGGCGACAGGACGCCTCGGACCCACCCGTGCCGGAACTCAGGCCATGCAGGTGCGGTTCTTGCCCGTGCGCTTGGCCTCATACAGGGCCTCGTCGGCGCGCTCCAGCGTGGTCTCCAGCGCCTCGCCCATCTGCCAGGCGGTGACGCCCGCGGAAAATGTCACAAAGACCTCGCGTCCGTCGTACATGAACAACGCCTCGCTCAGGCTGCGCTGCAGCCGCGTCAGCGTCTGCTGGGCCTCGGCCACGGGGGTGGCCGGCAGCAGCACGACGAATTCCTCACCGCCGAAGCGGGCCAGATGGTCCACCGGCCGCAGGCGCTCACGCACCGCCTTGGCCAGGGTCTTCAGCGCCTGGTCGCCCGCGGTGTGGCCCAGGCTGTCGTTCAGGCGCTTGAAGTTGTCGATGTCGATCAGCGCCACCGACAGTTCGGCTCCCACCGTGCGCAGGGCGCGCGCGCTTTCGGCCTCGAAGGACTGCATCAGGCCGCGCCGGTTGGCGACCTGCGTCAGTGCATCGGTGGACACCTCATCGGACAGGCGCAGCAGTTCGGACTCGAGCTCGCGCACGCGCGCTTCCAGTTCACCGGCGCGGCCGCGGTCGGCCTGCAGGCGCTCTTGCGATTGCGTCACCGCCTGGTGCACGGCGCGGCTGTCGGCGATCATGGCCTTGACCACGCCGGCCAGGCTTTCCAGCGAGTCGGCGGCCTCGATGGCCTGGGCGTGCTGCTCGGTGGCCAGGGTGAAGCGGCCGGTGTGCTCGCCCAGTTCGCCCACCTCGAGCAGCATGTCGTGGATCAGCTGCTTGAGCGCGTCGCGCGCCGCCAGGCGTTCGCTGCGCACGCGCTGCTGCAGGCCACGCGTTTCAGCCAGCAGGGCGCTGGCGGCGCGCACGCCGCGCACGCTCAGGTCGTCGGCCAGCCGGGCCTGCAGGTTGAGGCACTGGCCCCGGGCCCAGCTCTCGTCTTCGGACAGCTCGCTCAGGCCGGCGCCCAGCTCGCGGCACAGCGCGCCCAGTTCCTCGACCAGGTGGTGGCGGTGGGCGAACAGGCGGCGTGCACGGCCGCACAGGGTGTCCAGCTCGACCAGGCGCGCCGGGGTGATGCCCTCGGCCGCCAGCGCATCGGCCAGCAGCGCCAGCGCACGCGCCAGTTCACTGGCGCGCGGCTCCTCGGCCGGCAGGCCGGCGCGCACGGTCTGCTCCAGACTGGCCACCACCGGCGTCCAGGCGCCGGGGCCCGAGGGCGCCGCGGCAGCGGCTTCCAGGGGCGGGTCATCGGCGCCGGTCTGGGCCGGGTCGGAAGGCTGGTCGGCCTCCCAGGCCGACAGCAGCGACTGCATGCGCTGCAGCAGGCGCTGGGCGTCGCTGCGGCTGCTGTCGAGCACGCGGCGCAGGCTTTCCTTGCGCCGCGCCGCAGTCCACTGGCGCCCGCCGCGGTCGAGGTTGCGTGCCAGCCGCTCGAGCAGCGCGCTCCAGGCCGCGCCCTGGGCCTTGGCCTCGCTCTGCGGCGGCGGCTGCCCGGATTCGTCGGCGTAGGCGCGGGCGTAGTTCTCGGGCGTGGGCTCCTGCTTCAACTGCGCCAGCCGGCGCAGCGCACCTTTGGCGATGGTGGCGGGCGGGACGCTGCTGCGGGGCGGTTCCACTGCGCGCTAGTGGAAAGGCCTGCGGCCGGCGGCGCGCAGCAGATCTTCAGAGTACTCGGTGTCGCCGCCCTGCCCCATCCAGGGCGCGGCGCGCGGCAGCACGGTCTGTTCCAGCCAGGCCTGCAACTCGTCGGGCGGCAGCGCCTTGTTGAACAGAAAGCCCTGCATGTAGCGGCAGTCGGCCTTGCGCAGCTCATCCTGCTGGCGCAGATTCTCCACGCCTTCGGCGACCACGCGCATGCCCAGCGAGCGGCCCAGCGCGATGATGGCCTGCACCACCGCCAGGTTCTGCGCCGAGGTGCCGATGTCCTTGACGAAGCCCTTGTCGATCTTCAGCTCGGAGATGGGCAACTGCGTCAGGTAGGCCAGCGACGAATAGCCGGTACCGAAGTCGTCGATGGCGATCTCGATGCCGATCTGGTACAGGCGGTGCAGCGTCGGGATCACCACCTCGAGGTTGTTCATCAGGTGGTTCTCGATGATCTCGAGCTGGATGGCGCTGGTCGGCACCTCGTAGGCGGCGCAGTACTGGTGGATGTTGTCGACCAGGTCGCTGCGCTCGAACATGCGCGTGGGCAGGTTGACGGCGATGGCGTCCTCGAAGCCGAAGGCCAGCTTCCACAGCCGCGCCTGCTTGGCGGCCTGGCGCAGCAGCCACAGCGACATCGGCACGATCAGGCCGGTTTCCTCGGCCAGCGGGATGAACTGCCCCGGCGGCACCAGCTCGTTGCCGCGCTGCCAGCGCATCAGCGCCTCGACCCCCACCATGCGCGATGTGCGCACGTCGATCTTGGGCTGGTAGTGCAGCACCAGCTCGTCGCGCTCCATGGCCTTGTGCAGTGCGGTCTCCATCTCGAGGTTGTCGCGCGCCGGCCCGGACAGCAGGTCGGGGCTGTAGATGATGGCCGCGTCCTTGCCCTGACGCTTGGCCGCGTACATGGCGGCGTCGGCGTTGCGCAGCAGGTCGACGACCGATGAACCGTGCTGCGGGAACAACGCCATGCCCACACTGGCCGTGACGAAGCATTCGCGCCCGCCGACGAAGATGGGCTCGCGCAGCGCCTCGAGGATGCGCAGCGCCACGCGGTCGGTATCGGTCGTGTCGGAGACCTCGGGCAGCAGGGCCACGAACTCGTCGCCTCCCAGCCGGCCCACGGCCTCGAGCGCCCGGTGCGCGCGCACGCCCGCGGCCTCTATCGTGCCGTCGACCACCTGGTCGCTGTGGCGCACGCAGGCGCGCAGGCGCCGGCCGACCTCGATCAGCAGCTCGTCGCCGGCCGAGTGGCCCAGGCGGTCGTTGATGAGCTTGAAGCGGTCGAGGTCGATCAGCAGGATGGCGAAAGGGTGCTGCAGGCGGCGCGCGTGTTCGAGCGCGCGCTCGGCGCGCCACAGCAGCTGGCGCCGGTTGGGCAGGCCGGTGAGCGCGTCGAAGTTGGCCAGCTCGCGGATCTTGTCCTCGGCCTGGCGCCGGTCGGTCACGTCCTGCACGATGCCGGCATAGCCGGTGTTGTGCCCCTTTTCGCTGAAGTCGGGTTCGGCCTCGACGTGCACGATGCGCAGGCGCATGTCCTGCAACACCACCGGCACGTCGATGGTCAGCACATTGCCCTGCCGCAGCGCACGGTGCATCTCCTTGGACAGCGTGCGCCGGCCGTCCAGCGGCACCATGCGCAGCAGCATGCGCAGGCCGATTTGTTCGGTCGGCCCGAAGCCGAAGACGCGCAGTGCCTCGGGCGACAGCAGCACGCCGCCCCCCCGCGCGCGGCGCCAGTCGAAGCTGCCCATGCGCGCCAGGTCCTGCGCGCGCGCCAGCTTGGCGCGGTTGCGCTCGAGTTCGATGCGCGTGCGCGACGAGCGCAGCAGGTACTGCAGGCGCCCGGCCAGCAGGCTCCACTGGGTGGCCTTGACGAAGAAGTCGGTGGCGCCCACCTGGTAGGCACGGGCGATGGAGGCGTCGTCGTCCAGCCCGGTGAGCATCAGCACCGGCACGTTCTCGAAGCCTGAGCGATTGCGCAGCTCCTGGCAGGTCTCGAACCCGTCCAGGCCCGGCATCATGGCGTCGAGCACCACGATGTCGGGGGTCCAGTGGCGCAGCAGTTCCAGCGCCTTCTCGCCGCCGTCGACCTCGACCACGCCGAAGCCGCGCTCGCGCAGGGCCAGCGCGGTGAGCATCAGATTGACCGTGTCGTCGTCGACCAGCAGGATCTCGGGCTGGGCCGGCAGGCTGTCGGCGCTGGGGAAGACGGAGGACGTCATCGCCGCGCTCAGGCTTTCAGTAGTTCGGCCACCGAGCACAGGGTATCCCGGCCCTCGCGCAGCAGCCGTTCGACGTCGTCCTGCAGCCGGGCGTCGTCGCCCGCGCGCAGGCGCAGTTCGATGTCTGCGCAGGCCGCCGCCATCCGCAATGCACCCACACTGGCCGAAGAGGATTTGAGCGTGTGCGCCACGCTGGCCACCGTGGCGGCCTGGTCGCGGCCGGCTTCGAGCTGTGCCAGAAGGCGCCGCAGCGAGCTGTCGTAGGTGGTCAGCACCCGCACCACGACGCCTTGCTGCCCGCTGGGGTCGAGCTCGCGCAAGCGCGCAATGGCCGCTGCATCCAGCGCCGTGGGCGCCTGAGCAGCGGGAGCGGGATGCGGATCGGTACCCATGTCAGTGCCGCCTGGACGTTACACAAGGAATGGCGCAATTGGCGCCGGGCGGCGTGCAAAACGAACGTGGCGGTTTCATTTCAGACCCGGTACGAGCCGTTTCATGGCGGGCAACGGCCCCATGTTAAGCGCGCTTAATGCCTTATGCCGATCGGAAACCACGTCGCTCATGATCAAGGACAAGATGCTCTCCCGGGGGCACAGCCCACAGCGCGACGCCGGACGGTCGCAGGGCAACCGAACGCCGATGACGATGCTCGGAGTTTCGGCCCCTGAAGCGGGAACTTGAGGCGGACCGGTGGCGCACGCTCCGTACAATCCTGGGCATGCAAGCTTCGCACCCAGGCGGAGAAGACCGCAGGGGCCGCGGCGGCAACGCGCCGGCCCTGGGCGCGCCGGTCACCCTGATGCTGCCCGCACTGGGCGGCTGCAGCGCCACGCTCGGCGATGGCGGTGCTTGGCTGTTTGCCTCGCTCGCCCTGTTGCTGGCCAGTGGCGGCGCCTATGCCCTGGGCAGCCTGCGCGGACGCCAACGCGGCGCCGCGGCCCTGCACGCCGTGCGCGCCGAACTGCAGCAGCAACGCCAGCTCGAAGCCGGCTGGGTCTGGCACACCGACGCACGCCACCAGTTGACGGCCTGGCACGGCCCGGGATCATCGACGGTGCAGGACAGCGCCTGCCTGTTCAACACCGCCGGCAGCCTGCTGCAGGCGCGCCTGGTGCACCAGCAGGCCTTCGAGGGGCAGCGTGTGGCGGCAGCCGCTCCGCTGGAAGGCAGCACCGGCTGGCGCCTGAGCGGGGTTCCCGGCTTCGACGACCAGGGGCGCTTCACCGGCTTCAGCGGCAGCGCCCACCCCACCGACCGCGACGACGCCCTGCACGCCGCCGCCGCGGCCCTGGGCCCGGCACTGGCGGCCAGCGCCGCCACCGCGGTGGTGGCCCAGGACAGCGGCCAGGGCTGGCGCGTGCTGCAGGCCAGCGAACGTGCGCTCGAACGCTGGCCCACGCTGCACGCCGGGGCTGCCCTGGATGAGCTGCTGGCCGAGCTGCCGCCACCGCTGCGCGAAGCCCTGGCGCAGCCGCCGGCGCCCACGCCGCTGATGCTGCAGGGCTGGCAGCTGCTGGGCTTCGGGCCGCTGGCCGACGGCAGCCGCGGCCTGGTGCTGGCACGACCGGCGCAGGCCGGCGGCGCCAGCGACGCGCAAGAGACGGAGAACTTCGGCTTCACCGTCTCGCACGACCTGCGCGCACCCATCCGCGTGGTCGAAGGCTTCACCCGCATCGTCAAGGAGGACTACGGCCGCCTGCTCGACCGCGTCGGCAACGACCACCTCGACCGCGTGCTGGGCGCGGCCACGCGCATGAACCTGATGATCGACGCGCTGATGACGCTGGCGCGGCTGTCGTCGCAGCCGCTGGCGCGCCAGCCGGTCAACCTGTCGCAGCTGGCCGGCTACGTGGTCGACGACCTCAGGCGCTCCGCCCCCGAGCGCGAAGCCGACATCGAGATCGAGCCCGGCCTGAGCGCCGTGGGCGACCCCACGCTGCTGCGCCTGGTGCTGGAGAACCTGCTGGGCAACGCCTGGAAGTACAGCGCGCGCTGCGCCCGCACGCAGATCACGCTGCAGCGCCAGACCCAGGGCGCGCGCACCGTGTTCGTGGTGCGCGACAACGGCGCGGGCTTCGACATGCGTTCGGCCGACCGCCTGTTCGGGCTGTTCCAGCGCCTGCACAGCGCCAGCGAGTTCGCGGGCCACGGTGTCGGCCTGGCTTCAGTGCGGCGCATCGTGCGCCGCCACGGTGGCGAACTGTGGGCCGAGGCCGAACCCGGCCGCGGCGCGAGCTTCTTCTTCACGCTGCCGGGTTGAGCATCCCGGCGGGGGTTCAGGCGCTGCGCGCCAGTTCCTCGACCGCGGCCAGCAGCCGTTCGGCCTGGGCCGGCAGGCTCATCTTCTGTTCGTCGGCCAGGCGCTGCAGGCGGCGCCGCGCCTCGGCACGCACCAGCGAATGGCGGTGCATGAGCACGCCCACTGCCAGGGCCACGGCATCCAGCGGGGCAGCGGCGGCCGGCGCGCCCGACGAGGCAGGCGCCGCGGCCACGGGGCGGCCGCTGCCCAGGCGCGCAAAGGCAGCCTCGACGGCAGGCACGATCTGGCCCACGTCCAGCGGCTTGACCAGGTAGGCCAGCGCGCCCAGTTCACGCACCTTGGCGATGGTGGCTTCGTCGGAGAAGGCCGACAGGAACATGAACGGGATGCGGTAGGCATCGCGCAGCGTCTCGGCCACGTCGAAGCCACTCTTGCCTTCCATGCGGATGTCCAGCAGCGCCAGCTGCGGCCGGTGCTCGCGCGCCAGCAGGATGGCGTCGTCGCCGTTGTCGGCGTCGATGACCTCGTAGCCGGCCTGCGCCAGGCCGTGCGTGACCGTGGCGAGCACCAGCCGGTCGTCGTCGACGACCAGGATGCGGCCCTTGCTGGCGGCGGTGGCGCTCATGCAACAGATTGTCGCTGATCGGCCACGGCCTCGATGCGCACGCTGGGCGGCCGCAGCTCGATGGTGGCGACCACGTCGTCGCCGCGCTGCTGCAGCGCCAGCATGGCGCTGCGGCGCGGCAGCAGCGCCCGCACCAGGCCCAGGCCGGAGACACCCCCGCGCATGCGCGACAGGTCGAAATCCGGCGGCAGCCGGCCCTGGGCGGCAATGTCGATGCACACGCCCTCGCCCTGCGCGCGCAGCCGGCAGCGCACGCCGCCGCCCACGCCGTGCTTGATGGCGTTGGTGAAGAGTTCGTTGACGGTCAGCGCCACCGGGATGGATTCGGCCTCGGGCAGCAGGTGCGGCACCTCGCCCTCGCATTCCACCGAGATCGGCCGGCCGAAGGTACGCTGCACCGACTGCGCGATGGCACGCAGCAGCCCGGCCACCGCCAGCGGCCCGCTGGCGCCGACCTGCAGCCCGTAGACCTGGGCGATGGCCTGCACCTGGCCCACGGCCTCGGACAGCACCTCGGCCACCTCGGGGTGGCGCACGGCGTTCTGCTGCAGCAGGCCGGCCACGCCCTGCAGGTTGTTCTTGATGCGGTGGTGCACCTCGCGCACCAGCACCTCGCGCTGGGCGATGGCGGCCTGCAGCCGGGCGCGCTCGGCGGCGCGCTGTTCGGTCACGTCGCTGGCCACCAGCAGCAGCTGCGTGGCCGCGGCCTTGCCTTCGTGCAGCGCGGTGATGCGGCAGTCCCACACGCGCGGCGTGCCGGGCGCGGCGCCGTCGGCATCGCGCCATTCGTGCTGGCGCACCGGGCTGCCGGCGTCGCCCGCAGCCGCGTCGGTGAGCCAGGTGCGCAGCTGCGCCGCCTGCTCGGGGGCGCAGCAGTCCTCGGGCAGCGCGCCCAGCACGCCGCTGGCGCTGTGGCGGAAGAACGAGGTCGCGGTCTGGTTGACCTGCTGCACGCGCAGTGTCTGGGCGTCGAACAGCGCGATGGCCAGCGGTGCGGTCTCGATCACGCGCTGCAGCGAAGCCTGGGCCTGGGCGATGCTCACCTCGGCCTGGCGCCGGCGTTCGATGTCCAGCAACGCAAAGGTCAGCTCGCGCCCGCCCTGCGCCGGGTGGCGCGGCGCGCCGGTGGTCTGGCTGGTGAGCACGGCGTTGCCCACCACCCAGAACAGGCGGCCGTCGCGGCCGCGCAGCCGGCATTCGAAGGTCTCGGCCTGGCCTTCCTTCAGACGATCGAGCCAGTCGCTGCGGCGCAACGGGTGCTCGGGCTCGGGCGTGGCGACGATGCTGATGGGCTCGCCCACGAAATCGGCCAGTTCGCCGGCGAACATGCGCCGCGCCGAGCGGTTCATCCACTCGATGCCGCGCTCGGACACGGTGACGATGCCCACCAGTACCGAGTTGAGGATGGCGCGCGTGCGTTCGGCCTGACGCGCCAGCGCCTCGCGCGCGCGGCGGCGTTCGTCGATGTCGACGAAAGAGCAGATCACGCCGGCCTCGGGGTCCTGCGCGTTGACCGGGCGCACCGCCACCTGCACCCACACGCCGCGGCCGTCGCGCTGGCGCAGCAGGCGCTCGCCGCTGAAGCGGCCATGGTCGCGCAGCGCTTGCACGATGCGCGCCTCGAAGGCCACGCATTCGCGCGCGTTCTCGTACAGCTCGGCCGCGTCCAGGTTGTTGAGCTCGGTCGGCGTCCAGCCGGTGAGCGTGGCCATGGCCTGGTTGGCGCGCTCGATGCGCGCGCCGCGCTGGTAGACGATGCCCACCTCGGACAGGCTGAACATCAGCTCGCGGTCGCGCAGCAGCTGTTCCAGTTCGGCCTGCTGGGTCTTGAGCCGGGTGATGTCGGTGAGCACCGCCACCGCCTCGACCTGCGCCGCCTCGGGCTCGGCGCGGCGCACCGACAGCGAATACCACTGCAGCGGGCCGCCGCCGCGCGCCAGCGGCAGCTCGGCCTCGAAGGGCCGGCCCTGGGACAGGGCCTGGGACACCTCCTGCAGGGTTTGCGTGGGGCCCATGCTGCGGCCGAAAATCTCTTCGAGCGAGGCGCCGGCCGCGGCGCCGGGCTCGAAGTCGAGCATGCGCTCGAAGCGTCGGTTGCAGCGCACCAGCACCGGTCCGCGCAGGTAGGCGATGCCGGCGGTGGAGCTGTCGAGAATGGTGGTCAGCTCGCGCAGCAGCTGCTCGCTGCGCCGGCGCGAGCTTTCCTGGTCGGTGATGTCCAGCGTGATCACCGAGGTGGTGCTGCGCCCGCCGGCCAGCGCCGCCGGCTCCACGCGGGTCAGGAGCCAGCGCGAGCCCAGTTCAGGGTGGCGCACGGCGTAGCGCACCTCGGCGCGCTCGCCCAGGCGCAGGGCGCGCTGCAGGCGGTCGAACTCGGACACCGATTCGGCCTCGACCAGTTCGCGGCCGATGCCCAGCAGCGCGCCGCCGCTGGACGGGCGCGCCGGCATGGCGGTGTCGCGGCCGCGCTCGGCGCTGGGCGGCGCCAGCCAGCCGCGCGCCGGGTCGTAGGTGGCCACGCCGACGCTGGCGGTGTCCATCAACATGCCCATCTCGAGCTGCGCCAGGTCGCGCTCGTCCTCGGCGCTGCGGTCCTGCACCACGGCCATGATGCGGCGCTCACCGCCTTCGGACAGGTGGCAGGCCAGACGTGCCCAGAGGCGCCGGCGTCGGCCCTCGGACAAGGGCAGCAGCACCAGGCGCTCCAGCGGCCGCGCTCCGGGCGCCAGCAGCGGCGAGGGCGCGCCGTCGTCCCAGGCCAGCAGCGCCTGCAGCTCTGCATCGGCCTCGGACAAGACCTCGGGCACACGCTCCACCAGGGCCTCGAAGGCGGCGTTGGAGCGCACGATGAGGCCGGTCTGGTCGTACACCAGCATGCCGCTGCCGCTGACCTCGAACCACTGCGCCAGTTCGTCCTCGGCGCGCTTGACCTGCCGGCGCGCCTCCTGTTCGGCGCTGTCGTCCCGCAGCAGCGACAGCCACTGGCGCCGGCCGCGCTCGTCCTGCAGCGCGTAGACGTTGAAGCTGATCCAGTGCTGCGCGCCGGCCGCGTCCACCAGGCGGCGGCGGATGAGCAGCGGCGCCGCGCCCGGGGCCAGCGTGCGCGTGAGCTGCTGGCGCTGCAGGCGGTTGCCCTCGCGGTCCTCGGGCGGCTGCAGGTCGATCAGGTCGCGGCCGAGCAAGCGCTCGCGCGGCCAGCCGGCGAGCGCGACAAAGGCTTCGTTCACGTCCAGCAGCCTGAAGCGGGCGTCCTGCAAGGTGGCCGGCACGGTGCTCGACCACAGCACGCGGTACAGCGCCGCCGTGTCGCCCAGCTCGAGACTCATCCGTCGAGCTGCCGCGCCGAGCTCAGCGCCACCAGCAGGGCCCGGTTGACCTCGGCCAGGCCCAGCATGAGCTGGTCGCACTGCTCGCGGATGTCGACTACCGATTCCTGCTCGATCGCGCGCAGCAGTTCCAGGTAAGGCGCGTAGGGACCGCCCTGGTCGCACAAGGCCTGCTGCACGCGCTCGGGCACGGGCAGGTTCTGCATCAGGCTGGCGAAGGGCTGCTGCAGCAGCCGGTCGAGCAGCGAGAACACGCCGCAGATGAACATCTCGCCGCGCATCTCGGGGTCGCCCTGGCCGCGGCCCAGTTCCTCGAGCAACAGACCGCGGCGCACCGCGGCGTGGATCAGCGGCTGCGCCATGCCGGCCTTGGAAGACGAAGCCAGCAGCAGCGCCAGCCAGCGCTTGAGCCGCGTCCGGCCCAGCAGCATCAGCGCGTGGCCGAAGGAGTTGACCTCGACCGACAGCCCGAAGGCCGGCGAGTTGAGGTAGCGCATCAGGCGGAAGGCCACCGTCGGGTCGCGCCGCAGCAGGGCTTCGAGCTTGGCCACCGGCTCCTCGCGCTCGACGCCGTTGATCAGGTCCAGCACCACGCTCACGTCCGAGGCCACGGCGCTGCGCGCGCCGGCCGCCGGCAGCGGGTCATCGTAGGGCCAGCCCAGCACGGCCACGGCGCCGCGCTGGAAGGCGCGCTCGATGTCGACCGTGCTGCGCGTGCCGGCCTGCACCGTGGACACGCTGCGCACGCCGGGCGCCGGTGCGACTTCGGTGCGGCGCTCGTCGCCGACATCGACGATGGAGTGCGAGAAGCACACCAGCACGTCGGGCGCCAGCGGCTTGAGCGGGCGACCCTTGATGAGCAGCACGCTGCCGGCTTCGCGCAGGCGCTTGATGGCGTCGGCGTGAAGAGGATCTCCGGCCATGAAGGCCGGGATCTCCAGCATCAGGTGCGGCGGCGGCGTGGCGTCCATCACCGCGTGCAGCAGTGCCTCGCCGGCGATGTTGAGCGAGACCGGCGAATTCTTGTGCGTGGGCGGCAGGGCCGCGGCCTGCGCCGCCACCGGGCGCGGGTCCAGCGGCCGCAGCACCAGCTTCATGGGCTCGTTGGCGGCGTCGTCCGGCCAGACCGACAGCAGCGCCTGCAGCAGCGCGTCGGGGTCGGGCGCGGCGTCGGGGCGCTCGGGGAAGATGGTCAGGCGCGTGGCGACCACCGAACGCTGGCGATCGATCATCGGGCTGTAACCCAGGGCCACCTGGCCCAGGACGGGATGCTCTGACATGCTGGCGGGCCTGTGGAGACAGGCACCCGCAGGCGCCTGTGCTTAGCGAACGTAGTCGAACAGCGACATGCGCTGGACGATGGAATAGGTCTTCAGGGCGGCATCGTAGCCGCTCTGGCGGCTCTGGAAGTCCGAGATCGCCTGCAGCATGTCCAGATCCTCGGCCTCCGAGCGCTGACGCTCGGCGTCGAGCTTGCCCTGACTCAGGCGCTGGCCGATGCCGTCCATGCGGTTGAGGGCCTCGCCGGCGCGCGCGCGCCAGGCGCCCAGGTTCTGCTCCACCGCGTCGATGCCGGTGATGCCGGCGCTCACGGTCTGCGCCACCTGCGCGCTGCTGCGGCCCGTGGTCAGCAGCTCAGTGATGGTCTGGTCCAGCGTGTCGAAGACCGAGACCGTGCCGCCCGGATTGGCGGGGTCGGGCGCCTGCAGCCAGGCGGCGCGGCCGTCGATGGACAGCGGCGAGGCCTCGCCCAAGGCCGCCTGTGCCTGGCCGGCGCCGCCGCTGTAGACCACGCCGCCGGGCGCATCCACCAGCGGCGGGCTGTCGGCACCCTGGCCGCCGAACAGGTAGCGGCCGGCGCCGTCGCCGCGGTTGGCCACCGCCAGCAGGTCGTTGCGCACGCCGCGCAGCGCCTCGGCCAGGGTCTTGCGCTCGGCATCGCTGTAGCCACCGTTGCCGGCGCCGATGACCAGCTCGCGCGCCTGCTGCAGCAGGTCGCCGGCGTCGCCCAGCGCGCTTTCGGACATCAGCATGGCGTTGCGGCTGGCACCCAGGGCGCGCTGTGCGGCGTCCATGCGCTGTGCCGAAGCCAACGCACGCTCGGCCGCCGCGGCCGCGGCAGGGTCGTCGCTGGGCTTGAGCACACGCTTGCCGCCGGTCAGCTGTTGCTGCGCCTCGCTCAACGCCTGCTGGCGCCGCTGCAGGTTGCTGACCGAGGACTCGAAGGCGTTGGCGGAGGTGATGCGCATGTGGGCTGCCGGTCAGGGATCAGGTACGAGTGGCCTCGAGCAACTGGTCGAACAGCAACTGCGCCATCGACAGGATCTTGGCCGCGGCCTGGTAGCTCTGCTGGTACTGGATCAGCAGCGCCGCCTCTTCGTCGAGGTTGACGCCGGCCACGCTGCTGCGCGAGGCTTCGGATTGCGCAGACACGGATTCGGAGATCTCGGCCGCGGATTGCGCACTCTGCACACGCGCGCCGATCTCGGCGGTGATCTGGGCCCACAGCTCGCCCGCCGTGCGGCCGCCCGCCACGGGCTGGTCGCGCAGGTTCAGCAGCGCCAGCGCGTTGCCGTTGTTGGTGGCCAGGCCCGAGGCCGACGTGGGTGCGACGCTGACGACATCGCCGCTGCGCGGCACGCCGCTGAGCTGCAGCGAAAAGCCGTTGAAGTCCTGCGGCGGCGGCGGCAGCGCCTGGCCGGCGGTCCAGCGTGCCGAACCGCTGGCGACCGCTGCGCCGGCGCTGTCCAGCACCTGCCAGTCGTAGTCGCCGCTGTCGCTGGTAAAGCTGAGCAGCGTGGTGCCGCCCGGGACGGGCAGCGGCGTGCTCGTCACCTGCAGCGCCGCCACCGCCACGGTGCCGATGTTGCCGGCCGCGGTGGTGGCGATCAGCGGCGAGGCGGCGGCCACGTCGCGCGGATCGGTCAGCAGCCGTTGCATGCCGTGCACCGCCCGTGCCACCGGTTGCAGCAGGAAGGTGTCGCCGGGCTGCGGCGGCGGCACGCCGAAGACGATGCGCACGCCGTCGACGACGTCGCCGCTGGCGACGTCCACGCGCAGGCCGTCGGACAGGCGCGTCAGGCTCCAGCCGGTGGCGCTGGCGGCGTTCTCGCTCAGTTCGTAGTCGCTGGCCTGCAGCGCCGCCGCGTCGACGATGCTCAGGTCCACCGAACCGATGAACAGGCCCGATGCGTCGCGCGCATTGGTGTTGTTGGCCAGGGCCAGCGGTGCGCCCAGGGCGAACATCGGCGAGCCGCTCACCTGGCCCAGCGGCGGCTGCAGGCTCAGGCCGCGTTGCTGCTGCGCGTTGATCGCTGCGGCCACGCCCGTGGCCAGCCGCCCGATGGTATTGCGCGCATCCACCAGATCGTGGTTCTGGAAGCGCAGCAGCCCGGCGATGCTGCCGCCGCCCAGGCTGTCGGGGTCCAGCGCCCGCGACGACGAGCCTTCGATCAGGCCCACGGTCTTGCGCTCTGGATCGTTGGGGTCCTTCAACACCGTCAACTGGCCGGCCTGGGTACCCAGCACCAGGCGCTGGCCACCGGCGACGAAGACCGACAGGGTGCCGTCGCTGGCCTCGACTGTGCTGACCTTGATGTGCGTGGACAGACGCGACACCAGGCGGTCGCGCTCGTCGAGCAGGTCGTTGGCCGGCTGGCCCAGGCCGCGCGACGCGGCGATCTGCTGGTTGGACGTGGCGATGCTGCGCGTCAGGCTGTTGACTTCGGCCACGGCGCTCTGCAGCAACGAGCTCACCGAGCCCTGCGCCTGGTCGAAGGCCGCGCCGGCTTCGCCAAAGCGCGTCGCCAGGTCGGCTGCGCGCGACAGCACCACCTGGCGCGCAGCCATGTCGTTGGGCTGGCTGGACAGGTCGGACAAGGCCCCCATGAGCACCGAGGTGGCGTTGCCCAGGCCGCTTTCGCCAGGCTTGAAGACGGTCTCGATCTGGCTGAGCATCTGCAGCCGCGCCGAGTCCATGGCCGACAGCGACTTCGACGCCGCAGCCTCGCGCGTGAGCAGGGCATCGTGGGCGCGGCTGATGGTGCTGATGTCGACACCGCGGCCCATGAAGAAGCCGTCGATGAACTGGCCTGGGGCGGTGGCCATCTGCACGCTCTGGCGCGAGTAGCCCGCGACGTTGGCGTTGGCCACGTTCTGGCCGGTGGCCTGCAGGCCGGCGTAGTTGGCCGCCATGGCCTTCAGGCCAAGCGAGAGGAGCGTGGAGCTGCCCATGGCGCTAGGCCAGTGAGCGCTGCAGGCGCAGCGTGGTGTTGATGACGCGCGTCAGCTTGTCGGCGTAGGCCGGATCGGTGGCGTAGCCGGCGCGCTGCAGGCCCTGCGCAAACACCGCGGCCTTGCCGGCCACGCTGGTGGGTGCGGTCGGGCTCTCGCCGCTGACGCCCTTGACCACGGCCTGGTAGCGCGGGCTGTCCTTCATCAGCCGGGCGTAGTCGGCAAACGACTCGGCGTAGCTGCCGTAGGCGCGGAACTTGGCCACGACCTTCTGCGCGCGGCCGTTGATGTATTCGGTGGTCGTGACCTCGGCCACCGGGCCCTTCCAGTGGCTGCCGGCCTTGATGCCGAACAGGTTGTAGGACGGGCTGCCGTCGGCGTGGCGGATCTCCTTGCGGCCCCAGCCGGTCTCGTGCGCCGCCTGCGCCACCATGAAGGTGGCCGGAATGCCGGTGGCGCCTTCGGCTGCGCGCGCCGCGCTGCTGTGCTGCTGCACGAAGCCGGCCGCACCGGTCTGCGGCAGGCGCGTGGTCTGCGGCTGCACCGCCAAGGGCGCGGGCGTGTTGTTGGCCGAGCCGGTGGCCGGTATCGGGCCCGGCGCCAGGCCCATCTGGCGCTCGAGCTGCTTGAGGATGGCCTCGGACAGGCCGCCCGGCCGGCCGCTCATCTGGCCGGCAAACTGCGTGTCCAGCATCTCGGTGCCCACCTGGCTGGTGGGCCCGTCGAGCAGGCCGCTGGGCATCGTGGAAGCACGCATGCTCTTCATCAGCTCGTTCATGAACAGCGATTCGAACTGCTTGGCAGCCTCGCGCGCCGCGGCCTTGGGGTCGCTGGCAGACTGGCTCTTGAGCGCGGCCAGCGAGCGCGTGTCGATGGCCAGGCCGGCGGACGGGCCCAACAGCGGCCCGGAGCGTGGCGCCAGGGGATTCGTCATATGACCTCGATCTCGGCGTGCAGCGCACCGGCGCTCTTCATCGCCTGCAGGATGGCCAGCAGGTCCATGGGCGTGGCGCCGAGCGCGTTGAGCGCCTTCACCACGTCGGTCAGGCGCACCCCGGCCGGCATGCTGATCAGCGCCCCGCCCTGCTGCGAGATGGCGATGTCCGAGCGCTCGGCCTGCACCGTCTCGCCCTGGCCCAGCGCGTTGGGCTGGCTGACCACCGGGGTGGTGCTGATGGTCACCGACAGGCTGCCGTGGGCCACGGCGCAGGCGCCCAGGGTGACGGCGTCGTTCATCACCACCGAGCCGGTGCGCGCGTTCAGCACCACGCGCGCCGCCGGCTGCGCCAGCTCGAGCGTGAGGTTCTCGATGTCGGCCAGGAAGCCCACGCGTGCGTCGCTGGCGGCCGGAACGCGCACGCGCACCGTGCGTCCGTCCACGGCCGCGGCCGTGCCCGCGCCCTTGGCCCGGTTGATGACGCCGGCCACGGCGCGCGCCGTGGCGTAGTCGCTGGCATTCAGGCCCAGCACCAGGCTGTCGCCTTCGAGCAGCGGCGTGGGCACGCTGCGCTCGACGCTGGCGCCTTCGGGGATGCGGCCGGCCGAGAGATGGTTGATCTGCACCTTGGAGCCGCCGGCCGCGGCACCCGCGCCGCCGACGATGAGGTTGCCCTGGGCCAGCGCGTAGACCTGGCCGTCGGCACCCTTGAGCGGCGTGGCGATGAGCGTGCCGCCGCGCAGGCTCTTGGCGTTGCCCACCGAGGACACGTTGACATCGATGGTCTGCCCCGGCTGCGCGAACGGCGGCAATTGCGCCGTGATCATCACCGCAGCCACGTTGCGCGGCTGCATGGTCACGCCCGGCGGCAGCGTCACGCCCATCTGCTGCAGCATGGCGTTCAGGCTTTGCGTGGTGAAGGGCGTCTGCGTGCTCTGGTCGCCGGTGCCGTCCAGGCCCACGACCAGGCCGTAGCCCACCAGCTGGTTGCTGCGCACGCCCTGCACCGCCGCCACTTCCTTGATGCGCACCGCGGCCTGGGCCGGCACCGGCCACCACAGCGCGGTGCTGGCCACGGCCAGGCCAGCCGCGATGACCCAGCGCATCAGCTTGTCGGTGTCCGGGGGCATGGCGGTCCTCACACCGGCGACAGGCTGAGGAACACGCGCGACAACCAGCCCACGGCCTGGGCCTCGGCCTGCTGGCCGCGGCCGCGGTGCTCGAGCCGCACGTTGGCAATCTGCGCACTGGGCACGCTGTTGCCCGACTGGATGGCGCGCGGGTCGACCTGGCCCGAGAAGCGCAGCACGTCCACGTTCTCGTTCACGCCGATCTGCTTTTCGCCCACGATGAGCAGGTGGCCGTTGGGCAGCACGCCGCGCACCAGCACGGTGATGGTGCCGCTGAAGTCGTTGCTGCTCTCGGTGGCGCCCTTGCCTTCAAAGCTGTTGGCCGAGGTCGCGCCGACGTTGGCGCGCGCGAACTTCGAGGGGTTCATGCCGGGCAGTGCGCTCACCCCGGCCTCCAGGCCGCCGGACTTGTCCACCGAACTGGTGGACTTCTGGCTGGCGCTGACCTTCTCGACGATCTGCACCAGCAGCGTGTCGCCGACGTGGCGCGCGCGGTGGTCCTCGAACAGCGGGCGGTAGCTGGCGGCGCGGTAGATCGAGCCGTTGGCCGGCTGCGCTGCGGCCGGCGTCTGGGGCAGCGTCGGCGGCTCGTAGTGGGCCACCTGCACGCGCGGCCAGATCAGGCCGCAGCCGGCCAGCAGCAGCGCCGGCAGGGGCATCAGCAGCGTCTTCAGCAGGCGGGGCAGCAGGCACATGACGGGCCTCCTGAGCGTGTTCACAGCTGCCCCAGACGCTGCAGCATCTGGTCCGACGACTGGATGGCCTTGGAGTTGAGCTCGTAGGCACGCTGCGTGGCGATCATCGACACCAGTTCCTCCACCACGTTGACGTTGCTGCCCTCGACGAAGCCCTGCTGCAGCGATCCCAGGCCGCCCGTGCCCGGCGCGCCGGCGTTGGGAGTGCCCGAGGCCGCGGTCTCGGCATACAGGTTGCCCCCGCGCGGGTCCAGCCCGGCCGGGTTGATGAACGAGGCCAGCTGCAGCGTGCCCAGCGTCTGCGATGCCGCCTGGCCGCTGAAGGCCGCGCTGATCGTGCCGTTCTCGGCGATGGTCACCGACAGCGCGCCGGCCGGCACGGTGATGCCGGGCAGCACGGCGTTGCCGGCGTTGGTGACCAGCGCGCCGGCAGCGTCCACCTGGAAGGCGCCGTCGCGCGTGTAGGCGGTGGTGCCGTCGGGCATCTGCACCTGGAAGAAGCCCTGGCCCTTGATGGCCACGTCGAAGCTGTTGTTGGTCTGCTGCAGCGAGCCCTGGTTGAAGTTGCGCGTGGACGACGCGACCTTCACGCCCAGGCCCACCTGCAGGCCGGTGGGCAGCTGGCTCTGCTCCGAGGTGGCCGAACCCGCGGGGCGCAGGTTCTGGTACATCAGGTCCTCGAAATTGACGCCGGCGCGCTTGAAGCCGTTGGTGCCGACGTTGGCCAGGTTGTTGGAGATGGCGTCGAGCTTGGCCTGCTGGCCTTCCATCCCGGTCTTGGCGATCCACAGAGAGCGGAGCATGGCGGCGGTTCCTTGGGTCTGGCGTTGCGACGGTCACCCGGTGTGAACCGGGCATCCCATCTTCTGCCGGACTGAAGGGCTGCTAGCGCCGGATAAGAGGCCGCGCGGGCCCCCATCTTCGAGGCGTGGCCGCCGCGCCCGTGTCGGGCGCAGCCCTGGCCCGCCTACTGCGCCGACAACAGCTTGGCCGCGCCCTGGTCGCGCTGCTCGGCGCCCTGCAGCATCTTGAGCTGCTGCTCGAACTGGCGCGCCGCGGCGATCATCGCGATCATGGTTTCGACCGGGCTCACGTTCGAGCCCTCGAGCGCGCCGCTGTGCAGCCGCGCCGTGGGCGCGGGCGGCAGGTCGGCGCCGTCGGCGGCGCGGAACAGGCCGTCGGTGCCGCGTTGCAGCGGCGCCTCGGGCTCCACCAGCTTCAGCCTGCCGGCCTGCTGCGGGCGCGCACCGCCCACGGTGGTGCTGATGCTGCCGTCGGTGGCGATCTCCACCACGGCGTCGGCCGGCAGCGTGATGGGGCCGCCGTCGCCCAGCACCGGCAAGCCCGAGCCGGTGACCAGCTGGCCTTCGGCGTTGACCTGCAATGCACCGGCGCGGGTGTAGGCCTCGGTGCCGTCCAGGCCCTGCACCGCCAGCCAGGCGTTGCCCTGCATCGCCACATCCAGCGCGCGTCCGGTGCTCTGCATCGGACCGGCGCGCATGTCGGCGCCCACCGTCGATTCGAGTGCATAGACGCGCGTGCTGGCGCCGTCGCCGCGCACCGGCACGGCGCGGAAGGCCTGCATCTCTGCGCGAAAGCCCGTGGTCGAGGCGTTGGCCAGGTTGTTGGCCAGCGTGTCCTGGCGCTGCAGCGTGGCCTTGGCGCCGGACATCGACAGGTAGATCAAGCGGTCCATGGCGGCGTCCGGTCAGTGCTGCGTGGCGGCGGGTTCAGCGCATGTTGATCAGGGTCTGCAGCACCTGATCCTGCGTCTTGACGGTCTGCGCGTTGGCCTGGTAGGTGCGCTGCGCGATCATCATGTTCACCAGCTCGGAGGTCAGGTCGACGTTGGACTCTTCCACCGCGCTGGTCTGCAGGCTGCCCAGGTTGCCGCTGCCCGGCACGCCCAGCACCGGGTCGCCCGAGTCGACGGTGCGCATCCACTCGTTGCCACCCAGGGGCTGCAGGCCGTTGCGGTTGGAGAAGGTGGCCAGTTCGATCTGGCCGATGGAGCGGCTGCGGCCGTTGGTGTAGTTGGCGCGCACCAGGCCCGAGCCCTCTACCACGATGCCGGTCAGCGCGCCGGCGGTGAAGCCGTCCTGCTCGAGCTTGGTCACGCCGAAGGGCGCGGCGAACTGGCTGAAGGCGGTGAGATCGATCTCGAGCCCGGCGATGGGCAAGGTGCCCACGCCGTTGACCACCAGGCCGGCGGGGATGTCCTGGATGGTGACGCTGGTCGGCGTGACCGGCACGCTGCCGGTGCCGCTGAACGTCAGGTCCTCGATCGGCCCGGTGCCGACCTGCTGGCCGTTGGCCGTGGCGTAGACGTTCCAGGCATCGACGTCGCGCTTCTGGAAGTACAGCGTGAGCACGATGTCCTTGCCGTTCTCGTCGACCGCGTTGATCGAGGTGGCGCTGTTGTAGGTGCTGGCGTCGGTAATGTCGATGCCGGGTGTCGCCGGCGCCGTGACCGGCGCGCGCGAATCCAGGTTGCCCTCGATCTCCACCCGCGTCGAGGCCTTGGGTTCGATCGAGCCGTTGCTCAGCTGCAGCTCGCGCGCCTGGCCGGTGAGCACCACGCCGGCGGCGTCGGCCGCGTAGCCCATCAGCTTGTGGCCCTGGTTGTTGACGATGAAACCCGAGCGGTCGAGCTTGAACTGGCCGTTGCGCGAGTACAGCACGGCGCTGTCCTGGGTCTTCATCTGGAAGAAGCCGTTGCCGCTGATGGCCACGTCCAGCGGGTTGCTGGTGGAGGTGATGCTGCCCTGGCTGAAGATCTGCGCCACCGCGGCCACGGCCACGCCCACGCCGGCCTGCTTGCCCAAGCCGCCGTCGACGGCGGTGGAGTACATGTCGGCGAACTCCACGCGCGAGGTCTTGGCGCCGATGGTGCCGGCGTTGGCGATGTTGTTGCCGATGACGTCGAGGTTGCGGCTGGTGGCGTTGAGGCCGGAAATCGCTTGCTGGAAGCTCATGGTGGGTTCCTGTGCTGGATGAAGAGCGGTGTCGCGAGCGGCCCGAGGTCAGCTCGAGCACCGCAGCCGTACACCCGTACGGCGAGGAGCGCAGGGCTGAGATCGGGTCGCGCAGCAGGTTCATTCACGCCTTGTCAGTTGAAGGTCTTGATGTCGCTGTAGGCCACGCTGCCGGCGTACTGGGTCTGCAGCAGCAGGCCGTCGCCGCTGATGTCGACGGCCACGACGCTGTCGCGCATCAGCGTGGTCGGCCGGACTTCCTTGCCGTCGACCATGGCGGTGACGCGGAAGCGGTAGTCCTCGTTGGCGCTGGCGGCATCGGCCGGCCAGCTGAAGCCGTGGCGGCCGGCGGTCTCGGCGCCCAGTTGCAGCGTGTCGACCACGCGGCCGGCGCCATTGAGGATCTCGACCTTCACGCTGTCGGCGGCGCTGGCCAGCTCGAAGCCGCCCACGGCCACGCCGTCGGCCACGTCCAGCCGGTTGCCCTGCAGCGTGACGCCGCGGCCCACCAGCGATGCGCCCTGCAGCGCCTGCATCTTGACGAATTGATCGTTCAGGCCCGAGACCGAGCCGTTGAGCTTCTCGATGCCGCTGACCGTGCTGATCTGCGCCATCTGGCTGGTGACCTGCGCGTTGTCCATCGGGTTGAGCGGGTCCTGGTTCTGCATCTGCGTGACCAGCAGCTTGAGAAAGCGGTCGGCGCCGTCGGCAGCGGTCTTGAGCGCGCTGGCAGCGGCCGTGCTGGCCGCTGCCGCGCCGGCATTGGCACTGTTGGCGGCGTTGATGGCGGTGAACGGGTCGACGGTGCTCATGGCAGGCTTTCGTGGGCGGTGCGGGCGGTACAGGCGGCGGGGCGAGGCCGCATCAGACCTGGCCGATCTGCAGGGTCTTGAGCAGCAGGGTGCGGGCGGTGTTCATCACCTCGATGTTGTTCTGGTAGGAACGCGAGGCCGAGATCATGTTGACCATCTCCTCCACCGGGTTGACGTTGCTGTAGGTGACGTAGCCCTCGCCGTCGGCGCTGGGGTGCTTGGGGTCGTGCACGCGCCGGCCCGGGCTCTGGTCTTCGGCCAGCGTGGACACGCGCACGCCGGCGGCGCTGTCGCGCTGGCCGGGCGGGCCCATCAGCGCGGTCTGGAACACCACCTGGCGCGCGCGGTAGGCACTGCCGTCGGGCCCGGCCACGGTGTCGGCGTTGGCCAGATTGGAGGCCACCACGTTGAGGCGCTGGCTCTGCGCGCTGATGGCGCTGCCGGCGACGTCGAAGATGCTGAACATGCTCATGCTGATGCTCCTGCGCTAGCCCTGGCTGAAGCTCTTCATCGCCTCGAGCGTGGTGCGCACCGAGCCGTTGATGAACTGAACCGTGGCCTGGTAGCGCACCGCGTTGTCGCTGAAGGCGGCGCGTTCGCGGTCCATGTCCACGCTGTTGCTGTCCAGGTTGGTCTGGCTGGGCACGGCGTAGCGCAGCTCGGGCGCCATGCGCCCGCCGGGGGTAAGGATGTCGCGCCCTATGCCCCCGCCGACCCCGCTGGTGCCGGTGGCGGCGCGCAAGGCGCTGGCGAAGTCGAAGTCGCGCGCCTTGAAGCCAGGGGTGTCGGCATTGGCGATGTTGCCGGCGATCAGGCGCTGCCGCTCGGCGCGCAGCACCAGGGCCTGGCTGTGGAAGTCCAATGCGGCGGTGAGGCGGTTGATCATGGCGGCACTCCGGTCGAGGCGGCGGGCACGGGTAGTCAGGGTTCGAATTCTGGGCACCGGGGCCGCGAACATGAGTCCGAATAGCCATCCAATGGCGCGCCAATTCGTTGCCATGGGGTGGCCGACGCCCCCCTACAGTCCGCACAGTGATGATTCGTCTCGCACCGTTCCTGCTCGCCTGCTGCGCCGCTGCGCCGCCGGCGGCTGCGCAACTGCCGCCGGCGGCCGCGGCGCGTGCGCTGGACCTGGCCGCGCAGGCGGCGCGCACGCTGGCACCGCCGCTGGCGCGCATCGAGGTGCGCCCCGGCGCACTCGACCCGCGCCTGCGCCTGGCGCCCTGCGCGCGCGTGGATGTCTACCTGCCGGCCGGCGTGGCCGCATGGGGCCGCAGCCGCGTGGGCCTGCGCTGCGCCCAGGGGGCGACACGCTGGAACGTGTACCTGCCACTGACGGTGGAGGTCTGGTCACCCGCGGTGGTCACCACCGCTGCGCTGCCGGCCGGTGCCCGGCTGGACGCGGCACAGCTCTCGCTGGCCGAGGTCGACTGGGCCGCCGCAGCCTCGCCGCCGCACCGCACGACCCAGACCCTGCAGGGCCGCGTGCTGGCGCGGCCGCTGGCTGCCGGCGCCGCGCCGCGCGCCGCCGACCTGCAGGCGCGGCTGTACTTTGCGCTGGGCGCGACCGTGCGCGTGGAAGCCGTGGGCGAGGGCTTTGCCGTCAGCTCCGAAGGCCATGCGCTCACGCCGGGGCTGGAAGGCCAGACGGCACGTGTGCGCACCGAGGGCGGCCGGGTGCTGGTGGGGCGCCCGGTCGGCGACCACCGCATCGAGGTGCGCTTGTGACCTGCGCGCCCCGATCACCCCCCCTGAAACAGGGGACGGAGAAAAATACCGGTCTCTTGGCCCTAAAGTTCCGCTGCAGGAAGGTCGATAGAGCATCCATGACGTTGGGTATGCACACCACCCGTGCCCCTGACAGGAGTTCATCATGAAGATCGGTCCTCTCGATTCAAAGCCCGTCGCGTCCCCGGCCCCTGCCGAACGCAAAGGTGCGCCTGCCGCCGCGGAGAACAAGGCCGAAGCCAGCGCCCAGGTCGACTTGTCGACCAGCGCTTCGATGCTCTCGGGCATCGCCGCCGACCCCACCTTCGACAGCGCCAAGGTCGATCGCATCGCGCAGGCCATCCGCGATGGCAAGTTCGAGGTCAACCCGGAAGCCATCGCCGACAAGCTCATCGTCAACGCCCAGGAATTGCTGGGACGTCAGTTCAGCTGAAGACGTGACACGCATGGCCCTGTTGCCCGACAACCGCCGCCTGCCCGCGCAGGCAGTTGATCTGGAGCGGCCGCTGCAGCTGGTCGAAGAACGCCTGCAGGCCCTGGGTCAGGCCCTGCAGCGCCAGGACAGCGTGGCCCTGGACCGCGCCGCAGCCGATCTGCACGAGGCCCTGGCCACGGCCATCGATCGCTTCGGCCGCGCGGCGCGCACCGGCGGCGTGCCGGCCGGGCTGCGCCAGCGCCTGGCCCTGGCCGGCGGTCAGGTAGCCGCCCAACGCGAGGCCCTGGCCCGCGCCACCGCCTCGCTGGACCGCGCCATCGAAGTGCTGATTCCCCGCGTCGGCACGCCCGGCCTGTACACCCCGGCCGGCGAAGCCTCGCGCAACGCCCTGCCCGGCGGCACGCTGGTCGCCTGAGCACCACCCCTCTTCAGGACTTGTTCGACAGGCCCGCGCCCGCCTGCGGCAAGGCCCGCAGGTCGGCGTCGATGCGCTCCAGCGCCTGCGCCAGTGCGGCGCAGTCCAGCCGCGCCTCGGGCCCCGAAAGCGCGCTGTACAGCGCGTCCAGGCGCTGGCCCAGCGCCTGCAAGTGCTGCCGCTGCGGCTCGGGCAGGGGCTTGGTCTGGAGGGCACTGCTGAAGCGCTGCACCAGGGTGTTGTAGCGCTGGGCGTGGGGTTCGCGGCAGTTCTGCGCGGGCGGCGGCGCAGCGGCGGGCGCAGCGGCGGGCACAGCGGCGGGCGCAGCGGCTGCGGCGGCCACCACCGGAGCAGATGCCGGCACTGCCGGCACTGCGGCAGCCGCAGGGGCCACGGGCGCGGCCTGGGGGCGCAGGCGGATGAGCACCGGCGCGGCCATCACCGCCTCCACCGGCAGCTCGGACTTGCTGGCCAGCGGGTCGGCGGCGAGCGCGGCCTGCGCGGCGCTGGGCACGCGCGCGCGCTCTTGCGCCAGCGCCTCGCCCAGCTTGCGGCAATCCGCCAGCGTGGCACCCGGCCGGGCCAGGTCGTCGTGCAACCAGCCCAGGCGCTGCCGGGCAGCGTCGTGTTCGGGGACGCTGCTGCTCACGCCCTGGCGGGCCGCCCAGTCGCGCCAGGCCTGCAGCGCCTCAGCATGAGCGCGGGCATTGGCGCTGCGGCAGGCCTGCAACGCAGCGCCTTCGGCCGCGACGCTGGCCGCCGCGCCGGCCAGCCCCTGGGCCTGGGCCAGCTCGCGCGCCAGCTCTTCGGCTGCCTGCCTGCAATCCACCAGGGTCTGGCCTTCCTGGGCCAACGCCGGTGCCAAGCTCTGCAGGCGCGCGTGCACGGCTTGCGCCGCGGGGTTCGCCGCGTCGGGCAGCGCCGCCAGCAGTGCCAGGGCCTGGGCATGCGCGGCCTGGTTGGCCGCGCCGCACTCGGCCACCTGCGGGTCGGGGCCGGCCAGGCGCTGCAGGCGCTCGTGCTCGGCGGCGATGGCCTGGCTCAGCTGTTCGCAGTCGCCCAGCTTGCGGCCGTCGCGCGGCAGGGCCGCGCGCAGCGTGGCCAGCTGCGCCTCGAAGGCCAGCAGCCGCGACATGAGCACGGCATTGAGTCGATTGCGGTTGCGCGCGGCCTCGAAGGCCTGGCCCAGATCGGCCACCGCCTGGCGGTTGGCTGCGGCACACAGCGCCTGCGGCGTCTCGGCCCGGGGCGCGGCCGGCCGCGCGCCCTGCGCCGCGGCGCCGCCGACCAGCGCCAGCAGCAGCGCGGCCAGCAGCAGTGCGCGCGGTTTCATGCGGAGAGCCGGTTCGCAGCCATGGCCGATTGTCCTTCGGCCGCGGGGCTGAAAGCCCGGCTCGCCGACAGCGGCCCTGCGAACAAACCCTGAACCGGCGCTCAGGCCGGGCGACGGCCCTGCCCTACCACTCGCGCAGGCGCGTGCGCAGGCGGGCGATGGACTGGCTGTGCAGCTGGCAGACACGGCTTTCGGTGACGCCCAGCACGGCGGCGATTTCCTTCAGGTTCATGTCGTGCTCGTAGTACATGCTCATCACGTACTGCTCGCGTTCGGGCAGGTTCTTGATGGCGTCGACCAGGGCCTGGCGCATGCGCTGGTCCTGCAGCCGCGCGATCGGGTTCGATCCGGCGTCGACGACGTGGCGGTCGAGGTAGTCGTCGTCGCCCTCGTCGCCGCTCATGTCTTCCAGGTAGATCAGCTGCGTGCCGCGCACCTTGCCCAGCAGTTCCTGGTACTGGGTCAGCGACAGGCCCATCTCGCGCGCGATCTCGCCTTCGCTGGGGGCGCGGCCGAAGCGCTGCTCGAGCTTGTGCACGGCGGCCTCGATGCTGCGCTGGTGGCGCCGGTCGCCGCGGCTCATCCAGTCGTTGCCGCGCAGCTCGTCGAGCATGGCGCCGCGGATGCGCTGGGTGGCAAAGGTCTCGAACTGCACGCCCTGCGCGGCGTCGAAGCGCGACAGCGCGTCCGACAGGCCGATCATGCCGACCTGGATCAGGTCGTCCAGTTCGACGTTGGCCGGCAGCTTGGCGATCATCTGGTGAGCGAGGCGGCGCACGAGCGGGCTGTACTGCTTGAGCAGGTCCCCGGAGTCGAGTTGTCCCTTGGCGGTGTACATCATGGGGTCGGCCTCTACGGATAAGCGGGGCGGTTTTGGTTCTGTGAAGCGGGGCGCGGCGGCATGAAGCCGGCGGCGGCGGGCGCCGGGGCCAGGCCGTCGTCCAGCGCCAGCTGTGCGGCCAGCATCGCCGACAGCGCGTCGTCGGGCGCCTGGTCGAGCGCGCCTGCCGGGTCTATCAGCGCGGTGTGCAGCAGCGTGGCGCCCAGAAAGCGGTCGGCACATTCGGCCAGGCTGGCGCCGATGCTGCGGGCGCGCGGCGACAGGCGCGACGCGCTCAGCAGCAGGTCGAAGGTCATCAGCTCGCAGCGCCGCGCCAGCAGCTTGAGGTTGGCGTAGGCGTGCTTGATGCTCTCGGGGTGGTCGGCGCCGATCAGCAGCGGGCGCGCAGGGCGGCGGCGGAAGATCCGGGCCAGGTCCTGCCCCTCGGCGTGCAGCAGCACGATCTCGGCCTGCGGCGCGGCGCATTGCACGGCGTCGATGAAGCCGGCGGCCGAGCCGCGAGTGTCGACATGCAGCGTGGGCAGGCCGCGCGCCGGCAGGTAGCTCACGCGCGGCGACAGGCGCTCGACGCAGGCGCCCAGGTCCACCCGCGCCAGTTCGTGCGGCAGCGGCGACAACGCCCCGGCGTCGACCACCAGCACCTCGCGCCCATGCGCTGCCAGCACGGCGGCCAGGCGGTCGAGCACCAGGCCGCTGAAGGCCACGTGCGGGTTGGCCACCAGCGGCAGGACATGGCGGCGGCGTCCGCCGAACAGGCGGCGCAAGCCGTCGGCCTGGTCCAGCGGGCCGGTGCCGGCGGGGGCGTAGAAGTCTTGCATCGAAGGCTGCATGGATGCGGTCATCAGACGGCCGCGGCCTGGGCCCGGGTCTGGGCTTGTGCTGCGGCGGTGGGCAGGCCGGCGAAGATCAGGTTCACGTCGCCCGCGTCCAGGCGCCAGGCCGGGCCGCCGCTGGACTTGAAGGCGCGCTGCACCAGGGCATTGGCCGACAGCCGGTGCCAGTCCTCGGGCACGCGCTGGCCATTGGCCACGGCCAGCACCTTGAGCTTGTGGCGGATCAGCGCGTCCAGCGCCGGGGCCAGCTTGACCGCCTCGTCCAGCTTGGACAGCACCACGCCGTGGCAGCTGGACGCGGCGTAGGCGGCCAGCTGGTCCTCGATGGTCTCGCCCTGGGCCGAGGCGTTGACCACCAGCAGCCGGCTGATGGAGCGGTGCGACAGCATCTCCAGCAGCTCACGCGTGCGCGTGTCGCGCTGCGCCATGCCGGCGGTGTCGATCAGCACCATGCGCTTGGCCGACAGCAGGTCCAGCAGGTCCTCGAGCGAGGCGCGGTCGTGCGCGGTGTGCACCGGCACGCCCAGGATGCGGCCGTAGGTGCGCAGCTGCTCGTGTGCGGCCACGCGGTAGGCGTCCAGCGTGATCAGGCCCAGGTTGGCCGCGCCGTGGCGCGTGGCAAAGGCCGCCGCCAGCTTGGCCGTGCTGGTGGTCTTGCCCACGCCGGTGGCGCCGATGAGCGCGAAGATGCCGCCCACGTCCTCGAGCGGGCTGTCGCGCTCGCCGGTGACGAGGTTGCGCTCGAGCACGTTGCCGGCCCACTGCGTCTCGTCCACGTCCACCGGCAGGCTCTCGACCAGCTTGCGGATCAGCGCCGGCGAGAAACCCACTTCCAGCAGGTGCTGGGCCAGTTGCGCCTGGCGCGGCTGGCGCTGCAGCTTCTCCATGAAGGCCAGCGCACCGAAGCGCTGCTCGATCAGGCCGCGCATCGAACGCAGCTCGCTCATCATCTCGATCTGCTCGCCGCGCGCGGCCAGCGTGGGCAAGGTCAGCGTCGTGGGCGCCGGCCGCGGCTGCGGCTTCGGCTGCGGCTGCGGGTTCTCGGGCAGGCTGACCTCGTCGCGCAGCACCGGCACCTCGCGCAGCGCGGCGGCGGTGTCTTCAGTAGTGGGCGTGCGCGCCTGGCGCGCGGCGGCCAGGCGTGTGCGCGCCGCCTCGATCGGCGCCACCATGCTGGGCAGCGGGCGCGCCGGCTCGGCCGCGGCGGCAGCCTCGGCCTGCTCGGCCACGCGCGCCGCCTCGCGCCGCTTGAGCATGCGCTGGCGCACGTAGTCCTGGAACGACAGCGTGCTCATCTGCAGCTGCTCCAGGTCTTGCGCGACCTCGGGGTCCAGCGTCGGCTCCTGGCGCTGCTCGTTGCGTGCCTCCGGGCGCGGCTCGGTGCGCGGCGCGGGGCGAGCCTCGGGCCGTTGCGCCGGGCGCGGCGCGGGCCGCTGGTCCTGGCGCGCATCGGCGCGCGGTGCGCTGTCAGAGGCGCCGAAGCGCTCGATCTGCGCCAGGCTCTCGGGGGCCATGGCCAGCACCTCCACGCCCTCGGCGCAGGGCCGCGTGGACATCACCACGGCGTCGTCGCCGAAGGCCTGGCGCACCAGCGCCAGAGCGTCGCGCGAGGTGCGTGCGGTAAATCGCTTGAGGTTCATGCGGCCTCCCTGGGGGCAGTCTGGGCAGTCACGGCGGGCTGCAGGCCAACGCGGTCACGGGCGGTCTTCATGCGTTGGCTCCGATGATCGAACCGATGCGGATCGAATGGGTTTCGGGGATCTCGCTGTGCCCCAGCACCTTCAGGCGCGGCGCGGCGCGGCGCAGCAGGCGCGACAGCGGCGCGCGGATCAGGTCGGGCACCAGCAGGCAGGCCGGCAGGCCCATGTCCTCTTGGCGGCGTGCCGATTCGGCGGCGCTGCGCGTCAGCTGGTCGGCCACGCCGGGGTCCAGCGCCGCGCCGTGGGGCGAGCTCAGGGCCTGGGTCACCAGGCGTTCGAGGTCGGGGTCGAGCGCGATCACGTCCAGTTCCTTCACCGCGCCGTAGATCTGCTGCACGATGGTCGGGGCCAGGTGGGTGCGGATCCGCCGTGCCAGCTCGCCCGGATCGGTCACGGTGGCGGCGTATTCGGCCAGGCATTCGACGATCGAGCGCATGTCGCGGATGTGCACACCTTCTTCCAGCAGAAGCTGCAGCACACGCTGCAGAGTGGCAATGCCGACCATCTTGGGGACCACGTCTTCGATCAGTTTCGGAGCCAGTTTGGTGACATGCTCGACAAGCGCCTGGGTCTCTACACGGCCCAGCAACCTTGCCGCATTCACCTGCATCAAGTGTGAAAGATGGGTGGCGATGACGGTGGCGCAATCAACCACCGTAAAGCCGGCCATTTGGGCCATATCGCGGTGGCGCTCCTCGATCCAGCAGGCAGGCAGGCCGAAGGCCGGATCGGTGGTCTTGGTGCCGGGCAGTTGCTGCGTGGCGCCGCCCGGATTGATGGCCAGCAGCATGCCCGGCATGGCCTCGGCCTCGGCCACGACGGCGCCGCGCAAGGTGACGCGGTAGACGCTGGGCCGCAGCTCGACCAGGTTGTCGCGGATGTGCACCGGCGGGGGCAGGAAGCCCACGTCCTGCGCGAACTTCTTGCGCACGCCCTTGATGCGGGCCAGCAGGTCGCCACCACCGGCCGATACGCGCGCCTTGTCCACCAGCGCGATCAGCCGGTAGCCCACCTCCAGGCCCAGCGTGTCCACCGGCGTCAGGTCGTCCCAGGTGGCTTCGGCGCTGCCGGGCTGCACGTCGCCGCCGACGGGGCGTTCGGGCTGCTCGGCAGCACGCTTCCTCTGGCGCAACAGCTGCCAGGCCAGCCCACCCAGGCCCGCGGCCACGATCAGGAACACCAGGTGCGGCATGCCCGGCACCAGGCCCAGCATCGCCACCACCCCGGCGGCCACCAGCAGCGCCTGCGGCGAGTCGAACACCTGGCCGCGGATCTGCGTGCCGATGTCCTGCTCCTTGCCCACGCGCGACACCACCATGGCCGAAGCCACCGAGATCAGCAGCGCCGGGATCTGCGCCACCAGCGCATCGCCCACGGCCAGCGTGACGTAGCTGGACGCGGCCTGGCCGGCGTCCATGCCGTGCATGGCCACGCCGATGATGAAGCCGCCGATGACGGTGATGAACAGGATCAGCAGGCCGGCCATGGCGTCGCCGCGCACGAACTTGCTGGCGCCGTCCATCGAACCGAAGAAGTCGGCCTCCTCGGCCACCTCCGAGCGCCGTCGGCGCGCCTCTTTCTCGTCGATCAGGCCGGCGTTCAGGTCGGCGTCGATGGCCATCTGCTTGCCCGGCATGGCGTCCAGCGCGAAACGCGCGCCGACCTCGGCGATGCGCTCGGCACCCTTGGTGACGACGACGAAGTTGATGACCACCAGGATGGCAAAGACGATCAGGCCGACGGCGAAGTTGCCGCCGATGAGGAAGTGGCCGAAGGCCTCGATCACCTTGCCGGCCGCGCCCGGGCCGGTGTGGCCTTCCATCAGCACCACGCGCGTGCTGGCCACGTTGAGCGACAGGCGCAGCAGCGTGGTCACCAGCAGCACCGTGGGCAGGGCGGCAAAGTCCAGCGGCTTGACCATCTGCGCGCTGACCATCATCACCGTGAGCGCCAGCGCGATGTTGAAGGTGAACAGCAGGTCCAGCACGAAGGGCGGCAGCGGCAACACCATCATCGACAGCATCATCACCACGAAGCCCGGCAGCACCAGGGCCTTGATGGCCGCGGCCTGCGCGCCCCCGCCGCCGCCGAACCAGCCGTTGAGCCGGGTCATCAGCGCGTTCACAGTGTGGCCCCTGCTTCAGGTGCTTCAGGCGTGGCCGGGTCCAGGTCGGCCGGCACCTCGGGCACCGGCATGGGCGCGGTCATGGGCCGGCCGCGGGCCATGGCGTCGCGCAGCTGGTAGACCCAGGCCAGCACCTGGGCCACGGCGCCGAACAGCCGCGCCGGGATCTCCTGGTCGATCTCGGTGTGGGCGTACAGCGCGCGCGCCAGCGGCGGCGCCTGCAGCACCGGCACGCCGGCCTCGGTGGCGACATCGCGGATGCGCAGCGCGATCAGGTCGGCGCCCTTGGCCACCACCCGCGGCGCGGCCATCTGCAGCTCGTCGTACTTCAGCGCCACGGCGTAGTGGGTCGGGTTCATGACCACCAGGTCGGCGCCCGGCACCGCGGCCAGCATGCGGCGGTTGGCCATCTCGCGCATGCGCAGTTTGACCTTGGACTTGACCTCGGCGTTGCCTTCCAGCTCCTTGAACTCCTGGCGCAGCTCCTGCACGCTCATGCGCAGCCGGCGCAGCAGCAACTGGCGCTGCAGCGGCACGTCCACCAGCGCAAAGGCGGCCAGCACACCGGCCACCGGGATCAGGCCCCCCAGGATCAGATCGCCGCCGGCTGCCAGCGCCGCCGGCAGCGGCATGGCCAGCAGCTCGGCGTGCTGCAGCCAGTGGCGCCACAGGTAGACCGCGGCCACCGTGCCCAGCACTACCGCCAGCAGGCAGGCCTTCAGGGTGTCGGTGAGCTGCTGCGCCGAGAACAGCCGACCCAGCCCGGCCAGCGGGTTGATCTTCTCGAACTTGGGCGCGAGCGGCTTGAGCGTGAAGTTCCAGCCCCCGACCAGCACGCCGGCGGCCAGCACCGCCACCAGCACCCCACCCACCAGTGGCGCCAGCAGCAGGCCCATCTGCAGCGTCAGATCGACCAGGCGGAGCAGCATCGAATCGGGGCGCGCCAGCAGCGCGGCGTCGAACTGCAGACCGCCGGCCAGCAAGCGGCCGGCGCGTGCGCTCATCCAGGGCATCAGCACCGCGGCCAGCGCCACACCGGTGCCGATGGCTGCCAGGTGCGACAGGTCGCGCGAGCGCGCCACCTGGCCTTCGGTGCGCGACTTCTCGATCTTGCGCTGCGTGGCGGGCAGCTGGCGGTCTTGTGCGTTCTCGGCCATGTCCTGGGGTTCCTTCTCGGAGCCCCCCAGAAGAAAGGGCTCCCGCATGGAGCCCTGTCATGGTGCCGGTTGCCGCCCCCGGCTTGAGCGAGATAAGCGGGTGAAAACGCTGTCTAGAACCCCAGCGAGGCCAGCAGGTCGTCGACCTCGCCCTGGTTGGTGACGACGTCGGTGCGGCCCTCGGGGTTGACCACCGGCCCGTGCAGGATGGTCGGGTCGACCTTCTCGCGCTGATCGGGCGGCACCACGCTGACCAGCAGCTTGACCAGGCTGTCTTCCAGCTCGTGGGCCAGTTGCACCACCTTGGCCACCACCTGTCCGGTGAGGTCATGGAAGTCCTGCGCCATCATGATGTCGGTGAGGTGGCCGTCGATGGCCGCGGTGCGGCGCTCGACGTGCTCGACGAAGTTCAGCACCGCACCGCCGGCCACCGCCTTGACCGGGTCGGCCACCACGTCGCGCGCGATGCTGCGCGCAGCTTCGGTGATGGCGGCGTGGTCGGCCTTGGCCAGATCGACCGAGTTCAGCACCTTGTTGGCGGCCTCGGCCGTCTTGTTGGCGATGAAGGCCAGGCGGCTGCGCGCGTCGGGCAGGCCGTCGGCGGCGATCTGCAACCTGGGCATCACGCCCAGCTGCTGCATGGTGTCGTGCAGCAGCCGGGTGATGGACCCGATCTGCTGGAACACCTCGGGCGAGACCGTCAGCGGATCCGAGTGTTCGAGACCGGCGAGTTCGTCCATCTTCATGATCGGGTTCCCTTCAGGCCGTTGCGGCGAGCTTCTGGAGAATCTTCTGCACCTTTTCTTCGAGCGTAGCCTTGGTGAAGGGCTTGACGATGTAGCCGGCCGCCCCGCTTTGTGCGGCCAGCACGATGTCCTCCTTGCGCGCCTCGGCGGTGACCATCAGCACCGGCAGGTGCTTGAGCGCCGCGTCGGCCTTGATGCCCTTGAGCAGCTCGAAGCCGTTCATGTTGGGCATGTTGATGTCGGAGACGACGAAGTCGTAGTGGTTGTTCTTGAGCATCTGTCGGCCTCGTCGGCGTTGTTGCAGCCCATCTCCTTGAGCAGGCCGCGCACGATGCGGCGCATGGTGGAGAAGTCGTCGACGATGAGGAACTTCATCTCGCTGGTGTTCATGGGCAATCCTCGGGCGATGGTGCTTCGTCTGGTTATCGGGCCGCTGGGGCCTGACTTGAGGGCGGCGTGGCGGCGGGCTCCATGGGCGGCTCCGCGGGCGGCGCGGCCGGTGTGGCTTCCGGTACGCTGGCCAGCGGCGCGCTGCTGACACGGAACACCGCTTCCTCGGCCTCGCGCGTCATCACGATGATGCTGATGCGGCGGTTGGTCGGCGCGGCCGGATCACGGCGGTCGAACGGGTTGGCCGCGGCCAGGCCCTGCACGCGCAGCACCTGGTCGTCGGGCAGGCCACCGGCGACGAGTTCGCGGCGCGAGGCGTTGGCGCGGTCGGCGCTGAGCTCCCAGTTGCTGTAGCCGCGGTCGCCACCGGAAAACGGCAGCGCATCGGTGTGGCCCTCGAGCGTCAGCCGGTTGGGCACGTCCGCCAGGATGGCACCGATCTCCTGCAGCAGCTCGCGCATGTAGGGCTGGACCACGGCACTGCCGCTGGTGAACATCGGGCGCAGGTCGGCGTCGACGATCTGGATGCGCAGGCCGTCGCTGGTCATCTCCAGCAGGATCTGCGAGGCCATGCCCGCCAGCTTGGCGTTGCTGGCCAGCTTGGCCTCGACCTTGCGCTTGAGCTCCTGCAGCCGCGCCACCTCGGCGCGGATCTGCTCTTCCTTGAGCTGGTGCAGGTTGATGGTGGCCTTCCTGGTCTCGATGTCGCCGCGCTTCATCTGGCCGGTGCTGCGCGTCATGTCCTGGCCGCCACCCTTGACCACGTGCGACGAATCACCCGCGCCCGAGCCGCTGGCCAGCAGGGCCAGCTTGAGCGGCGCACTGAAGTAGTCGGCGATGCCCTTCCTGTCGCCCTCGGTGGTGCTGCCCAGCAGCCACATCAGCAGGAAGAAGGCCATCATCGCCGTCACGAAGTCGGCATAGGCGATCTTCCACGCGCCCCCGTGCGCACCGTGGCCGCCCTTCTTGATGCGCTTGACGATGATGGGCTGGAGCTTCTTGGCGTCACCGGCCATGGCAGCCTCCGGCGATCAAGATGGCAGCGCGCGCGCCACGCGTCACTTCTTGCCCTTCACGTGGCCTTCGAGTTCGATGAAGGAAGGCCGGTCGCCCGAATACAGCACCTTGCGGCCGAACTCGATGGCCACCTGCGGCGCGTAGCCCTGCATGCTGGCCAGCAGCGTGGTCTTGATGCACTGCAGTTCCTTGCCCGCGTCCTCGACCTTCTGCTCCATCAGGCCGGCCAGCGGCTCGGCAAAGGCGTACGACAGCAGGATGCCCAGGAAGGTGCCGACCAGGGCCGAGCCGATCATGCCGCCCAGCACGGCCGGCGGCTGGCCCACCGAGCCCATGGTGTTGACCACGCCCAGCACCGCGGCCACGATGCCGAAGGCCGGCAGGCCGCCGGCCAGGCGCTGCATGGCAGCGACCGCGGCATGCTCTTCCTGGTGGTGCGTCTCGATCTCGCTGTCCATCAGGCTCTCGATCTCGTGCGCGTTGAGGTTGCCCGAGACCATCATGCGCAGGTAGTCGGTGATGAACTCGACCACGTGGTGGTCGTTGCCTACTGTCGGGTACTTCTGGAACAGCGGCGAGCTGTGCGGCTCTTCCACGTCCTTCTCGATCGACATCAGGCCTTCCTTGCGCGCCTTCTGCAGGATGTCGTACAGCAGCGCCAGCAGCTCCATGTAGCGCGCCTTGCTGAACTTGCCGCCCTTGAAGCACCCGGCCACGCCCTTCATCGAAGCCTTGATCACCTTCATCTGGTTGTTGGCCAGAAAGGCGCCGAACGCGGCGCCGAAGATGGTGATCATCTCGAACGGCAGAGCCTTCAGGATCACGCCGATGTTTCCGCCGTGCACGATGTAGACGCCGAAGATGCAGACCATCGCGACTGCCCAACCGACGATCACGAACATGACGGGATTCCCACTAGTGGCCTGGCGCGGGCCTGAGCAGCATCGGACATGCGCTTCTTATCGGCCAGCGGGTCCATGAATTGAGTCCTCGCTGCCCCCGCCCAGGCGGTACACCCACACCGTGCGCCGTCCCGGCCCCTGCAGACAGGCCACGGGCGTCACGTCCGGCACGGCGAACTCCAGGCTCACCAGCCAGGCGCCGGGCGCCAGCTCGGCCTGCGCCTTGTTCCAGGCGCGCGCCATGCTCTCGGGCCGCTGGAACAGGTACACCAGGTCGTGGCCGCCCCAGGGCTGCGCCCACATGTCGCCGCGCCGCACGCAGGCGCGCAGACCGGCGGCACGCGCACGCAGCGCCGCCAGCGCGGCCAGCAGGGGGCTCCACTCGACGCCGTGCAGTTCGGCCTGCGGCCACTGGCGACGCAGTTCGGCCAGGCCATGGCCCAGGCCGCAGCCGGCGTCGAGCACGCGCCGCGGCGCGCCGGTGACGTCGCCCAGGCCTTGCAGCGCGGCCGCCGGGGTGGGGAAAAATGGCGCGTCACGCCAGGCGCGCAGCGGGTACAGCGCCAGCAGCGGCAGCAGCAGCAGCAGCCAGGTCCAGGCCGGCAGGTCAGCGCCCGCGCCCAGCAGCAAGGCCGACAGCGGGAAGCCGGCCGCGGCGATGATGCGGCGACGGGCGCCCTGGCAACGCAGCGCCAGCAACAGCGCCAGGCCCAGGCCGGTGGCCAGCGCCAGCGCCGCGGGCGCCTGGGCCGCGTGCGCCACCCACCAGGCCGCCCAGCCCGCGCCCCAGGCCAGCAAGGCGGGCAAGGGCCAGGGCAGGCTCGGCCAGGACACAGCTTGCCGCGGCATGGGAGGGGTGACGCGCAGGGGCTTGCTCATCGTCGAATACGGCAGGGTGCGCCCCGAGTGTGGGCGCCCCGTGCTGGCGCAAGCGCGGGGAAATGGCGGGCGAAACGCGCCCTCCATCGCCGTCCGGCGCATGGCCATCAGGCGTTCGTGCGGCGGCAGCACGCGCACGCGTGCCGCCCACAAAAAAGCGGACCCCGAGGGATCCGCTGGAAAGCACAGGGTACTGTGCCAGGAGGAGACGAACAATGAACGAAGCAATCTTCCAAGTTATCGGTGCGCGGGGGGCGGACTTTAGGCGCAGCCCCGTGATCAATCACCGGATTGCCGGGCCCGGCCGGGCAGCCTGCGCGGACAGGCCCGCGCCGCTGCTCAACGCACCGGCCAGCTTGCCCTTGCCGGCGCGCGCCGGGGGGCTGCACAGGCCGCAGACGTAGTGCCGGGCGATCTCGTGCGGATGCGTGACGAAGTGGCCGCCGCATTTGCAGCAGGCGGTCATGGTGAGCATGCCGTTGTCGACGAACTTCACCAGGCGCCAGGCGCGTGTCACGCTCAGCAGCGGCTCCAGGCCCTGCGAGGCCATCTGCTCCACGTAGAGCTGGTAGGCCTTGATGACGGTGTCGATCTCGTCGAGCGCGGCCACCTTGTTGAGGTATTCGTGCGTGTTCAGGAACAGGCTGGCGTGGATGTTGGGCTGCCAGGTCATGAACCAGTCGGTGGAGAACGGCAGCTGGCCCTTGCTCGGGCTCTTGCCCGAGACTTCCTTGTACAGGCGCAACAGGCGTTCGTAGCTGAGGTCAGTTTCGCTTTCCAGCACCTGCAGCCGGGCGCCGAGCTTGATGAGCGTGACCGCGCGCTCGATCTGTCGCGCTTCGGTCAGGATGCTCTTGTTGCGGGCCATGATGTGCGTACTCCAGGGTGGACTTCGGGGTCTGCAGGCCGCGCGCGACGCGCCCAGCCAGGGTTTCGTTCAGGCCGCTTCGTCGTGCCGGCCGGCCATCAGGATGGACGCGTGCAGGCGCGACAGGCCGTCGTTGGCAGCGCCCTTGCCGTGGCTGGTTAGCAGGTTCCAGACGATGTCGTCGTCCATGCGGAAGCGGCACAGCAGCGTGTTGCCGGTGGCCACCTTCATCATCTGCGCCGGTGTCAGCGTACCGATCAGGTTGGCGGTTTCTTCGCTCACGCCCAGTCGGAACAGCGCCTGTTCGCGGTCGTGGCGGATCAGGCTCTGCGCCAGCATCAGGTAAGACAGGTTGGCTTCGCGGATTTCGGCAAGGATTTGTTCGGAGTTCATGTTCGCTGTCCTGAGGTGTTACGGCTTCGGGATGGGATGAAACGAACTGTAGTGATTGGAAATGCGGGCCGGCATCAGGCCAGTTCCGTCGCTTGAGTCCCGAAAAATCCACCCGGCCTGTAAGGCAACTTCCTACAGGGTCGCGCAGCCGTCCCTCCCGGGCCGGGGCGAATCAAGCCCGTGCGCCAGCGCAGGGGTTCGAGGTGTGCAATGCGTCACGCCTGGGGCGCGGCGCACTAGGAATTTGCCTTACAGGCGCTCGATGCGCGCGTAGGCGCTGTGGTTGTGAATGGACTCGAAGTTTTCGACATCCACGGCGTAACGGCCCACGCGCGCGTCGCCGTTGAGCGCCAGCGCCACGTCGCGCACCAGGTCCTCGACGAACTTGGGGTTCTCGTAGGCGTGCTCGGTGACCCACTTCTCGTCGGCGCGCTTGAGCATGGGCCACAGTTCGCTGGACGCGGCCGCCTCGGCAAAGCGCACCAGCTCGTGCCACTCCAGCGGCGCGGCCTGCGCCAGCAGCTCGACCCGGATGGTGACGACCGAGCGCTGGTTGTGCGCGCCGTACTCCGAGATCTCTTTCGAGCAGGGGCACAGGCTCTTCACCGGCACCGCCACCTCGGCCCAGATGGCGGTGCCCCCGTCACGCGTCTCGGCGATCCAGCGGCCCTGGTAGTCCAGCAGGCTGGACAACCCCGAGACCGGCGCGCGCTTGCGCAGGAAGAAGCTGAAGGCGGCCTCGATGCGGCCGTCGCGCGCACCCAGCTTGTCCAGCATCACGGCGTGGCGTTGGCGCAGCGTAGCGGCATCCAGCGGCAGGTCCAGCGCGTCCAGCCAGGCCACGAAGCGCGACATGTGCGTGCCCTTCTTTTCGGCCGGCAGCGCCACGTCCAGCGACCACAGCGCGGCGGTGGACTGCGTGGCGCCGGCCACGCGCAGCTGCAGCGGGTAGCGGATGTCCCTGATGCCCACGCGCTGGATCGCCAGATGGCGCTCGTCGCGGGCGCTCTGCGTGTCGGGGATGTGAAGGGAGTCGGTGGGCTTGGTCATGTCGGCGGCCGCGGCCCGGGCATGGCGCCGGGCGGGGGTCGATGGTCGCTGGTTGTTTGCAGCATGCCAGCCTTTGGCCGGCGACAGGGGGGCACGGTTTACAGCGCAGCGCTCAAACGGCTTGAACCAGGCTCAGGCGTTGGCCGCCGCCAGCGTGGGCCGCGCGCCGAAGCGCTTGAGAACCGAGGCCTCGATGCCCGGCGCGTCCAGTCCGCACAGCGACAGCAGCTTGACCGGGTCACCGTGCTCGATGAAGCGGTCGGGCAGGCCCAGCTGCAACACCGGCATGGCCACGCCGGCGGCGGCCAGACACTCGAGCACGGCGCTGCCGGCGCCACCCATCAGGCAGCCCTCTTCCACGGTGACCAGGCCTTCGTGGCTGCGTGCCAGCTCGAGCACCAGTTCGCTGTCCAGCGGCTTGATGAAACGCATGTCGGCCACGCTGGCGCCCAGGCGTTCTGCGGCCTGCAGCGCCGGGTGCAGCAGCGTGCCGAAGGCCAGGATGGCGATGCGCTGGCCACGCCGGCGCAGAACGCCACGGCCCCAGGGCCATTCGCTCAGGCGCGGCTCTATGGCCACGCCGGCACCGCTGCCGCGCGGGTAGCGCACGGCCACCGGGTGGTCGTGGCGGAAGGCCGTGGTCAGCGCCTGGCGGCATTCGTTCTCGTCGCTCGGCGCCAGCAGGCTGCAGTTGGGGATGCAGCGGACGAAGGCGATGTCGTAGACGCCGGCATGGGTGGGGCCGTCGGCGCCGACGATGCCGGCGCGGTCGAGCGCGAACATCACCGGCAGGTCCTGCAGCGCCACGTCGTGGATGAGCTGGTCGTAGCCGCGCTGCAGGAAGGTGCTGTAGATGGCCACCACCGGCTTCAGGCCTTCACAGGCCATGCCGGCGGCAAAGGTCACGGCGTGCTGCTCGGCGATGCCGACGTCGTGGTAGCGCAGCGGAAAGCGCTTGTGGAACTCGACCATGCCCGAGCCTTCGCGCATGGCGGGTGTGATGGCCACCAGGCGCTCGTCGGCCTCGGCCATGTCGCACAGCCACTGGCCGAAGACCTGGGTGAAGCTGGGCTTGCTGGGCACGGCCTTGGGGAAGCCCTCGGCCGGGTTGAACTTGCCGCTGGCCGCGTGGTACTTCACCGGGTCGGCCTCGGCCAGCTTGTAGCCGTAGCCCTTCTTGGTGACCACGTGCAGGAACTGCGGCCCGCGCTTGCTGCGCAGGTTTTCCAGCGTGGGGATGAGCGAGTCGAGGTCGTGGCCGTCGATGGGGCCGACGTAGTTGAAGCCGAATTCCTCGAAGATGGTGCCGGGCACGACCATGCCCTTGGCGTGCTCCTCGAAGCGCCGTGCCAGCTCGAACAGCGGCGGCGCGGCCTTGAGCACGCCCTTCACGCCTTCGCGCGCGGCGGCGTAGAACTGCCCGCTCATCAGCCGCGCCAGGTACTTGTTGAGCGCGCCCACCGGCGGGCTGATCGACATGTCGTTGTCGTTGAGCACCACCAGGATGTCGGCGCTCACGCCGGCATGGCTGACGCCGGCGTTGTTGAGCGCCTCGAAGGCCATGCCCGCGGTCATTGCGCCGTCGCCGATGATGGCCACGGCCTTGCGGTCCTCGCCCTTGAGCTTGGACGCCAGCGCCATGCCCAGCGCGGCGCTGATCGAGGTGGAACTGTGCGCCGTGCCGAAGGTGTCGTACTCGCTCTCGTCGCGGCGCGGAAAGCCGCCGATGCCGCCCAGCTGGCGCAGCGTGTGCATGCGGTCGCGCCGGCCGGTGAGCACCTTGTGCGGGTAGGTCTGGTGGCCCACGTCCCACACCAGCCGGTCGTGCGGCGTGTGGTAGACGTAGTGCAGCGCCACGGTGAGCTCCACCGTGCCCAGGTTGCTGCCCAGGTGGCCGCCGGTCTGGCTGACGGTGTCGAGCACGAAGCTGCGCAGTTCGGCGGCGAGCGCGCCCAGGTCGCTGCGCGACAGCTTGCGCAGGTCGGCCGGCGAATTGATCTTGTTCAGCAGTGAAGGCATGGCTTTTCTAGTTTTCCCGCTCGACCACTTTGTCGGCCAGCACGGCCAGCAGGCCGGCAGCCGCGCCCAGGCCGCTGGCGTCCAGCGCCTGGTGGGCCTGCAGGCGCAGCGCCTCGGCCGTGCGCCGTGCGGTGTCCAGCCCCATCACCGACACGTAGGTGGGCTTGTTGTGATCCAGGTCCTTGCCGGCCGTCTTGCCCAGGGTTTCCGAGGCCTGGGTCACGTCGAGGATGTCGTCCACCACCTGGAAGGCGATGCCGATGGCCGCGCCGTAGTCGGACAGGCCCTGCCAGGCGGCAGCGCTGGTGGCACCGCAGGCCGCGCCCATCAGCACGCTGGCCTGCAGCAGTGCGCCGGTCTTGCGCCGGTGCATGTCGCGCAGTTGCTCCTCGCTCAGGCTGCGGCCGATGCTGGCCAGATCGATGGCCTGGCCGCCGGCCATGCCGGCGTGGCCCGCGGCCCGCGCCAGCAGGCTGGTCAGGCGCGCCTGCAGCGCCGGCGCCATGCCGGTGTCGGGGGTCAGTACCTCGAAGGCCAGGGCCTGCATCGCGTCGCCCGCCAGCATGGCCTGGGCCTGACCGTAACGCACGTGCACCGTGGGCTTGCCGCGGCGCAGCACGTCGTTGTCCATGCAGGGCATGTCGTCGTGCACCAGCGAATAGGCGTGGATCAACTCCACCGCCACCGCCGCCCGCAGCGCGGCCGTGCGCTCGCCGGTCACGGCCTGGCAGGCGGCCAGCACCAGCAACGGGCGCAGCCGCTTGCCACCGTCGAGCACGCCGTAGCGCATGGCCAGGCCCAGGCCGGCCGGTGCATCTTCGGGCACCCATTGCTGCAAGGCGCTTTCAACCGCTTCAAGTTCAGCGCGCGCCCAGGCGTCGGCGTCTGCCACGGCCTGAATCGATGCGGACGGCATTCTCAAGAGCCGCTCCAGGGCACCAGCTTGCCGTCATCCAGCAGCTTGACCTGCTCTTCCACCGCCTGCAGCCGCGTACGGCAGAAGGCCAGCAGCGTGGCGCCGTGGCGGTAGCCCTCGAGCAGCTGGTCCAACGGCAGCTGGCCGCCTTCCATCTGTTGCACCAGCCGGTCCAGCTCCGCCAGCGCCTGTTCGTAGCTGGCGGGTTCCTTGGGGGCTGTGGAGGCGCTGCGCGGCATTTCGGAAGATGAAATCAAGTCGGCGATTCTAGACAATCACTGCCCGGCCTTGGTCGCGCCGTTCGCCAGGGCGGCCGCGGCCGGCCCGACAGGCCCCCCCAGGGCTAGAATTCCGGCCCCAACCGCAACTTACCCCTGAGCCGCAAGCCAGGCGGCCTGTTCGGCCCGGCGCCCCAGAATCTGGGGCCGTCATGTTGTCCCCCTTGGAGGATCCGGTCGGATCATGTCGGACCTGAGTCTCTCTCTCGAATCGCTAGCGCGCAGCCGCTCCCAACTCCCGGTTTCCAGCTACTTCGACGAGGCACTGTTCCAGCGCGAACAGCGGCTCATCTTTCAGCAATCGCCGCGCTACCTGGGGCACGAACTGGCCGTGCCCGAGGTGGGCGACTACCTCGCGCTCGAGCAGGAGGGCGAAGGCCGGGCCCTGGTGCGCAGCGCCTCGGGCGTGGAGCTGATCTCCAACGTCTGCCGTCACCGCCAGGCGGTGATGCTCAAGGGCCGCGGCTCGACGCGTCAGCACGTGGTATGCCCGCTGCACCGCTGGACCTATGACCTGCAGGGCCAGTTGGTGGGGGCGCCGCATTTCCCCGAGGACCCCTGCCTCAACCTGCGCAACTACCCGCTGCAGAACTGGCAGGGCCTGTTGTTCGAGGACAACGGCCGCGCCGTGGCCAGCGACCTGGCCAGCCTGGGCAGCCCCTCGGACTTCGACTTCGGCGGCCTGGTCTTCGACCGCCGCCACCTGCACGTGTGCGACTACAACTGGAAGACTTTCATCGAGGTCTACCTCGAGGACTACCACGTCGGCCCCTTCCACCCCGGCCTGGGCCAGTTCGTCACCTGCGACGACCTGCGCTGGGAATTCGGCCGCCACCACTCGGTGCAGACGGTGGGCATCAACAAGGCCCTGTCCAAGGCCGGTTCGCCCGTGTACCGGCGCTGGCAAGAGGCGGTGATGGCATTCCGCGGCGGCCAGCCGCCCGAGCGCGGCGCGGTGTGGCTGACCTACTACCCCGGCGTGATGGTCGAGTGGTACCCGCACGTGCTGGTGGTGTCCACGCTCATCCCGCAGGGCCCGCGCAAGACGCTCAACATGGTGGAGTTCTTCTATCCCGAAGAAATTGCCGCCTTCGAGCGCGACCTGGTCGACGCCCAGCAGGCCGCCTACATGGAAACCTGCATCGAGGACGACGAGATCGCGCTGCGCATGGACGCCGGCCGCCTGGCGCTGATGCAGCGCGGCGACGACGAGGCCGGGCCCTACCAGAGCCCGATGGAAGACGGCATGCAGCACTTCCACGAGTGGTACCGGCGCGAGCTGGGGCTGGACGCGGCGCGCGCTTGAGGCGCACTGGCCTGCGCCGCGGCAGTGGCCCGTGCCGGATACCATGCGGGCGATGCCGGCACCGCTGCTGATGGTCGGCGCCTCGCTGCTGTTTGCGCTGATGGCGGTGTGCGTCAAGATGGCCTCGGCGCGCTACGGCGCGGCCGAGATCGTGTTCTACCGTGCACTCGTCGGCCTGGTGCTGATGGCCGGCGTGCTGCGCGCGCGCCGCGTCGACTGGCGCACGCGCGTGCCCGGCCTGCACTTCTGGCGCAGCGCCAGCGGCACCACCGCGCTGTGCCTGTGGTTCTACGCCATCGGCGCCCTGCCGCTGGCCACGGCCATGACGCTGAACTACCTGTCGTCGGTGTGGATCGCGCTGTTCCTGATCGGCGGCGCGCTGCTGCTGCCGACACGCCGGCGCGTGGACAGTCGCCTGGTGGCCGCGGTGCTGGCCGGCTTTGTCGGCGTGGCCCTGGTGCTGCGCCCGACGCTGGCCCAAGACCAGCTGTGGCACGGGCTGGTGGGGCTGCTGTCGGGCATGCTCTCAGCCGTGGCCTATCTGCAGGTGTCGGCGCTGGGCCGCGCGGGCGAGCCGGGCGAGCGCGTGGTGCTGTACTTCTCGCTCAGCGGCACGCTGGCGGGCGCGGTGCTGGTGGCCTTCACTGGCGGGCCCACGGCCCACACCTGGCCGGGCGCCGGCCTGCTGCTGGCCACGGGCCTGCTGGCCACGCTGGCCCAGTGGCTGCTGACCGCCGCCTATGCTCGCGGCGCCACGCTGGGCATGGCCGCGCTGCAGTACCTGGGCATCCTGTTCGGCGTGGTCTTCGGCGTGCTGCTGTTCGACGATCCGCTCACGCCCCTGGCCCTGGCTGGCATGCTGCTGATCGTGGCCGCCGGCGTGGCCGCCACCCTGCTGATGGCCTACACGCCTGCCCCGAAACCCCAACACCCGCCCCCGACCCAGACCTGAAGGACGCTTGCCCATGACTCTCGACGTGCTGATCTCCGTGCCCCGGCTGCAGGCACTGCTGGCCGATGGCGCGCCGCTGGTGCTGCTCGACTGCGGCTCTGATCTGAGTGACACCGCTGCCGGCGAGCGCGCCTACGCCGCCGGCCATCTGCCGGGCGCGATGCACGCCCACCTCGACCGCGACCTTTCCGGCCCCAAGACCGGCCGCAATGGCCGCCACCCGCTGCCCGGGCGCGCCGAGCTGGCGGCCACGGTCGGGCGCTGGGGCATACGGCCGGGCGTGGCGGTGGTCGCCTACGACGACCAGGGCGGCCCCTATGCGGCCCGCGCCTGGTGGCTGCTGCGCTGGCTGGGGCATGCCGACGTGGCCGTGCTCGACGGCGGCAAGGGCGCCTGGCGCGCCGCCGGTGGCGCGCTGGTGCTCGAGCTGCCGGCCACCCCCGCTGTCACAGCCTCCTACCCGGCCGCGGCGCCGGCCATGCCCACGCTGGAAACCGACGCGCTGCTGGCCCAACCGGGCCGGGTGTGCGTGCTCGATGCGCGTGCAGCCGAGCGCTTTCGCGGCGAGGTCGAACCGCTGGACCCGGTGGCCGGGCACATCCCCGGGGCGCTCAACCGCTTCTTCAAGGACAACCTGGCGGCCGACGGCCGCTTCAAGCCGGCGGCGCAGCTGCGCGCCGAATTCGGCGCGCTCGTGACTGGCGTCACCCCCGTGGTGCACCAGTGCGGCTCGGGCGTGACCGCCTGCCACAATCTCTTGGCCATGTTGCACGCCGGGCTGGAGCCGGGGGCACTCTACCCAGGCTCGTGGAGCGAGTGGTGCAGCGACCCGGCGCGGCCCGTGGCCCGGGGTTGAACGCCGGCTGCGCAGGCCCTGCCGTTGATCCGTGTCAATCACGGACTTCAGCGCCGGGGAACACTCGCCGATAACCCCAGATCCATCCGGAACCTTCCGGCCATCGCAAGGAGACTCCATGTACAAGCGCATCCTCTTTCCCACCGACGGTTCCGAGATCACCTCCAAGGCGCTGCAGACCGCGGTGGCCATGGCCAAGCTCAACGGCGCCGAGCTGTTTGCGCTGGCCGTGAAAGAGCCCTTCCCCTACAGCGCGATCTCCGAGATCCAGCCGATGCCGCCGCAGGAGTATTTCGACGCCCAGCAGCGCGTGGCCGCGGCGCGTGTCAAGAAGGTGGCCGATCTCGCAGCCGAGGCCGGCGTGAGCTGCCAGAGCCACACGGTCGAGGCCTCGCACCCCTGGGAGGCCATCCTTGACCACGGCAAGGCGCAGGGCTGCGACCTCATCGTCATGGCCTCGCACGGCCGGCGCGGCGTCAGCGCCCTGCTGCTGGGCAGCGAGACCCAGAAGGTGCTGACCCACGGCACGCTGCCGGTGCTGGTGGTGCGCTGATCGGGTGCGCTGATCGGGTGCGCTGATCAATGGTCGCCGTGCAGGCCCGCGGTGGCCAGCACCACGACCAGCAGGCCGGCACCCAGCCAGACCACCTGGGTCAGGGTGTCGCGCCATGACAGGCGCTGCTGCAGTTGCGGCAGCAGGTCGGCCACGGCCACGTAGATGAAGCTGCTGGCGGCCACCACCAGCAGGTAGGGCAAGGCCGCACCCCAGGGGCCGATGAGAAAGTACGCGGCCACGCCCCCCACCACCGAGGCCAGCCCCGACAGCGCGTTGTAGGCCAGCGCGCGTCGGCGCGAGAAGCCGGCGTTGAGCAGCACGATGTAGTCGCCCACCTCTTGCGGGATCTCGTGCGCCATGATGGCCAGCGCCGTCACCAGCCCGAGCTTGGGGTCCGCCAAGAACGCTGCGGCGATGATCACGCCGTCGCAGAAGTTGTGCACCGTGTCGCCCACCAGCACACTCAAACCGCCGCGCCCGGCGCGCTCGGCGTCTGAATGGTGGTGGTGCTCGTGGCCGTCGCCCTCGTGGTGGTGATCGTGGCGGTACAGCTCGGTCTTCTCGAGCAACCAGAAGAACAGCAGCCCGCCCAGCAGCGTGGCAAACAGCGCGTGCGCCCCGGCCGTGCCCTCGAAGGCTTCGGGCAGCACGTGCAGCAGCGCCGTGCCCAGAAGAACGCCGGCCGACAGGCTGACCAGGCTCTTGACCAGTCGGCCCAGCACGGCCAGTGTGAGTGAGGCGGCGATGACAACGGAAAGCACGCCCCCGACCGCGGTGGCCAGGATGATGTAGAGAAGAGTCATGGGTTGCAGGGCGCCGCGGGCAAAGGCCGTCGGCGCTTCCTGCATGCTACAGAGCCTGTCAAGCACCACCCCGCAGCGCACGGAGGCCGACACGGGCGGCGGGTACGATCAGGCGATGGACCCACGCAACCACCTCAACGGCCCGCTGGCGGCCATCGACATGGGGTCGAACAGCTTCCGCCTGGAGATCGGCCAGGTCCACCAGGATCGCTACCGCCGCATCGACTACCTGAAGGAGACCGTGCGCCTGGGTGCCGGCCTGGACGGCAACGGCATGCTCACCGAAGACGCCGCCCAGCGCGGCCTGGCCTGCCTGCGCCGCTTTGCCGCCCGCCTGGCGGGTTTCGAGCCGGCGCGGGTGCGCGCCGTGGCCACGCAGACGTTGCGTGAGGCGCGCAACCGCAACGCCTTCCTGCTGCGCGCGCAAGAGGCGCTGGGCTATCCGATCGAGGTCATCTCGGGCCGCGAAGAGGCGCGGCTGATCTATGCCGGCGTGGCCCACCTGCAGCCGGGCGATGAGTCGCGCCTGGTGATCGACATCGGCGGGCGCTCGACCGAGTTGATCCTGGGCCAGGGCAAGCTGCCACGCGTGGCCGAGTCGTTTGGGGTGGGTTGCGTCAGCCTGTCGCTGCGCTTCTTCGAGGGTGGCCAGATCACCGAGGCCGGCTTTCGCGCGGCCCAGGTGGCCGCCGGGGCCGAGTTCGAGGAAGGGCTGCAATCCTTTGCCCCGGCACACTGGCGCAAGGCGCTGGGCTCTTCAGGCACGGCCGGGGCGGTGTCGCAGCTGCTGGCCGCCGCGGGCGTGACCGACGGCCGCATCACGCCCGCGGCGCTGCGCTGGTGCATGCAGGCCCTGCTCGAGGCCGGGCATGTCGAGCGCATTGCGCTGGCCGGACTCAAGCCCGAGCGCCGCGCGGTGCTGCCGGGCGGGTTGGCCATCCTGTACACGCTGGCAGCGCACTTCGGCATCGCCGAGCTGTGGCCGGCCAAGGGCGCGCTGCGCCAGGGCGTGATCATCGACCTGCACGAACGCCACCTGGCGTTGCAGCTGCGCCGCCCCGGCGACATGCGCGACACCTCGGTGGCCGAACTGCAGCGCCGCTTCGCCGTGGACACGGCGCAGGCGCAGCGCGTGGCGGCGGTGGCGCTGGCGCTGTTCGACAGCGCCCTGCCCGACGCCGGCGGCGACGAGCGGCGCGAGCTGGCCTGGGCCTGCGCGCTGCACGAAATCGGCCAGATGGTCTCGCACCACGACCATCACCGCCACAGCGCCTACCTGCTGACGCATGTGGACGCGGCGGGCTTCTCGCAAAGCCAGCAGCGCCGCATCGGTGAGCTGGTGCTGGGCCAGCGCGGTGGCCTGCGCAAGATCGAGCCGCAACTGGCCAGCGAAACCTTCGCCTGGCAGGTGCTGTGCCTGCGCCTGGCGGCCATCAAGTGCCACGCGCGCGGCGCTGCCGACCCGCGCGCGCTGACGCTGCGCGGCCGCGGGCGCGATGCGCAGCTGGCCTTCCACCAGGCCTGGGCGGAACGCAGCCCCCGCACCGTCTACCTGCTGCAGGAAGAAGCCGCCGCCTGGGCGCGCAGCGGCACGCTGCGGCTGCAACTGTCCACCGGCGCCTGAAGCATCAGGCCGGGGCCGCCGCGATGCGGTTGCGCCCTTGGCCTTTGGCCCTGTAGAGCGCGGCGTCGGCGGCCTTGAGCAGGCTTTCCACATGGCCCATCCCCGCCTGGCGCACGGCCACGCCCAGGCTGATGCTGGCGTCCCAGCTGGCGCCGCCCAAGGAGATGGGCTCGGCCTTCACTGCACGGTGCAGCTTGTCGGCGATCTCCAGCGCGCCGGCCAGCGTGGTGTTGGCGCAGATCACCAGGAACTCGTCGCCCCCCAGGCGGCACACGGTGTCGTCGGTGCGCACGGCGGCCTCGAGCCGGTGCGCCAGCGCCTGCAGCACCAGGTCGCCCGCGGCATGGCCCCAGCGATCGTTGATCTGCTTGAAGTTGTCTGCGTCCAGCATGATGCAGGCCAGCGGCCGCGACGGCCGCGTCGGTTCGCCCCACTCCAGCAGCAGACGGCTCATGGCGTGGCGGCGATTGGCCAGGCCGGTGAGCGCGTCGGTCAGCGCCATGTCCTGCAGGCGCTGGTTGGACAGCGACAGCTCATGCGTGCGTTCGGCCACGCGCGCCTCGAGCGATCGGTTCAGCTCGTGCAGTTCGAGGTTGCGGTCGGACACCTGCCGGAACAGCCGGTCCAGCGCCTGCAGCAAGGTGGCCGTGGCCGGGTCGCGCCGCAACTGCACTTGTTCGTAGGCGGTCTCGGGCGTGGCGCCGTCATTCACGGCGGCCAGTTGCAAGGCCATGGTCTGGTCGGAGCCCAGGATGTGGTACGCCAGCCAGTCGACCATGAACTGCAGCAGTTTGTGCGCGCCCATGCGCCGGTCTGCGCCGGGCTCGCCCATACCCGCGTGCAGCCGGCCCACGGCTTCGAGAAAGCGCGCGTGCTCGTGGTGGTGCAGCGTGCGGTGCCGGGCATCGAGCTGGGCCTGCGCCATCAGCGTCTCTTCCTCGAGGAAGTGTTCGCGCGCGTAAGCCGCCAGTTCGCCGAAGACGCTCTCGACATCGACCGCCGCCACGCCCTCGGCCTGGACGATCAGATGGCCGAAGCGGTTGATGATGCCGACCAGGTGGCGATGCTGCTCGTCCACTCGCACCAGTCCGGTTTCGAACCAGGGTTCCCAGGAGAACGATTCCATCGGAGGTGGGCGGATCAGAAAGGGGCCAGGAACAATCGCCTGGCTGGCGGATGCGTGCGAAGGGACTGCGGCCAGGCAAGCCGGCCGACCCTGGACTGCGGCCACCGACGTGCACAGTTTAAGGGCGCGGCAGGCCGCTGCCTTCCGCGCCCGGGCCTACACCAGTTCGGGCGACACCACGGCGTGCAGTACCACCTGCAATTGGCCCTCGCGCTGGCGCGCGCGCAGCCACCACAGGCCGGCCTTGCGCACCGTCCAGGGCTGGGCCTGGGCCGACAGCAGGTAGGCCGCCACCTGGCCCAAAGCGGGCTGGTGCCCGACCACCAGCACCGGCTCGCGCGCGTCGGGCCAGCGCACCGCGTGCAGCAGGCCCTCGACCGTGCCCTCGGGCGCCAGCGCCGGCAGCGTGCGCGCCTTGCGCTCCAGGGCGGCCGCCGTCTGCTGCGCGCGCCGCGCCGGGCTCACCAGCACGCGGGTGCCGGCCGGCAGCTGGCGGTTGAGCCACGCGGCCACGCGTTGCGCCTGGCGCTCGCCCTTGGGCGTGAGCGCGCGCTCGACGTCGTCCTGGCCCTCGCGCACGTCGAAGGCCTCGGCGTGGCGCCACAGGATCAGGTCCATGCTGCTCACCGGCTGCAGCGCCGCATCAGCGCCTGCTGTGCACTCACGCCCTGGGCGTCGACGCGGCAGTAGCGGCCTTCGGCGTCCAGCTCCCAGGCGTCGCGGCCGTCGTGCAGGTAGGGCACCAGGCCCTCGTCGATGACACGCTGGCGCATGGCCCGGTCGCGCACGGGCCAGGCCAGCTCGATGCGGCCGAACATGTTGCGGCTCATCCAGTCGGCACTGCTGAGGTACAGCGCCTCTTCGTCGTCGCCGTCGCCCCAGGCGAAGTAGGCGATGCGCGAGTGCTCGAGAAAGCGCCCCACGACCGAGCGCACGCGGATGTTGTGGGTGTGGCCGGGCACGCCCGGCGGCAACATGCAGGCGCCGCGCACGATCAGGTCGATGCGCGCGCCGGCCTGGCTGGCGGCCACCAGCGCGGCGATCAGCCCCGGGTCGGTGAGCGCGTTGACCTTGACCACGATGCGCGCACTGCGCCCCGCGCGTGCCGCCTCGGCCACCTGCTCGATGTGGCGCACCATGCGCTTGTGCAGCACGAAGGGCGCGGTCAGCAGGTATTGCGGCGCGCGCACCCGGGTCTGGCTGGCGATCTGCAGGAACACCGCGTCGGCCTCGGCCGCCAGGCCGGCATCGGCGCTGAGGCAGCCCAGGTCGGTGTACAGGCGTGCCGTGCGTGGGTTGTAGTTGCCGGTGCTCAGGTGCACGTAGCGGCGCAGCCGGGCCTGCGCAGCGGCACCCTTGCCCTGCGTGCCCTCGCGCCGCGTCACCAGCAGCATCTTGGCGTGGGTCTTCAGGCCGACGATGCCGTACACCACCTGCGCACCCACGGCTTCCAGGCGCTCGGCCCAGTTGATGTTGGCTTCTTCGTCGAAGCGCGCCTTCAGCTCGACCACGGCCAGCACTTCCTTGCCGCGGCGCACGGCCTCGATCAGCAGGTCCATCAGCACGCTTTGCGCGCCGGTGCGGTAGATGGTCTGCTTGATGGCCAGCACGTCGGGGTCGTACACCGCCTCGCGCAGGAACTGCACCACCGGCTCGAAGCTCTCGAAAGGATGGTGCAGCAGCACGTCGGCCGCGCGCAGGCGCTCGAAGATGGACTGCCCGCGCGGCAACTGCTCGTCGGGCCAGCGGCCCTCAAATGGCGGGAAGCGCAGCGCGTCGGCGTCGGCCTGGTCGATCAGCTGGTTCAGGCGCACCAGATTGACAGGTCCGTTGACGCGGTACAGCGCCAGTTCGGGCAGCGCGAACTGTTCCAGCAGGAAGCGGTAGAGCTCGGGCGGGCAGGTGTTGACCACCTCCAGCCGGATGGCCTGGCCGAAGTGGCGCGTGGTCAACCCGCTGCGCAGGGCCTGACGCAAGTTGGTGATGTCGTCGGCGTCGACGTCCAGATCGCTGTCGCGCGTCACGCGGAACTGCGAGAAGGACTCGACCTCGCGCCCCGGGAACAGTTCGCCCAGGTGGGCGCGGATCACGCTGGTCAGCAGCACGAAGCCCTGTTGCCCGGGAGTCAGCTCGCCGGGCAGGCGGATGACGCGTGGCAGCACGCGCGGCACCTTGACGATGGCGATCTGGTTGTCACGACCAAAGGCGTCGCGTCCGCCCAGGCGGGCGATGAAGTTCAGCGACTTGTTGGCCACCAGCGGGAACGGGTGGCTGGGGTCCAGGCTCACCGGCACCAGCAGCGGCCGCACCTGGGTCTGGAAGAAGCGCGACACCCACTTGCGCTGCTGCTCGTTGCGGTCGGCGTGGTTGAGCACGACGATGCCCTGCCGCTGCAGCGCGGGCATGATCACGTCGTTGAACAGCGCGTACTGTTCGTCGATGAGTTGGTGCGCAGCGCCGGCCACGGCGGCCAGGTCGTGGCGCGAAACGCCCGAGTCGGGGCGCCGCGTGGCCTCGATGATGTCGGCCACGCGCACCTCGAAGAACTCGTCCAGGTTGGACGACACGATGGTGATGTAGCGCAGCCGCTCGAGCAGCGGCACGTCCTCGCGCTCGGCCTGGGCCAGCACGCGGCGGTTGAACTGGAGGATGGCGCGTTCGCGGTTGAGCAGCGTGAGCGGCGCCGCGGCGACTTCCGGTGCGGCGTTCTCGGGCGCCGCGGCGGTACTGTCGTCGGTCATCCTCCTATTCTAGGAAGAGACTTGCGACAGTCTGATGACAGCGTGCCGCCTCAATCCCCCAGCAGCTTGCCGCTACGGGCCAGCGTGGTGCCCGCGATCTTGGCCAGGCGCCGGCCGGGCGTGGCCCAGCGCGTGGCCACACGCGCGTACAGCAGCCCGGCCGACTGCGCGCGCAGCGGCAGGCGCTCGCCGCTGTCCACGTCCACCAGTTCGGCCACCACGGCGCCGGCCTCCACACGCTGGCCCGGGGCGCAGCGGAACACCACCACGCCGGCGCGCTGCGCGGTGACGGGTTCCGAAGCCGCCAGCGGCGTGGGCAGGCAGCGCAGCGCCGGCAGCCGCGCCAGCGGGCCCGCGACCACCCCGCGGCGGCGCAGGAATTCGATGATGGCCACTGCGTCGGCCTGCGCCAGGCCGGGATCGGTGTCGCGCTCGCCGCGCAGTTCCAGCGTGCTGGCAAAGCAGCCCAGCGGGATGGGATGGCCGGCAAAGCGCTGCTGCAGCAGCTGCCAGGGCCGGGTGCAGGCCTCGTCGAAGGGCGCGTCGCCCGACTCGGTGGCCAGCAGGATGGCCTGCGCCCCCAGCAGCGCGCCCAGTTCGCCCGCCAGGGCGGCCTGCGGCGTGAACGCGTAGAGGTGCAGCACGGCCTCGGAGTCGCTGTGCAGGTCGAGCACGGTCTCGGCGTCCACGGCCAGCTGCAGCAGGCGATTCTTCAGGTCCTGCACCGGATGGCTGGCCGTCAGGCGCGCAGCCGCCTCGCGCAGGGCGGCGCGCACCAGGGCCTCATTCGCATGGGCATCGCTGCCCAGGCGGCCCTGCAGCGCGTCGCCCGCGGCATCGGCCAGGTCGGGGATGCCGCGGTTGAAGTTGACGCCGTCGCGCAGGTCGAAACGGCCCTGGTGCTGGCCCAGCAGCTGCTGTGCCAGGCCCAGCGGGTTGGCGTAAGGCAGCAGCAGCACTTCACCCAGGATCTGGCCGTGCGCCTCGAGCTGCAACAGTTGCTCGCGCAGGCACTGCGCCACCAGCAGCGCCGGCACCTCATCGGCGTGCAGCGCCGCCTGGATCACGGCGCGCGGCCGCGCGCCCGCGCGGCCGAAGCGCAGCAGCTTGAGATGGTGGCTGCAGCCGGGCGAGGCGCCGACGAGTTCGAGGGTCTGGGTGTGCACGCGCGGCGATCAGGGTGTGACGTTGGGCCGCGGGGCGCGGCAATTGGCCGCAGGAATTCGCATCAAACGGCCATCAGATGCGTGCGATAGTGGATCAGCTCATCGATGGACTCGTGGATATCGGCCAGCGCCGTGTGCGCCTGTGCCTTCTTGAAGCCGTCCAGGGCCGCAGGCTTCCAGCGCCGCGCCAGCTCCTTGAGCGTACTCACATCGAGATTGCGGTAGTGGAAGAAGGCTTCGAGTTCCGGCATGTAGTTGGCAAGGAAACGCCGATCCTGGCAGATGCTGTTGCCGCACATCGGACTCTTGCCCTTGGGCACGTACTGCTTCAGGAAGGCGATCACCTGGGCCTGCGCCGCAGCCTCGTCCACGGTCGAAGCGCGCACGCGTTCGGTGAGCCCGCTGCGGCCATGCGTGCCCGTGTTCCAGGCATCCATGCCGTCGAGCACGGCGTCGCTTTGATGGATGGCGAACACCGGGCCTTCGACGCGCACCTGCAGCAGCGGGTCGGTGACGACCACGGCCACCTCGATGATGCGGTCGCTGTCGGGCAGCAGGCCGGACATCTCGAGATCGATCCAGATCAGGTTCTGATCGCCGCAAGCCAGTTCGGTGGGGGTCATCGTGCAATGCCTGTTGGAGGACTGGTCATTCTCCTCGAAGCCTACACTTGACATTCATGCAGAGTTCCCTGTTCACCGCCGCCTTCGTCACCGCCCTGGTGCTGTCGTTCGTCACCCGGCTGTGGCTGGCATACCGGCAGATGCGCCATGTGGCAGCGCACCGCCAGCAGGTGCCGCCGGCTTTCGCCGGCAAGGTCACGCTCGAGGTGCACCAGAAGGCCGCCGACTACACCCTGGCACACGCCCGCTTCGGCTTGCTGGGCGCGGCCCTGGGTGCGGCCGTGCTGCTGGGCTGGACGCTGCTGGGTGGGCTGGACGCGCTCAACGGCATGCTGCTCGACGCCTTGCTTGCGCAGTGGGGTGCCATGGCCTACCAACTGGCGCTGGTGGCTGGCTTCGTGCTGATCGGCGCGCTGCTCGAGCTGCCGCTGGACTGGTACGGCGCCTTCCGCATCGAGCAGCGCTTCGGTTTCAACCGCATGACGCTCAAACTGTGGATGCTGGACCTGCTCAAGGGCGCGGCCGTGGGCGCACTCATCGGCCTGCCGCTGGCCGCACTCATGCTGTGGATCATGGCCGCCTCGGGCGGGCTGTGGTGGCTGTGGGCCTGGTTCGCCTGGGTCGGCTTCAACCTGGTGCTGCTGCTGCTGTATCCCACGGTGATCGCGCCGCTGTTCAACAAGTTCGAGCCGCTGGCCGACGAAACCCTCAAGGCACGCGTTCAGGCGCTGATGCAGCGCTGCGGCTTCGCCGCCAAGGGCCTGTTCGTGATGGACGGCAGCCGGCGCTCGGCCCACGCCAACGCCTACTTCACCGGTCTGGGATCGGCCAAGCGCGTGGTCTTCTTCGACACCCTGCTGCAGCGCCTGTCGCCGGCCGAGGTCGAGGCGGTACTGGCGCACGAGCTGGGGCACTTCCGGCATCGCCATGTGCTCAAGCGCATGGTCGGCATCTTCGCGCTCAGCCTGGTCGGCCTGGCGGTGCTGGGCTGGTTGGCGGGCAACACCGCCTTCTACACCGGCCTGGGCGTGCAGCCCGACCTGGCGGCCCCCAACGACGCCCTGGCGCTGCTGCTGTTCATGCTGGCGCTGCCGGTGTTCAGCTACTTCATCGCACCGCTGATGGCGCAGTTGTCGCGGCGCCAGGAGTTCGAAGCCGACGCCTACGCCTGCCAGCAGGCCAGCGGCAGCGACCTCGCAGGCGCCCTGCTCAAGCTGCACGAGGACAACGCGGCCACGCTCACGCCCGACCCGCTGTACGTGCGCTTCTACTATTCGCACCCGCCGGCATCCGAGCGCCTGGCGGCCCTGCCCCCGCCGGTGGTGCCGGCACTCGAGCCCGCCCCCGCGCCATGAACGATCTCGCCCAGCGCCAGTGCCAACCGCTGGAAGGCCACGCCGCCATGAGCGTGGCCGAGATCACCGCCCATCTGGCGCAGGCACCCGGCTGGGCACTGATCGACGGCGCGATCCAGAAGCGCTACGGCTTCACCGACTTCCACCGCACCATGGCCTTCGTCAACGCGCTGGCCTGGGTGGCACACACGCAGGACCACCACCCCGAGCTGCAGCTGGGCTACGCGCACTGCACGGTGCGCTTCAACACCCATTCGGTGGGCGGCTTGTCGATCAACGATTTCATCTGCGCCGCCCGCATCGACGCGCTGCTGCCTTGACGCTGCGCGCCCCGCCCGAGCGAGAACGGGCACCCACGCTGGACCTGGCCCTGGTGGTGGCCGCGCACGGCCGCCACGTGGTGGTCGAAACCCCCGAGGGCGAGCGGCTGATGTGCCACCCGCGCGGCAAGGGCCGGCGCAAGGACGGCGACATCGTCGTCGGCGACCGCGTGCGCTGGCTGGCCACCGGTGACGGCGGCGTCATCGAACACCTGGAAGAACGCCGCAACCTGCTGTTTCGCCAGGACGATTGGCGCACCAAGTCCTTTGCCGCCAACCTGGACCAACTGCTGGTGCTGGTGGCGGGCGAGCCGGTGTTCAGCGAATCGCAGCTCACGCGTTCGTTGATCGCGGCGCAGGCCGCCGGCATCCCCGCGCTGATCGGCTTGAACAAGACCGACCTGCCCTCGGCCGCCGCCGCGCGCCAACGCCTGCTGCCCTATGTGGGCATGGGCGTGACGGTGATCGAGCTGGCGCTCAAGGCCGATCCGGTGGCGTCCGCCGCGCGCCTGGCGCAGCAGCTGGCCGGCCGCGTGACCCTGGTGCTGGGGCCCAGCGGCATGGGCAAGAGCACGCTGATCAACCTGCTGGTGCCGCGCGCCGCGGCCCAGGTGGGCGAGATCTCGCAGGCCCTGGGCGCCGGGCGCCACACCACCACCACCACCAGCTGGTACTGGCTGGACGAGACGCGCCAGGCGGCCCTGATCGACTCACCCGGTTTCCAGGAATTCGGCCTGCGTCAGATCGCGCCCGAGCAGCTGGCCACGCTGATGCCCGACTACGCCGCGGCGCTGGGCAGCTGCCGCTTCCACAACTGCAGCCACCGCCACGAGCCCGGCTGCGGCGTGCGCGACGCCATCGCCCGCGGCGTCATCACGCCCAGCCGCCAGCGCATCTACGAATCGCTGTACGAAGAGTTGTCGGAAAAGCGCTGGTAGAGACGCGGACAAGGGTGCGGCGCAAGCGCCAACCGGCTCTCACCCCAGCACGTTGGCCAGCGTGAGCAGGGCCACCAGCAGCATCCACAGCACGACCGAGCGCCATACCAGGCCGACCGCGCTCTGCAGGTGACCGGCCTGGGCCGGCGCACCGGGCGTGGAGCCCTGGGCCTGCGCCATGTCGGACTCGCCACCGGCGCTGAAGGACTTGGAGCGGTCGGGCGTGACGCTGGGCGCGGCCGCGCCGCCCAGTTGCACGCCCACGGCGCCGGCCGCGGCGGCCAGGATGATGCCTTCGTTGGGGTGCAGCCACAGGCCGGCGTCGCGGCGCCAGCCGGCCACGGCCTCCTCGAAGTTTCCGACCACGGCAAAACCGAAGGCTGTGAGCCGCGCCGGCACATGGTCGATCAGCGCGAACAGCTTGCGCGACAGCGCCAGCAGCGAGTCGTTGGCCGGCGCGTCCAGCGCGCGCTGGCGGTAGCCCCAGTAGCGGCTCAGGAACTCGGCCATGCGGTACAGCACCGCGCCCATCGGCCCCAGGCCCACGGCGGACAGCACCACGAACCAGAAGAACACGCCGAACACATGGCGGTGCGCCGCCAGCAGCGAATGCTCGATCACGTGGCGCAGCACCTCGGTGCGCGGCAGTTCGCTGGCGTCCAGGTGGCGCCACTCGGCCAGCAGGCGGCGCGCCTCGTCCTCGTCGGCGCGGTCGAGTGCGTCGCGGATGTCGGTGTAGTAGTGGCTGAACTGGCGAAAGCCCAGCGTGAGGTACAGCAGCGCTACATCGAATGCCAGGGCCAGCAACAGGCTGTAGCGCACGATCAGCAGGTACACGGCCGCGGCCAGCACCGCCGGCAGCAGGGTCGAGACGCCCCACACCACCCAGGCGTGGTGGCGCTCACCGGCGTCGAAGTTGCGCCCGGTCCAGCGCACCCAGGACTTGAGCGCCTCGTGGAACCAGTTGTCGCGCGGCAGGGGCTTGAGCTGCTCGACCAGCAGCGCAAACAGGACGGCGAAGAAGCTCATCGGAGTCGATGATAGAGGCGAACCGCCAGCCTGCCGCTAGGGGTGAGCGCGGCCCTGCCCGGCACGGCCCTTCAGCGCGCGAGGAAGTGGTAGAGGTTGCGCAGCATGGCCGCGGTGGCGCCCCAGATGAAGTACTCGCGCACCACGCCGTCGGCGCCCGGCCCCTGCCAGGGCATGGACAGGAACTGGCGCTGTCCGCCGTCGAAGCTGAACAGGTGGCGCCAGTGGTTGGCCGGGTTCATCAGGTAGGGCAGCGGCACCTCGAAGGCCTCGGCCACCTCGAAGCTGTCCAGTTGCAGCTCGAACGGTGGCTGCACCAGGGCCACCACGGGCGTGACGACGAAGCGCGTGATGGTGGTGTAGGCGGGCATCTGGCCTATCACCTGGATGTGCGACGAGCGCAGGCCGACTTCTTCTTCGGCCTCGCGCAGCGCGGTGGCTGCGGGGCCGCCGTCCTCGGGTTCGCTGCGCCCGCCGGGGAAGCTGATCTGCCCGGCGTGGTCGCGCAGGTGGTCGGTGCGCCGCGTCAGCAGCACGTGCAGGCCGTCGGCGCGCTGCACCAGCGGCACCAGCACGGCGGCCGGCGAAGGGTTGCGCTCGGTCAGCACCCGGCCATCGTCCGGGATGTGCGGCGTCCAGTCGGCGACACCGGCAAAGCGCTGGCTCAGGGCCTGCGGCGTGAGCACCGCGCCCGCGACCGGCGGCAGGTGGGCGTCGTTGCCGGCCACGGGTACGGCACGGGGGTCGAGGATGCGCTGCGGTGACATGCTGCGATCTTGAGGCACAAAGACCAAGGCCGCCCGCAGGCGGCCTTTGGCTGAGTAAGCGCGGGTTTCGGGCTCCGTCCAGGACGCTGCCCGCTGCGCCTGCGCTCGTCAGGCGAGCTTCTCTTTGATGCGCGCCGACTTGCCGCTGCGATTGCGCAGGTAGTACAGCTTGGCACGGCGCACGTCGCCGCGGCGCTTGACCTCGATGCTGGCAATCAGCGGGCTGTAGGTCTGGAAAGTGCGCTCCACGCCTTCGCCGCTGGAGATCTTGCGCACGATGAAGCTGCTGTTCAGGCCGCGGTTGCGCTTGGCGATGACCACGCCTTCGTAGGCCTGCA
>LNFM01000367.1_pt1 | contig 123746 bp, 126 predicted proteins | sample 596031 | NCBI WGS metagenome assembly LNFM01 (sample SAMN04254537, study PRJNA301005) | activated carbon metagenome | isolation source: dual media filters at the Ann Arbor, Michigan drinking water treatment plant | place: USA: Ann Arbor | reverse complement strand
TCGGAACGCTACTCGACACCTTCCCGCCACACGAATGCGCAAGCTACCTCCGAAACAGCGGATACGCCTCAATCTAATCAGGACAGACTCTAGTTGCCAGATGACAAACGCGAGAATCGAACTGCTCACGGACCGCCAGCGCGGCTGTCTTCGGCTTGTCGCGCGCGGTCACTCGTCAAAAGAGATTGCGGCAGAGCTCGGCATTTCTCATCACACCGTCGATCTTTACCTGAAACGGGCCATCAAGACGCTTGGGGCAAGCAGTCGGCGCGATGCTGCTCGCGCACTAGAGATTTCAGAGGCGCAGGATAACCAAGAATTGGTTACCCAGTCACCGGACCTTGCCGAACCACCCCCCGTGCTTGCCATATCGTCCTCAGTCCGGACGGAAACGGCGCCTCGCCTTGCGGTGCCCTTCCGCCGGCAGGGGAGGCAGGAAAATGACCTGACATCAATCCAACGACTGGGCTGGATCTGTGCCTTGGCGCTGATCATCATGTTCGTCGTCGCCAATTTCCTAAACGGGGTTTCTGCGCTTTTCTTGATCACCAAGTAAGCAGCCGAATTAGTTTGACAATTTAAACCTTTAGCTCGCGATCGAATTGATCGCGTGGAGGAGATATCATGACTTCTGCAAAGACAACTGCCGCCGTTCGCATCGCTCGGTCCCTGCAGCCTGCTGAAAAAGCAGTGAACGAGGCCGCGCTCAAGGTACTTGCTATGGGCACTGCGGTCCTGACAGCACGTGCCGATGGGACCTTTCATCCGCTGGAGGGCCAAGCTGCCGTCGATTTTGTCGGCGAAGCGACTGCCAAGGTATTTGGGGCAATGAAGGACATTCAATGTGCCCACAAGGAATTGCGCGCGACTGCAGTCCATCACAATGTGCTTGGCTTGGGCGACATCTTCGAAACACCGCCCCATGACACGCCCCGTGCAACCGTCGAACCGGCTGCACCGCTTGTCGCTGTCGCCTGATACGGTCATTGATACCAGCGATCATCATTGCTCCGGTAAACGCTTATGAATGTTTTGGTGTATCTCGCGATCCTCGTGGTGAGCTGCCTCTACGCAGGGATGCGCGGCGGCCCACCCGAGCGGTTAGCTGCACTAACGTTGGTCGCAGCAATCATCGCAAGCGTATTTACCCCAGCATCCAATGCCATCCGATTTCAGGGAATCGAATATGGCATCATGGCCGTCGATACGGCCTGTTTGGTCGCTGTTGTCGCAATTGCCATTCATGCACAGCGATATTGGCCAATGTGGATGGCCGCCATCTTGCTCGACATCGTACTGACCCATGCCCTGATGCTGACGCCGTCACTCATGCCATGGTCATATTCAGTAATGATTGCCGCGTGGAACTACCCCATCCCCATCATTCTCGCGATCGGCACGTGGCGGCATCGGGCCCGGCTGCAAACATACGGTAGCGATGCCGCCTGGAATCGCTAAAATTATCCGGAGACGACAATGTCATATGAGCACCGCTCAATCCAAGGAGCGTTGGCGGAGATTGAAGAACTGGAAACAGTTCTGGCCGATGCCCGTTCCCGCATTCTTTCGCTAGAAGAACCGCAGGACATCGCTGCCGAAGCTTATCAAGCTCGGCGGATGCGCGATGCCTGTTTTGGTGCCGACGCAATATTGTTCGGCGAACCGGCCTGGGACATTTTGCTTGCCCTCTATTCGGCCCGTGCCGACGGTCGAGAAATATCGATCTCGACCGCCTGCTCGGCCGCAAAGGTACCTAACACAACAGCCCTGCGTCACCTCGGCAACCTTGAAGCACGGGGCATGATTGTTCGCCGGGCGGATTCCGAAGACCGCCGGCGATCAACCGTAAGACTCAGCGACAAAGCATCGGTGATGATGAGAGACTGGCTCGATCGCTATGGCCGTTGAGCTTGAACCGGGCGGTTACCGCCGCTTACGTGGTTTAGTGCCCAAGCCGATTTTCTTGGCCAGATCGCGGCGTTGCTCGGCATAGTTCGGCGCGACCATCGGATAGTCGGCAGACAATTTCCACTTGGCGCGGTATTCGTCTGGCGTCATCTTATAGTGAGTCATCAGGTGGCGCTTGAGCATCTTCAGCTTCTTGCCGTCTTCAAGACAAACGATATAATCCGGTTTGATAGACGATCGCACCGAAACCGCTGGCTCCTGAACAACCACTGGCGCGGCAACTGGGCTACCCAGCCCGGCAAGCGCGCCATGAACAGACTCGATCAATCTCGGCAGGTCCGAAACGGATGTACTGTTGTTGCTGACATGTGCGGCGACAATATCTGCCGTCAGCGCAACAAGCGCATCATCGGAACCAACTGGTGCGTTCATTCATTCATTCCTTCTACCCAAAAACACCGAAGTGCATTGCCAATATTCATCCGATTTGGATCAATGGCAAGTCGGGCAAAAGCTATGCGGTTTTATCAAACACAGCGGTGATGAGCCAGTTTTGAAATTTCCTTAGACTTTAATAGTTTGCGGCACACAGCGTGCCAATTCCGAAGTATACTCCGCTAAGGTCATGCCGTTCATTATCTAGAATGCACAAGGACGTGGCCACCCGAATCAATTCGCGACTCGACTGTTTTGAGTCAAAATAGCGTCGGCGGCGCGCCGCGATTCGCGATAAAAACGTCCAGGCCGCGGGTCAATTTACTGGCTTCATGCCGCCAAAAAAATCGAACGTCTCCGCCCGCACCCAGCCAAATTCGTAGTTCAGCATGAACAGCGCAAACATGATTGTCGCGACAATAGTGGTGCGCAGAATGAAGCGGCCTGGGCTGAAAACATGCGGCGCGCTCTCGGCCTGGCCGGGGACACGTTCGGCGCCCGCTTCTTCAGTCGTGCGGACGCCAAAAGGCAGCACCAGGAACACCGAAAAGGCCCACATCAGAAAATAAATGGCGACCATTGAGGTGATCTGCATGGCGATCAGGCCTCGATCATCAGCACATCGACAATCGGCTTTTTGCCGGTCCAGCGCGAGGCGACGCGGCGAACCGCAAGGCGGACCTGTTCGCGGGTTTTTTCGCGATCCTTGCCGCCGTCACGCACCGCCTTGGCAGCCGCATCGACCGCTTCGTCGATAAATGGGTCGCGATCCTCCTCGACCGGGACGCCTTGCAACTTGATCTGCGGATCGCCCAGCAACCCACCATTCTTGCCCAGCGCAACCGCGACCGAGATTTGGCCGTTGAGGGAGAGCTTGCGGCGCTCGTTGATGGTCGTACCGTCAGCGGGAAGGATGACATCGCCGTCGAGCACCAATCGCCCAACGGGCGCATGGCCGATCTTCTCAGGCGCACCCGGCGCGAGCCGAATGATATCGCCGTCGCTTTGCACCAATGCACGCGGCACACCCTGCTGAAGCCCGAAACGGGCATGTTCCATCATATGGCGCATCTCGCCATGCACGGGCATCAGCAGTTCGGGCCGGATCCAGCCATACATTGTGGCGAGTTCCGGGCGACCCGGGTGGCCCGACACATGGACATGCGCTTGTCGGTCGGTGATCATGATCACGCCCTTTGCCGCCAGCGCATTTTGGATACGCCCGATGGCGACTTCATTGCCGGGAATCTGCTTCGATGAGAAGACCACCGTGTCGCCGGCATCAAGTGAAATCTGGTGCGAACCGAACGCCACGCGGGCGAGTGCGGCGCGTTCTTCGCCCTGCCCGCCGGTCGCGACGATCAGCACCTTGTCGCGCGGCATCCGCATCGCCGCGTCCCAATCGACTCGTTCAGGAAAATCGGTGAGGTAGCCGGTCGCCTGCGCGACCTTCAGGATGCGATCGAGTGATCGGCCAGCAACGCAGATGGCGCGACCGCTGTCGCGCGCAACGTCGCCCAGCGTCTTCAGCCGCGCCGCGTTGGAGGCAAAGGTGGTGACCAGCACGCGCCCCTTGGCGGCGGCGACCACGTCAAACAAGCCCTTGCGCACCGAACTCTCCGAACCCGATGCTTGCGGGTTGAACACATTGGTTGAGTCGCAGACGAGCGCGAGCACGCCCTCATCGCCGATTGCCGTCATCACATCGGCACTCGCCGGGGCACCGATGACGGGTTCGTCATCGAGCTTCCAGTCGCCGGTATGGAATACCTTGCCATAAGGCGTTGTGATCAACAGCGCGTTACCTTCGGGGATCGAATGCGCGACCGGCACAAAGCGAAAGCCAAATGGCCCAAGCTGGAATTCCTTGCCGGGCTTGACGATGTTGAGTTTGACCCGGTCGGCAATGCCCTCTTCGTCGAGCTTGCCGCGGATCAGCCCGGCGGTGAAGGGCGACGCGAACAGCGGCACGCCGAGATCTTCGGCAAGATACGGTAGCGCGCCGATATGATCTTCATGCCCGTGGGTGAGCACAATGCCGAGCAGATCGTCCAAGCGCTCCTCGATAAAGGCCAGGTCGGGCAGGATCACCTCAACGCCAGGGTAATTGGGATCGGCAAAGGTGATGCCGCAATCGACCATCACCCATTTGCCGTCGCAGCCATAAAGATTGACGTTCATGCCGATTTCGCCCGACCCACCAAGGGCCAGGAAAAGCAGTTCTTTCTTTGGGGTAGTCACTAAGGTCCTGTTCTTTCAATTTCGGCCACCGGCACAGGCGAGCGGCCATGGAAGGTGCGCGGTCAGGCGCAGAATATCATCGAGATGGGGGAGCGAAGCGGCGCGGTTGGGCGCACTCCGGTGCAACTCTACGCTGCTATATGGGCGCGATCCCACATCATCGCCAGCCCCTGAATAGTCAGATCAGGCTCAACGACATCGAAAACATTGGTTTGTTTCTCAAAAAGCGTTGCCAATCCGCCGGTCGCGATCACCTTGACCGGGCGACCGACCTCCGCCTTGATCCGCGCAACCAGCCCTTCGAGCATGCCGATATAGCCCCAATAGATGCCGATATGCATCTGGCTGATCGTATCGCGGCCGATCACGCTGGTGTCGGCGGGCGCTTCAATGGCGATGCGCGGTAGCTTGGCAGCGGCGGTAACGAGCGCATCGAGCGACAGGTTGATGCCGGGGCAGATGATGCCGCCCTTGTACGCGCCGGTATAGTCGACGACCTCGAAGGTGGTTGCAGTCCCGAAATCGATGACGATCAAATCGCCGGGGTGCAGCGCGTGCGCGGCAATCGTGTTGACCGCGCGGTCGGCCCCCAGCGAATTGGGCTCCTTGACGTCGATTTCGATGCCCCATTCGACCGGCGGCTGGCCCGCGATCAGCGGCTCAGTATCGAAATATTTGCGCGCCAGGGTTTGCAGATTGTGGAGCGCGCGCGGCACCACGGTCGCGATGATGACACCGGCGATATCCTTGCGATCATGCCCCTCAAGCTGGAGCAGCTGGCTGAGCCAAACGGCATATTCATCCGCCGTCCGGCGCGGATCGGTCGCGATCCGCCAGCGCGCGATGATGGCATTATCGCGGACCAGCGCGAATACGACATTGGTATTTCCGGCATCGATCGCGAGCAGCATGTCTGCCTCCATTAGCCTACCCCCAAGCCTACCCCCGTTCGGGCTGAGCGAAGTCGAAGCCCCGGCGCTGCGCCTGCCCTTCTACTTCGCTCAAGGCGAACGGCGGTTGGGTCTTCAAATCAAAAACACATCGCCCGCGTGAATGACACGGGTGCCGCCGTCCGCCAAGCGCAGGATGAGCGCGCCGTCACCGTCCAGCCGATCGAACAGCCCGTCCACTGCAGTCCCATCGGGCAGGCGAGCGGTCAGCGCGGTGCCGGGCGGGTGCGCGCGCGCCATCCAGCGGTCTCGGACGGCAGCGAGCCCCTCCCCTCGCCATTTGCCAAGCCAGCGCGCGAATCCGTCCGACAGCGTGACGAGGAAGTCGTCCGGATCAACGCTAACACCGTGCGCGGCTAAGCTTGTGGCGACCCGATCGAGATCGGTCGGGTGGTGCGCGAGGTTGACGCCAAAGCCGATAATGATGGCGTCGCCCGACCGTTCAAGCAGAATGCCCGACAGCTTCGCGCCCGCCAGCAGCAAGTCATTTGGCCATTTCAGCTGGACGCGCCCCGCACCAAGATAGGCCGACACCGCCTCCTCCAGTGCCACCGCTGCAACCAGCGCCAACGTCGCCGGCGCGGGATCGGCGGGGCGCAGCCGGACGAGCGTGCTGGCGTAGAGATTGCCCAGCGGCGAAACCCATTCCCGCCCCTGCCGTCCGCGCCCCGACGTCTGGCGTTCGGCACGCAGCCACAACCCCTCGGGCGATCCCGTTGCCGCCAGCGCGATCAGGTCGGCATTGGTGGAGCCCGTCTCCGCAACAACGCGGATTGTCGCGCTTATGGGAACAGCCCCTTGGCCGCTGTCATGCTCCAGATGCTGAGCGTCGAGAGCAATATCCAGCCAGCAGGCGAAATGAAGATTGCCGCCGCTGCAATCAATCCACCCTCAACCACATCACCGCGGCCGTACGGCTCGGCAGGCTCGTCGAGATACATGATCTTGACGACGCGCAGATAATAATAAGCCCCGATCACCGACGCGACGAAGCCAATTACCGCCAGCGGGAATAGCCCGGCCGACACAGCAGCATCGAACACCGCCAGCTTGGCGTTGAAGCCCAGCATGGGCGGAATCCCCGCCAGCGAGAACATGAAGATCGCCATCGCCAGCGCCAGACCCGGTCGCGTCCGCGAAAGGCCCGACAGGCTGTCCATCCGTTCGATCGGCTGCCCGTTCCCATCGCGCATTTGCAGGACAACCAGAAAGCTGCCGAGCGTCATGACGACATACACCACCAGGTAGAACAATACTGCCGCCACGCCCTTTTGCGTTCCCGCTGCCAGCCCGACCAGAATGAAGCCGACATTGTTGATCGAGGAATAAGCCAGCAGCCGCTTGATATTGGTCTGGCCAATCGCGCCTGCCGCGCCGAGGATGATTGAGGCGAGCGCCGCGAAGATCACGATCTGACGCCATTCGAGCAACGCCGGCCCCATCGCCTCAACCGCTACCCGAACGGTGAGCGCAATCGCGGCGACCTTGGGCGCGCTGCCGAAAAACGCCGTTACTGGCGTCGGCGCGCCTTCATACACGTCGGGGGTCCACATGTGGAATGGCACCGCGCTCATCTTGAAAGCGAGCCCGGCGAACACGAACACCAGACCGAACAAGAGCCCCTTTGAATGGCCGGCAACATAGGCCGTGGCGACGGAATCAAACCCCGTCGTGCCGCTAAAGCCATAGACCAGCGAAATGCCGTAGAGCAGGATCCCGCTCGCCAGCGCACCGAGCACGAAATATTTAAGCCCAGCCTCAGCTGACCGCGCATCCTGCCGCATGAAGCTTGCCAGCACATAGGCAGCGAGACTCTGCAGTTCGAGCCCGACATAGAGTGTCAAGAAATCAGTCGCCGATACCATCATCCCCATGCCGACGGCTGCCAGCAGGATCAGCACGGGATATTCGGGACGCAGATTGTCGCCACTCGTTCGTTCGAAAAACCCGGGTGCCATGATGATCGCGACCGCTGCCGCGCCAAAGATCAACACCTTGGCAAAGGCGGCAAAGCCATCGGCCCGGTACAGGCCGTAAAAGGCGACGCCGCCACTCGAGGCTGGTCCACTCAGCGCGATCCCTGCGCCGATCAGCACGGCGATCGAGGCCCAGGAAATCGCCCGTGACGCGCTCTGCCCGCCCCATGCCGCAACGAGCATCAAGAGCAGCGCGCCGACCGACAGGACGATCTCCGGCAGGGTCATCACCAGATTTGCGGTATAGTCCATCAGTGCGCCTCCGCATGCGCGGCAATTGGGGCAGCGACCGGTGCGGGGCGCCCCGGCGTGGGCAGCGAATCCCCTGCCGGCTGGGCCCGCGAGACGCGCGCAACCAGTGTCGCTGCATCGCCGCGCATCGGGGCCAGGAAGCTTTCGGGATAAACCCCCATCCACATCACCGCTGCGGCAATCGGCACCAGCAAGGCCATCTCGCGCATCGACAAATCGGGCATCGCGCGGACATCATCATGGACGATCTCCCCAAACGCGACCCGGCGATACAGATAGAGCATGTAGCCCGCGCCAAGGATGATCCCCGTCGTGCAGAGCAAGGTGGCGACGGTAGAGACTTGATAGGTGCCGGCCAGGCTCAGGAATTCGCCAACGAACCCGCTTGTGCCGGGTAGGCCGACACTCGCCATCGTGAACAGCAGGAACAGGATCGCGTAGCGCGGCATGTTGATGCTGAGGCCGCCATAACGGTTGATCTCGCGGGTATGCAGGCGGTCATAGATTACGCCGACGCACAGGAACAACGCCGCCGATACCAGCCCATGGCTGAGCATCACGATCATCGCGCCTTCAATGCCCTGCTGGTTGAACGCGAACAGGCCGATCGTCACGATCGCCATATGGGCGACGGACGAATAGGCGATCAGCTTCTTCATGTCCGACTGCACCAGCGCGACCAGCGAGGTGTAGATGACCGCGACGGCAGACAAGCCAAGGATCAGCCAGGTAAAGCTCGCTGAGGCTTCCGGAAACATCGGCACCGAAAAGCGCAGGAAACCATAACCGCCCAGCTTCAGCAGCACACCCGCCAGAATCACCGATCCCGCTGTCGGGGCCTGCACATGCGCGTCGGGCAGCCAGGTATGGACTGGCCACATCGGCATCTTGACCGCAAACGAGGCGAAGAAGCCGAGCCACAGCCAGAATTGCGCCTCACGCGGGAAATCGGTGGTGAGCAAGGTCGGGATGTCCGTCGTGCCCGCGTAATTCGCCATCCACAGCATCGCGACCAGCATCAGCACCGATCCGAGCAAGGTATAGAGAAAGAATTTATAGCTCGCGTAGATCCGGTTCGCGCCGCCCCAGATGCCGATGATCAGATACATCGGGATCAGCCCGGCTTCGAAAAAGATGTAGAACAGGAACATATCCTGCGCCGCGAAGGTGCCGATCATCAGCGTTTCGGTCACGAGGAACGCCGCCATATATTCGGGCACGCGCTTGGTAATCGCGGTCCAGCTCGCGCCGATGCAGATCGGCATCAGGAACACGCTGAGCATGATCAGCATCAGCGCGAAGCCATCAATGCCAAGCGCCCAGCCGAACGTGCCAAATGCTGGAATTTGGGCATGCTCGACGAATTGCCATTGCGGGCCGCCGACATCGAAATTGGTCCACAGCGCCGCGCCGAGCGCCAGGTTGACCAGCGTGGCGATCAACGCCAGCCAGCGTGCACCATTCGCGCCGACAAACAGGCACAGCATGGCCGCAATAGCGGGCACGGCGATCATGATCGAGAGGATGGGAAGGCCGTTCATCGTCATCAGCTCGCAATCGCCCAGGTGACGACCGCGGTCAGGCCGATCAGCATCACGAACGCATAGGTATAGATATAGCCGGTCTGCATCCGCCCGGCCAACCGGCTGCCCGAAGCGACGAACGCCGCCGCGCCATTGGGGCCGAACCGGTCGATGGTTTGCTCGTCACCCCGATGCCAGAAGAAACGACCGATCGTGAAGGATGGCTTGACGAACAGCAGGTCATACAGCTCGTCGAAATACCATTTATGCAGCAGCCAGTCGTAAACCACGCTGAAGCTGCGCGCTATCTGCGCTGGCAGCTCTGGCGCGCGGATATAGGCGAAATAGGCCCCGGCCAGCCCGATGATCCAGGCGATGGCGGCGCTCAGCTTCACCAACAACGGCACCTCATGCGTGGCGTGGGCGAGGTGCTCGCTGAACGCGATGGCGCCCTTCCAGAACTCCTTGCCCGCTTCCGGTTCGATGAATGCGCCGTGGAAAATGAACCCCGCCGCGACCGCGCCCGCCGAGAGCAGGCCGAGCGGCAGCAGCATCGTCCAGGGGCTCTCATGCGGATGGTAGCCGCCGGTGCCGTCGCCATGGTCTGCAGGCGCGTGGTCGTCGTGATGGGCATGATCATCATGGGCGTGACCATGGGCATCGTGCAGCGCGTGTTGGATATGCTCGGACGTCGCCCAGCGCGGCTTGCCCCAGAAGGTCAGGAACATCAGCCGCCACGAATAAAAGCTCGTCAGCAGCGCGACGATCATCCCGACGATCGACGCGCCCATGTTGCCCGAGGCCCAGGCCCCTTCGATGATCGCGTCCTTCGAATGGAAGCCGGCAAAGCCAATCGCGGGAAGCCCCTCGATCACGCCCGGAATGCCGACGCCAGTGATCGCCAGCGTGCCCATCATCATCGCCCAGAAGGTGAGCGGGATCGATTTCCGCAAGTCCCCATAATGCCGCATGTCCTGCTCATGGTGCATCGCATGGATCACCGACCCCGCGCCCAGGAACAGCAGCGCCTTGAAAAAGGCGTGGGTGAACAGGTGGAACATCGCCGCGCCATACGCGCCGACGCCGGCGGCAAAGAACATATAGCCCAGCTGCGAACAGGTCGAATAGGCGATCACACGCTTGATGTCGGTCTGCACCAGCCCGACCGTGGCCGCGAAGAAACAGGTCGCGGCACCCACCGTCATCACCACCGTCATCGCAAAGGGGCTCGCCTCGAACATCGGCGAGAGGCGGCAGACCATGAACACCCCCGCCGTGACCATTGTCGCGGCGTGGATCAGCGCGGAGACGGGCGTCGGCCCTTCCATCGCATCGGGCAGCCAGGTGTGGAGCCCAAGCTGCGCGGACTTGCCCATCGCGCCGACAAACAGCAGCAGGCAGAGCACCGTCATCGTATCAGCGCGGAACCACAGGAAACCGATCGTCGACCCGCTCATCCCCGGCGCGAGCCGCAGGATCTCATCGATCTGGACGGTGTTGAAGACAAGATAGGTGCCGAAAATGCCGAGCATGAAGCCAAGGTCGCCAACGCGGTTGACGACGAACGCCTTGATCGCGGCGGCATTGGCGCTGGGTTTGCGGAACCAGAAGCCGATCAGGAGATAGGACGCGAGGCCCACGCCTTCCCAGCCGAAGAACATCTGGACGATATTGTCGGCGGTCACCAGCATCAGCATCGCGAAGGTGAAGAGCGAGAGATAGGCGAAGAAGCGCGGCTGGTCCGGGTCCTCCTCCATATAGCCCCAGCTATAGAGGTGGACGAGCGCTGAGACGGACGTGATGACGACCAGCATCACCGCCGTCAGCGCATCAACGCGCAGCGACCAGACGATGTCGAGCGATCCCGATCGGATCCAATCGAACACTGGGGTAACGCTTGGGATGGCGGTGCCGGTCACGAAAGGGAGGAAAATCGTCCAGCTCAGCACGGCGGAGGTGAACAGCGCGACCGTGGTCAGGATCTTTGGCAACGTCGCGCCAAACGCCTTGTTGCTGAACCCAGCAACAAACGCGGCCGCCAGCGGCAGAAAGACGATGAGAAGGATCGGATTCATTTAGATACCACCGTCATCCCCGCGAAAGCGGGGAACCAGTCACATTTTTCGACCCCGCAAAGAAGCGGGCGCCCTACCTTTGCGGGGGTGACGAAAGGGGTCTGGGACAACGTCATCACCCCTTCATCCGATTGACATCGTCGACCGAGATCGTACCCCGGCCGCGGAAATAGATGACCAGGATAGCGAGCCCGATCGCTGCCTCTCCGGCCGCGACAGTCAGCACGAACATGGCGAACACTTGGCCAACCAGATCGTGCAAATAGGCCGAAAAGGCGACGAAATTGATGTTCACCGCGAGCAGGATCAGCTCGATCGCCATCAGGATGACGATGATGTTCTTGCGGTTCAGGAAGATGCCGAGCACCCCCATCGTGAACAAGATGGCCGAAACCACCAGATAATGGACGAGGCCAATCACAGCTTCACTCCCCGGCCGACCGGCGCATCAACATTGCGCGTGGCGTCCTGCGGTCGGCGCGCGACCTGGCGGGCGATATTCTGTGGCTTTACCCCACTGCGTTGGCGATGCGTGAGCACAATCGCCCCGATCATCGCCACCAGCAGCACAAGTCCGGCGCCTTCGAAGATATAAAGGTAGCGCGTGTACAGCAGATCGCCGATCGCCTCGATATTGGGGGTCGTATCCGGCGTCGGCGCAATCCGGCGCGCCAGCTCGATCCCGCCGGCCGTCCAGGCGTTGACGGCAATGAACAACTCGATCGCTAATGCCACCGCCAGCGCGAGCCCCGGCCACAAATAGTGCACAAAGCCTTGGCGCATTTCGGCAAAATCGATGTTGAGCATCATCACCACGAACAGGAACAGCACCGATACCGCACCGACATAAACGATGACGAGCAGCATCGCGATGAACTCGGCGCCGACCAACAGCATCAGCCCGGCAGCATTGAAAAAGGCGAAAATCAGCCAGAGCACCGAATGCACCGGGTTGCGCGACGCAATCGTCATCGCACCCGAAACGAGCACGATCGATGCGAAAAGATAAAAGGCGAAAACCTGAATCACGATGTGTGGAGGCCCCTTGGAATCGGTGTGCGCTTAACGGTATGGAGCATCGGCGGCAAGGTTCGCGGCGATCACCCGCTCCCACCGGTCGCCATTATCGAGCAGCTTCGCCTTGTCGTAGATCAGTTCCTCGCGCGTTTCGGTCGCGAACTCGAAATTCGGCCCCTCGACCACAGCATCGACGGGGCACGCTTCTGCGCACAGGCCGCAATAGATGCACTTGGTCATGTCGATATCGTAGCGCGTCGTGCGGCGGCTGCCGTCGTCGCGCGGTTCGGCTTCAATCGTAATGGCCTGGGCCGGACACACCGCCTCGCACAGCTTGCACGCGATGCAGCGCTCCTCGCCATTGGGGTAGCGACGCAGCGCATGTTCGCCCCGGAAGCGCGGGGAGATGGGGTTCTTCTCATAGGGGTAGTTGATCGTCGCCTTGGCGCGGAAGAAATACCGCAAGGTCAGCGCATGCGCGCGGACGAATTCCCACAGCGTGAAGGCCTTGATGGTCTGGCCGATATTCATGCCGACACTCCCACGCGAACGAGCATCAAATACCCGCTCACTAAAAACACCCAGAACAGCGACAAGGGCAGGAAAACCTTCCACCCAAGCCGCATCAGCTGATCATAGCGGTAACGCGGCACGGTCGCCTTCACCCAGCTGAACAGGAAGAAGAAGAAGCACATCTTCAAAAACAGCCAGATGATGCCGGGCACATAATAAAGCGGTGCCCAATCGACTGGCGGCAGATAGCCACCCCAGAACAATGTCGCGTTCAGCACGCACATCAAGATAACATTGGCATATTCGCCCAGCCAGTAGAGCGCGAACGCCATCGACGAATATTCGGTCTGATAGCCCGCGACGAGCTCGCTCTCCGCTTCGGTCAGATCGAACGGCGCCCTTTGCGTTTCGGCAAGCGACGAGATGAAGAACACCACCGCCATCGGGAACAGCAAGGGATTGAACGCAAAGCCATTGATGGGGAATGCGGCAAAACCCCACACATCTTTCTGGGCCTCGACAATCGCGGCGAGATTGAAGCTGCCGGTCCACAGTACCACTGAAATGAGCACAAAGCCGATCGCGACTTCGTACGACACCATCTGCGCTGCCGCGCGGATCGCGGAGAAGAAGGGGTATTTCGAGTTGGACGACCAGCCGGCCAGAATGATGCCATATACTCCGAGCGAACTCGCCGCGAGCACATAGAGCAGCCCGACATTGATGTTCGACAGGATCAGATCGGCCTGGAACGGCACCACCGCCCACACGATCAGCGCGACGGTGAAGGTAATGATCGGCGCGAGCAGGAACAGGCCCTTGTTCGCGCTCGACGGGATGATCGTTTCCTGCAGGAACACCTTCAGGCCATCGGCAAAGGACTGCAGAATGCCGAACGGGCCAACAACGTTGGGCCCGCGCCGCAGCGCCATCGACGCCCAGATCTTGCGATCGGCATAAATGATGAGCGCGACCGCCAGCATGACGGGTAGCGCGATCAGCAGAATGTCGATCAGCGTGGCCAGGAACCAAGCGCCCTCAAACGACATGCCGAGATAGGTGAACCACCAGGTCATTGATGCGACGTCCTATGGCTCATCACCATTGCCCCTGGAATATCCGGGTTTTGGGGGTTTGGGATTAATTGTTCGCGCCTTGGATCGATCAGCACATCCATTGCCTGCATCGGAATCGCCCCGAGCAGAACCATATCTCCCATTACCATCGCCCCCGTAAAAGCATGGCGACCAAACACTTCCACCCTGATGGGACCAACGTAATCGACAGAGACCTTCCGGCCATCAGCGACCGTCACCACCCTCTGCTCGATGGGCGCGAGCCGAAGCTGCTTTGCCAACAGAGGCGGAATGCAAAGGTCGATTGAACCGGAATCGACCAGCGCTCGTGCGTCAATCTCTTCCAGATCGGGCTGGGCCGCATTGGCCAGCCGGATATGCTGAAAAATGGTGCCCATCACTCCGCCGCCTCCGCAAAGCTTTGGCCGTGCACCAGCTCAGCCGAGCAGCGCTGCATTGTCGGGCTGGCGCGGCAAATGGCGTTGGTGAGGTAGAAATCCTTGATCGGATAGGCAATCTCGCCCTCCCCCTTTGCCTCGAGTGCAGGGGGGGCCCAATCGAATCGTGTCAGGCCGAGCATGCCGAGCGTGGGCACGTCCTTTGCCATTTCAGCGCGAAGTTGATCGAGCGTATCGAACGGCAATGTCTTGCCCATCACCGCCGACAGCGCGCGCAGGATCGTCCAGTCGTCGCGCGCGTCGCCGGGCGCGAAAACCGCGCGTTCGCCGCGCTGAACGCGCCCTTCCAGATTGACCCAGGTGCCCGATTTCTCGGCATAGCTGGCACCGGGCAGCACGACATCGGCATGCGCCGCGCCCTTGTCCCCATGATGGCCGATATAGACTTTGAAGCTCTTGGCGAAGTCCCAGAAATCGACCTCGTCCGCTCCCAGGAAAAACGCCAGCTTTGGCTTGGCAGCGGCAATGTCTGCAATGCCGCCGGGCTGCGCATAGCCGAGCATCAGCCCGCCCATCCGCGCTGCTGCCATATGGACGACGTTAAAGCCGTTCCATGCCGTGCCATCTTCCAGCGTGCGGACCAGTTTGTGCTTTTTGGCAAAGGCAAGCGCCGCGCCGTGCCCCGATTTCAGCGCCGCGCCGCCAACGATGATCATCGGGCGCTGTGCATTCTTGAACGCTGCCGCCGCCGCCTCGGGCAGCTTGGTCATCGCGGAAAGGCCATTGCCCAACCATTCGACCTTGTAGGTCAGATCAGTCTCTGGCCCAATCGCAAACACCTTCGCCCCGCGCTTGATCGCCTTGCGGACGCGGGTGTTCACCAGTGGCGCTTCCCAGCGCAAATTGGTGCCGACCAGCAGAATCGCATCTGCCATTTCCGTGCCGGCAATTGTCGTATTGAAATTGACGGCGGCAAGCGATGTTACGTCATAATCCATGCCGGTCTGCCGCCCTTCGAGCAGCGACGACCCCATTTTGGCGAGCAGCGCCTTGGCCGCAAACATGGTTTCGCAATCGACCAAATCGCCCGCAATCGCCGCGACGTTCTTGCCCGCCTTAACGGCGGCGATCGCGGCAAAGGCCTCGTCCCATGTCGCTTCGACCAGCTTGCCGCCCTTGCGCACGAACGGCCGGTCGAGTCGCTTGCGGACGAGCCCGTCGATCGCGTGACGCGTCTTGTCGGTCGCCCATTCCTCGTTCACGTCTTCATTGATGCGCGGCAGGCAACGCAACACTTGCCGCCCGCGACTATCAAGCCGGATGTTGGTGCCGACCGCGTCCATCACGTCGATCGTCAGCGTCTTCTTCAGCTCCCATGGCCGCGCTTCGAACGCATACGGCTTCGACGTCAGCGCGCCGACCGGGCAGAGATCGACGACATTGCCGGAGAGCTCGCTCGACACGGCATGTTCGAGGTAGCTGGTGATCTGCATATTCTCGCCACGCCCGATCGCGCCGATTTCCTCAACGCCCGCGACTTCCTCGGCAAAGCGGACGCAGCGCGTGCACTGGATGCAGCGCGTCATCACCGTCTTGACGATCGGGCCCATATATTTCTCGGTTACCGCGCGCTTATTCTCGTCATAGCGTGACGAGCCACGGCCATAGGCAACCGATTGATCCTGCAAATCGCACTCGCCGCCCTGATCGCATATCGGGCAATCAAGGGGATGGTTGATAAGCAGAAACTCCATCACCCCTTCGCGCGCATTTTTCACCATCGGCGAATTGGTGAAAATCTCCTGATTCTCGGCAGCAGGGAGCGCGCACGACGCCTGCGGCTTTGGTGGTCCGGGCTTCACCTCGACCAGGCACATCCGGCAATTGCCCGCGATGCTCAGGCGCTCATGATAGCAGAAGCGCGGGATTTCCTTGCCCGCGATCTCGCACGCCTGGAGCACGGTGGCACCAGCGGGGACTTCGATCTCGACGCCGTCTACTTTGAGCTTAGGCATCAGCGGGCCCCCGCTTGCGAAGCGGTTAGAGTTGCCGAGCGAAACAGCGCCAGCGCCAGCACCGACCGAAAATATGATTTGTTCAGTCGGCTGGTAGTTCCCGGAACCATGCAGCTCGACAACTCCTCGGCGAGCGGCTTGATTGCGTCCAGCTCCTGTGCGCTCTCGATGCGCGTCCCGAGCAGATCATGCACGGCCTGAGGCTTCTTCCGAACAACGCATGCCAATGCAGCTTCATTGCTATCCAACGGCAAATTCGGCGATACATTTTCTGCCAGTAACACTGGATCCAATGCCCTACGACCGGCGAAATCATGCTTATAGGCTGCCTCAGCCAAGCCACCGAGCAACAAGACATTCGACATTTTCAGGCGCCCGGGCAGTCGGCAGCTTTCAAGATCATTGATCAATTTGTTCATCTTCGAAAAATAATCAGTGGAACGCGCATCCATCGTTAGTAGCTGACGGACGGGTTGCGGACGCCGTGCGACGAGGCAAGACGCATATTCTATCAACGCAACACGGGCTTGCGCTGTCGGCACTGCCTCAAGCAGACCGTCGCGTGATGACAATTGCGCTGAAACGGCATTGGGGATGAGCCCGGCCAGAACCGCGATCGCGACCTTCTGAAAACTCGTCACTCCGCTGCCTCCTGCATCGTTTCCAACCCACCACCGCGCTTCTCCGCAATGCGGCGCTCCATCTCGGGGCGGAAATGCTTGATCAGGCCCTGGATCGGCCAGGCAACCGCATCGCCCAGTACGCAGATCGTGTGGCCTTCGACCTTTTTGGTGACCGAGGACAACATCAGTGTTCCGTGCCCGTCAAGCCGAGGCGCTTCTCGATCCGGTCGACCCGCATCTTCAGATCAGCGATGTCAGATTGAATGCCATAGATCGTCCCGACGAGGCCGCGAATATGATCTTCGAGCGCCAGCAAGCGGATGCCCTGCGACACCTGTTCGCGCTTGATCGCGGCGACATCGCTCTGGATGCCTTTCAGAATTTCCAGCATCAGATCGGCGCGTTCGTCGGTCATTCCGCCGCCTCCAGCATCGCTTCGCCAGCGTCGCCGCGCTTCTCCGCAATGCGCCGTTCCATCTCCGGGCGGAAATGCTTGATCAGACCCTGAATCGGCCAGGCGGCGGCGTCACCCAGCGCGCAGATCGTGTGCCCTTCGACCTGCTTGGTCACCTGATACAGCGTATCAATTTCGCTGATGTCCGCATCGCCGGTGCGCATGCGTTCCATCACGCGCCACATCCAGCCGGTGCCTTCGCGGCACGGGGTACATTGGCCGCAGCTTTCGTGCTTGTAGAAGTAGGACAATCGGCTGATCGCGCGGACGATATCGGTAGACTTGTCCATGACGATGACGGCAGCGGTGCCGAGGCCGGAGCCAAGCGCCTTCAGCCCGTCAAAGTCCATCGGCGCGTCCATGATCTCGGCGGCGGGCACCAGCGGCACCGATGACCCGCCGGGGATGACTGCGAGCAGATTATCCCACCCGCCGCGCACGCCGCCGCAATGCACCTCAATCAGTTCGCGGAACGGGATGCTCATCGCTTCCTCGACCACGCAGGGGCGGTTCACATGGCCGCTGATCTGGAAGAGCTTGGTGCCCTTGTTGTTCTCGCGCCCGAAGCTGGCGAACCATTCGGGTGACCGACGCAGGATGGTGGGGGCAACCGCGATCGATTCGACATTGTTGACGGTCGTCGGGCAGCCATAAAGCCCTGCCCCCGCCGGGAAGGGCGGCTTGAGGCGCGGCTGGCCCTTTTTGCCCTCCAGGCTTTCGAGCATCGCGGTTTCTTCCCCGCAGATATAGGCGCCGGCGCCGCGGTGGCAGAAAACGTCGAAATCATAACCCGATCCGCACGCATTCTTGCCGATCAGGCCCTTATCATACGCCTCGGCAATCGCGGCAAACAGCACCTCCGCCTCGCGGATATATTCGCCGCGAATGTAGATATAAGCGGCGCGCGCGCGCATCGCGAAACCGGCAACCAGCGCGCCCTCGATCAGCTTGTGCGGATCGTGGCGGATGATCTCGCGGTCCTTGCAGCTGCCCGGTTCCGATTCATCAGCGTTGATCACCAGGAAATTGGGCCGGTCCGGCTTCGGTTCCTTGGGCATGAACGACCATTTCGTGCCCGTGGGGAACCCTGCCCCGCCGCGCCCACGCAGGCCGCTCGCCTTGATCCGGTCGATAATCGTATCCGGGCCCAGCGCCAGCAGTGACTTGGTATTATCCCAATCGCCACGCTTGAGCGCTGCCTCCAGCTTCCATGACTGAAAGCCGTAGACATTCGTAAAAATGCGATCCTTGTCGGCAAGGGTCACGCCTTATTTCCTCCTGACCGGTTCGCGAAAACGCCGAATCCGCCGAACAGAAAGCCCAGGATGGCCCAAACGACCCAGGCTTCGCCATTGATCAGCTTCATTACCGCCAGCAGCAGGAAAATGACGCCGAGCACGGGCACACCAGCCATTGCAGACTTGGGCATCACCAGGCTCCCCGCCAATTGCTGTCGATAACGGTGCGCATCAGCGGCCCTGCCCGATCAGCTTTTCCATAACGAAATAGGCCGCGACGCCCGTACCGAGCACGAGCGCAAGCACGATCAACCCAAAGGCAAGCTTCACCAGCGCCACCAGGACAAATACCGCGAGTAGCGCGAAGCCGATTGCGATCAGGATGTTCATTTCATTCCTCCACCAGTTCGAGCCGTTGTTTCACCCGGCGCATGTCGGTTTTAACGCTATCAACCCCGTGCTGAAGTGCAGCCATGTGCGTATCGATCCCAAGCAGTCGATGCTCGACCGCTGTCAGCCGCATGCCTTGGTTGAGCTGCTCTTCCCGCAAATCGCGCAGCTCCGATCGGATGCCTTGCAGCATCTCGGTAATGAAGCGCGTTTCCTCAACCGTCATGCCCATTCCCCGCGATAATCGTGGTTCTCGGTCACCATGTCCTTCAAACTGGTCGGGCCACCCTCTGGACAGCTTGTTTGCCGTCCGATCTGCGAACCCGCTTTGGGGCTCTCTCCCCGCGCCAGTGCTTCGAGCACTGCCGTGGTGCGATCATAGTCCAGGTCTTCGAAATTGTCGTCGTTGATCTGCACCATCGGCGCGTTGGCGCAGGTGCCAAGACATTCGACCTCGGTCAGCGTGAACAGCCCGTCGGGCGTGGTCTTGCCCTTGATCAGGCCGTGGTTCTTGCACGCGGCGAACACATCGTCCGAGCCCGCCAGCATGCACGGCGTCGTCCCGCAGACCTGAACGTGATAGCGGCCGACGGGCGCCATGTTGAACATCGTGTAGAAGGTCGCGACCTCGTACACGCGCATGTACGGCATGCCGAGTTCGCGCGCGACGAACTCGATCACCGGCACGGGGAGCCAGCCTTGCGTCTGCGTCGCCGCGCCGACCTGCCGCTGGGCGAGATCGAGGAACGGAATCGACGCGGACTGCTGCCGCCCGGGCGGATATCGACCGACGATTTCCTTCGCCTTCGCGGCGTTTTCGGGCGTCCAGGCGAAATCTCCCCAGCGTGCGCGGGTTTCGGCTTCGTCGGGGATATGGGCGTGGTCGGCCATCAGTGCGTATCCAGCAGATCGAGACGACGCTCGATGCGTTCTACCCGGTCGGCCAAACGATCCAGCCTATGGTTGATCCCGGAAACCGACATAACCAACGTGGCAAGGTGTTCCTCGTTCGCCGTCATGCGCAGACGCATGTCTGACATATCGGCCTTCATTTCCGACATGTCGGACTGGAGGCGCTTGAGAATCTCAAGCATGATTGACGATTCAGCTTCAGTCATCAAATGACCTCCAACTTTTCGCGCGTCAGGTGCGAGGGGTTGAGGCCCGTATTGGGCTCGCCCTCGCGGTCCATCAGCAGGATGTGGCATTCGGCGTCGGCAAAGGGCTTGTGCTCGGTGCCCCTGGGCACGACGACCATCTCGCCCGGGCCATAGCGGCGCACGCCATCGCGGAACTCGATGCCAAGCTCACCCGCGACGACGAGGAAAAGCTCGTCGGTATCGGCATGCGCGTGCCAGCTGAAGTCGCCCTGCACCTTGGCCACACGGATTTCATTGCCGTTATAATGGCCGATGATGCGCGGGTTCCAGTGATCGGCGAACTGCGCGAGCTTGTCGGCGATGTTGAGGGTGGCGGGGGTGGACGCTGGTTCAGCCATTGTGCTGCGCCCCTTCCTTGGTCCGATTTCGATTCTTGTACTGGAATTTGTGATTGAGCTCAGCCGCAATCCACAGCGGACTAGATACCAGCATGCCGATCAGCGCCAGCCCCCCGTAAATCAGGATCGGCCATTTCAGCGGCAAGAAATCAATGCCCATCAGGCGCAGCATGAGCGGAGCGATCGCCGCCGCGCAAAACATCACGGCGCAACTGCCGAAAATAACCCGCATCCCCGTGAGACCCTTCACCGGTCGCACTCCCCGAAACCGATATCGCGCGCGCCCAGAACCGTCGTCGCATCGGCCAGCGTTTGCCGACGCGAGGACCTGCGCGGGTTCCAGCGATCGGCAAATTGCGCCAGCTTGTCGGCGAGGTTGAGGGTGGCGGGGGAACCAGACATCGGTTTACTTGCCTCCCGTTGGACGCAGCGGGGCAATGAACACTACCGGACGTTCACCCCAACTTATCCTGCTAATCTTGTCGCCGTTGAACCAGAAAGAAGCGGTGCGCTCGTCCCAAACCGGCTTACCATTTATGATTTGAAAGCGATTGCAATTCCAAGTTGTAGATATCGGAAGCCCAGAATTTCTAGAAGCAACGGCTTCGATCTTCTGCAACTTACATTCGGTAGCATAAGAAAAAAATTGATCGAGCGTTCGAGGTTGCTGCGACTTTGAATCGATTAAAACAACATCGCTTGTAACCATGCGTCGCAGGTCAGCTTTGGAGTCGCGGAGTGCCACCAGATATACAGCGACACGCGCTATGTCTGCACTCTGGTCATTCGCTGGCTGGGCCAAAACAACGGATGGCAAAGCAATGGCGGTGATGGCTAGCAAAAACCTCACCGGTCACACTCCCCGAACACGATGTCGAGCGCGCCCAAGATTGCCGTCGTGTCGGCCAGCATGTGCCCCCGGCTCATGAAATCCATCGCCTGCAAATGCGAGAACGCCGTCGGCCGGATCTTGCAGCGGTACGGCTTGTTGGTCCCGTCGCTCACCAGATAGACGCCGAATTCGCCCTTGGGGCTTTCGGTCGCGACATAGACTTCACCGGCGGGGACGTGAAACCCTTCGGTGTAGAGCTTGAAGTGGTGGATCAGCGCTTCCATCGATCGCTTCATCTCGCCGCGCTTGGGCGGCACCACCTTGCGATCGAGCGACGCGATCGGCCCTTCGGGCATCTCGTTCAGGCACTGCTTCATGATGCGGATCGACTGACGGACTTCCTCCACCCGCACCATGAACCGGTCATAGCAATCGCCGCGCGTGCCGACCGGGATTTCGAACTTCATCCGATCATACACGTCATAGGGCTGCGACTTGCGCAGGTCCCAGGCGATGCCCGCGCCCCGGATCATCGGGCCGGAAAAGCCCCATTTGATCGCGTCCTCGCGGCTCACCACCGCGATGTCGACGTTGCGCTGCTTGAAGATGCGGTTGTCGGCGACAAGGCTGATCGCATCTTCGAACAGGCGCGGCAGGCGGGTGTCGAGCCAGTCGGCAATGTCTGTGAGCAGCTTGAGCGGCGTATCCTGATGCACGCCGCCGGGGCGAAAATAGGCCGAGTGCATCCGCGCGCCGGAAACGCGCTCGAAGAAATTCAGACAATCCTCGCGGATTTCGAACAGCCACAAGTTCGGCGTCATCGCGCCGACATCCATCATATGGCTGCCGAGATTCAGCATGTGGTTGGAAATGCGGGTCAATTCAGCAAAGAAGACGCGCAGATATTGCGCGCGCAGCGGCACTTCCAGATCCAGCAGCTTCTCGATCGCGAGCACATAGCTATGCTCCATGCACAGCGGCGAGCAGTAATCGAGCCGGTCGAAATAGGGCAGCGCCTGCAGATAGGTCTTGTGTTCGATCAGCTTTTCGGTGCCGCGGTGGAGCAGGCCGATATGCGGATCGAGCCGCTCGACGATCTCGCCGTCCAGTTCCATCACGAGGCGAAGCACGCCGTGCGCTGCGGGATGCTGCGGGCCGAAATTGATCGTGTAATTCTCGATCGCGACGTCACCCGTGGTGGGATCGGCGGCGTCGGTGAGCCCTTCGAGCTTTTCCATATAGTCGCTCATTTCTTCGCCTCCGGTGCGGGCGGCGGCGGCGCCTTTTCGTCACCGGGCAAAATGTAATCCGCCCCTTCCCAGGGGCTCATGAAATCAAAGGTGCGAAAATCCTGGGCAAGCTTGACGGGCTCATACACCACGCGCTTAGCCTCTTCCGAATAACGCAGCTCGACATAGCCGGAGAGCGGAAAATCCTTGCGCTGCGGGTGGCCGCGAAAGCCATAATCGGTCAGAATACGGCGCAAATCGGCGTTGCCGTCAAACAGCACGCCGTACATGTCGTACACTTCGCGCTCCAGCCAGCCCGCAACCGGCCAGATCACGGTTACCGACGGCACCGGCTTTTCCTCATCGGTCGTCACGCGCACCCGGATACGGTGGTTCCGCGTCAGGCTGAGCAGATGATAGCAGACGTCGAACCGCTCAGCGCGGTCGAGATAATCGACCCCAGCGATTTCCATCAGCTGCTGATATTCGAGGCCGGGCGTGTCGCGCAGCAGGACCATCGCGTCGATCAAGTGAAGCCGATCGACCGTCAGCGTCACTTCGCCATGCGCATCGAGCGTATCGACGATCAGGCCGCCAAGTGCGGCGACTGCAGCGTCAATGACCCCATCATTGGTCGCATAGGCAGGAGCAGGGCTACGCATGAGCCACTCCTCCGCGTCTCCGCGGCTCCGCGTGAACCCAATTTTTGCGCGCGCGGAGGCGCGGAGACGCGGAGAATAAAAGACTGATCGCTGCGCGGGCCATCACCGTTCGATCGTCCCGACGCGGCGGATTTTACGCTGGAGTTGCATGATCCCGTAAAGCAACGCCTCGGCGGTCGGCGGGCAGCCGGGCACATAGATGTCGACAGGCACGATCCGGTCGCAGCCGCGCACCACTGAATAGCTGTAATGATAGTAACCGCCGCCATTGGCGCAGCTGCCCATCGAGATGACGTATTTGGGCTCGCTCATCTGATCGTAGACGCGGCGCAGTGCCGGGGCCATCTTGTTGCAGAGCGTGCCGGCCACGATCATGACGTCAGACTGGCGCGGCGATGCGCGCGGGGCGGCGCCAAATCTTTCAAGATCATAGCGCGGCATGTTCACATGGATCATCTCGACCGCACAGCACGCCAGGCCAAAGGTCATCCACCAGAGCGATCCGGTGCGTGCCCATTGGAACAGCTCTTCGGTCGAGGTGACGAGGAAGCCCTTGTCGCCCAGTTCGCTGTTGATGTCGTTGAGGAAACCGACGTCCGGCAGGGTGCCAGCCGCAGGTGCTCGTTCGAGTTCTACTCCCAATCGAGCGCTCCCTTCTTCCACGCATAGGCCAGGCCAAGCGCGAGTTCAGCGATGAAGATCATCATCGAAATCCAAGCGACCCAGCCGAGTTTGAATACGGAAACCGCCCATGGGTAAATGAAGGCTGCTTCCAGATCGAAGATGATGAACAGGATGGCGACGAGGTAGAAACGAACGTCGAACTGGCTGCGCGAATCTTCGAAAGCCGGGAAGCCGCACTCATATTCGGTGAGCTTCTCAGCAGTCGGCTTATGCGCGCCCGTCAGCCGCGAAACCGCCATCGGCGCGAACACGAATACGCCCGAAAGCGCAAGCGCGACCCCCAGAAACAGCAGGATCGGCAGATATTGGGATAGATCGACCAATGGGCTTCTCGCAGATGCGGAATTTAACTTGGCGCGCTTCTAGGACGATGGATTGGCAGGGGCAAGGGCAGCAAACAGCTTAATCCGATCAACCCGGTCCCCGATCGACTGCGCCGGATTCAAGCGCCAATGTCATGTACCGGTTATGCGGACTTTCGACATAATCGGCATAGGGGCCGCAATCGACAAAGCCGAAACGGCGATACAGCGCATGCGCCGGAATAAATGACGCATTGGTCCCCGTTTCCAGATTGAGTCGGTGCCACCCGCGTGCCCGCGCCTGTCCGATCAGATGGCCGAGCAACAGCCCGGCGACGCCGCGCCGCAGATGCGCGGGGTGCGTGCGCATCGATTTCACCTCGCCCTGCCCTTCGCCGAGATCTTTGAGGGCCGCGCAGCCGAGAAGGTTTGTGCCCTCCCACAGGCTCCAGAGTGTAATGCCGGGCGCGCGAAGCGCCTCTACGCCCAACGCAAACCTATACTCGGCGGCTGTGCCGTCATCTACGGCCGCCAGGTGCAGCGCGATCAATGCCGTAATTTCAGGCCCCGTCACGTCGTCTTGAATGATTGTGAACCGAGTCGGCGTTGTCATCAGGACAATTGTTCGCCTTGATCGACACCCCAAATGCGGTTCGCCTCGATATAACCGGCCCGGCCGCGCACATCGAACCAGCACCAGCCCCGCGCGCACCGGCTGATTCGGCCGACAACACCGGGTGCCACGCGCCACAGCAGCGGCGCGTTGAAGCGCGGTGCCTCCAGCAATTCAGCGCTATTGCCCATGACGATGCCAGTGCGGGTTTCGCTCAGCAAATTGCCTTGCATCCAGCCCTGGGTGCCGTCCGGATCCTCGATCTTGCGCCATTCCTTATAACTGTCGATCACCTTGATCGGCAGATCGGCGCGCTGATACAGCCAGCTTGCGGGATAATTGCGGCCCGGTCCGGTCCGCATCCGCGCCTTGCCCGCGGCGATCGACGCAAAATAGGGCGTCTTGCGCTTTTGCGATTGCGCGGCATCATCGGCTAGGCCAGCGAACAGCAACGTGCCCGCAATCGCTATCATCCATGCCCAGAAACGCATCTACGACCCCTTATTTGGTTATCGCCCGTTTACCGTGTTCCGTGGCCGATCTTCAACACCGTTGACGGCGCAATCGAGACCCGCCAATCCATATCCATGCCCGAAATGAGACGTCCCATGCCAAAGGTGCCCCATCCCAAGGTGATCGTGACGCGCGAGCTGTCCGATCAGGTGATGGATCGCATGGAACAACTGTTCGACACCACCAATAATCGCCGCGATGTTCCGATGACGCGCGAAGAGCTTGCCTCGGCCATGGCCGATTGCGACGTCTTGGTGCCAACGGTGACCGACGATATCGATGCGGCGCTGATCAAGGGGGCTGGCGAACGGCTTCGGCTCATCGCCAATTACGGGGCGGGGGTAAACCATATTGCGCTGCAAGCGGCGCGCGCGCGCGGCATTATCGTCACCAATACACCGGGCGTCCTGACCGAAGACACTGCCGACATGACAATGGCGATGATCGTGTCGGTGCCGCGTCGGCTGGCGGAGGGCGAAAAGCTTGTCCGATCCGGCCAGTGGAAGGGCTGGAGCCCGGGCGGGATGCTCGGCCACCGCATTGGCGGCAAGGCGCTGGGGATCATCGGCATGGGCCGCATTGGGCAGGCTGTGGCATTGCGCGCGCGCGCTTTTGGCCTGTCGATCCATTATCACAACCGCCATCGCCTGCCTGCGGTGCTCGAAGCACAGCTCGCCGCGACCTGGCACGACTCGCTCGACGAGATGCTCGCCGCCATCGACATCCTGACGATCCACACACCCCGCAATGCTGAAAGCGAGGGCTTGCTGGACGCCAGGCGGATCGGCCTGATGCGACCACACGTCTACCTGATCAATGCGGCGCGCGGCGGCATCGTTGACGAAGATGCCTTGGTCGATGCGCTTGAGGCTGGGCGACTGGCGGGTGCAGGTCTCGACGTGTGGAAGCATGAACCGCAAATCGACCCCCGCCTGCTCGCCCTCCCCAATGTCGTGATGCTGCCCCATATGGGCTCCGCGACCTTTGAGGGGCGATTGGCGACCGGGGATAAGGTCATCACCAATATTCGCGTTTGGGCCGATGGCCACCGCCCGCCGGATCAGGTGCTTGAAGGCTGGATTTAGCAACAGCGTGCCCTGGCTGAAATCTGATATAGGCAGATCGCATTAGGCCAATAGAGCACAGGGCAAGTCGCATGCAGCCAGGTGAGCCGACGGGACAAACGACCAATGAGCGCATCAGCAGCTATGCGCTGACGGGTTTTCACCTGCTCGAACATGGCCTGCTCATCATCATCGCGGTGCTGACGCTCGGCGCGGTGGCGCGCGAAGTGAACACGGTGATCATCACGCAGGTGGTAACCCTGGCCGATATCCTGCAGATGTTTCTTTATACCGAAGTCATCAGCATGATCGGGGTGTTCTACACCGGGCGCGGATCGGCATCGCCCTTCGTGTACCCGATCTTCATCGCGATCACCGCGCTGGCCCGGCTGATCGTGCTGCAGGGCAAGGACATGAAGCCCGAAAACATCTTGTTTGAAGCGGGATCAATCCTGCTGCTTTCTGTGGCCGTTGCGATCATCCTACGTTCGCGCAAGGAATTTGGCAGCTGACGATAGCCCATCGATCGCCGCCTCAATCCCCCGTCAAAATCCGGTCCACCAGCTGCTTCACGGTCGGCACGAACCCGTTCGAATAAAACGGGTCCTTCTTGAAATTATACGCGCCGTGGCCGGCGAACATCAGATTCTGTTCGGTATCGCCGCCATGCGCGATGTCCTGCAGCGTCTTTTGGATGCAGAAGCTGCGCGGATCAGCCAGCCGTCCGGTTGAATTGGTCTCGCTGTCCATCCAGGAGGAGAAGGCGCACTGACTGAGGCAGCCCATGCAATCCGACTGATCCTGGCGAATCTCGGCCTTTTCACTGGGCGTGACAAACACCAGGGTGTTGTCGGGCGTCTTCAGCGCATCAGTGAAGCCAGCGCCGTACCAGGCACGGGCGCGGAGCAAATCGCCCTTGGTCACCCAGAAATTCTTGCCGCGCACGCCGACATCGAGTTGGAACTGGTGGTCGCCCGCCACTTCGGTCGAATAAGGGATCTGGCGTTCGGAGCGCGCTTCGAGGTGGCGCAGGAACGGATTGCGCACCGCGCTTGAATAAAAGCCGGTTGGGGAGAAGCGGTGCAGCAGCACCTCGCCTTCCTCGATGTGCGTCAGCTTGTCTTTCCAGCCCTGCGGAATCGGGCTTTCCTTTGTCAACAAGGGCCGCGTGCCGAACTGAAAGGCGATCTGGCCGAGCTCTGGATTGTCGATCCAGTTGCCCCAGTCGCGCAGATACCAGACGCCACCTGCCATCACGATCGGCACATCGTCTGAAATGCCGCCCTCACGCATCGTCTCGCGCAGCGCCTTCACGCGGGGATAGGGGTCCTGCGGCACGCGCGGATCTTCGGCATTGGACAGGCCATTATGCCCGCCTGCCAGCCAGGGATCTTCATAGACGACCGCTGCCAGCCATTCGGACGCCTTTGAATAGGCCCGCTTCCACAGCGCGCGAAAGGCACGCGCCGAGCTGATGATCGGCAAATAGCTGACTTCATAGGAGGCCGCAATTTCCGATAGCTTGTAGGGCATGCCTGCACCGCAGGTAACGCCAGCAACCATGCCGCGCGTCCGTTCCAGCACGCCGTGCAGTACGCGCTGCGCCCCGCCCATTTCCCACAGCACGTTTATGTTGATTGCGCCCTTGCCGCCGGCAGCTTCAAAAGCTCGGCGAACCTGCTCGACGGCCCCATCGATGGCATATTGGACGAGTTCTTCGTGGCGATCACGGCGGGTGAGAGCACGGTAAATTTGCGGGATGATTTTGCCATCCGCGTCATAGCTGTCGGCATTAACCGCAGAGACCGTGCCGATGCCGCCCGCAGCTGCCCAGGCACCCGCGCTGGCATGGTTGGTGGCTGCCACGCCCTTGCCGCCTTCTACCAGCGGCCATACTTCATGGCCGCCATAGATAATCGGCTTTACGCCCTTGAACACGCTTCTCTCCGTTTTGCTCAATCTTGCTGTTATACGCGTTACGACGCACGGCGCGAGAAAATTACGATTCAAGCAAAAATATTGGCTTTGCCAATTGCGGCACCATAGAGGCAAGCATAAGCCGAAATCATGGTTTTTTCGTCATAATCTGCCCTTGCCTTGGCCTGATTCTCCGCCCCAATCCGGCGACGTAATTCGGCATCATTGACCAGCATTTGAAGAGAATCGCGCAAAAAGACCTCGCCCGGATAGGGACAAATCAACGGCGCGTTGGCGGCCGATACCATCACCGGCACATCGCCGACCGGGGGAGCGACAACAGGGAGTCCTGCCGCCATCGCTTCAACCACGGAGATCGGAAATTGTTCGCTCCGCGACGACAAAGCGAAGATATCGAACAACCCAATATAGCGCGCAGGATCGGTCAAAAAGCCCGGCAGGTGGAGCTGATTGGCGATGCCCATCGCCATCGCTGCCTGCTTGATATTTGCCTTTTCAGGCCCCTCGCCCACGATCACCAGCTGCAATCGCCCCGATACGCCGCCAACGGCCCGCACCAGCATCGGCAGGTCTTTCACTGCACGCAGGCCCGCCAGGCTGCCGATGACGACCTCGCCCGGTTTGCGGCGAAAGCCCGGAATGGCGCGCGCGGCGGGCTTTGCCGCGTAGCGCTCGATTGGAATGCCGTTGACGATGCGGTGGACGCGCCCGCGCGGCTGCTTCCAGATATCGAGAGCGATCGTCTCCAGCGTCTGCGACGGCACGACCAGCGCATGCGCCGCACCCAGCGCCAGCCGACGATAGGCGTTGCGCTCCGCCTTGAGGCCACCCGCCTCATCTTCGTTAAAGCCGTCTTCGTGGTGGATGAGCGGCGGCACGGCTTTCGCGAACACCCGGCGCGCCATCACGCCATCAATCGCCCCCCAATTATAGCTGAGCACCAGATCGAAGCGCCGCATATACCGCGCTATCGCCTCATAGCGACTGACCGAAGGCCGGCCCGTGAGCGGCGGCGGGTCCTGCGCGATTTCGTAGGCAATGCCGGGCGCAATCGCGTCGCGGGCGCCGAGCATGCCGGGCACGCCCGAGACGATGGTGTGCCGGGCGCGATCGCCCCAGGCATTCATCAGCCGGATGGCGCGCGCTTCCTTGCCGCCAAGATCGAAGCTGGAATGAAGGTGCAGGATATGGACCGGCTGCGGCATTCCGCCGACTTTAGCCCAGTCCGCCGATGAATCCAGCGCTCGCCCGGCGGGCATCGCCGATATTAGTCGTCATCAATCGAGACCGAGCGCCTGGCGCGCAATCTTTTCGAGCGCTGGATCAAGCGGCGGCGGGTCCATCGGCACCGTCGCCTCAAGCCGATTGGCAATCGCCGTCAATGCAGCGATTCTGCCCGCTTTTTTGTTGTTGCCATCAATCACATGCCAGGGAGCCCAGCGCTTGTCGGTCCGCCGGAACATCTCCGCCATCGCATCGAGATAATCGCTGCGTCGGGCGCGATTGCGATAGTCGTCAAGCCCGGTCTTCCAGCGCTTCCACGGGTGATCGAGCCGATCCTTGAGCCGCTGGTCCTGCGATTCCTGGGTGACATGGATGAAGAGCTTAACGATCGTCGTGCCCGAATCGGCCTGTTGCGCTTCAAATTCATTGATCTCGTCATAGCCGCGCCGCCATTCGGCCTCGGTGGCGAAACCTTCGACCCGCTCGACCAATACCCGGCCATACCAACTGCGATCAAACACGGCGATGTCGCCATTCATCGGCAGTCGCTTCCAGAAGCGCCACAGGAAATGCCGGGCCTTTTCCTCCGGCGTCGGGGCCGCAATCGGCCAAACGGTGAAGTAACGTGGGTCCCATTCGGTCGTGAGGCGCTGGATGATGCCGCCCTTGCCGGCCGCATCCCATCCCTCAAAAACAATCGCGGCACGCCGACCATGGCAGATATGCGCGGCCTGAATATGCGCTAGACGTTCCTGCAGATTGGCGAGATCCTGATCATAATCGCCGGGATAGGCAGCGCCCTTTTCAAAATCGGCCAGATCGATGCTCATCGACAACTCACTTTATCAGGGACGGGACATGAACGTCCCAAACTCCTCTGCGCCGCAATACCAGCCAATAATAGGCTGCAGAAAGCAGTATCTGCGCGCCCGTCATCATCAGACCCGGCCGACCTTCTTCCACATCGAGCCAATTCAGGCAGATGATATACCCCAGCGCGAGCAACGTCAGGAACGGCATCAGCGGGTAAAGCGGGCTTTTGAATGGCGCATCGGCCAGCATGCCGTTGCGCCGCCCGGCGATCAGCGCCAGCGCGATACCGGCATAGATTACGACCAGCCCGGTGCCGCTAAGCACCAGCAAGAGTTCCAGTGGCAGGAAACAGCAAGCTACCCCTGCCCCGCCAGCGATCAGCGTGCTGATCCACGGAGAGGCATAACGCGGATGAATGGCGGTCAATAGCTCGTCGATCGGCCGCCCCCAGCATCGGTCACGCGCGGTCCCATAAAAGAAGCGCGAACAGGCCAGGATACAGGCGATGATCGCGTTGACGATGGCCGTCGCCACGCCGATCGATATCCAGCTCGCCGCTGCATCGCCAGCGCGCAGGCGGACCAGCAACCCGAACGGATCATCGCTGTTGAACAGCGTAACGAGATCGGGGGCGCCAACCAGAATGGCGACCATCGGCACGCCTTCGAGCAGCAAGGTCAGCGCCACCGCCCAGAAAATCGCCTTGGCAATCTTGCGGGGCGCTTCATGCATTTCCTCGCCGAAATAGACCGCCGCGCCGTAACCGTTGAGCGCAAAGATGGCGATCGACGTGGCCAATCCAATCGATGCCGCCGATGCCGGTACAAGGGTCGAACTGGTTGCCCCAAGCATCGTCGGATTAGATAGCATCTCAGTGAATGGACGACTTATCTCGCCAAAACCAAGCACCACCACCAAAACAACCGCAACCAACTCGATGAGCAGGAAAATGCCGGTAACCCAAGCGTTGACACGAATTTGCAGCAACGCGACCAACGTTGATCCAATAATCACGGTTACCGCGAGCGGCACAGCCGGCAGGCCCGGTATCACGGTCGATAGAATCGCCGCTAACCCCAGACCGATTGCGGGTGGAAACAAAAGGTTATTGAAGACATTGACGCCGAGCATGACAAAGCCAGCCAACGGCCCAAGCGTTCGGGCAACCATCACATATTCGCCGCCCGCGACTGGCCAGACCGACGAGAGCTCAGCATAGACATAGGCCGTCGCCACGCAGACGATCCCAGCGAGCAGCACCGCCCAGATCGCCCCCGTCCCCGCCACGCGCAACATGCCGGGGACGATCACGAACAAGGAAGAGACCGGACTGGTCACCGACAAGGTCAGCAGCAATACGCCCACCACACCCAGGCTGCGGACAAGCGCAGTTGGCGCGGCCGGTTCCAGCTGGTGATCGAGCATTATTCCCCTAACCCTGTTGGTTGCCTCGCTATACAGCAGGCTTTGGTGCGGCAACCTCTAAGGTACGGATGTTAAGTTCTCGCAACTGCTTTGCTGTTGCCACATTGGGCGCGCCCATCATCAGGTCTTCCGCCTTCTGATTCATCGGGAAAGTGATGACTTCACGGATGTTCGGTTCATCGGCGAGCAGCATGACGATGCGATCGACGCCCGGGGCAGATCCACCATGCGGCGGCGCGCCGAATTTGAAGGCGTTGATCATGCCCGCGAAATCACGATCGACATCGGCCTGACTATAGCCCGCAATTTCAAAGGCTTTGTACATGATTTCAGGACGATGGTTCCGGATCGCGCCCGATGACAGCTCAATCCCGTTGCAGACGATGTCATATTGATAGGCGAGGATATCGAGCGGGTCCTTGCTCTCCAGCGCGGCCATTTCCCCCTGCGGCATGCTGAAGGGATTATGGCTGAAATCGATCTTCTTGGCGTCCTCATCATATTCAAACATCGGGAAATCGACGATCCAGCAGAATTCAAACCGGCTCTCGTCGATCAGGCCGAGCTCCTGCCCAATTCGGGTACGTGCCAGCCCCGCCAGCTTTGCCGCCTGCGCTGCCGAACCGGCCGCGAAGAAGATGCCGTCATCAGGACCAAGGCCAAGCGCGTCGGCGATCGCCTTCATCCCGTCTTGCCCGTGATTATTGGCGATTGGCCCGCCAAACACGCCCTGTTTCTGCGTGGCATAGCCCAGGCCGGGAAAGCCCTCGCTCTGCGCCCAGCTGTTCATGTCATCGAAGAATTTCCGGCTTTTCTCCGCGGTGTTGGGTGCCGGGATAGCGCGGACAACGCTGCCGCTATCGACCATTGAAGCGAACCGGCCAAAGCCCGATCCCTTGAAGTGATCCGACACGTCAGTGATCAGCAGCGGGTTGCGCAGATCGGGCTTGTCATTGCCATATTTCAGCATCGATTCGCGGTAAGGAATGCGCGCGAACGGCAGTGCGGAGACCGTCCTGCCCTTGCCCTGCCAATCAGCGAATTCTTCGAACACGCCGTGCAGCACGGGTTCAATTGCCGCAAAAACATCGTCTTGCGTGACGAAGCTCATTTCGAAATCGAGCTGGTAAAATTCGCCGGGCGACCGGTCCGCACGGGCATCCTCATCCCGGAAACACGGCGCGATCTGGAAATAGCGATCGAAGCCGGCGACCATCAGCAACTGCTTGAACATCTGCGGCGCCTGCGGCAGCGCATAGAATTTGCCCGGATGAACGCGGCTGGGCACCAGATAATCGCGCGCGCCTTCGGGCGACGACGCGGTCAGGATTGGGGTCTGGAATTCAGTGAAGCCCTGCCCGATCATCCGCTGGCGCAGCGATGAGATCACATGCGAGCGCAGCATGATATTGGCGTGCAGCCGTTCGCGGCGCAGATCGAGGAAGCGATAGCGCAAGCGGATATCCTCGGGATATTCTGCATCGCCCGCCACCGGCATCGGCAGTTCCTGAGCATGGCTTTGGATCACCGCTTCCGTTGCACGGATTTCAATCGCGCCGGTTGGCAAGTTGGGATTGATCGCTTCGGCATCGCGCGCGGTGACGATGCCGGTGATCGTGACGACGCTTTCGTTCTTTAGGCGCTCAATCACGCCAAAGGCCGGGCCGCTGACATCGGTGACGATCTGGGTGATGCCATAATGATCGCGCAGATCGATGAAGACGAGATCGCCATGATCGCGCTTTTTATGGACCCAGCCCGAAACGCGGACGGTTTGCCCGACATGATCCGGGCGGAGTTCGGCGCAGCTATGGGTGCGATAGGCGTGCATGGCGTTAAACTTCTCAAATAGCGTCGCCCCAGCGCAGGCTGGAGCCTGTTGGGGCAAGGGTGTTCGTCCGTTACCGCGCAATGCCGACTTTCATCGACAGGAGGGCATGAGCGAGGGCTCGCGCTTCCCCGCCAACCCCGGCTTTGTCAAGACAGACATCCCTCGCTATGGCATCATTCATGCACATTCACGACCTGATCGACGATTCCGCGTCGCTCGCCAATCTCTGCCACCGCCTCTCGCAGTCACCGTTCGTCGCGGTTGATACAGAATTCATGCGCGAGAATAGCTATTGGCCCGAACTCTGCCTGATCCAGATCGCCGATGCGAACGAAGCGGCAGCGATTGATCCGATGGCACCCGACATCGACCTGAAACCATTGCTCGATCTACTGACCGAGAATGATGAAGTGCTGAAGGTCTTTCATGCCGGCGGGCAGGATATCGAAATCGTCTATAACCTGACCGGCAAAACGCCGTTTCCGATGTTTGATAGCCAGGTGGCAGCGATGGCGCTGGGGCAAGGCGAACAGATCGGCTATTCCAATCTGGTTGAAAGCTATCTGGGCATCAGCGTCGACAAGGGCGCGCGTTTTACCGATTGGAGCCGCCGTCCGCTCGACAAGCGCCAGATCGAATATGCGATTGGCGACGTGACGCATTTGTCGACGATTTTTCCAAAAATGCTCGATCGGCTGCGCAAGACCGGGCGCGGCGACTGGCTCGACCAGGAAATGGAGCGAATCGGCAATCCTGCCAATTACGAAAATGATCCTGAACAAGCCTGGCGTCGGGTGCGGATCGCCAGCCGCAAGGCCGATGTGCTTGGCCGGTTAAAGGCGCTGGCGAAATGGCGCGAGCTTGAGGCACAGGGCAAGGATCTGCCGCGCGGCCGCATCATCAAGGACGAAACCCTGGCCGATCTGGCCGGCACCCCGCCCAAGAAACAAGCCGATCTGGCGCGCCTGCGCGGGCTGTCGCCCGCCTGGGCCAATAACGATATCGGCGCGCGGTTGATGGCCTCGCTGGAGCAGGCAACACCGATGGCGGCAGCCGAGATGCCCAGCCGCGATGATCGCAAGCCGGGCATGGGCAAGGAAGGCGCGTTGGTTGCCGATCTCCTCAAACTGCTGTTGAAAATCAGGGCGCGCGACATCGATGTCGCGGCAAAATTGCTAGCACGCACCGAGGATCTTGAGGCGCTGGCCGCCGGTCAGCGCGAGGGGCTGGCGATTTTGGATGGCTGGCGGTTCGAACAATTCGGCCGCGATGCGCTGGCCTTGGTCGAAGGACGGCTGGCCTTTGCGGTCAAGAACGGCAAGCTGAAGATGACGCGGGCGGAGGATGCAGGCTAGAGCGTAATGGCGCAAGGGCGATAGAACCACACACCCGTTCGGGCTGAGCGAAGTCGAAGCCCACGCGCTGCACATGCCCTTCGACTTCGCTCAGGGCGAACGGCGTATGGGTTGATCCAATCCGAGGTCATCACATTCTAAGCCGCTAGCCGCGTAATACCGCCTGCCGCCCCAAGGCGTTGGCCAGCCCCTTGTGCCGCCGCTCGACCGCTTCGCTGTACAGCGCCAAATCATCCTGCGCCAAGGTGACCGCGATGGCGCTGCCGTCATCGTCGAGCCGGGAGCGCTGCAGCGGACCGGCAAGGCCGCCGCTCAGCCGTTGCCCCAGCCGCATGGCCAAGCCCCACGCCGTCGCGCGTTTAATGTCTGACGGGCTGGCAAGCGGCGGAATCAGCGGCGAAAAATCGGTGCCGCCGCCGAGCGAAGTGAACAGCGCTTGGGCAAGCAGCACGCGGCCGCGCGCATCAATCGCCACCCAATTGCCGTGCAACGCAATTTCGACGCCGCGTTCAGCGCGAAATTCAGGATTGGCGCGCCAGCCGACATCAGCGAGCAGGCAGGCGGCATGGCGCAGGCGGGCGAGTTCGGGGGGCTCGCCGGCAAACAGCGGCGAAATCCAGCGATCGAGCAGATCGCCATGTTCGGCAAAGCGCCCAAGCCGCCGACCTTCGTCGCGCGCGGCCACAATCAGCGGGTCCTGTGCGCGCTGCTCTGCTGTCAGCGCGCCAAACAGCAAGCCTTCGCGCAAGCCAAAGGCAGAAACAATCGTGGTCCGGGACTGAAGGTGGCGCAGCAAGACCCCGAGCAGCGCATTGGCATCCCCCAATGTCGGAACGCGCGCCGATGACAGCGATGAAATCTCGCGCAGCTTTCCCTTGGCGACATGGCTGAGCGTGCGGCCGATCCGAGTGATCGCCGCGGGCGACATTTCATATTGGTGGATAACGGGCAACGGATAGCCGGTGATATGCATATCGAGCCGGGCGAGCGAGCGCCACGATCCTCCAACTAGATAAAGCGGCAGGCCAGTCCCCTTGCCCGTCCAGCCCGCTTCATCAATCATCGTGCCGACCCGGCGATCAAATAATCTCAGTCCCTTGGCTCTGAGCGCGGCGATCCGCAGGACGCCGAGCGGGAAAGAGGCTCGGTCTTCGACCTGCCCCTTGGCGATGCGGACCAGCTCCAGACTGCCACCGCCAAGATCGCCGACAATGCCATCCGCCAGCGGAATGGCTGACAGCACGCCGAGTCCCGCGCCAAGCGCTTCCTGCTCGCCCGACAGCAGTTCCACTTCCAGGCCAAGTGACCGGGCATTGTCGATCAGCACATGGCCGTTGGTGGCATCCCGCACGGCAGCCGTGGCGACGGTGCGGAGCTGGGCAACCTCCATTTCGCGCGCCACCGCTGCAAAGCGGCCAAGCGCCGCCTGTGCCGTCTTCAGCGCCTCTGCATCAATAGCGCCGGTGGCGGCAAAACCCCGCCCCAGTCCGGCCATGACCTTTTCATTGAACAGGATCGCCGGCAGCCGCGCCGGCCCCTGATAGACCACCAGGCGGATTGAATTGGAGCCGATATCGATGATCGCCGTGCGCGGTTCGGCGACGCTTTCTACCTTGGGCTTGCGGAAAAGCAGGGTGGCCATGGGGTTATAACGCCCGGGATGGCATTAGGTACGCCGCCGCAGCGACAGCTTCGGCACGGAATCGCTGCCCTGCAACGCGGCACCGCGCCCGGAAAGCGAGGGGTTGGTCATAAAATAGCGATGCAGGTTGAACGGACGCGTGCCCGCCTCAACGCGCACATAGCTGCCATCGGCCTGCAATACCCAGCTTTGTTCGTTGTCAATCAGGTTGGCGACCATGACCTGATCGAGCACCTGATCATGCACGGTCTTGTTCTCGATCGGCAGCAAATATTCCACGCGACGATCGAAATTGCGCGGCATCGCATCGGCTGAAGAGATGAATACCTTTGCGCCATCATTGGGCAACGCCTTGCCATTGCCAAATGCCCAGATGCGGCTGTGCTCCAGAAAGCGGCCAATGACCGATTTCACGCGGATATGCTCTGACATATCGGGCACACCGGGCTTCAGGCAGCAAATGCCGCGAATGACGAGATCGATTTCGACGCCGGCATTGCTGGCCTCATAGAGCTTTTCGATCACCGCCGGATCGACCAGCGAATTCATCTTGGCCCAGATCGACCCAGGCTTGCCGGCCCGCGCAAAGGCGATTTCGGCATCGATGCAATCGACCAGGCGTTTGCGCAGATCGCGCGGCGACAGGCTGACCAGCGCCATATTCTCCGGCTCGACATAGCCAGTGACATAATTGAACATCTGCGCTGCATCACGCCCGATGCGAGGATCGGCCGTGAAGAAGCTGAGATCAGTATATATTTTTGCGGTGATCGGGTGATAATTGCCGGTGCCGAAATGGCAGTAGGTGCGGTATTGGCCGCCTTCCCGGCGCACGACCATGGAGACTTTGGCGTGGGTTTTCCACTCCATAAAGCCATAGACGACCTGCACCCCGGCGCGTTCCAGCGCGGAGGCCCAGAGCAGGTTCTGCTCTTCATCGAAGCGTGCCTTCAGCTCGACAACGGCAGTGACTGACTTGCCCGCTTCGGCGGCAGCGATCAGCGCGTTGATGACGGCAGGCTGTTTGCCGGCGCGGTAGAGCGTCTGCTTGATCGCGACGACATCAGGATCGCTCGCGGCCTGGCGCAGGAACGCCAGGACAACGTCAAAGCTCTCATAAGGGTGGTGGACGACGATGTCCTTGGCCTTAATCGCGGCGAAGCAATCACCGCTATATTCGCGGATGCGCTCCGGGAAGCGCGGCGAATAAGGCGGGAATTTCAAGTCAGGCCGGTCTTCATCGACGATCGCTTCAAGATCGCCAACGCCCAGAAACGCAGCGCCATCGGTAACGAACGCATCTGCGCCGCCCAGCTCATCGCGCAACGCCGCGCTCAGCTGATCGGGCATCCCCGATTCGAGTTCCAATCGAATCACGCGCCCGCGCCGCCGCCGCTTGATGGCATTGGCGAAATAGCGGACCAGATCCTCGGCTTCTTCCTCGATCTCGATATCGCTGTCGCGCAGCACGCGGAATTCCGCAGCACCAATCACCCGGTATCCCGGAAAAATCACTGACGAGAAGCGCTTCACCAGCGATTCGACCGCAATGTAGCGCACCGTCTCCCCGGGCACGCGCACGAAGCGCGGCATCGGGGCGGGCAGCATCACCAGTTCCTGGATCGGCTGGTCGTCCGACAAGCGCACCAGATCGAACATCACCGCCAGCCCCTTATTGGGCATGAATGGGAACGGGTGCGCCGGATCAAGCGCCTGTGGTGTCAGAATCGGGAAAATCTGTTCGCGAAAATGTGTTTCGAGCCAGGCGAGATCGGCAGCCGGCAATGCCTCATCGATCATCTTTGACCCGAGCACGGCGATGCCGGTTTCGCCCAGCAAGCGCCGCAATTCGCGCCAGACATTGCGTTGGCTTTCAACCAGCGCATCGGCCCCCGCCACGATGGCCGTCAATTGCTGGCTGGAATTCAGCCCGTCGGCGGAAAGACGATCGACATCCTGAAGCTGCTGCCCCTTCAATCCCGCGACGCGGACCATGAAGAATTCGTCCAGATTCGACCCTGAAATCGACAGAAAGCGGAGCCGTTCCAGCAACGGATGCGCAGGGTTGCACGCTTCCTCCAGCACGCGCCGGTTAAAGGCGAGCCAGGATAGTTCGCGATTGAAATAGCGTTCGCCCGCACTGCTGCCAACAAACAGGTCGTCGTCATCGACTTCCGCGATATGGGCGGGGCGGTTCATGCTGCATCATTCCCTGTGATCATGGCGCGATCGATGATCAGGCCGGCTGGTGCTAATGTGCCCCGTGCGAGCGGAATCGACAAGCGTTTGCGGGTCTGGCCAACCTCCTGATCAAGTGCATCGACAGCGCGCACTAGGGCGACGTGGCTGCGCTCCAGCCTGGCCAGCAACCATTGCACCAGTTCGGGTCGGGCATCGAGCCCGCGCCGGGCGAAATCGCGCTCCAGTAACGCATGCATCAAGGCTTCATCGGGCGGATCGATGGCGATGATCGGCGTCGCGGCCAGCCGTGAACGAAGATCTGGCAAGGTCACCGGCCAGTCGGGCGGCGGGGCATCCGCCACAATCAACAACGGGCGGCGATCGGCCTGGGCATTGTTCCAGGCATGAAAAATCACTTCTTCATCGACGCGTTCGGCATCGTCGATGATCGTGCCGCCACTTTGCGCGGCAAAAATCCGCGCGAGCAGGCTGCGCCCGGATTTTCGCGGGCCGACCAGCATCGCCGCCATGACCGGCCAGGCACCCCAGCGCTTGAGCGCCTGGGCAGCGCGGCTGTTGGAGCTGCTGATCAAGAATGCCGTTTCCCCGGCCTCCTCAGGATAGGGCAGCGGCAGGGCGAGTTGCTTCATCCCGCGGTCGCGTTTTCCGGCTGCACATCAGGGGGCGGCAAGGACGTGCGCGGCCGCTGGATGCGGATTGCACCGCTGCCAAGCGTCACGACAAAGCCACGCGCTTCCAGCGCGGCCTTGAGCGTCGCGACATCGCCGTCATAGCCGACCCGCATCACCGAAATACCGCCAAGCGCCAGGCTGGTGGTCACCGCCGACCGCACGCCCGCAATGCCGCGCAGGGTGCGCTCAGTCGCCTCGACCGCGCTGGCACTGGGCGTATCGAACTGGACGCTGAGATTGCCCGCGCCCGCCGATTCGAGCACGCCGGCATCAGCCGCAAGCGATTCGTCAGTCTCGGTCGGTGCGATTTCAGCTTCAGGGAGGCGGGCATTCAGACCCGGATCGACGCGGAGCATGCCGTTCGCCAGTGCCGCTTGATAGGCCTGATCGATACGCTTGATGCCGGCATTCAGCAGCGCGGGCAGCGCATCCCCGCTCGCCACGCGCAACGAGAATTGCGTCAGCAAGCGGTTGTCGGGACCAAATCGTGCCTGAAATTTACCAACGATCGGCCCGCCTGGGTAAAGCCGCGAGAGGTGAACGATCGGAATCAGCACATCCGATGCACCATATTGCGCCAGCAATGCCTGCCACCACAGCCGACCCGGCCGATTGATTTGGCCAGCATTCAGCAGCAGCGAATCGGGACCAGTGCCGCTGGGGCGGACATAATCGATCGCGCTATTGCCGGTGCGAAAAGCCGCCCAGGCATCTTGCCAATCGGTGCGCTGTTCAAACACGCGACCCGCGCCGCCCGACCATTCGACAGGAATGACGAGCATTGGCGGCGATCGCAGGATTTTGCCCGAAACGCCGAGAATCGCCGCAGCACGATTGCGATCGAACATCACGCCCAACCGGGCGATGTAGCGATTCGGCCCGATTTGTTCATTTTCAACGACAATGCCCGACACGATCGCATCAAGCGCCGAATCAGAAAGGCCGCTGCCACCACCGCCCATGCGGCGCGACAGCATCTGCCACCCCTTGCGCTGGGCCAGCCGCCAGCCCGCCAGGCGAGCAGCCGAGGCGTTCTTGCCCGTGGCATCAACCTCCACGCCGCCGATTTCAAAGCTGCCGGCCGTGCCCACCGCAGGCCGACCCGCCCCATTGCGACTCTGAGCGCTATCGCCCTGTGCGACGCTGCCGCCGCTGGCGAGCAATGCGGCCATTGCCAGAGCGGCAGGGAAAAATCGGAGGAGGTTCTTGGCCATGTCGGCGCCCTTTTGGCGAAGCAAGCGTGGAAATCCAAGCAGGATATGGCTACCGCATCGTCCATGAACGACACCGACGCCTCCGCCAAGCCCTATACCTATGCGCAAGCCGGGGTTTCGATCGCTGCCGGCAACGCGCTTGTCCGGGCGATTGGGCCCATGGCCAAGGCCACCCGGCGCAAAGGCGCAGACGCCGATCTTGGCGGTTTTGGCGGTTTCTTTGATCTGAAGGCGGCGGGCTTTGTCGATCCGTTGCTGGTCGCGGCCAATGACGGGGTCGGCACCAAGCTGAAACTGGCGATCGAGCACAACGCGCATGACGGCGTTGGCATCGATCTGGTCGCGATGTGCGCCAATGATCTGATCGTCCAGGGCGCCGAGCCATTATTCTTCCTTGATTATTACGCCACCGCCAAATTGGTGCCCGACGTGGCCGAGCGCGTCATCGCGTCGATCGCGCAGGGCTGCCTGCTCGCTGGCTGCGCGCTGATCGGCGGCGAGACGGCTGAGATGCCCGGCATGTATGCCGAGGGCGATTATGATCTGGCGGGCTTCTGCGTCGGCGCGGTCGAGCGCGACCGGGTGCTGACCGGTGCCGAGATCGCGCCGGGTGACGTCATCTTGGGCCTTGCCTCTTCAGGCGTACACTCCAACGGTTTCTCATTGGTTCGCAGGCTGTCGGCGGATCGCGGCTGGCGGCTTGATCGCCCTGCCCTGTTCGATCAGCAAACCCTGCTGATCGACGCGCTGATGGCACCGACCCGAATTTACGTGAAGAGCCTGCTCCCGCTGCTCGCCGAGCGCCGGATCAAGGGACTGGCGCACATCACCGGCGGCGGCTTGCTCGAAAATATCCCGCGCGTGTTACCAGAAAGCGCGCATGCTATGGTCGATGCCGCGCGCTGGGAACAGCCAAGGCTGATGGCGTTCCTGCAAGCGCAGGGCAGTATCGAGCCCGAGGAGATGGCGCGAACCTTTAATTGCGGGATCGGCATGATCGCGATCGTGGCAGCGGATCAGGCGACAACAGTGGCCGAAGAGCTGACAACTGCGGGAGAGACCGTCTTCACGATCGGCCACATCGATGCCGGTGCGCGCGGCTGTACGGTGGCGGGGCCTGCCGATGTTTGGGGCGCTCGCGCTGTCTGGTCGGCGACGCACAATCATGGCTAGGAAAAAGGTCGGCATCCTGCTGTCAGGGCGCGGGTCGAACATGATGGCGCTGGTACAGGCAGCACAGGCGGGCGACAGCCCTTATGCAATCGCGCTGGTCGCCTCCGACAAGCCCGAAGCACCCGGTATCGCCTGGGCTGCCGCGCAGGGGCTGGCGGTGTTTACGCAGAGCCCGAAGGGCATGGCAAAGAGCGATTATGAAGCGCTGATCGATGCCGCGCTGCTTGACGCCGGTGTCGATATCATCGCGCTTGCCGGGTATATGCGGCTATTGTCCGATGCCTTTGTTGGACGTTGGCGGGGACGAATCATCAATATCCACCCCTCGCTGCTGCCCAAATATAAGGGCCTGGACACGCACGCCCGGGCAATTGCCGCTGGTGATGCGGTGGCTGGGTGTTCGGTGCATATCGTGACCGAAGAGCTTGATGGTGGCGCGGTGCTTGGCCAGGCCGAGGTGCCGATTCTGCCGGGCGACACGGCCGACAGCCTTGCCGATCGGGTGCTCGCTGCAGAGCATCGCCTTTACCCACGGATTCTGGCAGAATTCGCCGCACAATGAGCCCCGATCCCGCCATCGAGTTAGCGCGAATCCGGACGATCTGCCTCGCCCTGCCAGCGGCGGAAGAGCGATTGTCTCACGGATCGCCCGGTTTTTTCATCACCAAGGGCAAGTTTTTCGCCTATTTCTGGCATAATCATCATCATGACGGGATCACCGCCTGCCATGTGAAGACCAGCGGGCGCGAGGAACAGGCGATGCTTGTCGAAATGGACCCGGATTTCTATTTCGTGCCGCCCTATCTGGGGCCGAGTGGCTGGATTGGCATGCGGCTCGATCAGCCAGACACGGATTGGGACCGAGTGGCAGACCGAATCGCCACGAGTTGGGAACTGATCGCGCCGCGCCGCTTGCTGGAATTGGGTGGACGATGAACGAGATGCCCGACACCGCCGCCGAAAAAGCCGAAGCGGCAGCGATCCGCCGCCGCTGGGTGACACTAGGCGAGGTTGTCGCGATCGCCGGGCTGATCATTTCGGCGCTCGCGCTGTGGAGCAGTTGGGCCGATCACCGCGCCGACGAAGCAGATAGACGCGCCGAAAAAGCGCTGGCGGCCAAGGCGAAAACGGTCGTCTTGTTGACCAGTACGCCGCAGCGTGGCGGCGAGGAATTGGCGCTCGCCGATGCGGCGCACCCGGTGCAGAGCATCACCGTCACTTTTCCCACCGCCTTTGGCCTTTCCCCCCAGACCAGTGCGCCCACACCGACAATTTCAGCACGCTGGTTCGCCGCCAAGCTGATGGCGATGACCGATGGCGGGGCTGATCGACGCACCGGTCGGCTCCCTGTAATGATCGCCAGCGATTATTGGGATGGCGACCAGCACATCACCGATCGCGCTATTTACGATATCGTTTGGCAAACCGAAGGGCGGCTGTTGCTCGGTCGGTCGCTCAAGCTCGATGGGCTGATCCTGCGCGAACGCGGCAAGCCCGATCAAGCAAGGGTCGATGCCCTGTGGACCAAAATTCGACCCAGCTGAAATATTCAGCTTTTAGTTGAATTTTTACGCAGGGAGAGTATATTTCTTTTCGGCTTCGTCGTCCCGTCTGCTGGAATTAGACCAGGTGACGAGGGGATAGCTTCTGCAGACCCCGGCTGCGGCATAGTGGCGACGAAGTCCTTTTTAACATAATATGGTAGCCCGTCGGCTTTTGCATATTCGATTTGCTTTGCTAGCCAATCGATCCCGTTTGCCTTGCCATATACCGACAGCACGGCGTTGGGCGATCCGTCGCTACCTGGCGCAATCGGAACCACCACGGGATGCCCCGACGAGTCCGTCACCACCAGCACCACCACCAGCGATCCATCGCGACGCTTCGACGGTACGGCAGCTAACGGGTCCATCAGCAAGGCTGGCAGGTGGTGCCATATGTCCCGACCAACTTCGGGATGCTCGCGGCGGCACCGCGCGACCTTTCCCTGGGTCATGATAAGGTCGGCGGGTGCCAAGCCGACAAATTTCAAGATGTCAGGCGTGGGCCCTAAAGAGACCGTTGGGCGCGGGAATTTGTCTCCTCGAATAATCGAATCGACAATCCGCGCCCATGGAGTCGTAGATCCCAAATCGGGTTCAGCCAACCAGTTCTTCGGGCTTGAAGAAATAGGCGATCTCGATCGCCGCATTTTCGTCGCTGTCCGAACCATGAACCGAATTGGCTTCGATCGATTCCGCCAGTTCCTTGCGGATCGTGCCTGGTTCAGCATTGGCGGGGTTGGTCGCGCCCATGATGTCGCGGTTGCGCTGCATGGCGTTTTCACCTTCCAGCACCTGCACGACGACCGGTCCGGAAATCATGAAGGTCACCAGATCGTTGAAGAAGGGGCGCTCGCGGTGGACGGCGTAAAAGCCCTCTGCCTGTTCACGGGTCATCTGGATGCGCTTGGAAGCAACGACGCGCAGGCCGCCCTCTTCCAGCATCTTGGTGACGGCGCCGGTAAGGTTGCGGCGGGTGGCATCGGGCTTGATGATCGAAAAAGTGCGTGTCGCGGCCATGACTGGTGCGGTTCCTGTGCTTGGTTGAGATGGGATAGGTCGCGCGAGCCTTTAGCGGTGGCCAGACGTTCCTGCAAGCAGCGCTCAGGCGGCCTGTTCCCAGCGGCCGCCATCGTCCTGTTTCCAATAGCGGCGCTCGACACCCGGTTTGTCTGCCAGCGCGCGCCAGGCAGCGCGGGCCTCCACAATCGCGTCATCGTCAAAAAAATGAAACGCCCGGTCGAAGGACAGCGCATCATCACGCCATAGCGCATCGGCGATGGCGATGTTGCGCGCACCATTTGGGGCATCAGTGCCGGCACCGATCAGCACCGGTTGATCAGGGTCATTCGCCGAACCGATTTGCGCGTGCGGCAAAAAGCTGTCCGGTGCGTAACTCCAGAGCAGCTTGTTGAGCATATCGCGCCGCGCCGGTTCGCTGGCGACAATCAGCAAGCGGCCACCCGTTTCCACGACCTTTTCGGCGATTTTCGGCAACACGCGCTCAAGCGGTCGGACGGTAAGGTGATAGAAATCGACCTGCATCTCTTCCTCACCCTACCATAGACCGCGCATTGGCCAAGGTGGTGCGCTTATTGTTCGAAGTTATCCGCCACCAGCCGATCGAGCAGGCGCACGCCATAGCCGGTTGCGCCCTTGTCATAGGTCGCGCCGGGCTTGTCGGCCCAAACCATGCCGGCAATGTCGAGATGCGCCCAGCGAACGCCCTTGTCGACGAAGCGTTGCAGGAATTGCGCAGCGGTAATTGACCCGGCACCGCGCGGACCGACATTCTTCATATCCGCAATCGGGCTATCGATCAGCTTGTTATACGCATCCGACAGCGGGAACCGCCACAGCAGATCACCGGTCGATTTGCCCGCCGCGAGCAATTGATCAGCGAGCGAGTCATCATTGGCAAACATCCCGCCATGTTCGTTGCCCAGCGCGATGATCATCGCGCCGGTCAGGGTAGCAAGATCGACGATTGTTTTCGGATGATGCGTCCGCTGGACCCAGGTCAGCGCATCGCAGAGCACCAGCCGACCTTCGGCATCAGTATTGAGGATTTCGATCGTCTGGCCTGACATCGAGGTGACGATATCGCCCGGCCGCTGCGCATTGCCATCGGGCATGTTTTCCACCAGCCCGCAGACCCCGATGACATTGGCCTTTGCCTTGCGGAGCGCCAGCGCCTTCATCGCGCCGGCGACCGCGCCCGCGCCGCCCATATCCCATTTCATGTCTTCCATGCCCGGCCCGGGCTTGAGCGAGATACCGCCCGTATCGAAGGTAACGCCCTTGCCGACCAGCGCGAGATCGGGATCGCCCGGCCCCTTGCCCGACCATTTCATCACCAGAAGCTGCGCGTCGCGCACGGATCCCTGGCTGACCCCCAGCAATGATCCCATGCCCAGCGCGGCCATTTCCGCTTCGCCCAGCACGGTGATTTCCAGGCCGAGCCCATCGACATCGGCTTTGACGGCATCGACGAAGCTGACTGGATACATGATGTTGGGTGGTTCGGACACGAGCGTACGAGTCAGGTCCAGCCCCTTGGTTACCGCGTCCTGCCGGTGCCAGGCGTCCTCGCTGCCAGCGGGCGTGCCGACCAGCGTGATCGCGGTCAGCGTCGGCTTGGCCTTTTCGGCCAGCTTGGTGCGATACCGATCGATCCGCCAGCTGCGCTGGGCGGCGCCAGCGGCAAAACGTGCCACCGCGCCAGCGGCTGGCTTGCCACCAAGGCTGGTAAATTCGACCGTCAGGCTGGTCACGCCCGATGTCAGCAACCGCGCCGTCAGCGCGCCCCCTGCGCGTTCATATTCCGCCTCACCGCCCGGCCCGACGCCGACCAGCAATAGCTGAACGACATCATCGCCGAAATCGACAAAGGCCTCAACGATCGCGCCCGCTTCACCGTCGAAACGCGCTGCCCGCGCGGCGCTGATCACCAGTCGCTGGGCGGCAGCATCGATATCGCCGAACGCGATCCGCTCTAATCCATCCTTTTCGACAGGGAGGGCCAGGACCCGGGTGTCAACGGGGCGGCGAGCAGCAAACTGGATATGCATCGGATTCCTTAGGACAGTCACAAAGACGACTCGTTCCCCTTAAGCGCTCCGCACCAGCGTGGCAAAGCGCGAACCGAGATTGCAGCGCCGCCCGTCCAATGCGATAGGCGCGCAAGGCGGCGGCCATTTCCGCCAGGGGTCGATGCCAGCGTGAAGCGTTCCTTTCTTCTTGCCTCCTGTGCTCTGGCAGCGATTCTTGCGGTGGCAACGCCTGCGGGCGCGCAGGATTTGCAGGATCGCCCCACCGATCTGCCATCGCCGACCGAAATTCCAAGCAATGACATAAAGGGCGGGGCAACCGCCGATCAGGTCCGGTTCAGCGCCGACGGCATCGACTATGATAGCAAGGGCGATATCGTTACGGCGCGCGGCGATGTGCGCATGAACCGCGGCGGCGACCGACTGCGCGCCGACACAATCGTGTGGAACCGCGAAACGGGCCTGGTGACCGCGACGGGCAATATCGTCGTGACTAATCCAGGCGGCGATGCTGCCTATGGCGATACGATTGAACTGACCGATTCGCTGAAGGATGGCGTGATCGAGAATATGCTGGTCGTACTTGATCAGGGCGGGCGCCTGGCCGCAGACCGGGGCAGCCGCAAGGACGGCATCGTCACGCTTGATGATGCCGCCTACACCCCCTGTTCAGTCGTCGATTCAAAAAATTGCCCGAAAATGCCGTCCTGGAAGATAACGGCGGCGCGCGTCGTCTATGATCCGGTTCGCCAGCGCATTTTCTACAAGGGCGCACGCGTCAACATCTTCGGCATCGCCTCTATCCCGCTCCCCGCCTTCTCCAATCCGGTCGGCGTTGGCACCGATAGCGGATTTCTGACGCCCGATCTGAAATATAGCCGCGTGAACGGGGCCGAGGCGGCGGTTCCCTATTATTTCCGCATCGCGCCCAATCGCGGGCTGACCATTACGCCGCGTCTGTTCAGCGCTGCGCTGCCCATGCTGCAGGCCGAATATCAGGCGCTGACCACCAAGGGCGCCTATCGCGTGCTGGCCTATGGCACCGTCAGCGACCGGACAGATACGCTCGCGGTAAACCCACAAACCGCGCAAAACGCGTTTCGCGGATATTTCGACGCGAGTGGCAGATTCCAGTTCGATCCCTATTGGAGCATCAGTGGATCGATCCGGGTGACAACCGATCGCACCTTCCTGCGCCGGTATGATATTTCGCGCGGCGACATTCTGCGCAACACGATCAAGATCGAACGGATTGACGCTAACAGCTATTTGTCGATCGCTGGTTGGGCTGTGCAGACCTTGCGGGTCGGCGATCGTCAGGGGCTGCAGCCCTTTGCGCTGCCTGAAATCGATTATCGGCGACGGGTAAACGACGTGCTGATCGATGGCGGTCGGCTGAATTTGCAGGTCAACAGCTTAGCGATCGGCCGGGCAGCGGGCCAGAATAGCCAGCGTGCCTTTGCCAGTGCGCAATGGGATCTTCGCCGGATAACACCGCTGGGCCAGGAAGTGACGCTGACGGCTTTTGCCCGTGGTGATATCTACAATGCCGGCAACACCGTGGCGACCAGCGTCGTCAGCTATCGCGGCGAGGACGGATTCCACGCGCGCGCGATCGGCGCAGTCGCGCTAGACGTCAGGTGGCCATTGATTGGTCAGTTTCTGGGCGGCACGCAGCGACTGACCCCCCGCGTCCAGATCGTCGCCTCCCCGCCGATCAACAACCTGGCGATCCCCAATGAGGATTCGCGGGCGGTTGATCTGGAAGATTCCAACCTTTTTTCGCTCAATCGGTTCCCCGGCTATGATCGGGTCGAGGATTCGACGCGGGTAACCTATGGCGTCGACTGGTCGCTCGCGCTGCCCGATTTCACCTTTGATGCAAATATTGGCCAGAGCTATCGGCTGAGCAACCGGGCGACCTTATTGCCTGACGGCACCGGGCTGAGCGACAGCGTGTCTGATATCGTCGGGCGCAATGTTCTGCGGTACAAGGATCTCGTCACGCTGACGCATCGCTACCGTCTCGACAAGGATGGGCTGGCGCTCCGCCGTAACGAACTCGACGCGACGATCGGGACACGCGGGACTTACCTGTTGCTTGGCTATTTGCGGCTCAACCGGAACATTACCCCCTCGCTGGAAGATTTGCGCGATCGCGAGGAAGCCCGGGTAGGCGGGCGCGTGCAGTTTGCTCGGTTCTGGTCGATTTTTGGTTCCGCCGTGGTGGACCTTACCGATCGACGCGAGGATCCGACGTCGCAAGCGAATGGCTTTACGCCAGTGCGCCACCGGATCGGCTTTGCGTATGAAGATGACTGTCTGCGGCTTGGCCTGACCTGGAAACGCGATTATCGGGACACTGGCGACGCACGGCGCGGCGACAGTTTTCTGTTGACGCTGGCGTTCAAGAACCTCGGGCGCTAAGCTTGGGTTCAGCCGTCCGGGCCCAAAGGGCCGATGCGATCCGGTATTTGATCGATTATTGGGAATTCGAAGCTAGTGATGAAATCGTTCGCAACACCGCGCCTGTTCGGCCGTTCAGCCCTGCTCGCCACTGGCATCATCATGGCAGGCGCCGCGCTGGCCCAGACAGTGGCTGACAATCAACTACCCGAAACCAACCTCAATATCCCTGCCAATCTGCAGGTTTTCGGGAAGCTCGATCCGAATGTCCGCAAGCCGACTGCGATCGTCAACGATGCGATCATCACCGGCACCGATGTCGATCAGCGCGTCGCGCTGCTGATCGCGGCGAATAACGTCAAACCCTCCCCGGAAGACCGCGAACGGCTGCGGTTGCAGGTGTTGAGCGGCCTGATCGACGAAACGCTGCAGATTCAGGAAGCCAAGGCCAGCGATATCACGGTGACCAAGGAAGAGATTGATCGCAGCTTTGCCGGCGTAGCGCGCAGCTTTAACAAGCCAGTACCTGAACTGCGCATCTATCTTCGTGCCGTCGGGTCATCCGAGCGATCGCTGCGTCGCCAGATCGAGGCAGAATTGTCGTGGAGCCGCTATCTGCGCCGCAAGGTGGAGCCGTTCATCAATGTTGGCGATACCGAAGTCGCTGGCATTATCGCGCGGATCAAGGCGAACCAGGGCGCGGAAGAATTCCACGTCAAGGAAATCTATCTGACCGCAAGCCCGGAACGCGAACAACAGGTATTGTCTGAAGCGCGTGCCCTGATTGGCGAAATCCAGAAGGGGCAGAAACCATTCGAGCAAGTCGCTCATGACCGTTCAGAGGCGTCGACCGCTGCTGTCGGTGGCGATCTGGGCTGGGTGCGGGCCGGCCAATTGCCCGAAACGCTGGCACAGGCCGCCGTGGAAATGCGGGTCAACCAACTTGCGGGTCCAGTGCCGGTGCCGGGCGGCTATTCGATCCTCTATCTGGTCGATACCCGCACGATTGGCACCAGCGACCCGCGCGATACGGTGCTCAATCTCCGCCAGATCAGCTTGGCCTTCAAAACCGGAATCACCACGGCAGAGGCGACGGACAAGGTTTCAGCCTTTGCTAAGATGACACAGGAGATCAGAGGTTGCGGCGATGTTGCGAAAGCAGCTGCCGCCTTTGGTGCTGAAGTCGTCGATAATGATTCGATCAAGGTGCGCGATCTGCCGCCACAGCTGCAAGACATCATGCTGAAGCTGCAGATCGGTGAATCCACCCCACCCTTTGGGTCGCCGACTGACGGTGTTCGCGCGCTTGTGCTCTGCGGTCGCGATGAGCCGAAGGTCGCTGGCCTGCCCAGCATGGAGCAAGTGCGCCAGCAAATGGAGCAGCGTGGCGTCAATCTGCGCGCCGACCACAAATTGCGCGATCTCCGCCGCGACGCCATCGTCGAATATCGCTGATCGGACGATGCTGGCGCCAATCGCCGTTTCGATGGGCGATCCCGCAGGGATCGGTCCGGAGGTGGCCGCAAAGGCCTGGGCCGGGCGTCGTGAACATGGATTGGCGCCGTTTTTCGCGGTTGGCGATGTCCGCGCAATCGAAAAAATATGGGATGGGCCGGTCGAGCGAGTCAGCGATCCCGCTGATGCGGCGGCCTTGTTTGAAACGGCGCTGCCAGTGCTGTCGATCCAGGACGCCGGGGACATCACGCCGGGCGAACCCGATGTCGACGGTGCGCGCTGTGCGCTCCATGCGCTTGAACTCGCCGTTGGCCTGACCCGATCGGGGGCTGCAGGTGCCCTTGTAACTGGTCCGGTTTCCAAGGCGCAGCTATATCAGATCGGCTTTACCGATCCTGGCCAAACCGAATTTGTCGCGGAGCGATGCGGCATTTCCCGCGACAACACCGTGATGATGCTGGCCGGTCCGACCTTGCGGGTCGTGCCCATTACCACCCATGTCGCGCTCGCCAGCGTTAGTGAATTACTGAGCGTGGAACTGATCATCGCCAAAGCGCGCGTAACGGCGCGCGGCCTGACGCGAAATTTCGGGATTGAGCACCCGCGGCTGGCGCTGGCCGGGTTCAATCCGCATGCCGGCGAACAGGGCGCGATGGGGCGGGAAGAAATCGACATCCTGCGCCCGGCGATCGAAGCACTGCGCGCAGAGGGGATCGACATTATCGGCCCATTGCCCGCCGATACGATGTTTCACCCGCGCGGTCGGGCGCGCTTTGATACGGCGTTATGCTGCTACCATGATCAAGCGCTGATTCCGTTGAAAACGCTGCATTTCGACGATGGCGTCAATATTACCCTGGGCCTTCCCATCGTCCGTACATCGCCCGATCACGGCACGGCCTTTGATATTGCCGGCAAGAGTTTGGCGGAACCCGGGGCGATGATTGCCGCAATCCAGCTTGCCACTAGCGCTGCCATCCGTCGCGCTGCGCAGGGGTGACGACGCTCCCGCCGCTGCGCGATGTCATTGCCCGGCACGGGCTGCAAGCGAGCAAGGCGCTTGGCCAGAATTTCCTGCTCGATAGCCAATTGCTGGCCCGGATCGCCCGAATCCCCGGCGACCTGGATGGAGCGGAGATATTCGAAATCGGCCCCGGCCCCGGCGGATTGACGCGCGCATTGCTGGCGGGCGGTGCATCGGTAATCGCCGTTGAGCGTGATCGTCGTTGCATGCCCGCTTTGGCCGAATTGGGTGAAGCCTATCCCGGCAAGCTGCGCGTAATCGAAGAAGACGCGCTGGCGGTGGATGCCCCGGCACTGTTCAGCAGCCGGCCGCATATCGTTTCGAACCTGCCCTATAATATCGGCACGGCCCTGCTGGTCGGCTGGCTTTCCGCGCCCTGGGCACCGTGGTGGCAAAGCCTGACATTGATGTTCCAAAAGGAAGTCGCTGACCGGATTGTCGCCACCGTCGATAGCGAACATTATGGTCGGCTGTCGGTGCTCGCCCAATGGCGGACCAGCGCAAGGATCGCGATGGGGGTGCACCGCTCCGCCTTCACCCCCCCGCCCAAGGTAATGTCAGCGGTCGTCCATCTGACACCGCTCGACAGCCCGGCAGGCGTGCCGTTGGGGATGCTCGAACAGATCACCGCCGCTGCCTTTGGCCAGCGTCGCAAGATGCTGCGCCAAAGCCTGAAGGGCGTGCCCGGCGCGGTCGATGCGCTTGAAGCGATGGGGATTGCACCCACCCGCCGCGCCGAAACCGTTAGCGTCGCGGAATTTGTGGCGCTGGCACGAACACTGGCCGCGCAGCGGGGTTAGATCACCCCGTCAATCGGAAGTTACTGTGCAGTCGCCTTTGCCGCCGGTTGCGCTGCCAGCACGGTTGCCGGCACACCCTGGGCAATCACGGTGGCAAGCGTGGTGGCCTCGCTGCAGCCTTTCACGCAAATCTTGCGGATTTTGGTGAGATTCTGGCGCGCGCGATCGATCGCGCCCTTGCTGACATAAGACTTGCCCTGGCCCTTCAGCGCGCCAAGATCATTCGGTTCGAGCAATAGCGCTTCGCGATAGAAACGGATTGCCTTGCCCGAAAGCCCGCGCGCTTCAGCGACATCCCCCAGCGCCACAAAGGCGGCGCGATTGCGCGGATCGACCGCGAGCGCGGTTTCAAGCGTATCGGCAGCGGCATCGAGATTGCCGGCGGCCTGGGCCGATTTACCTGCTTCAAGAAGCGAAAGCGACCGCGGATCAATCTGGCTGTCGGGGCGCTGGCCATGCAGCGATGTCGACACCGTGACCAGGGTCAGCGCGACAGCAGCAGCAACAGACGAGATACGCATGGACGTCTCCAACAAGGAAGATTTCGCTTTGGCTAGCATGGCGATTGCAGTCTTGCGACAAAAAAGCCGTCCGTCGAGTCATGATATGGCGTCAACCGCACGCCGGGACCGTGGCGGCGGCCGGCCGGGAGATCGATTGGCAGCGCTCGCCAACCGGCATGTGCTGCAATAAAGCGCGTCACCTGATCAGCCCCCTCATCATCCAGCAACGAGCAGACGATGTAGACCAGCACGCCACCTTGCTTCACCAGCGTTGCCCCTAACGTGATCAGACCGGCCTGGGTGGCCATCAGCCGATCGATCCGCGTCGGGGTCAGCCGCCAGCGCGCTTCGGGGTTGCGGCGCCAGGTGCCGGTGCCCGAACACGGGGCGTCGATCAGCACAATATCGGCCTCCCCGCTCAGATCGGCCAGCTTCTCTGCTTCATGGCCGGGATTGAGCAGCCGGGTATCGATCTTCGTCGCGCCAGCGCGCGCTGCCCGTGGGGCGAGACGTGACAGGCGGGCGCGATCAATATCGGCAGCAATCAGCCGCCCCTCCCCCTGCATCGCCGATGCCAGCGCGAGTGTCTTGCCGCCAGCGCCAGCACAAAGATCAATGACGGTCATCCCCGGCCCAGCACCGGCGGCGAGCGTGACGATCTGGCTGCCCTCGTCCTGCACCTCGATAGCGCCGTCACGCCACAGATCGAGTTGCTCGATCTGGGTGCCGGATGGCAAGCGAACGCCATCTGGCGCATGCGGCGACGCTGTTGCACCCGGAATCGCCGCAATCACCGCTGCCATTTCGGCGCGCGCGCAGTTGACGCGAATGTCGAGCGGTGCCCGGTCAATCAGCGCCGGATATTCCTCCGGGCCAAGCCCAGAAACGCGGAGCTTGTCGAGCAGCCAGCCGGGCGCAACACCGGGCGTTGCCGCAACCTCCTTGTCGCCAATCAGCGCAGGGCCGTGAGCCGAGCCATCGAACAAGGCCGCCAGCGCAGGATCAGCCTTTGCGACCGCCAGCATCGCCGCCCGCCCGTTCGCCGGGCGCTCGCCCGCCAACCGAATGGCGGCATAGACATGCTCCCGAACCGCACGACGATCACCGCTGCCAGCATAGCGGCGTTCCGCGAAATAGCGCGCGATCAATGTGTCGGCAGCAGCCCCGCTTTCACGCGCGGCGAGGATGATAGCATCGAGCAACTCGATCGCCGCCTGCAGGCGGGCCGAGGGCGTCATGGCTTAGCGCGTTGGGTAATTGGGTGCTTCCCGGGTGATCGCAACATCATGAACATGGCTTTCCATCAGGCCAGCGCCTGTAATCTGGACGAAGCGCGCCCGCGCCTGCAATTCCTCGATCGTGCGCGCGCCGGTATAGCCCATCGCTGCCCGCACGCCGCCGACCAACTGGTGGATCACGTCCTTGGCTGGGCCCTTGAACGGCACCTGCCCCTCAATCCCTTCGGGCACCAGTTTCAGCTGATCCTTGATATCCTGCTGGAAATAGCGATCCGCCGAACCGCGCGCCATCGCGCCAACCGATCCCATGCCGCGATAAGATTTATAGGCGCGGCCCTGGTACAGGAAGGTCTCGCCTGGCGCTTCTTCAGTCCCAGCGAGCAGCGATCCGATCATCACGCTCGACGCCCCTGCGGCCAAGGCCTTGGCGACATCGCCTGAGGTGCGGATGCCGCCATCGGCGATCACCGGTATCCCCGATTTCCGCGCTTCCGCCGCACAGTCCATGATTGCGGTCAGCTGGGGAACGCCGACGCCCGCCACCACACGCGTCGTGCAGATGGAGCCGGGCCCGATGCCGACCTTAATCGCATCGGCGCCAGCGTCGATCAACGCCCGCGTCGCTTCGGCCGTGGCGACATTGCCGGCCACGACCTGCACCGAATTGCTGAGCGCCTTCACGCGTTCAACCGCGCGCGCGACATCGCGGTTATGGCCGTGCGCTGTATCGATCACGACCAGGTCGAGCTCAGCCTCAACCAGCGCGCGGGTCCGTTCGAACCCGGAATCGCCAACGGTCGTCGCCGCCGCCACCCGCAACCGGCCAGTCGCGTCCTTGGTGGCATTGGGATAGGTGACCGCCTTTTCGATATCCTTGACAGTGATCAGGCCGATGCAGTGATAGTCATTGTCCACCACCAGCAACTTCTCGATCCGGCGCTGATGCAGCAGCCGCCGCGCCTCCTCCTGGCTGACGCCGGGATCGACGGTGGCGAGATTTTCATGCGTCATCAGCTCGGCGACCGGCTGGTTCGGATTGCCAGCGAAGCGGACGTCACGATTGGTGACGATGCCGACCAGCTTGCCGCTTTGCTCCACCACCGGAATGCCGCTGATCCGGTGCCGCGCCATCAGCGCCTGCGCCTCCGCCAGCGTTGCATCGGGTGCGATTGTGATCGGGTTGACGACCATGCCGGATTCGAACCGCTTGACCTGACGGACAGCAGCCACTTGCTCTTCGATCGAAAGGTTGCGGTGGAGCACGCCGATGCCACCCATCTGCGCCATGACGATCGCCATATCGGCCTCGGTCACGGTATCCATCGCCGAGGAAAGCACGGGAATGTTGAGCGCAATGCTCTTGGTCAGCCGTGTGCGTGGATCGGCCATGCTGGGCACGATGTCCGATTCTGCTGGATAGAGCAGCACATCGTCAAAGGTGAGGCCGAGGCGAATTTCCATGGGATGCCCGTTCCTGAAGGCTTGGGGTCGATAAGGGATACGTGGCGGCCCATGTAACCAAAGCCGCAGCATGGCGCTAGGGCAGGATTGCGCTGGCGATCAATTCCTCTCCACACCGTCTGATTTGGCGTGTTGCTGTCGTATTACGCTGTGCAGACCCCAGGATAGTGCTAGAATTGGCTCCTGTGCCGGGCATGACGGCGCGACGCGGGAGTGATGATGATGGACGTGGTTTTTGGGCTTATCCTGGCGTTGGTGATCCTGGTGATCAGCTATCTGCTCGCCAGCGTGAAAATGGTCCGCCAGGGATATCAATATACGATCGAGCATTTCGGCCGCTTTACCACCGTGGCGCGTCCCGGGCTCAATTTCTATCCCGCCTTTTTCTACGGCGTCGGCCAGCGCATCAACATGATGGAGCAGGTGCTCGACGTGCCGCAGCAGGAGATCATCACCAAGGATAACGCGATGGTCGCGGTTGACGGGGTGGTGTTCTTCCAGGTGCTCGATGCCGCCAAGGCGGCCTATGAGGTGAGCGACCTGTTCGTCGCGATCATGCAGCTCGCCACCACCAATTTGCGCACCGTGATGGGATCAATGGACCTGGACGAGCTGCTGTCGAAGCGCGACGAGATCAATGCGCGGCTGCTCAGCGTGGTTGATCACGCGACCAACCCCTGGGGCGTCAAGATCACGCGCGTTGAGATCAAGGATATTCGCCCGCCGGTCGATATCGTCAACGCCATGGCGAAACAGATGAAGGCCGAGCGTGAAAAGCGGGCGAACATCCTTGATGCGGAAGGTCAAAGCGCATCCGAAATCCTGCGCGCCGAAGGCCAGAAGCGAGCGCGCATTCTGGAGGCCGAGGGCCGCAAGGAATCGGCTTTCCGCGACTCCGAAGCACGCGAACGTGCCGCCGAGGCCGAAGCCAAGGCGACGCAGCTTGTGTCGGTCGCGATCGAACAGGGCAGCGCACAGGCGATCAATTACTTCATCGCGCAAAAATATGTCGAGGCGGTCGGCAAGTTCGCGACGTCGCCCAACGCCAAGACGATCCTGTTCCCGGTCGAAGCGACGCAATTAATCGGCACGCTAGGCGGCATCGGCGCGCTGACGCGAGAGGCGATGGGGGATCATGCAACAATGCCCCCTGCCCCGCTAACGCCCCCAGCACCGCGCCGTGAGCCATTTGAGCCGCGGGACCAGTGACGCTGGACGGCTTGATCGCCAACGCGGCGCTACTGTGGCTGGGTGCGGCGATCCTGCTCGGCGCAGCCGAATTGATGGTGCCTGGGGTTTTCCTGGTGTTCCTGGCGATTGCGGCCGCGATTACGGGGCTGGCGGTGTTCGCCCTGCCGGTGTTGCCGCTGTCGGCCCAATTGGTGGCGTTTGCGCTATGGAGCGTCGTCTCGATCCTGATCGGCAAGCGCTGGTATCATGATTATCCGGTCGCCACCGCCGACCCATTGCTCAATGATCGCGGCGCGCGGCTGATCGGCGAACTGGTGACGGTGGTGACCCCGATCATCCAGGGTGAGGGTCGCGTGAAGGTCGGCGATGGTGAATGGATCGCGATCGGTGCCGATGCTGCGGCGGGTGAACGTCTGCGGGTGACGGCGATCCGCGATGGCAAGCTGGTCGTCACGTCGCAAATCATGCTCGATTGATTTGCCCGCAAGTGCAACCTTCGCTGGGGTGTGACGTTCTCCCTTCATGCTGTGAATTTGCAGTGAAAGGGGGCCCGTTACATGAGTATTTTCAGCATGATCAAAGATGCGATCTGGGGAAAGGCCGCCGCCCAAGCCGCTCCGGCGACCGCTTCGGCAGCTTCGGCCCCAGCTTCGGCCCCCGCTTCAGCGGCACCATCCGCTGCCCCGGTCCCCACCGGGCTGTTGAAGGTCGATGTGACCGCACTGCTCGATGAGATCCAGTCCCACCATAATCAACAGCTCAACTGGCGCACCTCGATTGTCGATCTGATGAAGCTGATCGGGCTTGATTCCAACCTGACCAACCGCAAGGAGCTTGCCGAAGAGCTGGGCTATCCCGGCGAGAAGGACGGCAGCGCCGAGATGAACATGTGGCTGCACAAGCAGGTGATGAGAAAGCTCGCCGAAAATGGCGGTACGATCCCCGAAGAATTGACACACTAAACGGTTGCGGGGCCGGACACGGGCCGGCCCCGATGCCGGCTTATTTCTTGCCGCCGAACAAACCGCCGGCCAGTCCGGCCAAATCATTGAGCGGGTTACCGTCCCCATCCTGGTCGAGCATCCCGCTAATCTGTCCCATCATCCCCGATGCACCCGCGCCGCCCAGCAATGTGGCGAATTGCGCCAGCGCGCCTTCGCCGCCGATATGGCCGACAATCTGCGACAGAACATCACTCGACAGCCCCGTTGCCGATGCCGCCGTCTGGACCGTATCGCCGGGCGCGGGATGCGCCTTGCCCAGCGCAGCGACCGCTGATTCAACCTGTTCTGGGGTCAATCCCACCTTGGCCGCGAGATTCTTGATATCGACATTCTGGGTCACCTGACCCAACAAACCGTCCAGCATCGACATGCGCCATTCCTTCCCATCTGACCCTGAGCTGAGCCCGAATCGCGCTTAGCCGATTGGCGGTCATTCAGCCATGCGGATTGGTTGCGCTGCTCCCCGTCGCCGCCCATAAGTTGGCGTGAAATTACGGGAGCTTTGCCGGTGTCGTTCAATCGTCGTGATCTTTTACAGGGCGCTAGCCTGGCCGCCATCGCCCCCCTGGTGCCGATCCGCGCATTGGCTGCATCCGGCCCAGATTCAGCGGCGACGACAATGCTTGCAGAGACAGCAGAGACAATCCTGCGCGATTATCCAGAAGCCGCCGCTGGGCTCGGGCTCGACACCGATAAGCGCGCCGGGCTGAAGGCAAAGCTGAGCGATCGCAGTGGGACCGGCAAGCAAGCGATGGCCAGCCATGCGCGCACCATCCTGGGCAAGCTAAAGGCGATTGATCCCGGCGCATTAAGCCCCGCAGTGCGCACCAATGTCGAAGTCGTTCGGGCCGCCTATCGCGACGCAGTCGATGGCTATGGCTTCGCTTATGGCGATGTTGCCACGTTGACATCGGGCTGGCGCAATTCGCCCTATGCGGTGGCGCAGAATGTCGGCGCCTATCTCGATATTCCGCAAATGCTGGAAGTTGATCACAAGGTTGAGACCAAAGCCGATGCCGAAGCCTATCTGGCACGGATGGCCGCCTATGCCGGGCAGCTGGATGGCGAGACCGAGCGCGTGCGTGCGGCGGGGGCGCTGGGCGTGGCGCTGCCCGATTTTGCGCTGAACCAATGCCTGAAGCAGCTCGACATCGCGCGCAGCGGGCCGATCGAGCAATGGAGCATTGTCGCGGCACTGGCCAAGAAGAGCGCGAAGATGCCTGGCGATTTCGGTGCCAAGGCCGCAAAACTCGCCGCCGACAAAATCGCCCCTGCGCTTGCCCGTCAGATTGCAGCGTTTGAGGCGCAGCGATCCACCGCCACCAGTGACGCCGGTGCGTGGAAATTGCCTGATGGTGAGGCCTATTATGCCTGGGCGTTGCGCGCGGCGACCACCACGACGATGACCCCGGATGAGGTGCATCAGGCTGGCCTCGACGAACTGGCCAAGCTCCATGCCCGGATGGACGTGATCCTGAAGGCAGAGGGCTATTCAGAAGGATCGGTTGGCGCGCGGATGACGGCGCTGAGCAAGGACCCGCGCTATCTATTCCCCGAAGGCGATCCCGGCCGCGCTGAGATCATGGCCTATCTGCGCGATAAGCTGCGCGACATTAAAGGCCGGATGCCGCAGGCATTTGAAACATTAGTGCCCGGCTTTATCGAAGTGACGCGCATGTCCCCCGCTGCCGAACCGGGCGCGCCCGGTGCCTATGGCGGGGCGGGATCGATCGATGGCAAGGAGCCCGGCCGTTTCTGGATCAACCTGGGCAACACCTCACGCTGGACGCGCTACAGCCTGCCCGATCTCGCCTATCATGAAGCGATTCCAGGGCATGGCTGGCAGGGCGAATATACCTTCAAACAGCCGCTAATCCGCACCCTGATGACCTTCAGCGCCTATAGCGAAGGCTGGGGGCTCTATGCTGAGCAGCTTGCCGACGAATTGGGCGTCTATGATGATTTCCCCGCCGGGCGGCTTGGCTATCTGCAATCGCTCGCGTTCCGCGCATGCCGGATGGTGGTCGATACCGGAATCCACGCCAAGCGCTGGACCCGCGATGAGGGGATCGCTTTTTTCGTCACCGAGAACGGCTCCAACCCGATCGAAGTCCGCAGCGAAGTCGAGCGGTATTGCACCTGGCCGGGCCAGGCCTGTGGCTACAAGATTGGCCATACCCGCATCAACCAGCTCCGCGACAAGGCCAAGGCGGCACTTGGCGATCGCTATGATTTCCGCAAGTTCAACGATGCGGTGGTGCTTGGTGGGAATGTACCGATGACGGTGCTGGCCAGCGTGATCGACCGGCATATCGCGTCGCGGAAGGGGTAATGGGAAAGGTGGCGGACTGATGATGTGGCTAACCGTTTCGTGAATTTCTGCTTGTGGTGGACTCTCGACAGGCGGGTTTGCGGCTGACGGGGTGCCAAAGCGGCCATTTGAAGAATAGTTGGCTTTGGAAATTGCAATTGGTAACCTCTACCGATGCAGCATGCGTTTATTCTCGGAGGCACCGGCCAAATCGGGCGCGCGGTTGCCGATCGGCTGCTTGAAGAGGGCTGGCGAGTAACGCTAGCGAGCCGCAAGCCGCAAAGTGCGCTGGATGAGCAGCCGAACCTTCGGCACGTAATACTCGATCGCCGGGACCCTGGCGCAATCGCACTAGCGCTCGGCGATGACGCCGATCTCTTGCTCGACTGTATCGCGTTTAATTCGGCTGACGCCAGGCAACTTGTCGATGTCCAAAACAGCGTCGGCACCATCTGCGCCATTTCCTCGGCAAGCGTTTATCGAGATGATGCGGGCCGAACTCTTGATGAGGCCCGATCGACGGGTTTCCCCGAAATGCCCGTTCCGATCACCACCACCCAACCCACCGTTGATCCCGGTGACGCGACCTATTCCACCCGGAAAGTGGCTATGGAGCGCACTCTGCTCGACCATTGCCAAATACCGGTCACCATCCTGCGGCCTTGTGCAATATATGGACCGCACTGCCGCCACGCGCGCGAGTGGTTTTTCGTCAAGCGGCTGCTGGATGGTCGTCGAGAGATTCCTGTAGCCTATGGCGGTATGAGCAGATTTCACACGTCCTCGGTCCAAGGTATCGCAGCAGCGGTAATGGCGTCCGCGTCAAAAACTGCCTCCACAGTCATGAATGTTGCCGACCCGGCTGCGCTAACCGTGGGGGAAATCGGCTTAGCAATCATGCGGGCCATGGGTGTGCAGGCGAATGTTGTTGGCTTGCCCGATCGCGGATATCCGCCAAACGTCGGCGTCACGCCCTGGTCTGTTGCAAAGCCGTTTGTGGTGGCGCCATCAGACGATTTTGAAAGCGCAGGGAGCTATGAGTCGCTTGTCCCGACCGCGATCCGCTGGCTGATTGAAGCAACCCGTGATAGGCCGTGGCGTGAAGTCCTCCCTGCTCTTGCCGCATATCCGTTTGATCTATTCGATTATGAAGCCGACGAACGCGCCCTGCGAGTAATAAGATAGGGCGTTTTCAGCCCAACAGGTCGGGTCCGCTTATGTTACTGGCAGTTCGAGTGAAGAACGTCCGCAGCCGGGGCGCTTGCAGCCTGACCGCTTTTCCACCCGATAGCCGCCGTTCTGCTTTCAGGCAGAACCGCATGGCTACGGACGGTCGATCGGCACCAATTGGGTGGTTAGCGGTTACACCAACTTCAGATGTGTCCCCGCAAAGGCGGGGACCCAGCCTGGGCTCCCGCCTTGGCGGGAGCACAACGTCAACGTCCACAACTGGGGCGAAAGCAGTCAATCGACTTCAATCGCTTGCTGCCAGATCAGGCGCCACCCACCCCAGCCGCGCCTCGACTGAAAACAGTCGCTCGCGCGAATAGAACCGCAACGGCCAGTCCCGCCCCCCGCGCGGCGACAGCAGCAGCGCATTGACACGCTCGGCAAGCCCCTGCCCCTCGCTCTCGCGCACATGATCGCGCACCGCCGCCAGGAAGCAGTAGGTGATCGTGTGGTGATAGCCCTGCGTCTCGTCATTCACCCCGCCGACGCTCTCGTTATACCGTGAAATGATGCACCGCAGGTCGGCGTCGAGATCGATTTCGGGGCGCTCGACGACCAGCCAGGTCGTCGCGGCCAAATGCGCCTCATGCGTCCATTCGGGGCGCGGCAGGGTGCGTTCGAGCAGGCCGACACCGACGTGCCGCACGGCAGCGTCGGTCTCAAACAATCGGGGCGAGTGATCAGTCATTGGTCGGGCTTTCGGTTAGGAAGGCCCGGAGGAGCGGGCCGGTCAGGCGGTCTGGTGTACCTTGGGGGCCGATTGTCGGACGCCCTCATCGACATGGTCCGCAAATTGCGCGAAATTCTCGACGAACTGGTCGACCAGCTTGGCTGCGGTCGCGTCATAAGCCGCCTTGTCGACCCAGGTGTTGCGCGGATCGAGGATCGCCGAATCGACGCCAGCCACCGCCACCGGCACCTTGAAGCCGAAATTGGGATCGGTGCGGAATTCGGCATCGTTGAGGCTGCCGTCGAGCGCAGCATTGAGCAGCGCGCGCGTCGCCTTGATCGGCATGCGCTTGATGCCTGGCATCGTCGCCTTGCCGCCCGACCAGCCGGTGTTGACCAGCCAGCAATCGACCCCGCCCTTGGCGATCCGCTCCTTGAGAAGATTGCCATAGACACTCGGGTGGCGCGGCATGAAGGGCGCGCCGAAACAGGTCGAGAAGGTCGCATCAGGTTCGGTCACGCCAATCTCGGTGCCGGCGACACGCGCGGTATAGCCCGACAGGAAATGGTACATCGCCTGATCGGGGGTGAGCTTCGCGATCGGCGGAAGGACGCCATATGCGTCAGCCGTCAGCATCACGATATTCTTCGGCACCGGCCCCATATTATGTTCGGACGCATTGGGGATGAAGTCGATCGGGTAGGAACCACGGCTATTCTCGGCGAGCGTCGCGTCGTCAAAGTCGAGCTGGCGCGTGTCGGGGTCCATCACGACATTTTCGAGCACCGTGCCGAAGCGCTTGGTGGTTGCGAAAATTTCAGGCTCGGCTTCGGCCGACAGGCGGATCATCTTGGCGTAGCAGCCGCCTTCAAAGTTAAAGACTGCCGTATCCGACCAGCCATGCTCGTCATCGCCGATCAGCGTGCGGCTGGCATCGGCCGAAAGCGTGGTCTTGCCCGTGCCCGACAGACCGAAAAACACCGCCGTATCGCCGTTCGGGCCGATATTGGCGGAACAATGCATCGGCATGATGCCATCGACGGGCAGCAGATAGTTGAGCAGGCCGAACACCGATTTCTTCATCTCACCCGCATAAGCGGTGCCACCGATCAGGATAAGTTTTTCGGTGAAATTGACCGCGATAACCGTCTCGCTGCGGCAGCCATGACGCGCGGGATCGGCGCGGAAGCTGGGCAGATCGATAATCGTATATTCGGGATCGAAGCCGGGCAGTTCCTCAGCCGCCGGGCGCACCAACATCGTGCGGATGAACAGATTGTGCCAGGCGAGTTCGTTGATCACGCGAACGCGGACGCGGTGCTCAGGCTGCGATCCGCCGAACAGGTCCTGGACGAACAAGGTGTCTTTTTCGCCGAGCGCGGCGATGAAATCGGCCTTCAGCGCGGCGAAATGTTCAGGCGTCATGCCTTTGTTGGTCTTGCCCCACCACACCGTGTTTTCGGTTTCGGCATCACGGACGATGAACTTATCCTGCGCGCTGCGCCCAGTGTGCTGGCCGGTTGCGACCACCAACGGACCGTCCGCAGCCAGATGCCCCTCGCCCCGCGCAAGCGCCACTTCGACGAGCGGGGCCGTGATCAGATTCCAATGGAGCTTTGCCTTCGTGGCGAATCCCTGAGCGCTTAGGCCCTTATTGGGGGTGCGTTCGGTCACGATGATCTCTCCCAGAAATGTCCCTAGCGATGCTTGCGCATACGTATACTGATTCGGCGCATATCGCCCATCGCCCAAACGGTCAAACCAGCGAATGCGACAAGGAGTTGAGCCGCGCGGCGCTTTGTCCTAGGCCAAGCGCCGGTAATAAAAGGCTTGCACCGCCGATGACGGCTACGATCGCGCTTGTCGATGATGATCGCAACATTCTCACCTCGGTCTCCATCGCGCTCCAGGCCGAAGGATTTTTGACCCGCGTCTATTCAGATGGCGAGACCGCGTTGAAGGCACTGATCGACAACCCACCTGATCTCGCCATTTTCGATATCAAGATGCCACGGATGGATGGCCTGGAATTGCTCCGTCGGCTGCGTGAAAAAAGCGTGATGCCGGTGATTTTCCTCACCTCGAAAGATGATGAGCTCGACGAAGCCCTTGGCCTCGCCATGGGTGCCGACGACTATATCGCCAAGCCATTTTCACAACGGCTCCTCATCGCCCGTATCAAAGCGATCCTGCGCCGGACCGAACTGTCGCAACCGACGGCCCCCGGTGAAGAGCAAGTGCCGTCGGAAATATTGGAACGCGGCAAATTGGCCATGGACCCGGCGCGCCACCGCGTGACCTGGGAAGGCAACCCCGTTACGCTCACCGTGACAGAATTCCTCATCCTCGAAACGCTGGCGCAACGCCCCGGCATCGTGAAGACCCGCAATCAATTAATGGATGCGGCTTATCAGGACGACATCTATGTCGACGACCGGACCATCGACAGCCACATCAAGCGCGTCCGTCGCAAATTCCGCCAAGTGGCCCCGGAATTTGACGCGATTGAAACGCTTTATGGCGCTGGCTATCGATTCTCAGAGGAGTAGCCCGCGCCACGGCGACGATCGTGATAGCGATCTTTCTCTGCGCTGGTCGGGGCGCGTCTCCCTCACCCGCCGTATTTTGGCGGTCAACATCTTCGCGCTCGCCATGCTGGCTGGCGGTTTTTTCTATCTCGACAGTTTCCGCAGCCGCATCGTCGATAGCCGGGTCGCGCAGGCCAAGCGGGAGGCGCGGCTGATCGCAGAGGCTCTTGCCGCGGCCCAGCCAAAGGCGCGCGAGGCGTTGGCGATTGATCTTGCCCGTAGCACCGGCACAAGGCTGCGCCTGTTCGATGCAACCGGCGCCCAGACCGCCGATAGCCGCGCGATGGGATTGCGTAATTTCACCCTGGTCGATCCCGACACCGAAGGTAGCGGTGCGCGCGCGGGTCGGTTCCTGGATGCGCTGATCGACACGGTGGTCGGGGCAGAGCGCGCACCGCTGTATCGCGAACGCCGCGCGGGCCAAACCTGGCCTGACGTGCCCATCGCCCAACAGACGCAGCAAGCCGTCGCGACGGTTTGGCGCGCGCCTGATCGCACGCCCGTCATCACAGCAGCTGCGCCACTGCCCGGCCAAAGTCGCGGTAGCACAGTGGTAATGACCGCGATCAACGCACGGGACATCACCCAAACGGTGCGACTCGAGCGGTTTCGGCTAAGCCTGGTGCTGCTGGTCGTGTCGATTGCGTCGATTTTGCTCTCGCTGTTTTTGGCGCGCACGATCGTCCGCCCGCTACGTCGGCTGGCGCTGGCCGCCGTGCGAGTCAGGCTGGGCCGCGCCCGTGAAGTCGTGGTCCCCCGGCTCCCCTCGCGCGGTGACGAGATCGGCATGCTGGCGCGCGCCCTGTCGGACATGAGCCAGGCGCTTCGCGCCCGGATTGATGCGACCGAAGCATTTGCCGCCGATGTGACGCACGAAATGAAAAACCCGCTCGCCTCGCTTCGCTCTGCGGTTGAGGGGCTGGGCATGGTGCGTGAACCGGTGCTCCAGGAAAAACTGCTGGCGATCGTCCGCGACGATGTCCATCGGCTCGATCGGCTGATCAGCGACATTTCCGAAGCATCACGGCTCGACGCCCAGCTTAGCCGGGCCAAATTTGAACCCGTCGATATCGGCGCGATGATCGACGCATTGCTCAATGCGCGCACGCAGCGCGGCATCGAACGCGGGGTTAGAATGCTGGCCGATCATCGCCACGACAAACCATTGCTGGTGCTTGGGGAAGATACCCGGCTGGAACGCGTATTCGAAAACCTGATCGACAATGCGATTTCGTTTTCGCCCAATGACGGCCTGATTGCGATATCGCTGGTGGTGGACGCGCGCGAGGTTGAAATTGCGGTCGAGGATGAGGGGCCCGGCGTACCCGAAGAGTCCCGAGAGCAGGTTTTCCGCCGCTTTCAGTCAATAAGGCCGAAGGAAGAAGCATTTGGCAAGCATTCCGGGCTTGGCCTTGCCATTGCGCGGACCATCATCGAGGGCCATCAAGGGAAAATTGCCGTCGAATCGCGCAGCGACCAGCACAATGGCGCGCGATTCGTCGTCAGGCTGCCCTTGGCGGAGATGTCATGAACGAGGCGCGTCGATGACCATCGTTTCTTCCGAGACGCTGCACGCATCCTGCGTCGCGATTGGTGACCTTGCCGTCCTGATCGAGGGGCCTTCGGGCGCGGGGAAGTCCGATCTGGCGCTCCGCTTGATCGATCGCGGCGCGCAGCTTGTCAGCGACGATTACACAATGCTGATTCGATCCGGGAAACAATTGCTGGCGACGGCACCCGCAACGATTGCCGGGAAGATCGAAGTACGCGGGCTTGGCATCATGCCAATGCCCCATCGCGATCGGGTGCCCGTCGCCTTGTTGATCGCCTTGGCCGAGAATGTTGAGCGCATGCCCCCTGAACAGCAAAGCAGGCGCATCGCCGGGATCGATATTGCCGTGGTCGCCCTGGAAGGGAAGCACGCATCGGCGCCAATCAAGGTGGAACTTGCCCTTCAGCGGCTGGGCGCAGCGGCATGACGCGGCCGGGATCAAAGGACATCCTGCTTGTCACCGGCATGTCGGGTGCGGGCAAATCGACCACGCTGAAAACCCTGGAGGATCTTGGCTGGGAGGTGGTCGACAATCTGCCGCTGCTGCTGCTGGATCGGTTGCTGGCGACGGCCCAGCCCCCCAGCGGCGGTGATAATGCCCGGCCGCTCGCGCTGGGAATCGGCGCGCAAACCCGCGATTTCGACCCCGATACCATCGTCAAACGAATCAAGACGCTGCGGGCCGATCACGGCCATGACATTGGCACGCTTTTCCTCGATTGCAGCGGCGCCGAGCTCGAGCGACGCTATTCGGAAACCCGCCGACGTCATCCGCTCGCGCTCGATCGGCCAGCGTCCGACGGCATCGCCCGCGAGCGCGAATTGCTGGCGCCACTGCGCCGATGGGCGAATCGATTGATCGACACCACCAGCTTGTCGAGCAACGAACTTGCGCAGAAAATTCGATCGACCTTTGCCCGTGAAGGGTTGAGTGGGCCGACTCTATCGGTGATGTCATTCGGCTTTGCGCGCGGGTTGCCGCGGGATGCCGATCTGGTGCTGGACGTGCGTTTCCTGCGCAATCCGCATTGGGATGATGCGCTGCGCCCGGGGACCGGGCTCGATGCCGATGTCAGCGCCTATATCATCGCCGATCCGGCTTATGCAGAGGCGATGGCGGCAATCGACGCGATGATCCTGCTGCTGCTGCCGCGCTACCGGGCCGAGGGAAAATCCTATGTCACGATCGCTTTCGGGTGTACCGGCGGAAGACATCGTTCGGTGCATGTCGCTGACCGGATGGCGAAGCGGTTGCGCGACGCGGGTTTTTCGCCCACGGTTACGCACCGCGATCTGGGGGCCGCGTCGCAGGACTCGCTTGAGGCTATTCCAGTGACGCCGAGTATTGTGTGACGATGGACGGGCATATTTCTGGGCATGATTGTGGGGATTTTTCTAAAGTGATCGGGCGGCAATGATCGGGCTGGTACTCGTTACCCATGGCCGCCTGGCCGAAGAATTTGTGACGGCGATGGAGCATGTCGTCGGCAAGCAAGACCATATTGCCACCATTTCGATTGGCCCGGATGACGATATGGAGGGCCGCCGCGCCGATATCGCCAGCGCCATCAAGGCAGTGGAAACCGGCCAGGGCGTGATCGTGCTGACCGATTTGTTCGGCGGTACACCGTCCAACCTCGCCATTTCGTTGATGGAAACCGGCCGGGTTGAGGTGATCGCCGGGATTAATTTGCCAATGCTGATTCGCCTGGAAGGCGCGCGCAAATCGATGAAAGTGACCGACGCCGTGGCCGCTGCACGCGAAGCGGGGCGCAAATATATCTCGGTCGCGTCCGAAGTGCTGGGCGAAGCCGCCGCGTGAGCAAGGTTTTTCGCACGGTCACCATCACCAATCGTCGCGGCCTGCATGCACGGACCAGCGCGAAATTCGTGACGCTCGCCTCCACCCTGCCTGTCGATGTCGCGGTGGTGAAGGATGGATCGCCGGTCACCGGCACATCCATCATGGGTCTGATGATGCTGGGCGCCGCGATGGGCGACCACATCACGATCAGCGCCGAGGGCGACGGCGCCCAGGCCGCCGTGGACGCGCTGGCCGAGCTGGTCGAGGCGAAGTTCGGCGAGGATTGATCCCGCCAATGCCACGCGAAATCACCGCCTACTCCAATCCCCTGATCAAGCGCGTGCGCCAGCTGCGCGAAAAGCGCCACCGCCGCGAAGAAGGGCTGTTCCTGGCCGAGGGCTTGCGCATCCTGACGGAGGCGCGCGAGACCGGGCGGCTGCCGCAGTTCCTGTTTTATGCCCGCGACAGTGCCGCCCACCCGCTGGTTACCGCGCTGATCGCCGATGTCGAGGCGGCGGGTGGCGAGGCGATCGAGACGGTGCCCGATATCCTGTCAAAACTATCGGGCAAGGATAACCCGCAAGCAGTGGTCGGCGTGTTCGCCGAATTTGCCCGGTCGCTTGCGTCGCTTGACCGGCCAAGCGCCGACATTTGGCTGGTCGCCGAGCGGCTGCGCGACCCCGGTAATCTTGGCACGATCCTGCGCACCGGCGATGCGGTCGGCGCGGGCGGGCTGATCCTGATCGGCGAGTGCGTCGATCCTTTCTCGGTAGAGGCGGTGCGCGCGAGCATGGGCGCGCTGTTCACCGTGCCGATCGTGCAGTGCGACTGGGCCGATTTCATCGCCTGGCTGCGCGCCGGGCCGGGCCAGCTGGTCGGACTGAGCCTGGATACCAAAACACATTACCGCGCCGCTGATTATGCAGCGCCGACCTTTTTGCTGACGGGCAATGAAGCGCAGGGCATGCCCGATGACTATGCCGCAGCGTGCGATCTGCTGGTCAAGATCCCCATGTTGGGCAAGGCCGACAGCCTGAATGCCGCGGTGGCGACAGCGGTGATGGCCTATGAAGTGCTGGGGCAGCGGCGCGGCTAAGGGCCCCGATTTCGCCGTCAGCATTTTTTCGCAAAAATATGGAAACCAAGGCGGCGCTCCGGCATCTAATAGCCGTATAGGTCTGCGAGATCGCCCGGAGATGGCCCCCATGTCCGAATTAGCGCGGTCCTCCGAACAAGTGTCGACTGACGAAGGAATGATTTTGAAGCTTTCATCATGCCAGGGGGGATTGGACCAGACGGAATTGGGCCAAACGGCATCAGTTGAACACGTATCGCCAGACCTGCCCGCAAGGCCCGGAAAGCCGAGCCAAATGGAAATAGAAGCAGCGGTGCGCACCCTGATCAAGGCAGCGGGGGACAACCCGGCGCGCGAAGGATTGATCGACACGCCAGCGCGCGTCGCCCGCGCCTATGATGAATGGTTTTCGGGCTATGCAATTGATCCCACTGCGTTGCTCAGCCGGACATTCGCCGAAGCGGAATCGTATCGGGAAACCGTCCTGCTTTGCGATATCCCGCTAGTATCCACCTGCGAACACCATATGGCCCCCATCATTGGCGTGGCGCATGTCGGCTATCGGCCGCGCGACCGCGTCGTGGGCATTTCAAAACTGTCACGGCTGGTGGACGCGTACTCCCGGCGGCTGCAATTGCAGGAACGCTTGACCCAGCAAATCGGGATGACGCTGTGGGAGGTTCTCGCCCCGCGCGGTGTTGCGGTGGTGATTGACGCTACGCATGGGTGTATGGCGACTCGCGGGGTTAATCAGCGCGGGGTCACGATGCGAACAGAATGCTGGCTAGGGGATTTCCGAGAGGATCGGGATCTGCGTCGAGACTTTTTGACATCGGTCCGTGACGCGCGCGCGGGCGAGCGTTGATGCGATCCGACACGCTTGACTACGCCGAGATGGACGATGCCGTCTTGGCCGACCTGTTTCGGGCGCGCGATTCCGGCGCAGTTCGGTTCATTGCGACCCAGAACAACCAACGCCTGTTTCGGGCGGCCTGGGCGGTCCTGAAGGACGGCGGAGAGGCGGAAGATGCCGTGCAAAGCGGGTATCTGAAGGCATTTGCGGCGATCGACAGCTTTGAGGGCAGATCAAAGCTGTCGACCTGGCTGACCCGCATCGTCATCAACGAAGCGTTGACCCGACGCCGCTCCGCGCGTCGCCGCGCGCCCCTTATCGGGGAAGCTGACGCGTTGGGAATTGAGTCTGGCCGGAGCGATGACAGGGGGCATCCGGCTGGCCAGCCGACCCCGGAACAGCATGTCGCCAACGTGCAATTACAACAAGCGCTTGAACAAGCGTTGAGCCGTTTGCCGGACATCTACCGGATCGTCTTCGTTCTGCGCGAGATCGAGGGGATGACAGTAGACGAGGCAGCCGTCGCGCTGGATATCCTACCCGCCACCGTCAAAACCAGGTTCTTCCGGGCTCGCCAGATGCTGCAGGCCCAGCTGGCCTCTGTCGATCGCACTGACCTTGAGGATTTCCTGACCTTTGCCGGTGCTGCCTGCAGCTCGCTGACGGATCGACTTTTGGATCTGATTGCGGCGCACGTGGCGCGTGCGAGACCATCATTTCACTGATTACTAACGGAGCACCCCAATGTCGTCGACGACCACGTCATCTTCCCGTTCCGACTGGCGTAAATTCAGGATCACGCAGATCGTGGCGGAAAGTGCGGTGATCAAATCCTTCTACCTCGAACCCGCCGATGGCGCGGCGATGGCCCCACACCGCGCCGGACAGCATCTGCCGATCCGGTTAGCACAGCCCGGCGGTGAACCACCCCTGCTGCGGACCTATACGGTCTCTGTTGCGCCGTCTGCGCAGCAATTGCGCATCAGCGTGCGGAAGCTTGGCACGGGTTCAAGCCATTTGCACGACGCGATCGCTGTCGGTGACACGATCGACTGCCGCGAGCCCGACGGCGATTTCATCATCGACACGTCCCCGACCCACCCTGTCGTCATGATTGCGGCGGGCGTTGGCATCACGCCTATCCTCGCGATGATCACGCACTTGGTCGATGACGGCGAACGCACCGGTGCGATGCGCCCGATCACCTTCTTTTACGCCGCCCGCACCAAGGCTGAGCGCGGCTTTGATGGCGAACTAGACCGCCTGGTTGAGCGAGCGAACGGCAAATTGACGATCATCCGCCTGCTGCAGGAAACCGATGATGCCGTGATCGGTAAGGATTATGAAGAACAGGGCATCCTGTCCGCGGGCATATTGGAGAAGTATCTGGGCTTCCAACTCTATGATTTCTACATGTGCGGGCCGCCGGGCTTCATGCAAGCGATCTATGACGCCCTGACGAGCCACGGCGTCGCAGATCATCGCATTTTTGCCGAAGCGTTCGGCCCTGCGTCGCTGAAGCGTCAGACCGAAAACCGCAGTGTCGCCCCGCAAGCCGAACCATCCGCGATCCCCATTGACGTCGTCTTCAATGCAGCGGGCGACCATGGCGTCTGGGCACCCGGTGCAGGCAGCTTGCTCGAATTTGCCGAAGCATCGGGCCTGACACCCGAATTCGGCTGTCGCGAGGGTGCCTGTGGGGCGTGCAAAACGCCGTTAGTTGCCGGTGCGGTTGCCTATTTCAGAGAAACCTCGGCCGCGCATGGCGACAATGAAGTGCTGATCTGCAGCGCGGTACCCGCCGCGAGCGCTGACGGTACGATCAACAAGCTTGTCCTTGCCATCGGGTAAGCGCGATGTCCGCGCTTGCCCGCCCGTTGCAGATTTTCCAATCAGCGCTGAAAGTCAGCGCCAACCATCATGAGGTATTATGACTGAGCGCGCACCCATTACCCTCAGCCGATTTGTCGGTGCCGATGCGGGGCAGTGGCAGATCACGTCAATTCGCGAATTTCGCGGGGCAAGCCTGCCCTCGGCGCGCTTTCTGGCCATCGATGCCGAGGCCAGTGCAGGCACTCCAGCATGGACGCTGCGCGGTGCCGGCAGCAATTTGCGCTACACCACTGCGCCTGAACGCACGGCGCTGCAGGCAAAGCAGGAAGGATTGGGGCGTCCCGCCTCTACCCGCGCGGCGCTGATCCCGATCCGCAAATCGGCCGAATGGTGGGCAATGGCGCAGGACGAGCGTCGCGCCGTCTATGAACAGGGATCGCATTTGCCGATCGGGCTCGATTATCTGCCGGGTGTCGCTCGCAAACTCTATCATTCGCGCGATCATGGCGAACCCTTCGACTTCCTGACCTGGTTCGAATTCGCGCCCGATCAAGAAGCCGCGTTCGACCACATGCTGGTGCGGCTGCGCGAATGTGCCGAATGGGATTATGTCGACCGCGAGGTCGACATCCGACTGACCCGCGTCACGGCCTGACGACAATTATGCTTTTGCACTTAGAACGTGATGACGTCGGATTGATCCAACCTTACACCCGTTCGGGCTGAGCCCTTCGACTGCCTGCAAGGCAGGAGCTCAGGATAAACTTCGGCCAATATGGCCGAAGTCGAAGCCCAAGCGCGACGCTTGCCCTTCGACTTCGCTCAGGGCGAACGGGGATGGATTGATTCAAGTCGATGCCATCACACTATAACGACCCGAGAGATGCGGCTGTAGGGCTGCGGGAGCGCTGAGGCGTTCCCGTTCAATCACGTTGGGAGCCGCTTCGCTACCCCCTTTTCGCGCGCCCTACTCCACCGCCTCGCCCAAATCCTCGATTAGGGGGAGCGCGTCGCCATAGCGGGCGAGCGCTTCCACGGGCGGCACGTCCTCGATCTCGCGCGGGCCGGTGTCGATGCTGAGGTCGCGGAACTTGCGAGCGGTGACCAGCGCGCGGCTTTCGAAGCTGCTCACAAAGATATTGTAATTATTGACCGCACTGGTCAGCCCGCCGCCGACCTTGCGCAAATCGCCCGCCGCCTTGGCGAGGCGTTCGTACAGCTCCTTGCCGAGCATACCGATTTCTTGCGCCTGCTTGGCCATTTTTTCCTGGCGCCATACGGCATCGACGGTGCGCGCAATCGCGATCAAATTGGTTGGCGTCGCCAGCAGCACGCGTTTTTCGAAGGCGAAATCCCACAGGGTTGGGTCATGCTCCAACGCCGCCGACAGGAAATGTTCGCCGGGCACGAACATGATGACATAATCGGGCGCATCGGCGAACTGGCTCCAATAGGCCTTGTTGCCGAGCCCGTTGACATGCGCGCGCATTGAGGCGGCGTGGAGTGCGAGCCCCTTTTGCCGCTCTTCTTCATCAACCGCGCCAAACGCATCCTGATAGGCGTTGAGCGACACCTTGGCATCGATCACCAGTGCACGACCGCCGGGCACGCGGACGATCGCATCGGGGCGCAGCCGCCCGCCCTCATCATCGCCGCCAGCGACGCTGACTTCGGTCTGGAAATCGGTATGTTCCGAGAGGCCGCAGGTTTCGAGCACATTTTTGAGCTGTTGCTCACCCCAGCGACCGCGCGATTTGGGTGCATTGCGCAGCGAATTGACGAGCTTGGCGGCCTCGCTTGAGACCTTTTCCTGGCCGATGCGCAGCCCTTCCAACTGGCCCTTGAGCTGATCGAATGCGCTGGTCCGATCGGTCTCCACCTTCCTGACCGTCTCTTCATAGCGGCTGAGCCGATCGCTGACCGGCTGGAGCATCGAGCGGAGATTTTGCCCCGCCGTCTCTTCGGATTGCTTGAACCGCTCATCGGCGCGGCGCAGGAAATTCTCCTGTGCGTCGGTCAACAGCTTGGTCGAGACATCAGCGAATTGCGCGGCCATCACGTCCTTTGCCTCGCGCAGCTCCGCCAGCCGAGCCTCGAACGCGCCCGCTTGCGCCTTGAGCGTGGCGAGATCGGTGCGCGCCGTGTCGCGTTCATCGCGCACTTGCTCGAGCGTCGCGGCGATTGCGGCGACGCCCTTGGCGCGCTCCTCCGCGCCGGCCAGATCGACGATCGCCCGGCGAAAATCCTCCGCCCGCGCGTCACGCTCCGCGCGCGCCTGTGCGGCGCCGCGCCCGCCGAGCACCCAGCCAATACCCAGGCCAAGCACGAGTGACGCGAGGATGAAAATGATCACGAACGGGTCCAAATCTCTGGCCTTCCCATGGAACGAAGCGCGAACTTAACGCCTTGGCCGATCAGCGGCAAGCAGGCGATGGCGCAACGGTGCCTGGGGCCGTGATCAGGGCTTGGCCAACGGGTAGCGGCGGAATCAGCCGGCCATCGCGGGCCGCCGCGCATAAACCCCATAGGCCGCGATGATCGCATAACAGGCGGCGGGCAGGATCAGCGCGAACCGCAGGCTGCTCGCGTCAGCGATCAGGCCCGTTAGCGGCGGGATCACCGCGCCGCCAACGATCGCCATCGCGATGATGCCCGATCCTTCTGCCGCGCGCTTGCCCAGCCCTTCGCTGGCGAGCGAGAAAATCGTCGGGAACATGATCGAATTCATCAGCCCGATCAGCAGCAGCGACCAACCAGCCATTGGCCCCGTGCTATTCGCCGAAAGCAGGATCAGCGTGATCGATCCAGCCGCCACCGCAGCCAGTACCATGCCCGGCGACACCAGCCGCAGCACGACCGCGCCAATGAACCGCCCCACCATCGCGCCGCCCCAGTAAAAGCCGACATAGGTGCCCGCGGTGGACGCCCCGATGCCGAAGACATCGGCCTGGATCAGATAATTGACGATCAGCGACCCGATGGCGACTTCCGCCCCGACATACAGAAAGATGCAGGCCGCACCGAACCCGAAACGCGGCCGCTCCAGCAGATTGAAGGCGCGCAGCACACTGCCGCTGTCCTCAACGACATTGGGCAAGCGATTGCGCCGCGTCCACACCACGCCCGCGACGATCACCAGCGCCAGCGCCAGCGCGAGATAGGTGTTCACCACCACCTGCGTTTCCGCCGTGCGATAGGCATCGAGCGCAGCGCCGCTGAGCGTCTTCGGATCGACCTTCGCGAGGCTGCCGAGGATCAGATAGCCGCCGACGATCGGGAAGATCGTCGTGCCAAGCGAGTTGAACGCTTGCGCAAAAGTCAGTCGGCTATGCGCGGTGGCCGGTCTGCCGAGCAGTGAGATCAGCGGATTGGCGACGACCTGGACCATTGTGATCCCCGCCGCCAGCACGAACAGGGCAAACAGGAACACACCGAATTGGCCCGATTGCGATGCCGGGATGAACAACAGGCACCCGGCCGTCATGATCACCAGCCCAATCGAGGCCGAGCGCATATAGCCCGCCTTGCGCACAATCGCGGCAGCGGGGATCGAGAAGATGAAATAGGCCGCGAAAAAGGCCGATTGCACCAGCAGCGCCTGAAAATAATTGAGCGTGAACAGGTCTTTCAGCTTTGGAATGATGACATCGTTCAAACTGGTGATGCCGCCAAAGATGAAGAACAGGGCAAAGACGAAAATCTGCAGATCGGGCGCGTTCACCCCCTGCCCGGTATCGGCGGTGGCGGTTGGTTGAGCGGGGGCGAGGGCCATGATCAGTCCTTTGTTCGGAGGGTCAGGCCAGCGCGGCCAGCATATCGCGATGCGAGGGGAAGTTCATCCCGCACCGGGCGATGAAATTATCAATCACCGCCATCCGGTCGCCACCTGATACGGCTTGCATCCGGCTATCATCGGGGAAAGTCCCATAGCCCGCAAGCAAGCAATGTCATGAGATTGCCGAATAATAGCCGCCAATACTGCCAATGTCGGGGGATTCAACGACGGTGATCTGCGCGCGGCCCTTGCCCTTTATCTTGCCCCAGCCATGGGCGAACAGATTGGCGGCTATCCAGCCCGCCGTACCGCCGCCCAGAATGACGATGCGGAACCGCGCTTTAGTCATTCACATGGCGGCCCAGCAGCCAGCGGAAAATCTCATCTAGCCGGGCGTTCCAGGCGTTTTCTTCATGCGCGGTGCCGGGGTAGCTGCGCGTTTCAAAATCGCGCTGCGGCTGCCAGCCAACATTGATGAGCGCTGCATCGATCTTTGTCTGCCACGCGCCATAATATTGGTCGAGCGTCTGGTCGCCGTGATCGAACCAGATGTGGCGGCCAGCCGGCGGGCCGAGCCGCTCGTTCAGATACCGGGTCCATGCAGCAGTGATCTCCGCCCGGTTTTCGTCCGCCTTAATCGGATCGATCAGCGGCCAGTGCGTCGAAACACAGCCCGCCATACCAAATATCTGCGGATATTCGGCAATGGCATAAAGCGAGATTAGTCCGCCCATGCTCGAACCGACAATGGCCGTATGATCCCGGTCACGCTTGGTGCGATACCGCTGGTCGATCATTGGTTTGAGCTCGGCGGTTAGAAACTTCAAATAGGCATCCGAACGGATTGGCCCTTTCAGGAAGTCCTGGCCCTCGCCGCGCACTTTGGGAGACAGCGATTCAAAGACGCGCTGTGGCATATAGGTCCGTGGGCGATCCAGGCCGTGGCTGTAAATGCCGACGATGATGACCGGATCGATCGCCTTGTCGGCGACAAGCCGCATCACCGATTTGTCGGCTGCCCAGATTTTGTTGAAATTGGACTTTTCCAGGAAGAACAGATTCTCGGCATCGTGCATATAGACGACGCCATAGCGCTGCTTGCCACGCGCGTAGCCGGGCGGGAGCCAGATCGTGACGTGCGCAGCGCCAATATTGGCAGATCCGAATTTGGGCAGATCGACAAAGCTGCCCTCATCGGTGGGCGTTGCCGCCTGCGCACCGCCCATACCGAGCAGCACCGCGCCGATAAGGGCCACCAGCTTCATGATCATTGGCCCTTACCCTTCGCAACAAAGCGGATCGCCTGCCCGCCGCCCGGTGCCAGCGCTAGCATCAGCGTGTCGCCCTGCTTTACCTTGCGCGTCTCGATCACGATCGAATGGCGCTTTTCAGTGGCATAAGTGGCATCGTCGCCGTCGCGATAGATTTGCGCGGTGTAGGTTTTGCCCGGATCGAGGAAATCGAGCTTCACGTCGAGCTTGCGGGCATCTTCATCGCCGACTGCGCCCAGGAACCAGTCATCGCTGCCGCGTGGGCGGCGGACGATCGTTGCATAATCACCGACTTCGCCGTTCAGCATGCGGGTATCGACCCAGTCGGTAGGCACATCCTTGATGAACTGGAAGGCGGCTGGGTATTTCGCATAGTTTTCCGGCGTATCGGCAGCCATCACCACGGGTGAATAGAGCACGACATAGAGCGCCAGCTGCTTGGCGATGGTCGACAGGATCGGGCTGTCGTCGCTGCCTGTCAGGCTGAGCACGCCGGGGGTGAAATCCATCGGCCCTTCGAGCATGCGGGTGAAGATCAGGTTCGCCTCATGATCGGGCGGATTCTTGGCACTCCAGGCGTTATATTCCATGCCGCGCGATCCCTCGCGCGCCACCCAATTGGGATAGGTGCGGTGCAGGCCAGTGCCCTTGATCGGTTCATGGCTGTCGAACGCGACATGATATTTGGCAGCGGCAAGGGCCACGCGGATAAAGTGGTTCGACATCCACTGCCCCTCATGCCACTCGCGCAATTTGGTGCCATCGGCATCGACGCGTTCGATCTGCGCGGCATCGGTGACATAGCCCGTCTTCACAACCATCTCGCCATGATCAGCGGCGAATTTGAACGCCTTGTCGAACTGGTCTTCATAATGGCTGGCAGCACCGCCCGTTTCGTGGTGGCCGATCAAGCGGACGCCCTTTTTCTTGCCATAGGCGGCAAGCATATCGGCGTCGAAATCAGCGGTCGGCTGGGCAAAGTCCATGTCGTTGCCATTGCCGAACCAGTCACCGTCCCAGCCGACATTCCAGCCTTCTACCAGCACGTCATGGATGCCGCTGGCGGCGGCGAAATCGATATATTTCTTGACGTTCTCATTGGTGGCACCGTGCTTGGGCCCGCGCGCCCAGGACCAGTTGCCCTTGATCATGTTCCACCACACGCCGGCGAATTTGCCCGGCTTGAACCAGCTGACATCGCCCAATTTGTTGGGCTCGTTCAGGTTGAGCATTAGATGGCTCATGTACAGGCCCGGCGCATTATCGGCGATGATCAGCGTGCGCCACGGCGTGAACCAGGCACCGGTCTTGGTCACCTTAGGCTTACCCGCGCCGGGCGTCAGCGTCGCCCGCAGCGTCGTGCCCTCTCCGCGCGACACCGCCATGCCCGAATAATCGACCAAAGCCGCTTCATGGAGCGCGACATGCGTGCCGTCCGCAAGCTTGATCGTCACTGGCGTATCCGCCGTCCCAACCGCCGACAGCGGCGTCTTGTTGTAGAGATACTCCTCGCGGTTCCACAGAAAGGCGGGCTTCCACCACGCCGTCCCGTCCTGCGCGAAGGCGAATTCGGTCAACTCATCGGCGATATTGGCTTGCTTCAGATTGGGTTGATCAGGGAATTCATAGCGAAAGCCGACGCCGTCATCATATAGCCGGAACACGACGTCCATCTGGCGCATCAGCCCGCTTGATTCCTGAAAGCGCACGCGCAGTTCACGGAAATGATTGCGGATCGACTGCCATTCGCCCCAGGGCTGGGTCCAATTGCCGTCCTCGTCACGCGCCGACTGGCTGACGAATTTCAGCCCGCGCTCAATCTTGCGGGCATCGGTGAACAGGAAACCGAGCCGCGACGGGGTGATGATCGGCTTGCCGTTGCGCTTCACTTCATACAGCACGCGGCCGTCGCCATCGACATCGACCGAGACCGCCACGACATTGCCCGGCGAGGCGAGCCCGGCGACCGGTTCGGCATAAGCGGGGATTGCCGCCACCAGCGCCATCGCGGCGCCAATCCGACCGACCATTGTGATCGCGTTCATTGATCGATCGTCCTTGCTACATAGCCGGAAAAGCGGCCCAGCGCCCAATCATCAACCGTCCCGACCTGCGCAACGATCTGCCAGCGAGCGGGCTCGGCCGGTGCCCAGCGGACTGGCTTTTCGCCCAGATTGAAAACACACAGCATCGTCTCACCGGCCACTGACCGGTCAAACACCAGCATCTGGTCCGATGCCTCAATGACGCGCATCGCGCCGAGCAGCAGCGCGTCGCTGTCGTTGCGCAACGCCACAAGCGTCCGGGTGAAGGCCAGCATCGATTCCGGATCGCCGTCCTGCGCGCTTATCGTCAGTGCGGCATGGTCATCGCCCAGCGGCAACCACGGCTTGCCCGACGAAAAGCCCAAACCCGGCGAGACAGCGCACCACGGCAATGGCGTCCGCGCGCCATCGCGATTCAGCGTCAGCGGCCAATTGGCGATCGCCTCCGGGTCCTTCAGGTCATCGAAGCCGATTTCGACCTGGCTGAGGCCCAGTTCCTCGCCCTGGTAAATGAAGACATCGCCGCGCAGGCACAGCAGCAACAGCATCGTCAGCCGCGCATAGCCGTCGCGATCCTCCGGCGCAGCCCAACGCGATACAGCGCGCGGCGCATCATGGTTGGAGAACGCCCAGCTTGGCCAGCCAAGCCCTGGCTGGTCCGGCCAGCGCTCGGTCGCTTCGCGCACCAGCCCAGGTGTCAGTTGCCGGGCGTAGAGAAAATCAAAACCATAGGCGCTGTCAAAATGGCGACCATCGGCAGTGAACGCCTTCATTTCATGATCGTTATCAGCGCCGCCGATTTCCGCCACGGTGAAACGATTGCCACAACTGTCGAGCAGGGCACGAATGCGCGCGATAAAGCGCGGGATATCGGCATGCGATTGATTGTGGACGTGCAACTGGAAATCAAAAGGCCGCGTGCGTGGGGTGTTGCTGGGCGGCGCGGGTGGATTATCCGTCAGCGCCGGATCATGCATTGAGAAATTGATCGCATCCATCCGGAAGCCATCAACACCCCGATCAAGCCAGAAGCGCGCCGTCGCGAGCAAGGCGTCCTGCACATCCGGGTTATGGACGTTGAGCTGCGGCTGGCTGCTGAGGAAATTATGCATGTAATATTGGCCACGCCGCGCGTCCCAGGTCCAGGCTGGACCGCCGAACACCGATTGCCAGTTGCTCGGCGGCGAGCCATCCGGCTTGGCATCCGCCCAAACATACCAATCCGCTTTGGCATTGGCACGATCGGCGCGGCTTTCCTGAAACCATCCATGCGCATCGCTGGTGTGCGAATAGACCTGATCGATGATGATCTTCAGCCCCAACGCATGGCCGCGTTCGATCAGCGCGTCGAAATCATCGAGCGTCCCGAAAATCGGATCGACATCGCAATAATCGGACACATCATAACCGAAATCAGCCATTGGCGACGGGAAGAAGGGCGACAGCCACACCGCATCAACGCCCAATGACGCGACATGATCTAGCCGCGCGGTAATGCCGGGCAGATCCCCAATACCGTCGCCGTTCGAATCCGCGAAACTGCGCGGGTAGATTTGATAGATCGTCGCGCCACGCCACCATTCACGCGTGAGACGGGGTCGATCCATATGGGCAAGCTGTTGGTTCATTTTGATTTTTCTGCAGCACAAACGATGAAATCAAGCGGTGGGACGCTGACCCGAACACTGCCAGGGGCGGTCGCTTCCACCGCACATTGCCCGTGCAGCGACGTGAACTGGCGGGAACCGTAATCAACCGTGACATTGGCGGAAACCGCCTCTGTTGCCGTGTTGAACGCAATCAGCACCTCGCCACCGCTCACGGGATCAAATCGCGAGACGGCAAACAGTCCCGGCTTGTCGCCTGCTAGTCGGACGACGCTGCGCCCGCGGGTCAGCGCAGGGGTTGCGGAGCGCAGCCTGGTCAGCTCGGCGATAAGCTGGAAGATCGGATGGGTCTGATCGAAATTGGCATCCGCCGTCGTCGCCTTGGTGCCCAGCAGCACGTTATCATTGTACACCGCCACCTTGCTCGGGAACTGATCCTCGCGTGCATTCTGGTCGTTACCGTCGCTAACAAAGCCCTGTTCATCGCCCGCATAAATGGTCGGCGCACCGCGCAGCGTCAGCAGCATCGCCTGCGCCAGCATCGTGCGCCGGAACAGCTCGTCATTGCTGATTGCGGGCAGCGCCTTGCGTACATAGGTCGATAGCCGCCCGACGTCGTGATTGCTGACAAAGGTCGGCAGCGCCAGCGCGGTTTCGACCCCGCCTGCATAAATCGGGTCGGCAGCGAACAAGCGCTCCAGCGTTTCGCTGCCCTTGCCACTGGTCGCGGCGATCACCGCATATTGGAATGCATAATCGAGCACCAACGGCATCTTGTCGACATGGGTATAATGGGCGAGGAGCGCGGGATCGAAATCCTCGGTATAGACTTCACCGAAGATCGGAAAATTCGGGATGCCCTTCGCCTTGGCGCGGGCCAGCATGGCGGGGATAAAGGCCTGCCAAAACTCCGGATTAACGTGCTTGGCGGTGTCGACACGGAAGCCATCAACCCCGAACTTGTCGATCCAGTCGCCGAAAATCTCGATAAATCCAGCGACGACGCGCGGATGCTCGGTCGCGACATCGTCAAGCCCGACGAAATCGCCATGGGTGATGCTTTCGCCCTTCCAGAAGGAATTGCCGCGATTGTGGTAATAATGGATGTCATTCAACCAATCGGGCGTCTTGGCGTGCTCCTGGCCCTTTGGTACAAACGGCTGATAGGCGTAATCCATGTCAGTGAGCTTGGCGAAATTCTCTGCCGTTTGAACTGTTTCCCCTTGAAAACCGGGGTTGATCGGCGCGCCGTTGACGCCACCGCGACGACTGGCCGGATAGTCGGCAGCGCTCCGATAGGCGCAATTGCCAGGACAGTCGCGATACTGGATGACGTCCGCTGTGTGGTTGACGACGATATCCATATACACCTTCATGCCGCGCGCATGCGCTGCATCGACCAGCGCTTTGAAATCGGCATTGGTGCCCAGATGCGGATCAACCTGGGTGAAATCGGTAATCCAATAGCCGTGATAACCCGCTGATTCATTGCCCGGCGGGCCCTGGACGGGTTTATTCTTGAAAATCGGCCCGACCCAGATCGCGGTCGCGCCCAGCGCCTGGATATAATCGAGCCGCTTGGTCACGCCCTTCAGGTCGCCACCATGATAGAAACCCTTGGCGGTCGGATCATAGCCAGTGACCAGCCGATCACCCTTCAGCCCACCCCTGTCATTGGACGTGTCACCATTTTCGAAGCGATCGGGCAGCAGGAAATAGATGATTTCGTCTTGCGGAAGGCGATCGCGATACGATGGTGCGGGTGCGGGTGCGGGTGCGGGTGCCGGGCTCTGCTGCGCGAATGCCGGCAGGGTGAGCGCTGGTTGCAGCAGCAGCGCGAGCACAGTCGCGCCGACCATCGGCAAGAAACCAAGAGTTTTGCCTAGGCGGCGGCTCGGACGGAAGCGGTTTCCCATAGTCCTACCTTTTCAGCCTTGTCTGGCCGACGCAACGACCGGCACGCATATATCAGTATCGCCGCCGGTGCACAGCGTGAGCGTGCACCGACGGCGATCCTGTATTTGATCAGAATGAGAAACTTCCGCCGATATAGAATGTCCGGCCGAAATTCTGGATCGTGCCCGTTTGCGCGGTTTGCCCGAAAAAGGTGCGCGTCGGTTCGTCGGACAGGTTATTTGCCTGGGCGAGCAGTTTCAGGCCCGACAGGAAGCTGTTCTTGGGGAACTGGTAAGAGATCTGAGCGTCGAAGATGGTCTCTGGCGTGCTCGTCAGGATCAGTTCGCTAATACCGATCTGCGGGCTCACGAAGCCAGAGCGATGCCGCGCACTGCCGCGGATACCAAAGCCGTTCTTTTCGTAGAACACGATCGGGTTGAAGACATGGCTGGACAGGCCGGGCAGCGGCAGGTTGATCGGTTGGCCGCTGGTCGAGCTCGGGAAGTTCAGATCGCTGTCGCTATAAGCATAGTTGAGCTGAACGCCGAGGCCATCAAACGGTGCCGGCAATTCGACGAAGCTCTTGGTGAACTGCACTTCGATACCGTAAACATAGCCACCGCTGCCGTTGATCGGCGACGAGAAGCTGCCGATCGGATTGCCGGGCACCTGCTGGCCGAGCGAATTGATGAATGGCGGCGGGGTCACGCCGTTGGCGGGGAAGTTAAACTGGGGGATCGTCCCGTTAATAATGTACGATCCCAGCCCCTTATAAAAGGCGCCCACCGCGAACACACCGCTGTTGCCGAAATAATGTTCGTAGCTGAAATCGACCTGGTTGGCGCGGAATGGAGCGAGTTGCGGATTGCCGCCGCCGCCGCTGGTATTGCCATCCGCACCGGTGTTCACGCTGATCGATGCGCGCAGTTCCTGGAAGCGGGGGCGCGAAATCTGCTTGCTGTAGCTGACACGGACCAGATCCGTCGGGCTAAGCTCAAGGATGGCGTTTACGGAAGGCAGGAAGTCAGTGAAATTGTCGCCGCGCGTTACAAACCGGCGATTTTCGCGCGCGGGTGGCGGCGTGGCGGGGTTATCCCTCAGCAACGGATCAGCAAAAAACACCGTCGAACTCTGATCGGTATTGATCACCCGAAGGCCGAAATTACCGCGAAAGTTCAACCCGCCAAGGACCGTGGCGAAATCAACCTGACCATAGCCGGCATAGGTGGTCTCATCGATCCGGAAGCTCTGATCGAGTGTGAAATCGAACGCGATCTGATCGGTTGGCTGGCGCGATCCGAACGAATTGCCGAACGCCAGATTGAAGGCGCCGTTGATATCGACAACGCCGAAATTGGGAAGCCCCGCAGCGGCATAGGCACCGCGGAATCCGCTGATCGTCACCAGACTGGCGGGCACTTCGCGCGGTGAACCAGGAATGCCAAAGGTATTGAAGGACGTCACCGTGCGGTCGCCGCGCCGATCAGCATAGCGAAAGCCAAAGCGCAATTTGTCGAAGACGCTCGATTCGTCCAACGACACGACAAGGTCGGTTGCCACGGTGAACAGCCGATCCCGATCGCCCTGCGGCACCAGAAACTGGCCATCGAGCAGGAACCCGCCGCCTGCAGCCGTCAGATCGGTAAAGTTGGTGCTGATCTGGTTGATCGTCGGCAGCCGCGTTCCGTTCAGTCGGTAATCGACGATAATTGGTCCAACACCGTCCGTGCGCTGCAGGCCGGTTGACGTCGCGCTATAGGGGCGCAGGTTGATGCCGGCATTGTTGAAATCGCTCGAGCCGCTCGAATAGGCGACATCGACCGCAAGGGTTACGCGGTCAGTAAAGTCATAAGCGAAATTGCCGCCGATCGTGTAAAGTTCGTCGCGCCGACTTTCGTCCTGGTTAACCAACTCGGTGCCAACCGCACCACCGGTCTGGTTAATGAAGCGACCGCCGACCAGTGCATCGTTAACGATGACTGGGTTGAGGATCTGATTCCCGCCGCTCTGGGTGTTAAAGACCCGGAAACCCCGACGGTTCACGTCTGAATTAAAGCGCGAATAATAGCCGTCGATCAGCACGTGGACCCGATCACTTGGTTCCCACTGGACGACGGCAATGCCGGCATCGCGGGTTTCCTGGCCGCCAAACTGAATGCCTTCGAACCCAAAATTGCGAGATTCGGGCCTGCCGTTGCCGTTCAAATCGACCGACGGCGAGCCATTAGTGCCAGGCACCGGAAAATCGAACTGGACGAAGCGGGTGGCAACGTTGGGCTGATACAGCCGCGAATAGCCGAGCGCCAAGCCAAGCGTATCGTTGAGCAGCTTGGTCTGGATGGAGCCAGACACGCGATAGCCAAATTCGGACACGTCGGTGTTTTGGCCAGCGCGGTCATTATACAGGCCGCGGACGTTGAATGACCCCTTCACATCGGTGGTGATGTCAAGCGGGCGAACCGTCTTAAGCTCCACCTTACCGGCGATACCGCCCTCAATATGGCTGGCGAGCGGCGATTTGTAGACAGCGGCCTGGTTGATCAGTTCTGACGGATATTGATCGAATTCGATCACGCGGTTGCCGCTGGTCGCCACCTGTTCACGCCCATTGAGCGTTGCCGACACGAGATCCTGCGAAAGGCCGCGAATGTTGATCGCACTCGCCTGACCGCCGGTGCGTTGCGACGTAACGCCGGGCAGACGCGCGAGCGATTCGGCGATCGATACGTCAGGAAGCCCTGCAATATCGTCGGCAGTCACCACATCGACGATGAAATCCGAACGACGCTTGGCATCGATCGAACTCTGCACGCTCTTGCGGAAGCCGTTTACGACAATGTCGGTGGAGTCGGACGCTACGGTGTCATTTTCCGTCGGCGCGGATTGCGCCATTGCGGTGCCTGTGCCGACGACGAACATCAAGCCCATTGCGAGCGCCGCGCGACTAACGCCTACTGCCAGGCGCTGCTGAGAATTACGGTTGCCAGAAAAAATCATCGGTCCCCTCCCTGTCTTGCCCGCCCACGACTTAAGCATGGGTCGAGCGATTGGCGAACCTCGCAACCAATGCGGGTTCTATTGTGGGAATAGATTGCGCTACTGGCATGGAAAGCCAACAACAACACATACGTATTCACGGCGCCCTTTCCCCAAGCGATCGAGGCGGCTAGGCTGACGCTAGAAGAGAAGAGCATCGCCAGGAGAGGGCTTCCTGCCCCGCCAATGAAGGAAAGACCGACATCATTCGACATCGCCGCATTGGCCGGGGTGTCCCAGCCGACCGTGTCGCGGGCGTTGAGCGGGAGTCCGTCGGTCAGCGAGGCGACGCGCAAGCGCATTGAGGCGATTGCGCGCCAGCTCAACTATACCGTCGACAAGAATGCGTCGGGGCTGCGGCGGCGGCATTCAAAGACGATTGCTCTGCTGTTCTTTGAAGACCCGACACCCGATCAATCGCTGATCAACCCCTTCTTCCTATCGATGCTGGGATCATTGACACGAACTTGCTCGCTCCGGGGCTATGATCTGCTCACCTCGTTTCAGCAAATGTCGAACGACTGGCATGTCGATTATGAAGACAGCCACAAGGCCGATGGGATCATCCTGCTGGGCTATGGCGATTATGAGCTGTATCGCAGCCGACTTGCCGCGCTGATCGAGCAAGGCACGCATTTTGTACGCTGGGGATCAGTGCAGCCAGGTGAGCCCGGGATCACCATTGGCGGTGACAATTTTGCCGGCGGCAGCGACGCTGGTGCGCATCTGATCGACGGCGGGCGGCGGCGGATTGCTTTTGTCGGCCAGGCATCAAGCCATTATCCCGAATTTCATGATCGCTATCGCGGTGCCTGCGCGGCGCAGGCAGCGGCCGGGATTGCTGCCGATCCCCTGCTGCAGGTCGATGCGCTCAACACGCAACAGGCGGGCTATGACGCGGTGATGACGCTGAAGGCGCGGGGGAACCCATTCGACGCCATTTTTGCCGCCAGCGATACCCTCGCGATCGGCGCGCTAAGGGCGCTGGAAGAGCTCGGCATCGCCGTGCCGCGCGATGTGGCGGTGATTGGTTTTGACGACATCCCTGCCGCCGGCCTCACCCACCCGCCGCTGACCACGGTTGCGCAAAATTATCTGCTGGCCGGCGAAAAATTGGTCGACACCTTGTTGCGCCTGATCCGCGGTGAGCCCACCGAAAGCGCCACCCTGCCTGTCCGCTTAGTCGTCCGGCGATCGAGCGGGGCGACCGGCTAACACCGAACGACCGGTTTGATCTGGCGGGGTACCCGCGGCATTGGCATCGCCTTGCAAACATGCGCGAAGATTGGCGATTGCCGCCACCAAATCCCGCTGCCACCCTCGCGCGCGAGAGCAAAACGGGGAGAGCGATGACTAATCGGCCGCGCCAATCGCCCATCGGGCTGTGGAATATTTCGTTCGGGTTCTTCGGCATTCAGGTGGCGTTTGGGCTGCAAAATGCCAATGTCAGCCGCATCTTCCAATCGCTCGGCAGCGATGTCGATAGTCTGGCGCTTTTGTGGATCGCCGGGCCCGTCACCGGCCTGCTCGTGCAGCCGCTAATCGGCCATTTCAGTGATCGTACCTGGGGCAGACTCGGCCGCCGCCGCCCCTATTTCCTCGCTGGGGCCGTACTGGCGGCGGTGGCGCTGGTCATCATGCCGAATGCCGGCCTGCTCGTCGCCGCAGCCATCTTGCTCTGGATGCTCGATGCATCGCTCAACGTATCGATGGAGCCGTTTCGCGCTTTTGTCGGTGACATGGTTGGCCCGTCACAGCGCACGGCGGGCTATGCCTTTCAAACCGCGTTTATCGGCGCGGGCGCTGTACTTGGCTCGCTGGCGCCAGCCCTGCTCTCCGCAATGGGGGTTGCCAATACAGCCTCCGTCGGCAGCATCCCGCCATCTGTCGTCTATTCCTTTTACATCGGCGCATTCGCAATTCTTTCCAGTGTGTTGTGGACGGTTGTTACCACCCGCGAATACCCCCCCGAACAACTCCGCAGCTTTGAAGATTTTAGGGACAGCGACCATAGTGAGGCTCCCCCGATCGCGCCGACCCGCGGCTTACGCTGGGTAGTGGCCGGGCTGGTGACCTTGGCGCTGGTTTTAGTGCTGAAGCTGGAGCGTGATCTTTATGTGCTGGGCGGCGCGTTACTTACCTTTGGCGCGGCGCAACTTGTAGCGCAAGCGCTGGTGGGCGCTGGCAAGACCAAGGGCGCGCTCGTTCATATCATGAGTGATCTGGCGCAAATGCCTGAACAGATGAAGAAATTGGCGCTCGCCCAATTCTTCTCCTGGCTGGCGTTGTTCATCATGTGGATCTACACCACGCCAGTCGTCACCCAATATGTATTTGGATCGACCGATACCGCGACCAAAGCCTATAACGCCGGGGCAGACTGGGTCGGGATCCTGTTTTCCATCTATAACGGCGTCGCGGCGATCGCGGCGTTCCTGCTACCACCGCTGGCCAAGCGGCTTGGCGCGGCGCGCACCCATGCGCTTTGCCTGCTGATTGGCGGGTTGAGCTATGCGTTCATCGTCTTCATCCGCGACGCCAATATGCTCATCATCCCGATGATCGGCATCGGCATTGTCTGGGCATCAATCCTGACCATGCCTTATGTGATCCTGGCGGGCGTGCTGCCGCCGCGCAAGCTTGGCATTTACATGGGGATTTTCAATTTTTTCATCGTCTTGCCACAGCTGATGGTGGCCACAATCATGGGCGGAGCGATGCGCGCCTTTTTCCCCGGCCAGCCAATCTGGACGATGGTTGTCGCTGCCTGTGTGATGGCCATCGCAGCACTTGCCATGCTGCGGATCGATGATGGATCGGCAAAGGCCGGGGAGGCAGTGACGGGCTAGCGCGTGATGACGTTAGGCCGATTCAACCCCACACCCGTTCGGGCTGAGCGAAGTCGAAGCCCAAGCGCTCCGCATGCCCTTCGACTTCGGTCAGGGCGAACGGCGTATGGGTTGATCCAATCGAAAGTCATCACATTCTCGGGCCTAAAGCTTCCCCGGCCAGCGTGATCAGAACAACACGACTGATCGGATGCTTTCACCAGCATGCATCAGATCAAAGCCCTTATTGATGTCTTCCAGCGTCAAGACATGGGTGATCATCGGATCGATCTCGATCTTGCCGTTCATATACCAGTCGACGATTTTGGGCACATCAGTGCGGCCCTTGGCGCCACCAAAGGCCGTGCCGCGCCAGTTACGGCCAGTGACGAGCTGGAACGGCCGCGTGCTGATCTCCTTGCCCGCCTCAGCCACACCGATGATGATCGAGGTACCCCAGCCGCGATGGCAGCATTCGAGCGCCTGGCGCATCACCGTGGTATTACCGGTGCAATCAAAGCTGTAATCGGCGCCGCCATCGGTCAACGCGACGAGATGCGCGACCAGATCATCGACATCGCCCGGATTGACGAAATGCGTCATGCCAAAGCGCTTGCCCCATTCCTCGCGCGCGGGGTTGATATCGACGCCAATGATCTTGCTCGCCCCGGCCATCCGCGCGCCCTGCAGCACGTTGAGGCCAATCCCGCCGAGACCGAACACCACGACGGTGTCACCGACCTGCACCTTCGCGGTGTTCACGACAGCGCCGACACCAGTGGTGACGCCGCAGCCAATATAGCAGCTCGTCTTGAACGGCGCGTCCTCACGGATTTTGGCGACCGCGATTTCGGGCAGGACAGTGAAGTTCGAAAAGGTCGAACAGCCCATATAATGGAAGATCGGCTTGCCCTGATAGGAAAAGCGGGTCGTGCCGTCGGGCATCAACCCCTTGCCCTGGGTCGCGCGGATCGCAGTGCATAAATTGGTCCTGCCGCTAAGGCATGATTTACACTGGCGGCATTCGGGGGTGTAGAGCGGAATGATATGATCGCCGGGCTTGACCGATGTCACCCCCGCCCCAACCTCGCGCACAATCCCTGCCCCTTCATGGCCAAGCACGGAGGGGAACAGTCCTTCGCTGTCCAACCCGTCCAGCGTATAGGCATCGGTATGGCAGATGCCCGTCGCCATGATCTCGACGAGCACTTCGCCGGCCTTTGGGCCCTCCAGATCAAGCTCGACGATTTCCAGGGGACGCTTCGCTTCAAAGGCGACGGCGGCACGGGTCTTCATTCATCACTTCCTTCACGCCGAATATCGAATGATTCCTCATAGGTCAGGGTCGATACCGCTGGCCAGACCAAAGACATGGGTGGTCGGGCGATGGGGCATTTTCAGCACAAGATAGACCCGTTGTTCAGGCCGATGCGCAAGGCAAGCCGCCCACCGCCGCGAAGCGCGCTGTGCTGGTGGGGTCCATTTTTATGAAGGTCTATCGAACGAGTGGTGGAGCCGTGGGGGATCGAACCCCAGACCTCTGCAATGCCATCGCAGCGCTCTCCCAGCTGAGCTACGGCCCCATCCTTACGTTCTGGAAGCGTCGCCATTATCGGGGCGACGCTTCCTTGGCAAGTAGCGCTTTGTGCGCTTTTTCGCGGGAAAACGCTTTTAGCGCTCTTCCTCGTCATTGGACGTTTCCACGCCCAGATCGTCATCGCCACCCAGATCAACCTCGTCATCGGGCGAGGGTTCTTCGTCGTCAGCGGCGATGTCCAGATCTTCGTCGTCACCGGCGAGATCGTCGTCATCCTTCTTGGGCGTCAGCGCCTTGGGCGCATCGAACGGCAGCGGCTGCTTCGACTTCAGGATCGGCTCGGGCTCCCAGGCCTGGCCGCATTCGATGCAGGTGACCGGGTCATCCTTGCCCAGATCGTAAAAACGCGTTGCGCATTTCGGACACGTTCGCTTCGTGCCCCATTCCGGCTTCACCATGAGGTGCGTGACCTTTCAAAGAGATGGGATTTTGTGGCTGTTGAGCCGCAAAGTGGGGCGCGCCTTGCCATAGCGCAAGCGCGCTGTCAAAGCCGCCGCCAATGTCGCACCCTGCCGCCTCCCCTCGCTCTTTTGTCGCCCATGGTCCGTTACGCGGGCAGATGACGGTGCCCGGCGACAAATCGATCAGCCACCGCGCCTTGATGTTTGCGGCTTTGGCTATTGGCACCAGCCGGATTGAGGGATTGCTGGAAGGCGAAGATGTGCTCGCCACCGCCGCCGCGTTGCGCGCGATGGGGGCAACCATCATCCGGCATGATGATGGCATTTGGGAAGTCAGCGGGGTCGGCGTCGGTGGGCTGCTCCAGCCGACCCAGGCGCTCGACATGGGCAATTCGGGCACCTCTACCCGGCTGCTGATGGGCCTTGTCGCGAGCCACCCGATCACGGTGACCTTTGTCGGCGACGCATCCTTGTCAGCCCGGCCGATGGGGCGGGTGATTGAGCCGCTGTCACAGATGGGCGCCGACATCACCGCCAGCCCCGGCGGCAAATTGCCGCTGATGGTGCGCGGGATTTGCCCCGCCGTGCCAATCAGCTACACATTGCCGGTTGCCTCTGCGCAGGTGAAATCGGCAGTGCTGCTCGCGGGCCTCAACACGCCCGGCATTACCCGCGTGATCGAGCCAATCGCGACGCGCGACCATAGCGAGCGCATGCTGAAGGGCTTTGGCGCGACGCTAAGCGTCGACGAAACCAACCAGGGCCGACTCATTTCGATCACCGGGGAAGCGGAGCTCAAGCCGCAATCGATCATCGTGCCGGGCGACCCGTCTTCAGCCGCTTTTTTTGCAGTAGCGGCGTCGATCATCCCGGGGTCCGATGTGTTGATCGCCAATGTCGGCCTGAATGTCACCCGCACCGGCTTGTTCAGCGCGCTGCGGATGATGGGGGCTGACATCACCAAGGAAAATCCGCGCGAGGTGGGCGGCGAGCCGGTCGCCGATTTGCGGGTTCGGCATGCGCCGCTTCGGGCAATCGATGTGCCGCCCGATCTCGCCCCCAGCATGATCGACGAATATCCGATTCTGTTTGTCGCGGCCGCGCTTGCCTCGGGCCGGACGGTGGCACGCGGCGCGCATGAACTCAGGGTTAAGGAATCAGACCGGATCGCGACAATGGCCGCGGCACTGACGGCAATTGGGGTGGAAATAGAAGAATTTGACGACGGGCTGGCGATTACCGGCTCAGGCGGCGCGATGCTGCCCGGCGGCGCAACGATTGCGTCAAAGCTCGATCACCGGATCGCGATGAGTATGGCGGTTGCCGGCCTCGTCGCGCAGGCCAGCGTCACCATTGACGATGTCGCCCCGATTGCAACAAGCTTTCCGTCCTTCTTCGAAACGCTTGACGCACTCGCCGGTTAGGGCCTTTGGTACGCAAATGATCATCGCCGTCGACGGACCCGCCGCTTCAGGCAAAGGCACCCTCGCCCGTGCCCTGGCGAAACATTATCGCTTGCCGCACCTTGATACCGGATTGCTCTACCGAGCGGTTGGGCTGAACGTGCTGCGCCAGGAGCTAAACCCCGAAATCGAAGCTGATGGCTTTGCCGCCTGCGATTTCGACGACTCAATCCTTGGCGATCCAGCGTTGCGCAGCGATGAGATCGGCAAGATCGCTTCGGTCGTCTCGGTGCATCCGCTGGTGCGTACCGCCCTGCTCCACCGTCAGCGGCGCTTTGCCAACCAGCCGGGCGGTGCGGTGCTCGACGGGCGCGATATCGGCACGGTGATTGCGCCGAATGCCGATGCCAAGCTGTTCATCAAGGCCACCCCGCAAATCCGCGCCAAGCGCCGCCATGCCGAACTGCGTACACAGGGATCAACCGTCAGCCTCGACAAGGTGCTCGCTGACATCCGCGCGCGCGATTTGCGCGACATTGGCCGGGCTGCCGCGCCGCTGGTGATGGCGGACGACGCCAATTTGCTCGACACGAGCTTTTTGTCGATCGAAAGCGCTGTGCAGCGGGCGATCGAACTGGTCGAAGCGCGGGTGCGCGCCAAGACGAGCTGAACGGGCGTCGCGCCAAGCCTATCGCTTCACGCCCCTGGCTTCGCCTCGCTCGCCAGCCGCTTGTTGAGAATTTTCGTATAGTCAGCGCTCAGATTTCGGCAGCTCTTGGGATCAACAAACGGGTTCGGCACGGCGCGCCGCTCAAACTGCGCGAATTTTGTGTCGCCGCCCGAATTATCGGGATGGGCGGTAAACAGGATATCGCAGGGCATCGCTGCGACCCTGCTGATCGTCTGCCGGAACGACGCGACAATCGACCGGTGGGCCGGGTCCGAGAATCGATACCCATCAACCGACACCGGATTAAGGCTGGAGGCGAACACCATATTCAAACAGCGCTTGGCTTCGCAGGATTGCCAGCGCCAGCTCATGCTGCCGGCGGTATGGCCAGGCGTCGCCTGCGCCAGCACGCGGGTGGCGCCCAGCCGAATGACCTCGCCGTGGCGGACGACCCGCAGCTTGCCGGTGATCGCGGGCAGATCGGCGAGCTGGCCGAATTGCGGATCGTCGGCGCCGCTTCGGCCCTGGCGCAGCACCTGGGCTGCGGCGGCGCTGGCGACCACCGTTGCGCCGCTATCGCGCGCCAGAGCGGCAATGCCGCCCGCATGATCATAATGCGGTTCGGTGCTGAGGATCAGCTTCACGTCGCTGACCTTGAAACCAAGCGCACGAATATTGGATTCCACCGAGGATACCGATTGCGGCAGCGCGCCATCGATCAGGATTAACCCCGCGCCGGTATCGATCAGCGCGACATTCATCTTGCGAAAGCCGACCAGGTAACTGTTGCCGAAGATGCGCTTGGGCGGCTGCGGCGCGAGCCAGCGCGCGGCAAATTCTGCAGCGATGGGCCGGGTCAGCGGGTCGACATCCGCCTGCGCAAGGGCTGCACCGGCAATCGCGGGCATCGCCATCGCCGCAACCGCCAATTGCAAATTCCGCATCACCTAATCCCCCTGCTAATGCGAACCCGATACACGCAAAGCCTTTGGGGCATCAACCGGATGGGCCCGCTTGCCTCTTCCCCCCCCATGCGCTAAGGCGCGCCCGTCCGGCGGGCAGGTGCTCGCGGTGGAAGGCGCGGAGGCATGTCCTCTAGCGCCCTTTTCGCATTTTGCGTCTAGGCCCCTTCCCCGCTTCCCCGCGCGCCCGGATGCCGCGACCGGCAACCGGCCGCCGCGGCAACATGGCCAAAGACCGCCGGATACAACCGGCTGGCCGGACAATGAACTTGGGATACTGAAATTTTATGGCCTCTTCGGCAAACCCCACGCGCGATGATTTCGCCGCCCTTCTTGAAGAAACCCTTGGCGATGCAGACGGCTTTGAAGGCCGGGTTGTAAAGGGCACCGTTACCGCCATTGAGAATGACCTTGCCGTCATCGATGTCGGTCTGAAGAGCGAAGGCCGCGTGCCACTGCGCGAATTTGCGATGCCGGGCCAAAAGGCCGACCTGAAGGTTGGCGACGAAGTCGAAGTCTATGTCGACCGCGTTGAAAACATCCACGGCGAAGCAATGCTGTCGCGCGACCGCGCCCGCCGCGAAGCCGCTTGGGACACGCTGGAAACCGAATTCGCCAAGACTGCGCGCGTCGAAGGCGTCATCTTTGGTCGCGTGAAGGGTGGCTTCACCGTCGACCTGAACGGTGCCGTTGCCTTCCTGCCCGGTTCGCAGGTCGATATCCGCCCGGTGCGTGACGTGACCCCGCTGATGGACATTCCGCAGCCCTTCCAGATCCTGAAGATGGACCGCAAGCGCGGCAACATCGTCGTTTCACGCCGCGCGATCCTGGAAGAAACCCGCGCTGAACAGCGTTCGGGCCTGATCCTGAGCCTGGCCGAGGGCCAGATCATCGACGGCGTCGTCAAGAACATCACCGATTATGGTGCGTTCGTTGATCTGGGCGGCATCGACGGCCTGCTGCACGTGACCGATCTCAGCTACAAGCGCGTCGGCCATCCGAGCGAAGTGCTCAACATCGGCGATACTGTGAAGGTGCAGATCATCCGCATCAACAAGGACACCCAGCGCATCTCGCTCGGCATGAAGCAGCTTGAGAGCGATCCGTGGGATGGCGCGATGGAGAAATATCCGATCGGCGCCAAGCTTTCGGGCCGCGTGACCAACATCACCGAATATGGCGCGTTCGTCGAACTGGAAGCAGGCATCGAAGGCCTGGTCCATGTCAGCGAAATGAGCTGGACCAAAAAGAACGTTCACCCTGGCAAGATCGTTTCGACCAGCCAGGAAGTCGATGTCATCGTCCTGGAAGTCGATTCGGAAAAGCGCCGCATCTCGCTTGGCCTCAAGCAGGCGATCAGCAATCCGTGGGAAGCCTTTGCCGAAGCACACCCGGTTGGCTCGACCGTCGAAGGCGAAGTCAAGAACGCCACCGAATTCGGCCTGTTCATCGGCCTCGACAACGATGTCGATGGCATGGTCCACATGTCCGACATCGCCTGGGGCGTATCGGGCGAGGACGCGCTCAACCTGCATCGCAAGGGTGAGACCGTTCAGGCCATCGTGCTCGACATCGATGCCGAAAAGGAGCGCATCTCGCTTGGCATGAAGCAGCTTGAGCGTGGTGCCCCCGCCGTTGGCGGTGGTGCAGCGACCGAAGGCGGCGACGCCGGCGGCGCACGCCTCAACAAGAACGCCATTGTCACCGTCACCGTGCTTGAAGTCCGCGATGCGGGCCTTGAAGTGCAAACCGGCGACGCTGGCGCGACGGGCTTCATCAAGCGCACCGATCTTGGTCGTGACCGCGATGAGCAACGTCCAGAGCGTTTCCAGGTCGGGCAGAAGTTCGATGCCATGGTGACGGGCTTTGATCGTTCGAAAAAGCCGACCTTCTCGATCAAGGCGATGCAGATCTCCGAAGAGAAGCAGGCCGTTGCGCAATATGGTTCATCCGATTCGGGTGCATCGCTGGGCGACATCCTGGGCGAGGCCCTCAAGGCACGGTCGGGCGACACTAAGAAGTAACATACTCAAAATGGGGACATTGCCCGGCGCAATGTCCCCATTTTCGTCATTTTGTGACGTTTTGTTGCGCCGCGTTTCTGGCCAACTGAATAACATAAGGATAACAAGGTGCTTGAGCGCATCGCTGCGGGGGCGGCGGTGCGTGTGTTTTAAAATTGGGGAGAATGCTATGATACGCTCGGAGCTTGTGCAGCGCCTTACGGACGATAATCCAGACCTCACACCGCGCGAAATCGAAGCAATCGTCTCTACCTTCTTCAACGAAATTTCCGCTCGCCTCGCCGCTGATGGCCGGGTTGAGCTGCGTGGCTTCGGTGCCTTTTCAACCCGCGCTCGTGACGCACGCACCGGTCGCAACCCGCGCACCGGCGAAGTCGTCGATGTCTCTGCAAAGCGCGTTCCCTATTTCAAACCCGGCAAGGAAATGCGCGCACGTCTCAATTGTGAGGCGTGAGTCGTAACCCTGCTTGACCTGTGGCCGGCATTCGGCTTGCGTATCCGTCAAGCGGACGTGGCGAAACCGGTAGACGCAGGGGACTTAAAATCCCCCTCCTATGGAGTGCGGGTTCGAGTCCCGCCGTCCGCACCACCGACTTGATCGGGCCGGTGGCGTCCGACCGCAAGCGATGGCAAAGGAGAGTCATGACTCTCGCTGCCAACCCGCACCACCGGTTAACTGTGCGTACCGGATCGAAAATCGGTCGCCTTTTCTGCGCCGTGATACTGCTGGCCGGCTGCAATCAGCGTAGCGATGTTGGCCCGGTAATCGTCAGCGCGATTGGGGCGCCACCGGCGATGGTCGATCCAGGGAGAGTAGACCCGGGCGGCCCCAGCCGACTGCTGCTTGATTCGGTCGCGCAGGGGCTGGTCCGGTTTGATGCGGCTGGTCAGATCGCCCCGGCGCTGGCCGAGCGCTGGATCGTCATCGACGACGGCATGAGCTATATTTTCCGCCTGCGCGAAGCAACATGGCGCGACGGCAGCAAGGTGACCGCTGCACAAGTCGTCCAGCGCCTGCGTCGTCAGCTTGCACCCCGATCGCGCAACGCGTTACGACCCTATCTGAGCGCCATCGACGAGATTGTCGAAATGACGCCGCAGGTTATCGAAGTCCGCCTGAAGCGCCCCAGGCTGGATCTGCTCAAGCTGTTTGCCCAGCCGGAACTCGCGGTGATCGACGAACGGCTTGATAGCGGCAGTGGTCCGTTTCGGATCAATTCGCGGGGCAAGATCAGTGTCCTGCTTCATCCGGCGATCGATCCGGTACGCGCGGTGGATGACGAGATCACGGCATCGGGCCCCGAACAATCCGTGCAGGTGATCGGCGAACGCGCCTCTCGGGCAATCGTCCGCTTCATCGAACGACAATCGGATCTCGTCACTGGCGGCACCTTTGTCGACTGGCCATTGATTGCGTCCGCCACTGTAGCCCCGGCCAATTTCAAGCTCGATCCAGCGGCTGGACTGTTCGGGCTGGCGATCGTCAATCGCGATGGTTTCCTTGCTGACGCCCAGAACCGGGTCGCACTTGCCCAGGCGCTTGACCGCGAGGCATTGGTCGCGGCGTTTGCGCCGGGCTGGGCAGCGGCAAGCCAAATCCTGCCCGACCAACTCGATTCCGCCGCCGCCCCAACGGTCCCCGCCTGGGTCAACCTGCCGCCTGAGGAACGCCGCAGCGGCGCGCACGCGCGGGTAAGGCGTTGGAAGGAAACGCATACGGCCCCGCTGACGCTGCGGATCGCCCTGCCCAAAGGGCCGGGATCGACGATATTGTTTGGCTTTATCGGTGCGGCTTTCCAATCGATCGGTATTGAACCGCGCCGGGTGGCAATGACCGAAACAGCCGATCTACGGCTGGTCGATGCGGTTGCCCCTTATGACAGCGCGCGGTGGTATCTGGCGATGGCCTGCCAGCGGTGCGGCCCGGCGGCGCAAGAGGCGCTGATCAAGGCGCGCGATGCCAATAGCCTGGCCGAACGCGCGCAGAACATTGCGGAGGCCGATGTCGCGGTTGAACAGGATGCCGCTTTCATCGTCATCGCGCGTCCGCTACGCTGGTCGCTGGTCGCGTTGCGGCTGCGCCAGTGGCAAGGGAACAGCCGGGCCTGGCATCCGTTGAATGCATTGCGCGACAATAGCCAGTAAACCAACCAGAGCTGAGGGCCATGGCCAACCGTACCACCCGCTTAGACCCCGAACAGATCCGCAAGATTGCCGCGCAACTGCCGCTGGGGCGCGATCCCGGCACGGTCCGACGCCGGATCGAAGCGATGGAGCAGTTGCTCGAAGGATTGATCACCATTCCGGGCATTAATCGCAAGGTCGGGCTGGACGTGATCCTTGATTTCATTCCCGTCGCCGGGCCAACGATCGCGGCCGCGATGGGCGGCTGGATGATGTGGGAGGCCCGCAATCTGGGCATGACCAAAACGCACATGGCGCGGATGGCTGGCAATATCGGCTTTGATTATCTGCTCGGGCTAATCCCCTGGATCGGCGCGGTGCCTGATTTCTTTTTCCGCTCCAACACCCGCAATTTGAAAATGATCAAACGCTTCCTTGATCATCATCACCCGGCAACCGCGATCATCCAGGGCTGATCCGGCGCCTTAACGCACCCCGCGCCAGATCTTGATCGGCTTGGTGGGGGCCAGCCCGCCCTGATGCGCCGGACAGCGCGCATAGCGGGTCTGAGTATCCAGGCACAGCCACACCTCGTCCAGCCATCCTTGGCGATTGGCGGTGATCCGCATCATCTCCGCGCTGATCCCGGGATTGGCGCGGGCAATCGCACTGGCGAGCTGCCCGGCGGTGAGGCGGCGGCGCGACAGCGCGTTCATATCGGGATAGCGCAGCCGAGTGAACAGCCGGGTCGCGCGATCAAAATAGGCCTTGGGGCTGTCGCTCATGCAGGTGCCGTGCTTGGCCCATTCATGCTGCAGCAATTGCGCGGACGGCGTCGCACAGAGATTTTCGCGGATGACAGCCGGCGGCAGAATATCGGCAGCGCGGCAATATTGCGGCCATTTCTCGCCCTCACCATCGGGCCATAGCCCGTGCAGCGTGAAGCCAAAACGGTTGCCCCTGCCACACTGAAACTGAGCAGAGGCATCGCGCGCATTGCTGCGGCAATATTGCGGCGCCCAGCTGATCGCCAGCGTATAACTGCCGATCGGGAGCACGCGCTGGGGCTGGCTGGCGCTGGGGCCATCGGCGCGCGGTACGGGCAGATCGGCGGGGACCGCGCAGCTATAGGCCTGGGCGCTGGCTGCGGCGGGCAGGCCCAGCATGACGGCGGCGACAATGATCGTGAAATGCCGCATTACCGAGTCTCCCTGGAGAACCATGCCCGTGCATCCTTCCTAAACAGGCAGATTACGGCAAACAACTGCAAAGAATAATTGATGATTGTGACCACGAACTGGATCGGCGTAACCAGTGCAAGACGATGTCCAATCGTTCCACTGACCACGCCAGTCAGACCCAACAGGAAAAACAGCGTAATGAGCCATTTTGCAACTACACTTCTGCGCCGACCGGCTGCGTAACAAAGTAACAGGCCGATCAATATGCTGAATCCGGTCATCAACGCTACCAACCCAAACCCAAGCAGTGCAAACACTACCCCGATCGCGGGATTAAAGAGGTAATTTCCAACAGCACTCATAATTGTGATAGCGGTGGAACCAAGATAAAACTGCTCAAATCGAACGATTGATACTGGGCGCTCCATGAAATACCCCTTTGTTGATAGGGTAGTTTCCCAACTATTTCATGATATTTCGTTAAAATCCAGTCCGATGTCCGCTGCCGGCGCCGATTGCGTCAGCCGCCCCACGCTGATGAAGGTCACGCCGGTTTCGGCAATCGCGCGGATCGTGTCGAGCCGCACGCCGCCCGATGCTTCAGTCGGCACGCGCCCGCCGATCAGCGTCACTGCGCCGCGCAGGATCGGCGGCGGCATGTTATCGAGCAGCAGATGCGTCGCCCCCGCCGCCAGCGCCGGTTCGATCTGATCGACGCGGTCAACCTCGACGATGATGCGCGCGATCCCCGCCACCTTGGCGCGCCGCACGGCTTCTCCCACCGATCCGGCGACCGCGACGTGATTGTCCTTGATCATCGCCGCGTCCCACAACCCCATGCGGTGATTGGTCGCGCCGCCCATCAGCGTCGCATATTTTTCCAACCGACGCAGGCCCGGGATAGTTTTGCGCGTATCGAGCAGGATTGCCCCCGTCCCCCTGATCTTGTCGACATAGCCGCGCGTCATCGTTGCAATGCCTGACAGGTGCTGGACGGTGTTGAGCGCCGACCGCTCCGCCGTCAGCATCGCCCGCGCCAGCCCTTCGATCCGCAGCAAATCGGTGCCCGCCGCCACCCGGTCACCATCCTCAACCAGCCGCTCAATCCGGACATCGGGATCAAGCGCGCGAAAAAACGCCTCGGCGATCGGCAGCCCGGCGACGATGATCGCATCGCGGCTGTCCATCACCCCCGTGAAACGGGCATCGGCCGGGATAACGGCAGCGGAGGTGATGTCCCCACCCTCCCCCATATCTTCGGCCAAGGTGGCGCGGACGAAGGCGTCGAGATCGAAACCGAGGAGTGTAAAGGTCATGATTTCCAACGAAGTTGCGGACGTTGCAGGTCACCGTCGCGGGGTGCAACGGGACGCACCGGGCGCATCGGTGCGGGCGTTGGCAGGGCGATCGAGCGAGTCATGATGGCATCTGTGCCACACTCAATGGGGTTTAGGACAGGTCAATCAGCGGCGCGGTTATCTTGCCGCATCGGGGAGAACGGTGCGCGAGTCAAGCAGACTAAAAATCATTAATCCCTGAAAATAAAGGACATTTGTTGGCCTGATCAGCCGAAAATAGCATGTCCGATATCCAACCCGATCTGAACACCAACGGCACCGGCGTAAAGCCACACCGCGCCCAAAGCGGTCCATGCGAGGCGGCGTTGCAATCGTTCATTCAGCTGCATGGTTTGTGGCTATCCCCTTTTGCGACGGGACCAGGATCGCACAACCGTGAAATGACCGCAACTTGGGAAATTGGACGCGCAATCGGCCCCTATACCGTATCATGGAGATAGATATTTACATCCGTTTTGGACATAATCGTTGCTGCCAGCCGATTTGGGGCAACCCTTTTGCGGTGGTGGGGGATAGGCCGGAGCGGGATGCCGTCCCCGGCCTGTTCTTTTTGCGGGTGCCGAGAAATTCCCCCTATCCCTTGCCTGCGCATCACCAAAATCAAGGCTAACGGCCAAAAAGGTGCGTCATGTCGATGAGGCTTAACTCCATTTTCACCTATCCGCGCGTAGGTGAAGCCAACGCAAGGGAGTGCACCAATGATTTTTCGCAAGTTCATCCGTAACAATCGCGCTGCGACGGCAATTGAATACGGCCTGATCGCCGCGTTGATCGCCGTAGCAGCCATTGCGGCGATGCAGGGTCTCGGCAACAAGCTCAAGACGACCTTCTCAAACGTATCGACCAATATGAAGGCGACCTAACCGGTCGCCGGTGGCTGTTGCTTGGCGTCCTGATCGGCTAGCCGATTGCGCCCCAGGCCCAGAACAGCAGCAGGGCAAAGCCGATGGTGCCAATGGCCGCGTGCACGGCGAGCGACCCGCCAATAATGCCGGGTCGCGATTTGGCGATGATCGGCACGAACAGCCCGGTGGCCAGCGCACCCGCGACGATGAGCGCGACGGTCGATCCCATGGCATGGCGGGGCAGCGTCTCGCCGCTCGGTGCGCCGCGCAGCAGCATCACCAGCAGTTCCAGCCCACCTGCGCCCAGCAGCAAGTGCACCCCCGCCAGTGTTTGCGAATTGCGCTCCCCGCGCAGATAGCGATAGCCCATATAGGCACCTATCGCCACGCCCATGCCCAGCAAGAACACTACCGGTACCACGGTCATTGCCTGCCTCCCCTGCTTTTCCCACTGCCGCAGCATACCGGAACTTAGCGCAGCATTTTTGCTTTTTACATGCTAACACAACATCCTAAACATCGCTCATCAGGGATGACTTACGGCTGAGACCTGGCCGGGAAACGCGATCAATTGCCGACATCGCCCTTTCAAGTCCCTCACCATCCCTGCGTCGCCGTGCCCGCAACCACATAGAGCGTCACCAACAACCCCGAAATCAGCGCGCCCGGCCGATAGCTGCCGGTGCGCCGCCACGTGAAGATCGCGATCACCGCCACCGTCGCCAGCACGACCGGGAATTGCAGCGCGATCACCGTGCTGAGCGGATCGAGCGCGGTCGGCAATTGGCCGGTGACGAAGAACACGCCGTAATCGAGCAGCAGCATCACCACAAAGCCAAGCGACAGCGCGACTTTGGCCCAGCCATACTGCGCCACCCAGCCATCGCCCTGCACCGTCAGCCGCTCGACCAGCGTCTTGACGCTCGCCAGAAAGCCGATCGTCAATGGCACAACATAAATAGCGGCAATCGCCAATTGCGTGGCGCTGGGCAGTTTCACCGCAATGATCCAGAGCCGGAAATCGGTGTGGAAAGCGCGATCAACCGCGAACAACAGCGCATAACCCGCCGCTACACTGAGCAGCGCGGCGGTGATCGACTGCCCCCAATCCGATTGCCGACCGCTGACCATCTTGCGCCCGATCAGCCAGCTAATCCCTGCGCCGACCAACCCCCAAAGCGTGATCTGCGTGGTCACTGTCTGCGGCAGGATCGGGTTGGGCTGGACGAGCAGGAAAACCGCGACGAACACTGGGAAAAACGTGATCGCGGGCAGGAAAGCGGTGAGCAGAAAAGCGCGCCACCAGCCGCCGTCACGCGCCTCAACACCGGGCTCGACCGGCCCGCGCATCGCGGCAAAGGCGGGCAGCCGTACCAGCAGATCGAACACCGCCAGCACGACCATGACGAAGCCAATCAGGCCCAGTGCCGTACCCGCTTCCTTCCAATACCAGATTTGGTTGGCCGACGGGATCGGCGTGCCGCCCTTCAGCGTGACTGAAAACCAATCGATCGCGCGGGCAATCGCCTCTGGCGAGATATGGTCGCCCGGATGGGTGACGGCAGGCGTGGCCAGGATGCGCGCGGTGCCGTTCGCGATTGATCCATAGAGCTTGCGTGGGACGATGCGCTCGCTGGTGCCGAATACTGTTTTCAGCTTGGCCGAATCGCCAATGTCGCGCGCCTTATCGACGCCCCACATCAGCTTCGAAAATTCGTCATACTGGCTATAAACCAGCCCCAGATTGCGCGGCCAGCTGGGGCTGCCCTCGCGCGCATAGGGTGCGCCGGTTGACGATCCCTCCAGCACAATCGCCTTATAATCATCGGGATAGGCAGCGGCGGCGGCGAGCACCGTCCAGCCGCCCATCGAATGGCCTTCCAGCCCGACATTATTGGGATCGACCATCGACAGCGAACGGAGATGGACGAGCCCGTCCGGCCCGCCAAAGCCGTTCGCAAAGGCCGGGCCATCGCTATAGCCATGGCCGGTCTGATCAAGCGCGAGCACGACATAGCCGCGCCGCGCAAATTCAATCGCAAAGCCATCCTGGGTTTCGCGCGAATTGATATAGCCGTGGACGGCAAGGATGCCGGGGGCCTTGCTGGTGGCGGTCGCGGTTGAGGGCACATAGAGCAGTGCGCTCATCGTCTTGCCGCCGGTGCCCTGGAAACGGATGTCGCGCACTTCGATGCCGCCGGTCGTCTGGATGCGGCTGGCTAGCATCGCCCCGCCAATCGCCAGCGCCAATCCCAGGATCAGCATCCACCAGCCGCTTTTCGGCAATCCTTGCGCCATGATTCCGCCCCCGATTGACCGACACGCCGAAACTGGCAACGTCGCGCCTCATACCAAAACCGTTGGAGAGCCGAACATGGCCAAGGTCAAGATGCTGGCGTTCGATGTGTTCGGCACGCTGGTCGATTGGCGGACGAGCATTGCACGCGAAGCACAGGCAGTGTTTGCGCGCGCAGGGCGCGACGACATTGATCCAGCCGGGTTCGCCGATGCCTGGCGCGGGCTGTATCAACCCGCAATGGAGGCGGTGCGATCCGGCAAGCGGCCCTTTACGCGGCTCGATGTGCTAAACCGCGAGACGCTGGATATGCTGCTGGCGGCCCATGATGTGAAGCTGGACGACGCGGCTGCGCAGGATTTCGCCTTTGCATGGCGCAGGCTCGATCCCTGGCCCGATGTCGTCGACGGGCTTGCGCGGCTAAAAGCGCGCTATCCGATCGTCACGCTTTCCAACGGCAATATCGCGCTGACGATGGAAATCGCGCGGCGTGTCGGCATGACCTTCGATGCAGTATTGGGGGCGGAAGCCGTGCAGGCGTTCAAGCCGATGCCAGCGGCCTATCTGCGCACCGCCGATCTGCTGGGCATTGCACCAGGCGAGCTGTGTTTGGTGGCGGCGCATCACAGCGATTTGGCGGCGGCGCGGGGCTGTGGCCTGACATGTGCCTATATCCACCGGCCGATGGAATATGGCGGCGCGACCGCTCCGGATGCCCATATGGCGCAGGATTGGGAATGGTCGGCGGGCAGCCTGATCGAGTTGGCGGTAGCGATGGGCGGATAATGTTCGTTGAACTCGCCGACTAGCGGGGACCGCCGTTACGCGGTCTTTTTGGCTCTCCGAATTTCATCACGGCGTACATCGCCGCCATCTGAGCGAAAAAGATCACGATGAACAACGGCATCCTGCCCGCTTGGAGGTTATAAAAATTGAAGACAAATGTAGCTGCGGTGATCAGCAACAGTGCCAAGTTTTTGGCGTAGGTTGGTTTGATGCGGTATTCGTCATCGGTCATGGCGATTTCCTTGCCGGTCGTTTGTTGCCGAATGCGGTGATGGACCCTGGCCGTAGTGAATTATCAAAAGATAACGGGCGAACCCCATATAAGACAAGCGGTTGCACGACTTTTTTGCTTATCATCGACGCCCATCGTGGCGCAAATTTTGATCTGCACACGGGACCTGGCGGACTACAGGACAACGTTCGCCCAACCCCCCGGGGTGACGGCTGCCGCAAACTTCGCCACAACCTCGAAAAATCATAAAACTGGAGACGATCAATGAAAGCAGCGGTCTATTACAGCAATGGCGATCCCAGCGTGCTGGTGTATGAGGACGTCGCTGACCCCGTCTGCCACCCCAAGGGCGTCGTCATCCGCGTCGAGGCGGTGAGCATCGAGGGCGGCGACACGCTCAACCGCTGGCGCGGGCCGCTCGTCACCACGCCGCACATCGTTGGCTATCAGGCAGCGGGCGAGATCGTCGAGGTCGGCGCCGAAGTCACCCATTTGAAGGTCGGCATGCGCGTCGCGACGGTTGACGCGTTCGGATCGCATGCAGAGCTGCGCCCTGTCCCTGCGCGCAATTGCTGGCCGATCCCCGCCGGGCTTGACCCCGCCAAGGCCGCCGTCGTGCCCGTTGCGTTCGGGACGGCGCATGAATGCCTGTTCGGGCGCGGTGACTTGAAAGCCGGCGAGGTCGCGCTGATCCAGGCGGGCGCGAGCGGCGTCGGCATCGCCGCGATCCAGCTGGCGAAGCAAGCGGGCGCGACGGTGCTCGCCACCGCATCGAGCGACGAGCGGCTTGAGCGGCTGAAGGCGTACGGGCTGGATCACGGCATCAACTACACGCGTGACGAAGTAGCCGCCGAAGTAAAGCGGCTTACCGGCGGCAAGGGCGCGGACGTGGTGGTCGATTCGGTCGGCGGCACCACCTTGCAAGGATCGATCGATTCGCTCGCCTATCGCGGGCGGCTGTCGATGGTCGGCGCGGCGGGGCGGGAGGCGATGAAGGTCGATGTCGGTTCGCTGATGGGCGGCAACCGCTCCTTAAGCGGCGTGTTCCTGGGGGCCGAGATCATGACCGACCGGGTGCATGACATGATCCAGGGGCTGATCGAGGAGGTCGCAGCAGGCAAGCTGGAGGTGGTGATCGACCGCCGCTTTGCGCTGTCGGAGGCAGCGGCGGCGCATGCGTATATCGAGAGCCGGCAGGCAGTGGGGCGGGTGGTGTTGGTGCCTTAAGGGGGATGGCTGCAATTGGTGGATTGCCAACACGCAGGCTTGCGGCTGGATCATGACTAAAGCTGCCGCTACCATCACCTGATGGACTTCTCTGGCCTCATTTTGATCCCGCTCGCTGCGGTAATCACAGCATGCTGGATCATTGGAAGCGCCATTCTGTCGAAGAACAGTCCGGGCTTTCAAGGACCATTTCTTCTGTCCTATGGGCTTGGCGTGATCTTCATGGAGCCTTGGAGGATATCGGCATGGCAAGAACTCGGCATGTTCGCGATTATGCTCGTGAGCCTCGCTGTCTCGGTTGCCGTCGGATGTATCATCGGCGGCATTCCCGCTGCGTTCATTTTCTCCGTCGGAACGAAGCTCCAGCAACGCTTCGGACGATAACGAGCGGCAGCTTTCAGGCCCACTCCTCCCGGCTCTCCAAGACCAATTATGGGGCGCGAGCCGCCCTACCCCAATCGTCACCCCGGGCTTGACCCGGGGTCCAGCTTCTTCTTTGCCACCGCAACAGCGGGACCCCGGATCAAGTCCGGGGTGACGAACGGGAGTGTGGAAAACTCACCCCCTATTCCGCATAGCCCGGATTATGCCGATCCAGCTTCCTGAGCAGCGCCGGCCAAGCCAATCCCTGGGCAAGCATCGCCATCCCCGCGCCGCTCGATTGTTCCTCGACCTTGTGCTCCACCCCCTGTGGCGGGTTGTGCAGGCCGCTGCGCCCAGCGCTCAGCATATGCACCTGCGCTTCGCACGCGCGTTCCAGGAAATAGAGGCGAAGGAATGCCTGCGCCACCGTCGCGCCCACCGCCAGCGTACCGTGGTTGCGCAGGATCATCGTGTGCTTGGTGCCGAGATCCTCGACCAGCCGCTCGCGCTCCTCAAGCTCGGTCGCGATACCTTCATATTCGTGATAGGCGACATCGTGCCCCGCAATCATCGATGTTTGGGTGTGCGGCAACAGCCCATCCGACATCGCCGACACCGCCTGACCATAAGGCGTGTGGAGATGCATTACCGATGCGGCATCCTCGCGCGCCATGTGGATCGCCGAGTGGATCACGAAGCCCGCGCGGTTCACCGGCGCAGGCGTATCGTCAACCTTGTTGCCCTCGACATCGATCTTGACCAGCGCCGAGGCGGTCATTTCCTCAAACATATGCGTATAGGGGTTGATCAGGAAATGATGCTCTGGCCCCGGCACCCGCGCCGACAGGTGCGTGAAGATCAGATCGTCCCAGCCATACATGGCGACCAGCCGGTAAGCAGCGGCGAGATCGACCCGAGCCTGCCATTCCTCAGGCGAGCAGCGGTCGCGGATCGTTTCGGCGGGCTTCAGGGCGGTGGCCATGTCGTCTTCTCCTGGTATCACGGTCAAGTTGCGCTGCAGCATATGTTGCGCAGCATAAATAACGGCACAGCATGTAACGCTAGCAGGCCAAACGCCGCTTGACGAGCCGAGACAGCGGGTGAAGGATAGGCAAATGGCTGGCCCTACCCCGACTGATCCCGCAGCGCTGTTTCGCGAAATGCTTGGCCAATGGGAATCAATGGCCAATGAATTTGGCGGCAACCTGATGAAAAGCGGCGAATTTACGCGCGTGATGCACGGCGCGAACGCTGCCAATATGAAATTCAAGGAAGCCCGCGCCGAGATGATGGACCGCGCGCTCGACGCCGCCAACATGCCGACCAAGGCCGAAGTCGGTGATCTTTCGGCGCGACTCCACCGAATCGAGGCGACTGTCGACCGAATCGAAGCGATGCTGGCGGCGCAAGCCGGCGGATCGGCAACGCCCGATCGGCCCAAACCAAAACGCACCCGCAAGCCCCCTCAAAGCAAGGCGGCCGGGTGAGCGACGGGAGTCCCGGCATTGTCGAGCAGGCCCGTGTCGAGTTCGACCGTGCGCTGAAACGCAATATCAAAGGGCTCGGCTATTTCATGTCGTCCGCGCCCGTGCTGGGGGCATCGCCCAAGGATCGGCTGATCCAGCGCGGCACGATGAACCTCTATCATTATCGCCCAATGTCCGACGAAGTGTACCGGGTGCCGTTGCTGCTGGTGATGGCAACCACCAATCGCGGCTATATCTTTGATATGGTGCCGGGACAGAGCCTGGTCGAATATCTGCTGCGGGCTGGCTACGACGTCTTCATGCTCGATTGGGAAGCGCCGCGCGCTGACGAGAAGCATCTGGGCATGGCTGATTATGTGCTCGATTTCCTGCCGAGCGCGATCGCGCGCGTGCAGCAGGAAACGGGCGAAGAAGATTTCACCGTGGTCGGCTATTGCTTTGGCGGTGCGCTGTCGGTGCTGTGGGCGGGTCTGCACCCCGAAGCGCCGATGAAGAACCTGGTGTGCTTCACCACGCCCATCGATTTTACCAAGATGGAAATGTTCCAGGCCTGGTCCGACAAGCGCTTTTTCGATGTCGATCGACTGGTCGATACGTTCGGCAATTGCCCCGGCGATTACCTCTATACCGCGTTCGACATGCTGCGGCCGGGCGCGCGGATGGTCGCCAATATCCGGCTTTACGACAATATGTGGAACGACGAATTCGTGAAGTCATACCGCATGTTTGATCGCTGGGCGGCGGACATCTTGCCACTGGCGGGCGAATATTTTCGCGAAACGACCAAACAGCTGATGTGGAACAACGAGCTCTACGAAGGCAAAATGACCGTGGCGGGACGCAAGGTCGATCTGGGCAAGATTACCGCGCCATTCCTGCACGTCACCGCCCAGCACGACCATATCGTCCCCGCTGCCGCCTCAGCGCCCCTCATTGAGATGATCGGATCGGCCGACAAAGAAGCCGTTGAGCTGAAGGGCGGGCATGTCAGCCTGGTCGCCGGGGGCAATGCAATCAAACGGCTATGGCCGAAATTGGCCGACTGGCTTTCGGAGCGATCGACATGAGTTACAGCATTCGCCGGTTCGTGAGCAGCGATCAGGCGGCAATGCTCGCCTTTACCGCGACGCTCCCCGACCATGACCTGCTGTTCCTGAGCCGCGATGTGCAGCATCCCCGCGTGGTGGAGGCCTGGGCGCAAGCGATCGGCGAAGGGGTGATCGACAGCCTGGTCGCGGAGGATGGCGGCAAGATCGTCGGCACCGCAGCACTTGTCCGCGATCCGCTAAGCTGGAGCCGCCATGTTGGCGAGGTCCGCCTGCTCGTCTCGCCCGATCGCCGCGGCGCTGGCCTTGGCCGCGATTTGCTGGAGGCGATTTTTGCGATCGCGCAGGCGCACGGCACCACCAAGCTGATCGCGCAGATGACGCCGGACCAGACCGGATCAGTCGCCTTGTTCGAATCGCTGGGTTTCCGGGGCGAAGCAATGCTGCGCGATCATGTTTGCGACCGTTCGGGGCAGTTTCATGATCTGGTGATACTCAGTTTACGCATGGGCGCGCTCGCCGCGAGTCACCAAGCGTTCGGCTGGACCGAATGAACAAATGAAAGAAGCCGGGCATTGATCCCGGAGACGACAGGAGAACGACCGATGGCTACCCAATTCAAACCGCAGGCTGATGTCAGCCCGCCCTCGCTGCTGCTCGCGCTGACGGAATTGCCGCGCGCGATTGCCGAGCTAACGTCGCTCGCGCCAGCGGCGCCGTTGCTGGCAATGGCACCGCGTGGTGACGGCCACCCGGTGATGGTCTTGCCCGGTTTCGTGACGAGCGATATCTCGACAACGTTGCTGCGTCGCTTTCTGACCGGGCTTGGCTATCACACCCACGCCTGGGACCTTGGCCGCAATCTGGGGCCAAAAGCGATTGGCTGGGGCGGCGAAAAACTGATCGCTCGGCTTGACGAAATCCACAAGGACACCGGCAAGCGCGTGTCGCTGATCGGGTGGAGCCTGGGCGGTGTCATGGCACGCCAACTCTCGCGCCGCGTGCCCGACGCCGTGCGGCAGGTTATTTCGCTCGGCTCGCCCTTTGCCGGCACGCCCAAGGCAACCAATGTCTGGCGTGCTTATGAAATGCTGACCGGCCAGAAGATCGATGACAAGGACACGCGCGATCAATTGCGCGAAAGCGCAACCCCGCCGCCGGTGCCATCAACCTCCATCTACACGCGCGAGGACGGCGTCGTCGCATGGCAGAATTGCGTCGAACCAAAGGGTGCCGAAACCGACAATATCGAGGTGCATGGCAGCCATTGCGGGCTGGGCGTGAACCCGGCGGTGCTCTACGCGGTGGCGGATCGTCTGGCGCAGGATGAGGGCGACTGGCACCCGTTTGAGCGCAAAAGCGGGCTCAGGCCGCTGGTGTATCCTTTTGCGGGGCATGCCTGATCTCAAAACCCGAACATCTCTTTGCGGTCCGGTCATTGGCCTTTGCGGCGCTACCCAGTTCACCGCGATGCTAGGGCGCTGAAGGGATATTCGCGTTGATGTTTCTCCTGAGCGCCGCGCTTTCCGGTGCCATGCCCATGGCGCCCTCCGCTCCACCACCAGAGTCTGGCCCGGTCACCGTTTTGGCGAAGGACCAGCTCGCCTTGGCAATCGCCGAACGAGACCTTTGTGGAAAGCGGGTCGCGTTATTGGGCGAAGGACCGACGCATGGCGACGGCCATACCGAAGCGTTCAAGGTTGAACTGGTCAAACGACTGGTCTCGCGATGCGGGTACCGGGCAATCGCGTTCGAAAGCGGAGTCTATGACTTCATTGCCCTGAACCGCGCCCTTCGCGCCAACAGTGCCACACCTGCCATGGTTGCCGATGCGGTTGGGGCATTGTGGAAATTTGATCGCGAATTCCAGCCGCTCATCGACTTTTTGTTTCCCCTGGCCGCAGCAGGCCAAATCAAACTTGCCGGGCTCGATTTTCAAATTGGCGGCCTGGGCGAGAGCTTTACGAACGAACAAATGATCCCTGAATTGACGCTCGATTTGCCGCCTGAGCAGGCGAACGCGTGTCGTGCAGCCTTCGACCGTCACATCAAATGGGCTTATTCCACCGCCCAACCTTTTGGACCAACGGCGAACGCTGCGCTGCTAGCCTGCGTCGCAGCGATGAAGCGCGCGGTCGCTGCCAGCACAGCGACCGATGATCGCACCCGAAAAGAACGAACCATGATGGTACAGAATCTGGACTCGATGCTGCGGCCAAGCCTGGGTACCGATGGGGAAAAGATCCTTGCCCGTGAAGACGCCCTGTACCAGAATTTCACCACCTTTGCGGGAAGGCTGGTTCCCCGCACCAAGATCATCATCTGGGGGGCAACAACCCATTTGGCTAAGGATCCTGGTGCAGCATGGGGGATTCCGGAATTTCGGTCCTTGGGTGCGCGTGTTCACGATCAATATGGCAATCTGGCGGTATCGATAGGTTTCTCCGCGCTGAAAGGCAGCTACCGCAATTCGCGCAAGCAGATCGCCATTGCGCCGCCGCCAGCGCTCGCCCTGGAATTGGAAGTCATTTCGAACAGCACGTCCAGCGCTGTTTATCTCAACCTGGCGCTGTTACGCGCCATCGGCACCAGGCCCGCCGCGGCACTGGACCATGTCTACCGCACGTTGGATTGGTCGCAGGTCATGGATGCGATGGTGATTTTTGACGAAGAATGGCCTTCGCACACCATGCGACCTGGATATGAGGACGTTAGTCCCTAGGTTGCGTCAAGTTCGGCGCCTTGCCATCTGGGGTGACCCAGAGGACAAAATCAGGAGGCAGGCTCCGTCTGCCTAGAGCGTGATGACGTTAGGTCGCTTCAACCTCATACCCGTTCGGCCCCGGATCAGGTCCGGGGGAAGTCGAAGCCCTCGCGCTTCGCATGCCCTTCGACTTCGCTCAGGGCGAACGGGGTTTGGGTTGATCCATTCCGAAGTCATCAGACTCTAGCTCCCCTGTCCGATCAGGCACGCGCCAATGCGTCGATCAGTGGGTCTTCCCCCGACGCGACAATCGCGCGGAGGCGAGTGAGCGTCGCGCGGCGGATCTGCTGCTTGACCAAACCAAAAGCGGGCTGATCGGCAAGCTGGCGCACACGGGCTTGTGCCGTCGACAGCAGATCCTCCGCTGAACAAAGTTCGTCAATCACGCCGTGCCGGTGCAGCGCCGCTGGGGACAAGGTCTGGCTGGTCAGCGTTAATCGACGCAGGAGTTCGGGCGATAATTCGGCCTTGATGATCTCCAGCGGGGCTGCCGGAAAGGGGACTCCTGCCTTGGCTTCGGTCAGGCCCAATTTCGCCTTGTCGTCATTGACCGCGATTCGAACGTCACCGGCCAGCATCACCACGAACCCGCCACCCAGGGCGTGACCGCCCACGGCGGTGACCACGGGACAAGGCAGTGCATAAAGTGCTGTAATCATCGCCGAGATTGCCAGGATCATGCGCGCCCGATCTGCTGGCGTATAGGAGCCGAATGCCCGGGTATCGACACCAGCACTAAAGCACCGGCCGCCACCACAGAGCACAACCCCCTTTGGCGGCGCGGCAGCCATGCCGATCGCGAGATCACGAAGCTGTTCGACCGTTTCGACATCAAGGGCGTTTACGGGCGGACGGCTTATCGTCAGCAAGGCAACACCGTCCGAATGCGCTAGATCGATATTCATCCTGCCCCCTGTCAGTTTCGTCTGGCCAGCAGAGGATCAGGCTTGCGTCAAACTCAGCGCGTTGCCGTCCGGATCGTTGAAGAACGCAACCTTTGCCTTGCCATCTGGCGCGGTCCAGATGCCAAGGTCATCCTGCCCCATGCCGTCATAGATGGTGAAAGTAACGCCGCGCCCCCGCAGCGCCATGACGGTCGCCGTAATGTCGTCCACCTGCCAGCCGAGCACCGGGTGCGCAGCGGGCGTGTGGCCCGGCACTTCGGTGATCCGCAGCGGCACGCCTGCAAGGTCGAACACCGCCGCAAAGCCGTCATCGACGACGAACGGCAGGCCGAGCGTGTCACGGTAGAAGGGCTCTGCGATTTTTCGATCGCGCGTGATAATGAAGCTGATTGGGGTTTGCGCAGCAAGGGTCATGGGCTGTCCTTCAAGACCAAAAAGCCCCTCCCCTTCAGGGGAGGGGTTGGGGTGGGGGCTGCCCCCATACAAGTCGGTCTCGGTGAGACTGACAGTCCCCACCCCCGGCCCCTCCCCTGAAGGGGAGGGGTGGAAGTCACCTCACTTCTTGCCGCTGAGCGGTGCAACCGCCTCTTTGCCAAATTGCATGATCAGGTCGCCAATCTCGCGGGCCTGGCTCATGCTGCGGGTGCCCTGGTCGCGCAGGAAATCGCCCTGCACCTTCATGACCTCGGTCAGGTCCTTGGCCTGGGCGGCGGCGCGCATCGCGGCGAAGGCCTGCCGCGTGTTTTCCTCGGCCTGGTCAAGCATTTTCATGCCCACAGTCGATCCACCCTCGGCAAGCTTGGCGCCCGATGATTTCATGGCTTCGCCAGCCTTTTTCGCCGGATCAACGATCTTTTCGTTGATCGTGTCCTTCACCTTGTCGGCAGTCTTTTTGGTATCGGCCATTATGCGGTTTCCTTCGCTTTAGCGGCCGGCTTGCGCGCGGCAGCGGTGGTTTTGGGTTTGGGCGCAGCAGCCTTCTTTGTGGGTGCCTTGCGATCGGCAGGCTTTACCGCAACCGCTGCTGTCTTCGCAACTGCCGCAGCGGCAGCCGCCGGGTCCGCCGCAGCCGTCTTCAATGCCTCAAAAGCGGTGCGAAGCGATGCGGCATAGACATCGGGATCGGGCATCATCACCCGGTCGCAAGTGAAGGAAATCGCGATCGTATCGGTGTAGCTGTAGATCGTGTTGATCAGCCCCATCGAATCAAACACTGGGCCCAGGCCATACATCGCCACCATTTTCGCGCCGCAGAAGAACAGCGGTACCCGGCTGCCGGGCACGTTCGTGACGACGCAGTTGAACACCGGCGCGTGCGCATTGGCAGCGCCAACCCGCGTGTAGAGCCGCGCGGCGAGGCCTGCGAGTCCCGACGGGATCAGCTGGCTATAATCGGTCAGCGTCCGTGCGCCGACCGCGCCCGTCATTGCCTTGGAATTGGCGGCCTCTGCATGGACGTGCGCCAGGCGCTCGAGCGGATCGGCGATATGCGTGCCCAGCCCCACCACCATTGCCGAAACGAGATTGCCGAGCGCTGCCTTCTCGCCTTCCGCACGCACCGAAATCGGCGCCATCGCGGTCAGCGATTCGGCCGGCAGCTCGCCCTTGGCGTCCAGATAGCCGCGAAGGCCACCGCCGACGATCGCCAGGATCACATCGTTGACGGTCGCGCCCGGCACGGCGTCCTTGATCGCGCGGATGTCCTTCAACGGGAAAGGGGCCGCATCAAACACGCGGTGCGCGGCGACCTTGCCATTGAAGCGCGTCTTGGGCGCGAGCTTGGTGTTGGCGATGCTGATCTCGCCCTTGCTGACGCTCATCGTCAGCTTGGCCATGCCGGGCAACGACCGCCCGATCGTTTCCGCAACGCGCATCGGCTGGCGCAGCGAGTTGAAATAGCTGCGCATCAGCAATTCGGCGACATTGGGCATCGATTCAGGCGACCACGCATCGGTCGCCTCGCGCGGGCGCATGCTGGCGTCGAGATCATGGACCGCGGCGGACATTTCGACGCCCGACATACCGTCGATCGCGGCGTGATGCACCTTGGAGACGAGCGCGAAACAGCCGGGTGGTAGCCCCTCCACATTGTCGAGCCCTTCGACGATGGTGAATTCCCACAAGGGCTTGTTCAGATCCATCGGTCGCGAATGCAGCCGCGCCACCTGAATGCACAGCTGCCGCCAGTCGCCGGGTTTAGGCAAAGCGATGTGGCGGACATGGAATTCAATGTCGAACTCCGGATCCTCGATCCAATAGGGATGATCGAGATCAAATGGTACGCGCACTAGCCGCTGACGGAAACTGCGCGCACTACCAAGGCGGCTCGCGATGAACTTCAGGATATCCTTGAAGCGCACGAACCCGCCCGGCGCGGTCGATGGATCATAGATGCCGACCGAGCCAATATGCATCGGCGTGTGCGGCGTCTCCAGATAGACGAACGATGCGTCCTGACCTGATAATTGTAGCATTGCTTCCTCCCCGCTCTAATTCCTCCCCAGTGGGCTCACCACCAGCGCGACGCTTGTGGCTCGCCCCCTCCACCGCTTCGCGGTCCCCCTCCCCGTGCCGGGGAGGAATGTTTTTTACTTCCCGAACCCGAACACATCCTGGTGGAAGCGTCCAGCCTCGATCATTGCTTCAAGCCAATCGGAACCGCTGGCGTGGTCGCCGCCCTGCTTGTCGGCCGCGATGCGGATCAGCGCGTCGCGGACGGCCGGGGCCATGAACTTGCCGTCGCCGCAGAGATAGATTTGCGCGCCGGCTTCGGTGGCTGACCAGATCGCGTCGCGGGCGTCCCACATCGCGTCCTGCACGAAGCGCCATTTGAAATCCTTTACAGCGGAAAAAGCGACATAGGGCTCAATCACGCCGTCCTTTGCCCAAGCGTCCATCTCCGACCGGCAATACCAGTCATGATCGGGGTGGCGACAGCCAAAGAACAGCAGCGATTGCGCTACCCCTGCCCCGCCTGCCTTTTGCGCGGCGCGTTCGGCGATGAAGCCGCGCAGTGGCGCAAAGCCAGTGCCGGGGCCGATCAGGATCATCGGCACGCTGGCGTCCTCAGGCGGCGCGAAGGGCGGATTCGGGCGCCGGACATAGCCAAACACCGCATCGCCCGGCATCACCCGCTGCATATAGCTCGACGCAAAACCGCGATGTTCGCCAAGGCCCGACCAGGCCGGTGCCTCCATCGTGCCGACGATCAAATCAGCGATCTGCGGATCAACCAGCGGCGAGGAAGCGATCGAATAGAAGCGTGGCGCAATCGCGGAGGAGAGCTCGACGAGGCTGTCCAGCGACAGCTCGGCGGCCGGGTGCATTTCGAGCAGGTCGACCAGAGTGAGCCGCTTGGCGGCAATCTCGGCGTCGAAGGCACCCTCCAGACGCCCCAGTTCCTTCTTCGTATTGGGGCAGCGCGTCTGTGCCGCGATGACCGCCAACGCACGACGCGGCAACGTATCGGACAGCTCGATGAAATCGCTGAGCAGGTGCCGCACCGTCACGGTCTGGCCGAGCGGCAAATGGCGGAAGCGCCCGCCTTGCGCGTCTATCCTGAGCTGAGTCGCACCATCCAGCGCGAGCACCGCAATCGCGCGATCGACCAGTTCGGGGCGGTTATGCGCATAGACCGCGATATGATCGCCCGTGTGGTAACGCTGCCCCTCGGGCAGACGCACCCGGATGAAGCGCGTTGAGGGGCGCGGCGGCTCGATCGCGAAATCCCACAGGCCGTCGGCGGGCGCGACCATCTCGTCATTGGCGATGATGTCGAGACGCTGGGCGTGTTCTGGCAAAACCTGCGCGCGGGTGGCGGCGGCGTCCACAGGCTGCAGCGACAGCGTCGAGCGTTGTTCGGAGGGCGCAACCTCGCTGCCCAGCGCCTTCCACAAATCGCGCACGAAGCTGGCGACCGCGCCGTCAAAATCGCCCTGCCCGTCCGCCTCGCCGCGCGGGACCAGGCGGGTGGCGCCAAGCGCTGCAATCGTGTCGTCCACACGCTTCGGGAAATGCTGGTAATTGGGCCATTGGCTGTTGCCGATGCCGAGCACCGCGAATTTCGCGCCCGACCAGTCGAGCACATCGACCTGCCCTGAATCGATCAACCGCTCGATTTCCACCGCGCTGTCGGGCGCGCGGCCATTATAGGTGGCGGTGACGATGACGATCACCTTGTCCTCGGGCAAATGCCCGGCAACAAACGCCTCGTCCATCGATCGGACAGCGGTTTCGAAGCCATCGACGCTGGCGCGTTCGGCGATCTCCTCGGCGATGTCGCGGGCGGTGCCCAGGCTGGTGCCATAGAGCACGGTGAAGCGCTGGCCATTGCCCGATACGGCGGCGGCGGGGGCGGTTTCGGTCGGGACCTCGGTGGCGGGGGCGACCGACATCCGCTCATGCGGTTGGCGGAGGCGCACCCGCATGAAGAACTGGTCGGGCTTGATCGACAGCGTTTCCTTGATCCGCAGCTGATACATGTGCGGATCGCCGATCGCGAATTTCTGCAGAATCATCGCCAGCGCCAGCTTGGCCTCGACCATTGCAAACTGGCGCCCAATGCACGCCCGCTCGCCATTACCGAAGGGCTTATAGGCGTGCGGGTGGTGCTTGGCTTCATTCTCGGGCAGCCAGCGATCGATATCGAACTCGTCGGGGTTGGTCCAGGCGCCGGGAAAGCGGTGCAGGCCGGGCGAGAAGACGTTGACCGGTCGGTCCTTGCGCAGGGTCCATTTGCCGTCGCCGATGCTCGTGTCCTCGAACGGGGCGAGGGTGAAGGCGGGCGCGGTCGGCCAGAGGCGGAGCGCTTCCTTCAGGATGCGCTCAATCACCACCAGTTGTGCGTTCTGCGCATAGTCCGGACGGGTATCGCCGGGCAGGACGCGGTCAACCTCGGCATAGGCCTGCGCCAGGACGTGCGGATTGCGCAGCAGATGGTAGAGCGCGAAGGTCAGCATCCCCGACGTGGTTTCATGCCCCGCGATCAGGAAGGTCAGCACCTGATAGCGGATGTTGATGTCGTCCAGCGTCTCGCCCGTTTCGGGGTCGGCCGCCGCGATCATCAGATTGAGCAGGTCTTTGCCGTCGTTTGGATGCGCGCGGCGTTCGGCGATGATACCGTCCACCAGCGCGTTCATCAGCGCGATATCGGCCTCGAACTGGCGCTCCGCCTTTTTGGCAAAACGTTGCTGCATCGGCAGCCGGGTGATCATGTTGAGCGATTCGCCGAGCGCCCGACCCAGTGCCTCCAGAAACGGATCGAGCTCCTCCATCTCGAAGCTGTTGAAGCGGTGCCCGAACCCCGCGACCGCAATCGAATCGAGCGTGAAGCGAGTCATGTCGTCCGCCACCAGCACATCATTGCCCGACAGCCGCGACCATTTCGCGACGAGCTGGTCCGCCACCTCCAGCATCATGTCGAAATAGCCCTTCATCGCGCGCTGGCTGAACGCGGGGAGCAGGATGCGGTGCGCCTTGCCCCAATTCTCCTCCTCGCTGAACGCAGTGAAAAGGCCATCGCCCGCAAAACGGCGGACGACGCGCAGCCCCGGCCCCGGCATCTTGCGGAAACGGGTTTCGTCACACAATTCGGCGACAAGATCGGGATTGGTGACGAACAGCCCGACGCGGCTGCCAAACTTCAGCTTGAAAATGCCCCCGGGAAAATCACGCCCCGCATGCAGCAAATAGCCGATCAGGCCCTGGCGGATGATGTGGTGGAGGTGGCCGACGACAGGCAACGCAGGGGGCGACGGAAAGGTCGACGCTTTCTCGATTACGGACGCCATTTATTCTTCTCTCCCGCTTGGCAACACCTCACCACATGGGCGGCGGAAGTGCAATGCGTGCGGTGGTTAGGGGGCTGAGCCCGTCAGATTCCGCCGCTCCACACCGCCAAGTACATTGGAACTACAAACAGCGACATACTTGACGCCATGGCAAGCAACACGGCACCTCGACCCTTCTTGTTGACGAAAAAGATCGCTGCCAACAAAAGGCAAAAAACAAAAATTGGGATTGTGAGGTAGAGATTGACTTGCCCCGAGTTTGGATAGCCGGGCACGTGCTGACCTACGATACTCTGATAAGCCAAAACACCCACGAGCGACGCCAAACCCCAGAAAGATAACGCGATTGCTGCAAGAACATTTGCTGCTGTCATTCGACGAGATTGGACCGTCTGACGAATGAACGCAAGTGGAACGTAAACCTCCGCCCCCACCTCCGTCGCCCCGGACTTGTTCCGGGGTCCACCGTGCCTCGATAGCTCAGCACGGGAGGATGAGTGGGCCCCGGAACTAGTCCGGGATGAAGGTTATGGTGTTTGACCATCGATAGCCTCTGCCACCGCCAGCACGCGTTCCGCCTCCACCAGATGCAGCCGCTCGACCATGCGCCCGTCGAGGCGAATAGCGCCCTTGCCGGCGTGCTCCGGCAGCGCAAATGCTGCAGTAATGCTGCGGGCACGGGCGATCTCGTCTTCGGTTGGGGAGAACACCTGATTGCAGGGGCCAACCTGTGCCGGGTGGATCAGAGTCTTGCCGTCGAAGCCAAGCGCCAACCCCTGCTCAGCCTCTACGCGGAACCGATCGAGATCGCTGAAATCATTGCACACCCCGTCAAGCGCGATCAGCCCGCGTGAGCGCGCCGCCGCGAGCGCGAAGGTCAAGATCGATAGCATCGTGGCGCGATCCGGCGTCAACCGGGCGCGCATTTCGAGCGCGAGATCGTTGGTGCCCATGACGAATCCCGCCAGCCGCGTGGTGCGCGCGGCATCGGCGATGGCCTGCAACCGGCCGACCGCCAGGCAGGTCTCGATCATCACCCACAGCTTCAACCCCGGCTGCGCGGCGGCGAGCGCTGCATCATAGCGGGCGACATCTTCCGGCCCGTTCACCTTGGGCACCAGCACCGCGTCGATATCAAGCGTTGCCGCCGCCGCAAGATCATCGGCGCCCCATTCGGTATCGAGGGCATTGACGCGCAACACCTTCAGCCGATGGCCGAACCCGCCTTCAACAAAGGCCGCCACCGCTGCCATCCGCGCGGCCACCTTCATTTCGGGCGCAACCGCATCCTCAAGATCGAGGATCACCGCATCGCATGGCAGGGTGCGCGCCTTCTCGATCGCGCGGGGGTTTGATGCGGGCAGGTAAAGCGCGCTGCGGCAGGGGCGGATTTCGTGTATCATACGGCTCTTGTACCGGGTGGGGCTGGACAAATCGACGCCCAAGCAGGAAGCGGGCGGCAGGTAATCGCAGGAGTAGGTACGATGAGCAGCATGGGCCGGTTCGACTGGGCGGATCCCTTCAACCTCGACGATCAGCTCGACGAAGACGAACGGATGATCCGCGACACGGCGGCTGCCTATGCGCAGGACAAGCTGGCGCCGCGCATTATCGACGCGTTCCAGCACGAGACGACCGATCCGGAGATTTTCCGCGAGATGGGGGCGCTCGGGCTGCTCGGGCCGACCATCCCGGCCGAATATGGCGGCGTCGGTGCGTCCTATGTCGCGTACGGGCTGGTCGCGCGCGAAGTGGAGCGGATCGATTCGGGCTATCGATCGATGATGTCGGTGCAGTCGAGCCTGGTGATGTACCCGATCCACGCCTTTGGCTCCGAGGAGCAGAAGCGCAAATATCTGCCCAAGCTAGCGACGGGCGAATTTATCGGCTGCTTCGGCCTGACCGAGCCCGATGCCGGCTCCGATCCCGGCGGCATGACGACCAAGGCAGTAAAGATTGATGGCGGCTATCTGCTTTCAGGCGCGAAGACCTGGATCTCCAATGCGCCGATCGCCGATGTCTTCATCGTCTGGGCAAAATCCGACGCGCATGGCGGCGGCATTCGCGGCTTCATCCTCGAAAAGGGCATGAAGGGGCTGGTGACGCCCAAGATCGAGGGGAAGCTGTCGCTGCGCGCGTCGATCACCGGCATGATCCAGATGGATGAGGTCGAGGTCAGCGAAGACGCGCTGTTGCCCGAGGTGCAGGGGCTGAAGGGGCCGTTCGGCTGCCTCAACCGCGCGCGCTACGGCATCAGCTGGGGCGCGATGGGCGCGGCGGAATTCTGCTTCCACGCCGCGCGGCAATATGGGCTAGATCGCAAGCAATTCGGCCGGCCACTCGCCGCAACGCAGCTTTATCAGAAGAAGCTGGCGGATATGCAGACCGATATCGCGATGGGCTTGCAGGCGAGCTTGCGGGTCGGGCGGTTGATGGACCAGCACAAGTTCGCGCCGGAGATGGTGTCGATCATCAAGCGCAACAATGTCGGCAAGGCGCTGGAAATCGCGCGGGCGTCGCGCGACATGCATGGCGGCAATGGTATTTCGGGCGAATATCAGGTGATGCGCCATCTGATGAACCTGGAAACGGTCAACACCTATGAAGGCGCGCATGACGTGCACGCGCTGATCCTGGGGCGGGCGATCACGGGGATTTCGGCGTTCTGATGAAAGAGCCGATGCCGTTTGATCCGCAACCGACCTTGGTCGGGCCGATGGTGACGCTGTCGCCGCTGCGCGCGGAGGATTGGGAGGCGCTGTTCGCGGTCGCCGCTGATCCGCTGATTTGGGAAGTCCACCCGGCGCATGATCGCTGGCAGGAGCCGGTGTTCAAGCAGTTCTTTGCCAATGCGATGGAGTCGGGCGGCTGCCTTGTCATCCGCGACAAGGCGACCGGCGCGGTAATCGGGTCAAGCCGCTACGACCTGACCCGAGTTGAACCCGGCGAGGTCGAGATCGGCTGGACGTTCCTTGCCCGCAGTTACTGGGGGGGTGGCACCAACCGCGAGATCAAGACGCTGATGATCGCGCATGCGCTGCGCTGGTTTGATGCCGCCGTCTTCTATGTTGGTGCCGGGAATATCCGGTCGCGCCGCGCGATGGAGAAGATTGGCGGAGAATTACTGCCTGGCCGAACGATTGATTTCGAAATGGCGGGCGTGCCGACAGCGCATGTCGTGTACGCGATCCGTAAGCCCCTCGCATGACCGAAGCCGCACGCCCCCTGTCCGGCATCAAGGTGGTCGAACTCGCGCGCATCTTGGCGGGGCCGTGGTGCGGGCAATTGCTCGCTGATCTGGGTGCCGAGGTGGTCAAGGTCGAGCGTCCCGGCGCAGGGGACGACACCCGCCATTGGGGGCCGCCCTTTATGATCGGTCCGGACGGGGCCAATCTGGATGCGGCTTATTACCATTCAACCAATCGCGGCAAATCATCGGTGGCGATCGATATCGCGACGCCTGAGGGGCAGGCACAGGTGCGCGCGATGATTGCCGACGCCGATGTCGTGATTGAGAATTACAAGGTCGGCGGCCTCGCCAAATATGGCCTTGATCATGCCACCCTCTCCGCGATCAACCCGCGGCTGATTACCTGCTCGATCACTGGCTTCGGGCAGACCGGGCCCTATGCCCACCGGGCGGGCTATGACTTCATCATCCAGGGCATGGGTGGCAGCATGTCGATGACTGGCGAGCCCGATGGCGCGCCGCAAAAGTCGGGCATCGCCTATGCCGATATCTTTACGGGCGTCTATTCGGCGGTCGCCATCCTGGCAGCGTTGCGCCAGCGCGACGCCACGGGAAAAGGCGCGCATATCGATATGGCGCTGCTCGATACCCAGGTGGCGGTGCTCGCCAATCAGGCGCTGAACTGGATGGCATCGGGGGTGGTGCCGCACAGGATGGGCAATGGCCATGCGAACCTGACCCCGTATCAGTCTTTCGTCTGTGCCGATGGCGACCTGATCATCGCGGTCGGCAATGACGGGCAGTTTCGCAAGCTGTGCGACGTGCTGAACGTGCCGCTCGCCGATGATCCGCGCTTTGCCACCAATCCGCAGCGTTTGGGCAATCGCGCGGCCTTGATCGCCACGCTTACCGCAACGATTGTCACCTGGCGCAAGGCCGATTTGTACGAAGCACTTGAAGTGGCAGGCGTGCCGGCAGGACCGATCAACCGCGTCGACGACGTATTTGCTGATCCCCAGGTGATCGCGCGTGGCATGCAGATTATGCGTCAGGGCCTGCCCGGCGTCGCCAGCCCGATCGTGATTGACGGCAAGCGCATGGTCGCCGAGCGTGCGAGCCCGCCCCGCCCGGCCAAAGGAACCGCCGCATGACCCGCTTCACGGTCAACAACCAGCCCGTCGAATATCGGCTCGATCCGAAAACGCCGCTGCTGTGGGCGCTGCGCGATGCCTCAAACCTTACCGGCACAAAATATGGCTGTGGTACTGGCGACTGCGGTGCCTGCACCGTGGATATCGATGGCGAAGCCGTGCGTTCCTGCCAGGCGACGATCGGGTCGATCGAAGGGGCGTTTGTCACCACCATCGAAGCGCTGTCGCGCGAGCGGGCGCATCCCGTTCAGCAAGCCTTTATTGCCAAAAACGTCCCGCAATGCGGATTTTGCGTGCCGGGAATGATTATGGCCGCGGCGATACTGATCAAAAAAAATCGCGACCCATCCGAACAGGATATCGAAGAGGCGATCACCAATTTGTGTCGCTGTGGCATATACCCCCGGATTATTGAGGCCATTCAATTGGCCGCTCGTGTGCAGCGGGGCGATGAAACCATTGAAATCACTGCCGCGCCGGATATCAATCATGCTGATGCCGCCCGGTCGATCCCGGCGCTGACACCCACCACCGGACCCGCCAAGGGGGCGACCACGCCGCCGAGCCGACGATAGTTTCCTTTCGCTAACCTTACATCGCAATTCAGAAACGGCTCATCGACTCTGTTCCATTACGGGGCATCGCTTCTCCGGACCGTTCGGGCAGCGCGTGATGTGGAGGAACTTATGCGTAGATCGTTACTAGTCACTTTGCTGGCGGCGACCGCCATGCTCCCCGCCTCCGCCATGGCAAAGCCACAGCAAGCGGAAAATGAGCTTCGCACGGCTAATGAGGTGGGCCAGGTCGCGCAGAATGATGGCGGTCGCCGCGGTGGTGGTGATTTTCGTCAGGCCCCTGCCGATCGCTTCCAGAATGACCGTGGCAGCCGCCCGCCGCGCTTTGAGCGTCAGCAAAGCGCCCCGCCGCAAAACGAATTTCAGGCTCCACGCCAGGCCGAACCTCGGTTCCAGCCTCAGGTCCAGCAACCAGCGCTGCCTGCCGTTGTGCAGCAGCAGCTGCAGCAACCGCAGCGCGACTTCCGACAGGGTCGCCAGGGCTTCGGCCAGGATCGGCAGGGCTTTGGTCAGGATCGGGGCCAGGATCGGGGCCAGGATCGGGGCCAGGATCGCCGGGCGTTCCGCCAGGACCAGCAGCGCGGGTTCAGCACCCCGCCTGTCGTAACCACCACCCCCCCGGTCGCGCAGGTAGATCGGCAGGACTTCCGGGCAGATCGCCAGGGTTTTCGCGACGACAGACGTGATGACCGGCGTGATGACCGGCGCGACGCCCGGCAGGGTCAAGGATTTGGCCAGCAAGATCAGCGCTTCAACCAAAATGATCGGCGCGGCCCAGCGTTCAATAACCAGGGTTTCAATAACCAGGGCTTGAACAATCAGGGCTATACCAATCAGGGGTATCGCGGGCAGCAATTTGGCAATCGCAATCGTAGCTTTAACGATCGCGGGCGCGAATTTAACAATCGCGGCAACTGGAATCGCGGCTGGCGGCAGAACCAGCAATTTAACTGGCAGGGCTATCGCGGCTATAACCGCAATGCCTTTCAGCTGCCGCGTTACTATGCGCCCTATGGCTGGAACTATGGCTATCGCCGCTTCGGGATTGGCTTCACGCTGAACAGCATCCTGTTCAACCAGAGCTATTGGATCGACGATCCCGAATATTATCGGCTTCCGCCTGCCTATGGCCCCTATGAATGGGTGCGCTATTACAACGATGCGCTGCTTGTCGATATTCGGACCGGTTATGTCGTTGATACGGTGTACGATATCTTCTGGTAATTGTGGTTGAAGGGTTCGTTCGTCGCGAAGGGCAAGTGACCGGCCCCCACTGAGTGGTCCGTGCTGATTGTTAGTGCATTATCGCCTCCGTTGCCATTGCCGCCTGGAGGTGGAGCGAAGCGGAACCGGA